>Ga0256829_1000013_pt1 | contig 387736 bp, 362 predicted proteins | sample 131447metaG_FD_185979 | JGI IMG/M metagenome (GOLD analysis project Ga0256829, IMG submission 185979) | Hydrothermal vent microbial communities from Lau Basin, Pacific Ocean - 131-447 | ecosystem: Environmental > Aquatic > Marine > Hydrothermal vents | place: Pacific Ocean: Lau Basin... | reverse complement strand
TCACCCATGGTCTCCTCCTCACTCTCACCGATGGTCCCAGAATCCACTCCATCTTGGCGCATCACGACGCCGAAGTAGAGGGGGAGGAGACCATCCCATCGGATGGAGCGAAGCGCAATCCGGGGGGATCTCCTTCGACACCGTGATTCCCCGGATTCCGGCCTGCGGCCTGCATCCGGGCTACGCGATGGCCGTCAACCACTTAAGGCAGAGCTCAATCATACGGTTGACGCCGGGGGACCGCTCCCCTCATCCTGGACGGTGCCCGGCCGCTGCCGGGCGTTTCCGTGGCTCGCGGAGCATGTCCGTGGCGCTCGTCGACCCTTACGGCCGTACCATCGAATACCTGCGCCTGTCGGTCACCGACCGTTGCGACCTGCGTTGCGCCTACTGCCTGCCCAAGGGATTTCGCGACTTCCAGGAGCCGGACGAGTGGCTGCGCTTCGACGAGGTCGAACGCCTGATCGCGGCCTTCGGTCGCCTGGGGGTACGCCGCGTGCGCATCACCGGCGGCGAGCCGCTGGTGCGGCGCGACGTACCCGAACTGGCCGCGCGCTTGGCGCGACTGCCGGGGATCGAGGACCTCTCGCTCTCGACCAACGCGGTGCGTCTCGCCCGCCACGCCGGGGCGCTCGCCCGCGCGGGCGTGGGGCGCGTCAACGTGAGCCTCGACTCGCTGCGACCGGAGCGCTTCCGTACGATCACCGGCGGCGGCCGCCTGGAGAAGGTGCTCGCGGGTCTGATGGCGGCGAAGGCCGCGGGCCTGCGGCCGATCAAGTTGAACACGGTGGTGATGCGCGGCGTCAACGACGACGAGATCGAGGACCTGGTCGAGTTCTGCCTCGAGCACGATTTCACGCTGCGCCTCATCGAGACCATGCCCATGGGCACGTCCGGGCGCGCCGCGGGCGACCGTTACGTCGACCTCCAGGAGGTGCGCCGGCGCCTGGCGCGGCGCTTCGACCTGATCCCGGGCGTCATGCCCGGCGGCGGCCCCGCGCGCTACGTGCAGGTCGCCGGCAGCAATCTGCGCATCGGATTCATCACGCCGATCTCACAGCACTTCTGCGCCACCTGCAACCGGGTCCGCCTGGCGGCGGACGGAACGCTCTACCCGTGTCTCGGGCAGGAACACCGCTTCGAGTTCCGTCCGCTGCTGCGCGCGGGCGCCGACGACGCCGAGCTGGAGCGCGCCGTGCACGCCGCGATCGCGCGCAAGCCGGAGCGGCACGAATTCCGCGAGCAGCCGGCGAAGATCGTGCGCTTCATGTCGATGACCGGCGGCTGATGGGCGAAGCCGCACCCGTCCGGACCCGGCGCATGGGATCCGCTCGCCGCGCGGCCCGGTCCTGAAGCGATGCCGACGCAGCCACGAACCGGGGCCGGGAGCGGCGACGCCGCCGGCGGGGACCCGCCCGCTGAAGGGGCCCTCGGACTGCGCGGTTGGGTCGAGCGCCTGAACCGGCAGGGCATGCCGGTCTTCGCCGGCACCGCCCGCGACCTCGCGCGCATCTCCGCCTCCGAGGGCAGCTCCGCGGCGGAGCTGGCGCGCGTGGTCCTGCAGGACGCCGGCATGACCGCCAGGGTCCTGCGGGTCGCCAACAGCCCGCTCTACAACCCGGGCGGGCATCGCATCAGCACCATCAGCCGCGCCGTGGTCGTGCTTGGCTTCGACGCGGTGCGCAGCATCTGCCTCTCGATCGCGGTGGTCGAGGCCATCGGCAACGCCCGCAGCAAGGAGCGGGTCGCCCGCCAGATGGCGCGCTCCTTCCATGCCGCCACCCAGGCCCGGACCTTCGCCGCCCGGCGCCGCGACGGCGCACCCGAGGAGGTTTTCATCGCCACGCTGCTCTACCACCTGGGCGCGCTGGCGTTCTGGAGCTTCTCCGAGGAACTCGCCGAGCGCCTCGAGGCTGCACTCGAACGTCCCGGCGTCGACGCCCGCCGCGCAGAACGCGAGGTCCTCGGCTTCGAGCTGCGCCAACTCACCCGCGAACTCGGCCGCGAGTGGCAGCTCGGCGAACTGCTCGAACACGCCGTGGACGGCAAACAGGACGAGGACCCGCGGGTGAGCAACATCACTCTCGGCCACGAACTCGCCGCCGCCGCCGAACAGGGCTGGGACGCCGCGCCGGTCGCCGCGGTCCTCGAGCGCGTGGCCGAAACCCTGTACCTGCCGCTGGACCAGGTCACCCGCCTGGCGCATGGCAATGCCGAGGAGGCCGCCAAGACCGCCGCGCACTACGGCGCGGCCTACGTACGCGGACTCATCCCCACCGTGCGCCGTCGCGCGCAACCGGGCGCCGGCGACGCGCCCGAGGAGACGGCGCCACCCGAGGATGTGCCGCCGGCCGCCCCCGGGCGGTTCGTCGAACCGGACCCGATGCTGCAACTGCAGATCCTGCGCGAGTTGTCCGCGCTGCTCGAGACCGACCCCGATTTCAATCTGCTCCTGGAGATGGTGCTCGAGGGCCTTCACCGGGGGATCGGGCTCGACCGCGCGCTGTTCGCGCTCCTCAGCGCCGACCGCCGCACCGTGCAGGCGCGCTACGCACTCGGCTGGGACCGGGCCGAGGTCCGCAGCCGGTTCGCCTTCCCCGCCGCTCCTCCCGAGGCCAACGTCTTCGCGCATGTCCTCGCCGGTGACGCCGCCCTCTGGGTCCGGGACCCGCCCCAGATCGAGGTCGCGCCCCTGCTCCCGCCGCAGATCGCCGCGGTTACCGGCGGCGGCTTCTTCACCATGCCCATCGTCGTCAACCGCCGCGCCATCGGCCTGTTCTACGCCGACCGCCGCGCGAGCGGCCGCCCCCTGGACGCCGACGCCTTCACCAGCTTCAAGCACTTCGGCCAGCAGGCCAACCTCGGCCTCTCCTACGCCCGCGGCACCCGCCGCTGAGCCCGGCGGGCGCACGGCGTAGACGCTCCCGCCGCCGGCGCGCTATCCTGTAGCGCCTCGCGCCCGTAGCTCAGCTGGATAGAGTGTCGGCCTCCGAAGCCGAAGGTCACAGGTTCGACTCCTGTCGGGCGCGCCATAAATTCAGTGGGTTACCGAACCGCAAGCCGCCGGCACGCGTGCATCGCCGCGCTTTCGCCACACTCCGCGGCGGGCGCCTCGATCGGCCGCGTCGTTCCTGTACGCCTCCGCGTCCCGTCATCGGGTCAGTCACCGGTGTCGACCAGGCGCGAGGACTGTCCAAAGACCCAGGTGGCGCCCACACCGAACAGGACGTTCTGTTTCTGGACCACCAAGGGACTGTCGGCGAAAACGGCCCCGGAGATGTTCTGGTAGCGCACGAACGCGCCGATCCAATAGCGGGAAAAGCGCCTGCTGAGCGACACGGTCAACTGGGCTCCGGAATAGCCGCCGTTGGCCGAGTACGCCGGCCGCGCAGGGGTGGCGAAGGCGGGCGGCACGCCGTAGAAGGTCTGGTTGTAGCTGCGGTTTGCGAACAGCGGACCGGCTTCCACCCCGAGGCGCGAGCCCGACCACCCGGCGACGTTGGATACGCCCAGGCTGAGCGTGGGGGTGAACAGCCAGCCGACCTGGCGCGGTGTGAACTGGATCGTGATGGCCGTGCGCACGGGCAGGCGCAGGTCGAGGTGCATGCGCGCGTTCGCCGAGCGCCACAGGCGCACATCGATTCCCGGCCCCAACTCGACCATGGGTCTTAGATCCGGCATCCCGCGGCGCGCCGAGTTGTCGCTGTCGTTGACCGGAGGCGAGGCGCTCAGACTGATATACAGATGAACGCGGTCGCCCCAGAACAGGCGCCCCTGGATCCCGTTGCGTCCGGCCCTGAGGTACTTGCCGCGATAGACAAGGTATGGCAACGGCACCACGTAGAGGCGCTGCTGGTCGGAGCCCGGGTAGTCGGGAAAGCTCAGTGCGCCGACCCCGAGCCCGAGTTCCCACAGCGGTTTCTGAGCCGCGAAGACACACGAGGAAAAACCCGCCAGCACGACCGCGGCGATCAGTCGCCTCAGCATGCCGGCACGGACCGGCCGGATGGGGCGGCGGCGGCCGCCGCCGAGGCGCTCGGGCGACAGATGCCCGCCTGCGGGTACATCGCCTGGACCCACGTGCCCCCCAATCGTGCGTCCGGCTCAGTGTCGACTCCTCGGCCGACCATCGCGCGGCTCGCGCACAGTCGCGGCGACCCTCCAACGGGGGCCGCGCTCTTAGTGGCTTCGGCACCGCAAGATGATCGAAAGGTATCGAAAGCGGCCGCCATTATAGCCTGATCCGGACGGCTACCGGTTGACGGCCATCACGTAGCGCAGATGCAGACCGGAATCCGGGAAACGCGGTGGCGGCGGAAACTCGCTCCCCGGATTGCGCTGCGCTTCATCCGGGCTACGTCGATCATCGCCGGTCCTCGTTCCCAACTCCCGACATCGTAGCCCGGATGCAGGCCGAAGGCCGGAATCCGGGAAATCACGGTGCCGAAGGAAATTCCCCTCCCCGGATTGCGCTGCGCTTCATCCGGGCTACATCTTCCGGCTGCGGGTCCCGGGTAACGGTTCGTAGAGCCGCACTAGCCGCCGGCGGCGGTCCCGCGGGCGCCCTCGACGATGCGGAAGGCGGTGCCGACGAGTTTGGACAGGTCCCCCATGTCGGCGGGGACGATCATGACGTTCGAGGCCTTGGCGATGGCACCCCATTTCTCGATGAACGATTCGGCGACCTGCATGGTCATGGCCTCGCGCGCGCCGGCCTGTCCGAGGCTCGCGCCGACGGTCGCGAGCGCCTGCGCGGTGGCGTCGGCGACCTTGAGAATCGCCTGGGCCTGACCTTCGGCGCGCAGCACCTGCGCCTGGCGCTCGCCCTCGGCGCGGTTGATCTGCTGCTGGCGCTCGCCCTCCGATACGTTGATGGCCTGCTGCTTGTCGCCCTCGGACTTGGCGATGACGGCGCGCTTCTGCCGCTCGGCCGTGATCTGCAGTTCCATCGCGCGGATGACGTCCTCGGGCGGTGTGATGTCGCGGATCTCGTAGCGCAGCACCTTGACGCCCCAGTTGGTCGCCGCGCGGTCGAGCTCGGTCACGATCGCCGTGTTGAGTTCGGTACGCGAGGACAGGACCTCGTCGAGCTGGCGTTTGCCGACGTCGGATCGCATGATGGTCTGAGCGAGTTGCTCGACCGCCGCCAGCGGGTTGGAGGTCCCGTAGGCCGCGGCCTTGGGGTCGGTCACCTGGAGATAGAGCACCCCGTCGATGGAGATCTGGGTGTTGTCCTTGGTGATGCAGATCTGCTTCTTGACGTCGATGGGGGTCTCGCGCAGGTCGAAGCGGTAGGAGACGTTGTCGATCAGCGGGATGATCAGGTTCAGTCCGGGCTGGAGTACGCTGTGGAAGCGGCCCAGCCGCTCCACCACCCAGGCGTGCTGCTGCGGGACGATGCGCAGGCCGCGGCTGACGATGTAGAAGGCGATCACCGCGACGATGATCGCGACGGTCAGGCTGACGCTCATGGGGACCTCCTCGAAGACGGGCGGTGGGGGACGGGGGAATTGTGCGGGCGCGCGAGTGCCGCCGCGATCCCGGCGCGGGGCCCGGGCGGGATCATCCGTCGCGTTCCACGATCAGGACGTTGCCCTCGCGGCGCGCGATGCGCAGGCGCTCGCCGGCGCGCGGCGGGTCGCCGGCGGCGGTCCCGGCGAGGCGCGCCTGCCAGACGGAGCCGCGATAGGAAACCTGCAGCGCGCCGCCGTCGACGCGGTCGACCGTCACCGTACGACCGACATCATCGGCGGAAATACGGTCGGCCTCGGGATTGCGCAGGCGCGCGCGCAGCCAGTGCGCGAGCGGCAGGCCGAGCAGCGAGACCCCGCCGAGCACCCCCAGGGTGACCGGCAGGCCCGCGCCCGCCACGGAGACGGCGCCGGCGGCGAAGCAGGCCAGCGCGACGGCGAGGAGGTAGAAGGTCAGGGTGTTGATCTCGGCGACGACCAGCACGCCGCCCAACGACAACAGCAGGATCCCGACGACCATGGACCGGCTCCGCCCCCCTCTCGTTGCCCCGATTATATCGGAAGGGGGAGCGCGGGGGTCGCCCGCAGCGTCCGGGGACGGGGGACGGGGGACGGGGCCCGGTACGGACGAGGCGGGTCGACAGCGGGCGCCGCCCGCCCTATGCTGACGATCCGGCGCCGCGCGCACCGAACCGCCGCATGAGGTATCCGGGCATCGATGAATCCTGAGGCCCCCGCGCCGTCCGACGAGACCGCCCTGCCGCTGGCACGGGCGCGCGCGCTGGTGCGCGACCTCGCCGAGCCCAGGCCGTGGATCTACTGGCTCGACTTCCTCTTTCACGTGACGCTGGGCTGGGGCGCCTTCGTGCTCGCGCTGCGCGCGCCCGCCTTCGGGCCGCTGCAGGGCCCCCTGCAGGGCATAGCGTATGTCGTCTGCGCGCTGGCGCTCTACCGCGCGGTGATCTTCACGCACGAACTCGCGCACCTGCGCCGCAACACGTTCAAGGGGTTCCGTCTGGTCTGGAATCTGTTGTGCGGCTTCCCGCTCCTCGTCCCGTCGTTCACCTACCAGGGGGTACATAACGACCATCACAAGCGCGGCGTCTACGGCACCGCGGGCGACGGCGAATACCTTCCGTTCGCGGCCGGACCGCCGGCCCGCCTGGTGGGGTACGTGGCGCTGGTCCTGGTGCTGCCGATCCTCCTCGCGGTGCGATTCATCCTGCTCACCCCCCTGGGATGGCTGCACCGCGGCGTGCGCCGCTGGACCTGGGAGCACGGGTCGTCCCTGACGATCGATCCCGCCTATCGCCGGCCCGCTCCCGGCACGCGGGACAGCCGGAACTGGAGGCTGCAGGAGTTGGCCACGTTCCTCTACGGCGCGTCGGCGATCACCCTCACGGCGATCGGCGTGCTGCCCGCCGCGGCGCTCGGGCTGTGGTACGCGGTAGGGGTGCTGATCTTCCTGCTCAACTCGCTGCGCACGTTGGCCGCGCACCGCTACGCCAACACCGGCGGGCGGGTGTTGAGCGTCGCCGAACAGTACCTCGATTCGGTCAACATCCCCGGCCATCCGCTGCTCACGCCGCTGTGGGCCCCGGTGGGCCTGCGCTACCATGCGACCCACCACCTGTTCCCGGCGATCCCGTATCATGCGCTGGGGGCGGCGCACCGGCGCCTGCTCCAGGGGCTCGGGCCGGACTCGGCGTACGCGGACACGCTGCGCGCGGGACTGTGGAACGCGCTGCATCGCCTCTGGCGGGAGGCGAAGGCGGGCGGCGGCCTGGGCGCGGCACAGACCGCGCGCCGCTGAGGGCACCCGCCGCCGCGCCGGATCGAACCGAGGACCTTGGAAGATGCGCCTGCTGCTGCCGTTTCGCTGGCTCGGCCGTTTCCTGCACGGCGTACGCCGGATCACGCTCGACCTGCTCACGCTGCTGGTCATCGCGCTCCTGGTCACCGCGGGCCTCGCGGTGATGCAGCAACAGCGCCCCGGGGTCCCGGCGCACGCGGTGCTGTGGGTGGCCCCCGAGGGCCGGCTCGTCTACAGCTACACGGAGCCGCGCTGGAACCGCGCGCTCGACCGGGCGCTCGGGCGCGCCCCGAGCGAGGTCCGCATCCGCGACCTGACGACCGCGATCGACCGCGCCGCGGCCGATCCGCGCGTGCGCGCCCTGGCGCTGGACCTGCGCCGGTTCGCCGGCGGAAGCCTCCCGGCCGCGCACAGCGTCGAGCGGGCGGTGGCGCGCTTCCGCGCAGCGGGCAAACCGGTCTACGCCTATGCGACCAACTATTCGCAGAGCGCCTACCTCCTCGCGGCGCCCGCCGACCACATCTTCATCGACCCGATGGGCACGGTGATGATCGCCGGGTACGCCGACGAGCGCCTCTACTTCAAGAAGCTGCTCACGCGCCTCGGCGTCAAGGTCTATGCGTTTCGCAAGGGAAAGTACAAGTCGGCGGTGGAACCGCTGATCCGCGACACCATGTCCAAGGCGGCACGCGAGGAGAACAGCGCGTGGCTGCAGACCTGGTGGGACACCTACGTCGACACCGTCGCAAAGGCGCGCGGACTCACCGCCGCGCAGGTCGCGCACTACGCCGAGGACCTGCCGCAACTGCTGACCGGCGCCGGCGGCGACGCCGCCGCGCTCGCGCTCGAGCATCACCTCGTGACCCGCACCGCCGATTTTTCGGCCTTCCGCGCCGCGGTGAAGCGCGCGGGGGGCAAGGGTGCCGCGGCGAACCTCACGACGATCGGCGTCGGCCCCTACCTCGCCGCCACCGCCCGGCCGATCGGCGGCGGCCCGGTCATCGCCGTCGTCCCCATCGACGGCGCGCTGCTCTCGGGCAGCCGCGCCGTTCCGGGTGCGGTCTCGGCCGGCGCGACCGCGCGCCAGATCGACGCGCTGCGCCGGCGCGGTGACGTGCGCGCGGTCGTACTCCAGGTCGACAGCCCCGGCGGCAGCGTCTATGCCGCCGACGAGATCCGGCGCGCGCTGCTGCGCCTGCGCCGCGCCGGCAAGCCGGTGGTGGTCTCCATGGGGACGCTCGGGGCGTCCGGCGCCTACTGGCTGTCGACGGCCGCACAGCGCATCTACGCGCAGCGCACGACCATCACCGCCGACATCGGGGTCTTCGCGGTCTATCCGGACCTGTCGGGCGCCCTCGATCGCCTCGGGATCGGCGTCGCGGGGGTCGCCACCACGCCGAGTGCCGGCGCGCTCTCGCCGTTCCGGCCGTTGCGCCCGGCGGTGGCGGCGGCGTTGCAGGCCTCCGTGGACCATATCTACGGGCGCTTCGTGGACCTGGTCGCAGCGGCGCGCGGACTCACGCCGGCGCGCGCGCGGCAGGTCGCACAGGGTAGGGCGTGGAGCGGGGCCGAGGCGCTACGCCTCAAGCTGGTGGACGCGATCGGCGACCTGCACGACGCCGTGCGCGGCGCCGCCCGTCTGGCGAAACTGCCGCGGGGCGGATATCGCGTGGACTATCTGCCCCGTCCCGGGCAGTCCGGCTGGGCGCGCGATCTCGTGCCCGACGTCGCACGCACCCTGTTGGGCCGTGAGACCGCCTCCGGGCCGCTTGCGATGTTGCGCGCGATCGCACCGCGCGCCGCGGCGCTGCCGGCGCTCGCGGGCCTGCTCCGGCTGGTCCGTGCGCACCCGGGAACCCCGCTGGCCTACAGCCTGATCCTTCCGCCTTAGTGCGAAACCGGAGGCGGCGGCGCCCCCTCTTGCCGAACGGTGGACCGGCCATGAACCGAAACGCGATTCCTCGATCGGCGGTGTTCGCCCTCGCCGCCACCCTGCTGTGGACCCCGGGCGCCGGTGCCGCGACCGACACGGACGGCGTGCGGGTCGTGTCCGTCGCCCGCATCGCCAACGACCACGATCCGAGCGTGAGCACACTCGGGCTGGTGGTGGGCCCGAAGGACCGGGTCGAGGGGGTCTCGATCGTCACCTATCACCCGGCGGGGGAGAGCCCCGCCCATACCGTGCGCCGTCGCTTCACCCTGCAGAAGGTCGGCAGCCCCGGGGGGGTCGTGGTCACGCGCAAGCACGGGCGCGAGGTCATCGCCCTGCGCGGGCGGATCGATCCGGCGACCGGCACCGGCGCGCTGGTCATCCGCTATCTCTCGAACGGGCTGTTCGGCAGCCACGAGGAATGCGGGGTGCGCCTCGTGCGCGAACCCGACGGCTGGCGGCTGGCGGAACCGGGCGGGAAGGTGATCCGCGACCTCTACGTCAAGACCTGGTTTCTCGGCGTCTCGACCATCGATCCCATCTGCGGGCACGGATGAGGACGCCCGGGGCCGGACCGGAAGCCGCGTTCAGTCGTGCGAGAGCGGCTTGTCCGTGAACAGGTAGTCGCGCAGCTCCTTGTCGAAGGTGGAGTCCTTGCGTCGGATCCACTCGAGCACCATGGCGGCGTGTTCCTTCTCCTCGTCGCGATTGTGCGCGAGGATGGCTTTGAGTTCGCGATCCTTGCAGGCGTCGACACGCTGGTTGTACCAGTCGACCGCCTCCAGCTCCTCCATCAGGGAGGTGATCGCGCGGTGCATGTCGCGGGTCTCGTCCGACAGCTCCTCCAGCGGCTCGTGATAACCTTCGTTCGCCATCGTCGTCCCCTCGTGGCCCGTTGTCCCGCGGCGCCCGCGCACGGCCGGCGGCGCGGGACCACCCGGTACAGTCTATCCGAATGCGGTACCGACCGGGAGCCGGCGGTCGGGTTATCGGGCGCGGGACGGGGTGGGGCGCGAGGCGAATTTCGGAGGTCGGTGTGAGCGGAGTGCGGATGGTGCGTACCGCAGGCCTGTGGCTCGTGATCGGGGCCTACGTCGTCGGCGCCGCCGTACGCGACGGCGCCGGCGCGCTCGCCTCCCTCGCATTGGCGGTCGCCGGGGTCGCCCTGTCCGCCTGGTCGTGACCCGTCGTCGGGCGCTGTGGTCCCGGGCAGACGGGCTCGAGCGTGGAGATCCCGAGCATCCACGTGCGCACGCGGATGCTGCGGATGGTGGCGCCGCTGTAGGCGTTGACCAGCCGCCAGCGCCGCGGCCCGTCGCGCTCCAGGCCGATGCGGCACTGGCGATAGCTCATCAGCAGGCCGTTGGTGAGATAGCGGATCACGAGCGTCCCGCGTCCGGCACGCGAATCGATGCGCCCGCGCAACAGGATCGCCCGGACCCCGCGACCCTGTCCGAGTACGACGCCCTGGGGACTCTCGATACGGCGCAACGGGTAGACCCGGCGCGTCGCCGATGCGTGCCGCGCGTCCGGCGGGCCTGTGACGACGGCGATGCCGCGGACCTCGTCGCGCGCCCCGAGTACGAGCCCCAGACGACTGACGCTGGTGTCGCGATCGTTGGTGATCCCGGCCAGGCGCACGACGGCCGGAGCGGTTCGCGGGGCGGCGGCGGCGACGGTCGGACCCAAGGCGAGCGATACGAGAAGCGCCGAAGACAGGCGCCCGGCAAGGCGGAACATGAACCCTCCGAAACGACCCCCGAGGGGCCGCGAACGACGAGGCGGCGGTGAGGCGCGTGGAAAAGCTAGCGGCGAAACCGCGGAAAACTTGAATCGCGCGCGCAGTCTATTGGAACCGCGACCGGCGGTCCAGCGGCGCACGCGGGTACGGTGCGACCGCGCCGCAGCGAGGCCCGCGGCGGCGCCTTCATCGCCGGGGCAAAACCACCGCCGCGAATCCGGGCACCGCTAATCGCGATCGTCGGCGCCGGGGCGGAAGAGGGCCTCGGCATCCGCGCGGGGATCGTCTCCCGACGCCTCTTCCGCGCCGGCGGGGGCGTTTCCGAACAGGGCGTCGAGGGCGGCGCGGGCGCGCGCCGCGCCGGAGGCGTCGCCGGGCCGGTAGGCGTCGGTGCGCGGCTCCAGATAGCCGCAGAAGTTCGCCCGCGTCTTCTCGTGCACCTCCTCGGCCACGGGCTCGCGGCAAGCGCGCGCGACCGCCGGATCGTAGTGCCGGCACATCCGGCACACGTGCAGCTCGACGCCGCACGCCGGACACTCGGCATACCGGCTCAGCGGGAGCGGCACCGCCTCGAGCGTCGCACCGCACTTCCAGCACTGCGGGAAATCCACCATCACCGCCACCGCCGCACGTCTTCGGTCGCGTTCGAGTATAGCGGGACTGCGCGGGACCGGGCGCCCGGTGAGAAATGCGGGTCAGGGCGCCGCCGCGGCGATGCGCCCGATGTCCCGCTCGATCGCCGCCATCGCCTCGAACCATGGAAAGTGGCGGCGCTTCGCGGTCCCGTTGACGATCACCGCGAAGGCGCCCCACCCGCCGGCGCGCGTGCGAAAGTAGCCGGCGACCGCGAGCACCGAGACCGGCTCGTTCATCGAGCCGGTCTTGACCGCGGTCTGCGTCAGCCAGGCCTGCCCGCCGCCGTGGAGCATGCGCATCGGCGCCCCGCGCGGGACCGACAGCCCCGCGAGGTACGCCGGAAAGAGGGCCGGGCGGCGGTACATCCGTGCGAGCAGCGCGACCACGTCCGCGGCCGAGAGGCGGTTGACCGGCGTGAGCCCGCTGCCGCTTGCGATCACCGGCGGGGTCGCCGGGACGCCCCCGGGCAGGTGCGCGCGGTGGGCCAGGACGGTCGCGAACCGCTCCAGCTCGGCGCCGGCCTGCGCGAGCTGCGGCGGATCCGTCCCGGCGATGCGGTCGCGGGCGAGATCGAGCGCGAGCACGTCGGCCATGTAGTCGTTGCTGTAGTGCAGCATGAGGGAGAGTTCGTGGGCGAGCGTCGCGCCGTTCACGGACGCCAGCGGCACGAGGTCCGGCGGCGCCTGCGAAACGACCACGACCCGTCCCGCCACCTTCACGCCCTGTGCCGCGAGCAGGACGCGCAGCAGCGAGCCGGTCATACGCGCGGGGTCGGAGGCGGCGACGTAGTAGCGCCCCACCGGCAGCCCCGCGGCGACCGTCCCGCCCAGGTGCAGGGTGTCGACGCCGTCCGCCGTGGTACGCCAGAGCTGCACGTGCACACCGCCGCCCGCGGCGCCGGTGCGCACCGCGCCGGTCAGGAGGCCCGTCGGCGGCGCCGGCGGGCACAGACCCGCTGCGGCCGGCTCGCCCGGGCGCGCCGCCGGGCGCACCCACACGCACCAGGTGCCGTAATCCACGCCCGCCGAGGAGAGCGGGGCGTTGAAGGCATGTTCCGATGCGTGCAGCGCGCGGCAGCGATCCGTGGTCGTGCAGGCGACCGCACCGAGGCGCGACTGGTCCACCACCAGATCCCCGGTCACGCGACGCAGGCCCCCTTCCGCCACTGCACGCGCGGCGAGTTCCCACAGCCGCTTGCGCGTCAGGCCCGGGTCGCCGCCGCCGACGAAGACCAGATCGCCGTGGAGCACCCCGTCGTCCAGGCGACCGCGATAGGCGAGCCGCGTGGTGAAGCGGTAGTCGGCCCCCCAGCGCTGCAGCGCGGCCGCGGCGGTATAGAGCTTGGTCAGCGAGGCCGGGATCAGGCGGCGGCGCGGATCGATCCGGGCGATGACGCGCAGGGGGTCGAGGCGCACGACCAGGGCGCTCTCCGCCACGCCGCCGGACCGCGCCAGCGCCGCGAGGGCGGGCAGCCCCGCCGTCGCACCCGCCGCCGAAGCGAGACCCGGCGCGACGGCCAGCAGGGCCGCGGCCCGACGCACCCACCGCCAGCGCTCGATTCGCATAGCCGCGCATTGAAGCAGAAGCCGGGGTCGGTGGGAAGAGACGCGTCGCGCGCCCGGGCGCCTGTTCAGAGGGACCGGCGGCGTCCGGGAGAGGAGGCCATGAAGGGATCCTCGATAACCTCGTAACGGCAGTCCCGGGCGGCCGCAACGACGGCGCGCACGCGGTCCGCCGATATTGCGTCGATACCCGCCCGGTGCCGCGCGTCGGTGCGTACTGCGCCGAGGGCGCGCAGCTCGCTCTCCATGCGCCGGGCGCGGGCGGCAGGGTGTGCGTTCTCCAGATGCAGGCGCGCGTGCAGGTAGGCGCGCGCGAGTTCCACCTCATCCGCGCCCGGACCGGCCTCGGCGAGGGCGGCGATCTCGCGCTCGATGCGCGCCGCGCACGCCGTGACGCGATCGGCGCGCGGGTGGGCGTCGATCCACCAGAGCGCCGACCCGTCACGGGTCTCCCGGCGCGAGGCGAGCGCATAGCACCAACCGGTCTCGCTGCGCAGGGCGCGGTACAGGCGTGAACTCAAACCGCCGCCGAGGACGTGGTCGGCCGCCAGCGCGGCCCAGTAGTCCGGATCCGCCGGCCCGGGCGCGGGCATCAGCCACAGTACGCGCCCGAGCGGGCCCGCGCCCGCCAGGCGGCTGCGCCCGGCGCGCGCTCCGGGGGGCGGCGCGCCGGACGGGGACGCGGCGGCGGGAAGATCGGCGAGCGGGGCGCAGGCCGCGCGCACGGTCGCCGCGTCGGGCGCGCCGGCGAACGCCACCCGGATCGCCGGGCCGCGCACGCACCGCGCGACGTAGTGCGCGAAGGCGGTGGGGTCCGGGGCCCGCGCGGGGGGCGGTGCGAGCGCCGCCGCGGCCGCCGGGCCGAGGACCGCCTGCAGCGCGCGGCGTTCGGCGCGCGCGGCGGCCGGTCCCTCGAGCCGCAGCAGGTCCCACTCACGCGCGATGGGCGGGACGGCGTGGGGCAGTCCGGCGAGGGCGCGGGCGAAGGCGTGCAGGAGGCGGGGCGCAGCCGTCACCGGCGCCAGCGCCTCGAGCGCGATCGTGTCGCCGCCGGTCTCGGCGCGGGCTTCGCCCCCGGCGGCCTCGATCTCCACGCCGAAACCGGCGGCCGCCTCCGCCGCGCGCCCGAACCACAGGTGCTCCAGCAGGTGCGCCCAGCCGGGCGGTCCGGGGGGCGGGGAGAGTGCGACGCGCACGGCGGCGATGCCGGGGCGGCGGTCGAACACGAGCCGCGCACCGCTGCCGAGACACAGCGATTGCACCCGTGAAACTTTCGCCTCCCGATCCACCGCCGCGCCCTCCTCCGTCGCGCGCCCTGCGTGCACGGGGCCGAAGCAATTGCCGTGCCGGGGACACGCGGCCCGAGGCTTCGCCGCCGGTGCACGCAGGCACCCGAATGAGGCATCCGTGCACCAAAACGGTGAACCCCGACCGCGCGGCAGCACCGTCGGGTCGTCCGTAGCCGGCACGCGTGCCGGGCGCGCGGACAGGAAAACAGACCGTTAGCGGCGACGGGCGTCCGGGGAGGCGCGATGGCACGGTGCTTGCTCCGCCGGAGTCAGGCGTGCACGGCGACCGGTCCCGCGGATGCAAGGGCGGGGTCGGGCCGGAAGCGGATGACTAGGGTTCCGACCCGCGTGGCGGGTGCCTGGACCGAGGGTCATCGGCCCCCTCGGGGCTACACGGCGGGATAAAAGCCCGGGAGACCGAATCGGCGCGGGGCCATGAGCCCCGGCGGCCGTTCCCGGCGGCGGATCTCCGTGTAGCGCGCAAACCGAGCCGAGAGGAGCCACCGACATGGCCGACGACCTGCACCTGCGCCGCGAGGCGTTCGCCCCGGCGGGCACCACCGCCGCCCACCATCCCTCCTTCGACAAGACCCAGCTGCACGGCTGGCAGTGCGCCCACAAGGAGGCCGAGCTGCCGCATGCCGGCTGGGAGGCCGAGGAACGCCGTTGCCTGGAACTCGGCCTCGAGGGCGCCGAGAGCCTCGAGGACCGGTCGATCCCCACCTTCGCGCGCGGCGAGCTGCCCCACTTCGCCGGCATCAACACCTTCATGAAGGCGCCTTACTGCGAGGACGTGCGCGATGTGGGCAAGTACGACGCCGCCGTCCTCGGCGTGCCCTTCGACGGCGGCACCACCTACCGCCCGGGGACCCGCTTCGGGCCGCAGGGCGTGCGCCGGATCTCGGCCCTGTACACACCCTACAACTACGAGATCGGGGTCGATCTGCGCGAGCAGATGACGCTGTGCGACGCCGGCGACGTGTTCACCATCCCGGCCAACATCGAGAAGACCTTCGATCAGATCAGCCGCGGCGTCGGCCATGTCTTCGCCAGCGGCGCGATGCCGGTGATCATCGGTGGCGACCACTCGATCGGGTTCGCGACCGTGCGCGGCATCGCCCGCGAGACCGACGCGCGCATCGGCATCGTCCACTTCGACCGCCACGCCGACATCCAGGAGAAGGACCTCGACGAGCGGATGCACACCACGCCCTGGTATCACGCCACCAATCTGCCGAACGTGCGCCCCGAGAACCTGGTGCAGGTCGGGATCGGGGGCTGGCAGGTGCCGCGCCAGGCGATCAAGGAGGCGCGCCGCCGCGACACGACCATCATCACCATGCATGACGTCGAGCGCCTGGGCCTCGACAAGGTCGCGGAGATCGCGCTCGAGACCGCCTGGAAGGGGTGCGATGCGGTCTACCTGAGCTTCGACATCGACTCGGTCGACGCCGGTTTCGTGCCCGGTACCGGGTGGCCGGAGCCGGGCGGCTTCCTGCCGCGCGAGATCCTCTACCTGCTCGGACTGGTGGCGCGCGAGGGCCTGTGCGGGATGGAGGTGGTGGAGGTCTCGCCGCCCTACGACACCGCCGACATCACCTCGCTCATGGCTACGCGGGCGATCGTCGATGTGCTCGGTTCGCTGGTCGCCCACGGCAAGATGGGCGCGCACCGCTCGATCATCCGCGGGGGGCGGGCGTGAACGGCGCAGCGCGCGCGCCCGCGTTCCGTCGCACCGCCGCGTCCCTGCTGGCGCTGAACGTCACCGCCTGGATCGGCCTGTGGGCGCTCGGCGGTATCGGCGGCGCGGTGTTCGGCATCGGGGTCCTCGCCTACGGCTTCGGGTTGCGGCACGCCTTCGACGCCGATCATATCGCCGCCATCGACAACGTCACCCGCCTGCTGCGCGCCGGGGGCGCGCGCCCCGCGGGCGTCGGGTTCTTCTTCGCACTCGGGCACTCGACCGTCGTGCTGCTCCTCTCGCTCGGTGTCGTGCTGGCGGTCGGCGAGTTGCGCGGCCAGCTCCCGGCCCTGCAGCGCTGGGGCGGTTGGTTCGGGACGCTGGTCTCGGCGGGCTTCCTGACCGCGGTGGGCGGCGCGAACCTGGTCATCTTCACACGGCTGTGGCGCGCGTTCCGCCATCAGCGGCGCTGGGGGCGCCCGCACCCGGAACTGCCCGACGCCGAACTCGAGGCGCTGCTGCAGCGCCGCGGCCTCTGGGCGCGCGCACTGCGCGCGCTGTACCGGCGCGTGGACCGAAGCTGGAAGATGTATCCGCTCGGCTTCCTGTTCGGACTCGGCTTCGATACCGCCACCGAGATCGCGATCCTCGGTATCTCGGCGCTGGCGGCCCAGAGCGGCGCGCTCCCCTTGTGGGGGGTGATGGTCTTCCCGCTGCTGTTCACCGCCGCCATGACGCTGATGGACACCCTCGACGGCTGGCTCATGCTGCGCGCCTACGACTGGGCCCTCAGCGATGCGGGGCGCAAGCTGAGCTTCAACACCGCGGTCACGGGTTGCTCGGTCCTGCTCGCCCTGGCCATCGGCGGGATCGAGTGGACGCAACTGCTCGCGCCGCGGTTCGGGACGGGCGCCGCGTCGGTCGGCGTGTGGGACCCCGCCGTCGTCGGCGCCGGCGCCACCGCGCTGATCCTTGGCGCGTGGCTGTGGGTGTGGACGCGGCATCGGCGCACCCCGGGTGCCCCGGGGTGATGCCCCGATCGCGTGCGCAGGGCGGACGCGGTGCACCGCCCGGGCGCAGCGCCGCCCCCGTCGGCGCCGGAGGGCAGACCGAACTTCTCCACCCACACAGGGACTTCTGCGCCGCGCGCGGTACTGGCACGGCTCGTGCAAACACTACTCGCAGGCGCGGTGCCGAGGCATCGCGACGGGTGACTAGGGTTCCGCCCGGCGGTCCGCCGGGGGCTGGTCCGAGAGTCACCGGCCCCGTTGGCGGGGCTACACGGCGGGATAAAAGCCCGGGAGGCCGACATGGACCCATGTCCGCGCCCCCGGGCTTTTTCGTGCCCGGCGGGACGCGGGAGGGGTCGCTGTCCGATCCATCGTCCGCAACGAGAGGGGAAGGCCGACATGCGCAACCTGTACCGGTATCTCATACTCTGCATCGCCGTTCTCGGGCTGCAGGCCGGGTTCGCCGCCCGCGCCCACGCCGCCATCACACTGGGCATCAGTGACTGGCCCGGCTGGGTCGCGTGGTACGTGGCCGAGAAGGAGGGCTACTTCCGCAAGCACCACGTCGATGTGAAGCTGGTGTGGTTCCCCTCGTACGTGGACTCGATCAACGCCCTGTCCGCGGGCCAGCTCGACGCCAACAGCCAGGCCCTGATCGACTCGCTCGCGCCGATCGCCAAGGGGCTGAAGCTCAAGGTGATCCTGGTGACGGACAACTCGGCGGGCAACGACGCGCTGATGGTGAAGCCGGACATCCGCGGCTTCAAGGGGCTCACCGGCAGGACGATCGCGGTCGAGAAGAACTCCATCGAGGAGTACCTGGCGACCTCGGCCATGCGGCGCAACGGCTTCGACCCGAAGCGGGCCCGGTGGGTCTACATGACCACCGGCGACGCCGCCGCGGCACTGATGGCCGGGCGCGTCGACGCCGCCGGCGTCTGGAATCCCTGGATCAACCGCATCGAACTCGCGCACAAGGGCCACCCGCTGGTGACCAGCAAGGACTTCCCGGGCCTGATTCCCGACCTGGTCGTGGCGCAGGAGTCCTCGCTGAAGGCGCACCGCGCCGAATTCGTCGGGCTGGTGCGCGCCTGGTTCGACACCGTGCGCTTCATCACCCGCCATCCCTTTCGAGCGGCGCAGATCATGGCCCCGCACGTCGGGCTCAAGGCCAAGGAGTACGAACTCTCGCTCAAAGGTACCCGGCTGTTCGGCAAGGCCCTCAACGAGCGGGCGATGGCGAAGAGCCGCGCCCCGGTGAGTCTGTACCGCAGCACGGTGGAGACCGGCCGTTTCCTCAAGGCGGTCGGCGCCATCGAACGGACACCGGATCCCGCGCGGTTCATCGACGCGGAGTTCGTCCGGGCGGCCGCGGCCGGGCGTTGAGGACCCGGTGTGGCCCGCGTGATGCAGACCACGCTGCCGGCCGCGCGCCGGGATCGCCTGCGGGGCCGGCCGCGGCCGGCCGGCTCCGCGTGGCGGGTGCGCGGATCGCTGCCGCGCACGCTCTACGTGGCGGTGGCCTGCGCCGGGTTCGCGACCCTGCTCGGGCTGTGGTGGGGACTTTCGGCAAGCGGCGCGGTCAACCCGCTCTTCCTCCCCACTCCGCCGCAGGTCGTCGAGCGCTGCGTGGAATGGTACCGGGACGGCAGCCTGCTCGCCGACACGCGCATCAGCGTGCTGCGGGTGGTCGGCGGATTCGTCATTTCCACGGCCATGGCCGTTCCGCTGGGCCTCTACATCGGCGCCTTTCGCCCGGTGCAGGCCTTCTTCGAGCCGCTGGTGGAGTTCGCGCGCTACCTGCCGGCGGTGGCGTTCGTGCCCCTCGTGCTCCTCTGGGTGGGCATCGGCGAGGGCTCGAAAATCACGATCATCTGGATCGGGACCTTCTTTCAACAGGTACTGCTGATCGCCGAAGACGTGCGCCGGGTGCCCCAGGCGCAGATCGAGGCGGCCCAGACCATGGGCGCGAGCGGCGGGGAGATCCTGCAGCGGGTGCTGTTCAAGTCGGCGCTCCCGGCGATCGTCGATACGCTGCGCATCACGCTCGGCTGGGCCTGGACCTACCTCGTCGTCGCCGAGCTGGTGGCATCCAACTCGGGCCTCGGTTTCGCGATCCTGCAGGCGCAGCGCTTCCTGCAGACCGGCAAGATCCTCGTCGGCATCCTCATGATCGGCGCCATCGGACTGGCGACGGACCAGGTCATGCGGCTGATCCACCGGCTCGCCTTTCCCTGGCTGCACGGGCGTTGATCGTGGACGCGCCCGCGACCAAGATCCGCATCACGGCGCTATCGAAGACCTTCGGCGCGGCCGGGACGGGTGTGCGGGCCCTCGAGGGGATCGACCTCACCGTGCGGGAGAACGAGTTCCTCGCGCTCGTGGGGGCGTCGGGCTGCGGCAAGTCCACGCTGCTGCGCATCCTGGCCGGGCTCGAGGCGCCGAGCGCCGGCGAGGTGCAGGTGGACGAGCGCCCCGTGACCGGGCCGGGCGCCGACCGTGCGGTGGTGTTCCAGGACTACAGCCTGTTTCCGTGGCTCACGGTGCTCGAGAACATCCGTTTCTGCCGGGGGCTGCGCGCGCACCGCGGCGCCGGGACGACCGCCGAGGCGGCCTCGGCGGTGGACCGATCCTATGCACTGCTGGAACTGATGGGCCTGGAGGCCTCCCGGGACCGGTACCCCAATCAGCTCTCCGGCGGCATGCGCCAGCGCGTGGCGATCGCGCGCGCCCTGATGTCGCGCCCGGAGGTCCTGCTCATGGACGAGCCCTTCGGCGCCCTCGACGCCCAGACGCGGGAAGTCATGCACGACCTGATCCTGTACCTGTTCGAGGTCGAACGCACCACCATCGTCTTCGTCACCCACGACGTCGAGGAGGCCGTCTACCTCGCCGACCGCGTCGTGGTGCTCGCGCCGCACCCGGGGCGCATCGACTCCACCCACGCCATCGAACTGCCGCCGCCGCTGGAACGCAATCAGGAGATCAAGCTCTCGGCGCCGTTCATCGCGCAGAAGCGCGCGATCCTCGACCGCATCCGCGCCACCTCCTCGGTGCAGCGCGACCTGGAGACCGTGCGCCGCCTCGCCCGCCTCGGCAAGGTCACCGGGCGCGCAGCGGCGGCCGGGTGAGGACCGCCCTCAGCCGGCGCGTTCGCGCTGCCCGGCGCCGCGCGCGGCGAGCATGCCCGCCTCGAGCAGGAAGGCCTCGACCGTGTCCAGGCCCGCGCCGCTCTTGAGGTTCGTGAACACGAACGGGCGCTCGCCGCGCATGCGCCGGGCGTCGCGGGCCATGACCTCGAGCGAGGCGCCCACGAGGGGGGCCAGGTCGGTCTTGTTGATGACCAGCAGGTCCGAGCGGGTGATCCCGGGGCCGCCCTTGCGCGGGATCTTGTCGCCCGCGGAGACGTCGATCACGTAGAGCGTGAGATCGGCGAGTTCCGGGCTGAAGGTCGCGCTCAGGTTGTCGCCCCCGCTCTCCACCAGGACGAGGTCGAGCGCGGGGAAGCGCCGCTCGAGGTCGTCGATCGCCGCGAGGTTCATCGACGCGTCCTCGCGGATCGCGGTGTGGGGGCAGCCGCCGGTCTCCACGCCGACGATGCGCTCCGGCGCCAGTGCGCGGCTGCGCACCAGGAACTCGGCGTCCTCGCGGGTGTAGATGTCGTTGGTCACGACCGCGATCTCGTAACGGGCGCGCAGCCGCTTGCACAGGGCGTCGACCAATGCCGTCTTCCCCGATCCCACCGGGCCGCCGACTCCGACCCGCAATACCTGGCCTTCCTGCATCGTCCCGCCTCCCCGCGCCGGCCCCGCCTCAGGAGCGGAACAGGCGGCTGTATTGGCGTTCGTGGCGCGCCGCGGCGTGCGCCACCCCGGGGGCGTTGGCCCCGATCTCCTCGTCCCGGAGCCGCAGCCCGGCACGCGCCGCCGATCCGATCTCCCGCCCCAGGGCGAACAGCAGGCGTTGCCCCGCGCTCTGCCCGAGCGGGATCAGCTTGACCGCCGCGGCGACCTGATTCTCGAGCCACGCCCAGAGGTAGCCGCGCGCCGCGGTGCCGGCGTCGATCCCCCAGTGCGCGGCGGCGAGCGCGAACAGGGCGGCGAAGCTCGCCTCGGGCGCGCCGATCCACGCACCGGCGGGCGCGACGCCGAGCGTGGCGAGCACGCGCGCGAGCGCCCCGCCGAGCTGGCGGTCCTCGGCGAGCAGTTCGGCCGCGCCGCGGTTGGCCAGCAGCCGGCGGCTCCAGCGGCGCACCGCACGCTCGTCGCCGCTGCACCACGCGGCGTGGCAGCGCCCGAGCACCGGCACGTCCGCGCACGCCGGGCCGGCGTGGAGGTGCCCGCGGATCCACGCGCCGGCGCCGGCTTCGTCGGCGACGCGTCCGGAGTGCACCGCGTACTCGAGCCCCTGGGAATACGCGTAGGCGCCGACCGGCAGCGCCGGACTGATCAACTGCCACAGGCGCACCTGCGCGTCGTCCGCCTCCGGGTCAGCCGCCATGGCCGTGCGGGTGTCCGCCGCCGAAGGCGCCCGGCTCGGGCTCGAAGGGCGCCGTCTCCGCCGCCACGCGCAGGCCGAGGCCGGCGACCATGGCGTCGAGCACGTGATCGTGCAGATAGCGCACGCAGCCCGCGCCGATCTCGAGGACGACGTGGCGGTTGCCGAGGTGATAGCAGGCGCGGGCGAGGCGCAGGGGATCGGGGCTGCGCGCGACGGACACCGCCTCGGGCGCGGCGCGCACCTCTATCACCGAGCCGTCGTCGGCGCGCAGCCGGTCGCCGCCGCGCAGTTGCGTCCCCCGTGGGAGCAGCAGCGCGGCCTCGCGCCCGTCGTCGAGGCGCACGCGCAGGCGGCTGCGCCGGCGCGCCTCGTAGCCGAGCGTCAGGGTGGCCCCGGCCGCGGCGCGCACGTGAGCCTCCAGGCGTTCGACAAGCCGCAGCGCCCCGGCCTCCACGTGCGCGCCCATGTCAGAACAGGAAGTAGCGCTGCGCCAGCGGCAGCTGGGCCAGCGGTTCGCAGGTGAGCGGCTCGCCGTCCGCACGCACCTCGTAGGTCTGAGGATCGACCTCGATCGCGGGCAGGGCGTCGTTGAGGATCATGTCGGACTTGCGCACGCCGCGCGTGCCGCTCACCGCGACGAGGCGCCGCGCGAGGCCGAGCTGCGCGGCGATCCCGGACTCGAAGGCGGCGCGCGAGACGAAGGTGACGCAGGTCGCGGCGAGCGCCCCACCGAAGGCGGCGAACATCGGGCGGTAGTGGACGGGTTGGGGCGTGGGGATGGAGGCGTTGGGATCGCCCATCGGGGCGGCGACGATGAACCCGCCCTTGATCACGAGCGAGGGCTTGACGCCGAAGAACGCGGGCCGCCAGAGGACGATGTCGGCGAGCTTGCCGACCTCGATCGAGCCGACTTCGCCGGCGATGCCGTGCGTGATCGCGGGATTGATCGTGTACTTGGCGACGTAGCGGCGCACGCGCAGATTGTCGTTGCGCGGCGGATCTCCCGGGAGGGCGCCGCGCTGCACCTTCATCTTGTGTGCGGTCTGCCAGGTGCGCGTGATCACCTCGCCCACGCGGCCCATGGCCTGGGAGTCGGAGGCGATCATGGAAAATGCGCCGAGGTCGTGGAGGATGTCCTCGGCGGCGATGGTCTCGCGACGGATGCGCGACTCGGCGAAGGCCACGTCCTCGGCGATGCCGGGGTCCAGGTGATGGCAGACCATGAGCATGTCGAGGTGTTCGTCGACCGTGTTGACGGTGTAGGGCCGGGTGGGGTTCGTGCTCGAGGGCAGGACGTTGGGCTCGCCGCAGGCGCGGATGATGTCCGGCGCATGGCCGCCGCCGGCCCCTTCGGTGTGGTAGGTATGGATCGCGCGACCCTTGAACGCCGCCAGCGTGTCCTCGACGAAGCCGGACTCGTTGAGCGTGTCGGTATGGATCGCCACCTGCACGTCGTAGTCCTCGGCGACCGCGAGGCAACAGTCGATCGCCGCCGGGGTCGTGCCCCAGTCCTCGTGCAGCTTGAGACCCATGGCGCCGGCCTCGACCTGCTCGCGCAGGGCGTGCGGGAGGCTGGCGTTGCCCTTGCCGAGGAAGCCGAGGTTGACCGGCAGGCCCTCGGCGGCCTGCAGCATGCGGTGGAGGTTCCAGGCGCCCGGGGTGCAGGTGGTGGCGTTGGTCCCGGTGGCGGGGCCGGTGCCGCCGCCGAGCATCGTCGTCACCCCGGACATCAGCGCCTCCTCCACCTGCTGCGGACAGATGAAATGGATGTGCGCGTCGATGCCGCCGGCGGTCGCGATCAGCCCCTCGCCGGCGATCGCCTCGGTACCGGGGCCGATGACGATCTCCACGCCCGGTTGCACGTCGGGGTTGCCGGCCTTGCCGATGGCGGCGATGCGCCCGTCGCGGATGCCGATGTCGGCTTTGACGATGCCCCAGTGATCGACGATCAGGGCGTTGGTGATGACGGTGTCCACCGCCCCGGGTGCGCCCGCCTGGCTCTGACCCATGCCGTCGCGGATCACCTTGCCGCCGCCGAACTTCACCTCTTCGCCGTAGAGCGCGGCGTCGGCCTCGACCTCGATGACGAGTTCCGTATCGGCCAGACGCACCCGGTCGCCGACGGTCGGCCCGAACATCTCCGCGTAGGCGCGGCGCCCGATGCGACCCATCAGTCCGCCTCCAGCGCGCCCATCACGCGCGCGCGGAACCCGAACACGCGCCGCGCGCCCGTATAGGCCACCAGGCGCACGCGGCGCTCCTGGCCGGGCTCGAAGCGGATCGCGGTCCCGGCCGGGATGTCGAGGCGGTAGCCGAACGCGGCGTCGCGGTCGAAGGCGAGCGCGGGATTGGTCTCGTGGAAATGGTAGTGTGAGCCGACCTGGATCGGCCGGTCCCCCGTGTTCGCAACCGTCAATTCGATCGTCGGCCGCCCCTGGTTGAGGACGATCTCGCCCTCGGCGACCCAGTACTCTCCGGGTATCATCTCCGCCTCCGTCGCCCGCCCGGGCGCGCGCCCGAAACCGAATTGCACACTTCCCGGCAACAGGGGAACATCGAGAGACCCTCCGTCACGGGATCGGGTTGTGGACGGTCACCAGCTTGGTGCCGTCCGGGAACGTCGCCTCGACCTGCACCTCGCTCAACATCTCGGGCACGCCCTCCATCACGTCCTCGCGCGTGAGCAGCGTGGCACCGTAGGCCATCAGCTCGGCGACACCGGCGCCGTCGCGCGCGCGTTCGAGCACCGCCGCGCTGATGAGGGCGACGGCCTCGGGATAGTTCAGACGCACCCCGCGCGCCCGGCGCCGCTCCGCCAGCAGACCGGCGGTGAAGATCAACAGCTTGTCCTTCTCGCGTGGCGTCAGCTCCACAGGCGGACTCTCCTGACGTTCATCGACCGCCCCCGGTGCGTGGGCCCGCGGCCCGCGCAGCCGCGACCGGCACCCCGGCGACGGAGTTCAGGTGTTCCAGATCCGCGGCCGGTCCGGCGCGCGGCCGAACAGCGGCGGGCGGATCGCCTCCCAGACCGCCTCCAGGCAGGCACGGGCACCGCGCGCGCCCGCCCCGAGGTAGCGCACCGCGAGCACCTCGTCGAGCAGCGTCGCGGAGAACCCGGGGTCGTCACCGCCCGCCGCGAGCGCCGCGTCGCGCAAAGCGGCGTCGGCGGGCACCGCCAGCAGCAGCGCGCTGACCGGCGCGCCCGCCAGGCCCCAGGGCTCGTACAGCAGCGGCGCCGCGCCGGCGGCGTCGAGACGCTCGACCAGGAGCGGCTCGCCGTCGCACCGGACCTCTACGCGCTGCCGGCAGCGCCCCCGCGCGAAGGCCTCCCCGGCCGCGGGACGCCCGAGGCAGGCGATCTCCCAGCCCGCGAAGCGCGCGCCGCGCGCCAGCTCGATGCACGTGACCGAATCGAAGGCGGCGCCGTCGTAGACGATGACCTCCTGCGGCAACCATTCGAGCGCCGCCCCGGGGGCGAGGCGCAGGCGCTGGCGCACGCGTACCGGCGGGCCGGCGCTGCGGTAGCATTTCGCTGCGCCCGGCGTCGTGAGCAGCGCGTGCGCGCCCGGCGCGCAATCGACCTCCAGGTCCAGCTCGTCGCCCCCCACCAAGCCGCCCGGCGGGTGGAGGATGAGGCTGTGGCACACCTCGCCCTCGGGGTGAAAGGGACGCTGGACGACCAGCGGGCCGTGGTGGCGGCGCCGCGTCGGTACGGTGCGGAAGGCGGCACCGACCGCACGGCGCTCGAACCCCAGCTCCAACCGCGCCCGCCACCCGGGCTTCATCACCGTCGCCATCGCCCCCGCCTTTCTATCCGCGCGGACACCACCCGCCGCGGTGCAGATCCCGCATCGCAATGGGCAATCTTTGTGCCATCCCGTCCGGCGCGCGCGCGGACCGGCATCGGCTGATGCAACGCCATGATCCGACGGACCGTTTCCGGCCTTCCGTGGGGAGACCGGTACGGCCGGCCACGCTGCTTCGCGCACCACGGGGCACCGTCGGCGCGCGGCGCGCCCCGATCCGGTGCACGCCGATCAACTCACCTCGAGATAACGCCGCACCGTGGCGTCGTCGAGGTCGGCGATCATGCCTTCGGCGCGCACCTCCCCACGGTCCATCGCGTAGTAGCGCTGTGCCACGGAGCGCACGAAGGGCATCTTCTGCTCCACCAGCAGCACCGTGAGCCCCAGGTCGCGGTTCATGGCGACGATGGCGCGGCGGATGTCCTCGACCAGGTTCGGCTGGATCCCTTCGGTGGGTTCGTCGAGCAACAGCAGGCGCGGGCGCGCCATCAGCGCACGCGCCAGGGCGAGCTGCTGCTGTTGTCCGCCCGAGAGGTTGCCGGCGCGGCGCCGCAGCATCGAGTGCAGGACCGGAAAATAGGCGAAGATCTCCTCGGGGATCGACGGCGCCCGTTCGGGGCGCGCGAAGCCCCCGAGACGGATGTTCTCCGCCACCGTCAACTGCGGCAGGATCTCGCGCCCCTGCGGGACGTAGGCGAAACCGGCCCGGGCCCGGCGGTAGGTCGGCGCGCGGGTGAGGTCCTCGTCGGCGAAGCGCACCGTCCCCTCCCAGGCCGGCAGCAGCCCCATGATCGCCTTGAGGAGGGTGGTCTTGCCGACGCCGTTGCGGCCCAGCAGGCAGGCGACCTCGCCCGCGTGCACGCGGGCCGCGGCCCCGCGCACCACGGTGGCGCTGCCGTAGCCGGTGGTCAGGCCGCTGACCTCGAGCAGGACCGCGCTCACGAGGCCTCCACGCCGAGGTAGACCTCGCGCACCCGTTCATCGGCGCTGATGCGCTCGAACGAGCCCTCGACGAGCTGCCGGCCCTGGTGAAACACGCACACCCGCTGCGCGATGCGGCGCACGAAGCTCATGTCGTGCTCGATCACCAGCACCGAACGCCGCCGCGCGATCTCCTGCAGCAGCTCGGCGGTCCGGTCGACCTCCTCGCCGGTCATGCCCGCGATCGGCTCGTCGAGCAGCAGCAGGCGCGGCTGCGTCGCGAGCGCCATGCCGATCTCCAGCCACTGGCGCTGCCCGTGGGAGAGCGCCGCCGCCGGGCGCGCGGCGAGCGCGCCCAGCCCGGTGACGGCCAGCGCCTCGTCGATCGCCGCCCGCGTCGCGGGCGTCAGGCGCCCGCGCAGCGCGCTCCACAGCCCCTTGACCGGGGCCGCCGCCACGCGCAGGTTGTCGCGCACGCTCAGGTCGGGAAACACCGTGGGGGCCTGGAACTTACGCGCCATCCCGAGGCGCGCGATACGGTAGTCGGCCAGCTCGGTGATGTCGCGTCCGAGAAATCGCACCGATCCGCCGTGGGCGCGCGTGCGCCCGGTGATGACGTCGAGGAAGGTGGTCTTCCCCGCCCCGTTCGGGCCGATCACCACCGTGAGCACGTTGGCGTAGAGCACGAAGCTCAACCGGTCGAGCGCCCGGAAGCCGTCGAACTCCACCACCAGGTCGCTGACTTCGAGAATCGATTCGCCCGGCCGGGTCATGTCTCGGAGGGCGGTCCGCGGCGGCGCAGCGCGCGACCCGCGAGCTCCGCCAATCCCATCAGGCCGCGTGGGAAGAACAACACCACCACGACGAACAGGGTCCCCACCAGGAACAGCCAGAAGTCGGGGTAGGCGCTGCTGAGGTAGTACTTCGCGTAACTCACCACCAGCGCGCCGATGAGCGCGCCCACGATGGTGCCGCGCCCGCCCACGGCGACCCAGATGACCATCTCGATCGAGGGTACGACCCCGAGCATCCCCGGGGCGATGATACCGTTCTGCGGGACGTAGAGCGCCCCGGCGAGCCCGGCGCAGAGACCGGCGAGCGCGAACACGAACGCCTTGAAGACCGTCGGGTTGTAACCGAAGAAGCGCAGCCGGTTCTCGCCGTCGCGCACCGCCCGCAGCAGCACTCCGAAGTGGGAGCGCGTCAGATACCACGCCACGGCGAAGACCGCCGCGAGCACCACCACCGTGACCTCGTAGAACGCGATCTGCGTGGCGTTGGCGTAGAAGGAGTGGCCGAGGATGGACTGGAAGCCGGTCAGTCCCGAACTCCCGCCGGTGAGCTGCTGCTGGTCCACGAACAGCGTGGAAACCGCCACCGCGAGCGCCTGGGTCATGATCGAGAAGTAGACCCCGCGGATGCGGCTGCGAAAGACGAGCGCGCCGAAGGCGTAGGCGAACAGCGCGGGCAGCGTGAACACCAGGAGCAGGGTCAGCGGGAAGCTCTCGAACGGGTGCCAGACGAGCGGCAGCGAGGTCACCCCGCTCCAGGTCATGAAGTCCGGGAGCTGCCCCGGCTGCAGGCCCTGCATCTTGAGGTACATCGCCATCAGGTAGCCGCCGATCCCGAAGAACACGCCCTGGCCGAGGCTCAGGATCCCGGCATAGCCCCAGATGAGGTCCAGGCCGATGGCGAGGATCGCGAGGGCGAGAAACTGGCCGAGCAGGTTGAGGGGCGTCTGGCTCAGGTACAGCGGCGCCGCAGCGGCGAGGGCCAGGGCGAGCGCGGCCAGCAACAGCGGCGCGCCGCGCGCGGCGCGCGGGACCGGGACGGCAGCGGCGACGGTGGCCATCGGGACGCGTCCCCTAGTCGAGCGCCCGGCTGACCGAGGGGAACAACCCCGCCGGGCGCGCCTGGAGGAACAGGATGATCAGCGTGAACACCGCCACCTTGGCGGCGGTCGAGGAGGTGAAATACTCGATCAGCGCATGCGCCTCGCCGATGCTGAAGGCGCCGACGACGGTCCCGAGGAGCTGGCCCACGCCGCCGAGGACCACCACCATGAACGAATCCACGATGTAGTTCTGTCCGGTGGTCGGCCCGACCGAGCCGATCAGCGCCAGCGCGCAGCCGGCGAGGCCGGCGAGACCCGAGCCGAAGGCGAAGGTCAGCGCGTCGATGCGGCGCGTGTTGATGCCGCAGCTCGCCGCCATCGGCCGGTTCTGCATGACCGAACGGATCATCAGGCCGTTGCGCGTACGGTAGAGAAACAGGAACACCCCGACGAGCGCGAGCGCGGCCAGTGCAAGGATGAACAGGCGCACGTAGGGGAGCTGGATGGAGCTGCCGATCGCCACGCCGCCGGTCAGTGCCCCCGGCGTGCTCACGAAGACGTTGTTGGAACCGAAGACCTCGCGAAAACTCTGTTGCAGGATCAGGCTCAAGCCCCATGTGGCCAGCAGCGTCTCCAGCGGCCTGCCGTAGAGGTGGCGCACCAGCGCCACCTCGATGGCCCAGCCCAGCAGGGCGCTTACCGCGAACGAGAGCGGGAGCGCGAGCAGATACGACCACCCGCCGGCGGCCGGCGCGAGATGCGCGAACAGGAGTTGGCAGGAATAGGCCATGTAGGCACCCAGCGTCATCAGCTCCCCGTGGGCCATGTTGATCACGCCCATGAGGCCGAAGATCACCGCCAGACCCAGGGCCATCATCAACAGGATCGAGGCCGTGCTGAGCCCGTTGAACAGTTGCGAGACTGCCGCCGCCGCATCCATCCGCGCACCTCCCGCCGGCCGGGTCAGATCCGGTGCCCGCGGGTCACCGCTTCACCAGGCCGCCGCGGGCCCAGTCGCACATCATGTCCGAGATGTACGGGCTGTAGGGCTCGGGCTTGACCAGCCCGTCGGTCTTCCAGACCTCCCGGAACATGCCGCTGCCGGTGATCTCGCCGATGCGCACGACCTGGTACATGTTCTGATTGGCCGGGTCGACGTGCACCTTTCCCTGCGGGGCGTCGAAACTGACCTTGCCGACGACCGCGCGCACCTTGGGCGGGTGGAAGCTGCGCGCCTTCTCGGCGGCGAGCTTCCACAGGTACACGTTGAGGTAGCCGTGCTCGATGGGGTCGTCGGTCACCTGCGAGTGGCCGTAGCGCTTCTTGAACTCGGCCACGAACTTCGGATTGGTCGGCGTCTTGGTGGTCTCGAAATAGTTCCAGCTCGCATAGTGGCCCTTACAGTATTGCGGGCCGATGCCCTGGACCTCGACCTCGGCGACGCTCACCGCCATGATCGGCGCCTTCTCCGGGGTCAGCCCGGCCGCGGCGTACTGTTTGTAGAAGGCGACGTTGCTGTCGCCGTTGATGGTGCTGAAGACCACGTCGGCGCCGGACTGGCGGATCTTGTTGACGATCGTGGCGAACTCCATGTGCCCGAGCGGGGCGTACTCCTCGCCGACCAGGGTGCCGCCCATGGCCTTGAGCTGGCCCTTGATGATGGCGTTGGCGGTGCGCGGAAACACGTAGTCCGATCCCACCAGGAAGAACTTCTTGCCCTTGTTCTTGAGCAGCCAACTCACCGCCGGCTCGATCTGCTGATTGGGGCAGGCGCCGGTGTAGATGATGTTGGGCGAGCACTCGTTGCCCTCGTACTGCACCGGGTACCACAGCAGGTTGTTGTAGCGCTCGAACACCGGCTTGACCGCCTTGCGGCTGGCGGACGTCCAGCAGCCGAACACGGTGGCCACGTGGTCGCGGGTGATGAGCTCGCGCGCCTTCTGCGCGAAGGTCGGCCAGTCGGAGGCCCCGTCGACGACCACCGGCTCGATGCGCCTGCCCATCACGCCGCCGGCGGCGTTGATCTCCTCGATGGCCATGAGTTCGGCGTTCTTCACCGGGATCTCGCTGATCGCCATCGTCCCCGACAACGAGTGCAGGATACCCACCTTGACCGTCCCCTTGGCCCACGCCTCGGACGTCTTTCCGACCAGCGTGGGTCCGAGCGCGGTCGCGCCGGTGGCCATGACGCCCTTGATAAAACCTCTGCGGCTCACTTTCATGAATGCATTCCCCTGTCGAAGTCGTTAGTGTGCGGGATGCCCGCCCCCGGCGGGGGCGTCGTGCGCAGCCCTCAAAAGGCGAACAGGAACTGCGCCGCTACGGTGTTGTCGGTGTCGTGGTACACGCCCGTATTGGCGTCCAGGAAGGTGGCGAAGTTCGCCCAGTCGTGGCGGTATTCGAGCTTCACGGTGAGGTGCTTGTAGGGATAGAGCAGCAGCGCACCGGTAAAGGCTTGACGCAACGGGCCGGCATTAGGATCCGTGGGGTCGGTGATGAAGCCGTCCTGTGGATCGCCCACGATGTGGCCGCCGTTCTTCATGTCGTTGAGGTAGTCGTAGCGCACCGTGAAGCTCGCCATCGGCATGAACTTGTAGTTGCCGAGCAGCGAGACGCCGTACCAATGGGCGTCGCCGCCGTTGGCCGCGCCCCGCGACTGGTAGCCGTGGTCGAGCTGGCCGCTCAAGGTGAGCCCGCCGCTGGTATAGGTTGCGTCGAGGTCGTTGAAGAAGCGCGTGGTGGGCCCGACGTTCGAGTTCGCGCTGGCGATCTTGCCGATGGTGCCGAACAGGCCGTAGCTGAACGAGGAGGACGGCGCCACCGAGAAGCGGTACTCGAGCGTCGGCTCCTTGAAGCTGGTGTTGAAGGCGCTGTTCCAGGTGTTCGCCAGCAGCACCTGCAGGGTGTAGGGCCCGGTGGCGTACTGGCCGCCGACGCCGGTGAAGAAACCGGGCTCGCTGAAGTCGAACAGCAGGTTGTGCGTCACGGCGAACATGCCCGTGGAGACCTGGGGCTCGTAACCGTCCCAGGCGGGCATCTGGCCGCCGAGGATCGAGAACTTGTCGGTCACCGGGATGGTGAAGTAGGCGGCGTTGATGATGCTGTCGACGCCCGCGCCGTAACCGCGATTGGGCATGATCTGGATGTCGATCGAGCTGCCGCCCGAGAACTTCTTGTTCGCCTCCAGATAGAGGTCGCCGAAACTGCTGTGGTAGTAGTTGTAGGCGGCGTTCTTGTCGCCGAAGAAGAACGAGCTGATGTGCTGGCGCTGGTTGTAGATGTAGGTGGGGTCGATGTAGCCCGAGATGGTGAGTCCGCTCAACAGGTCGGACAGGTTGTTCGAACCCGCGGTCGACACCCCGGGCACGGCGGCGAGCAGCGCTCCGGCGGCGGCGAACGGGAGGATGCGGTGATGACGGGAGCGATGGGTTCGTTTCATCGATTCTTCTCCAGTGGACGAGTCCGAAAACCCGCGCCGCCTGCCCGTACCCGAACACGAGCGCACCGCGGGACGGTGGCGGCCAGTGCAACAAGCGGGCCACTCCGGGAGCATTTCGGCAAATAGCTAAGTTTTCCTTGGGTTACGGAATCGAAGGCGGGGCCGTGGTGCCGGAGCGTGGGGGGTGATGCGCACCAGCTTCGTGCGCATCGGATCACAAACGGTGCGCGGGCCGGGACACGCCCCGTCGTGGGGCGCCGGCGCGGGCGGGGGAGCGCTATGCTTGGGGACGGCGGGCGCCCGGACGCGGCGCCGGCGGCGATTGGGTCCGTGCAGAAGCGGAGGACGATCGGGAATGAACGCGACTGCGGAAGGAGAGCTGGTACTGGCGCCGCGCGACTACGGCAAGATCGGGGCGCTGCATTGCGGCGTCACGCGCGAGGGTTTCGTGACCGTGGGCGGCGACGTGGCGGCGATCGGCGAGGGGGAGAGCGTGCGCTTCGAGCGCCACCGCGTGACGGTGCGCCGCGACGGTGAGGACTACCGTTTCGTCAGGGACCCGGCCTGAGCCCCGCCCTGCGCCCGAGGAGGTCGCGGAAGGCGACGAACACGCGGTGCATCTGCGCCGGCTTGTAGGGAAAGAGATCCGGCGGATCGAGGTCGTGGACGATGAGGGCGCTGTCGACCTCGAACACGAGCAGCGCCCCGTCCGGTGTCTGCGCACAGTCGATGCCGAAGTAGTCGAGGCCGATGCGCTCGTGCAGCGCGGCGAGGGCCGGGGCGTGGCGTACCGCGAAGTCCGCATCGAAACGCTCGAAGAAGCGCGCCTCCTCGGCGCGCTTGGCCGCGCTCTCGCGCATCCCGGCGTTCAGGTAGTGGATCATCCAGTGGCTCGATATCGCCATGTGGCAGGCATAGGGGCGCCCGTCGATCAGCACCACCCGGTACTTGCGCCAGGCGCCGTCGGCATCGCGGTAGTCGACGAAGGGCATGACGTAGAATTCCTCGCCCGCCGTATCCCGCTGGTAGGCGGACAGTGCCTCCGCCTCGTCGATGCGTGCGAGCCCGTGCCCGGCGTGGGAATCGACGGGGCGCACGACCAGCGGCAGGCCGCGCGCCCGCGCATAGGCGGTGAGGTCCGCACGCGCGAGCCGTTCGGTGTGCGGTACGACGACGCCGGGCGCGCCGCGCAGGGCGGCGGCGACGTCCGTGCGCGCGAGCCGCGCGATGCGCCCCGGGGCGTTGAGCACCGGGCGCGGGCAGCCGGTCAGCAGCGCCTCGGCGCGCCGCAGCAGCGGCGCGTTGGCGTCCGACTCGCCGATGACGGTGAACACCAGGTCGTAGTCGGCGAGCGGAGGCGGGGCCGCGGCGCCGTCGGCGTCCATATAGAAGAAGTCGAGTTCGACGTCGGACCCCTCGATGAGGAAATCGAGCGGGGTGTTCGCCGCCAACTCGCCGGGCGCCGCCAGCGCGAGCACGCGCAGCGCCGCAGGCGCCGCCGCGACGGGCCGCGCGAGCCGGTAGAGCCGGCGCACCTGCAGGGCCTGTGCCTGCACGGTCCGGGCGAGGTCCGCGTTGTCGGCCAGGAACAGCGCGGTGGCGAGGTCGAGCAGCGCCGCGGCGTCGGCGGGGTCGCGGCCGGCGCGGTCGATGAAACCCTGCGCCACGGGTCCGAGGTCCTCGCCGGCGAAGACGCGGCGCATGAGCGCCGCCAGGCCCAGCACCTCGCCGCCGGGCGGCACGCTCATGTCGGCCCCGCGGCGCCGAAGCGCAGGACGGCATCGACCAGGGTGTCGATATCGCGCGCCTCGGTGCGATGGTTGACGATCGCCGCGCGGATGGCGAGGCGGCCGTCGAGGACGGTCGTGGAGGGGGCGGCGAGGCCGGACTCGTGCAGCACACGCACGATGGCGGCGTTGAGCGCATCGGGTTCGGCGCCGCGATGACGGAAGCAGACGATGTTGAGCGGCACCGGCGCGAGCAGCTCGAGCCGCGGTTCGCGCTCGATGCGCGCCGCGAGCCGCTGCGCCAGGCGGCAGGTGCCGCGGATCGCCTCGGCGAGCGCGTCGGTGCCGAGGACCTTGAGCGTGAACCACGCCTTGAGGGCGCGGAAGCCGCGCGAGAGGTCGGGCCCGAGGTCGCAGGGCCAGGGCGAGCCGGCCGCGAGCCCGCGGGTGTCGCGCCGCAGGTAGGCCGCGGGCGCGGCGAAGGCGGCGAGCTGCGCGTCGCGCTCGCGCGCCAGGAAGAAGCCGGCGTCGTAGGGGACCTGTCCCCACTTGTGAAAATCGAAGGCGATAGAATCGGCGCGCTCGATCCCGCGCAGGCGCGGCGCGAGTTCCGGCACCAGGACCGCCAGCGCCGCGCAGGCGCCGTCGACGTGCAGGTGCATGCCCTCGCGCGCGGCGATGCGCGCCAGCGCATCGAGGTCGTCGATGGCGCCGACGTCGACCGTTCCGGCGGTGCCGACGATCAGGAACGGACGCCGCCCCGCGGTGCGGTCCGCGGCGATCGCGCGCTCCAGGGCCGGCACGTCGACCCGGTGGGCGCCGTCGACGCCGACGAGCCGCAGCGCGTCGCTGCCGAGCCCGGCGAAATCGAGGGCGCGCGCGACGGAGCCGTGTGCCGCGGCCGAGGCGTAGGCCGTCAGCGCCCCGCCGCCGCTCGCGGCCAGGCCGCGGCGGCGGCTCTCCGCGCCCAAAGCGGCGGTCCGCGCCACCAACACGCCCAGGAGGTTGGCCATCGACGTGCCGGTCACGAACAGCCCGGACGCCCCGGCGGGAAAACCGAACAGTTCCCGTGCCCATTCGGCGACCTGCCGCTCGACCTCGACCGGCATCTGGTCGCGCCCGCCGAGATTGGCGTTGAGTCCGCCCGCGAGCATTTCGGCGAGCATGCCGACCGGGGTGCCGCCGCCGTGGACCCAGCCGAAAAAGCCCGGGTGGGCGTTGCCGACCGCGTACGGGAGGACGTGCTGCAGGAACGACTCGTGGACCTCGGCCAGCGCGGTCGGCCCGCGCGGTACCGGCTCGCGCAACGCCCCGCGGACCGCATCGGGGATCGGCCGCCACACCGGCCGTTCCCGGATCCCCCGGAGGTAGTCGACCATGTCGTCGAGCATCCGGTGTCCCTGCGCGCGAAACGCGTCCCAGTCCGGCGGATCGAGTGTCGGCGCCGGGTTCATCCGGTCACCCGGGCGCGGCGCACCCTCGCGGCGGCGGCGCGCATGCCCGTCGGCGCACGGGCGCTCACGCCCGCGCCCGCCCCGTGAACAGGCCCGCCAGGAGCACGGCGAGGATGCCGGTGAGGAACACGCCGTCGAAGGTCCCGGCGCCGCCGATCGAGGCCACCGGGGCGCCCAGGCCCTGCAGCTTGCCGAGGTTGAGGAGGTCGGCGCCGATCAGCGTCCCGAGACTGCCGGCGATGTAGGCGAGGGGCGCGGCGTAGCGGCGCGAGAGCGCGAGCGCGACGACGGCGGTGACCGCCGGCGGGATGAAGATCGGGATGGCGATCCCCACCCCCGGGACCGGATGCGCCAGGGCGTGGCAGACGAAGGTCACCAGCGCGATGGCGACCAGCCCCGGCCCCCAGAGCCCGTTGCGGGCCAGCAGATACAGCGAGACCGCGGCGGGCACCAGCGCGCCGCCGACGTTGACGGCGATGACTGTCCCCGGCCAGTCGACCACCACGGGGATCACGTAGCGCATCCCGAAGAAGTCGACTTCGCGGCCGGACAAGACGTGCTGCGGCGGAAGCTGCGCGACGGGGATGTTGATATAGGCGCCGAGCAGCGAAACGAGCAACAGGGCGAAGACGTAACGTGGGTGGATCCCGATGCGCTCGTAGGCGTAGCGCAGCACCCCGATCTCGACCATCACCAGGAGCAGCGCCAAGGCGCCCAGGAAGATGAAGAAGAACGGAAGCGCGATCGGATAGTAGTTCACGCAGAGACATCCCCGCAGGCGGCGTCGCGCCAGTATACCAGCCCGCCGCCGCCCGCTCAGGTCGGGGTCGCGGACGGCGCCTCGCCGCCGGCCGTGCGCGTGCCGGTCGTCTGGGAGAGGTTGGTGTGCAGCACCAGCAGCAGATCGGCCTTGGACACGCTGCCCACGAGCCGGCGCTCGTCGTCCGCCGTCACCACCGGCAGGCGCTCGCCGCGGTAGCGCGTGAACCGCTCGAGCGCCTCGGGCACGCGCATGCCGGGGTGCAGTACGGGTACCTCGCGCATGGTCACGTCCTCGGCACGCAGACCCTCGGCGGCGGCGCGATCGTCGAAGTAACCGGTGATCGCGGTGACCGGCACGACCCCGAGGAACCGCGTCCCGTCCGCGACGACGTAGAGGCAGTTCACGCGGTGGGTCGCGAAGGCGTGGATGACCTCCTGCAGGGGCGCGGAGTCGGCGATCACCGGCGGGTCGGGTGCGATCAGGCGGTCGATGGTCTCGACCGGCGGCGGCGGGGGCTGCGCGGCGCGCTTGCGCCGCAGGGCCTCGGAGTAGAGGGACTCCTCGCGCAGCACCCGCGAGGTCGAGTAGCCGACGATGCAGCCGAGCATCAGCGGCAGGATGATCTGATAGTCTCCGGTCATCTCGAAGACCATGACGATCGCCGTCAGCGGTGCGTGCGTGGCGGCCGCCAGGAACGAACCCATGCCGACCAGGGCGTAGGCACTGGGCACCGCGGTCCAGTGCGGCAGCAGCGCGTGCACGCCGGTGCCGAACAGGGCGCCGAGCGCGGTGCCGACGAACAGTGTGGGCGTGAACACGCCGCCGACCGCGCCCGAGCCGGTGGTCGCCGCGGTCGCAACGACCTTTGCCAGGAGCACGAACAGCAGGAACAGCCACGGCCAGTGACCGTGGAGGATGGTGCCGATGACGCTGTAGCCGTTACCCCACACCTGCGGCGCCACCGTGGAGATGATGCCGACCACCACGCCGCCGAGGCCGAGCTTGAGAAACACCGGCACGCGCAGCGACGCGAACAGGCGCCGCGTGCGCTCGAGCAGCCACAGGTAGCGCGGTGCGAGCAGGCCGGCGACGAGTCCGAGGACGACGTAGAACGCGAGATCGACATTGGAGGCGAAGGTGAACGGGGGCACGGCGAAGATCGGCTGGTAGCCGAAGAATCGGTGGATGGTCACGTTGGCGATCACCGAGGCGAACACCAGCGGCCCCAGCGTCTCCATGGTGATGCCGCCGAGCACGATCTCGGAGACGAACAGTGCGCCGGTGATCGGGGCGTTGTAGGCCGAGGCGATACCGGCGGCGGCGCCGCAGGCGACCAGCAGGCGCAGGCGCGGGTGCGGGAAGCGCGCCAGCCGCCCGACCAGCGACGCCGCCATCGCGGCGAGCTGCACCATCGAACCCTCGCGTCCGATCGATCCGCCGGAAGCGATGGTGAGCATCGAGGAGGAACTCTTCACCAGGCTCGCGCGCGAGCTGATCGCGCCGGTGCCGATGGCGACCGCCTCCATGTAATCGGTGGAACTCTGGCCGCGGGCGAGACGCATGCCGAACTGGATCACCAGGCCGGCGGCGAGCCCGCCGAGGATCGGGGAAATCAGCCGCACCCACCACGGCAGGACCGACGCGCTCTGCACCAGACTCGCGCTGCTGTGATGGAGAAAGGCGACCTCGAGCCAGTGCACCGACTCGCGGAACGCCACCGTCATCAGCGCGCCGGTGAAGCCGACCAGTCCCGCCCACACCAGGATCGCATGGCTGTCGCGAAACGGGATCCGCGCGAGTACCCGCGCACTCAAGGCCAGCCAGCGCCCGCGCAGGCGCGTCCACAGGGTTCCCATCGTTTCGGTTCACCGGTCCGGGGGATGCCGCCGGGGGGCGATGGTTCCACACTCCCCGGGTCGGGGCAATCGGCCCGGCCCGGGGCGCGGCCCCGGCGCCGGGTAGACCGCGACGCGCACCCGCGGTTCCCGGACGATCCGCTACAATGCGGGCGAGGGGTCGGGCTGCGGAGGCGGTCTCCATTTGAACGCGCACGGCGCGGCGGTGCAGCGGGTCGCGGCGGTCGAGCTGACCGAGGGGGCGGGCGTGCGTGTGCGGCGGACCCTGGGCACCCCGGCGCTGCGCCACCTCGACCCGTTCCTGCTCCTCGACCACCTCGCCGGCACGGGGCCTGAAGATTACCTCGCCGGCTTCCCGGACCACCCGCACCGCGGCTTCGTCACCGTCACCTACCTGCTCGCCGGGCACGTCGAGCACCGCGACAGCCTCGGCAACCGCGGCGACCTGCGCGCGGGCGGCGTGCAGTGGATGAAGGCGGCCGGCGGCGTGATCCACTCGGAGATGCCGCAGCCGACCGACGGGCGTCTCGAGGGATTTCAGCTCTGGGTCAACCTGCCCGCGGCGAACAAGATGGACGCGCCCGCCTACCAGGACTTCCCCGCCGACGCCGTCCCCGAGTTCGAGCGCCCGGGCGTGCGCGGCCGGCTCGTCGCGGGGCCCCTGGGGGCGCGGCGCGGGCCCGTGCGCGACCCCTTCACCGACCTGCGCTTCCTGCATCTGGCGCTGGAGCCTGGGGCGGGCTTCGCGTGGTCCGTCCCCGAGGGCTATCACGCCTTCGTCTATGTCTTCGACGGCGCGGCGACGGTCGCCGGTACCGCGGTCGGGCGCGATACGCTGGCGGTCCCGGATCCGGGCGGGCAGGTGGATCTGGCCGCGGGCGGAGAAGGGGCGGCGCTGCTGGCGATCGCCGGGCGCCCGCTCGGCGAGCCCATCGTCCAGTACGGCCCCTTCGTCATGAACACCCGCGAGCAGGTCGAACAGGCGCTCGCCGACTACCGCGCGGGGCGCCTGGTGCGCCCGCGCCCGGGCTGAGGCGGCCGCGCCGCGCTCACTCCACGGGCGGCCCCCATTCGTGGCGCCCGGGGCCCAGGCGGCGCCAGTTGCGCAGCATGATCACCGTCTTGCGCACGGCGGGCAGATCGATGTGCGGCAGGTCGAGGGCGACGAGCGCGCGCCACGGGCGCACGCCCGTGCCGGGATGCACCTCCAGGAACGCCCGCAGCGACCCGCGCACGGCCGCGCCGGCGGCGGCGCGTTCCTCCCGGTAATCCGCCAGCGTCCGCAGGTGCAGATCCCAGGTCACCGTGCGCCCCTGACAGGGCCCGGTGAAACGCACCCGCGCGCTTGCACCGGGCAGCTTCGACCGGCACTCGAAGCCCTCCCCGCCCGTGCCACCCACCCGGGCTACCCGTTACGATAGAGCGGTATGCGCATGATCGGGATCGTACTCCTCGCCGGCCTCCTGGGGGCCGTACCGCCGCGGCCGGCCGCGGCGACGCAGGTCGACGGCATCGCCTTCGTCCACCGGGACGGGAGCCTGAGCGTCGACGGCACGCGGGTGCGGCTGTTCGGCATCCTCATTCCCGCCACGGGGGAGGACTGCTACTTCTTCGAGCGCCCGGTACCCTGCGCCCCGCGGGCCGTGCTCGCGCTCAAGTTCGACATCGGCTTGGACTTCGTCCACTGCCGGCTGCGCGCGCGGGCCGAAGACGGGACACCGACCGCGGTTTGCCGCGCCGGCGGCCGCGACCTCGCCGCCCGCCTGCTGCGCCAGGGGTGGGCGGCGGCGCTGCCGCACGCCCCCGACCGCTACCGAATCCTGGAGCGGATCGCGCGTGAACGCCACATCGGCATCTGGGGGATCCCGGTGGTGCGGGGACGCATCCCGGTCGCCCCGCGCTGACGCCGTACCGGACTGCGGACCGGGCCGCCGCCCGCGTCAGCGCACCAGCTCAATCCGCGCCGCGGCGACCCGCGAGGTGGCCACGACGCTCGCGCCGTGGCCGGCAAGACGGCGGCGGATCTGGACATAGACCCGCTTGATGCCCGGCGCCGCGCTCAGCTCGAAGCGCGGTCGCGGCACGAACGGGCGCCACGACGCGCCGGTGAAGCGCGCGGACTCGCTCGCGCGGTACTCGGTCGGCGCCCCCTGCACGCGCAGTTCCAGACGCACATCGCGCCGGTGCGTCACGCGCGCCCCGCCGTCGATGCGCACGCCCAGCAGCCGCAGGCCCGGCGCGGCGGCCGTCCCCGGCGTCGCGGCCGCGCAGCGCGGTCCGCTGCCGCCGCGTTGCAATTGCACGCTGTAGGCGCGGTCGCCGGATCCGGCGGGGAGCACGCGGCGCTCACCGCTGAAATTCGTCTTCGAGACCGTGAGCACCAGACCCGCGTCGGGCACCCCGCCGAAGACGGCGAGCCCGCGCCCGTCGCTGCGGTCCACGCCGAACTGGGTCGGGTCGGCCAAGGTGCCCAGACAGACCGCCGCGCCGGGGAGCGGCGCCCCGTCCGCGGCCTGCAGGGTCTGGATGGTGACCGTCGCCGCGTGCGCGGCCGGGCCGGCGGTGACCAGGAAAAGCGCCAGCAGGCCCGCCGCCCCCCGGCCGAGGGCCCGGCGGGCGCAGGCCCCCGCGACTCGAAATGCGATCGGCGTCTGGAGGGTCATCGGCGCGCTCACCCGCCTCGCCCGTTGGCCGGGCCCTGTGCCGATTCTAGCCACCGGCGGGGGCCTTGTACACGCGCGCCGGCCGGCGGCACGGACCGCCGCCGGCGCGAGCCGGCGTCAGATCCCGATGTGCTTGCGGATCGCCGCCACGACCTCGTCGCTCGAGGTGCTCGACACGTTCAGCAACAGGCCCTCGCGCTCGTAGAAACCGGTCAGCGGCGCGGTCTTCTCGTTGTAGGTATCGAGGCGCTTGTTGATGGCCTCTTCGGTCTCGTCCTCGCGTTGCACCACCGGACTGCCGCACTTGTCGCACACCCCGTCCTTCTTAGGCGGCTTGCTCTTGACGTTGTAGATCTCCTGGCACTTGGGGTTCGAGCAGGTGCGGCGGGTGGTGAGGCGGTCGAGGATGACGTCACGGGGGACATCGAGATTGACCGCGGCATCGAGTCGGATGCCGAGCTTCGCCAGCAATCCCTTGAGGGCCTCGGCCTGCGGGATGGTGCGGGGGAAGCCGTCGAGGAGGAAGCCTTTGGCGCAATCCGGCTCCTGGAGCCGCTTCTCCATGATCCCCAGGATCAGCTCGTCGGGGACGAGGTCGCCGCGCTTCATGTACTCCTGGGCCTTGCGCCCCAGCTCGGTGCCGGCCTGTACCGCCCCGCGCAGAATATCGCCGGTGGAAATCTGCACCGACCCGTCGAGCGCGGTCAGCTGCTTGGCCACGGTCCCTTTCCCGGCGCCCGGGGCGCCCAGCAGAATCAGTCTCATCGTCGAATCCCCTGTCTCGCGCACACCACCCCGGCGCAGGGCTCGGCCCGGCCGGAAAACCGGTGCGCATTGTGCCCCTTTTCGCCCCCCGCCGCCAGCGACCCGGCGCCGTGCCGGGGCGATCTGGTAAGCTATCGTGCAGAGACCGTACGATCGCGATGCCGATACGCAAGATCAAGGGGTTATTGAGATGACTTCCGACGACAGGGGCGGCGACGCCCGCATGGACCCGGACGGGCTGTACCGGGAGGAGATCTTCACCGACCGGCGCGTGGGCACGATCCGCCGGCTGACGCCGGTGCACGCCGACGGGACCGAGGACAGCGGCCGGCCGGTGGTCTTCTCCGGGCAGGCGCAACTGCTCACGCCGATGGGCGCCCTCCCGCTTTCCTTCGAGATCCCGGCCGCCTCGCTCGAAGAAGCGGTGGCGGGATTCGCCGCCGGCGCCGAGGCGGCGGTGGAGCGGGCCATGGAGGAACTCAAGGAGCTGCGGCGCGAGGCGGCCTCCTCCATCGTCCTGCCGGAATCCGGGTCCGGGGGCGGACTCGGGGGCCTCGGCGGGGCCGGCGGACTGGGCGGACTGGGCGGACTGCCCGGCGGGGGCAAGATCCAGATCCCGTGACGGTTGCGCAGGCCGCGGCCGGCGTCAGATGCGCACCTGGAAGCCCATCTCCACCACGCGCTCCGAGGGCAACTGATAGAGGGTCGCGGCGCTGGTCGTGTTGCGGGCCATGAAGGCGAACAACCGGTCGCGCCACGGCGCCATGCCGTGCGCCTTGTCGGCCGGAAGGACCGACTGGTAGCCGATGTAGTAAGTCACGTCCTGCAGGTCGATGTCGAGGCCCATCTCACGGCAGCGCGCGAGTTCCGAGGGCACGTTGGGCTGCTGCATGAAGCCGTAGCGCAGGATCACCCGATAGAAGCCCTGATCGAAGGATTCGATCTCGATACGCTCGTCCGGCGGCACCTTGGGGACCTCCTCGGTCAGGACGTTGAGCAGGACGACGCGCTCGTGCAGCGCGCGGTTGCGCCGCAGGTGGTGCTTGAGCGTCGGCGGCGCCTCCTCCAGCCACGGCGTGACGAACACCGCGGTCCCGGGCACCCGCGCCGGCTTGGTGCTGGCGATCTCGCCGATCAGGGTCGGCAGCGGATCGGCCTGCTTCTTGAGCCAGGCCCCCACCAGCTCGCTGCCGCGACGCCAGGTGCTGAGGACGGTGAACACGCCGACGCCCACCAGGATCGGAAACCACCCCCCGTGGAGGAGTTCGACCAGATTGGCGCCGAGATAGGCGTAGTCGACCAGACCGAAGACGACGAGAAAGACCAGCGCGCGCCACGGCCCCCAGCCGCCGTGTTGGCGCGCCACGTGGTAGGCGAGGACGGTGGTCACGGCCATGGTCCCGTTGACGGCGATACCGTAGGCCGAGGCGAGGCGGCTGGAGGACTGGAACCCGAGCACGAGCGCGACGGCGGCGATCATCAGCATCCAGTTGACCGCCGGTACGTAGATCTGCCCGCGGGTCTCGTGCGAGGTCTGCAGGACCCGCACCGGCGGGAGCAGGCGCAAATGCACGGCCTGGCTGGTCAGCGAAAAGGCGCCGGTGATCGCCGCCTGGGAGGCGATGATGGTGGCGGCGGTCGCCAGCAGCACCAACGGGTACTGGGCCCAGGACGGGGCCAGTGCGAAAAACGGGTGATGCGAGGCGGCCGGGTCGGCGAGGAGCAGCGCCCCCTGCCCGAAATAGTTCAGCAGCAGGGCCGGGAGCACGAAGGCGAACCAGAGCACGCGGATCGGCCGGTGCCCGAAGTGCCCCAGGTCCGCGTACATGGCCTCCCCGCCGGTCACGACGAGGAAGACCGCCGCCAGGGTGATGTACCCCGCCCAGCCGTTTTCCGCGAAGAAGCGGACCGCATAGCCGGGGTAGACCGCCGCCAGCACCTGCGGCTCGCGCACGATGGCGTAGAGGCCCAGGGCCCCGATGACCGTGAACCAGACGACGATCACCGGTCCGAACAACGCCCCGACCCGCGCGGTCCCGCGGCTCTGCAACAGGAACAGGGCGATGAGGATCACGAGCGTCACGGGGATCACGTAGGGCGCGAACGCGGGGGTGGCGACCTTCAGCCCCTCGACGGCGCTGAGGATCGAGATCGGCGGAGTGATCATGATCCCGCCGTAGAGGACAGAGGCCCCGAAGAGCCCGAACAGGATCAGCAACCGGCGGCTGCGCCGCTCCAAATTGCGCCACGGATCGATCAGCGCAATGAGTGCGAAGATCCCGCCTTCGCCGCGGTTGTTCGCGCGCAGCACGAAGGTCATGTACTTCAGGGAGACGATGACCACCAGCGACCAGAAGATCAGTGACAGGACGCCGAGCACGTTCGCGGGACTCGGGGCGAGCGCGTCGATACCGTGGAAGGACTGGCGCAGGGCGTAAATCGGGCTGGTGCCGATGTCCCCGTAGACGACGCCGAGCACCGCCAGGCCGACCGCCGGCGACAGCGGCTCGCGCCCGGCGCCCGCCGCCGGGCCCAGCGACACGGGTCGCCGGCCGGCGACCGTCCCCGGCGGCAGGTGTTCTTCAGGCATCGGCGCCGCGCGCGAAGACCTGCGTCAGCCACACGGGGGTGCGCGCCTCCCAGCACTGGGTGAAACCGGCCGCCGTGATCCAGCCCCGGATCCGCTCCGGGTCGTGGACATAGGGGCGGAAGTCGGAGCCGAGCGCCCGCAGGGCGAGCGCCGCGGCGCCGACGGCGAGACGCACGAGGGCGCGGTCGCGCGGGTAGGTCAGCGCGTAGACCCGGCGCGTGCGCGCGAGCGAGGCCTGCACCAGGGCCTCGACGTCCGGGTAACAGCACACCACCTTGTCGAGGAGGGTGACGTCGGCGGCTCCGGCCTCCTGCGCCAGCGCCAGATAATCGCCGCACAGATAGCGCGTGCGGCCCTCGAGCCCGCGCGCCCGGGCCCGGTCCCGCGCCTGCTCGACCATCGCCGGGGCGAGGTCGATCCCCGTCGCCGTGGCCGCGCCGCGCTCGAGGAGGAGCTGATGGAGGTACCCGACCCCGGAGCCGATCTCGAGCAGACTCGCACCCGCGAACCCGGCCGCCTCGAGGCCGGCCACGAGCTGGCGCTGGGAGGGTTCGAGGCCGCGGCGCTCGAAGCGGCGCCGGTAGCGGCGCGCGAAGCGCGAGAAGCAGCGTCCGGTGGAGCGGGCGTAGGGCGTGCAGCAGGCGGCCATGGCGGCATCATACCGGGGAAGGGGCGCTAAAGACTACGCGGCCCGGGCCGATCCATCGCGTATACCGGTACGGTCCCTGCATGCCCGGGACCGTGGGAGACAGGGACGAGCGCAGGGGAACCCGGGCGGCCATGCCTGTACAGCGACCGACGACCCGCGGCGACCGCGGGCAGCAGCGCGAGCGGCGCGCCTTCCGCCGCGAACCCATCCGCCTCGCCGGGGAACTGCAGCCCCCGGCCGGTGCACCGATCCCGTGCACGGCACTGGACTACTGCCTCGGCGGGATGCTGATCGCGCTGCGCGGCACGGTCGCGGTGCCGGTCGGGGAGACCGTCTCGATCCGCTGTGCCCTCCCGGACGCGGGCGAAGGTGAAGGCGTCGAGTTCCGCGGGCGCGTAGTGCATGCGGGCGAGGGTACCCTCGGCCTCGCCTTCCTCGATCCGGACCTTGCGGCGATCCAGCGGCTGCAGGAGGCCGCCCGCACCTTCGCCCGGGAGGGTGGGGGCGACGGGGTCCCGCTGAGCCCCGAAAAACGCAGCGCACTGGTGCGCGAGTGCAACGAGCGCGTCCGCGAGACGCTCGCGCCCCTGATGGATCGGTTCTATCAGGACATCAACGAGGTGCTGTTCCAGGCCGCGGAGGAGAGCCGCGAGATCGCGGTGCAGAACGCGAATCTCCAGGGCCTCTCCGAACTCAACCGGCGCAAGGAGACGCTCCGCTCCGGATTCCTTCAGGCGACCGAGGCGCGGCTGGAGGAAGCGGCGCAGGGGCGGCTTCCGACCCCCGGCGACGATCCGCGGCCGGAAGGCGGCTCCGGCCTGAGTCTCGTGGATCCGGAGGCCTTCGAGGAATGGCTCGCCGTGACCGACCTGGTCACGAAGGTGGAGAACGACCACCGCGTGACCCTGAACATGCTCGCCCGGCGCCTGGGGGTGGTGTTCGCGGGCACCGTGAACGCGCGCAACAATCCCTACGGCCCGGCCCTGTTCGCCGAGTCCTTCCGCGACGCCCTGTCCGCCCTGGACCTGGCCCACAGCGCCCGCCTGGCCTGCTACAAGGCCCTCCGGACCGGCGTCCGCGCGACGGCCACGCGCCTATACGACGCGCTCAACGAATGCCTGATCGCGGCCGGCGTCCTGCCCGGGCTCGAGGACGGCGTCGCCCGCGCGCCCGCGCCCGAGCCGGCCCCCGCGGCCGCAGACCCGGTCGAGGAGGAGCCGTCCGCGCCCGCGGCGGCCGAGGGCGCGGACGCTGCGGCGCCGGTGCGGACTCCGCCCGGCGGCGCACCGACGGCGGCGGGCGGTGGGGGCCATGGCGGAGCCGCCCCGACGGCCGGCGGACCGGCCGGCGCAGGCGCCCCCGGTCCGGGCGCGGCGGCGGGATTCCACGGCGACGCTACGTCCGGGGCGGCGGCGACCGGGGCGGCACCGGGAAGCCCCGCGCCCCGCCCGGCCCCGGATCTGTATCAGGTGGTCGGGGATCTGCGCTCGCTGCAACAGCGGGTCACGCGTCCTGCCATGCCTGCGGGTGCGGCTGCGACGTCCGGACCCGGCGGAGGATCGGGCGGCGGGGGCCCGGCCCCCGGGGGCGCGGGGGCCGCCGCGGACGGCGCCGCCGGCGTCCCGTCCGGTGCCCCGTCCGGTGCCCCGGGGGCGGCCGGCCCGGCGTCGGGCCCCGTGCGGCCCTACAGCACGACCGAACTCCTGGAGGCGCTTTCCACTTCGGAATTCCGCCGCCAGCTCTCGGCGCAAGACGCGGCGTCGGAACCGGTCGACGTGCGGGCCCGGCTCGAGGCGGTCCTCGCGCGCAACGGCGCCGAGGGCGGCACCAAGGGCATCCCGGAACATCAGGGGCGGGTCATCGACGTCGCGGGCAACGTCTTCGCCACCCTGCTCAACGACCTTCAGGTCGCCCTCAGCGTGCGACCGTGGATCCGCCAGCTCGAGGTGCCGGTGCTGAAGATGGCCCTGCTCGATGACCGGCTGTTCATCGACAAGACCCACATCGTGCGCCAGGTCATCAACAAGCTCTCGGAACTCGAGGTGCTGGCGGGGTCCGAGAACGAGGTCGAGCAGGCGGCGCTGCGGCGCGCCTTCCAGTGGATCGTGAACACCGTCAACAGCGAGTTCGACGGGACCGCCGCGGTATTCCACCGCGTCGCCCAGCAGCTCGACCTGTTGCTGCGGGTCCAGAACGACACCTACCGCCGCAATCTCAGCGAGGTGGTCGCGGAGTGCATGCGCGAGGAGGCGGCCGAACCCCAACCGGCCGACGCCGACGCCCCCGCGGGATCGGATGCGCCGCAGGCCTCCGCCGCCGAGGCCTCCGCGGCTTTGCCGCAGGAAGCGGAGGATGCGCAGGACGACGAGTGGCTGCGCCGCGTGCGGCGGCTGAAGGAGGAGCACTGGCTGCTGTTCGACGCCCGGGAGGCGGAGCCCAAACGCCTCAAGGTCGCGTGGATCGCGCCGCGGTCCGGCAAGTACGTCTTCGTCAACGTGCTCGGGCGCAAGGATCGCATCGTCGGGGAGAAAGAGCTCGCGGGGCTGCTGCGCGCCGGGGACGTCGTGGTCCTCGACGCGGCGGAGGAACCGGCGATGGACCGGGCGCAGTACACGATGCTGCAGAAGCTGCATCGCCAGCTCCTCTACCAGTCCTCGCACGACGGGCTCACCGGACTGATCAACCGCGCGGAGTTCAAGAAGACCCTCGGCGAGGCGGTGGCGGAGGCCCGCGTAACCGGCGGCCGCCATGCGCTGGTTCTCATGGACATCGACCAGTTCAAGGTCGTCAACAACACGCTGGGCTACGAGGCCGGAGATGCGGTGCTCAAGGCCCTCGCCGAGTGGCTGCGGGCGCACCTCGGCGAGGGACACGTCCTCGCGCGCGTGGGGACCGACCAGTTCGGGATCCTGTTGTGCGACCACTCCCTGGACGACGCGCTCGGGGTGATCGAGGACCAGCTAGACGAGCTGCACGACTACCGCATCCCCTGGCAGGAGGAACGCTTGGCGGTCTCGGTCAGCGTCGGACTCGTCAGCGTGCATCCGCAGGGCGAGGATGAGTCCGCGCTGCTGCAGGCGGCCGAGACGAGCTGCGGTGTCGCCAAGGAGATGGGCGGCGGACGCATCCAGATCTATCACTCCCGCCACGCCGGCATGTCGCGGCGCAAAGAAGAGATGAAGTGGGCGGTGCAGATCGACCGCGCCCTCGACGAGGACGCGCTGAGTCTGCGCTGCCAGAAGATCGTCCCGCTGCAGGCGCACCTGCCGCAGCAGGACTGGTATGAGCTGCTGCTCGGGCTATCGGACGAACTGCAGAACAAGCTTGCGCTGCACGAGTTCATCAAGGCGGCCGAACACTACAGCCGCATCATCGAGGTCGACCGCTGGGTGATCCGCAACGCCTTCGAGTGGATCGCCGAACACGAGGACCGGCTCCTCGGCATCGGCGGCTTCACCATCAATCTTTCGGGACCTTCGCTCAACGACGAGCGCCTGATCCGGTACGTAAACGAGGAGGCCGACCGCACCGGCGTGGCGATGCAGCGCATCTGCTTCGAGATCACCGAGACCGCGGGCATCGCCAGCCTGTCGGACGCGAGCGACTTCATCCACGTGATCAAGGCCACGGGCTGCAAGTTCTCGCTCGACGATTTCGGCAGCGGGATGTCCTCCTACGCCTACCTGAAGAACCTCCCGGTCGACTTTCTCAAGATCGACGGCGCCTTCGTGCAGGAACTCGTCGCCGACTCGAGCGACTACGCGGTCGTGAAGTCGGTGTGCGAGGTGGGCCATTTCATGGGCAAGGCGGTGATCGCCGAGTTCGCGCAGAGCGAGGAGACCATCGAACTGCTCCGTGAACTCGGCGTCGACTACGTCCAGGGTTACGCGGTCGAACGCCCGCACCGCCTCGAGGCACTCCTCGGGGACTGACCGGACGGGGCCGCGCGGCCGGTGCGGCAGGCGGGGTTGAGGCGGATACGCCGGGATCGGGCAACCCGCCGCAATCCCATGGTAAATCCCGGTCGCCGCAAGCCGATACGAGGGACGGGACACGGCCTTCGGTGTCCGCCCGGCATCGTCGACGGACGCAGCGGATGAAGACCTATCGACAGCGGGTGCGCCGCATCAGCCTGATCGCCGCCGGAATCCTCGGGGTCGTGACCCTCGCGGCGGGGACGGCGGTGTTCCGTGTGATGGAAGCCCAGAGCGAGGCGCTGCTGCGCCGCAGCCTGGCGCTGTCGCTGCAGAACCGCGCCAATCTCATCCGGCTGGCGGTGGACGAGCGTCTCGCGGCGACCGAGACCATCGCCACCCGCCCGTTCATCGTCCAGGAACTCCTGGCGTTGCAGGCCGACCCCGGCGACACCCGCGCCCGTCGCGCCCTGCAGCGTGCCGCGCGCACCTTCCGCGAGACCGGCTTCGAGATGGTCACGCTGCTCGACCGGCAGGGACACGCCGTCGGCCGGGCCGGAGCGGCCGCGGCGCGGCCCCAACTCGCGATCCCGCTGGCGGTGAAGCCGTCGGCGCGCCTGCTGTGGAGCGATGGGATCCGGCTCCACGTCGCGGCGCCGATCCGCAAGGGCGCCGCCGCGGTCGGACAGGTGGTCACCGAGTCGCGCCTCCCGGTGATGGCGCGGCTGTTCCACCGCAGCCGCGCGCTCGGGCGCAGCGGGGACTTCGCGGTTTGCGGGGCCCTCGCCTCCGCGCCGGGCGATATGCAGTGCCTGCCGAGCACCCTCGCGCACCGCGTCTTCGTCCATCAGCCGCGCGAGGTCGGCGGCGCCGCGCTGCCGATGAGTTACGCCTTGGACGGACGATCGGGGACGGTTCAGGCGCGCGACTACCGCGGCCGTACGGTGGTCGCCGCCTACCGCCCCATCGGCGGTCTCGGTCTCGGCGCGGTCCTCAAGGTGGACGCCTCCGAGTTGTTCCTGCCGATCCGGGGGCGGCTCCCGCAGGTCGCCCTGTGGCTGGCCGCCGTGTTCGCCGCGGGCTACCTCGCGCTCCGGTGGCTCGTGCTCCCGCTCGTGCGCGACGTCGTACGCTCGGAGCTGCGCGCGCGCGAGGCCAACGCGCGTTTCCGCGACGGCGAGGCGCGGATGCGCGCGATCCTCGATCACGTCCGCGACGGTATCGTCGCAGTCTCCGAGGAGGGGCGGGTCGAGACCTTCAACCCGGCCGCCGCGCGCATGTTCGGCTATCGCCCCGAGGAGGTCCTCGGCAGCCCGCTCTCGCGACTGATCCCGGATGTGGAGGTTCCCGCCGCCGGCGGCGGGCCGGAGCCGACGGGCCCCGCCGGCGGACGCCGCGAGTTCACCGGGGTGCGCAAGGACCTCAGCGCATTCCCGATCGAGGCCCACTTCTCCGCGATGACGCTGGGGGAGCGGCACCTGGTGATCGGCGCCCTGCGCGACCTGACCGACCGCAAGGCCGCCGAGCAACGGATCCTGCACATGGCGACCCACGACGCGCTCACGGCGCTGCCGAACCGCAGCCTGCTGCAGGACCGGCTGCAGCGCGCGATCGCCCACGCCCGCCGCCACGGCGGGCGGGTCGCGGTGCTCTTCGTCGATCTCGACCGGTTCAAGACCGTCAACGACTCGCTCGGCCACTCCGCCGGCGACGCGCTGCTGCGCGAGGCCGCGCGGCGCATCGCCGGCGTACTGCGCGCCGAGGACACCGTCGCACGCCAGGGGGGCGACGAGTTCATCGTCGTGCTCACCGGCCTGCGCGACGCCGAGGCGGCCGCAGGCGTCGCCCGCAAGGTTCTCGACGTGCTGGGCCTGCCGTACCGGATCGGGGAGCGCGAGGTCCACGCCGGCGCCAGCATCGGCCTCGCCCTGTATCCGGGCGACGGCGCCGATCCGGATACGCTTCTGCGCAACAGCGACACGGCGATGTATCACGCCAAGGAAAAGGGTCGCGGCAACTACCAGTTCTATTCGGAGGAGATGAACCGGCAGGCGGCCGAACGCCTCTCCCTCGAGGGCGAGCTGCGCCACGCCCTCGAACGCGGCCAGCTCGAGCTGCACTATCAGCCGTTGGTCGCGGTCGCCGGCGGGCGGATCACCGCCACCGAGGCGCTGATGCGCTGGCGCCACCCGGCGCTCGGCCTGGTCCCGCCGGCGCGCTTCATCCCGATCGCCGAGGACTGCGGGTTGATCGACGGCCTCGGCGAGTGGGCCCTGCGCCGCGCCTGCCGCCAGTGGGTCGACTGGCGCGGCCGCGGCGCCGGCGTGCCGCGCATGGTGGTGAACCTGTCGCCCCGGCAACTGCGCCGGCGCGACATCGTCGAGCGTTTCGCCGCGTTGCTCGAGGAAGAGGCGGTGCCGCCCGAGGCGATCGGTCTCGAGATCACCGAGACGGCGATCATGGAGGATCCCGACAGCGCCATCGGGCTCCTGCGCGATCTCAAGGCCCTGGGCGTGGAACTGTCCCTGGACGACTTCGGGACCGGCTACTCGAGCCTCAGCTATCTCAAACGCTTCCCCATCGACAAGCTCAAGATCGATCGTTCCTTCGTGCGCGACATCGTCGACGACGAGAACGACGCCGCACTCGTCGCCGCCGTGATCGCCATGGCGCACAACCTGGGGGTGAGGGTCGTCGCCGAGGGTGTGGAGTCCCGCCGCCAGCTCGAGTTCATCCGCATCCGCGGGTGCGACGAGTACCAGGGCTACCTGTACAGCCGGCCGTTGCCGGGAGCGGAGCTTGTGGAGGTGTTGCGGCGCGCGGGCGCGACGGGGCGTCCCCTTTCCGGTTCCGCGGCCAGCCGTTGAGGGGCGCGCCGTAACGACCGGCCTGGTGCACCGGTGGGCGGCGGGACGGTCAGAAGATGCTCGCCAGCCCCAACAACCACTTCGGCCACGGCGTCCCGGTGACACCGAGGGCGACCAGGGCGGCGGTCGCGGCGAGTGCGAGTACGAAGATCAGGTACCCCAAACGGCGTGCCCCCTCCTCGTAGCGGACCGGCGCCGACACCGCCTCAATCCTTCGCGCCGCGACCGCCCGCGCGGCGGCCGGTCGCCAGGAACACCGGATAATCGTGCGCGGCGCCGTCCGCACCCGTCTTGTGCACCACATGGGCGGGTCGCGTCCGAACTTCGCCGAAACCGGCAGCCGCGAGCCACCGCGCGACCGCCGCGGGTTCGAAACCCTGGTGCATGACCCCCGGGGCATCGCCGTGGAAGGTGCCGTCCTCGCGCTCGAGGTCGGCGAGCGCGACATACCCGCCCGGCGCGAGCAGGGCGTGCAGGCGCGCGAGCAGGCCCGGGACGTCCTCGATGTGGTGCAGCGTCATGCTGCTGAAGATCAGGTCGAACGGGCCGGGCGGCAGCGCCCGCGCGAGATCCATCTCCACCGCCTCGACGTGGTCGAGGTCCAGTTCGCGGACCTTCGCGCGCAGCACGTCGAGCATGCCTGCGGCGCTGTCCACCGCCACCACGCGGCCGAGTTCCGGCGCCAGCAGCGCGGTCACCAGCCCCGTGCCGCAGCCGAACTCCAGGGCGCGTGCGTCGCGACGCAGCGGCACCGCGGCGGCGATGGCGCGGGCGACGGCCTGCGCGAGCTCGACGCGCACGGGATTGTCGTCCCAGGAAGCGGCGACGGAATTGAACCGCTCGACGTTCAGACGCGTGACGGCGGAATCGTTCATGCGCCCATTCTACGCATTCCGCCGGCGCTGGGAAGACGCCCGCGCGCCGCAATCCCTTGCACGGCGCAGGGATTCACGCCTCCGGGCCGTTCAGCGCCGCTCGGTCGCGGCGCGGAACGCGCGCAACCAGGCCTTCACGCGCCGCGCGTTCGCCGGTCCCATGCGGATGAGGACCTTCTGCCCCGCGGGCAGGGCCTCGAGGCGGGGGTCGGCGAACTTGTAGTAGACACTGGGGCGGCGCAGGCGCACCGGCCCCGACGGCTGCGGCGCGCGCAGCAGCGAATCGATCGCCTCCACCAGGCGGTCGTTGAAATAGCCGTAGGGGTAACCGAGGCTGCGGTAGGCCTGCTGGAACAGCGGATAGAAGCGGATATAGACGGCGGCCGCGCGTTTGGGATCGATCGCCGTCAGGAGATTCACGTAGGGCGTATAGCGGGCGTAGTTCGCTGCGCCGAGGACATACCGGTCGGAAGTCGGAGGGCCGACCCGGCGCGTGACCAGGCCGCCCGGTACCGGACGCAGCGGGAGATAGCGCGGCGGGATCTGTCGGCGGGGGACGTTGTCCACGGTCACCACGATGCGACGCACGATCCCCTTGGCGTTCAGCCAGCGCGCCAGGCGTTCGTTCCCTGCGAGCGCCTCCAGCGCGCGCAGGATCACGGGGTCGCTGCGATCGAGCGGCGGCAGGGGCGGCGCGGGCGCCTTCGCCGCCGCGGCCGGGCCTTCCGCGGCCGGCGCCGGGACCGGCGGGATGGGGTGGCGGATCAAGGGCGCGCGCGGGGTCGGCGCGGGTGCGGGCGTCGCCGTCTGCGGCGGCGGTGCCACGGGGGCCGGGGGCGCCGGCGCCCGCGACCCGAAATAACGATACAGCCCGAAGCCCGCCGCCCCGAGGACGGCGAGCGCGAGGACGGTGTAGGCGGTCGTTCGCGCGCGCTTCATGGGCGAATCCCGATCGGCATTTCGGCGTACAGTGTAAGGCCGGAACGGTCCACGTCAGTGACGGAACTGCGGTGACGGAGCGGCCGGCGTGCGCGGGGGGTCGCGCTCCAGGTCCGCGACCACGTGTTCCAGGTCCGCGAGCAGCAAGTCGGCCATGTCGCGCGAGAACCCCTCGCGCACCACCACGCGCAACACCGAAACCGCCTCCGCGTCGGGGGGCATGGTGTAGGCCGGCACCTGCCAGCCGCGCGCGCGCAGGCGCTCGGAGACGTCGTACACGGAATAGCGCGCGGCGTCGCGCAGGCGGAATGCGAACACCGGGATGGCCGCGCCGTCGCTGAGCAGCTCGAACGGCCCCATCGCCGCGACGCGCCGCGCCAGGTGACGCGCGGTGTCGCGCAGATTGGCGAGGATGCGCGCGTAGCCCTCGCGGCCCAGGCGCAGGAAATTGTAGTACTGTCCCACCACCTGGTTGCCGGGACGCGAGAAGTTCAGTGTGAAGGTCGGCATGTCGCCGCCCAGATAGTTGACGTGGAAGACCAGCTCGTCCGGCAGGTGGCGGCGCCCGCGCCATACGACCCAGCCGATCCCGGGGTAGACGAGCCCGTACTTGTGCCCCGAGACGTTGATCGAGACCACCAGCGGCAGGCGGAAGTCCCATTCCAGGTGCGGGTGGAGAAAAGGCGCCACGAAGCCCCCGCTGGCGGCGTCGACGTGCATCGGCACCTCGAGCCCGTGGGCCTCGTTGTGGCGGGCGAGGGCATCGTGGATCCTGCGGATCGGCTCGAATTCCCCCGTGAAGGTCGTCCCCAGGATCGCCACCACCCCGATGGTGTCCGCGTCGACGCGCTGCAGCACCTCCTCGGGAGTGATCACGTAGCGTCCTTCGGCCATCGGAATATAACGCGGCTCGACCTCCCAGTAGCGGCAGAACTTCTCCCACACCACCTGCACGTTGCTGCCGAGGACGAGGTTGGGCCTCCCTCCCCCGCCGCCCGCGGCGGCGCGACGCTTGCGCCAGTTCCACTTGAGCGCCATCCCCGCCAGCATCACCGCCTCGCTCGAACCGATCGCAGAGACGCCCACGGGATCTTCGGCCTCGCGCGCGTGAAACAGCCGCGCCACCATGTTCACGCAGCGGCGCTCGATCTCGGCGGTCTGCGGGTACTCGTCCTTGTCGATCATGTTCTTGGCGAAGGTCTCCGCCATGAGACGTTCGGCCTCGGGCTCCATCCAGGTGGTCACGAAGGTGGCGAGGTTGAGGCGCGCATTGCCGTCGAGCATCAGCTCGTCGTGCACCAGCTGATAGGCCGCGCGCGGCGGCATGCCCTGCTCGGGCAGGGCGTACTTGGGGACGGGGCGGTCCATGAGCCGCGAGCCGTAGGTGGGGATGAGGTTCGCGCTCTCGTCGTCGGTCGGGACCAGTCTCTTGACCATCGCAGGCTCCGGGCGGGTGCGGTTGCGTTCACTCGATCGCGCGATCGCCGGTCGCGGCCCACTGCGGGCGGCGCACGCGGTACAGCAGGACGGGCAACAGCACCATCACGACGAGCACGATCAGCATCGCGATGCGGTACGTCCCCGGCGCGACCCCCGGACCGGGCGGAATGAACCCGATCGCCAGGCACGCCAGCGTCGTGGCGAAGCCCGTGCCGGCGACCAGCCACAGGCCCAGATTGCCCCCGCCGGGCACACGGTAGGGGCGCGGCGTGTCGGGCTCAGTGTAGCGCAGCCGGATCGCGGCGGCGAAGAGCATCAGGTACATCGTCGCATAGAGCACGACCGCCGCGGAGGTGAGCAGCAGGAAGGCCGTGTCGACCGATGGGATGATCAGGAAGGCCCCGGCGACCAGGCTCATCAGCGCGGCCTGCACGAACAGCAGGCGGCTCGGCACGCCCCGGTCGTTGACCGCCTGCAGCGCCGGCGGCAGGTTGCCGTCCCGCCCCGCCGCCCACAACCCCTTGACGGGCCCCACCACCCAGGTGCTGACCTGTCCGGCCGCGCCCAGGGCCACCAGCGCCGCGACGACCGGGGTCAGCGGCGCGAGACCGAAATGCCCCAGCAACGCCGCCAGTGCCTGCACCGCCCCCGAGACCAGATCCAGCCGGTCCGCGGGCACGACCGCCGCCACCGCCAGGCCGCCGAACAGCGTGAGCACGAAGCCGAGCACCGCCGCGGCGAAGACCGCGATCGGAAAATTGCGCCGCACGTCGCGGACCTCGCGCGCGTGCGCGGCGGATACCTCGATGCCGACGACCCCGAAAATGAAACTCAGGAACAGCAGCAGGCTGTGCCGGACGTCGTGCAGCGGCAGCCAGTTGCCGGCACGCAGGGAGAGATCCAGGTGCAGCGGTGCGCCCGAGGCGGCATAGGCGGCGGCGAGCGCGATCAGCGCCAGCGTCGGGACCAGCACGCCGGCGGCGAGACAGACGCTGCTGATCATGCCCGACAGCCGCGTGCCGCGCAGGTTCGCGACGGTCGCGACCCAGTAGACCAGCAGGATCACCAGGACGATGTAGCCGCGCGAGGCGGCCAGCGCCGGGTCGAAGGCGTAGGCGGCGGCCGCCGCCGCATAGGAGAGGATCGAGGTGATCCCGAACAGGCTCTGGACCCACTGCAGCCAGACGGCCACCAGGCCCCAGCGCGTCCCGAAGGCCTCCTCGACCCAGTGGAACACGCCGTTTCGCGGCCAGGCCGTCGCCAGTTCCGCGGACACCAGCGCGATCGGGATGAGGAAGGCGAACACCGTAATGGCGTTGAAGAACACCATCTGGAGCCCGGTGGCGGCCATCATCGGCATGTTGCGCAGCGTGAGGAACAGCGCCGCGGTCATCATCGTCAGGGTGACGACGCCGAGCCGCCCACCGGGTGCGGTCCTCACGGGTTCGGCACTCAACGCGCGCGTCCCCCCGCGCCGGGGCGGCCCATATGGATCTCGCGCGCGGTGAGGCCGCGATAGACGACCTCAATGAGCCAGGAGAGCGCGAGCATTCCCGCCAGCACCCCGACCTGGGCGCGGGTGGCGGGATCGAGCAGCGTCTCGGCGACCAGCGCCGCGAATGCGGCGAGGCAGGCGATCACTCCGGCCAATGCGACGGCGCGCGACGCGCCGGTCTCGGAGGCCAGGCGCAGGCAGGCGAGGTTGACGGCGGCGAACACCAGAAGGAATCCCGCGCTGCCCATGGTCGCGATCGCGTTCAGCGGTACGAGGTTCAACACCAGCAGCGCGAGGATCAGGAATGCGGCCAGGCCCTCGGCCGGCTGGTTGCGGATGTCGCGCTCGAATTCGACGGGCAACTCACCGTAACGCGCGATGAGATAGGTCAGGCGCCCGGAGCCGTAGAAGGTGGCGTTGATGGCCGAGCCGGTCGCGAGCAGGGCGGCCACCGCGATCATCGCCGCGCCCGGCGCGCCGAGGAAGTTCGCCGCCGCCGCGGCGAGGACGTTGTCCGAATGGCGCGCGGCGGCGGCGAAGTCCAGGTGCGCGACGGTCACCAGCGCGATCAGGACGTAGGCGACGAGCACGATCAGCACGCCGCCCAGATAGGCGATCGGCAGGCTGCGGGTGCGGTCCGCGACGTTGGGCGCGGCGTTTGCGATCAACTCGAAGCCTTCGTAGTTGAGGAAGATGATCATCGCGCCGCTGAACAGCGGCCACGGTCCGACGAACTCGGCGGGCGACAGTCGCGCCCAATGCGCCGGTGCGACCGCGCCGGCGAGCACGAAGGCGGCCAACAGGGCGAGCTTGAGTACATTGAGGGCGTTTTCGCTGCGCACGACGAGCCGGGGACCGAGGAAGTTCAGCAGCGCCAGGGCCACGAGCGCGGCGCTCCCCAGCGCGTCCCGCAGCATCGCGTCGGGGACCGCGCCCGAGAGGCCGGCGGCATAGGCCCCGAAGGCGTAGGCGTACACCGCGAGCAGCACGACATAGCTCAGGCACAGCAGGATGCTGAGCGTCCCCGTGAACACGCCGCTGCCGTAGGCGCGATTGAGGAACTCCACCGTGCCACCGCGGCTCGGGTAGCGCAGGGTGAGCTTGAGGTAACAGTAGGCGGTGAGGAACGCGACGAGGCCGGCGAGCGCGAAGGCGATCGGGATCGCGCCGCGGGTGAGGTCGATCGCCAGGCCGGTGACCGCGAAGATCCCGCCCCCGATCATTCCGCCGATGCCGATCGACAGCGTCGACCAGGTTCGCAGGGCCGGCCGGGATTCCGGTGTCGGCGCCGACGACATCGGTCGCTACGTCAGGCGGCGGGCGTTCGACGCTTGCCGGCGAGGCGCCGGAGGTCGTCGTCACGCCCGACGAGAAACACTTTCGGACCCTTCATCAGGCGCGCCAGTTGCGGGTCCTTCTTGCGCGCCTTCTTGCGCAGTGCATCGGGCGGGTAGACCCGCGTGCGCACCGCGGCGGCCACGCCGTCACCGGCGCATCCTGCCAGGGCGCTCACGACCGTGGCGGGCGCGATCGTGGCAACGACCACCAGGTCCCGCGGCCGTTCGGCCTCGGGGTCCCCATGGAGAAACGCCACGGACACGTCGCGCGCCAAGGGCGCGAGTGCGCCGCGCAGGCGCCGCGCCAGTTCCGCAGTCTTGAGGGCGATACCGCGCAGCTCATCGTAAATCGGGCAGGTCGGATCGGCGCGGTACAGGACGAGGTTCCCGACCCGGCTGCGGGCAACCACGCCGGCCTCCGCGAGCCGCGCCAAGTCCCTGCGCAAGGTGCCGGGCGGAGCACCGATCCGGCGGGCGAGTTCGCGCAGGTGCAGGGAATCGGTCGGGTGCTGCAACAGCACGCGCAACGCGCGACCGCGGTGCCCGCCCAGAACGAGGTCGGTCGCCGCAGTCGCAGGATCCGGAAACGTCTGGCCCAAGCTGGTGAAGCCTTTTTAGCTACTTTCCAGCCCGGACTGGCTGGAAGGATAACTATACCGGGAGGATCAATGCCATTAAAGTAGCTTTTTCGGCTACGAATGCCCTGGGGCCGCGCGGGTAGCAGCCTCAGCGGAGGGGGTGGTAGTCGCGACAAGCCGCCGTGGCGGGCAGGTAACGACCGTGACGCCTACACAGCCCGTCCCCGGCCCGGACAGATGCGTATCCGGAGCCCAGCACCCGCAGCCCGGGGATTTCGGCCTCGATCTCCTTGGGTTCGGAGCGGAAATAGGCGCAATACCTGCAACAAGGCAATCGTTCCGTCATGGCCCGTGCTCCCACCGTCGGTCAGGCGGCCGCCGGCCGGCGGGGACGTCCAACGCGGAACGCCCCCCGCCGGCCCCGCAGCTATTTGGGCAAGCCGAGGTTCGACCAATACGTGCCGAAGATCACGGCCGACAACAGGAACCCGAGCAGCACATTGACGATGGCGCCCACGCTGAAGGCCCAGAAGGGCTTGGCGCCGACGCTGGCCAACTCGCGAAAGCGCGTGGTCAACCCGATGCTCAGGAAGCAGAAGATAAACGACCAGGTGCGCAACGCCTTTACGGGCCCCACCAGCAAGGGCTTGGCGACGCGGTTGAATTCGGCGAGGCTGTAGTGTCTCACCACCACCGTCATCAGCACCGAGGCCGCCAGGAACCCGACCACGAACTTCGGAAACCGCCACCAGATCTGCGCCGCATCGGGCTTCACCCCGGTCTCCTGGGCCTCCCAACGGGTGGTGGCGATGATCGCCAGGATAAACGCCCACAGCCCGATCCAGATGTCGCGGCCGATGACCTTCATCAGCGTGAAGCCCCAGACCGCCTGGTCGGGGGTACCGGGCAGCCCGAGGCCTGCGGCCATGCTCCCGTAGGCCTGCGCCGCGGCGAAGCCCGCCGCATCCGCGAACTCCGAGGTGCCGATCCACGCACCCGCCACCCCCGTGTGGAGATGCAACGCCCGCGAGACCAGCGGCAGGAAGAAGATCATCAGGATCGCCCAGACGATGACCATGGTGATGGCGATCGACGGGTGTTCCTTTTTCGCACCCACCGCACCGGCGATGGCGATCGCTCCGGACACGCCGCACACGGCACCGCCCGCCCCCAGACACGCGGCGAGCCGCCGATCCAGCCCGAGGCGGGTAGCGGCGAAATAGATGACGACGAAGGTCGTGATCGAGATCACCGATGCCTGCACGATGGCGTAGGGACCGGCCCAGATGATCAGGGTGAACGGCAGCGTGGCGCCGAGCAGCACGATACCGGTCTTGATGTAGTACTCGACGCGGAAGCCCGTATCCATCCAGCGCGGCAGGCCGATGAAGTTGGAGACCACCATGCCCACCACCAGGGCCACCAGCGGCGGTTCCAGATTATAATGGTGTGCTTGGTCCCAGGCCCCGATCATGAAGATGATGATCGAAAGAATGTAGATGAACACGAACGCGGGCAGGAACTCGGAGAACTTGTGCCCCATTACCCGGAGCGAGACGCCGAAGATCGCCACCCACATCAGGAACTGCAGCCCGTACCCGTCCACGTGGGCGGTGAAATCGGCCCACAACTGACCGAAGGTATGCCATTTGGCGGGCGCCACGGCGATCGGCTTGATCGTCGCGCCGGCGGCGAAGAAGCCGTAGGCGACCAGTACGATTCCGATGCCCAGCCATACCGCCCACCAGTCCTCTTTCAGCCACAACTCGGTCCAACCGCCACGGTGCGGCCGCGCCGCGGCGCCTCCCGCGGCGGGATCGACGTCGTTCATGTTTCCCCCCTCCCTCCAGTGGTCGAACACCCAACAGTCGCGGCGGGAAACCCGGTCGGGGCCCGCCGCGGTGTCCTCACTTAGTTTAGTCGGTCTTTGGCGGGCTGCCCGTCTCGCCCGCAGGGCGCCGCCGCCGTCGGCGCGGTAAACTGCGCGGGATGACGGCGGACCATCCCGTGACGGAACTGTGGCTGCGCCTGACGCCGGTCGCGTTCGCTTTCGCCGCGGGGGTAATGCTGCGGGGGCGGTACCGGCTCGGCCCCGCGCACGCCGAACGACTCCTCAGGTGGGTCGTACGCCTCGGCATGCCTGCTCTGATCCTCGGGACAGTCACGCCCCTTGTGCTGACGCCGCAGATCGCGCGGCTGCCGGCGGCGGCCGTGCTGACCGTCCTTGTGATGTGGGGGCTCGCAGCCGCCGTGGGCCGTCCGCTGCACCTCCCACGCCGGCAGCGCGGGGTGCAGATCATCGGCGCCATGATCATGAACCTCGCCGTCGTCTACCCGTTCGCCTTCGCGGCCTGGGGCGCCAAGGGCGCCGGGCACCTGGCCTTCTTCGACTTCGGCAACGGCCTGATCGTGCTTACGCTCGTCTATGCGATCGCCGCCTGGTACGGACGCGCCGACGCGGGCCTGCGCCCGGTCCTGCGCGCGCTGGTCCGCTTCCCGCCGTTCTGGGCGATGGCCGGGGCGCTCGGACTGAACCTGGGCGGCGTCGCGTTGCCGGGGCCGTTGCTGCACGGCCTGCAGTGGGGCGGGGCGTTCGGCGTATTGCTGGTGCTGGTGGCGATGGGGATCTTCTTCCGCCCGCCCAGGCGCCTGCCTGCCGCGCTCGTCCTGCCGCTGCTGCTGCGCGCCGGCGCCGGATCGGCGCTCGGGCTGTTGTGGGTCCGGCTCTTCGGCCTCACCGGAATCGAGCGCGCCGTCGTGATCGTGGGTGCGGCCGCGCCGGCGGGCTTCAATACGCTGGTATTCGCCTCGCTGGAGGGGCTCGACCGGGAGCTGGCCGCGGCGGTGGTCTCACTCTCGGTCCTGCTGGCGATGGTCTACCTGCCGCTGATCATCGTCCTGACAACCTGAGACGGCTCTCGCGGCGGGAGCGGGCGCCGAATCCGGCGTAAAGGGGGCGGGGGGCCGTCGCGCCGCGGCCGGCGGGCCTTCAGCGTAACGCGCCGTGCAGCCGCCGCGCCTCCCCGCGCCGGCACGCGAGCGCGTAGCCGCCGAAGAGCAGGGCCGAATAGAGGAGCGTCCCGGCAAGCGTGTAGCGGAAGAAGGGCAGCGCCGCCGCGTAGCAGGCCGCGAGTCCGGCGGCGGTGTGCGGATACAGCGTGCCCGTGAGCCAGACGCCGAAGTTCGTCACCAGGAAGAAGAGCACGGCGGCCGCGAGCGCGCCGGTCCCGATGCGCGCGGCGCCGGGGCGGGCGCCGAGGCGGGTGCCCGCGAGCGCGATCAGGCCCACGGCCCCGTAGACGAAGGCCATCCCCGGATAGAACAGACCATAGCCGTAGACCGCGTAACCCAGCACCAGGTCGCTGAGGAACAGGGCCGCGAACGGCACGATCAGCGCGAGCCGCCGGTCCGCGAACGCGGCGCCGCCGAACAGGGCCATCGCCTCGACCGGCATGAGGTTGGGCACGTGCGGGACGAGCCGGGCCGCGGCGGCCGCGGCGACGAGCCCGAGGGCGATCCAGGTCCGGTGATGGCTGCTCATGCGATTTCGGCTCCGTACGGCCCGGTGGGGGCCGTGGGTCAGGATTCCGTTGCGGCGCCCGATTGTACCGCAGCACGCGCCGCGCTGCAGTCCCGCGCGCCGGCGCGCCGTGGATGCAGGAGGTCGGCGAGGCGTTCGGCGCTGTCGATCAGACGCGGTCCCGGACGGTTGAAATAGGCGTTGCCGTCGACCAGGTGCACGCGCCCGGAGCGGACCGCGGGCAGCGCGGCGACCTCGGCGCGGCGGCGCAGCGGCTGCCAGTCGCGCGCCGCACGTGCGGCGTCCTGGCCGCAGCAGGCGATGACCAGCACCTCGGGTGCGGCATCGGCCAGGGCCTCCCAGGTGCGGCGGACCGACGGGCGGCCGGGTCGCCCGAACACCTCCTCGCCGCCGGCCAGGGCGACCAGTTCCGGGGTCCAGTGGCCGCAGCAATACAGCGGATCGAGCCACTCGATCACCGCGGTGCGCGGGCGCCGCACCGTCGCGCCGAGCGCACGCGACAGCGTAGCCAGGCGCGCGTGCAGGCGCTCGATCAACGCCTCGCCGCGTGCCGGCTCGCCGAGTGCGTCCGCCACCGCCGTGATCGAGGCGAGCACCCCGGCCAGGTCGTGGGCCTCGAGGCTGAGCAACCGCGGTGGGCGGGGGAGGTCCGCGAGGGCCTTGGCGAGCGTCGACGGGTCGGGGGCGCACACCGCACACAGGCCTTGGGTGAGGACGAGGTCGGGGGCCAGCCGGCGCAGGCGCTCGGCGTCGATCTCGTAGAGTGGGGCGCCGCGCGCGAGGCCTGCGCTCACCCACGCGTCCACCGCCGCGCTGTCGGCATCGGCCGCCATCGTGCAACGGCTCACCGCCGGAAGCCGGCGCACCTGCGGCGGGAAGTCGCATTCGTGCGAGACACCGACGAGCCGGTCGGCACAGCCGAGCGCGGCGACGATCTCGGTGGCGGCCGGCAGGAAGGAGACGACGCGACGCGCTCCGGGGTCAGGCGCCGTCATCGTCTTCCGCCCCCGCGGGCAGCAGGTCGATGAAGTGGCGCCCCTCCCGGGTCACCACCGCGCCCGGGCGCAACGCCACCGGCCGACGGAACCGCGGCCCGTCCCATACGAAGGAATGGTACTCGCCGTTCTCGCCACAGGGATCGACCCCGGCGGGCAGGGCCTCCAGCAGCTCGGCGTCGAGGGCGCGCCCGGCGAACTCCGGGCCCAAGCGTGCGGCGTCGACGCAGCACAGTGTGCCGCGGTAGCCCAGCGCCACGAATCGCCCGATCAGGTCGCGCGTGTCCTCCCCCCACAACGGGAACAGCGCGCGCATCCCGGCGCGCGCCAGGTTGCGCTCGCGGTACGCGCGCAGATCCTCGAGAAAGATATCGCCGTGCGCCACGGTGCGGACCCCGGCCTGCGCATAGCGTTCCATCACCGCGCCCATGCGCGCCTCGTAGTCGGCGTTGCTGCAACGCTGCGCCGGGAGATAGAGGACCTCCAGCGGCACGCCGAGCGCGTCGGCCTGCGCGCGCAGGAGCGCCTCGCGCACGCCGTGATGGCTGATCCGCCGGTAGTCGTCGGCGACGGTGGTGAGCAGCGCCACCACCTCGTAGGCCGGATCGTCGAGGAGCGCGTGCAGCGCCAGCATGCTGTCCTTGCCGCCGCTCCAGGAGAACAGCACCGGTTCGCGCCGGCTCATGCCCGGCACCCCGCGGGCAGCGGGCGCATCGCCGCCGCGGCGTTCACGGGGCCAGGCGCTCGAGGGCCCAGCGGTCACCGCTGCGGCGGTAGCGCATACGGTCGTGCAGCCGGTCCGGCCGGTTCTCCCAGAACTCGATGACCTCGGGCACGACGCGGTAGCCACCCCAGTGCGGCGGTCTCGGGACCTCGCCGTCCGCATAGCGGTCCGCCACCGCACGCATCCGTGCCTCCAGTTCCGCGCGCCCGGCGATCACGCGGCTCTGGTCCGAAGCCCACGCGGAGAGCTGGTTGCCGCGCGGGCGCCGGCGGAAATAGGCGTCGGACTCGGCCGCCGTGGTCTTCTCCGCACGCCCTTCGATCCGCACCTGGAGCCCGGGCGGCTCCCACCAGAACACCAGCGCGACATGGTCTTCGGCCGCGATCTCCTCGCCCTTTCGGCTCTCGTAGTTGGTATGAAAGACGAAACCGCGATGATCGAAGCTGCTGAGCAGCACCACCCGCGCCGCCGGGCGCCCGAAGCGCCCGGCCGTGGCCAGCGTCATCGCCTGGGGCAACGCCAACCCGGCCCCCTGTGCCTTCTCATACCACTGCCCAAACAATTCAATCGGATCCATCATCGGGTCGGTGACAAATGCGTCTCATTATCACACGCGCCTATCTTACACCCGCGCCGCCGCGGCTTACGGCACTCCTCGCAGGCCTTCGCGGGCGGAGGGGCGCGGAGCGGTACGCGGCGGCGCGGATCGCATGCAGTTCGCCGGCTCCGAGCGGCTCGCCGAACAACGCCTGGTAGGCACTCCGCCGCGCCGGGCCGCCGCGCCCCAGACGACAGTAGAGTTCGTGGTCGGATACGACCGGATCCGGCTCACCCAGGGCATTGCGATGGAAACTGGACCAGGGATACGCCCCTGCTGAAGTGACCATCCCGGCCCGCACCGGGTTGGATTCGATATATCGATAGCAGGCCAACAGATAGGCCTCGGCGTCCACCAGGCTGGCCCTGTGGCGCCCCTCCCACAGGGTGCCGGTCCGGAGGCAGCGACGATTGATCCACTGCACATAGCGCCTGCCGATCGATTGCATGACTCTGGAGATACCGGGCGGCGAATCCGGCGTCATCAGCAAATGGACGTGGTTGGTCATCAAGACATAGGCGTGGACCGCGACGCCATAGCGTGCCGCCGACTCACGCAGGCAATAGAGATAATAGCGGTAGTCACGCGGTTCGAAGAAGCAGCGCTGGCGGTTGTTGCCGCGCTGCACGACGTGAAACGGAACGCCGGGATGGTAAGGGCGCGGCTGGCGTGGCACCTCGAATCCCTTCGAGCGTGGCGGGCGAGCGTGGCGGGCGCCGTCCCTGGCGACCCGTCGTTCAGAAATAATAGCCGGTTCGGTCTACAAAGCGAACCTCGCGGCAAGATGCGAATGAGACGCAGTTGTCACCGACCCGGATGGGGAAGTGGTTGTGCGGCCGGCTATTCCGGCCAGTCGAACCACGCTTCGCGGGCCGCCGGCGAGAGGCCGTGGCCGAGGCCGTCCTGGCAGTGGGATACGATGCGGATCATGAACGGCCCCTGCACGCCCGGCGCGGCGGGATTGACGATCGCCACCGGGATCTCGCGCGCGCCCGGGATCACGCCGTCGGGCATCTCGTTGAAGGGATAGGCCCCGCCGAGCAGGGGAAAGTCCAGCACGGTCCTGAACCTGCCCCGCCCCCTGGCGTCCGTGGTAAACCCGTTGGGGAGGGTCGCGCTCCCCGGCATCGGCGGCGTGATCTTCCACAGCGCCGTCAGCGCCGAACCCGGGGCCAGGGGCGTTGCGCCGCCGCCCGTCAGCGGGCTGCCCCCGAAGCTTCCGTCCGCGTCCTTGCCCTTCACCCGCAGCCAAACCGTGTAGAGGGTGTCCGGACGGGCGTGCGACAGGTCGATCTTGACCCGGCTCATCCCGTCGCTCTGCACCACCTCGAGTTCGGCTCGGGCCTCATCGTACGCCCCCCCGCACTGCCCGAGCACGGTGTGGCCGCTGCCGCTCGGTGTGGTGGCCGGAATGCGCTGGAACGAATCGTCCACGGTTTCTCCGGCCCGGGCGGGACCGGTCATCCACCCGAGGCACAGGACCGTTACAACTACGGCGCCGGCATGCTGTCGTATTCTCATGGTGTTCCCCCTTTGATTGGTTTCTTCCGGTTTTGGGTTTGCAGTCCGTTGCAGAACGGCCTGCGGAGGCGGGGCAGCAGCACCCCACACGCGAATCGAACACGGAGGCGTCCGATTCGGCGGAGCCGCGCCCGGATCTGCGCTGGGCGCGACGGGTCGAAAGAGTCCGTTCCGGACCTGTTCAACGACCTGCCGAGCGGCCGGGCATCTCTTCGGCCCGACCGTGACCGCCGTGGCGCACCCCGTTGCGCCGCAACGCGAACCGTCGCCTGCGTGCGGGGTGAGTCCACCGGACGCGGCGTCAGGGTAGGCGTCCCCCCGTAGTGGTCGCGGCGCACGGCTTTATTCCGCCCGGGCGCGCCGGTTTTCCGTCGCGAAGCGAGGTATGGTCGCGGGACACGGGTACACCCGCGCGGCGCGAGAATAAAAACGGACCTCAGGGCATCTACCAATGCATGGACCGCCCCAGACTTCGTTGCCTCCCGTCGCTCCGGGCGCGGATCGCTGAAGCGCGCGCCCGACTCTTCCGGGTGGCTCTGGCTTGGTGCGGGGATCGTATGCTCGCCGATGATCTCGTCCAGGAAACCATCGCCGCGGGGATCACAAACGTGAAACAACTACGTGATGAGGCCCGCCTTTTCCCGTGGCTGTACGGAATTCTGCGCAACAACTGGAACCGCCACCTCCGCGGCCGGAAGATGCACCAGGAACTGGACGACCAGATCGCAAGCGAGGAATTCGGTCCGTTCTGTGCCTGCGAGGAACTGGAGATCGTGCGGCGGGTCCGGTGCGCCGTCGCGGAACTGCCGCCGGAGCAGCGGCAGGTGCTCTCGCTGGTGGACCTCGAGGAGCTGTCCTACTGCGAAGTGGCCGATGTACTCGGGATTCCCATCGGCACCGTGATGAGCCGGTTGCACCGCGCGCGCAGAAATCTGCTCGCGCGCATGGAAGCGCCCGCCCCGTCCGGCACCGTCCAGGGGCGGATTCACGTCGTGAGGTGACTCATGAATCAGCCGGAATCCGAACGGCTCGACGACCTTACCCTCGGTGCCTTCGTCGACGGTCACCTCGATGCGACCCATCGCGAGAGGGTGCTGCGCGCGATGGAGGAGGACCTCGCCGTACGCGAACGCGTCTACCGGCTGCGGCGGGCAAAGGATCTGATGCGAATCGGCTTCGAGTCCGTGCAGCCGCCGCCGCTCGCATCGGCGCCGCCGGGCGGCGCGCGCCGCGGGCGGCGCTGGGGTGCGATGCCGTTCGGGCTGGTGGCGACGGCGCTGATCGCCCTCGGCGGCCTGAGCGCCGGACCTGCGGGACTCGACTCGGGCGGCGGCGTCAAGGCACCGGCCGCAACGGCGCAGCGCACCGTGCCGCGGCAGGCAACCCGGATCGTGCTGCACATCAGCGAATCCGATCCGAAGCAGTTCGCCGCCGTGCTGGGATATATCCGCTCGTTCCTCAAGACCCACCCGGCCGGCTCGGGCCAGATCGCGGTCGTGGCCAACGCAGGCGGCCTCAACCTGCTGCGCGCGGGGGTGTCTCCGTACGAACGGGAGGTCCGCGAACTCACGCTCGCACATCCGAACGTCCACTTCATCGCGTGCGCGAACAGCATCCGGGCGCTTCGCCGCCGCGGCGTGCGCCCCACGTTCCTCCGCAACGTGGACACCAGCAAGCCAGCCCTCGACCAGATCATCGCGCTGGTCCAGGCCGGCTGGACCTACGTCAAGGTCGAATCACTGCCGCACGCCTGAGTGCACAGCCGCCTCGTCACGATCCCCCGAATCCGACCTAGACGACGCTGCCGAAGCCCCGGTCGACGGTGCCCGCCGGCGGGGTGAAGCCGGCGACGCGGCAACCCTGCGCCACGGGCCCCCCGGGAAACAGGCCGTAGAGATACTTCACCCCCCCCTGGCGGTGGAATCGTTCCTCCAGCGCGTCGTGGAGCTCCCGAAAGCGTATCTGCGGGTGATCGGCGTGGCGCGCGAAGAACTCCTGCAGCGCCCGCACCAGGTCCCAGTGATCCTCCCCGAGTTGAAGCCCTTCTGCCCGGGCGATCCGCTCGGCCGCCTCCCGCGTCCATTCCGCCGGGGCGTGCGGGAACCGCGGGTCGTGCGCATCGTCGTTGCGATACAGGATATGGTCCAACGGCTCGGTCATGACAGCTCCTCCTCCACCGGCGTCCCACTCCCCAAGTGTAGTCGAACGGCGCCGGCCTGCCCGCCCCGTCGGCGCGGCACCGGGCAGGACGACCACCCGGTTGCGCCCGCTGCGCTTGGCGGAGTAGAGCGCTTCGTCGGCGCGCAGCAACAGCGCATCGAGGTCCTCGCGCTCCCCCAGCGAGGTCACACCGATGCTGACCGTGAAGACGATCCGCCGGTCACGGTAGCGAACGGCATCCGACGCCAACAGGGTGCGGATACGCTCCGCGAACTCCGCCGCGCGCCCGGGTGAAGACGACGGGAGGACGTACATGAATTCCTCCCCGCCGTAACGGCCGAAATGATCGACCTCCCGGCTGTGGGCCGCGCACTGACCGGCGAGGGCACGCAGCACCGCGTCCCCGCCCGGGTGGCCGTAGGTATCGTTGATTTGCTTGAATCGGTCGACATCGAGGATCGCGACCGACAGCGCCTCGCCGGTACGTCGCGCGCGGGCGTACTCGCTGTGGGCGAGTTGCAGGATCCCCCTGCGATTGTAGACCTTGGTGAGGGAATCGACGGCGGATAGGCGACTCAGCGTACGTTCGGCGGCGTCGAGCCGGGCCACGAGCGCCAGCAGCATCAGCGTGAACGGCGGCGCGATCAGTGCCGGTGCGAGCACCGAGATGCCGAGCGCAACCGGGCCGGCCGGCGCGCCCGCCAGGCGCGATACGCCCAGCGTAAGCACAACCGAGAGCACCACCGATAAGGCCGTGATCAGCGCGGTTCCGCCCGCGACCCCGACGCGACGCAGGTAGCGGCGCAGCGCGTCGAAGCCGGCCGTGTGCCCGGGCTCCGGGTCGAAGGACCCGGCGCGGCCGCCGCCCGCCGGCTCGCCGGGCGCCGATGCCGGCGCATGCTCGGCGGCGGACGTCGCGGCCGCATCCGTACCGACCGTCACCCCAGGGTTCACGGCGTGGATCTCCGTCGCTGCGGGGCCGCCAGTATACCCGCCCGCGGGGGCATCAGCCGCGTGCACGGCGCCGGGGGATGCCGGGCCGCGGTGGCCGCGGCGCCGGAGGCGCACCGTGGGGCCACACGTTGCGGAATCGCTGGCGCACCGGCTCCGGGATCGAGGCGGAAAACCGAAGCTGCACGGCCGCAGCCGTCCCGTAGCCGCGGATCCAGCCCTTATCGATGCCGGCGATGCGCGCCACTTCGGTGCACGACGCGAGGAAGGCGTCGGGGACCTCGCCGCGCCTCACCGTGGCGCCGTGGGGATACAGGCGGAGTTCGAAGTCCGGGCGGCCCGCCCGCCGCCGCGCCAGCACCGCCAGGACGACCGCCGCCGCTGCCAGGCCGATCAGGGCGGCCGTCATGCCCCCAGCCGCAGCCCGCCGGGCAGGGTCACATCCATTGCGACCGGGAGATGATCGGAAAACGGGTAGTTGAGCACGGAAACCCGCTCCACCTTGAGGGACGGGCTGACGAGGATGTGGTCGATGTTCCGGCTCGGGCGCCAGCTCGGGAAGGTGAGCAGGTTGTGGACCGGCTCGCACAGCCCGGTATCCTCGAGCAACTGGTCCATTTCGGGGCTGCGCGAGCGGCAGTTCAGGTCGCCCATCACGATCACGTTGGGGTCGCCGCTGATCAACTCGCCGATGAACTTGAGCTGTTGCAGGCGCGCGCGGCGTCCCAGCGCGAGATGGATGATCAACAGTACCAGGCGTGCGCCGCCGCCCGCGAACTCCGCGCGCAGCGCGCCGCGGCCCGGTATCCGGCCGGGGAGCTTGTGCTCGGTCAGTTGGACGGGACGGAAGCGGCTCAGGATTCCGATGCTCTGGCGCGCGAACTTTCCGATACGGCGGTTGGTCTGGTGATGCCAGTAGGGGAACCCCGCCTTGAGGGCGAGGTACTCGGTCTGGTTGACGAAACCGCTGCGCAGGCTGCCGGGGTCCACCTCCTGGAGGCCGACGATATCGAAGGTGCTGACGAGGCGCGAGATGCTGTCCAGGTTCACGAAACGCTCGGAATCCGGCAGCACGTGCTTCCAGCTCCGGGTCAGGTACTGATGGAAGTGAGCGGTCGAGATGCCCGCCTGGATGTTATAGCTCAGCAGCCGCAGGCGCTGCCCGATCTCACGTCCGACGCGGCGCGGCTCTCCCTCCGCGGCGCCCGGATAGCGGGTGCGAGGTCGGGCAACGACCCCGTCGGCGGGATAGCTGAGCGTCATATCGGGCAGACCATCTCGCCCAGCTTCGAGGTGAGCTTGAGGTTCTCGGAGTAGTCGACCGGGCAGTCCACGATGCAGACACTCCGGGCGGCCAGCGCCTCGTTCAGGGTGGGCAGCAGTTCGGCCGTGCTGCGCACGCGATACCCCTTGGCGCCGAAGGCCTCCGCCAGCTTCACGAAGTCGGGATTGCCGAACCTGACGTAGGCGGAACGCTGGAAATGATTCATCTGCTTCCACTCGATCAGGCCGTATCCCCCGTCGTTCCAGATCAAAACGACGATGGGGATATCGAGACGCACCGCGGTCTCGATCTCCTGGCAGTTCATGAGAAAACCCGCGTCGCCGGTCACGGCCACGACGGAGCGATCCGGATACACCATCTTGGCGGCGATCGCCCCCGGAACGGCGATGCCCATGCTCGCGAAACCGTTGGAGATGATGCAGGTGTTCGGATACTCGCAGCGGAACATCCGCGCCATCCACATCTTGTGCGCACCCACGTCGCAGACGACGATGTCCTCGAGTTCCATCGCGGTGCGCAGATCCCAGATGATCTTCTGCGGCTTGATCGGATAGCCCTGATCTTCGCTGAGCGCCTGCATCTCCTCCATCAGCATGGTGCGCAGCACGCGCATCTTGTGGTCTTCGTGCGGGGTGGCCAGCTCGGCGATCCGCGTCAGGCTGTGCTTGATGTCGCCCACGACCCCGCACTCGATGTTGTAGTGGGCGTCGACCTCCGCGGGGTTGGCGTCGATATGGATCAACTTGCGGTCGCGGGTCGGATGCCACAGCTTGGGGTGATACTCGGCGAGGTCGTAGCCGACGCAGATGATGACGTCGGCGCGGCTGAACCCGCAGTTGACATAGTCGTTGGACTGGAGGCCCACGCTGCCGAGCGCCAGCGGATTCTTGAAGAAGGGGACGACGCCCTTGGCCATGAAGGTATTGGCCACGGGGATGTTGAGGCGGCGCGAGAACTCGGCGAGCTGCCGCCAGGCCCGGCTTCGGATCACGCCGTTGCCCGCGAGAATAATCGGGTCACGGGCCTCGGAAATCAGCTCTGCGGCGTAGTTCAGGCGGTCGGTGGAAGGCTCCGGCGGCGTGGGCTGGCGCACCGGCAGCGGCGCATCGTCGATGGCCATACGCGCAATGTTCTCGGGGAACTCGATGAAGCAGGCGCCCATCTTCTCGGTCTGTGCCAGCTTGAACGCCTTGCGTACGACTTCGGTGATGATATTCGGTGTAAGGAGGCGCGAGGAATACTTGGTGACGGGCGCGAACATGAGTTCCAGATCGAGCGTCTGGTGCGACTCCTTGTGCAGCCGGTTGGTGCCCGCCTGCCCGGAGACGGCGACCAGGGGCGCATGGTCCATGTTCGCGTCCGCGACGCCGGTGACGAGGTTGGTCGCCCCGGGGCCGAGGGTCGACAGGCATACGCCGGCATGGCCCGTAAGGCGCCCGTAGACGTCGGCCATGAACGCGGCGCCCTGCTCGTGGCGCGTCGTGACGAAGCGGATCGACGAATCGATGAGCGCGTCGAGGACGTCCAGGTTCTCTTCGCCGGGCAGGCCGAACACGTACTCGACGGCTTCGTTCTCGAGGCACTTGACGAAGAGTTCCGCTGCATTCATCGGCCGCTCGGTCCTTGGCTGCAGCGCCGCCCGCCCGCGGAAGGGGGGGCGGCCCGCCCGGGGTCCGCTACGGCGGGCCCCGGCGTACGCTGTCGGCCGCGCTAGTGCGCGCCCGACTGGTTGGCGGCGGCCGGCCCCGCCGACTTGAGCCGCGCCGCGCCGCGGCGCTCGGCGGCCGCCTTGCGCGCGAGATAGGCGACGATGTCGATGAGGCGCTGGTCGCTGCCGGCCCGCTCGAGGCTGGTCCGGTACTGCCCCGCCACCATCAGAGTCGGCACCCCGGTCACGCCGACGCGCTGGGCCAGCGCCCGGGCGCGGCGCACCTTGGCGTCGACCGAGAACGAGCCGTAGGCGGCGCGGAAGGCTGCCGGCTTCACCCCGTGACGGGTGAAGAAGCCGGCGAGCGCATCCTCGGTCGCCAGCGCGGGACCCTGGCGCTGGATGGCATCGAACAACGGCTGGAACAGGCGCGGGAGCACGCCGAGTTCCTGTGCCGCATAGTAGGCGCGCGCATGGACCGTCCAGGTCGGATTCAACGGCGCGGGGATACGGATGAACTGGACGTAGTCGGGCTTGTGCTCGAGCCACTTGTCCAGATACGGCTCGAAGCGGTAGCAGTGGGGGCAGCCGTACCAGAAAAATTCGACGACCGTGACCTTCCCCGGCTCGGCGCCCGGGACCGTGGCCGGGGGATCGATCAGCTTATAGTCGAATCCCGCGTCGTACTCGGCCGTGGAAGCGGCATACGCACCCACGTGGCTCGCGCCCGCCACCAGCAGCAGACACGGCAACAGCCACAGCACGCACCGCGGACGCAGCCGGCGGGTGCGTCCGTTTCGTCGGGATTTCATGGGGTTGACCTCAACCGAGTCGGTCCGCACGGACACTCAGCGTAGCACTTCCCGAAACAAAAGCAAGGTGTGCAGCGACGTGGCGGGGAGGCGGCGGCGGACCGCAGTCACCGCTGCGGCCCGCGGGACAAGGAGGAGAGGGCGCACCGCCCGGGTGCGCCGCGACTGCGCTCAGTACAAGCCCTGGACGTAGGAGGCGACCGCCTGGATCTGCTGCGGCGTCAGCCGGGCGGCGATGTCGCGCATCATCTTGTCGGGATCGTTGTGGCGCTTGCCTGAGCGAAAGGCCTCGAGTTGGGCGACGACGTAGGCCGCGTGCTGCCCGCGCAGGGCCGGGTAACGGGCCGCGGGGTTGCCCTTGCCCTCGGGTCCGTGACACGCCATGCACGCGGGGACGCCGGTCGCGCGGTCGCCGCCGCGATAGATGCTCTCCCCCTCGGCGACGAGCTTGGGGTCGGCGGCGCCGACGGCGGGCTTCAGGGAGGAGAAGAATGCCGCGAGGTTTTCCATCTGCACGGGGGTGAGATGCGCCGCCTGCGGGCCCATAATCGGGTTGGTGCGCCGGCCGGCCTTGAAGTCACCCAGCTCCTTGACGATGTAGGAGGCGTTCTGGCCGGCGAGATTCGGCCACTGTGGATTCGGACTGATCCCCTTCTGGCCGTGGCAACCACGACAGGTCGTGGAAATGGCCTCGCCGGCCTTCGCGTTTCCGGCCGCCAGCGCAGGGGCGGCCCCCAATACGAGAGGCGTGCAGACGAGCAGTGCGGGTAACCACCTTTTCATGGTGTACTGGCTCCCTAGGGCCTGGGCGCGTAGCCGTTTCGCCCGCCACTGCGCCGCGACGCGGGAGCGGGTCGGGCACCGCACCGAAGAGAGGAGGGCGGAAAATGCGTTGCACTATATATCAGTTGACCGCCCGGCGGTCAACTGCGTCGCGACGCTGGACACGACTGGGGCCATGAGTCGACGCTATCGGAATGCGCGCTTTCTCACCGGCGCGCCGGACCGGACCGGTGCGCCGCCCGATGTCGGGCGCGAAGTGGCCTTCGCGGGGCGCTCCAACGCCGGCAAGTCGAGTGTACTGAACGCCCTCGCCGGCCGTCGCGGTCTCGCGCGGGTGAGCCGTTCGCCGGGGCGCACGCAGTTGCTCAATTTCTTCGAGGTCGGGCCGACGCGGCGCCTCGTCGACCTGCCGGGTTACGGCTATGCGAAGGTCCCGCGCGCACTGAAGGCGCGCTGGGAACGCAGCGTCACCGACTACCTCGAGCGGCGACGCTCGCTGTGCGGGATCATCCTGGTCATGGACATCCGCCACCCCCTCGGCGCGGGTGACGAAAACCTGCTTCGCTGGTGCGCGGCCGCCTCGCTGCCGGTACACGCCCTGCTCACCAAGGCGGACAAGTTGTCCCGCAACCGGGTAAACATCGCGCGCATGCAGGTACTTCGCGAAATGAATGGACGCGGTCCGGATGTCGGCGTGCAGGTATTCTCGTCCCTACAGGGAACCGGGCTCGATGAACTGGAAGCGGTGCTCGACCGCTGGCTGGGGGATGCCGACGCCTGAACGACGCGGCCAAAAAAAACCCCGGTTTTCAAGGGGGGGAGAAAACCGGGGCAACGCTTCCACCCGGTCTGGGGAAAACCGGGTGTATGTACCCGCTCAGGGAGGAAAAGCGGGTGGGCGCCAATCCTAGCGCCCACGAGGTATGACCGGGGCGGTTGCGGAAAGTTCACGCCCTGACCCGAGCCGGTGCGGGTCCGTGGTCGCGGTGCGCCAAGTCCGGTGCCGCGGCCGCGCGCTTCGCCCGCACCCCGCCGCTCCCGTCGATGGGCCGCCGGCCCGGTGTCGCACGCGCCACTACCGTAGAGCGAGTCGTTCGCTCCCGCAGATCGCCCCCCGTGACCGCAGCGACCGACCTCCCGCGACGCCCGCGCCCGCCCCCCGCCGACGCGGCTCGGCGGGCGGCACGCAGCGGCTCAACGACCCTGGCCGGATTTCGCCGATCGACCACGCCCCGAAGGCAGACGCGCGGCGATCATCAGCAGGAGCACCAGAAGGGTGGTCGTGAGGGCGCCGGCCCAGGCGATCCGGTGCCAGTTTTCGTAAGGGCCCATGGCGAAGTTGAACAACACCTGGGGCACGGCGGCCATCGGCCGATTGGGATTGAGGGTGAGGAACTGGTTGCCGAGCGAGGTGAACAGCAGCGGCGCGGCCTCGCCGATGATGCGCGCGGTCGCCAACAGGACGCCGGTGACGATTCCCGGCAGGGAGGCGCGATAGACGATCCACACCGTGACCTTCCAACGCGGCGTGCCGAGGGCGATGGCCGCCTCCCGCATCTGATCGGGGACCAGCTGCAGCATGCTGTCGGTCGTTCGCACGGTGACTGGCAGCGCGATGATGGCGAGCGCGATGGCGCCTGCCCAACCCGAGAAGTGCCCCATGGGTTCGACGACGACGCCGTAGACGAATACCCCGATCACGATAGAGGGTGCCGATAGCAGTACATCGTTGATGAATCGCACAGTCATCGCCAGCCGGGTGTGATGACCGAACTCGGCCAGATAGGTGGCGGCGAGGATACCGACCGGCGCGCCCATCAGGAGTCCGAGTCCTGTCATGATGAGGCTGCCGATAAAGGCGTTTTCGAGGCCACCGCCCGGGATACCTGCGCCCGGCGTGCTCTCGACGAACAGGGCGGGATGTACGTAGCCGATTCCCTTGGCGGCGAGCACGAACAGGATCCAGGCCAGGAAAAACAGGGCCAACCCGGTCAGCAGGACGGCGACCCCCATGTTGACGACGTTCGTCAGTCGCCTGCGCAGGTAACGCGCGTTGTTCACGCCTTTTGCCCTTGTGCTCGTTCGAGACGCATCAGCAGGAGCTTGGCCAAAGCCAGTACGATGAAGGTGATTACGAACAGGATCAACCCGAGCGCGATCAACGCGGAGCGATGCGGCAGCGACGTGGCCTCGGTGAATTCATTGGCGATGGTCGAGGCGATGGTGTTGCCGGGCATGAACAACGAAGCATGCACGTCGTGGGCGTTGCCGACCACGAAGGTAACCGCCATCGTTTCGCCCAACGCCCGTCCGAGACCGAGCATGATACCTCCGATCACGCCGACGCTGGTGTACGGAAGTACGATATGGCGAATGACTTCCCACCGGGTCGAGCCGAGGGCGTAGGCCGACTCCTTGAGGGTTGTCGGCACCAGTTCGAATACGTCGCGCATGACCGCGGCGATGAAAGGGATGATCATGATCGTCAGAACGAGACCCGCAACCGCCCATCCCAGCCCGATGGGCGGGCCCTGGAACAGGGTTCCGACCACGGGCAGTCCCCCCAGGTAATCGGTCAGCTTGATTTGGACGTTATCGGCGAACCAGGGAGCGAAGATGAACAGTCCCCAGATCCCGTAGATGATCGACGGGATCCCCGCGAGCAACTCGACGGCGATACCGACCGGCCGGCGCAACCAGAGCGGCGCCAGTTCGGTGAGGAACAGGGCGATACCGAAGCTGATCGGGACGGCCAGCAGGATCGCGATGAAGGAAGTGACGAGCGTACCCAAAATAGAGGAGGCCGCGCCGTAGTCGTCCGTGACGGGATTCCAGGCCGAGGAGGTGAAGAAACCGAAGCCGAAGCGGCTGAAGGCCGGCCAGGAGTCGCGTAACAGTTCGATGACGATGGCGCCGAGCACCAGTAGAACCGCCCAGGCGAAGACCTCCGTCATCCAGCGGAAAAGGACATCGATCCGTCTGCCGCGCCGAAGCTTGGCGATGCCGGTCAGGGCCAAGGTGAGCCGCTCACTCCCACTCATACGCGCCTCAGTGTAAAAGCAAAAAAGGCGGAGGGAAACCACCCTCCGCCGCCGTTACAGACCGCTCCAGGCCGCTTTCAGCTCATTTCCAGAGCGAATGGCCGTGATACTTGATTTCCTGGTGCCAGGTGTTCTCGATCATACGAACCACGCTGTGCGGCATCGGGATGTAGTCGAGGCTTTCGGCGATCCGCTTGCCTTTCGTGAACCCCCAATGGAAGAACTTCAGCACGGTCTTGATGTTATCGGGATGCGCCGGTCGTGCGGGAACCAGCACGAAGGTCGCGCCCGTGATCGGCCAGCTCTTGGCGCCCGGCTGATCGGTGAGCAGCAGGTAGTACCCCGGCGCATGCTTCCAGTCGGCGTTGGCGGCAGCGGCCGCAAAGTTGCCGGCGGTGGGAGCCACGCGACGGCCGTCGCGGTTGATCATGTCGGCATAGTTCATGTGGTTCTGAAGCACATAGGCGTATTCGTTATAGCCGATCGCGCCCCGGATACGCTGCACATAGGCGGCGACGCCCTCGTTCCCTTTCCCGCCGACGTTCCCGGAAGAGGGCCAGTTGACGGCCTTGCCGAAGCCGACCGTCGATTTCCACTCCGGACTGACCTTGGCCAGATAGTCGGTGAAGATGAAGGTGGTCCCGGATCCGTCGGAACGATGGACGACCGTGATGCGCAGATCCGGAAGATGCAGCCCCGGGTTGAGCTTCTTGATCGCAGGGGCGTCCCACTTGGTGATCTTGCCCAAAAAGATGTCTGCGAGCACGCGGCCGTTCAGGGCCAGTTGGCCGGGCTTGATTCCGGGGACGTTGATCGTGGGGATGACGCCGCCCATGGCGGTCGGAAACTGCACCAAGCCGTGCTGCTTCAACTGCTTGGCCGTCAGCGGGGCGTCGGTCGCCCCGAAATCCACCGTGCGGGCTTCGATCTGTCGAATACCGCCGCCCGAGCCGATCGACTGGTAGTTCAGTTCGATGCCGGTCCGCTTGGCGTAATGGTCCGCCCAGGCGGAATACAGCGGATAGGCGAAGGTCGAACCGGCGCCGGTGATCTGCTTCACCGGGGCGGCGCCGGCCGGCGCTGCGATCATCAGCGCCAGGCCCGCTCCGGCGACGGCGCTCCATAATCTGGAAACACTCATGGGTTTCTCCTAAACAAGTGGTCGAATGCGTGCACGAAGGAGTTAACGGATCCGCACGGGCGCACACCCGCGCGTGGCCGTAGATTACGCGGTCAGCGTGAACGTTTGATGACAACCGCGACCTCTCGCGCCGGAGGCGCCGCCGAAGCCGGAGACGGCTTCAGTCCGTGCGTCGGCGCGACCGGCCCGCGCCGGCCGGCCGCACTACGATGTGAGCGGCCGCGGCCTGCAGATCCGCCGCAGGTCTCAGGATTTGTCAGAAACGCCGCCAAGTTACGACCTTGACGGGGCACCCACGGCGCCTCGTCAACGCCCTTTTATCCCGCCCCGCGCCCGCCGCCGCCCCGCGGAAGGACTTCCTCAGGGCTCGCGGCGCGCCCCGCCCTTGCGCCACAAGGTCTCGCCCGCGCCGCCGGCACGCGCGAGCACGCGGGCGAGCACGAACAGCAGGTCTGAGAGACGGTTCAGATAGGCCAGCGCCTCGTCACGAACCGGCCGGCTGCGGCGCAGAGCCACCAGGCGGCGCTCGGCGCGCCGGCATACGGTGCGCGCGAGGTGACAGGCCGCCGCCGCCCGCCCGCCGCCCGGCAGGACGAACTCCCGCAGCGGCGGCAGGTCGGCGTTGAAGCCGTCCAGCTCCCGCTCGAGGCGCGCGACCTGTTCGGCACTGATCGCCGCGTGCCCCGGCAGGCACAGTTCGCCGCCGAGGTCGAACAGTTCGTGCTGCACCTCGCGCAGGCACGCGGCGACGGCCGCGGGCGGACCCTCGGCCAGGACCATGGCCACGGCGCTGTTGAGTTCGTCGACCGTCCCATAGGCCTCCACGCGCGCGTCGTCCTTGGGCACGCGCGCGCCGTCGCCGAGCCCGGTCTCGCCGCCGTCCCCGGTGCGCGTGTAGATCTTCGACAATCGATGGCCCATCGGCGCCTACCCGTTCACCAGCCGGTATTCGACCGGCACCACGACCTCGACGGCGCGACCGTGCAGCCGCGCGGCGGCATCGGGGACGGCACGGATGCGCCGCGCGCTGCGCAGCGCGGCGCGGTCGAGCACCGGATAGCCGGAAGTATGCACCACCCGCAGCGCCGAAACCCGTCCTCCGGCCCCGACCCGCAGCGCCAGGCGCACCTCGCCCTCCCAGCCCTCACGGCGCGCGATCCACGGGTAGTCGAAGTGTTCGCCGAGCAGGCGCAGAAGCGCCGCGCGCACGAACTGCACGGCGGAACTTCCCCCGCCGCCCGCTGCGGCGGCGGGGGCGCCCGATCTCCCGCCGCGTCGTGCGACGACGACGGGGTTTTGCGAGGGACGGCGGCGGGGGGAACGCCCCGCTTGCAAGGCGGCGGGGAGGGGCACGTGCACCGCCGCCGCGACGGCAGGTTGCGGTTCGCGCCGGCGGCGCGGGTGCGACCGCGGCCGCCGCCGCGCCGTCCGCTCGGCACGCAACGGCGGGTCGACGGCGCTGGGGCCCGGGCGCGGGGCGCGCACGGCGGGGGTAAGATCGGCCGCGGCCGCCGCGCCGCCGGCGGCGGCCCCGAGGCGGACCCGCAGTTCCGGTCCCGCGGGCGCCGCACCGAGGGTCGGGCGCGGCCCCAGGCCCCCCCAGGCGGCGAACAGCGCCAGATGCAGCGCCGCCGAGGCGACCAGGGCCCGCGCCAGATTTGCGTTCACGTGCTCCCGCCCCAGGGGATCCCGCTGTAGCGCACGGAGACGAACACCGTGCGACCGAGTTGATTGTAGCCGAAGACGGTCTCGTAACGCCGGTCGAAGGCATTGTTCAGGGCGGCGTTCAGAGTCCAGTGCGGCGTCAGGTCATAGCGCAGATCTAACCCCAGGGTACCGTAGCCCGCGAGCCGCACACGCTCGGACTGGAAGGTCGTGGGATCGAAGAACTGGTCGAACCGCCGCCCCTCGGCGATCCATTCCGCATGGAGATGGGCGCGCCCGAAGCCGCGGTCCAGCGCGAGCTTGAAGGAGCGCTCCGGCCTGCGGGTCAACGTCAACCCGCTGACCTCGTCGTGCGGGCGCATGAAGTCCACGCCGAGATCGAGCCGCCAGCCGAGCACACGGGTCGTCAGGCCCGCCTCCAGGCCGCGGATACTCGCGCGGCCGATGTTTTGCGGAATAAAACGCGCATCGAGCTGGATGAGGTCGCGGATACCGGTGCGATAGGCATCCACGTGCCAGTGCCCCCAGGCGTGGCGGCCGCGCACCCCGACCTCGACGGTGTCGGAGGTCTCCGGCTGGAGGTTCGGGTTGCTGTAGCCCGGGAAGTAGAGGTCGTTGAAGGTGGGCGCGCGGAAGGCCGTGCCGTAGGAGGCGGTCAGGCGCAGGGCCTTGGTGAGCCGATAACCGAGGGCCACGTTGCCGGTGGTGTGGTTGCCGAACTGCTCGTCGTGATCGAGGCGCACCGCGCCGAGCAGGTCCACGAGCGCAACGCGCAGTTGATACTGCGCATAGGCGCCGACGTCGTAGCGCGAGGTCCGATCATAGCGCGTCGTGCTCTCGACACGGTCGTCCAGGTAATCGACGCCCGCGGTGACGAGCTGGTGCGAACCGACCGCGACATCGTTCTGCCAGCCGGCGCTGATGCGCTCGCTGTCGAAGCGCGTCGGCGCCGCACTCGATCCCTCGCGGAAGCTGGTGCGGTCATCCAGGCTGCGCCCGGCGCGCAGGTGCACCGTCCAGGCGTCCGTGGGCTGCAGCCGGACGACGCCGCCCACCACCTCCTGGAGGAAGCGGTCGGCATTCGGCGGCGTGGAGAACGACGAGGGCGGGAAGTTATCGTAGCGCGTGGTCCCGGTGGCACGCAGCGCATTGATGCGAACCGCGGTACCGTTCGCCCAGTCGTAGCCGGCGCCGGCGCTGAAGGAGTCGTTGTGATAGCCGTCGGCATCGGGCTCGTTGAAGCCCAGGACGGGCCGGCTGACGTTGATCCCCTCGGTCCCGAGTCCGCCGCCGCGCAACGACAGCCAGCCGCGACCGAGCGCCCCCGATACCCCGCCGAAGGCGCGATAGGTCTCCTCGCTGCCGTAGCCCGCGCTCGCGTCGGCGTGCAGCGGTCCGCGCCCGCGGCGGGTGAAGATCTGGATCACGCCGCCGACCGCGCTCGAGCCGTAGAGGCTCGAATGCGGGCCGCGCACGATTTCGATGCGCTGGATCTGCGACAGCGGCAGCAGCTCCCAGGAAACGCCCCCCGTGGTGACCGACCCGACGCGGACTCCGTCGATCATCACCAGCACGTCGTTGGAGTTGGTCCCGCGCAGGAACACCGAGGTGAGCTTGCCGAACGGCCCGTTGCCGGCGACGTTGAGTCCGTTGACCTGGCGCAGGAGCTGGGGCAGGGTCACCGCCCCGCTGCGGCGGATGTCCGCGCGGGTGATGACCGTGACCGAGGACAGCGTCTGGTCCGCGGTCTCCGCGGTGCGGGTGGCGGTCACCACGATCGGCGCGGTCGTGATCGGTTCCGCGGCGCGGGCGGCACCGGCGGCGCAAAGGCTGAACAGGACCGATACGGCCCGGAGACGGCGGTTCACGAAGGCTCCCTTCCCCGCGCGCACCCGCGCGGGCGGCGGATGGATCCGGGTGCGAAGGGGGCGGGTAACCGCGGGGAGAGGTGGTGGTCACTCCCGCCGTGTGCCGCCCCACGCAGCACCGACCGATCGCTTCAGGCCGGTCTCCGGGCTCGCGAGCGGGTCGTCGGACCCGGGCCCGGCGCCTTCCCGTGCGGACGCACAGTGGCGTGATGCCGGACCTTGACTCGCCTACCGTTGCGGGGGCAGCGCCGGAATGACCGCGCGCGGGAGCGACGCGGCGCACCGGCTTCCCGTTTCATCCCTCGGGTCGGGCGCGCCCGCAGCGGGCCGCGCGGCGCGCAGTGCGCCGGCAGGGCCGCTCGGACGGCTTCCCGGAAACCCTCGGGTCACCTGAAGCGTGCGGCGACGACTCTATCGGCGCGACTCCGGGGTGTCAAGGCACGACCTGATCGATCGTCAACTGCACCGCCGCCTTGCGCCCCGGCGTCACCGGCGCGCTAAGCGCCTGCAGATCCCCTTTCGCCGGAAGCGGATTGCCGCTGGGCGAGATGCGCGCGCCGACGATCACCTCGTGCTGCGTCGAGAGCGTCCGGCCGGGGACCATCGCCTGACGGTCGTCGAGGGTGACGGTCAGCGGCAGGTCCTTGACCCGCCGCCGGACCACCGCCAGCGGCAACGGCGGTCCGCGCACCGCCCGCGCGAAGATGAAAACAGTCTCGTCGGGGTGCGTGCGCGCGGCCAGACGCGGGTCCAGGCTCACGCGCACGGTGACGGCCTTGCCTCCCGCCGCCGCGTGCGGCGCGGATACCGCGCGCGCCGCCGCCGCCGCCTCGGCGGGCGTCGCGCCGCGCGCCAGGGCCTGGGCGCGCACCACCTCACGTTGCAGGATCCGGGCCACGTCACTCCCGCGCGGCGCGCGGGCCTCCAGCCGTTTCCACGCCGCCGCCGCCGCGCCATACTCGTGCGCCTGGAACGCGGCCCAGCCGGCGAGCCACAGGGCCTTGGGTTGGTCCGGGTCGACCTGGAGCGCCTGGTGGACCAGCTCGGCGGGGCGCCCGGCGAGGCGGTTGCCGCGATCGAGCGCCAGCACCTCGGCATAGTCGGCGATCACCGCCGCGTCGCGGCCCTTGGTGAGGCGGTAGGCGTGCGCGTAGGCCCGCGCCGCCGGGGCGAACTCCTTCAGCGCCCGGTAGGCGGCCCCGAGGCGCACCCATCCCTGCAGGTCCCCGGGATGGGCCTTGAGGTGCTCGGCCAGGCCGACGGCCATGTCGCGGATCAGGGCCGGGTCGTTGTCCCCCTGCGCCACGGCCTCGGCCGCGAGGCGCGCGCGCGTCTCGGGCGAGAGCAGCGCCCAGCCGCCGTAGATCCGGTAGAGGGTGCCCGCGACCAGCGGCACCGCCACGACCACCACCAGCGCCGTCACCCAGCGCGGGCGGCGCGGCGGGGGCGGCGCCTCGGAGCCCGCGTGCTCCAGCGCATCGAGCGTGTCCCGCTCCAGGTCCGCGCGCGCCTGCTCGAACTGCTCCGGACTCAGTGTGCCGTCGGCGAGGTCGGCCTCCAGTTCCCCGAGCCGTTTGCGAAACAGCGCCCGATGGATCCCGGCGCGTGCGGGCCCGCCGCCGCCGCCGCGCCCGAGCAGCGCCGGCAGCACGGCCGCGAGCGCCGCGAGAACCATGAGGACCAGGATCGCCCAGAAGAGCATCATCGCTTCGACCCCTCCTCACGCTCGCGCAGCAACGCGGCGAGCCGGCGCCGCTCGGGGGCGGGCAGCGGGTCGGGGTCGGGCCGGCGCGTGCGCCGGCGCAGCAGGACGAACAGCGCCACGATGCCCGCGATCAGAACGAGGAAGGGCCCGAACCATAGGAGATAGGTCGTGCCCATCAGCGGCGGACGGTAGAGGACGAAATCCCCGTAGCGCGACACGAGGTACTTGACGATATCGGGGTTGCTCTTGCCCGCACGCATCTGCTCGCGCACCTCGCGGCGCAGGTCCTGCGCCAGACCGGCCTGGGAGTCCTGGAGGGACTCGTTCTGACAAACCAGGCAGCGCAGGTTCTTCAGCAGGGCATGGTAGCGCGCGTCCTCCTTCGGATTCGTGAACCCGGAGGTTGGCGTCGGCGGCGGCGGGCCGCCGCCTGTGGCCGCGTGCGCGGCGGGAGCGACCAGCAACAGTGCCAGCAGCCATGCGGACGGTGCCTTCATCGGCGGCGCGCCTCCTGTTGCAAACGGCGCACGAGCGGCAGGATCGTGTCCTTGAGCACCTGCGGCGTGATCGGCCCGATCTGCTTGTAGCGGATGATGCCCTTGGCGTCGACCACGAAGGTCTCGGGTACGCCGTACACCCCCCAGTTGATGGCGACCTGGCCTTCGCGGTCGAACGCGTTGGCGACATAGGGATCGCCGAAGACCTTGAGCCACTCCAGGGCCGCGGCGCGCCGGTCCTTGTAATTGAGCCCGTAGATCGGCACGACACGGCTTTTGGCCAGCCCGTCGAGGACCTTGGCCTCGTCGCGGCAGGACACGCACCAGGAGGCCCAGACGTTGAACAGGGTCACCTTGCCCAACAGATCGGCCCGGGTGATGCGCCGCGCGGGATCGGTGAGCGCCGGCAGGCTGAATTCGGGGGCGGGCTTGCCGATCAGCGGTGAGGGAATCTTGCGCGGATCGTGCCGCAGGCCCACGGCGAGCAGCGCCACCAGCATCGCGAAGACGCCGAGGGGGACGAGATAGCGGACCATCAGGAACCGCCGGGGGATGCCGGCAGCGGCTGCGTGGCCGGCCGCACCGCCGCGCGCTCCTTCGGCTGGGTCTGGCGCACCACCGCCAGGCGGTAGCGCCGGTCGCCCGCCGCCAGCAGCCCGCCGAGCGCCATGAACAACGGACCGAGCCAGATCCAGCGCACCATCGGCTTGAAGTAGAGTCTCATCGCCCAACCGCCATCGCTCGTCGGCTCGCCCATCGAGACGTAGAAGTCATGCAGCAGTCCGGGCCGGATTCCGGCCTTCGTGATCGGCATGTTCTGCACGATATAGATCCGCTTCTGCGGATACAGGGTCGCCAGCACCTGTCCGTCGCGCGAGACGGTCACCCGGGCCTGGGTCGCGGTATAGGTCGGCCCGCGCGTCTCGGTCACGCCATCGAAGCGATAGGTATAGCCGGCGAGCTGGACCGCGTCGCCGGGATGCATGTTCACGTCCTTCTCGAGGCTGCCGGTCCCGGCGAGCGCGACCCCGAGCACGAAGACCCCGATCCCGAAATGGGCGAGCGCCATCCCCAGCACGTGGCGCGGAACGCGATACCAGCGCGTCCCCCCGGCCAGGTTGCGTCGCACGCGCCACCAGATATCGCGCGCCGAAAGCAGCATGACCCAGAAGGCCGCGATGACCGAAACCACGAGGAGCGCGTGCACGCGACCCAGATACCAGAACGAAAACAGCATACCGGCCGCGGTACAGAACACGAGCGGCAACCATACGTACCCGATCAGGGCCCGAAACGGCTGGCGTTTCCAGCGCACCAGGGAGCCGAGTGCGGCGAGGAACACCAGCGGCAGCGTGAGGGGAATGAAAACGGTGTCGAAATACGGCGGCCCGACCGAGATCTTGCCGACGGCCATGCCCTCCAGGATCAGCGGGTAGAGCGTGCCGAGGAGCACCGCGAAGGCTGCGGAGACCAGCAGGACGTTGTTCACCAACAGCAGCGTCTCGCGGGACAGCACGTGGAAGTTGCCCCCGCCCTTCACCGCAGGCGCACGCCACGCATACAGCAGCAGCGACAACCCGACCACGAGCGCCAGGAAGATCAGGATGAAGATGCCGCGCCGCGGGTCGGTGGCGAAGGCGTGCACCGAGACCAGGACGCCAGAGCGCACCAGGAAGGTGCCGAGGAGACTCAGCGAGAAGGCGAAGATCGCAAGGAGCACCGTCCAGGTCTTGAAGGCGCCGCGCTTGTCGGTCACCGCCAGCGAGTGGATCAAGGCCGTGCCCACCAGCCAGGGCATGAAGGACGCGTTCTCCACCGGGTCCCAGAACCACCAGCCGCCCCAGCCCAGCACCGAGTACGACCACCAGCTCCCGAGGGTGATCCCCAGCGTCAGGAACAGCCACGCCGCGGTGGTCCAGGGTCGCGACCAGCGCGCCCACGCGGCGTCGAGGTGCCCGTCGAGCAGCGCGGCGATAGCGAAGGCGAACGGAACGGCGAACCCCACGTAGCCCATGTAGAGCATCGGGGGATGCATCACGAGCCCGGGATCCTGGAGCAGGGGGTTGAGGTCGCGGCCGTTGAGCGGGGCCGGGAACAGGCGCGTGAACGGATCGGAGGTCATCAGCATGAACAGCAGAAAGCCGATGCTCACCAGGCCCATGACGCCGAGGACGCGCGCGGCGATGTCCTCCGGGAGGCTGCGGCTGCCGAAGGTGACCGCCAGGGTCCAGACCGAGAGGATGCTGACCCACAGCAGCAGCGACCCCGAGTGAGCCCCCCAGACCGCGCCGATCCGATAGAACCACGGCAGGGCCGTGTTCGAATTCTCGGCGACATAGGCGACCGAGAAATCGTTGGTGAGGAAGGCGTAGGTCAGGCAGAGGAAGGCAAGCAGCACGAACAGCGACTGCGCGCGCGCCGCGGGGCGCGCGACCGCGATCCACTCGGGGACCCCGCGCCACGCGCCGAGCAACGGGAGCACGGCCTGCACCAGCGCCAGGCACAGCGCCAGTACCAGTGCGAAGTGGCCGATCTCGGGGATCATCGGCCGCCCGCCCCTGCGGCCCTGGCCGCCTCCTGTGCGAGCTTCGCGCGTGCCGCCGCCGCCTCGCGCTCGTGCGCGCGCTTGAGCGCGCGTGCGACCTCAGGCGGCATGTAGGTCGAGTCGTGCTTGGCCAGCACCTGCGTGGCGACGAACTCGCCCGAGCGGTTCAGCCTGCCCTCGGCGACGATCCCCTGGCCCTCGCGGAACAGGTCGGGAAGGATCCCCGTATAGACGATGGGGACGCTCTTCTCGGTATCCGTGACCACGAAGTGGACCGTCATGCCGTCGCGTTTCACGCTGCCCTTCTCGACCAGCCCGCCGACGCGGAAGACGTGGTTGCGCGGCGCGTCGCCCTCGGCCACCTGCGTCGGGCTGTAGAAGTAGAAGAGATTCTGGCGAAAGGCATAGGCCCCGAGGGCGACCGCGGTACCGATGCCCGAGACCAGGAGTACCGCGAAGATCAGGCGGCGACGCCGCTTGGGTGTCATGGCTGCATTCTCCGAAGGCGACGCGCGAGGCGCTCGCGCACCCGGCGTCGGTGGACCAGGGGCTGGATGACGTTCCAGGCGAAGATGGCCGCGAAGATCGCATAGGAGGTCCACACGTAGAACGCGAACCCGCCCATGGTGATGAACTCGTGGAATGACTTCACGGCTCCCCCACCACCTCGCGCACCCAGGCGCTGTTGACTTCCCGCTCGAGTACCTCGGTGCGGGCGCGCACCAGCATCATGGCAAAGAAGAAGAGCTTGAAGGCCACCACCATGAGCAGCAGCGGCACGAGCATATCGAGGCTGATCGACGGCCCGCCCAGCTTGAACACCGTCGGCCCCTGGTGAAGTGTATGCCACCACTCCACCGAGTAGTGGATGATGGGGATATCCACCACGCCGACCAGCGCCAGCACCGAGGTGGCGCGCGCCGCCTTGCGGCGATCCTCGATGGCCGCATCCAGGGCGATATAGCCCAGATACAGGAACAGCAGGACCAGCTCGGAGGTCAGCCGCGCGTCCCATACCCAGTAGGCACCCCACATCGGCTTGCCCCACAGCGAGCCGGTGCACAGCGCGAGGAGGGTGAACGAGGCACCGAGCGGCGCGCAGGCCCTGGCGACGACCTCGGCCAGCTTGATCCGCCACACCAGGCCGATGAATCCGGCACCGGCCATGGCGACGTAGGCGAACAACGACATCCAGGCGGCGGGCACGTGGATGAAGATGATGCGGTAGGCATCGCCCTGCTGGTAGTCCGGCGGCGCGAGCCAGAGGCCGCCGTAGAGTCCGGCGGCCAGCAACACCGCCGCGGCCCATCCGAACCACGGGATCAGTCGCCCGGCCAACTCGTAGAAATAGCGTGGCGAGGCGAGCCGGTGGAACCAAGTCCACAGCCGTCGTGTGGTTGTTGCCGGGATCACCGCCTCGCGTTGCGCCATCGTTTCCCAATCCGGGCCCTGTTACGGGGCGGACCATACCCTGTGACCGCTGATCGGCGAAATTGTCTCACAGCGATTGAAGAAGTTCGTTGACCCAGATTAACCGCCGCGCGCAGGGGCACTCAACCCAGGCTGATCCGCAGCGCCGCCGCCGCCGCCGGCGGGGCCAGGCTCAGGGCCAGCGCCAGCAGGGCCCCGAGCAAGGCCAGGGGGCCGGAGACGTCGAGGCCGGCCGCGGCGTTGCTCGCGGCGCTCGCACCGAAGATGAGCACCGGCACGTAGAGGGGGAGGACGAGCAGCGAAAGCAGGACCCCTCCGCGCCGCACGCCCACCGTCAACGCCACGCCGATGGCGCCGATCAGGCTCAGCACGGGGGTGCCGAGCAGCAACCCCAGTACGAGCGCGCCCATCGCGCGCCCTGGCAGGAACAGCGAGGCGCCCAGGACCGGGCCGAGCAACACCAGCGGCAGCCCGCTCACCAGCCAGTGCGCCAGCACCTTCGCGAGCACCAGCACGGCGAGCGGCTGCGGACTGATCGCCAGTTGCTCCAGCGCGCCGTCGTCGTAGTCGGAGCGGAAGATCCCCTCCAGCGAGAGCATCGCCGCCAGCAGCGCCGCGACCCACACCACCCCGGGGGCCATGGCGCGCAGGGTCGCCGCCTCCGGGCCCACCCCAAGGGGCACGAGCGTGACCACAATCACGAAAAATAACAATGGGTTGAGCACCTCGGCCCGGCGCCTGAAAAACAGCGTGAGGTCGCGGCGGACGAGCGCCGCGGCCGCGGCCAGCGGCCCGGGCGGGGCACCCGCGCTCACGCGCCGAGCCGCAGCCGCACCAACGCGCTGCCCTCGAGCCGGATCGGCTGGTGAGTGGTGATCAGGACCATGCCTCCCTGGCGCGCGTGCGTACATATAAGGTCTTCGACAACGGCCACGCCGGTACGGTCGAGGGCGGTGAGGGGCTCGTCGAGGATCCACAGCGGCCGGGCCGCGGTGAGGAGCCGCGCGAGGGCGACGCGACGACGCTGACCCTCGGAGAGGGTACGGCAGGGGACGTCCTCGAAGCCCGCCAGGCCCAGGCGCGTGAGGGCCTCGCCCGGGGACACCCCCGACGCGCCGCCGGCGACCGCACGCTGGAACCGCAGGTTCTCGATCGGGGTCAGCTCGCCCTTCACGCCGTGGCGGTGTCCGACGTAGGCGAGCGATTCGCAGTACTCCGCTCGCACCCGTTCCAGCGGCTGCCCGTTCCACCGCACCTCGCCCGCGCCGGGCAGACTCAGGCCGCAGAGGATGCGCAACAGGCTCGTCTTGCCGCTGCCGTTCGGCCCCTCCACCTGCAGCACGTACCCCGGCCCGACGGCCGCGTCGAGGTCCCGGAACAGGACCCGGTCGTTGCGCACACATTCCAGTCCGCGCGCCTCGAGGCGCCTGGGCGGCGCGGGTTCGCTGGCTTCATCCACCGTCGGATCAGTCCGTTGCGGGCCGGCCGCGGGGCCTGCGGGCCGGGTGGCGAAGCATAACACGTCGCCGCGCGCCGGCGGTGGCACGGGCGGCCGAAGCGGCCATGTTATAGTGGCGCGCCGGGGTGCGGGGCATCTGGAATCGCTATGGATACGCTTGCCACACTGCTCAAGGAGCGCATTCTCGTCCTCGACGGCGCCATGGGGACGATGATCCAGGGCTATCGGCTCGGGGAGGCCGACTACCGCGGCGAGCGCTTCGCCGATCACCCTGTCGACCTCAAGGGAAACAACGACCTGCTCGCGCTGACCCGTCCGGAGATCATTCGCGACATCCATTCCGCCTATCTGGCGGCCGGGGCCGATATCCTCGAGACCAACACCTTCAACGCCAACTCGATCTCACAGGCCGATTACCGGCTCGAGGGCGTCGTCTACGAATTGAACGTGGCGGCCGCGCGCATCGCCCGGGAGGCGGCCGACGCGGCGGCCCGGCCGGAGCGGCCGCGCTTCGTCGCCGGGGTGCTCGGCCCGACCAACCGCACGGCGTCACTCTCTCCGGACGTCAACAATCCCGGCTTCCGCAATGTGACCTTCGACCAGCTCGTCGAGGCCTACGGGGAGGCCGCGCGCGGCCTCCTCGACGGCGGCTGCGACCTGCTCCTGGTCGAGACGGTGTTCGACACCCTCAACGCGAAGGCGGCGCTGTTCGCCGTCGATGCGCTGTTCGAGACGCGCGGCAGCCGCGTTCCGATCATGATCTCGGGCACGATCACCGATGCCAGCGGCCGCACCCTGTCCGGCCAGGTGACCGAGGCGTTCTGGAATTCGGTGCGCCATGCGCGCCCGCTGTCGATCGGTCTCAACTGCGCGCTCGGTGCGCGCGAGCTTCGCCAGTACGTGGAGGAGCTCGCCCGCGTTGCGGACGCCTTCGTCAGCGCGCACCCCAATGCCGGGCTGCCGAACGAGTTCGGCGAATACGACGACACGCCCGAAGCGATGGCGGCGGAGATCGGGGAATGGGCCGCCGCGGGCTTTCTGAACATCGTCGGCGGCTGTTGCGGGACCACGCCGGCGCACATCCGGGCGATCGCCGGGGCGGTCGCGCGCCACGCCCCGCGGCGCTTGCCGCGGATCCCGGTGCAGTGCCGCCTCAGCGGACTGGAGCCGCTCAACATCGGCCCCGACTCCCTGTTCGTCAACGTCGGAGAACGCACCAACGTCACCGGTTCGGCGCGCTTCAAAAAGCTCGTGCTGGCGGGCGATTTCGATGCCGCGCTGGAGGTCGCGCGACAGCAGGTCGACAACGGCGCCCAGGTCATCGACGTCAACATGGACGAAGGCATGCTCGACGGCGAGCAGGCGATGGTGACCTTCCTGAATCTCGTCGCCGCCGAACCCGACATCTCGCGCGTTCCGGTCATGGTCGACTCCTCGAACTGGCGGATCATCGAGGCGGGGCTCAAGTGCCTGCAGGGCAAGGGCATCGTAAACTCGATCAGCCTGAAGGAAGGCGAGGGGGCCTTCCTGCGCAGCGCGGCCCTGGTGCGCCGCTACGGGGCGGCCGTCGTCGTCATGGCGTTCGACGAGCAGGGGCAGGCCGACACGCGTGCGCGCAAGATCGAAATCTGTGCGCGCAGCTACCGCCTCCTCACCGAACGCATCGGCTTCCCCCCCGAGGACATCATCTTCGATCCCAACATCTTCGCCGTCGCTACGGGGATCGAGGAGCACAACCGCTACGCCCTCGACTTCATCGAGGCCGTACGCGAGATCAAGCGGACCCTGCCGCACGCGCTCGTCTCCGGCGGTGTCAGCAACGTGTCCTTTTCCTTCCGCGGCAACCACACGGTACGCGAGGCGATCCACGCGGTGTTTCTCTACCACGCGATCGGTGCCGGCATGGACATGGGTATCGTCAACGCGGGGCAGCTCGCCGTCTACGAGGAGATCCCCTCGGATCTGCGTGAGCGCGTCGAGGACGTCATTCTCGCCCGCCGGCCGGACGCCACGGAGCGCCTGCTGGAGATCGCCGAACGCTATCGCGGCGGCAGTGCCGAGACGCGCGCGGAAGACCTCGAATGGCGGTCCTGGCCGGTTGCCAAACGCCTCGAGCACGCCCTGGTCAAGGGGATCGCCGACTTCGTCGAGGAGGACACCGAAGAAGCGCGTCATTCCTTCGACCACCCGATCGAGGTGATCGAAGGCCCGCTCATGGACGGAATGAACGTGGTGGGCGATCTCTTCGGTGCGGGCAAGATGTTCCTGCCGCAGGTCGTCAAGAGCGCACGGGTGATGAAGAAGGCGGTGGCCTACCTGCTGCCGTTCATCGAGGCGCGCAAGGAAGGTGGACACGGAAGCAACGGCAAGATCGTCATCGCCACCGTCAAAGGCGATGTCCACGACATCGGAAAGAACATCGTCGGCGTGGTGTTGCAGTGTAACAACTTCGATGTCGTCGATCTCGGGGTGATGGTGCCGGCGAACCGGATCCTCGAAACCGCTCGCGCCGAAAACGCAGACATCATCGGCCTCTCGGGGCTGATCACCCCTTCGCTCGAAGAAATGTCCCATGTGGCGAAGGAAATGGAGCGCATGGGCTTCAAGGTCCCGCTGCTGATCGGCGGTGCGACCACCTCGCGGGTGCACACCGCGGTCAAGATTGCGCCGAAATACAGCGCGCCGACTATTTACGTCAAGGACGCATCGCGCGCGGTCGGGGTGGCGCAGAACCTCGTCAGCCGCGACCGGCGCGAGGCCTATGTGGCCGGAGTCCAGGAGGAGTACGCGCGCGTGCGCGAGCAGCACCGCGGCCGCCGCGCCCGCGCGCGCCTGCTCCCCATCGGGCAGGCGCGGGCGAACCGCGTGCCGATCGACTGGTCGCGCTACACGCCGCCGGAGCCGTCGTTCCTCGGCGCGCGCGCCGTCGACGACTATCCGCTGGAGGAACTGGTTCCGTACATCGACTGGACCCCGTTTTTCCACGCCTGGGAGATGGCCGGCAGCTATCCCCGCATCCTCGAAGACCCGGAGAAGGGCGCGGAGGCGCGGAAACTGCTCGACGATGCGCGGGAAATGCTGGAAACGGTCGTGCGCGGGCGCTGGCTGCAGGCGCGCGGGGTCGTCGGCTTCTATGCCGCGAACCGCCACGGCGACGACGATATCGCGCTCTACGAGGCTCCGGGCCGGCCGGAGCCCTTCATGGTCCTGCACCATCTGCGCCAGCAGGACGAGAAGCCCCCGGGGCGGCCGAACCGCTGCCTGGCCGATTTCATCGCGCCGCCCCAATCGGGGCTGACGGACTACATCGGTGCCTTCGCCGTCACCGCCGGGATCGGACTCGACGCGAAGGTCGCCGAGTACGAGGCGCGGCACGACGATTACGGCGCGATCCTGCTCAAGGCGATCGCCGACCGTCTGGCCGAGGCCTTCGCCGAGCGGCTGCACGAACGGGTGCGGCGGGAGTACTGGGGCTACGCGCCGCAGGAGTCGCTGGACAACGATGCCCTCATCGGGGAGACCTATCGCGGGATCCGGCCGGCGCCCGGCTACCCCGCCTGCCCCGATCACACCGAGAAGGCGCTGCTCTGGAGGCTGATCGATCCGGCGGGCAATGCCGGCATCACCGTAACCGAGCATTTCGCCATGCTGCCGACGGCGGCGGTGAGCGGGTGGTATTTCGCGCATCCGGATGCACATTATTTCGGGGTGGGACGCATCGGCCGCGACCAGGTCGAAGACTATGCGCGGCGCAAGGGGATGCGCCTCGCCGAAGCAGAGCGCTGGCTTGCGCCGGTGCTGGGTTACGATCCCGAGGAATGAGGGACCGCCGGCCCGGGGGCGACGACAGGAAGCGCGCGCACGGCCGATAACAGGGGCGGCGTGTGCGGGGCCGGGCGACGAAGGGGGGGGCGAAATGCGGGTACTGGGGATCGGCGACCATATCAGTTGCGGCTCCGCGCTGGTGGAGGACGGGGCCCTCATCGGGGCGATTACCGACGAGCGCCTGGTGCGCGAGAAGATGGTGTTCGGCGTGCCGCGCGAGTCCATCCGTGCGCTGCTGGAACTACACGGTCTGGAGCCCGGCGATATCGACGCCATCGCCGTGGCGACGCGCAACCAGCACCTCATCGACGGCTACGTCGACTTCAAGGACGGCTGGTTCGGGCTCAGACGCAGCCGCTTCAAACAGTACCTGTTCGAGGTCGCCTCGAATGTCAGCCGCCTGCGAAGGCACGTGCCCGGGCTGGATGCGGCCTACTATGCGCTGCGCCGCCCGGCCTTCGCCGCCCGACGTCGCGGACTCCGGCGTATCCTGCGCGAGGAGTTCGGCCTCTCCTGCCCCGTGCATTTCCTCGACCACCACTTCTGCCACATCACTTCGGCCTATTACACCAGCGGCTATCGGGATGCAGCGGTGTTTTCGATCGACGGGGGCGGCGATGGGAACTGCGGCAAGGTCTACGACGTCGTCGACGGGCGCTTCACGGAGCTGTGCGCCATCCCGAGCTTCGATTCCCTGGGCACGTTCTACTCCTACGTCACGCAGATCTGCGGCTTCAAGGCCGGGCGCCACGAAGGCAAGATCACCGGGCTCGCGGCGAACGGGACCCCGCGTTATGTCCCCATCCTGCGCGAAATACTGACGCTCGAAGACGGCCGGTTTCGCAACGTCGCCAACGTCTTCTTCCTCTCCGCGCTGCGCGAGCTGCAGCGCCGGCTTCCCGACGACTTCAGCCACAAGGACCTGGCGGCCAGCATCCAGGACTATTCGGAGGAACTCGTCGTCGGGCTCGTGCGCCACTGGCTCGCCCGAACCGGTCGGCGCAACGTTGCGCTCGCGGGCGGGGTCTGCGCCAATGTCAAGATCAATCAGCGGGTCCATGAGATGCCCGAAGTGGACTCGGTGTTCATCCACCCGGGCATGTCCGACGAGGGCATGCCGGTCGGCGCCGCCTTGGGCCTCTATCACCGGCTCGCTGGCCGCCCCTATGACCCGCTGTTTCCGACGATGCCGCACGTCTATCTGGGTCCGGGGTATGACGATGCGCAGATCGGGCGCGAACTCGAGCGCGCCGGCGTCGCGGCGCAGCGGTACGATGACGTCGAAGGCGAGGTCGCACGGCTGCTGGCCGACGACAAGGTCGTCGCCCGCTTCAACGGGCGCATGGAATACGGACCGCGGGCATTGGGCAATCGCAGCATCCTCTACCCGACGACGGATCCCTCGGTTCACTTCTGGCTCAACGAGGGACTGCAGCGTACCGAGTTCATGCCCTTCGCGCCGGTCGTCATGAGGGAGCACGCGCGACGCTGTTTCACGGATATCGACGGCGCGGAGGACGCCGCGCGATTCATGACCATCACGTTCAACTGTACCGATTGGATGACGCGGAACTGTCCGGGCGTCGTACACGTAGACGGCACCGCGCGGCCGCAGCTCGTCGACGAAAGGGACAATCCGAGCATGTATCGGATCCTGGCGCGCTACCACGAGATCACCGGCCTGCCCTGCCTCATCAACACGAGCTTCAACATGCACGAGGAGCCGATCGTGTGTACGCCCGCGGACGCCATACGCGCCTTTCAGCTCGGCCACCTCGACTATCTCGCGATCGGCAGCTTTATCGCCGCCAATCCCGAACCCCAGCCGCGCAACGCCGACACCTCGCGCCACGATGCGGCCATGAACCGGCGCGGGATCGTTCACCGCTACTGAGGCCGGCCGCGGGCGCGGCCGGGCGTCGCGCCGCGGGCGTGCTAGAATGGCACGCCCTGTGGGGCCCCACCGGCGGTGGGGCGGGGTGTTCCGACCATGTCAATGGCGCTGTCCGTCCGCGGCCTGACCAAGACCTATGCCAACGGTCACCGCGCCCTCAAGGGCGTGGACCTCGACGTTGCGCAAGGCGACTTCTTCGCGCTCCTCGGGCCGAACGGCGCGGGCAAGACGACGCTGATCGGCATCATCAGTTCCCTGGTCAACAAGACCTCGGGCAAGGTCTGGATTTTCGGCAAGGACATCGATACGGAGTTCGCCGACGCGCGCACTCACATCGGCCTCGTCCCCCAGGAGTTCAATTTCCCGGTCTTCGAGCCGGTGATCGAGGTGGTCGTCAACCAGGCGGGCTACTACGGCATGGACCGGCGGCGCGCGTTCGCCCGTGCGGAGACCGTGCTGCAGCAGCTCGGGCTGTGGGCGAAGCGCCGTACGACCTCGCGCAATCTTTCGGGCGGGATGAAGCGGCGGCTGATGATCGCCCGCGCGCTCATGCACGAACCCGACCTCCTGATCCTGGACGAACCGACCGCCGGCGTGGACATCGAGCTGCGCCGGTCGATGTGGGACTTCCTGCGCCGGATCAACGCCGACGGGACGACCATCATCCTCACCACACACTACCTGGAGGAGGCCGAAAGCCTGTGCCGCAACATCGCGATCATCGATGAGGGCGTGCTCGTGGAGAATACCGGCATGAAACAGCTGCTCAACCGTCTCGATACCGAGACCTTCGTGCTCGACCTGGCGCGGCCGCTCGACGCACCGCCCCCGATCGGCGGGCACACGGTGCGCCTGATCGACGAGACCACGCTCGAGGTCGAGATCCACAAGCGCGAGGGTATCAACGGCGTGTTCTGCAGACTAACGGAACTCGGGATCGAGGTCGTGAGTATGCGCAACAAGGCCAACCGGCTCGAGCAGCTCTTCGTGGATCTGGTCAATGGCGGCGGGCGGGCGAGGGACGTGCGATGATGACCCTGCGGCAGAAGTACGTCGCCTTCGAGACGGTGGTCATCAAGGAGGTCCTGCGGTTTTCACGGATCTGGGTGCAGACCATCCTGCCGCCGGTGATCACCACCTCGCTGTACTTCATCATCTTCGGTCATCTGATCGGGGCCCGGATCGGTCCGATGGACGGCGTCGGCTACATGGAATTCATCGTGCCCGGGCTGATCATGATGGCGGTGATCACCAACTCGTACTCGAACGTCGTCTCCTCGTTCTACGGCGCGAAGTTCCAGCGCAGCGTGGAGGAGCTGCTGGTATCGCCGATGCCGAACTATCTCATCGTTCTCGGTTTCGTGGCCGGCGGGCTGGCGCGCGGGATGGCCGTAGGCGCCGCGGTCACCGTGGTGGCGCTGTTCTTCAGCCACCTGGAGGTCAGCCATCCGCTCGTGGCGATCACGACGATCATTCTCACTTCGGTGCTCTTCTCGCTCGCGGGCTTCATCAACGCGGTCTTCGCCAAGAGCTTCGACGACATCTCCATCGTCCCGACCTTCGTGCTGACCCCGCTCACCTATCTCGGCGGCGTGTTCTACTCGATCAAGATGCTGCCGCCCTTCTGGCAGCGCGCCTCGCTGGCCAATCCGATCCTCTACATGGTCAACGCCTTCCGCTACGGCTTTCTCGGCGTCTCCGACATCGGCCTGGCGGCCTCCTACGGAATCGTTCTGGGTTTCATCGCGGTGCTGTTTGCCGTGAGCCTGGCGCTGCTTCGTCGGGGGGTGGGGGTCCGCAGCTGACCCCGGTCCGACGGCGCCGGGTGCGCCTCAGGGCGGTTCCGGCCCCACGAGCAGCGTCCCGTCGCGCACGCGCAGCGCGTCTTCCCCACGGAGCACGCGCTGGAGTTCCTCGCCGATCAGCCTGCGGCGCCAGCCCTTGAGCACGCCGGAGTCCGGGTCACCGGCCACCAGGCGCTCGAGTTCGCCGCGAGGCGCGAGTATCGACGGACTCAGGCGCTGCTGGGGTGCGCGCAGGCGCACGACCGCCATCAGCAGATCGACGAGCGCATCCTCGGCCGGCGCGAGGCGGCGGCCGCCGCGCCGCGGCGCCGGCGGTTCGGGCGTACGGTCGCGCGCGTCGCGCACGCACGCGAGGATCGCGGCCCCGTGCCGGCGGGCGGTCCCTTCACTGACGCCCCGCAGGTGGCGCAGGTCCTGCTCGCGTGCGGGCAGCAGCCGTGCGATATCGAGCAGGACCTCGTCCTTGAGCACCCAGCCGCGCGGCCGGTTCTGCGCTTCGGCGGTGCGTTCGCGCCATCCCGCCAGCGCCTGGAGCACGGCGAGGCTCCCGCCGCGCAGCCGCTCGGCACCCCGCAGGCGCCGCCAGGCCGCAGCGGGGGGCGTCGTGTAGCGGGCGGGGTCGCTGAGCGCCTCGAAATCGGCGTCGAGCCAGTCGAGTCGCCCGAGTTCCTCGAGGGCGGCGCGCAGGCGCTGGTAGAGGGGGACGAGGTAGTGCACGTCGTCGGCGGCATAGCGAAGCTGGGCGGCCGGCAGGGGGCGGCGGGCCCAATCCGCGCGCGTATGGGCCTTGGCCAGACGCACGCCGAGCACGGCATCGACCAGAGACGCGAAACCGACCTGATCGGGGTGACCGAGCAGGGGAGCGGCCAGTTGCGTGTCGAAGACCGGCCGGAACGGGCGTCCGCAGAGGTCGTGGAAGATCTCGAGGTCCTGGTGGGCCGCGTGCAGCACCTTGACGACGCCCGGGTCGTAGAGTCGCTCGAGCAGCGGGGCGAGCCCCGCGGCCGTCCCACCCGGCGCCTGCTCCCATGCCAGCGGATCGATGCACGCGGTCAGCCCCGGCACCGCGACCTGGAGCAGGCACAACCGCGGCCGGTAGGTATCCTCACGATGGAACTCGGTGTCGAGCGCGATCCATGGCTCCCCGCGCAGTCGCACGCAGAGCGCTTCGAGATCGCCGGGGCTGTCCACGAACTGCATCGTTGCGGAATCGATCATGGGCCGGGAGCATAGCAGGGGCGGACGGGGCTGAGGAACCGCGTGCGCTCGAGCCGCGGGCAGCGCACACCCGGACCGGTCCGGCTTTGCTATGATGATCCTGCCGGTCCGGCGCAAGGAGCGGAGGCGGTCGTGGAGCCGATGGGGACGCTGGAGAAGGTCCTGCTGGGGGTGGGGGCGTTGCTGCTGATTCTCTGGTTCCGGCCGGGCATCAAGGCGGCATTCGAACAGAGCCGCCAAGCCAAGGAACGGGACTGGCGCGCGGTGCTGATCCCGCTGCTCCTCGTAGTGGTCTTCGTGGTGCTGCTGATCCGGTTCACCTGAGGGCGCCGGGCGGCGCGCCGACTCCGCGCGCGGAGTCGGAGCAGCCCCGGAGGTGGGCCTCCGCCAGCCACGAGACCAGGTCGCGGTGGATGCTCCCGGCCGGTAGGTTTCCCGCCAGCCGCCGCAGCGCGCGGGCGAGCGCGCGCGCGCGACGTCCCCTGCGCTCGTCTCCCAGATCGATCACGCCCATCGCCCCCCGCCTCGTGCCGCGTCCCCGGGAATCGGTATCGGGCGCGGAGTCGCGGACCTTTAATGCCGGACGCCGACCCGCTTCGCCGGATCCGGGCGGGCATGCTAAAATGGCCTCCTGCGATCACCCGCCTCGAGGCCGGAGCGATGGATTCCCTCAGCTACGAAGAACGGGTCAGATTAGCCCGCGGGATCATGCGGTTGCTGGAGAGGTGGGGAGTCGGCCCCGAGGACCAGTTGACCATCCTCGGCCTTCCTGCGGAGACCCGCACGCGGCACCTGCGACGCTTCCACGACGACACGCCGTTTCCCGACGCCCCGGAAGTCTGGGAGCGGGTCGAGCACTTGGTGAACATCGCCGACGCTCTGCGCACCACCTATCCGCGCGATCCCGCCCAGGGGTCACCGTGGATGAACAAGCCGCACCGGCGCTTCGATCAGCGCACACCGCTCGCGACCATGATCGAGGACGGCCTGCGCGGGATCACCGCCGTTCGCGCCGAACTCGACTGCACCTACGCCTGGAGCCGCACGGAACCCGGAGCCTGACCCGGACGCCCCCCGGCGGTGCCGGGGCCGCCCGGCCGGGCCCGAGGGGACGGGACGCGCCTCAGCGCCCCGTGTCTGCGCCATCGGCGCGGGCGGCGGCGCGGGCGCGCATACGGTACCCCGTGAACAGGGCGAGCAGCGCGGTGCAGCCGGCCGCACCGGCCATCCACATGGGGTAGCGGACACTTGCCGCGGCGGCGGCGCCGCCGAGGGTATAGCCGAGGGCGGTGAGCGCGGCGCTCCAGACCGCCGCCCCCGCCGCGTTCAAGGGCGCGAACTCCCGCGGCCGCACGCCGCTCGCCCCGATCGCGAACGGCGTCACCGTGCGCAACCCGTAGAGAAACCGGAAGCCGAGAATGAGCGGGATGCGCCGGCGGCGCAACAGGTCGAATACGCGCTCCGCCGCGCCGTTCCAGCGGCGACGGCGGAAGAATGCCGCGGCTGCGCGGCTGCGCCCGACGAAATAGGCGAACTGGTCGGCACAGAGCGTCCCGGCGAAGGCCGACAGCACCACGCCGCCGGGTGCCAGGTAGCCCTGGTGCGCAAGGAAACCGGCGACCAACACCACCAGCTCCCCCTCCAGCAGCGTACCCGCCACGATCGCGGCGTAGCCGTAGGTCCCGATCAACGCTTCGAGTTGCACCGCCGCCCCGATCCGTGGCCCCGCACCGGCGGCGCCGAAGGCCGCAGTAAAGCGGATTCGGCCGGAGGCGTCAAATCGGGCGTGCGGGGCGCGCATCCGGCATGGGCGCGGATTACCGGGCCTGGAACAGGTACTCCTGTACCCCGCTGCGCAGGAGCATCGAGCGCTGGACGCGCAATCCGGGCAGTTGCCGCTCCAGATCCCGCTGGGTGTAGCGCGGACACTCGCGCACCGCGGGCCCCGCCTCGACGGCCATGCGCCCCGGCTCCAGGATGCGGAAGCGGGCCGGCGCGAGGGGCATCCGCGGCTGCGACCAGATCAGCGCGTGCACGCGCGTGCCCTTGCGCAGCAGTGGCGCCAGGTGCGCCGCGAAGGCGGCGAACACCGGGCCTTCGAGGTAGTTGAGGAGGTCCCAGCACAGGACCAGATCGAATGCACCGCCCGCGGGCGCGGGCAGCTCGTCGCGTACCGCGGCCTCGAGTGGTTCCGTTCGTACGGCGCCCGTTTCCGGGTCGGTCTCCGGGCGCAGCGCGGCGAGCGTGCCGACCGCGTCGGCGATATGCAGCGCGCACGGCATGCGCCCGAAGTACTCGATGTTGGTGCCGTTGGCCGCACCGAGGTCGAGAATGGAGACGCGGTCGCCCGCCGCCTCCAATTCGGCCGCGAGCGCGGCGAACAGCGGGCTGCTGGTCGCGCCGCCGTCGGCGTCCGCGGCCGCCTCGGCACGTGCCGACATCGGCACGCTCACCGCCCGTTGTGGCCGCCGGTCATGCCTGTTTCAGGCCCGGCTTGTCCTTGCCCGGGCCCTCGCCCCCCGGCCGGCTCTCGAGGCTGTGGGGTGCGGCGGCCGGGCGGGTCTGCGCAACCACGGATTCCACCGCCTTGGGATCCATCTCGATACTCCCCTTGAACTTGGCCCCGTCCTCGAGGTTGACGCGTGGGGCGACGATGTTCCCGCGGACGTTTCCGGTGCGGCGGATCACGACCTTCTCGGTCCCGTAGAGGTCGCCCTGGAGCTCGCCCTCGACGGTGATCGTATTGGCGAAGATATTGGCGTGGATCTTGCCGTTGCCGCCGATGGTCAGGTTGTTCTGCTTCAGATTGATGGTGCCCTCGACATGGCCCTGGATGACGAGATCCTCTTCCCCGGTGAGGTCGCCTTTGATGTGGATCGAGGGCCCGATGGTCGCCGGCCCGCTCCCGCGGCCGGTGCCGCGCGGCGCGCTCGCCACCGGCTCCTCGATCGGGAACGGCTCGTCCAGGCGCGACTCGTCGCGGCCGCCCTTGCCGGAATTGCGCTTCATGGGATTCATCTCGAACATGTCATACCCTCCGTTGGTGACCGTGCACCGCCGCCCCGGCGGTCGGTCGGCTTCCGCCGCATTGCAGTCTTCCCGGGCGCTCGCGGCTCCGCCGCACGGGCGCCGCCGGCGCCCCGCTTCACCGCCGTCCCGGGGACGGCTACCAAGAATATAAAATCCGTTCGTTACCGGGATGCGACGCAGGTCTCACCCCGGCGCGTCACGCAATCGGTCGGCGCCGCCGGCGACCAGGTCTCGCAGGGCATCGGGCGCCATCTCCAGCCCGACCGGCCAGCCCGGGTTGATCACCACCCCCAGGTCGGTGTCCGCGTGCCCGAGCAGTGCGCGGAGGTCCATCAACAGCCCGCCGCTGCAACCCTCGGCCTGCGCAACGAAGGGGCGCGCACGCTCCGGGCTGGTGAACACCGCGAGGGCCTCGCGACCGTCCTCGCCGACGACCGTCAACGGGCGGGCCCGTTCGGGCCGGGACGGGGATCCGGGCTCTGCGGGGTCGCGTACGGGAACGAAGACCTGGGCGGCGAGCAGGGTGTCCACGAACAGTTCGCCCGCGACCCGGCCCGCCTGGGCGGCGAGCAGGACCGACTCGAGGTCGTTGCGGGGTTCGAAGTCGACGTCGTCCATGGGGGGGGGCCGGTTCGCCGATGCGGCGAGGTTCGCCGGTCAACACTGCGACATCCGCGCGGGGATTGCAACACCCGCGGCGGGCGACGCGTGGTAATCTCTTGGGCGGGCGCGCCTTCCCGGTCGCGCGCGCCGGGAGTCGGAATGGCCGATACGATCCGTCGCCGCGCGGCGCTCGCGGCCGCCGTTGCGTGTACGCTCGCCGCCTGCGCCAGTGCGGTGCCGCCGGCGATCCGCACGGGCCCGCCGCACGGGCCGGCCGTGGCCCAGGTGCGTGCGGATCCCGCTGCGTTCCGCGGCGCGGCGGTGCGGTGGGGTGGGACCGTCGCCCGGGTGGAGAACCGGCGTCGGAGCACCTGGGTCCAGGTCGTCTCGCGACCGCTGGGCGCGGACGGGCGTCCGCGACGCTCCGGCGCCAGCGCCGGGCGCTTCATCGCGCGCGTGGCGGGCTTCCTGGACCCGGAGATCGTCCGGCGGGGCCGCCGGATCACCGTGGTCGGCACGGTCGACGGGGTGGTCGTGCAGCCGATCGGTTCGTTCCCTTACCGCTTTCCGGTGGTCCGGGTTCGGACCTATTACCTGTGGCCGCGTGCACCGAAGGTGCGCCGGGCCTGTCCGCCGCCCGGCTACTATGTGCCGGGCTGGTATCCGTGGGGTCCGTGGGGTCCGTGGGGCGGGTGGGACTATCCGTGAGGGAGCCGTGGCGGGGGCGCCGCCCGACGGCGCGGCGCCGCTGTAAGAAGCGCGTCCCGGCGGCCGACCGTAAGGGCGCGGGCGTCTGCAGTTGCGGAGGGTGATCGCGGCATGGAACGGCGTGTAGCGTCTGAGGTCGGGGCGCCCGGAGCGGGCGCCGAGTTTCTCTCCCGGTTTCGGGGATCCTTCTCGGGCGTGCTGCGGTGGGATCAGCTCGACCGTTTCTGGGAGCGCCTGCGCGCAGGCGTCGACGACGGCTGGTACGTCTATGCCGTCGGCGAGGCCCCGCCGACGGCGCCGGTCGCGGCCGCGCGGCTGCTGGCGTTCATCGACGAACTCGACCCGCTCCTGCGCCGGGAGCACGACGAGGATTACTGCGGGATCGTCTACGCGGACGATCTCGACGCCCCCACCTTCGTCAAGATCTTCGACCCGAACAATCTCGGGGTCTCCTGCGGCTACAGCGACAACCCGCCGCTCCCGGGCTGGATCCTGTCCCGGATCCCGCCCGCGGACCTGGGCGCCCTGCCGCCGCCCGGCGGGCGTCGCAGGTGGTGGCGGCGCCTGTTCGGGGGCTGAGACGGCCCCCCACGGTGCCTTGACAGGGAGGCTCGCTCCGGAGTAGGTTAGTAAACGTTCACTTACTTGTTGGCCCGGATTGCGCCCGGGCGTCCGGCGGTGGTACGGCGGATGCCCGACGGGAATTCGGGCCGACGGTCCCCCTGCCCGAGGCAGGTCACTACGTATCGTCACCGATACGATCACAACAGCTACGAGGAGACACTCCCATGGCGGAATTCGACGCGGAACTGGATGCCCGGGGCCTGAACTGCCCGCTGCCCATCCTGCGGGCCAAGAAGTCCATCAACGAACTCTCGTCCGGCCAGGTGCTCAAGATCGTCGCCACCGATCCCGGCGCGGTGAAGGACTTCGAGGCCTTCTGCAAACAGACCGGTAATGAGCTGGTCAGCTCCAAGGAGCAGGGCAGCGAGTTCGTCTTCATGATCCGCAAGCAGTGACCGAGCCGGCCGGCGGGGCGCAACGGCCCCGCCGGCCGTTTCGCGGATGACGCGGTCCACGTTCGACCCATCGCGGAGGGAGGCCTCGTGAGCAAGCGTTTGTCGGCGGGACAACGCAGAGCGGCGATACTCCAGGCGGCCAAGGCGCTGTTCGCCGAAAACGGGCTGCACGGGGTGTCGGTCGACGCCATCGCCGAACGCCTCAACGTGAGCCCGGCCACCCTCTACAAGCACTTCGCCTCCAAGGAGGCGCTCTACGAGGCGGTGATCAACGCCACCGCCTGCAACCGCGAGAGCTACGTCGACGCGGTGCTGCGCGGGCCGTCGGACTTCGCGAGCGTACTGCGGCGCATTGCGCGCACCTTCGTCGACAGCGTTGCGGCCGACCCCGACTTCCTGCGCATGGAGATGCACGCGGTCCTCGAGGGCAATCCGTTCGCCGGTCGTTTCTTCGAGAACCGCTGGAAGCACTTCGCCGATTACATCGAGATGGGGATCCGCGAACTCGCGCCGCTGGGTCAGGCCGCCACGGTCGACGTCCCCAGCGCCACGCTCCTGTTCCAGGGCATGTTGCGCGAGGCGCTGTACGCGAAGTGCGTCTATCAGTCCGAACAGTACCGCGACATCCCGCTCCACCGGCTGGTGGACCGCTGCATCGACCTCTTTCTGCGCGCCATCGGCTACCGCGAGCGGCGTCTGGAAGGCGCCGCGTAGCCCGCACGGCTGCGGTCCGAACGCCGACACGGCATCTCCTACTCGCCCCCCCGGGGCGGCGGTACCCAGTCGCGCACGTGCAGATCGCGCTGCGGAAACGGGATCTCCACGCCATGGGCGCGGAAGGCCGCATCGATGGCGAAGTTCAGGTCGCTCATCACCGTCAGTCTGCGGTCGATGTCGCGGATGAAGCAGCGCAGCTCGAAGTTCAGGGAGCTGTCGCCGAAGCCCATGAACAGCACGACCGGGTCCGGGACGCGGCCGGCACGGATCACGTCCGGGTGGTCCTTCGCCACCTCTAGCAGCAGCGTCTTCACCAGGCCGGTGTCGCTGCCGTAGGCCACCCCCACCGGTACGCGGACCCGCCCCCAGGGATCGCGCAGCATCCAGTTGGTGACCTTGCCGGAGATCAGCTCCGAGTTGGGTACGATCACATCGGCCCAGTCGAAGGTCTGGATGATGGTGGAGCGGATGCTGATGCGCTTGACATGGCCCTCGACGTCGCCGACGACGATCCAGTCGCCGGTCTTGATGGGCCGTTCGAACAGGAGAATGATCCCGGAGACGAAGTTGTTGACGATGTTCTGCAGGCCGAAGCCGATACCGACGGAGAGGGCGCCGGCGATGATCGCGAGGTTGGTCAGGTTCACGCCGGCGACCGACAGCGCCACCAGCAGCCCCACCACCAGGCTCACGTAGCCGGTGATCGTGACCAGCGCCTCGCGCGCGCCGCGCTCCATGCGCCAGCCGTGCAGCCAACGCTCTTCCATGCGCCGGCGCAGCCAGCGCGTGAAACCCAGGAACACGGCGAACACCACGCCCGCGAGCAGGAGGCGCAGCGGCACGATGTGGACCGACCCGATCGGTATCGAGGTGTTCAGATAACCCATCAGGTTGAAGAACGCGGTATCCGAGAAGGTCCAGATGCGCACCACCGCCGCGAGGAAGCCCAGCCACAGGACGATGGCGAACAGCACCCGCAGCCAACCGAGGCCCGGGACCGGCTCCGCGTCCTTGAGCCCGAGCAGGGCGCGCACCCGGCGCTGCCAAGCGTGCCGGCCCTGCTCGAGACCCTCGAAGAGATCCTGCGACAGCCGGCGACCCAGCAGCAGGGCGCCGAAGGCCGCAAGCGTCCCGAGCAGCCCGCGGAGCATGAGTACGGAGAGGTTGCGGTACCCGGCCCACTCCGCAGCGAGGGCCGCGAGCAGGACGGTGGTGACCGCCACGCGGCGCAGGACGTGCTCGGCGAGGTAGGGCAGGCGCCCGAGCAGCCAGACGATCCAGATCACGTTCAACACCAGGACCCCGGCGTAACCCGCGCGGGCGAGTTGCAGCGCGGGCGGGGGGAGGCTGCGGGAGAGGACGGTGGCGAACAGGAGCAGGCCGACGACCAGCAGCATCGCCAGCACCCGCAGGCGGCGCGCCAGGGCGCGCCCCAGCTCGGGCGCCAATGGCAGAAACGGCTCGGCGGGCCGGCACGGTGCAAAGAACAGCCGGATGCCTGCGTTGAGAACGAGATAGAGGAACACACCGTAGGACAGCACCGCCACGACCGGATCCGGGTCGACGTCCCCCATTGCCGACCACATGTAGGCCGCGGCGGCGCCGCTCGCCGCCAACGCGGGTGCATAGCGGGCCAGAGTCGCCAGCACGGCGCAGCTGAAACGTGCACCAAAGCGTGCAGAAGCGGGCCCGTCGCAGGTCCGGACCCGGAGGTGACGGCGCAACAGCAGCCCGAGCAGGGCCGCGATCGCCACCGCGATCCCGAAGCCGGCCCAGTCGGCGGTGTCGAGCAGGCCGAGCCCGCTGTGTTCGGCCATGAACGCAGCCGTCGCCGGCCACCAGGCGGTGGGCCGGTGCCAGTTCTCGATCAGCAGCGTGATCACGGACGGGCCGCGCGCCGTCAGTCGCCGGGTGAGGAGCGTCTGCTGCGCCTGTGCGATCGCCTGCAGGAGTTGCTGCGCGTTGAGGAGCATCAGGCGACAGGTCGCGCCCCGCTGTTCGGCGTCCACCTTCTCCCGGCCCAGCTCCGCACGCTTGCGGGTCACCTGCAACGGTTCCCCCGGCGTGTGCGGTCCGAGGGTGTCGAGCGCCTGCTGCGCCGCCTGCGCCTGCGCGGCGGTGGAGCGGACACAGTCCTGGACCGCCTTGCGGACCGCATCGGTGCGTGCCTGCAACTCGCCCAGCGCACGGGTCGAGCGTACGCCCCGGCTCAGGCTGCGTTGCACTTCGTCGAGCACGCGCTGTTGCCGGACGATGTCCACGCCGCCGGCACCCGGCGCAGCCGCGCGCCCCGTCGGCGGTGCACCGAGGGCCAGGAGCAACAGCAGCAGGACGAACAGCGGACGGGCGATCTGGCGAAAGTCGTTCACGCCGTGGGGGTCTCCTGCGGGACGACGACGACTGTATTGGTGAACAGCATGGAATTGGGGATCAGCACGCGGCGCGCCTCGCCCTCCAGCGTCGTGTAGCGCAGATCGATATCGACCACGCGGCCCTCGAATCCGGCGACCTGAATGTGATCGCCCCGGTGGAAGGGACGATACAGCACGATGAGGATCCCCGACAGCAGGTTGGACAGCGCGTCCTTGAGGGCGAAGCCGAGCGCGAACCCCGTCAGGCCGAGGCCGGCGACGAGGGCGCTGACGTTCACGCCGATCGTTCCCAGCGCGCTGACCGCGCCGAACGCGAGGAGCGCGAGCTTCAGGGTCTGGCCCAGCAGCTCGATGGCCTGTGCGCGGTCGCGGTCGGCGGCGGCGCCGGCGGCGCGAACGGCGAGGCGGCCCGCGAGCGCGGCGCCCGCCCACAGCGCCGCGAACACGCCGGCGGCGAGCGCCAGGCGCGGCAGGAGATCGATGAACAGACTCTTCAATTCGACGAGGTGCGCGCCCATGGCGCGAAGAATAGCCGAACGCCCGCGGCGCGGGGAGCCGGGGCGGTCACTTTCCGATGCAGAAGTTCGCGAAGATGCGGTCGAGCAGATCCTCGCCGGTGAACTCCCCGGTGATCTCTCCCAGGACCCGATGGGCGGCGCGCAGGTCCTCGGCGAGCAGTTCCGGGGCCCGTAGCGCCCCCCACTGTCGGGCGGCCTCCTCGAGGTCCTCGCGGGCCCGCTGCAGGGCGAGGAGGTGGCGCCGGCGCGCGCCGAATTCGCCGGCGCCGGCCTCGCTCGGCGGGCCGCCGCGCAGACGGGCGCGCAGCGCCTCGATCCCGTCCCCGGTCAGGGCGGACACCCGCAATGCCACCCTGCCGTCGCCCGTGGTGAACGGGCCCGGCGCGGCGCCGGTGAGATCGATCTTGTTGTGCACCACGGTCACGGTCACGCCCTCCGGAACTTGCGCGAGCAGCGCCTCATCGTCCGGGTCGGGACCGGTACGATCGTCCACCACGAGGAGGACGTGGTCCGCCTCGGCCAGTGCCGCGCGGGCGCGACGGACGCCCTCGCGTTCGGCGGCGTCGGCGGCCTCGCGCATACCTGCGGTATCGACCAGCCGCAGCGGCACCCCGTCGAGGTCCACGGTCTCGCGCAGCAGGTCACGGGTCGTGCCCGGCTCCGGCGTGACGATGGCCGCCTCACGGCCGGCGAGCCGATTGAGGAGGCTCGACTTGCCGACGTTCGGGCGCCCTACGATCGCCGCGTGGACACCTTCCTGCAGGAGACAGCCCCGAGCCGCCCCCTGCTCGACCTGCGTGAGCGCCGCGAGGATATCCCGCAGGCGCCGGTCGACGGCGTCCTCCCCCAGCCGGTCGATATCCTCTTCGGCGAAGTCGATCGCGGCCTCGAGGTGCATGCGCAACGCCACCAGCCGCTGCGCCAGTTCGTCGACGCGCCGCGAGAATTCCCCTTCCAGCGAGCGGGCCGCGGCGCGGGCCGCGGCGGCGGTTCCGGCGGCGATGAGGTCGGCGACGGCCTCGGCCTGCGCCAGGTCGAGCTTGCCGTTGAGGAACGCCCGCTGGGAGAACTCGCCGGGGCGCGCGGGCCGCGCCCCGAGCGCGCACACGCGTGCGAGCAGCAGGTCCATGACGACCGGTCCGCCGTGGCCCTGGAGTTCGAGCACATGCTCGCCGGTGAAGGAGGCCGGCTGCGGAAAATACAGCGCAAGGCCATGGTCGATCGCGGTGCCGTCGGCGGCGCGGAAGCGCGCGAACCGGGCATGGCGGGGCCGCGGGCATCGCCCCAGGAGGCAGGTGGCGATATGCGGAACCCGCGGCCCTGAGACGCGCAGGACGCCGATGCCGCCGCGGCCGGGCGGGGTCGCGACCGCGGCGATGGTCTCGCCGGAATCGCGTTCCGCGGCATCCATGACGGCGCTCAGGCCGTCTTCGCGCCCTGCTCCACGCGCCGCGTGATGACCCACTGCTGGGAGATGGACAGGATATTGTTCACCAGCCAGTAGAGCACCAGCCCGGCGGGGAAGAAGGCGAAGAATACCGCGAACATCAGCGGCATGATCATCATGATCTTCTGCTGCATCGGGTCCAGCGGCGAGGGATTCAGGCGCTGCTGCACCAGCATCGTGATGCCGTTGAGAATCGGAAGGACGAAATAGGGGTCCGGCGCCGAGAGGTCGTGGATCCAGAGGATGAAGGGCGCCTGGCGCAATTCCATGCTCTCCAGCAGCACCCAGTAGAGGGCGATGAACACCGGGATCTGAACGAGGATGGGCAGACAACCGCCGAGCGGGTTGATCTTCTCCTTCTTGTATAGATCCATCATCGCCTGGTTGAGGCGCTGGCGATCGTCGCCGTAACGTTCCTTCAGGGCCTTGAGGCGGGGCGCGAGACGGCGCATGTTGGCCATCGATCGATAGCTCGTCTCGGAGAGTTTGTAGAAGGCGAGCTTGATGAGCACGGTCAGGATCACGATCGCCCAGCCCCAGTTTCCAACCAGACCCTCGATCCATCGCAAAAGCGAAAAGATCGGCTTGGCGAGCACCGTCAGATAACCGTAGTCGATCGTGAGGGCGAGGCCGGGGGCGACGCCGCTGAGAATGTCCTGAAGCTTCGGCCCGAGATAGAGCCGGGCGGTGACGGTTCGGGTCTGTCCCGGCCCCACTTCGAACAGGTCGCCCGCGGTGCCGATCACGTAGCGGTCGTCGGGCAGCGCCTTGGTATAGAACTGCTCCGGCGCCTTCGCGGGCGGTATCCAGGCCGCGAGGAAGTAGTGCTGGTCCATGGCCACCCAGCCCCCGACCGCCTTGACGTCCAACTCCTTCTTGGACATGTCCTTGAAGCTCACCTTGCGGAACTTGTCCGCGGGCGTGTAGATGGCCCCGCCCACGTAGGTGTGCAGGAACAGGGAACTGCCTTCCTTCGGCGGGTGGCGCAGAAGCTGCTCGTAGGGTCGTGCGCGCCACGGCTTGGTGCCGGCGTTGCGCACGATCTGCTGCAGTCGCACCACGTAGCTGTTGCGATGAAAGGTGTAGACCTTTTCGACGTGAACGCCGTCCGGGGCGGACCACTGCAGGCGGACCTGGAGCTGGTTCTCTCCCGGGGCGAGGCGGTAGTTGTAGTGTGCGACGGTGAACGGGGCGTGGTGTGTGGGTGCCGCATCGCCGTCGCCGACAAGGCCCGACTGGGCGACGAAGAGCTTGTCGCCGCGGTCGTCGAGGAGGACGACCGGCTTGCGCGGCGGCTCAGCCGAGACCGCGAACCTGGGCAGCGCGGCGCGCAACAGTTCCCCGCCGGTGGTGTTGATCTGCACGTCGAGGACATCGGTACGTACGTGCACCAGGCGCCCGGTCGCGGCCGTTGCGGCGGCGGGAGCGGTCGCCGCTGGGGTGGCGGTGGTCGACGGGCCGGGAAGTTCGGGGACCGGCGCGCGCGCGGCCGGCGTCGACGGCGCCTTTGCGGCGGTCTGGGCCCGTTCGGGTGCGGCCGGCTGGGGCCCGTAGTCCTTCATCCATGCCTGCCAGATCAAAAGCAGGACGAACGAGAGGGCGATGAACAGGAACAGACGCTGGTTATCCATGGTGTGTTTCGCAGCGCTCGGGGACCGGATCGTAGCCGCCGGGGTGCCAGGGATGGCAGCGCAGCAGGCGGCGCAGCGCCAGCCGCGAGCCGGTCCACGCGCCGTAGCGACGTACCGCCACGAGGGCGTATTCGGAACAGGTGGGCGTGTACCGGCAGTGCGCCCCGAGGTAGGGGCTGAGCAGGTAGCGATACGCGCGCAAGAGGAAAATCAACAGTCCTTGCATCGTTCGATTGCCGTCCAGTCCTTCTCCAGTCCGTTGCGCAACGCGCGCGCGGACAGTCTCGCGGCGTCGCGCCGGGCGAGGACCACGATGTCGCGGCCGCCCAGGCGCCGGCGGTTGAGACGAAAGTATTCCCGCACCAACCGCTTGAAGCGGTTGCGGGCGACCGCGCCGGGTACGGCGCGGCGGGGAACCGCGATGCCCAATCGCGGGTGACCCAGGTCGTTCGCGCACACCAGGGTGACCCAGCCCTCGTGCCTCAAGGAGCGCTGGCGTTCGAAGACGCGGGCGAAATCTTCCCGGCGAAGAAGTCGGTCGCGGCGCGTGAACCGGCAATCACGAACCCGCAAGTCGCCCGCCGCTGCTACGCCGTGCCGCCCCGCGCGCGGACTCAGACCGAGAGACGGGCACGCCCCTTCGCGCGGCGCGCCTTCAGGACCCGGCGTCCGTTCTTCGTGCGCATGCGCGCGCGAAAACCGTGCGTACGCTTGCGGCGGAGGTTGCTCGGTTGGAATGTTCTCTTCATGGCTGCGGCCTGTGTGCCCGTACGGGGTCGCAAAAGTAGGTTTCATTGGAAAAACAGCAGACTATTCCGTTCATCGTGTCACTGTCAACAAGATTGCGTGGGGTGTGGATCGGCGCGACGCGGCGCGGTAGACTGTGTGGCCTTCCGCGACGGCACCCGGTAACCACCTACAACGATAAGAGAGGATCTCGCTCCGTGGTTGGTTCCCTGTGGCAAAGTTGTCTGCACCGCCTCGAAGGCGAGTTGTCCGAGCAGCAGTTCAACACCTGGATCCGTCCGCTCCACGCCGTCGAGGAGGGCGATGCGCTGCATCTGCTCGCCCCCAACCGCTTCGTCCTCGACTGGGTGCGCGAGCACTTCTACCGCCAGATCACCGAGGCGGTCTCCGGGCAGACTCCCGGGCGTACGGCTCGCGTGTTGCTCGAGATCGGCAGCACGCAGCGCCAAACCCCGGCCGCCCGCCCGCCGTCCGGTCCGCGCTTCCAGGCCGGGGCCGAGGTGGTACGCAGCAGCTACCTCAGCCCGCAGTTCGTCTTCGACAGTTTCGTCGAAGGCAAATCGAACCAGCTGGCCCGCGCGGCCTCGCAGCAGGTCGCGGACAATCCCGGCCGCGCCTACAACCCCCTTTTCATCTACGGCGGGGTGGGCCTTGGCAAGACGCACCTCATGCAGGCGGTCGGCAACCAGATGCTCCTCGCGAACCCGGCCGCGCGGGTCGTCTATCTGCATTCGGAGCGCTTCGTCGGCGACATGATCAAGGCGCTCCAACACAACACGATCAACGAGTTCAAGCGCTTCTACCGATCCGTGGATGCCCTGCTGATCGACGACATCCAGTTCTTCGCCGGCAAGGAGCGTTCGCAGGAGGAATTCTTCCATACCTTCAACGCTCTGCTTGAAAGCCAGCAGCAGGTCATCGTCACCTGCGACCGCTACCCGAAGGAGGTCAAGGGCCTCGAGGAACGGCTGAAATCCCGTTTCGGCTGGGGCCTGACGGTGGCCATCGAGCCGCCGGAACTGGAGACGCGCGTGGCGATCCTCATCAGCAAGGCCCAGCAGTTCCAGGTCGAGTTGCCGAACGAGGTGGCGTTTTTCATCGCCAAGCGCATCCGCTCCAATGTGCGCGAACTGGAAGGCGCACTGAGGCGCGTAGTGGCGAACGCCCGTTTCGTCGGCTGTCCGATTACCCTGGATCTCGCGAAGGAGGCCCTGCGCGACCTGATCTCCCTGCAGGACAAGCTGGTCTCGATCGACAACATCCAGAAGACGGTCGCGGAGTACTATAAGATCCGCGTCTCGGACCTGCTGTCGAAGCGCCGCAGCCGCTCCATCGCCCGGCCCCGACAACTGGCGATGGCGCTGGCCAAGGAATTGACCAACCACAGTCTCCCCGAGATCGGGGACCGTTTCGGCGGCCGGGATCATACCACCGTGCTCCATGCGTGTCGAAAGATCCGCGAACTCTCCGAGCACGACGAGCGCATCCAGGAGGACTATCAAAACCTGTACAGAACCCTGAGCAGATGATGTGGGAAGACTGTGGACAAATTACCTGGCCGCCAGCCATCGAGGTTTGTCCACACCCCTTCCCCAGTCCATCCACCGTCCTCACGGGACGTTATACTCTTCGTATGTTATTGATAAACAAATCGAAAAACACCTTATCCAGCAAAGAGATCGGCCTTTAATATTATTGTTGTCTCTAAATTAAAGAAGATTTAGTAATCAATCCCGGAAACACGGCGCTGCGAGAACCGGATCATGCAATTCACCGCCCGACGCGAAGATGTGTTGAGGCCGCTCCAGTTGGTGAGCGGTGTCGTGGAGCGGAGGCAGACGCTGCCGATCCTTTCGAACGTCCTGATTCAGGCCACGGAGGGCGCGGTAACCCTGACGGCCACGGACCTGGAGGTTCAACTACGGGGGCGGTTTCCAGCGACGGTTTCCGAGCCCGGGTCGGCCACGTTGCCGGCGCGAAAGTTTCTCGATATCTGCCGGACCCTGCCCGATGGCGCGGACCTGCAGATCCAGATCAGCGGTGATCGTGCCGCGCTTCGCTCCGGGCGCAGCCGGTTCACCCTCGCGACCCTGCCGCCGGACGAGTTTCCGGAGGTCGCGGTGGGCCCCGATGCGGTAGGCTTTGCGATGCCGCAACGGGAGCTGCGCGAGCTGGTCACGCGAACGCATTTCGCGATGGCGCTGCAGGATGTGCGCTACTACCTGAACGGACTCCTCCTGGAGCTGGAGGCGGGGCTCGTGCGCGCCGTTGCGACGGATGGGCACAGGCTGGCGTTGGGTGAGCTGCCGGCCCCGGTCGAGGTGCCGCAACGGGTCCAGGTGATCGTCCCACGAAAGGGGATCCAGGAACTCCTGCGGATGCTGGAGGATCAGGAAGGGCCGGTGGAGATCGCCGTCGGCGGGAATCACATCCAGTTGCGGCTCGCGGACGTTCAACTCACCTCCAAGCTGGTGGATGGGCGCTTTCCCGAATACCAGCGCGTCATACCCCGCGGCGGGGACAAGCGCGTCACAGCGGATCGAGAGGGCTTGCGCCAGGCCCTCACACGAACCTCGATCCTGTCCAACGAGAAATATCGGGGCGTACGGATGTTGCTCAGCAAGGGCACGATGAAGCTTCAGGCGCACAATCCGGATCAGGAAGAGGCGGAGGAGGAGTTGGAGGTCGCCTACACCGGCTCCGAGCTCGAGATCGGGTTCAACGTGACCTATCTGCTCGATGCCCTTGCGGCCATACCCACCGCGTCGGTCGATCTGGTACTGACCGACGGGAACAGCAGTGCGTTGATCCAGGCCGACGACAAAGCGGGCTATCGGTATGTCGTGATGCCGATGCGGCTGTAGGGGCGCGCGCCGGGCATCTTCTACCCGCTGCTGTTCCACGTGAAACATCGGGCGAGGTTCCGTCGATGGTTCCACGTGGAACATCCGCTCCGGGTCCACGTTCCTTCGTTCCGCGCGTTCCCTTCTCCGGTGCCCGCCCCTCCCGCCACCGACCCCCCCTGCAAGGCGGAGGTGGTATACTCCCGCAGTCCTGAGATCCGGAATCCTCCATGACCGCAAGCGCGCGCTACGACTCCGCCAACATCAAAGTCCTGAAGGGCCTGGATGCGGTCCGCAAACGTCCCGGAATGTACATCGGCGATACCGATGACGGCACCGGCCTGCATCACATGGTCTTCGAGGTCGTCGACAACTCCATCGACGAGGCCCTCGCCGGCTACTGCACCGAAATCGGCGTAGTCATCCACAGCGACGAATCCGTTACGGTGGTCGATAACGGCCGCGGGATTCCCGTCGACGAGCACCCGGAGGAACACCGCTCCGCCGCCGAGGTCATCATGACCGTGCTTCACGCGGGCGGAAAATTCGACAACAACTCATATAAGGTGTCGGGCGGACTCCACGGCGTCGGTGTCTCCGTCGTCAACGCATTGTCCGAGTATCTGCAGCTCACGATCCGCCGCGACGGCCGCGTCTGGCAGCAGCAGTATCGAATGGGGGTTCCGGAGGCGCCGCTGCGGCCGATCGGTGAGACCGACCAGACCGGGACGGAGATCCGCTTCAGGCCCGCAGCCTCGATATTCACCAATATCGAGTTTCACTACGACGTCCTATCCAAGCGTTTGAGAGAATTATCATTTTTGAATTCCGGGGTGCGGATCCGCCTCACGGACGAGCGCACCGACAAGGCAGACGTGTTCGAATACCAGGGGGGCATCCGCGCCTTTGTCGAGCACCTGAACCGGAACAAGACGCCGCTGCACCCGCATGTCTTTCATTTCGTCACCGAGCGCGACCGTATCGTGGTGGAACTGGCGATGCAGTGGAACGACTCCTATCAGGAGAATCTGTTCTGCTTTACCAACAACATCCCGCAACGCGACGGCGGCACCCACCTTGCCGGTCTGCGCGCCGGCCTCACGCGCACGCTGAACCAGTACATGGAAAAGGAGGGGATCGCCCGCAAGGCCAAGGTCGCGGTGAGCGGAGACGATGTGCGCGAGGGGCTCACGGCGGTGCTCTCGGTCAAGCTGCCCGATCCTAAGTTCTCGTCCCAGACGAAGGACAAACTCGTCTCGTCCGAGGTCCGGGCGGTCGTCGAGGCCGCCGTCGCCGAGTCCCTGGCCGCCTTTCTCCTCGAGAATCCGGCCGACGCGCGGGCCATCACCGGAAAGATCGTCGAGGCCTCCCGCGCCCGCGAGGCGGCCCGGCGTGCGCGCGAGATGACCCGGCGCAAAGGCGCCCTCGATGTCGCGGGCCTCCCGGGCAAGCTCGCCGACTGCCAGGAGCGGGACCCCGGCCGTTCCGAGCTGTTCCTGGTCGAGGGCGACTCGGCCGGAGGCTCTGCCAAACAGGGCCGCGACCGCCGTTTTCAGGCCATTCTGCCCCTCAAGGGAAAGATCCTGAATGTCGAAAAGGCCCGTTTCGACAAGATGTTGTCCTCCACCGAGGTCGCCACCCTCATCACCGCGCTCGGCTGCGGGATCGGCAAGGAGGAATTCAACCCGGACAAGCTGCGCTATCACCGGATCATCGTGATGACGGACGCGGATGTGGACGGGTCCCACATCCGTACCCTGCTGCTGACCTTTTTCTATCGCCAGATGCCCGAGCTGGTCGAGCGCGGGCACGTCTACATCGCGCAGCCGCCGCTGTTCAAGGTCAAGCGCGGCAAGCAGGAGCAGTACGTGAAGGACGAGGCCGAACTGCTCGAATATCTTTTGCAGACGGCCCTGGACGGCGCCGCGCTGCATGTCGCCGCGGATGCCCCCCCGATCGCCGGCGCGGCCCTCGAGGGGCTGGCGCGCGCCTATACCGGAGTCCTGGCGGCGATCGAGAGGCTCTCGCGGCGCCAGGATCCGCGGGTGCTGGAGGCGATGATCGATCTCCCGGAACTCGGCAAGGAGGCGCTGCTGGACCGCGAACGGGTGGTCACCTGGCTCGCCGAACTCGAGCGGCGCCTCAACGCGGGACTCACGGCCGGGGTTCGCTATGAACTCACCCTGGAGGCCGGCGCGGACAACGACCCCTCTCAGATCCGGGCGCGGAAGAGGACCCATGGGATCGCGGCGGAGCATGTCCTGCCGCTGGAGTTCTTCGACTCCGCCGAATATCGCGCGATGGCCGACCTCGGGCGCAAGCTCAACGGGCTGCTCGGCCCAGGGGCTTCGGTACGCCGCGGGGAGCGGAAGGAGCCGGTGAGCACCTTCCGCCAGGCGATGGACTGGCTCCTCGCGGAGGCCCGCCGCGGTCAGCAGATCCAGCGCTACAAGGGTCTGGGTGAGATGAATCCGGCGCAGCTCTGGGAGACGACCATGGACCCCGAGACCCGCCGGCTGCTGCAGGTGCATATCGAGGACGTAATCGGGACGGACGAGATCTTTACGACGCTGATGGGCGACCAGGTCGAACCGCGCCGGGAATTCATCGAGCGCAACGCCCTGTACGCCGCCAATATAGATATATAACTTATTGTTTTTTAAGTATTCCTGTGATATGCCGGGCTGATCGCCGGCATCTCGCCCTCGATCCGGTCGCGCACCTCCGCGATGATCTCCTCGACCCCCTTGTCGTGCGGGTCGACCGGCGGGCCGATCACCACCTGAATCACTCCCGGTCGCTTCAGGAAGCCGCGTCGCGGCCAATAATCGCCGGCGTTGTGGGCCACCGGCACGATCGGATACCCGCTGCGTTGTGCCAGCACCGCACCGCCGATGCGATAGCGCCCCGTGCGACCCGGTGCGACGCGCGTTCCCTCCGGGAAGATCACCAGCCACAACCCCGCGCGCAACCGCCGTGTCCCCTGCTCGACGAGCTGCTCGACCGCTCGCCGACCGGCCTTGCGGTCGATGGCGACCGGACGCAGCAGCGCCAGCGCCCAGCCGAAGAACGGGACCCACAGGAGGCCGCGCTTCAGGACCCAGGTCTGCGGCGGGAAGATGAGCTGCAGGCCCATGGTTTCCCACGCCGACTGGTGTTTCGACATGACAATGGCCGGACCGGGCGGGATGTTTTCGACCCCGCGGACCTCGTGGCGCAGCCCGCAGGTCCAGCGCAGCCAACGGAGGTTGAATCGCGTCCACAGCGTGATGAACCGGTAGCGCAGCCGCAGCGGCAGCGGCGCCGTCAACAGGCTCAGCAGCGCCCAGACGACGATGCTCACGGCGGATCCGCCGGCATAGAGTGCCGAACGGATCCATACCGCGGATCCGCCGGGGTCGCGGGGCGCGGCCCTCACGCCTCGGCGTCCGCCGCCTGCAGGTGGGCGTCGACGAAAGCGGCGAGATCCGCGTGGATCTCCACGCCCGCCGGCAGCGCCCCGGCCGCCGCGGTCGCGGCCCCGTTTCCGGTGCGCACGAGTACCGGCCGCGCCCCGACCGCCGCGGCGGCGGCGAGGTCCCGCGCCGAGTCCCCCACCATCGGGACCCCCGCGAGCGGGATGCCCAGCCGGCGCGCGAGATCGAGCAACAGGCCGGGCGCCGGCTTGCGGCAGCCGCAGGCCTCGTCCGGCCCGTGCGGGCAGAACAGTGCGGCCTCGATCGTGCCGCCGACCTCCGCCAGCTCCCGTTGCATGCGGACGTGAATCTCGGTGAGGCGCCCGATGTCGAACAGTCCGCGCGCGAGCCCCGACTGATTGGACACCACCACCACGCGCCGGCCCGCCCGATTCAGGCGTGCGATCGCCTCGAGGCTGCCGGGGATCGCGCGCCATTCCTCCGGACCCTTGATATAGGCGTCGGAATCCTCGTTGATGACGCCGTCGCGATCGAGAATCACCAGCCGCATGCCGCCCCCGGTGCGCCCTCAGGGTTCGCGGAATTCAGAGACGCGGATCCGCCCGTTGATCATGCGCGCATCGCGCTGCATCAGGCGCTCCATCTTCGCCCAGAACGCCGCCCGCAGATCGAAATCCGCCGCGATCGCCGTGCCCAGCACGAGGATCATGAGGTCCGCGCATTCCTCGGCCAGCGCCTCGACCGGCCGGCCCTTCGTCACGCACGCCGAGATCTCGCCCAGCTCCTCGGCCATCAGGGCGACCCGATAGCTCAACTCCTCACCGCCGGTCTCGCGAAAACGGTGCTTGTCGTGAAAGGCCTGCACGGCCGCGAGCATCGCGGCGTAGGAATCGCGCTCGTCGTCGTCAACCATGGCCACCTCCGCCCGGCATCGCGTTCAACCCTGCAGGCGCGAGATGTCGGCGATGCGAAGGAACAGCGCGCCGACGGATTCGAGGAGCGCGAGCCGGTTCGCGCGCAGCGCCGTGTCGGGGACCATCACCATCACCGCCTCGAAGAACGCGTCCACCGGTGTCCGCAGCGTCGCCAGCACGCGCAGGGCTCGCTCGTAGTCTCCGGTCGCCAACAGCGGCTCGACCTCCGCCTCGACGCGCCCGCGGGCCTCGTACAGCGCGCGCTCCTCCTCCGTCTCCAGCCGCGCCTCATCCACCGCGCCGCCCCCCGCATGCTCCGCCTGCCGCAGGAGGTTGCGCAGCCGCTTGTTCGCCGCACTGAGACTGGCCGCCTCCGGCAGGGCCCGGAACACTGTCACCGCGCGCACCCGCCGATCGAAGTCGGCCGGTCGGGTCGGGCGGCAGGCGCGTACCGCCTCGAAGACGTCCGGGGCCACGCCCCGTTCCGAATAATACGCGCGCAGTCGCTCGAGGATGAAGTCGACCACCTCCGGGACGCAGGCGCTCGCGCCTGGAAAATCCGCGTAACCGGCGGCCGCGCGTGCGAGCAAGGCCTCCACGTCGAGGTCGTGCCCGCCCTCGATGAGGATCCGCAGCACGCCGATGGCCGCCCGGCGCAGCGCGAACGGGTCCTTGTCGCCGCTCGGGCGCAGGCCCGCGGCGAAGATCCCCACCAGGGTGTCGAGCCGCTCCGCCAGCGCCAGGGCCGTTCCCTCCGGATGCTCCGGCAGGGTATCGCCCGCGTGGCGCGGGCGATACTGCTCGTCGATCGCGAGCGCCGCCGCCTCCGGTTCGCCGTCGTGCAGCGCATAGTGGCGCCCCATCACGCCCTGAAGCTCGGGGAACTCGCCGACCATCTCGGTGAGCAGGTCGCACTTTCCCAGTTGCGCCGCGCGCCGCACCGCGCCCGTATCCGCCCCGAGTCCCGGGGCGAGCTCCGTCGCCAACGCGGCGACGCGCTCGCTCTTGTCGTAGAGGGAGCCGAGTCCCTCCTGGAAGACGATGGTGCGCAATCCCTCGCGCCGAGCCGCGAGCGGCGTGCGCCGGTCCTGGTCCCAGAAGAAGGCCGCGTCGGCCAGGCGCGGGCGCGTCACCCGTTCGTTCCCGGCGACGACCTGTGCGGGGTCCCGGCTCTCGATGTTGCTCACGGTCACGAAGGCCGGCAGCAGCGCGCCGTCGGCGCCCTCGACGGGGAAGTAGCGCTGATGCCCGGTGAGTGTGGCAATGAGCGCCTCGCGCGGCAGGCGCAGGAACTCCGCGTCGAACGAGCCGGCGAGCGCCACCGGCCACTCCACGAGCGCCGTGACCTCATCGAGCAGCGCGGGATCGATCAGCGCCCGACCGCCGCAGCCGGCCGCGGCCGTCTCGACCCCGCTGCGCACCGCCTCCCGTCGTTGCACGAGGTCCGCGATCACGCGGCCGGGCGCGCGCAAGATCCGGGCGTAGTCCCGCGGTGCGGCGATCGGCAGCGGATCCGGGTGGTGGAAGCGGTGCCCGCGGGTGGTGGCCGCGGCGCGTATGCCGAGGATCTCGGCGTCCACGGCGCGGTCGCCGACGAGCAGCAACACCCAGTGCACCGGCCGCACGAACTCCACCCGCCCCTCGCCCCAGCGCATCCGCCGCGCGATCGGCAGATCGGCCAGCGCCGCACGGACGATGTCGGGTAGCAGTTCCCCCGCGGAGCGGCCCGCGACCGTATGCCGGTAGGCGAGCCACGCACCCTTGTCGGTCTCGAGGCGCTCCAGCGCCTCCACCGCAACCCCGCAGCCGCGTGCGAAGCCGCGCGCCGCCGCGGTCGGCTGCCCGGCGGTGTCGAAGGCCGCCGCCAGCGCCGGGCCGCGGCGGGTCTCCAGGCGGTCCGGCTGCGCCGCCGCGACGCCCTCGACGCAGACCGCCAGCCGGCGTGGCGTGGCATAGCGGTGGGAGGCGCCGTGCGCGAGTGCGGCGGCGTCCAGGCCGGCGCAGACTCCGGCCTCGAAGGCCTGCGCCAGCGCGGGCAGCGCCCGCGGCGGGAGTTCCTCGGTACCGATCTCGACGAGGACGTCGGCGCGGTTCATCCGCGCGCCTCCGGGTCCTTGCGCAGCAACGGGAAGCCGAGCGCCTCGCGCCGCGCGAGGTAGCGCGCGGCGACCCCGCGCGCCAGGGTGCGCACCCGCAGCATGTAGCGCTGACGCTCGGTGACCGAGATCGCGCGGCGCGCATCGAGCAGGTTGAACGTGTGCGAGGCCTTGAGGGTGAGTTCGTAGGCCGGAAGCGGCAGGTCCAGCTCGAGCAGCCGCTGCGCCTCGGACTCGCAGACCTCGAAGCCGCGGAACAGCGACTCCACGTCCGCGTGTTCGAAGTTGTAGGCCGACATCTCCACCTCGTTCTGGCGGAAGACATCGCCATAGGAGACGCGCCCCTGCGGGCCGTGCGTCCAGGTCAGGTCGAACAGGCTGTCGACGCCCTGCAGGTACATGGCGATGCGCTCGAGCCCGTAGGTGATCTCCCCCATGACGGGGAGGCAGTCGAGGCCGCCGACCTGCTGGAAATAGGTGAACTGCGTGACCTCCATCCCGTTGAGCCAGACCTCCCAGCCGAGACCCCAGGCGCCGAGCGTCGGCGACTCCCAGTTGTCCTCGACGAAGCGGACGTCGTGGACCAGGGGATCGATCCCGAGCGCGCGCAGGGAGTCGAGGTAGAGTTCCTGGATCGCGTCGGGCGAGGGTTTGAGCACCACCTGGAACTGGTAATAGTGCTGGAGGCGGTTGGGGTTCTCCCCATAGCGCCCGTCGGTGGGACGCCGCGACGGCTGGACGTAGGCCGCGTTCCAGGGCTCGGGTCCCACCGCACGCAAAAAAGTGGCCGGGTGAAACGTTCCAGCGCCCACCTCGAGGTCGTACGGTTGCAGGAGGACGCAGCCGCGCGCCGCCCAGTAGCCCTGCAGGGCGAGGATCAGGTCCTGGAAGGTCGCGGGCGGGGCGGGCGCTGGCTCGGCCACGGTGGCTCCTGCACGATCTCAAGGCGGCCGCGGGCGATGGGCGGCGTGGGCAAACGACGCGCAAGTATACCGTGCCGCGGACCCCGAACGAAGGCGCGCGGCGCAGCCGCGGCCCGGTAACGATCGAGCCGGCGCCGGTACGCTAAAGAACCCGGCGGGCGCGGCCGCTCCACTGTGCAGGGGCGGGGATTGGGCGATGAACGGACTGGTCCTGCAACCGAGCGCCGCGGCACAGTGGCACGCCCTGGTGGGCGAGGCCGCGCGCCGCTGCCGGCGCACCCTGGACGAAGACCTGGAGAGCTACCTGGTCTTTCTGCTGATGCGTTTCGCCGGCGAGGCGGGACTCACCGCGCGGGTGATGGCGCTCGACTACCTGCGCGCCCTGGATACGCACGGGTCGCAGCGCGGCGCCCGACTGCGCGACGTAGGCGACCGCTGCCTCCTCTTTTGCGGACTGTTTCCCGGACTCGGCGCGCGCCGCCGGGTCTCGCCGGGCTATTTCGTCGGCCTCGGGCGCAGCGCCTACCGGGAGGCGGCCGCCGCCCGCGCGCGCAGCCAGCGCCGCCTCTTCGAGCGGTTGTCCGCGGCGTTCGTGGTCCTGACGGACGTGCTGCAGGCGACCCGCGCGGCCGCCCCGGACGAGGACCTGCTCGGGGCCGCCGAGCGCTGGTGGGAGACCGGCAGCCGCCGCGCCTTCGAACGCCTCGCCGCGGCGACCGGGGCCCTCCCCGCACCGCCGGGCCCGGCCGACCGCACCCACTGAGCCGGCCGCCCGCCGGGCTGGCTCGGGCGGGGCCGATCTTCTACACTTCGCCTGTGAACGGGGCGGTCGCGGACTTCGCCCCCCCTCGCCGACTCCTTCAGGAACTCCCCATGACTCAGACGCGCACCGCGGTAGCGCTCATCTCCGGCGGCCTGGACTCGATGCTCGCCGCGCGGGCGATGCTCGAGCAGGGCATCCGTGTCGAGGGCATCAACTTCTTCACCGGCTTCTGCGTCGAGGGCCATACCCACGCGATCCGCAGCCGCGACCGCGGGCGTCCCAAGCGCAACAACGCGCTGTGGGTGGCCGAACAGCTCGGGATCCGACTGCACATCGTCGACGTCTCCGAGCCGTACAAGGACGTGGTGCTCAATCCGCGCCACGGCTACGGGCACAACCTCAATCCCTGTCTCGACTGCAAGGGCTTCATGGTCGCCCGCGCGCATGAGTGGATGCTCGAGCAGGGTTACGACTTTCTCGTCACGGGGGAGGTCGTCGGCCAGCGCCCGATGTCGCAGCGTCGGGACACGATGCCCGTGGTTGCGCGCGAGTCGGGGGCGGGCGACCGGCTCCTGCGCCCGTTGTGCGCCAAGCTGCTGCCGCCGACCCTGCCCGAGCGCGAGGGCTGGGTCGATCGCGAGCGGCTGTTCGACTTCAGCGGCCGCAGCCGCAAGCCGCAGATGGCCCTCGCGGCGCGCTACGGCCTGCACGACTACGCCCAGCCGGCCGGCGGCTGCTGCTTCCTCACCGACGAGCGCTACTCGGCCAAGCTCGCGGATCTGTGGCGCTCGCGCGGCCGGCGCGACTATGAGCTCGACGACATCCTGCTCCTCAAGGTCGGGCGGCACCTGCGCCCGCGCCGCAACTTCAAGCTCATCGTCGCGCGCGAGGAGGGAGAGACCCGCTTTCTCGAGGGCTACCGCAAGCAGTTCACGAACCTCACGACGGTGAGCCACGCGGGCCCGCTGGCGCTGGTCGACGGCGAGGCCTCCGAGGAGGACCTGGTGCTGGCGGCGCGGCTGACGGCGCGCTTCAGCCAGGGCCGCGAGGCCCCGCGGGTGCGGGTCGCCGTGGCACGCGGCGACGGCGAGCCGCGGGTCCTGGAGGTGGTCCCGCTGCCCGCGGCCGAGATCCCGAAGGAGTGGTACCTGTGAGCCGCGCGGTGCTCGACGCCCGGCGCCTGCTGTGCCCGCTGCCGGTGATCCGGACCCAGAACCGCGTGCGCCAGATGGTGCCGGGACAGCAACTGGAGATCCGCTGCACGGATCCCGGCGCGACCCACGACATCCCGGCCTGGTGCCGCCTCTACGGGCACCGGGTGCTGGAGGTGCGCGAGTCGGACGGCGAGATCGCCATCACCATCGAAATCGTCGGCGACGGGGCGCCCGGCCCCGGCTAGCCCGCACTGGCCGCCGGCCGGACGCTGGTGGATAATGGCCGCCGGCCGGACGCACCCCCGCGCGGCCCCGCACGGGGCCGCGGCGTGACGGGGCGCCCGCGCCCCGGACCGATGGCCGACGGAATCACCCACAACGCCTCCGCCGCTTTGGATGGCGGGACCCGCTATCGCATTGCGCATCGCGTCACCGTGGTGGGCGCCGCGGTGAACGTCGCGCTCGCCGCGGCCAAGATCGCCTTCGGCATCGTCGGCCGCTCGCAGGCCCTGATCGCCGACGGCATCCACTCGCTCTCCGATCTCGCCTCCGACGCGGTGGTCCTGGTGGCGGCGCGTCACGGCAGCCGTGACGCGGACGCCGAGCACCCGTATGGACACGCGCGTGTGGAGACGGCCTTCACGGTCGGGCTCGGGGTGTTCCTCATCGCCGTCGCTGCGGGCATCGGCTATGACGCCGGCAGTCGCCTGTTCGCGCCGTCCGAACTCCTGCGCCCCGATGTCCTTGCGCTTGCCGTGGCGCTGCTGTCGATCGTCGCCAAGGAGGCGCTGTATCACTACACGGTCCGGGCGGCGCGCCGCTCGCGTTCCAACCTGCTGCGGGCGAACGCCTGGCATCACCGCAGCGACGCGGTCTCCTCGGTGGTGGTCGCCGTGGGCATCGGCGGCACGATGGTCGGGCTGCCCTACCTCGATGCCGTTGCCGCGGTGATCGTCGCGTTGATGATCGCGAAGATCGGTTGGGATCTGAGCTGGCAGAGTCTGCGCGAACTCATCGATACCGGCCTGGATGCGGAGCGGGTGGCGGCGGTGAAGCGCGCCATTCTCGCGGTGGACGGCGTCCAGGCCCTGCACATGCTGCGCAGCCGGCGGATGGGGCCCGACGCGCTCGTCGATGTCCACATCCTCGTCGATCCCAGGGTGAGCGTATCGGAAGGCCACCAGATCAGCGAGACGGTTCGCGCCCGCCTGATGCGACAGTTCGACGAGATCAATGACGTGCTCGTGCACATCGATCCGGAGGACGACGAGACGGCCTCGCCCTCTTCCGGGCTCCCGCTGCGCGAGGAGATCCTCCGGCGGCTGGACCGGGCCTGGCGGGGGATCGACGAGGCGCGCCGGATCGAGCGCGTGACCCTGCACTACCTCGAGGGAAAGGTGGACGTGGAAGTGGTCGTGCCCCTGGATGCGGTCGCCGATCTCGCGGGCGCCCGTGCGCTGGCCCAGGCGCTGGCGCGGCGTGCCGGGGCGCTTGACGAGGTGGGGGAGGTTCGGGTGCACTTTGAGGGAGCACGCGCATAGTTTTGGTGCGTGGCGGCAGCGCATGCCCCATATTGGTGCATTGTTGTGCGTGCGGCCCCATGCGAATTTTAAAACTTACCTTATTAACAACTGCTTACGTGAATGGCACAAATCATGCTCCAAACTGAGAATCGGTCCCGGCGGTTCGGGGACCCGAGCGATCCCGGCCCACGCCAGCGGCGCGGCCGGCGTACCCCGGCACCGGCGCGCGCGCCGGTGCCGCCGATGGGGGCGTCCGGCACCGCCGCCGGTCCCGCCGAACGAGTCATTGCCCAGGAGGCCCTTTCATGTCCGCAAAAGTGTTGAAACTGCTCAAAGACAAAGAAGTCAAGTTCGTGGACCTGCGCTTCACCGATACCCGCGGCAAGGAGCAGCACGTGTCGCTGCCGGTGGGCGAGATCGACGCCGGGTTCTTCAAGGACGGCAAGATGTTCGACGGCTCGAGCATCGCCGGGTGGAAGGGCATCAACGAATCCGACATGGTGCTGATGCCGGACGCCGACACCGCGGTCATGGATCCGTTCACCGACGAGGCGACACTGATCCTGCGCTGCGATATCCTCGAGCCCTCGACCATGCAGGGCTATGACCGGGATCCGCGCACCATCGCCAAGCGCGCCGAGGCCTACCTGAAGTCGACCAAGATCGCCGACACCGCCTACTTCGGGCCGGAGCCGGAGTTCTTCATCCTCGACGACGTCCGTTGGGGCACGACGATGAGCGGCGCGTTCTACAAGGTCGACTCCGACGAGGCCTCGTGGAACTCCGAGCGCGTGTTCGAGGACGGCAACATCGGCCATCGCCCGTCGATCAAGGGCGGCTACTTCCCGGTGCCGCCGGTCGATTCCCTGCAGGACATCCGTTCGGCCATGTGTCTGGCCCTGGAAGAGATGGGCCTGAAGGTCGAGGTGCACCACCACGAGGTGGCCACCGCCGGCCAGTGCGAGATCGGCACCTCTTTCAATTCGCTCACGCGCAAGGCCGACGAGCTGCTGATCCTGAAATACGTGGTGCAGAACGTCGCCCACGCCTACGGCAAGACGGCGACCTTCATGCCCAAGCCGCTCGTGGGCGACAACGGCAACGGCATGCACGTGCACCAGTCCCTCGCCAAGCAGGGCAAGAACCTGTTCACCGGCAACAAGTACGGCGGCCTCTCGGAGCTGGCGCTGTACTACATCGGCGGGATCTTCAAGCACGCCCGTGCGCTCAACGCCTTCACCAATGCGAGCACCAACAGCTACAAGCGCCTGGTGCCCGGCTTCGAGGCCCCGGTGCTGCTCGCCTACTCCGCGCGCAACCGTTCCGCCTCGGTACGCATCCCCTACGTCTCGAACCCGAAGGCGCGGCGCATCGAGGTCCGCTTCCCGGATTCCGCGGGCAATCCGTACTTCGCCTTCGCCGCGATGATGATGGCCGGCCTCGACGGGATCCAGAACAAGATCCTCCCGGGCGAGCCGATGGACAAGGACCTCTACGACCTGCCTCCGGAGGAGGAGAAGAAGATCCCGACCGTCTGCCACGCCCTCGATCAGGCCCTGGACGCCCTCGACAAGGACCGCAAGTTCCTCAAGGCCGGCGGCGTGTTCACGGACGATATGATCGACGGCTACATCGCGCTGAAGATGCAGGAGGTCACGCGCCTGCGCATGACCACCCACCCGGTCGAATTCGACCTGTACTACAGCCTCTGATCCGGCCTGCGGACGAAGGCTGCGCGGGCGCCCCGCACCCGGATCCGGGTGCGGGGCGGTCCCCCGCCCGCGGAGGAGGCGTTCGGTGACGCCGGTCACGCTCCGGCCCGCCGCCGGTTGCCTCCCCGGCGCCGCTCCACTATCGTAGGCCCATGCGCCGGCTCGTCCTGGTCTTCGTGCTCGCGGCCGTTCCCGCCCTCGCCCCGGCGGCCGTCTACCGCTGGGTGGCGCCGGACGGCACCGTCGTCTTCTCCGATCAGCCGCACCAGGGCGCGGAGAAGATCGTCATCCCGCCGGCGAACGTATATCGACCGCAGAAGCTCCCCGCGCCGGGCCCCGCCGCGCCGGACGGGGGTGCCGCCGCCAAGCCCTATCGTGTCTTCCGGATCGCGGACCCGGGCCCAGACGCCACGGTGCGGCAGAACAACGGCGATGTGGCGGTGCGGATCGAGATCAAGCCCACGCTGCGTGCGGCGCAGGGACAGCGGATCGCGCTGGTGCTCGACGGCAAGCGCCTGCCCGGACGTTATCGCAGCGACCACATGGTCCTGCCGAACGTGGATCGGGGGACCCACACACTGACGGGTCTGGTGCTGGCGCCCGGCGGTAAAGTCCTGATGAGCACCGCCGCGGTCACCTTCCACCTGATGCGCTACTCGCGCCTATCGGCACCCGCGGCCGCGGCCGGGCAGAATGCGGCGAACCCGAATCCCAACGTCCTCGACCGCAACAATCCCAACGTCCGCACGCAGAACCCCAACGTCCGCAGCCCGAACCCGAACGTCCTCAGTCCCCATCCGAACGTCCTCAGCCCGCACCCGAACGTCATCACCGCGCCCCGCTGACGCCTGCCTCGCACTCGCCCCGCACCGTTATGGTGCATAATGGGGCCGCCGGAGCGCAGACCGGGCCTTCGCCGTACGCGCGGGTGGCCGTCACCGCGTGGTGGCGCCTCCGGGCACGCCCCGACTGGTAACTGTAAGCGATTGTATCCCCGGGGGCTTCATGTGAGACGTGCCCGGGTCGCGGCGGCGTCCGCGGCCGCTGGTTTGGATCTTGCAAGCGCGTGGGGCATCACAGTGCATCCGGGCCGCCCCCCGCCGTGCGTGCCGAAGGTGCGGCAGGAGACGGTAAGGGCATGCGGGTCAGCGTGCAGGCACAACGAATTCTGGAGAACCTGGGCGCCGCGGTGGTGCTGCTCGGGAGAGGACAGCGCGTGCAGTATCTGAACCCGGCCGCCGAAGCCCTGTTCCAGGTCAGCGCGCGCCAGGCCAAGGGTCTGGCGCTCGCTGCGGCCCTGCCCGGGGCCGACCACCTCGCGCCCATCGTGCGGCAGGCCGACGCCGACTCCCGGGCCTATACCGAGCGCGGCGTCGAGATCCGGCTGCCGCCGGACCGGACCATCACCGTGGACTGCACGGTCACGCCCTTCGCCGAATCGGTACGCGCGTCCTATCTCCTGCTGGAGCTGGTCCAGGTCGACCGCCCGTTGCGCATCGCGCGCGAGGAGAGCCTGCTTGCGCAGAGCCACGCCACGCGCATCCTGACGCGCGGGCTCGCGCACGAGATCAAGAATCCGCTCGGCGGGCTGCGCGGCGCCGCGCAACTGCTCGAGCGCGAACTGCCCGATCCGGCGCTGCGCGACTACACCCGCATCATCATCGGCGAGGCCGACCGCCTGCAGGCGCTGGTGGACCGGATGCTCGGCCCCAACGGGCTCCCGATCACGGGGCCGGTGAACCTGCACGAGGTCGTCGAACACGTGCGCGGCCTGATCGAGGCGGAGTCGCCGCCGGGCGTGCACATCGTTCGTGACTACGACCCGAGTATCCCGACGCTGCAGGGAGATCGCGACCAACTCATCCAGGCGCTGCTGAATCTCGTGCGTAACGCCTTGCAGGCCGTCGGCAAGCGCGGGACCATCCATTTGCGCACGCGCACGGAGCGCCAGTACACCATCGCCGCGCGGCGCCACAAGCTGGTCGCGCGCATCGACGTGATCGACGACGGACCGGGGATTCCGCCGGACCTGCAGGAGCGGATCTTCTATCCCCTGATCACCGGCCGCGAGGGCGGCACCGGGCTGGGGCTGTCGATCGCGCAGTCACTGGTCGGGCGCCACGGTGGTCTGATCGAATGCACGAGCCGCCCGGGGCACACCGAATTCACCCTGCTGCTGCCGCTGGATCCGGCGTCGCTGCCAACGGCCACGGAGTCCCCCGATGAGTAGCCCCGAACGTATCTGGATCATCGACGACGACCGCTCCATCCGCTGGGTGCTCGAACGCGCCTTGCGCCGCGCCGAGATGGACGTGGAGAGTTTCGAGAGCGCCGCCGGCGTCCTCGAGGCGCTCGGGCGCAACCCGCCGGACGCGATCGTCACCGACGTGCGCATGCCCGGCATGAACGGCATGGAGCTGCTCGACCGCATCCACGAGCGCGACCCCGAACTCCCCGTCATTATCATGACCGCACACTCCGACCTGGACAGCGCGGTGTCGGCGTATCAGGGCGGGGCCTTCGAGTATCTCCCGAAACCGTTCGACATCGACGAGGCGGTGGCGGTCGTGCGCCGCGCGGTCGATCAGCATCGCGGGGCGAAGCGCACGGGCGCTCCCGCCGCGGGGGCGCCGGACGCCGAGATCATCGGCGAGGCTCCGGCCATGCAGGAGGTATTCCGGGCGATCGGGCGCCTGTCGCGTTCCAACATCACCGTGCTGATCAACGGCGAGTCCGGCACCGGCAAGGAACTCGTCGCGCGCGCCCTGCACCGCCACAGCCCACGCGCCGCGGGCCCCTTCATCGCCCTCAACACCGCGGCGATCCCGCGCGACCTGCTGGAGTCGGAGCTGTTCGGGCACGAGCGCGGCGCCTTCACCGGCGCGACGACGCAGCGGCGCGGGCGCTTCGAGCAGGCCGACGGCGGCACGCTGTTCCTGGACGAGATCGGCGACATGCCCGCCGAGCTGCAGACGCGCCTGCTGCGTGTGCTCGCCGACGGCGAGTTCTACCGCGTCGGCGGGCACACCGCGATCCAGGTCGACGTGCGCATCATCGCCGCCACGCACCAGGACCTCGAACAGCGCGTCGATCAGGGGTTGTTCCGCGAAGACCTGTTTCACCGCCTGAACGTGATCCGCATCCACATCCCGCCGCTGCGCGATCGGCGCCCCGACATCCCGGTACTGGCGCGCTCCTTCCTCGAGCGCGCCGCGCGCGAACTCGGGGTGGAGCCGAAGACGCTGCGCGCGGACGTGGCTGCCTACCTGCAGGGTTTCGACTGGCCCGGCAACGTCCGCCAGCTCGAGAACACCTGCCGCTGGCTCACCGTCATGGCGCCCTCGCGCGAGATCCAGCTCGATGACCTGCCGCCGGAGCTGCACACCGCCGCAGCGCCCGCCGGGGCGGCGGAGGACTGGGAGGCGGGCCTGCGCCGCTGGGCCGACCGCAGCCTGGCGGAAGGACGGAGGGAGCTGCTCGACGACGCCGTCCCGCGCGTCGAACGCATCCTCATCGAGGCGGCGATGCGCCGCACCGGCGGCCGGCGCCAGGACGCCGCGCGCCTGCTCGGCTGGGGCCGGAACACACTCACGCGCAAGATCCGCGAACTCGGCATGGAGGGGAGCGTCGGCCGCGAAGCGGGTTAGCACGCCCGTCGTGGGCGCAAGACAGGGGTCGGCGCAAGACAGGGGTCGGCGCAAGACAGGGGTCGGCGCAAGACAGGGGTCGGAGTCACCGCCCCGCAGCATCGGCTGAGCCTGTCCACTATTTCCTACGGGCGGTGACTCCGACCCCGAGAACCGCGCGACCCCGAGAACCGCGCGACCCCGAGAACCGCGCGACCCCGAGAACCGCGCGACCCCGAGAACCGCGCGACCCCGAGAACCGCGGTGACTCCGATCCCGGGAACCGCGACCCCGAGAACCGTCTTGGGGCCCTGGTCCCCAGAACCGTTCTCCCGCAGAGGGCCCACGGGATCCGGTCCCGGCGGCGCAGCGGTCCCGGCGGCGGCTAATACAGCTCGCGCTGGTAGATGACGCCGTCGGGACCCTTGAACACCCCGAAGGAGGCCTGTCCGACCGGATCGCTCGCCCCGCCGGTCGGGTTCCAGTCGTAGCGCAGCCAGGCGGGGACGTTTCCGGTCACGTCGACCGAGCCCACGCGCCCGGCGCCGGGCGCGGAGAGCGTCAGGCTCCCGCTGCCGGACGTGAGCGTGACCGACGTGACGCCGGTGTCGCCGGGGCGCAGCGCGCCGGTCCAGTTTCCGAGCGTGAAATCCCCGGCCGTCAGGCTCGTGCAGGCGTCGGCCGTGTTCGCCACCCAGCCCGCGGTCGCGTCGCGGTAGTATTGCAGCGCCAGCGGCATCTGCAGTGCGAACAGCTCCGAGCCGAAGGCGTTCTGCAGGAACACGCGCCCGCTGCGCACCTCGGTGTTGCCCTCGGTGTGCCCGGCCGAGGACACTCCGTCGCCGTCGGTCGCGCGCAGGACGAGTGCGTAGGGCGGCGTGTCGGCCTTGTTGAAGGTGTAGGTGATCGTCTTGTCCGTCCCCACGCCCTGCACGTAATCCAGGCCCGAGAGCAGGTTGTTGGCGAAGCTCCCGCCGCTCCCGCCGCCGGCGTCGGTGAAGGTCGTGGTCTTGGCGAAACCGAGTGCGCCGTCGTAGTTGCGGGTGACCGCGCCGAAGGCGTTGTAGGCGGTCGCGGTCACGGTGAACGGCTGGCCCGAGTAGGTGAAGGCGCTCCCGCATCCGGGCGTGACCGCGGTCGTGAACCACGCGGGGGTGAAGCGTCCGACCACCGCCGTCCCGGAGGCGTTCACTCCCGGCGTATTGAGGTAGTTGCCGGCCAGCGCCTGCAGGGTGAAGGCCCCGACCTCGGAATAGGCGAGCGGACTCGCGGTCGCGCTGCCGTTGGCGTACGCGCCCGCCGTGAGTGTCGCCGGGGACGCACCCCCGAGTGTCAGCGTCCCCAGGACGCCCCCCGACGGCTGGTAGGGCGCGACGGCGGCGAGCGTCGTCGGCCACGCGAACGACGGGGTCACCGGGTTGTCGGCGAGGTTCGCACCCGGCGCCGGGCTGCCGGTGTTCCCGGGGTCGTCGGCCGCCTGCCACAACACCCCGCGCACGGTCGCCTGGAACGGATCGCCCGCCCCGGTGAAGACCGCGCCGCCGGGCGTCGTCGCGCCCGGGTTGGAAACGGAACCCGCCCGCACGTTGACGACGGCGAGGGCGAAGGGGCGCGCCGTCAGCGTCGCGCTCGCGCCGTCGATCGCGCGCGCGCTCCCGGTGAGGGTCTTGGCGAAGGCGCTGGTGTCGTCGCGCAGGTCGAGCGTGTACTTGCCCACGTCGCGGGTGTCGAGGGTGAAGGGCGCCTGCCCGGAGGTGAAGGTGAGCGTGAGGTCGTTCGCCGCCGGCGCCGCCGCCGGCAGCGTCGTGGCCCCGATCGCCGGTGCCAACGCCCCGGCCGGGTCGGACGGGTCCGGCGTGTACCAGGCCTTGAGGGCCTTGGCGCCGGCGTACTGCGTGGCGATGGCGCAGACCCCGGTGGTCGGGTCCTTGCGCCACAAGGCCACGTTGAAGCCGTGCGGGCGCCCGGCGACCACCTGCGTGCCGAGCGCATCCGTGGGCGTGATGACGAAGGCGTTGTCGCGGAAGGAGACCGCGCTCGAGGTCGTCGTCACCGCGGCGGCGGGATCGCGCACCGTGATCGTGAGGTCGTCGGCGTGGGCGTCGGCGAGGTTCAGGACCACGCTGCCGTTGTCGGCCGGCACGAACTGATAGGTCGCGGTGCCGCTATCGGCCGGACCCGGCGTCAGCGTCCCGCCGGCGGTGTTCACCGACCAGTCCCCGTGCCCGGCCGAATCGCTCAGGTCCACCAGCCCGCCGTAGCCCGTCAGGACGTTGTTGGCCGCGTCCTCGGCGGTGATCGTCACCGCGAGCGGCGCGCAGGTGCTCGCGGTCCCCGCGCCCACGCCGATCGCAAAGTGATCGAGCGCCGTGCACGGATGGGTCGCGTTCATGTCCTTTCGGACCTGCTTGCCGCTGATCGACCGGCTGTAGATTCGGAACTCGTCGATCTCTCCGGAAGCCGCCTCGAATGACGAAGACTGCCAGGACGAATTCAAATCGCCAATAAACAGTTTTGAGGTCGGTGGCGCGAAGGTGCCGGAATTCGGAAAGCGGTTGGGGGAGTAATAGGTTTGATTGTTAAAATCATACAGGTAAAGTGCTTGGCTGGTTCCGTTTACGTAAATCTTGACGGTCCCGTAGTAACCGGCGCCGCCTTGCCCGTTTCCGCCCTGGTTGTTCCCTCCCCGCCCGTTTCTGCCGCGGCCACGCGCCTTTATTTTCTTGCTTCGCAGATCGAACGATACGGCGATATGCGCCCACGCCCCTACAGAAAGTTTTTTGGAGGTAAAGGCAGCGAAAAGATCTCCATTGGTGTCCGTAAACTCGAAGACGATGAAGTTGTATCGCGGCTCTAGGAACAAGGTCCCGACGACGTTGTTATCCTCTCCGTCGAAGAGGATCGGGAAGCGCCCGTTCTGCATCTGGGCGCTCGGTTTATACCAGAAGTCCACGGCACCTTGGGTGGACCAGACCTGCCCGAGCGTAAAGGGCGCGATCACGGCAGACCGCGCCGACCCGCCGTCAGACGGGTTCATAAAGTCACCGGCCTGACAGACCTTCCCCGGCATGGTTTGCGCGGTGCCGACCGGGGTGGCATTTTGCCCGTTGCCGCTCGCGTCCACGACCTGACCGTTGGTTCCCGCCGTCCAGGACGGCTCGTCCATCGGGTAGTAGGCGTAGGGCGTCGCGGCCCGGGCGACGTGTGGGGTGCCGGCCAGGGCGGCCGCGATCAGCAACAGGGACACCAGGACCCGGGCGCAAGGCCCGATCCCTCGGTGCGCCGGGACGGGCGCCGGTCGCGGCTTCCAGGGGTGTCGTCGCTTCATCGGCCGTTCCGCGCGTGTCCTCGTTCGTTGCGCGCCCGGACGCCGTGGGCGGGGCGGCTCCGTGCGCCGTCCTTCGGGCTCCCAAGGCGCCATCGCAGGCGATCGGCAGGTTAGCGGCCGCCCGGGTGTGCCCCTTGAGTCCCACCCTCAGGGCGGCAGCGGCTGTCCGGTGGTCACCATCGAGTGCAGGGTGCGGGAGACGTAGTCCGGGTCCGACGGACCGCTGCCGCTCCAGGCGCGCACGTCGATGCGCTCGAGGTCGTACCAGTCGTCGCCCTCCTGGTAGGGGCCGCTGCGGCCGGCGGGGGCGTTGGCGAAGTCGTCGCAGTCGACCTGCGCCTGGAAGCCCTTCAGGCCCGGTCCGGGCAGGGCGAAACTCGACGTGAACCCGCCCGGCGCGCAGATCGCGTCGTGGCTCGCCTGGCTCGCGGTCGCCTCGTAGGCGGCCCACTCGCGCGCGCTGAGCGCGGCGAAGTAGGCGCGCACGCCCTGGATCTGCAGGGCCGTGGCCGTCTGCTGGGTCGAACCGACGGTCACCAGGTAGGCCCCGAGCGCGGCCAGCACGACGATGACGAAGATCGCCGTCACCAGCGAGAATCCCCCCTGCCGGGCGCAAGCCCATCGCGGGGCGCGACCCCCTTGGCGGCCGCGGCGGCTCACGGCGCGTTCACCACGTGGGCCTGCTGGAACAGGGCCACGGTCTCGCCCGCCTGGGAGATCGCCAGCGTCACGGTGAGCAGGCCGCTGCGGGTGCTGGTCCCGGGGCGGTAGTCGAAGTAGCAGCTCTGCACGTGGTCGGCGAGCAGGGCGCTCGCGGCCCCGGCGAGCGGCGCTGCCGCCGGGTCGACGGGCTGCGTGGCGCCGATCGGATAGCCCCAGTAGCGGCGCAGCGTGCCCGCGCCCGGGTCGCAGACGTAGCTCACCGGGCCGTCGACGATATAGAAGCGCTGCTGCGGGGAGCGGAACGGGAAGTGCCAGCGGTAGGAGCCGCTGTCGAGGTCGCTGTTGTCGAAGCTCACGGTCCGGCTCGGCGGGGTCCCCGAGGGCGCCGAGATCCCCGACACCGTGGCGATGTCGCCGACGAAGCCCGCGCCCGCGCTGCCCGGGCCGAGCCAGGCGTTGGCGCTCTTGCCGGAGGTCACCGGCGCCGCCGCCGGCTCGCCGACGTTGTAGATCACCAGGCACCAGGCCGTCCCCTGCAGGCAGGCGGCCGAGCCGGTGCCGACGCGATAGGGGGTCGGCAGGTTGTAGAGCCCGCCGAGCGCGTCGAAGGACCCGCTGCTCGCGGTGAACGAGAGCGTCGCCCCCGGCGGCCGGGCGCGGTAGCGCCCGCCGTCGATCACGTCGAGAAACTCGATCGCGCACACCTGACCCGGCGCGCTGCAGGAGACGGTGCCGGTGTTGCCGGCGTTGTCGGCCACGCGCACGCTGTTGGGCAGCGCGCGGCGCACGTCCCGGGTGACCCGCGTGAGCGCGGTGTCGGCGATGTCGACGAGCGTCGCGCGCCGGCCCTGGTCGCGGTAGCCGGACATCGTGTGCGTGATGATGCCCGTGGCGAGCCCGGCGACGACCGCCGCGATCACGATCACGATCACCATCTCGACCAGCGTGAAACCGGCGGGGCTGCGGGGGCGTGCGGGCATGGGCGTCAGTAGGCCGTGCGGTAGGCGGAGAGCGTGATCGGCACGCCCGGCACGGTGGTGTTGGTGACCGTGACGGTGATCCGCTCGCTCTGCGTGGCGGGGATACCGTTGAGGCCGGCGCAGGCGACCGTCACCCGCACCGTGTAGTGGCTCAGATCGATCAGCGACGAGCCCGGGCTCATCGGGTTCCCGAACTGGTCGCGCGGGGGCGAGTCGACCAGGCCGTTGTAGTCGCCGACGTCGTCGAAGGTGGCACGCGTCTCGCCCGGCTGCGGCCCCAGCGCCCCCGGGTTGCACGGCGCGGTCGTGTTCGGCGGCTCGGAGAAGGGCTGCAGCATGATCTCCTCGAGGTAGGACTGGGCGATCGCCAGCGCCTGCTCGGTGACCATGGGGTCGGCGCTGTGGCGCACCGTCTGCGTGAACGCGATGAGCACGCCGGTCAGCGCCACGGCGATCACCACGATCGAGATGACCAGCTCGATGAGCGTCATCCCGCGCATGTCCCCGCGCTGTCGGCCGGCGCACCGCATCTCAGTGCACGAACCCCGTCTCGCGCTCCACCGTGATCGTGCCCGCGCCGACCGTGACCGTGGCGGGCGCGGAGAGCGGTGCCCCGCCCGGTGCGTGCGGGCGCCCGAGGGCGTCGTAGTAGAAGTCCAGCGTGCCCACGGTCACCCCGGACGGGGCGCTCGCGGCGAAGGCCCCGCCGGAACCGGGCCGGCGCACCGGGACGCTGAAGCCGCCGCCGGTGCAGCCGGAACGCTCGTCGAGCGCGAACCCGCCGCCGCCGATGCGCACCTCCACATCGCAGCCGGAGGCCACCGCGACCTTCTGCGCGTAGCGCACCGCCGCCAGCGTCGCGTCATGGAAGCCGCGGTCCTGGAAGTCCTTGAGCACGAAGAAGCGCGACGCGCCCACCGCCGCGAGCACGCCGGCCACGATCAATACCACCACGAGTTCGATCAGGGTGAACCCGGCGGCGTCCTCGCGCGCCATCGCCGTGCCTCCGCTGCAGCGGCCGGGAGCCGGACCATCGACCGGGTAGCGGCATCGGGCCTCGGATCTTGATGCGGCCGGCGCCGGGCGCACCCACGGCCCCCGCCCCGGGCGCGAAAAAACCGGCCGGCCCGCGCGTCGTTGCGCGGGCCGGCCGGGGCGGGTACGGCCGGTCAGACGACGGGCGCGGATCAGTTCACGAAGCCCACGTTACCGGTCGTTCCGTTGTAGGTGACCTTCATGGCGGTGTTCTTCTGGTAGGTGAATGTGCACGTCGGTGCCGTATACGCCGCGACGAAGTCGATGCCGGTACCCGCAGCGGTCGCCGCCTTCGGCGGATTCTGCATGACCCCGTCCCAGACGCTGACGCAGTCGGCGGCGCTGGCGACGCTCGGCCAGCCGGTGGCGGTCATGTTCACGGTCGAGCCGCCGTCCATGGTGACCGTCGCGGGCTCGTTCTTGGCGATCCAGAGCGCGTGGGACAGCGCGATCCCGGAGCCGAAGCCGCCGGCGGTGCCGGCCACCGCCGCCTTGTAGGCGTCGTTGGTGACGTTGATGAACCGGGGCAGGGCGGTCGCGGCCAGGATCCCGAGGATCACGATCACCACCACCAGCTCGATCAGCGTAAAGCCTTCCTGTTTCCTCATTGCCATATCTCCCGTTCGTCCTCTCGATCGACCGTCCGTTGCGCCGGTCCCGAAGCGGGTCCGCGGCTCAGCCACCGGCGCCCACGGGGCGCACCCAGCGGTAGGGCTCCTGGGCGTCGAGGCGCACGCCGACCACGCCCCCGCGGACCCCGTCGGACGGGTTATCGGCCACCACCAGCCGGACCTTGAACCGGATCCGCGGCGGGCCCGGCAGGGGGGTGCGGAAGTCCGCCGCATGCGCCACCCGGTAGACCAGGCGGTCGGAGCCGCGATCGAAGTACCACTGCCCCCCGGCGATGCGCGCCGGGTCCGGATGCTCGAAGGCCCCGGCGTAGTTGAGCGGCGGGCGTACCAGCCAGCGCATCGGGTTGGCCCGTGCCAGGGTCTCGAGATCGCCCGTGCGTCCTTTCACGATGCGCTGCGCGAGCTGGAGGGTCAGCGCGCTGCGCAGGCCCCCGAGGACCTGGTCCATGGCGACGCGTTCGGCCACCGCCTGCAGGCGGATGAGCCGGTCGATGGCGATGAACATCAGCACCGCGATCAGGATCACCACCACCACCAGCTCGAGCAGCGTGAAGCCCCGCTCCCCGCCGCGGGTGCGCGCCGCCGCCGGGGCCACGTCAGCGGCCCTGCACGGCGCTCGCCAGGTCCCACATGGGCAGGAACACGCCCAGGGCCAGGACCAGCACGATCACGCCGATGGCGACGATCAGGATGGGCTCGATCGCGTCGCTGAGGTTCTTCAGGTCGTAGTCGACCTCGCGCTCGTAGAAGTCGCCGACCTGCTCGAGCAGCTCGTCCACCGCGCCGGTCTCCTCGCCCACCGCGAGCATCTGCAGCACCAGCGGTGTGAACAGGCCGGTGGTGGCGGCGGTGCGCGTGAGGCTCTCGCCGCGCTCGACGCCGTTGCGCATCGCGCGCACGCGGTCGCCGACGTACTCGTTGTCGACCGCCATCGCCACCACCGTCAGCGCCTGGATCAGCGGCACCCCCGAGCGCATGGACATGGAGAAGGCGCGCGCGAAGCGCGCCAGCGTGGCGCGCAGGATGATCCCCCCGACCACCGGCAGGCGCAGCTTGAGCTTGTCCCAGCGGTAGCGGCCCTGCTCGGTGTGCACGTAGAAGCGGACCCCGGCGACGCTCGCGATCAGGGCGGCGAGCAGGTAGGGCCACCAGGCGACGGTGAAATCGGAGACGGCGATGAGGATCTGCGTGGGCACCGGCAGCTTGGCGTGGAAGCCGCTGTAGACGCGCGCGAAGGCCGGGATGACCTTGAGGTTGATGATCGCCAGGGCGGTGGCGATCGCGACGATGACGATCGTCGGATAACGCAGCGCCGCCTTGATGCGGTCCCGGGTCTGCTTCTCCATCTCCAGGTAGGCGGCGAGCTGGAGGAAGGCCTCGTCGAGGCGCCCGGTGTTCTCCCCGACCTGCACCAGGCTGACGAACAGCGAGGAGAAGACCTGCGGGTGGCGCGCCAGGGAACCGGCGAGGTCGCGGCCGGACTCGAGGTGCTCGACGACGTCGGCGAGCGCCTCCTTGAACACGGGATTGGTGTAAGTCTCCGCGAGCCCGTTGAGTGCGCGGATGATCGGCACCCCGGCGCGCATCAGGGTGTGCATCTGGCGCGCGAACAGGATCAGCTCCTCGAGCCCGGGGGCGCCGCCGCCGAGACGGCGGCGCAGGTCCTGGAGCAGGTCGCGCCTCTCGCGCGCGGCGTGGATCTCGATCGGGGTGATCCCGCCGGTGAGGAGCTGGGTCGCGACCGCGTCGGCGGAGGCCGCCTCGAGGACGCCGGTGACGGCGTCGCCCCGCTCGCTGCGTCCGCGGTACTCGAATCGGGCCATGGGTTCGCGTCCTGCGGGGCCGCGCTCAGGACGCGCCCGGAGCCTCGAGCGTCCCGGCCGGCGCGGGATCGGCCCCGCGGCCGGAATCCCCGGCCTGCTCGCCCGCGACGCGCATGACCTCCTCGATCGTGGTCAGCCCCTGCTCGGCGTAGTCCAGGGCGCAGCGCGCCAGCGGCCGGAATCCGCTCGAGGCGGCCGCGGCGCGGGCGAAGGCGGCGGCGTCGTTGCGGCGCAGGGCGTCGGCCATCGGCTGGTCCAACTCGAGCAGCTCGTAGACGCCGATGCGCCCGCGGTAGCCGGTGTCGTTGCAGTGGTGGCAGCCGGCCCCGCGTTGCAGGCCCGCCGGGGGCGCGGAGGCGCCGGTCGTCGCCGCCAGCCAGGCGCGCTCCTGCGGCGTGGGCGTGTAGGGTTCGCGGCAGCTCTCGCATACGCGGCGCACCAGGCGCTGCGCCACGATCGCGTGCAGCGCGGCCGCCACCAGGTAGCCCTCGGCGCCCATGTCGACCAGCCGGCTGGCGGTCGTCACCGAGTCGTTGGTGTGCAGGGTCGAGAGCACCAGGTGGCCGGTCATGGCCGCGCGCAGCCCGATCTGCGCCGTCTCGCGGTCGCGCATCTCGCCCACCATGACGATGTCCGGATCCTGGCGCAGCCCGGCGCGCAACACGCTCGCGAACGTCAGGTCGATCTTCGGGTTCACCTGCACCTGGTTGATGCGCGGGAGGCGGTACTCGACCGGGTCCTCGACGGTGATGATCTTCTTCTCCGGCGCGTTGAGTTCGCTGAGCGCGGCGTAGAGCGTCGTGGTCTTGCCGCTGCCGGTGGGGCCCGTGACGAGGACCATCCCGTGCGGGCTGTGGATGTGACCGCGGAAGCGCGCCAGCAGCGGCGCCGGCATCCCGAGCTGGCCCAGGTCGAGGATGCCGCCGGACTGGTCGAGCAGGCGCATGACCACCGACTCCCCGTACTGCACCGGCATGGTCGAGAGGCGCACGTCGATCGAGCGGCCCTTTACCTTGATGTTGAAGCGCCCGTCCTGCGGCAGGCGCTTCTCGGAGATGTCGAGCGCGGCGAGCAGCTTCAGGCGCAGGACCAGCGCGGCGGCGATGCGCTTCTCCTTCATCACCTGTTCCTGCAGCACCCCGTCCACGCGCTGGCGGATGCGCAGCACGTTCTCGTCCGGCTCGATGTGGATGTCGGAGGCGTTGACCTGCACGGCGTCTTCGAACAGCGTCTTGAGCAGCCGCGCCACGGGGGCATCGGCGGCCTCGTCGGTCTGCATGATCTGCGCGAGGTCGTAGTCGTGCTGCGTGAGGTCCTCGTTGAGTTCCTCGGCGATGCTGACGATCTCCTCGGTGCGCCGGTATACCACGTCGACGGTGCGCAGCAGGTCCGCTTCGCGCACCACCGCCTGGCGCAGCGGGCGCTTGAGGATGCGGGAGAGTTCGTCGTAGCCGAAGATGTCGGTCGGGTCGGCCATGCCGACGAGGATCTCGGGCCCGGAATCGTCGAGGACGATGGCCCGATAGCGGCGCGCGTAGGTCTCGGCGAGCAGGCGTACGGTCTCCGGGCGCACCTTGTAGTGGCGCAGGTCGACGTAGGGGATGTCGAGCTGCTGGGAGAGGAAGCGCAGCAGGCGCTCCTCCTCCACGTAGCCGAGGTCGACCAGCGTGCGCCCGAGCTTGCGCCCGCTCTTCTTCTGCTCCGCGAGCGCCGCGCCGAGCTGCGCCTCGGAGATCACCTTGTTCTGGACCAGCAGGTCGCCGATCCGGATCTTCTTGCGTGTCGCCATGCCCGACCGCCCGCTCCTTGTGTCCCTCGCGCCCGCCGCGTCCGCGGCGCGCACGGGGTCCGTTCGATCAGATCGACCGCAAGGCCGTTTTTCTTGAGCGCGGAGGCCTCAGTCCAGGGCCGCGAGGCGCGCGCGTACGTAGCCGGCGAGCGCCGCGGGCAGGCCCCCGATATGCGCGGCGCGGCGGTATGCCGCCCGCGCCCCGTGCGCATCCCCGTCCTGGTCGAGGGCGATCGCCAGGCCCGCCCAGAGCGCGGCGTCCAGCGGCCGGACCGCCAGCCCCGCTCGGTAGGCCGCGGCGGCGCGGGCGTATTCGCCCAGGCGCGAGTAGACCGCCGCCAGCAGGGCGTCGAAGTCGGCGTCGCGGGCGGCACCCGGCAGCGCCGCCTCGAGCGCGCGGCGCGCGCCGGCGGGATCGCCCGCGGCGATCAGGGTGCGGGCGTAGAGGCGCAGCAGCGTCAGCGCCCCGGGGTGGGCGGCGACGTAGGGCCCGAGCAGCGCCCGTGCCGCCTCGGTGCGCCCGGCGCGCAGCCACAGCGCCGCGAGCAGCGCCCGCGCCCGGCGTTGGTCCGGGTCGAGTGTCAGGGCACGCTGCAGGGTCTGTTCCGCCGTCTCCGCGGCGCCCGCGCGCAGTTGTCGCACCGCGTCGCGGTACAGCCCCGCCGCCCGCGCCGCGGGCGTCGGGATCGAGCGTACGATGCCGCGGGCGGGGCGGCCGGACGGCGCCGCCGCGGAAGGCGCGCGCACGGCCTTCCGGGCATGCGCCCGCTCCGGCGCCGGGGTCGGGGTGCGCAGGCTCGGTTCGGCGTGCGCGTGGGCCGGCGGCGGGTGCGCCACCGGCGCGGGGGTCCGCACGGGCGGGAGGGCCGGCGCCGCCGGCGGCACGCTCGCGGCGGCCGCGGCCCGGGCGGGCGCGAGTGCGGCGGCGGGTGCACGCGGCGCCGGTATCGCCTTCGCAGCCGGCGGGTGCGCTGCCGGCGCGCGATGACCGGCGTACCAGAAGGCGCCGCCGGCGATCCCCGCGGCGGCGAGCGCCGCGGCGGGCAGGAGCAGGCGACGGCGCCCCGTCGCGGGCGCGGCGGGTACGGCGCTGACCCCGTCCAGCCCCGGCGCCGGCGCCGGGGCGCGGCGCGCCTCGAGGTCGCGCAGCATGTCGTTGATCAGGCTCATCGCACGAGCCCTGTCCACAACGCCACCGCAAACCCCAGGCCCAGGGCGAGGGCGGCCGCCGCCACCGGGACGGCCTGGCCGAGCTGGCGCGCCGGCCAGCCGCGGACGGACAGGCGCTCGCGCCCGTCGCGCACGGCGCGGCGCACGTGTCGCGCTCCCACACGCGCCGCGCCGCCGCCGTAGGCGGCGAGCAGGGCCTTGTGCGCGAGGATGTTGAGCCGGCGCGGGATCCCGCCGCCCGCCCGGGTGAGCGCGCGCAGCGCGCGCGGGGTGAGCGGCCCGCCGTCGGTGCGCCCGGCCACCGCGAGGCGGTGGCGCAGGTAGGCGGCCGCGGCGCGCCGGCCGAGCGGGTGCAGCCGGTAGGCGAAGGTGATGCGCTGGCGCAGCTGGCGCAGGCCGTGGCGCGCCAGGCGCCGTTCGAGTTCGGGCTGACCGAACAGCACCACCTGCAGGAGCTTGGACTTCTCGGTCTCGAGATTGGTGAGCAGGCGCAGGGACTCCAGGCTCTCGTCGGGCAGGGACTGCGCCTCGTCCAGGCACAGAACGACGCGCCGCCCGGCGGCCGCGAGGCCGATCAGTCGTTTGTGGATGAGCTTCAACAGGCCGTGCTGGCCGAGGTTGCGGCGGAACTCGATGCCCAGCTCCTCGGCGAAGGCCATGCGCAGCGCGCTCGGAGTGAGAAACGGATTGGGCAGGTAGCAGGTGACGAACTCGCCGTCCAGCGCCCGCAGCAGCAGCCGGCACAGCAGGGTCTTGCCGGTCCCCACCTCGCCGGTGATGCGGACGAAGCCCTCGCCGCCGCGCAGCGCCACCAGCAGCACGTTGAGCGCCTCGCGGTGGCCGCTGTCGGCGAAGAAGAAGTCCGTGTCCGGCGTCAGCGAGAAGGGCGCCTCACGCAGTCCGAAGTGTTGCAGGTACACGGCGCATGCCATCCGTTCAGTTTGCGTCGGAGCCGGAGCCGAAGAGGTTGGTGATCACCCGCGTCGCGGCGTCCTCCGGGGCCGCGCCCATCGCCTCCATCCGCCGTTGCGCGCCCTCGACCGCGTGCGCCCAGGTCTGCGGGCCCTCGACGACGATCGGGCGCAGGAGGATGACCAGCTCGCTCTTCGCCAGCGCCGTCTTGGTATGGCGGAACAGTGCGCCCAGCACCGGGAGGTCGCTCAGGATCGGCGTGCCGGCCACGTCCTTCTGGCGCGTGGTCTGCATCAGTCCGCCGATGACGACGACCTGGCCGCTGTGCGCATAGACCACGCTGTCGGATTCGCGCACCGTGCTCAAGGCGAGCGGCAGGGTCTGCTGCTGGCCGGCCACGGTGATGGTCTTGGTCTGGTCCTTGACGTTGCTGACCGTGGGGTGGATGTGCAGCGTGACGTCGCCGCTCGCGTCGATCTGCGGCGTGACGTCGAGCGCGATCCCCGAGAAGAACGGCGTGAGCGTGATGTTCGGCGTGGTCGTGGTGGTGGTGCCGGTGACCGTGGTGCTGGAGACGTTGGTGACGAAGAACTCGTCGGTCCCGACCTTGATGACCGCCTGCTGATTGTTGACCGTCGCCACCCGGGGGCTCGAGAGCACGTGTACGGTGCCCTGGGTCTTGAGCAGCTCGATGAAGGCGTTGAAGTCGTGCAGGTTGGCCGCGACGCTGAAGGCCCCGCCGAAGGCCGAAGTCGCGGTGCCGACCACCTGCTTGAGGGCGTTCGGGTTGAGGTCGCCGCTGTTGCCCGCGATGCTCGAGGGCTTGCCGTTGAGCAGCGTGCCGCCGCCGGTCTGGCCGAAGAGCAGGGTCTTGTTGGTCCCGACCTGGCCGAGCGCGGCCCAGTTGATGCCGGACTGGAAGCCGTGATTGAGGTCGACCTCGAGGATCTTGGCCTCGAGGATCACCTGGCGGCGCAGGCTGCCCTGCACGGTGCGCAGGAACTTCGCCACCTCGTGCAGCTCCCGCGGCATGGCGCGCACCACGACGACGCCCGAATCCGGGCTGACGATGACCTGGCGCCCGTCCTTGTCGCCGACCATGGCGGTCAGCGCCTTGGTGAGATTCTTCCAGACGTCGTTGTCGGTCTTGGTCTTGATGCTGCTGCTCGGCAGGCTCACGGCGTTGCCCACGCCGCCCACCGTCGTCGGGCCGAAGGCGCCGCCGATCCCGCCCGTCGCGCCCCCGGCGCCATAGGCGCCCCCGTAGCCATAGGGGTTCTGGCTGATCTGGCCGGAGCTCACGCGCGTCTCCGACTTGCCGAGGCGCTGGATGTCGAGGTAGTTCACCTGGAAGATGCGCGTGCGCAGGCTCGGGGGCAGCACCTCGAAGCCCAGCGCGGTCCGGCGGAAGTCGTAGCCGTAGACATCGCGCGCCGCCTCCAGGACCTGCTCGATGGTCACGTTCTTGAGCCGCAGCGAGATGCGCCCCTTGACCCCGGGGTTGACCAGCATGTTGTACGGCGTCCCCTGCACCAGGCTCATGAAGAACTGGCGCGCCGGGGCGTCGTGGACGCGCACGTCGAAGCGCGCCCCGGCGCCCGACGCAGCGCCGGAGGCCCCTGGTCCTTCAGGCCCCAGGTTCAACTGCACGGGCGGCAGCAGCGCCTGGCGCACCGCGGCGGGCGGCGCGGCGCGCGTCGCGGCGGGCGCGGGCGGGTGATGCATCGCCGCCGCGTGCGCAGCGGGGGTCTGCGCCTTGGGGGCGGGCGGCGCCAGCGCCGCGCAGCCGGCGAGCGCGATCGCGCCGGCGATCGCCGCCGCGGCGCGCATCGCCCGTGCCGGGCCCGCGCTCCGATAAGGGATCGTGCCGCGCGTGGGGCTTGCGCCCCGCAAGGGGTTCGTCTTCATGGATCACCGCCTTCTCGTTCGGGGGGCGCCGCGCGCCCCGCCGGAGTCTTCACCGCACCGGGCAGCAGGTGCAGCGTGATCTCGCGTCCGTTGTGGCGTACCCGCGCCCGGCCCGGGCCGATCCATACCACCACCGCGCCGTCGACGCGCTGCCCGGCCTCGACCGTGCGCCGGTTGATCACGGCGATGCGCCGCTGCGGGGAGATCAGGGTCGAGGTCAGGCGCCAGACCGCCGCGTGCGCGGCGCGCGCCTGCGCGGGGGCGGCGAGCACGGGCGGGCGCGTCGGGTCGCGCAGGGTCGCGTCCGCGCGCACGCCGAGGCCCGCCGCCAGCAACACCAGGGCGGCCGCCCGGCGGCGGGCGCGGCGGCGCGCGCGGATCGGGGCGGCGTCAGACACCGATCCACCCCGGGGTCAGGCTCAGCGTGTGCACGGTGATGGTCACCCGGGCGCGCGGGTAGCGCTCCACGCGGTAGTCGATCCGGTCCCAGAAGAGCTGCCAGGGCAGCGCCTCCAGCGCCTTGACATAGCGCAGCGTCGCCGGGAAGGTGCCGTCGAACTCGAGTGTCAGGCCGCGCTTGTAGATCCCGGCGGTGGCCGCAACCCGGTGCGCCGACGCCTTCGTGCCTTTTTTCCCCTTGGCGGGGGCGGACTGCTGCAACAGCGGCACGGCCGGGAGGCTGCGCGCGGCGATCAGGTGCAGGCCGGGCTCGCGCCGCAGCACCCGTTCCAGCACCTGCACCATCGCCGTGGGCGAGATCAGGTTGGCGGTGTAGCGGCGCAGCCGGCGGTTCAGGTCGGCGATCTCCCCGCGCAGCGCGGCGCGCCGTTCGCGTGCGGCGCGATCCGGGTCCTCGTTGCCGCGCGCGATCACCGCGCGCGCCTGGCGGTCGAGCAGCGCGATGCGCGAATTGAGCTGTGCCACCTGGTCCTGTTCGGCCTTCCGGCGGGCCTCGAGCGGAGCCATCATCAGGTTCGACCAGAGTACGTAGAGCACCACCAGGAGCGCGGCGAGCAGCAGGGCCCGCTCGCGCAGCGTGAGGGCGTCGATGCGCGCGGCGAGCGCCTGCACGCGCACCTTGAGTTCGGCGGCGTTCATTTCGCCGCCTCCCGTCTGGCGGCGGTGCGCACGGTGAAGTCGATCCAGCCCGGATCGCCCTTGGGCCGCGCGAGGCGGAAGACGTCGAAGGCGCGCCCGCGATAGGCCGGCTCCGCGGCCAGCCGCGCCAGGAGCCGCGGGACGAGCGCCGGGCGCAGGGCGCTCCCGGCCAGGGTGAGTTCGGTCCCGCCCGCGGCGACGTCGATCCCGGTGAGCCAGACGCCGGGCGGGTCACGACGTGCCAAGCCGGCAAGATGGGCGGAGAAGCCGGCCGTATTGCCGAACTTCCGGCTCGAAAGCAGCTTCAGCACGGCGCGCCGGGTGCGCACCTCGGCCGCGAGGCGCGCGACCTCGGCCGCGAGCCGCTGCGACTTCACCGGGGGCGGGAACTGGCGGCTGAGCGCCAGCAGCTCCTGCGTCTTCTGGTGCTCGAGCGCCTGCAGGCGCCCGACCTCGGTCCCGAGAGTGGCGACCTGGGCACGGCTGTAGCCGTAGATCGCCAGCAGCCCGGCGAAGACCAGCGCGGCGGCCTGCAGCATCGTGACCGTCGAGAAGATCCGGCGCTGCTTGCGGAAGATCGGCTGGTAGAGATTGATCTGCTGGTAGCTCATAGCGCGGTGCGCTCCTGGCGCAACGCGGCCCCGATGGCCGTCAGGCAGCGGGCCGCCAGCTCCGGCGCCGGGGCCTGGTCGCAGTCGAGGGCCGTTGCGGGATCGAAAGTGCGCACCGCGACGGCCAGCGTCCCGCGCAGGTGCTCCTCGATCGCCGCGCCCGGCGTGTCCCGGGAGACCACGACGGCCTGCACCGGCGGCTGCCCGAAGTGGCTCTCGTAGTAATCGAGGGAGCGTTGGATCTCGAGCGTCAGGGTCTCCGCCGCGCGCTCTCCGGCGTCGCCGGGCGCGACGTCGATGTCGATGGTGCGCGCCAGATACAGGCTCGACTGGTGGGTGATCACCACCAGCCCGTGCCCGCCGCACACATGCAGCAGGGCGACCCCGCCGACGTCCTCGGGGAGCAGGGCGGTGACGTTGCGCAACGCCAGCTCCGGGATGTCGATCGCCCCCAGTTCGAGGTGCGTGGCGTCGAGGGCGTCCACGCGCGCGCGCACGGCCGCGGCCCGCGCCGCGACCACGTACATCATGCGTGTGTGCCGGCGCGGCGCGTCCCCGGGCAGGTCGAAGACGTCGATGACGGCGTCGTCGATGTGAAAGTCGATCAAGTCCTTGATGCGCCAGCGCAACGCCGCGCGCAGCTCGGCGGGCTCCACGTCCGGGGCCTCGACGAGCAGGAGGCTGTAGGACGTCGGATCCATGACGCCGACGGCGGCGGCCCCGCGCAGGGATCGGGTCTTTTCCACCGCCGCGAGGGCTGCCAGCGCCTGTTCTTCGTCCTCCGCCGGCCGCCAGTCGGCGAATCTCAGGCGCGGGCGACCCGTTCGCGGGCGCTCCACGCACGCCACGGCGACGCCGTCGGGCCCCAGGTCCACGCCCACCTGGCCAGAGACAAGTGGTTGTTTTTTAAGGAGTGAAAACAGCGGTCGTCCCTCCCGAACCGGTCCCGCGGCGGCATCCTGCCGGCCGCCGGCCGGGGTCCCTGCAGTGAAATCCGTCAGCCGGAACAAGCAAGTTCCGTGCCCGGACCCGGTGTAACAGGGAGGGATGTCAGCCGCCGCAGGGGGGCGATTCGTGCGCGGCGGCGAGCGACCCGCGCAGCGCGAGGACGTGCGGAATCCCGTGGCGGTCCAGATAGTCCCGGATCCCGGCGTTGATGCGCCGGCATACGAGGGGGTCGTAGAACAGGGCGGTGCCCACGCCGACGGCCGTCGCCCCGGCGATCAGGAACTCGAGGGCATCCTCGGCCGTGGCGACGCCGCCCTGGCCGATGATCGGAACGTCATGTTTTTGACAGACTTGGTATACCTGATGGACCTTCAGCAGGGCGATGGGCTTGATGGCCGGACCGGAGAGGCCGCCCTGGGTGTTGCCGAGCACCGGCACGCGGCGTTCGACATCGATGGCCATGCCGGTGAGGGTGTTGATCACGCTGAAGGCGTCGGTACCCGCCTCGAGGCAGCGGCGGGCGTTGGCGGCGATGTCGGTCTGGTTCGGAGAAAGTTTTGTGATCAATGGTTTGGAGGTGACCGCGCGGCAGGCCTCGACGACGCGCGCCGACATGTCGGGATCGTTGCCGAAGGCCACCCCGCCCTCCTTGACGTTGGGACAGGAGATGTTGATCTCGATCGCGTCGATCGGCGAGTCGTCGAAGCGCGCGGTCACGCGCACGTACTCCTCCACCGTCGACCCGGAGACGTTGGCGATGTAGCGCGTGGCGCCGCGGTCCAGCCGCGGCAGGATCTCGCGCACGACGTGATCTACGCCCGGATTCTGCAGCCCGATCGCGTTGAGCATCCCCATCGGCGTCTCGCACACGCGATGGGGCGCATTGCCGAGGCGCGCCTCCCCGGTGGTGCCCTTGAGGCACACCGCCCCGACCTCCGCATGGGAGAAACCTTCGACGCGGGTATACTCGTCGCCGAAGCCCACGCACCCCGAGAGCAGCACCAGCGGGGTGGCGAAATCCAGGCCGCAGAAGCGCAGCCGGAGCGGATCCGACGGTGTGGAGTCGTTCGGTGTGGACGCCATCGGCGTGTCCTGTGGCGGCGTGTGCGGTATTGTCCCCGCCCCCGGGCGCGGCGTCCAGGCGATCGCCGGGGACGATCGACGGGGGCGCCGCCGGAGCGCGTATGTTCGACGTCGCCCTGTACCGGCCGTGCATCCCGCCGAACACCGGCAACGTGATGCGCCTGTGCGCCAACACCGGCGCCCGGCTGCACCTGATCCGCCCCCTCGGCTTCGAACTCTCGGACCGGCGCCTGCGCCGCGCCGGTCTCGACTACCGCGAGTACGCGCGCGTGCGCGAGCACGCGGATCTCGACGCGTTCCTCGCGGCGGTCGCGCCGCCGCGGGTCTTCGCGGTGTCCACGCGCGGGCGCCGCGCCTATACCGACGCGGCCTTCGCCGCCGGCGACGCCTTCCTCTTCGGTCCGGAGTCCGACGGGCTGCCGGCGCAGGTGCTGGCGCGCCTGCCGCCCGAGCGGGTGTTACGGGTGCCGATGGTGCCGGGCAGCCGCAGCCTCAACCTCTCGAACGCCGTGGCGGTCGTGGTCTACGAGGCCTGGCGCCAGGTGGCCTTTGCCGGCGCCGCGCCGCCGCCGGCCTGACCCGCGCGGTCCGTCACCGTCGTCAGCCGTCCTCGGGGCGCGGTTCGCGCGCCAGCAGGGCCTGGACCGCCGTGCGCGGCGCGCACCCCTCGTACAGGACGGCGTATACCTGCTCGGTGATCGGCATCTCGATGCCCGCCGCGCGTGCGCGGCGCACCACCTCGCGGGCGGTCGGCACCCCTTCGACGGCCTGGCCGATGGCGCGCAGCGCGGCGTCGAGCGGTGTGCCGCGCCCGAGGGCCAGCCCGGCGCGGCGATTGCGCGATTGGTCGTCGGTGCAGGTGAGCACGAGGTCGCCCAGACCGGCCAGTCCGATGAAGGTCTCGCGGCGACCGCCGAGCGCCGTTCCCAGCCGGATCATCTCCGCGAGCCCGCGCGTGATCAGCGCCGTGCGCGTGTTGGCCCCGAAACCGAGGCCGTCGGCGATCCCGGCGGCGATGGCGAGCACGTTCTTCACCGCCCCGCCCAGTTCCACGCCGACGACGTCGGTCGCGGTGTAGGCGCGCAGCGGCCCGTAATGCAGCCGCCCGGCGATGCGGGCGGCGATGTCGGGGTCGGTTGCCGCGACGGTGATCGCCGCCGGCAGCCCGGCGGCGATCTCGGACGCGAACGTCGGCCCGGATACGACCCCCAGGGGGCGGCCCGGCGGCCCGAGCGCCTCCGCGGCGACCTCGTGCAGCAGCCGGCCGGTGTCCGGTTCGAGTCCCTTGGTGGCCCAGGCGACGGGCACCGCGGGCGCTACGACCGCGGCGAGCGCCTCGAGCACGGCGCGGAAGGCGCGGCTGGGGACGGCCACGACGATCAGGCCGGCGTCGCCCACGGCGGCGGCGAGGTCGGAGGTGACGGCCACCTGCGGCGGGAGTTCCACGCCGGGCAGGGCGCGTTCGTCGCGTCGCGTGCGGCGCAGGGCCTCCATGCGCGCGGCGTCGCGCCCCCACAGGCGCACCGGGGCGCCGCCGCGCGCGAGCGAGACCGCGAGCGCGCTGCCCCACGCGCCCGCCCCCAGGATCGCGGCGGTCTCGGCGTTGCGGCGGGGTTCGGGCATGGTCGGGGCCCGCGGGCGCGCCGGGAGCCGGCTTCAGTGCGCGGTCGGCGGCGGCGCGCTCTCGCCCTGCGCCTGTTGCTGGAGGTGCTGCGCGTAGAGGGCGTCGAAATTCACGGGCGCCAGCAGCAGTTGCGGGAAGCCCCCTTTGGCGACCAGATCGGCGACCGCCTCGCGGGCGAAGGCATAGAGCATGTTCGGGCAGTAGCTGCCGAGCAGCGGTCCGAGATCCGTCTCGCCGAAGCCGCGGATCCCGAACAGGCCCGCCTGCTGCACCTCCACCAGGAACACGGTCTTGTCCCCGGCGGTGGCGGTGACGGTGATGCTCAGCACCACCTCATAGGCGTCTGCGGCGAGCGGTTGCACGTTGGTGCCGAGCTGCATGTTGATCTCGGGCGCGGTCTCGCCGTCGAACGCCTGCGGGCCCGCGGGCGTTTCGAAGGACGCGTCCTTCAGGTAGATGCGGTGGAGAGCGAGCTGCGGCTCGTCGGCGCCGTCGCCCGCGGCTTCGATTTCGTCGTTCATGTCGGATCGTCCGGGAGGCTTGCGATGATCAGAGATGCCGCTCCACCCACTGGAGCAGCCGTGTCAGGTCCATCGCGCCGCTGGTACGCGCGGCCTCGCGCCCGTCCCGGAACAGGATCAGGGTCGGGATGCCGCGGATCCCGTAGCGTTGCGCGACGTCCTGGTTCCGGTCGGTGTCGATTTTCGCGAGGCGCACCCGCGGCTCCAGCCGCCGGGCCGCCTCCTCGAAGACCGGGGCCATCATCTTACACGGTCCGCACCACTGCGCCCAGAAATCCACCAGCAACGGCAGGTCGCCGCGCCGCAGGTGGCGCTCGAGCCCGGCGCCGGTGAGGGGCGCCGGGCGACCCTCGAACAGCGGCCGATGGCACTTACCACAACGGGCCTCCAACGCCGGCCGTTCGCGGTCGATGCGGTTGACGGCGTCACAATGCGGGCAGACGAGGTGCAGATCCCGGCTCATGCGCTTCTCTCCGTGCGATCGGTGCATGCGGCGCCGCGGCGGTCGTTCGTCGCGGACCGCCGCCGCGGCGCGCTCCCTGCACGGATCTGGGGGCGGATCTCGGGCCGCACAAGGGTGCGCGGCCGCGCGGGCTACTTCTTCTTCCTGGAGGACGCCCGGTGGACGGGAAGATTGGCGTTCTCCCAGGCGCCCAGGCCGCCGTCGAGATCGAAGACCTCCTCGAAGCCATGCCGGCGCAGGATCCCGCCGACGCGCGCGGAGCGCGCGCCGCTGCGGCAGTAGACCACCACCGGGCGGCCCTTGTGCTTCTCGAGCGCGCGCACCTGCGCCTCGAGCGCGGCCGGCGGAAGGTGCCGGGCCGCGGGGATGTGCCCCTCGTTGAACTCGCCCTCGGTGCGCACGTCGAGCACCAGCGCGCCACGCTGGTTCATGAGCCGCACCGCCTCGGCCGGACCGACCTTGCGCAGCCCGCGCAGGCGCCGCTGCAATTCATTGCCCACGAGCAGCGCGAGGATCGCGGCGAGGGCGAGGAACAGGGGCCAGTGGCGCGCCGCAAATTCGGGGATTCGTGACATGGGATTCAACCGTACCGGCCGCGGGCTGTGGCCGGCGGCCACGGTGCGGGGCGCATTATACCCGGAACCGGCTGCGGCGGAACCCGCCGTCAGGACTCGCGCGAACAGAAGACCTCGCGCATCATACCGATGAGCCGCAGCGTCCGTGCGTCGCCGACGCGATAGTAGACGCGGTTGGATTCCTTGCGCGAGGCGAGGATACCTTTGTCGCGCAGAATGGCGAGGTGCTGGGAGATGTTGCTCTGCGAGGTCCCCACGTTGTCGACGATGTCCTGTACACTGATCTCGCGCGCACCCAGCGTGCACAGGATCTTCAGGCGCAATGGGTGGGACATCGCCTTGAGGGAGCGCGAGGCGCGCTCGATGTCGTCGTCGCGGGTGATCAGCAGGTCGTCGCCGGGCGCGGTCGCGGCGGCGGGGGGCGCGGTGCTGGTGGCGCACATCGGTTCTCGTCCTCCCGGGGCACACCGGCGGGCCGCCCCGAACGGCGCGTGATGACCAGACTATTAAAACATCGCGGAGTGTTAAAGTACATCTCGCGGCGCCTCCTCGCCCCGTCTGCGGCCTGCGCGATCTCCCTGCTCCTCGGGGGCTACCCCGCCGCGTCGCCCGCCGGCGACGCGCCCAGCGCCCCGGCCGTCCGGCTCGAACGCCTGCGCGCGCGCATCGAGGCGCTCACGCGCGAGTTGACGGTGCTGCACGGGCGTCACGCGCGCATCGAGGCGCAACTGCGGGACGTCGAGCGCGGGCTCGCGCGAACCGCCGCGCGCGTCCGCGACGTTGATGTGCGGCTGGCCGCGCAGCGCGCGCGTCTGGCCCGACTCGAGGCCCGTCGCCGCCGGCTCGCGGCGCAACTGGACGCCGAACGCCATGCACTCGCCCGCCAGGTGCGCGCCGCCTACGTCCTCGGGGGCCAGCCGCGCCTGAAGCTGCTCCTCAGCCAGGAGGATCCGGCGGCGCTGGCGCGCACGCTGGTCTATTTCGACTATTTCAACCGCGCCCGCACCGCGGCGATCCGCGGGGTGGAGCGGCGCATGCAGGCGCTGGCCGCGGTGCGCCGTGAGATCGACCGCCAGACCGCCGGGCTCACGGCCCTGCGTACCGAGCGCGTGGCACGGGCGCGGGATTTCGAACGGCGGCGCGCCGAGCGGCGCGCGGTCCTCGCGCGGCTGGATTCGCAGATCCACGGCAAGGGTGCGGAACTCGAGCGGCTGCGCCGGGACGAGGCGCGTCTGAAGGCGCTGCTGCGGCAGCTGCAGGAGGCGGCTGCCGGTATCCCCCGCGGCCCCGGACCGCGCCGGCCCTTCGCGCGGCTCGAGGGCCGTCTGGACTGGCCGACGCAGGGGCGCATCGTCGCGCGCTTCGGGGCGCCGCGACTGGACTCCTCGCTGCGCTGGCGCGGCGTGGAGATCGCCGCACCGGCCGGTCAGCCGGTGCGCGCGATCGCCTACGGCCGGGTGGTGTTCGCCGACTGGCTGCGCGGCTACGGCCTGCTGCTGATCGTCGACCACGGCGACGGCTACATGAGCCTCTACGGACACAATCAGGCGCTCTATGTCGCGACGGGTGCGTGGGTGAAGCCGGGCGAGGTGGTGGCGAGCGTCGGCGACAGCGGCGGGGAGGCGCGCGCGGCCCTGTATTTCGAGATCCGGCGCAACGGGCATCCGGTCAACCCGGCGCGCTGGTGCGGGTGGCATCGCGGTGGCGGGCGTGCGAGACGCTGAGCGGCCCCGGGTATCCGGGGGCGCCCGGGCGTTTTCTGTAGCCAACATCAATGGGTTTGGAGTACCTTAAAGCGGCGCGCCCCGGAGCCAGCCGCGGGCGTACCGAACCGCACCCAACGGCAGCGGGACGGCGGCCCGGAACCCTGCCGCCGCCCCGGGAGCGAACGACCTATGAAGCCACCGATTCGAACCACTTTGATCCTGCTGCTGGGCGTCGCCCTGGGTGCGGGGCTGGTCATGGACCGCAACGTCTTCGCCGAACGCGGCGCCGCGGCGTCCGCCGCGGACTCCGGCGGGCTGCCGCTGCGGCAACTGCGCACCTTCGCGAGCGTGTTCCAGAAGATCAAGACCGACTACGTCGAACCGGTCAAGGACCGCACCCTGCTCGATGACGCGATCCGCGGCATGGTCCAGGGTCTGGATCCCCACTCGGCCTACCTCGACCGTCAGCAGTTCAGGGAACTGCAGATCGGCACCAGCGGCGAGTTCGGCGGTCTCGGCATCGAGGTCGGCATGGAGGACGGCTTCGTCAAGGTCATCGCGCCCATCGACGACACGCCCGCGCAACGCGCGGGCATCGAGCCCGGCGACCTGATCATCCGCCTCGACGACACCCCCGTGAAGGGACTGACCCTGACGCAGGCGGTGAACCGGATGCGCGGCAAGCCCGGCTCAAAGATCACGCTCACGATCGTTCGTGCCGGGGCGCAGAAGCCGATCCGCGTCACCCTGAAGCGCGCGGTCATCCACGTGCGCAGCGTCAAGTCGCGGATGCTCGAGGACGGCATCGGCTACGTGCGCATCACTCAGTTCCAGGCGCATACCGCGCGCGGCTTGCTGCGCGCGGTACGCGCACTCGAGAAGGAAAACGGCGGCCCGCTCGCGGGGCTGGTCCTCGATCTGCGCAACAATCCGGGCGGCGTGCTCAACGCCGCGGTCGGCGTCGCCGACGCCTTCCTCAACAAGGGGCGGATCGTCTACACCAAGGGGCGCATCCCGGATTCGCGCATGAGCTTCGACGCCACCCCGGGCGATGTGCTTCACGGCGCACCGATGGTGGTGCTGGTCAACGGCGGCTCGGCGTCGGCCTCGGAGATCGTCTCCGGCGCCCTGCAGGACGATCACCGCGCGATCCTCATGGGCACGCGCACCTTCGGCAAGGGCTCGGTCCAGACCATCCTGCCCCTGCCGGGCGGCGCCGCGCTCAAACTCACCACGGCCCTGTATTACACGCCCTCGGGGCGCTCGATCCAGGCCGAGGGGATCGAACCCGACATCGTCGTCCCGCAGCTCAAGGTCGCCGCGGCGCAGTCCCCCGGCCTGGGGATGATCAAGGAGGTCGATCTGCCGCACCATTTCCGCAACGGCGATCGCAACGGCGCCAAGGAACGCGCGCAGGTGAAGCGTGAGCGCGCCGACGCGCGCGAACTCGACACGCTCGCGCAGAAGGACTTCCAGCTCTACGAGGCGGTGAACGTGCTGCGCGGGCTCACCCTGGGCCGGCGCCCGGTCACCCGCGAGGCCGCGCGCTGATACCCGCGGCGGCGCCGGCGTGGCGTAACGGCCGGGAGCGAACGGCGGTCGGAGGCGGCGAGATGGCGCGCGTCCTGGTCCCCCTGGCGGAGGGCTGCGAAGAGATCGAAGCGGTGACGGTGATCGACCTCCTGCGCCGCGCCGGGATCGAGGTCGTGAGCGCCGGCCTCGCGCCCGGGCCCGTGACCGCCTCGCGCGGCACGGTCCTGGTCCCGGACACCACGCTCGACGCGGTGGCCGGGGAGGATTTCGACCTGATCGTGCTGCCGGGCGGCGGGCCCGGGGCCGAGCGCCTCGCGGCCGACCCGCGCGTCGGCGAGCTGCTCGTGCGTGCCGCGCGCGCCGGGCGCGCGATCGGCGCGATCTGCGCGGCCCCGCGCGTGCTCGCCGCCGCCGGCCTGCTCGACGGGCGCCGCGCGACCAGCTTCCCCGGAGCCCTGGACGGGCTGACGATACCCGGCCTCGACTATCGCGAAGACCCCGTGGTCGTGGACGGGCGGCTCATCACCTCGCGCGGGCCCGGGACCGCGATGGACTTCGCGCTCGCGCTGATCGAACACCTCGCCGGGCCCGAGGCGCGCGCCCGGGTGGAAGGCCCCCTGCAGCGCCCCTGAGGCCGCCCGCGCATGAAGATCGTCGAGATCGCTGCCGCCCAGGGCAGCGCCGATACCGTCGCCGCGATCGCCGAACAACACGGCGCCGCGAGCCTCCCCGCCGCGCCGCCGGGGGAGGACGGGCGCCAGACCCTGCGTGTGCTGGTCGACGCCGACAACGCGCAGCCGGTGCTGGATGCCCTGCAGGGCGTGTTCGGGAGCGATCCGCAGGCGCGCATCCTGCTGCTGCCGGCCGAGGGGATCCTGCCGCGCCCGGCGGAGTCCTCGCCCGAGGCCGCGGCCGCGGCGCGCGAGGTGGCCACGCGGGAGGAGCTCTACAACGGCGTCGAGCGCGGCGCGCGCCTCGACGCCAACTACCTGCTGCTCGTGGTGCTCTCCACCGTGGTCGCGGCCGTCGGACTCATGGAGGACAACCTCGCCGCCGTGCTCGGGGCGATGGTGATCGCCCCGCTGCTGGGTCCCAACCTCGCCTTCGGGCTCGGGACCGCGCTCGGCGACCGGCCGCTCATCGCCGGCGCGGTGCGCACCAACCTCGCGGGGCTGGCGACCGCCTTCGCCTGCGCGGCCTTTATCGGCTGGATCTGGCCCGCCAATCTGCACAGCCAGGAACTAATGGCGCGCGCCGACGTCGGCCTCGACGGCATCGTGCTCGCGCTCGCCTCCGGCGCTGCCGCCGTGCTCTCCCTCACCACCGGCCTGTCGACGGTGCTGGTCGGGGTCATGGTCGCGGTCGCCCTGCTCCCGCCGGCCGCCGCGCTCGGGCTGTTCGCCGGCGGCGGCCACTGGCGCCTCGCCGGCGGGGCCGCGCTGCTCCTCGCGGTCAACGTCGTGTGCGTCAATCTCGCCGCCACGCTCGTCTTCTGGGTACGCGGCGTGAAACCGCGCACCTGGCTCGAGAAGCGCCGCGCGCGTGAATCCCTGGCCCTGTCGATCGCGCTCTGGGCCGCGATCCTCGCCGTCCTCGTCGCCGTCATCCTGCTCCACCCGCCGGCGGTGCGCTGACGGCCCGTGTCGGGATTCTTTACAACCGAAGACGCGGCCCCGCGTTTAAAAACTGTAAGTTCAAGGACCTACAGTCACGCCAGGGGCGCAGCGCGGGAGAGCGCCGGCCCCATCCGGCGACGGACCGAATATCTATTGTGATTTCCTATCGTTGCGTGAATCCGGGCAACCTGAGGCAACTCGCGGGCTGTCGGAATTGTTTACACAGATACCCTGCCTGCACCCACCTGATCTTATAACTAATTGTATGACAACATGAATCCGGAGCCGGTATCGAACTTGCTTGGTTCCACCCTCAGCCGGCGGCGTCGGGTGCGCCGGTTGGGGCGAACGGGATCTGAGGGGGCGGGGGATGCGATTGCGCAAGCTATGGTCGGTTCTGGTGTTCGGGGCGGCGCTCGCGCCGGGGTGGGCGGGTGCGTCCGCTCTCGCGCTTCCGCCGGCGTCGGTCACGGCGACGATCAACTCGACGACGATCGATTTTTCCAAGATGGGGTCGAGTTTGACCGACCTCCAGGGCGTCACGACGTTCATGGGCTCCTGCTCGTCGACGACGACGCCCACGTGCATGTCCTGGGACTTCGGCTGGAATTTCACCGCCAAGCCCGACCCGTACATCGACGGCAACCTCATGTTCACGAACACGACGTCGGGCACGCAGACGTTCGACGTGGTGTTGACGATGCCGGTTTCGCCCGGCTTCAGCCCGGGCTACGAGAGCGGCAAACTGTCGTGGACGTGGAAGGACAACAACGACACGACCGCGACACTCAGCAACTTTGCTTGGTACGGACAGATCGACGGCGCCGACGCCTTCTCGCTCGCCACCTTCGGCGGGACCTGCGGCGGCAGCTCGATCGGCTGCAGCGGGACGGGCGGTCCGCTCAGCGGCGGGCCCACACTCGTGCCGACCGGTGTGTCGACGAGCATCGGCATGCGCTTCCACTTCGATCTCAGTGCCGGTGATAGCGCCAGCTTCACCAGCCGCTTCGAGGTCACGCCGGTGCCGCTGCCCGCGCCGCTGGTGCTGTTCGCCTCCGGCCTCCTCGGGCTGACCGGGCTCGCCGCGCGCCGCCGCCGGGCGTAGGCCCGCACCCGGCCTCAGCGCCGGCGCCCGCCGCGCCAGGCGGCGAGGAGCAGCAGCACGCCGAGCCCGCTCAGGACCCAGCCGATCAGCGGCGTGCTGCCCATCCACTGCGCGAGGTCCACCGGCGCCCCGGTGAGCAGCGCCCCGCTCACCAGGAGCGCGGCCCCGGCGACCACGCGCGTGGTGCGGCGGCTCGCGTGGCGCACCTCCTCGCGCAGCCGCTCGAGTTCCTCCGAGCGCCAGCGCACCTCCAGGCGCCCCTCGCGCGCGCGGTCGAGGACGTCGTGGACCAGCTCCGGGAGCTGCGGGAGCTTCTCGCCCCAGGCCGGCAGGTTGGTGCGGATCGTGTGCAGGAACGAGCGCAGCCCCACCTGCTCGCTCATCCAGCGCTCCAGGAAGGGCTTGGCCGTCTGCCACAGGTCGAGGTCCGGATACAGCAGCCGCCCCAGTCCCTCGATGTTGAGGAAGGTCTTCTGCAGCAGCACGAGCTGCGGCTGCACCTCCATGTTGAAGCGCCGCGCGGTCTGGAACAGGCGCACCAGCAGGTAGCCGAAGGAGATGTCCTTGAGCGGGCGCTCGAAGATCGGCTCGCACACCGTGCGGATGGCCGATTCGAATTCGTCCACGCGCGTGTGCGCCGGCACCCAGCCCGATTCCACGTGCAGCTCCGCCACGCGCCGATAGTCGCGGCGGAAGAAGGCGAGGAAGTTCTCCGCGAGGTAGCGCTGATCGACGGGGTTGAGGGTGCCCATGATCCCGAAGTCCACGGCCAGGTAGCGCCCCTCGGGGGAGACGAAGATGTTGCCCGGATGCATGTCGGCGTGGAAGAAGTTGTGGCGGAAGACCTGGGTGAAGAAGATCTCCACGCCGCGCTCGGCGAGCCCGCGCAGGTCGATGCCGGCGGCGCGCAGCGCGGCCACGTCGCTCACCGGGATGCCGTGGATGCGCTCGATGACCATCACGGTGCGCCGGCTCAGCGGCCAGTCGACCTCGGGCACGTAGAGCATCTCCGAGCCCTGGAAGTTGCGCCGCAACTGCGAGGCGTTGGCGGCCTCGCGCAGCAGGTCGAGTTCGTCGTAGAGGGTCTTCTCGAACTCGGCCACGACGTCGCGCACGTGCAGCCGCCGCCCCTCGCGCCAGTAGCGCTCGGCGAGCCCGGCGAGGTAGTGCAGGAGGGCGACGTCGCGCCGGATCCGCCGTTCGATGCGCGGGCGCAGGACCTTGACGACGACCTCACGGCCGTCCTCGAGCCGCGCCGTATGGACCTGCGCGATCGAGGCCGAGGCCAGCGGGATCTCGTCGAAGCGCTTGAACACGCGCTCCAGCGGCTCGCCGTAGGCGCGGCGGATGATGGCGCGCGCCTCCCCGCCGGGAAACGGCGCCACGCGGTCCTGCAGCCGCGCCAGCTCGTCGGCGACGTCGGCGGGGAGCAGGTCGCGGCGCGTGGACAAGGCCTGCCCGAACTTGACGAAGATCGGACCGAGGTCCTCGAGCGCGCGCCGGATGCGTACCCCGCGCGGGGTGTTGCGGTCGCGCAGCCAGTAGCCCGGCGAGAGGTACATGAGAAAGCGCACCGGCCGGAACAGGTGCGTGGCGAGCACGACCTCCTCGAGGCCGTGGCGCAGCAGCACGAGGTTGATGTGCACGACGCGCAACGCCAGTGACGGCCGCATCACCCGGCTCCTCCACCGCGCCCCGCCGCCGGGTCCATCGCCCGCCCTACCCGGAACGCTTCGCGGCGAGCGCCGCCTCGAGGCGCGCGACCCGCGCGTCGAGGCGGTCGGTGTCGGCGCGCAAGCGGTCGACGGCGTCGAGCAGGGCCTCGACCTCGCGCCGCGGCGGCGCGTGGCGGGCCTCGTAGTGCAGGTAGTCGGCGAGATCGCGCACCAGGGTATCGGCGCCGCGCCGCACGCCCGCGCCCACGGCGCGAACACCGCGCCCGATCCGGTGCGCGGCGGGGTCGCCCAGCACGCCCGCCAGCGCCTCCTCCCAGTCCGGGTCGAGGCGCGCGAGGATCGCCTGCAGCCGTTGGCCAAGCTCGATGTCGCCGCTGACCTCGACCCCGTCGCGGTCGGCGCCGTGCGAGAGCGCAAGGCGCGCCAGCGCCCACGGCGTCCCGCGGATGCGCGTGTCCGGGGCGCCGGCGCAGGCGCGCGCGAGCTGCAGCCCCTCGGGCCCCGGGATCACGTACAGCGTCCACGCCGGCGGCGCGACCTCCACGGCGACGATGCGTCCGGCGAGTGCGCGCACCGCCTCGAACGCCTCGGGATCGAGGCGCAGCGCGCGGTTGCAGGCCGCCTCCAGCGCCGCGAGCGGGGCGTCCACGCTCATCCGGCGCGCGCGCCCGCGCCGCTCACAGGCGGAAGCCCCGGTGCACCGCGACGATGCCCGCACTCAGGTTGAAGTACTCGCAGCGCGCGAAGCCCGCGCGCTCCATCATCCCACGCAGGGTCTCCTGGTCGGGGTGCATGCGGATGGACTCGGCCAGGTAGCGGTAGCTCGCCGCGTCGCCCGCGATCAGCCGCCCCATCACGGGAAGCACCCGGAAGGAGTAGGCGTCGTAGACCGGGCGCAGCGCCGCCACCGTCGGGCGCGAAAACTCGAGCACGATTACGCGCCCGCCGGGGCGCAGGACACGGTACATCTCGCGCAGGGCCGCGTCCTTGTCGGTCACGTTGCGCAGGCCGAAGGCGATGGTCACGCAATCGAAGGAGCGCGCGGCGAAGGGCAGACACTCGGCGTCGGCCTGCGCGAGGCGCACGCCGGAGGCGATCCCGCCGTCGAGCAGCCGCGCGCGCCCGCGCGCGAGCATCGCCGCATTGACGTCGGCGAGCACGACCGCCCCGCGCGGCGCCACCCGGCGCGCCAGCAGCGCGGTCAGGTCGCCGGTGCCGCCGGCGAGGTCGAGCACGCGCCGGCCCGGGCGCGCCCCGGTCAGCTCCACCGCCCAGCGTTTCCACCAGCGGTGCAAGCCGAAGGACATGACGTCGTTCATCAGGTCGTAGCGGTCCGCCACCGACTCGAAGACCGCACGCACGCGGCGCGCCTTCTCGCGCACATCGACGCGCTCGAAGCCGAAATCGGCGGTACCGTCGCCCGCGCGACCCGGATCGCGTCCGTCCTGATTCAACGTCCGCCCCCCGCCGGGGCCGACGCGGTGCGATCGCCGGCGCTCACCCGTGCGCCCCGCTGCCGTTGCCGCGGCGCGCGTGGCCCGCCTCCTTGAGCCGCTGCAGGTAGTCGCGCCAGTATTCTTCCTGGTGCGCCCCGAGGTCGTAGAGGGTCTCCCACGCGTAGATCCCGGTGTCGTGGCCGTCGTCGAAAACGAGACAGACGGCGTAGGTGCCGACCGGTTCGATGCGGGTGATGTTGACGTCCTCCTTGCCGACCTGCAGGGTGCCCGTCCCCGGACCGTGCCCGCGCACCTCCGCCGACGGCGAATACACCCGCAGGTATTCGCACGGCAGGTGGAAGCGCGCGCCGTCGTCGAAGGCGATCTCGAGCACGCGCGATTTCTGGTGGAGCTTGATCTCGGTGGGGTGCACCTTCTTCTGAGCGTTCATATCGGGCCTCGTGGCTGTGACCGACCGGCCGGCACGCCGGCCGGTCTGCGAAACACTATACTGCGGACCTCTCCGCGAACAGGCGCGCAAGCGCTACAGGATGTAGCGCGTCAGGTCCTCGTCCTTGGCGAGCTCGCCGAGGGCCTGATCCACATAGGCCGCATCGACCGCCACCGTCTCCCCCGAGCGGTCGGCGGCCTCCGCGGAGAGCCCTTCGAGCAGCCGCTCCAGGACCGTGTGCAGCCGCCGCGCACCGATGTTCTCGGTGCGCTCGTTGACCTGCCAGGCGACCTCGGCGATGCGCGCCACGCCGTCCGGCAGAAACTTCAGCGTCACGCCCTCGGTGGCCATCAGCGCCGTGTATTGCTCGGTGAGGGAGGCGTCGGGTTCGGTGAGGATGCGCGTGAACTCCTCCACGCCGAGGGCGTCGAGTTCCACCCGGATCGGCAGCCGCCCCTGCAGCTCCGGGATCAGGTCCGAGGGCCGCGCGAGATGGAACGCGCCCGAGGCGATGAACAGGATGTGGTCGGTGCGCACCATACCGAACTTGGTGTTCACGGTGCAGCCCTCGACCAGCGGCAGCAGGTCGCGCTGGACCCCCTCCCGCGACACGTCGGGGCCGCTGTACTCGCCGCGCTTGGTGACCTTGTCGAGTTCGTCGAGGAACACGATCCCGTTCTGTTCCACGTCGTGCACCGCGCGCAGCTTGATTTCGTCCTCGTTGACGAGCTTCGCGGCCTCTTCGTCCTCGATCAGTTTCAGCGCGTCGCGTACCTTGAGGGTACGACGGCGAGTGCGCCCGCCGGCCAGGTTCTGAAACAGTCCCTGGAGCTGGCTGGTCATCTCCTCCATGCCCGGCGGGGTCATGATCTCCACGCCCATCGGCGCCACCGCCACTTCGACCTCGACCTCGCGCTCGTCGAGTTCGCCGGCGCGCAGCATGCGCCGGAACTTCTCCCGCGTCGGCGTGTCGTGCTCCAGCGGCTCGGCGTTGAAGCCGACCCCGCGCGGGCGCGGCAGCAGCGCATCGAGCACCCGATCTTCGGCCGCCCCCCGGGCGCGGTCGCGCACTTTGCGCATCTCCTGCTCGCGGATCATCTTTACGGCGGCGTCCACCAGGTCGCGGATGATCGACTCGACGTCGCGCCCGACATAGCCGACCTCGGTGAACTTGGTGGCCTCGACCTTGATGAACGGCGCGTTCGCCAGCCGCGCGAGACGCCGCGCGATCTCGGTCTTGCCCACGCCCGTGGGGCCGATCATCAGGATGTTCTTCGGCGTGATCTCGCTGCGCAGCGGTTCCGGCACCTGCTGGCGGCGCCAGCGGTTGCGCAGCGCGATCGCCACGGCGCGCTTGGCGGCGGCCTGGCCGATGATGTGCTTGTCCAGCTCCTGGACGATCTCTCTCGGGGTCATCTCGCTCATGGTTCGTGCCGGCGCCGCCCGCGCCTCACAGCTCCTCGATGGTGAGATTGCGGTTCGTATAGATGCAGATGTCGGCGGCGATCTCCAGCCCCTTTTCCACGATGGCGCGCGCCTCGAGATCGGTGTTCTCCAGCAGCGCGCGCGCTGCCGCCTGCGCGTAGGGGCCGCCCGAACCGATCGCCATCAGGCACCGCTCGGGTTCGACCACGTCGCCGGTGCCGGAGATGATCAGCGAGGTCGACTCGTCGGCGACCGCGAGCAGCGCCTCGAGCCGGCGCAGGGTACGATCCGTGCGCCAGTCCTTGGCGAGTTCGACCGCGGCGCGTGTGAGGTGGCCGGAGTGCTGCTCGAGCTTGCCCTCGAAGCGCTCGAACAGGGTGAACGCGTCGGCCGTGCCGCCGGCGAAGCCGGCCAGCACGCGGTCGTGATACAGACGCCGGACCTTGCGCGCGTTGCCCTTGAGCACGACGTTGCCCATCGACACCTGGCCGTCGCCGCCGATGGCGACGCGGCCGTTGCGCCGCACCGAGAGGATCGTGGTTGCGTGGAGAGCATCCATGGAGCGGGGTCCCTGCCGGTTCGGGCCCGGCGCCGGACCCGCTATTCTACACGATCCGCGCCTGCGGTCGGGCCGGCTCAGCGCCGCTTGCGGGCGCGCGGGTGCGCGGCGTCATAGACGCGCGCGAGGTGCTGGAAGTCCACGTGGGTGTAGATCTGGGTGGTGCGGATGTCGGCGTGGCCGAGGAGCTCCTGTACGGCGCGCAGGTCCCCGCTGGACTCGAGCAGGTGGCTGGCGAAGGAGTGGCGCAGCCGGTGCGGGTGCACCCGCGCGTCGAGGCCGGCGGCCTGCGCCCGCAGCGCCAGGCGCCGCTGGATGGCGCGGGCGCCGAGGCGCCGACCCGAGCGCCCCAGGAACAGCGCATCGCCCGCGTCCGGCCGCGCCAGGCCGGCGCGCACGGTGAGCCAGGCGCGCAGCGCCGCGCAGGCGTGGCGCCCGACCGGGACGATGCGCGTCTTGGCGCCCTTGCCGGTGACCTGTACGGTGGCGTCGTCGAGGTCGACCATGGCGCAGTCGAGGGCGACGGTCTCGGCCAGGCGCAGGCCCGAGGAATAGAGCAGCTCCATGATCGCGCGGTCGCGCACCGCGAGCGGATCGGACGGCGCGACCTCCAGCAGCCGGGCGACCTGATCGGCATCGAGCGTGCGCGGCAGGCGGCGCCCGCTGCGGGGCGCCGGCACGGACGCCGCCGGATTCGCCGCCGCCAGGCCCTCGCGCAGCAGAAAGCGGTAGAAGGAGCGCACTGCGGAGAGCATGCGCTGCACGCTGCGACCCGAGAGTCCCGCGCGGTGGCGCTCGGCCGCGAAGGCCCGTACCTCGGCCGCGGTGAGCAGGGCCCAGTCCCCGATCCCGCGCCGGCGCCGGAAGGCGTCGAGCGCATCGAGGTCGCGGCGGTAGGCGCTGCAGGTGCGCGCGGAACAGCGGCGCTCGCTCGCCAGGTGCTCGAGAAAGCGCTCCAGGGCGGCGCCGGCCGGCATGTGGGCCTCAGTCCACGTAGGGGCGCAGGGTGTGGCTGACCAGTTCGCCCATGTGCCGCAGGAAGACCGTCCCCATCGCCGGATGGAACCGGTGCGGGTCGCGGCTGCCGATGGCGAGGATGCCGAGGGGGCGCGCCGCCACCAGAGGGATCACGGCGCCGGAGGCGATCGCCGGCGCATCCTCGCCGAACAGGAATTCGAGCTGCTGCGTCTTGAGCCGGCCGCACACGGGCCGGTTGGTCTCGAGGACCTTGGCGAAGTGGGCGAGGCCCGGATCGGCGCCGTCGAGTGCCCGCACGTGCGCCGGGGCGGCGGCCGGCGCGGGCGCGTCGATCAGGCACAGCGCCACGGCGTCGGCGCGGAAGTCGCGGCGCAGCACCTCGTCGAGTGTCTCGAGGACGTCCTGCAGGTCGGTGGCGTCGGCGAGTGCGACTCCGAGCTGCTGCATGCGCCCGGTGAGTTCCTCGTTGTCGCGCGCGGCCTGCACCATGTCCATCAGCTTGCGGCGCAACTGCTGATTCTGCTGGCGCAGCGCGCCGACCTGACGTTCGATCAGGGACACGGCCCCGCCGCTCGGATGCGGCACGCGCAGGGTCGTCAACAGGGTGATGTGCTTCTCGAAGAAGTCCGGATGGCTGCGCAGGTACTCGATGACCGCCGCTTCGCTGATCGGCTCCTCGTCGACGCCCGCCGGACGCTGGGTGCTCATGGCCGGATCTGTCCCTCGAATACCGAGACGGCCGGTCCAGTCATCCACACCGGCGCGCCTTCGCCGGACCAGGATAGCACAAGTTCCCCGCCCGGCAGGCGGATGTGAACGCGCTCGTCGAGGAGCCCGCGCAGACGCCCGGCGACCGCCGCGGCGCACGCACCGCTGCCGCAGGCCGGCGTCTCGCCGGCGCCGCGCTCGTAGACGCGCAGGCGCGCGTGGGTGCGGTCGACGACCTGCAGGAAGCCGACGTTGGCGCGCTGCGGGAAGCGCGGGTGGGACTCGATGGCGGGCCCCAGCGTCGCCACCGGCGCGCGCTCGACGTCGTCGACGAGCAGCACCGCGTGCGGGTTGCCCATCGAGACGGCGTCGATGCTCACCTCGCGCCCGTCCACCTCGAGCGTGTAGCCCGGTGCGCGCCGTTCGGCCGCGAACGGGATCGCCGCGGGCTCCAGGCGCGGGATGCCCATGTCGACCGTCACCGCCCCGTCGGCCTCCAGCCGCGCGCGCACGCGCCCGGCATCGCCCTGCAGGACCAGTTCCGGACGTTCGGCCAGCCCGTGATCCGCGAGGTAGCGGGCGATGCAGCGCACGCCGTTGCCGCACTGTTCGGCGCGGCTGCCGTCGGCGTTGTAGATGACATAGCGGAAATCGGCCGCGGGGTCGGTGGGGGCGCCGATGATCAGCACCTGATCGCAGCCCACGCCGAGGCGGCGGTCGGCGAGGCGGCGCACCTGCGCGGCGCCGAGGTCCAGCGGCGCCGTCAGGGTGTCGACGACGACGAAGTCGTTGCCCAGCCCGTGCATCTTGGTGAAGTGCATGCGCGCAGCTTACCGCACGCATGGGCCGCCGGGCCATGCGGGCCGGGCGGCCGGCAGGCGGCCGCTCACGGTGAGATGGCGGTCGCCGCGGGCGGCGACGCGCAGCGAGCCGAGCCCCGCCGCGGCGAGCTGGCGGCGGACCTCGCCGGGCTCGAAGGCGGCGCAGAGCGAGTGCAGGAAGTCCCGCTGCAACACCGGCGGCTCGCCGCCCGCATGGGCGGCGACGAGCGCCTGCGCCTGCGCGGCGCTCGCCGGGCGCCGCAGGTCCACGACGTAGACGGCCGCACCCGGGCGGCCGTGACGGCGCAGCGCCTGCCAGAGTACAGCGGGGTCGTGGAGGTGATGCAGCAGGCTGTTGGAGATCACCACGTCGTAGGCGCGTTCGGGCAGATCGGTCTGCGGCAGACGCGCGTGAATCAGGCGCACCCGTTCGCGCACGCCCGCCGCCGTCAGGGCACGGTCGGCCCAGCGCAGCATGTTGGCCGCGCCGTCGAGGGCGTCGACGCGGCAGGCCGGGTAGGCCTCGAGGAAGCGCCGGGTGATATCGCCCGGCCCGCAGCCCAGATCGAGTACCCGCCCGACCACCGCGAGCCGCGGGAAGGCCCCGCGAAAGCCCTCGATGAACCGCCGGTGCGGTTCCTCGAAATCCGCCTCGGCGTAGGCGCGCACCTGCCCGGGCTCGTCCATCAGCTCCGGCTCGGGGATCCGTTCCATCGCGGCGCGATCCCGGCGGCTCAATGGCCCGGCATCTCGATCTCTGGATGCTGGATTTCCGGCCGCTCGATCTGGGGCCGCTCGATCTGGGGGCGTTCGATCTGGGGCCGCTGGATTTCGGGCGGCTCGATCTCCGGCTTGCGGATTTCGGGCCGCTCGATCTCGGGTTTCCCGCCCTCCGTGTGGGCGCCCTCGGGGCGTTCGACCTGCGCCCCGTGCTCCGCCCCGCCGCGCTCGGCGTGCGGGCGCGACGGTGCCCGCGGCGGCTCGACGCGCAGCAGGTCGAGGGCGCCGTCGGCCCCGATCCGCCCGGCGAACACCAGCGGCCGGTCGCGGTGCAGCTCGGCGCGTTCGGGCGCGGCGAGGCGCGTGACCGGACGCAGGACGACACCGTTGCTGTGCAGCGTTCCGTTCGCGCTCATCGTGGGATACCCCGCCATCTCCACGTAGCGCCCGCGACCGCCGAGGTCGGGCCGCTCCGGGAGCGCCCGCGCGGCCACGATCACGCCGGCGCGGTAGCGCCCGACGATACGCACCGCCGCGCCGCGCGCCGGCATCGGCCCCCCGCGCAGACGCACCGGTTGGGCCCCCACCTGCAGGACGCCGCCGGGGCCCGCCGCCGTCACCCGGCCTTCGAGGACCGCCCGCACCCCGGCGGGGGCGGCCCCGGCGCGATGACGCACCGCGACGCGCGTGGCCACCCAGCGCCCGCGCCCGTCGCCGAGGGCGCTCACCGCCACCCAGTCGCCGCGCCGCAGGGTGACCGGATCACCGCCGGCACTGGCCACCGGCGTCCCGGCGGGGATGCGCACGCGCTGACCGAATACGACGATGCCGCGGCCGTCGGGCGCGAGCGCCTGCACCGGCCCGACCAGCGGGTGGCGCACCGCGACCGCGGCGGCGCGGCCGGTGCGCCGCCCCGGCGCGCCGGTCCCGCGCACGACCACCGTATCGCCGACGCGGAGTGCAGTGCGCCCGGCCGGGTGCCCGTCGACGGTGTAGCGGGTACGCGGCCCGAGGAAGTACTCGCGGCCGTTCACGAAGATGCTGCCGAAGCCCTGGATCGGCCCGAACCCGGTGATACCGGTGCCGCCGATACCGCCGCCGGGGGCCCCCAGCGACAGGGGACCGGCGAGGGCGGCGAGCAGCAGCACCGGCAGCAGGCGCAGCGAAACGCCGGTGCGCCGGCGCCGACGCGCGCGGCGCATGCCCGCCTCAGTTTCCACGGTCGGGGGGGGTCCCAGGGCCACCGCTGTCCTCCTCGTAGTAGTAGATCCCCAGTCGCAGGCGCCGGCGCGGCGCCCGCGGACTCTCGGTCCCGACCGTCGTCGCGTCGATCAGGCGCCGGTTGGCCGCGCGCAGCACCGGCTCCGCGAGCCGGACCAGTTCGGGGCGCAGCCGGTCGAGTTCCGCGGCGGGGATCGAATCATGATACAGGGCACGCTCCAGATAGGGGCGGTCCGGGTGGGTCAGATTGTGCAGCGCGCTGCGCAGGTGGTCGCCGACATTGGCGGCGAGGAACTCGAGCTTCTCCTCCGGGAGCGGCGAGACGTAGGCCGTGCGCCGCAGGCGCACGCCCCGGGGAGTCTCTTCGGCCGCGCCGACGCGCACGAGCTCGTCCAGCACCGAGCGCGCGCGCACGTCCGCGGTCACGCCGCGCACGAGCCCCTCGAAGGAGGGACCCGCGCCCGCCTCGCGCAGCGGGAGTTCTCTCGGGGCCCCGTCGGCGTCGAGGTACTCCGGCGCCGAAGCCCAGGTGGCGACCACCCGCGCGGCGAGGTTCGCGGCCGGTGCGGGCGCGGGCGGGGTCGCGGCGCCCTCCCACACTTTGCGCAGGCGCTTGACCTCGCGGCGGTGGATACCCGTCAGCAGACTCAGGCGGCTGTCGGTCGCGCGGGCCGCGCCGGCGTCGAGGGCGGCGGCTTCCGCGACATAGAGGCCCTTGAGCAAGGCACACAGCGCCGGGTAGTGCCAGCCGTGCCCGATCAGATACCGCACCAGGGGGCGCAGCAGGCCGATCAGCGCGGTCTGAAGCGGGTTGCCCGCCATCTTCGACTCCAGCGCGACCCGGATCGTGACCCGGGTCACAGAAACGGAACCGTCATTTGACAGTGGGAAAAAATCCCACTACGATTTCCATCGTAGCGTAACCAGACTGTAGTGTAAAGGCGACACTCCAGTTTTGGAATGGGATAAAATTCCACGCAATACAGGGCCTGGCCCGGGGCGGATATCACCCCCGGGGCGGATCCACCGGCAGAAAGGAGAGGCGAATGCGTCGAGCGGCGCGGGTGGCGGTGGCATTGGTACTGGCGGGCGCGGGAGCCGGCTGGGGGCCGCAGTCCTTGGCGGCCCAACCGCAGGTCACGGTGGGCGTGCAGCCGTCCTATTTCGAAGGCGGTTTCGGCACCCCCGGAAACATCCAGATCTGGTACGTCCCCACCTATATCCGCTACCACGACGGGAACGCGGAACTCAAGCTCACCGTGCCCTATATCGCAGTCAAGAGCAGCGGCGCCCTGGTCTCCGGGGGCACCGTCGTCGGCAAGACCGGGAGCGGTTCGTCGCGCACCGAAAGCGGCCTGGGCGACCTGTGGCTGGAAGGCAAGTACACGCTGCACGGGCGCGGCGCGATGCCGGATCTGGCGCCCTACACGAAGATCAAGTTCGCCACCGCCTCACGCAGCAAGGGCCTGGGGACCGGCGAGAACGACTACGAATTCGGCCTCGAGGCCGATACCGTGATCGGTACCGGCCTGTTTCCGTTCGGGCAGATCGGCTACCGCGTCGTCGGATCCCCGCCCAACCTCCCGCTGCGCAACATCGTCACCTATGAGGTCGGCGCCAGCCTGAGAGTGGTCCCGGGGCAGTTCCTGACCCTGATGTACTCCGGCCATCAGTCCGAGCAGGCCGGATTCGCGGCGGCCTCCGATGCGATCGCCGCGTGGAACTACGATCTGCGGCCCGGTACCGGGTTCCAGGTCTTCGGTGATCTGGGGTTGAGCAGCGGCAGTCCCGACTACGGCGTCGGCGTCGGCGCTCATCTCCGGTTCTGAGCGTACCGCTCTACGAGGAGGTAACGGCAATGAAGCACACGAAGAGAGCAGGTTTCCTGATTTCCGCGGCCTCGGCGCTCGCGCTCGGGCTGTCCCTGGGCGCGACGGCCACCGCCGCCCCCGCATCCGCCGGAGTCGACGTCCAGGTGCAGGGCACGACCGGCGCCACCGTGGGTGACGACTCGGCGAGCGCCGCGATGGACGGATCGATGGCGGCCACCCCGGCGGTGTCCAACGGACCGGGCGCGCCGGCCACCGCCGCCGTCCCCGGCAACCCGAGGGCGCAGAGCGAGGTCGAACTGCATCGCCCCGAACACCGGGGGCCCGATATCGACCGGCCGCACGTCGACAAGCCCGACGTCGACAAGCCCGACGTGGACAAGCCCGACGTGGACAAACCGGATGTCGACCGGCCGCACGTCGACCGGCCCGAGATCGAGAAGCCGGAAATCGAAAAGCCGGAAATCGAGAAGCCCGAGATCCAGCGCCCGGAGATTCAGCGCCCGGAGATCGACCGGCCCGAGGTGAATCGCCCCGAGGTCGACTGATCGACCCCCTCCGGAGGGCGGCCGCCCGCGGCCGCCCTCCTCCCTTCGTTCCGGTAACGACGGCGGGTCCTTTCGGGTGCCGCACGCCGTCTCTCAGGGATCGAGTCGGGACTCCCCCCGCATCAGGTCCTCGATGCTCTCGCGCCGCCGTGCCAGTCGCACGCGCCCGCCGTCGACCAACACCTCGGCCGCACGCGGGCGTGCATTGTAGTTGGAACTCATCGAAAAGCCGTACGCGCCCGCGCCGCGGACGGCCAGCAGGTCGCCGGCGCGCACGGCGAGCGCACGCTCCTTGCCGAGAAAGTCCCCCGTCTCGCAGATCGCGCCGACCACGTCGTAGACCCGGGCGCGCTCGTCCGGCCGCGGGCGCACCGGCTGGATTTCGTGCCAGGCGCCGTAGAGCGCCGGGCGCAGGAGGTCGTTCATGGCCGCATCGACCACCACGAAGTCGCGCGCCGCGCCGTGCTTGAGGTATTCCACCCGCGTGAGCAGCACGCCGGCGTTGGCCACCAGCGCCCGGCCGGGCTCGATCAGGATCTCCAGATCCTCGCCCGCCAGCACCGGCGCCAGCGCCGCCGCGTACTGTTCCGGCGACGGCGGGCACTCGTCGCGGTAACGCACGCCGAGCCCGCCGCCGAGGTCGAGATGCGCGACGTCGATCCCCTCGTCGCGCAGGGTGTGGACGAGGCCGAGCACGCGCTCGAGGGCGGCGACGAACGGCCCGGTGTCGGTGAGCTGCGAGCCGATGTGACAGTCCACCCCGCGCACCTCCACGTGTGCCATGTCGGCCGCGCGCCGGTACAGGGCGAGGGCGGTTTCGGGGTCGACGCCGAACTTGTTCTCCTTGAGACCGGTGGCGATGTAGGGGTGGGTGCGGGCGTCGACATCGGGGTTCACCCGCAACGAGACCGGTGCGCGCACCCCCACCTCGCCGGCCACGGCGTCGAGGCGTTCGAGTTCGGCCTCGGACTCCACGTTGAAGCAGTGGATGCCCGCTTCCAGCGCCCGGCGCATCTCGTCGGCGCGCTTGCCGACGCCGGAGAACACCGTCTTCCCGGCCGCGCCCCCCGCGCGCAACACCCGTTCCAGTTCGCCCACGGACACGATGTCGAAGCCGGAACCCAGGCGCGCGAGTACGTCCAGCAGCGCCAGGTTGCCGTTGGCCTTGACCGCGTAGCAGACCAGATGCCGGCGCCCGGCGAGGGCGGCGTCGAAGGCGCGCCAGTGGCGCTCGAGGGTGGCGCGCGAGTAGACGTAGCACGGTGTACCGTGGGCGGCGGCGACCGCCTCGAGATCGACGTCCTCGGCGAACAGCCGGCCGTCGCGGTAGCGGAAGTGATCCATGGAGGTCGAATCCCGGGCCGCCGGTCTCAGGGGGCCTGCGGGGCGGCGGCGGGTTTCCGCCCGCCGTCGTCCGGGCGCGGCTTCGCCGGGGCCGAGGACTTCGGCGCCGCCGGTGGCGGCAGGTAGAGCGGCCCCTTCTGGCCGCAGCCGCCGAGGGCCGGACCGGCGAGGACCACTACCAAGGCCGTTCGTGGCAGAATGCCCATTCGGTCGGGAGGCGTGACGGGGTCCGCAGGCTTGCGATGCGTGCGAGTATAACAGGGAACCCGCCGTCGCCGGTCACCGCGGCCGCGGCGCCGGAGGCGGCGGCGCGATGAGCGGCGGCACCGCATTGCCCGAGTGCGTGGAGCGCGGCGCGTCGGGTGCCGCAGACGCCGCGGTGATCTGGCTGCACGGGCTCGGCGCCGACGGGCACGACTTCGAGCCCCTGGTCGGGCAGTTGCGCCTCCCCCCGGCGCCCGTCATCCGCTTCGTGTTTCCCCACGCGCCGGTCCGCCCCGTCACGCTGAACGGCGGCGCACGCATGCGCGCCTGGTACGACCTCGCCCTCCCCGGCCCCGGGTGGCGCGAGGACGAGGCGGGGATCGTCGCGGCGGGGCGCATCGTACGCGCGCTGATCGAGCGTGAGATCGACCGCGGCGTGCCGGCCGGGCGCATCGTGCTCGGCGGGTTCTCGCAGGGCGGGGCGCTGGCCCTGTACAGCGCGTTGCGTCACCCCGAGCGGCTTGCCGGGGCCGCGGTCCTATCCGCCTACCTGCCTCTCGCCGGGCGCCTGGATGCCGAGGCCGCCGCGGCGAACCGCGACCTGCCCCTGTTCGTGGCCCACGGCGGCGCCGATCCGGTCATCGCCCCGGAGATCGCCGAGCGCTCGTGCCGGCGGCTGCGCGAACTCGGCTACGCACCGCAGTGGCATCTCTACGACATGGGCCATACGGTATGCCCCGAGGAGGTCCGGGATCTGCGCGCGTGGCTGCTGGGGGAGGCCCTGGCGGGCCCCTGACGGGGCGGGGTCAGGACGCCGGCCCGAGTTCGTCGAGGGCGCGGCGCAGGCGCTCCTCGATACGCTTCTTGTAGTTCAGGTAGTGGACGGTCTGGATCGCGCCGCGGACCTCGGCGCCGAGGACGTCGCGCGAGACATCGATGTCCGTGACATAGATCGGGTAGCGCCCGCCCTGTTCACGGCGCGCCACGACGTGGCGGGCGAACTCGGTGTACAGATCCTCGCCGTATTGGAGCGAGGAGAACTCCCGGTGATCGCAATAGAGCGTGTAGTCCACCTGCCGGCCCACCGAGCGGGCGATGACCTGGACGTCGAAGTAGCCTGCGTCCGGGGCGGCGCGCACGAACCGCGCGGGCTCCGCCATCCAGAGGTCCGCTCCCCGATGCTCCAGCCGGTAGTACTCGACCCGCTCGCGGGGCGCCGTCGCGGTGTCCGCGGCCGGCGCGCGGCGGTGCCGCACCGATTCGAGGAAGCGCTGAAACTGCGCGAGGAGTGCGGTCTCGTCGTAGAACGCCAGGGACTGATGAAACAGGGACCCGCGCTCGTCGACGACGTAGACCTCCGCGTGCTCCCCGGCGAGGTGGTAGTAGAACGCCACCAGGCCGGGGCGCGCGGCCTGAAAGATCAGCGGGAGGGGCGTCTCGCGCAGCGTCTGCGGGTCGAACAGGACGGGGCCGAATTCCTCGCGCGGCGCGGCGAGCCGCTCCATCAGCGCTTCGAGCGAGGACAGGTTGCGGTGGCGCGGGACGTGGTTCTCCGGCTCGAGCAGATAGTAGCGGTGCGCCACGCGTACGATGAAGCGCGCCGTGTCCGAACGGCACAGTCCGTAGAAGCAGTTGATCACGTCCTGGAACAGCCCCTCGACGCGCTGCGCGATCAGCGGGCCGCGGGTCGAGGAGAAGCTGTAGGCCGCCGGGACGCGCGGCACGCTCCCACCGCCCTGCGGGGCCCAGCCGAGGAAATCGCACAGACAGTCGAGCAGCGCGTTTGGGCCCGTGTAACGGAAGGTCAGCACCTCCTGCCAGCTCGTGAGCACGACGAGGTCGAAGCTCAGGGCGAGGTTCTCCCAACGCCCCCCGTAGCACAGGGCGTCGGTGCGGTTGCTGGTCAGATGCATGCCGCGGCGCGTCAGGTGCGCCATCGGATCGGTCCCGAGATTGATGATCAGCAGCGCCTGCAGGATCCGTGGGGCACGCGCCAGCTCCTCCAGACGCGCGTCGCCGAGCCGCGCGCCGGGGAAGCTGCGCTCGAAGCAGTCGAGGATTCCGTGCAGCTCCCCGTAACTCACGTCGCAATCGCGGGTCTGCAGACCGATCACGGTGCCGCGGTTGATGAGGCGGTTGAAGTAGCACCAGGCGAGGATCTCGACCAGGCCGTGGGCACGTTTCAGCGGTCCCTCGCCGCGCGCCTCCGCGACCCCCGGATCGTCGCGGAACAACAACCACTTCGACTGGTCGGGGCCGCCGTCCTCCTGGACGATGGTCAGCCGCTCCTCGGCCAGGTTGCGCGAGATGCCGGGATTGATGAGATCCACCTTTCCGGCCTTGCGCTCGAAGGACGAATAGAGCTTGCGACCGAGCGTGTTGAGATCCAGCGGGTCGATCGAGGCCCCGTGCCGGTGATCGCGGGCGAAGTCGGAGAGCACCTGGTAGCTGCGCGTGAGCTGATCGACGAGCACGCGCCGCTCCTCGAGGACGCGATGGATCTTCCACGAACCGCGCGTATCGAGCGTGTGCAGCTCGACCGACCCCCAATGCCATTCGCGCGTCAGGGCGCGCATCACCTCGCGCCGGCGGTTGGATCGCGACGGCAGATCGGGTTCGCTGAGGCGCTCGTTGACCTTGAAGTAGAAACAGCGCCGCGCCAGCTCGAGGCGTTCGCGGTCGCCGCGCGCGTCGAGGTACTCCTCGACCTTGGCCTCAAGCATCACGTAGGGGTCCAGCCGGTCGAGATCGGTCTCGCCCTCGTAGACGGCGCGCTTGAAGCGCAGGCTGAGCAGGTCCACATGCGGGTACTCGCTGGCGTAGACCTCCATCAGCAGGATCTTGAGCAGGGACTTGTAGGGCGAGTCGATGGCCTTGTAGAGCTGCCACAGCGAGGCGCCGAGAAACTCGCCTGCGGGCACTTCGGCCAGCCCGCCGAGATCGATATCCTCGCCCGCGCGCACGAACCGGCGGCGCTTGAGATCGTGGACGTATTCGTCGTAGCGGTCTTCGGCCTCCGGCGGCACCAGCCACCAGATCGGGTAGCGCCCGGCGAGGAGCAGCCCGGTGCGATAGAACTCGTCGAGCAGCAGCTGGTGTTGGATCCGGCCGCTGCTGTCCGTGGACAGGGCCTCGCAGCCGCCGGCGCGGAAGCGCTCGGCGTCCATCACGAAGAAGTGGACCTCGAGTTCGAGGTCGCGCGCCCAGGCGCTGATCCGGTCGGTCTTGCGTCGCAACTCGGTGCGCTGCTGGCGCGTCAGGCCCGGGTGATGGCAGACCCAGACGTCGAAGTCGCTCTTCTCCGAGTAGGCGATCGTACCGCTGCTGCCCATGAGGTAGAGGGCGTGGATGCGGTAGCTCGGCAGCGCCCGCTTCAGATAGTGGAAGCTGCGCGCCAGGCGCTGGGCCGCCTCGACGCTGCGCTTGGCCGGCGAGTAGTCGGAGATGCCGAACGGCGTGCGTTTGGAGACGTAGCCGGGGAGCAGCGGGTGGTTGACGTGGAACAGGAGCGGCAGGATGTCGAGGAACTGCCGCTGGCGCGGGCGCAGGCTCTCGCGCAGGCGCTGGAGGCGCTCGCGGTTGATCGCGTAGAAACGCCGCTTGATCTGCCGGCGGTCGATTTCGCCGGTGAAGCGGTCGTGGGTAAGGATTTTCGCCCCCATGGTCCCACGGTTAGCGGCCGTGAGCCGGGGATCTGGAGCCCCGGGCCGCCGCGGCTCGCGGCCGGGCACAGAATTCCCTTTAACATTCGGCTAGTTATATCGCCATCAACGGCGCTCGCCGACGGCGGGGTCGCGCGGGGGCGCGGGGCCCTCGGACTCAGGACAGGCGTTCGCGGGCGCGGCGGACGGCGGCGCGCACCTGCTCCGGCGCGGTGCCGCCGAGGTGGTTGCGCGCCGCCACCGAGCCCTCGAGCGTGAGCACCGCGTAGACGTCTTCCTCGATCGCCGCTGAGAAGCCACGCAGCTCCTCGAGGCTCAGCTCGGAGAGGTCGCGGCCCTGTTCGAGCGCGAAGCGCACCGCCCGCCCCACCGCCTCGTGGGCGTCGCGAAACGCGACGCCCCGGCGGACCAGATAGTCGGCCAGATCGGTGGCCGTGGTGTAGCCCAGGCGCGCCGCCTGCCGCATCCGCTCGCGGTCGACGCGCAGGGTGGGGAGTAGACCGGTGAACGCGCGCAGCGCACCCGCCACGGTGTCGACGGCGTCGAACAGCGGCTCCTTGTCCTCCTGGTTGTCCTTGTTGTAGGCGAGCGGCTGGGCCTTCATCAAGGTCAGCAGGGCGACCAGATGCCCGATGACGCGCGCGCTCTTGCCGCGCACGAGCTCCGGTACGTCGGGGTTCTTCTTCTGCGGCATGATCGAGGAGCCGGTACAGTAGCGGTCCGGCAGATCGACGAAGGCGAACTGCGCCGAGGACCACAGGATCAGCTCCTCGGCGATGCGCGAGAGATGGGTCATCAGCAGCGCCGCGCACCCCAGGAACTCGATGACGAAGTCGCGGTCGCTCACGGCATCGAGCGAGTTCGTGCAGACGCCCTCGAAACCGAGCAGTTCCGCGGTATAGGCGCGGTCGATCGGGTACGAGGTGCCCGCGAGCGCCGCCGCCCCGAGCGGCAGGACGTTGACGCGTCGCCGGCAGTCGAGCAGGCGCTCGCGATCGCGATCGAGCATCTCGAACCAGGCCATGAGGTGGTGGCCGAAGGTGACCGGCTGCGCCGCCTGCAGGTGGGTGAACCCGGGCATGATCGTATCGGCCTCGCGCTCGGCCGTATCCAGCAGCGCGGACTGCAATCCGGCGATCGCGGCGCGCACGGAGTCGATCTCGCCGCGCAGATACAGCCGCAGATCGGTGGCGACCTGATCGTTGCGTGAGCGCCCCGTGTGCAGCTTCTTGCCGGCGTCGCCGATGCGCGCGGTCAGGCGCGCCTCGATGTTCATGTGTACGTCCTCGAGCGCCAGCGACCAGGCGAAGTCGCCGCGCTCGATCTCCGCGCGGATCGCCTCGAGCCCCTCGACGATCGCGCGGCACTCGCGCGCATCGAGGATCCCGGCGCGCTCGAGCATGCGCGCGTGGGCGACGGAGCCCTCGATGTCGCAGGCGTAGAGGCGCCGGTCGAACGGGACCGAGGCCGTGAAAGCCTCCACGAAGGCGTCGGTGGGCTCGCCGAAGCGCCCGCCCCAGGGTTTGTCCGCCGTGTCGTCCTTCATGCCCGCGCCGCGCCTGTCGCTATCCTGAGGACGGTCCGCCGGCGTGCCGATTGCGCCGCCGCGGTGCCGGTGCGCAGTATAGCAATTCGGGGCCTGCACCCGCGCCGCCGGGGCGCGGGCGGGCGCGGGTCGAGGGGCGGGGCGTGGTCGAACGCAGTGCGGCGGACGATGGGACGCCGGAGGTCTTCCTCCCGGACTTCTGCAATGTCCGGGTGGTCTTCGTCGTGGTCGTGCTCTCGGAGCTGCTGGCCCTGGTGCTGGCCCTCGCCCCGCCCCGGAACCTGAGCGACCCTTGGGGCGACCTGAGCCTGGTCTCGCTGTCCATCCAGTGGGTCGCCCTGTCGGGCGCCGGCCTGCTGTGCGCGCTGCGCGGGCGCTTGGCACGGCTCGGCGATACCCGCGCGGGTTGGGTGAGCTACGCCCTGCTGCTGCTGGTGACCCTGGCCGTGAGCGAGGCCGCGTACCGCCTCCTGCAGTGGCAGGGACTCCAGTACGGCGGCGTGCGCGAGGGGCACGCGGCCTTCGTGCTGCGCAACCTCGTCATCGCCGCGATCGTCGCCGCCGTGGTGCTGCGCCATCTCTACGTCCAGCACCAATGGCGGCGCAACCTGCAGGCCGAGGCGCACGCGCGGCTCCAGGCCCTGCAGGCGCGGATCCGCCCGCATTTCCTGTTCAACAGCATGAACACCATCGCCGCCCTGACCCGTGAGCGCCCCGAGATCGCCGAAACCGCGATCGAGGACCTCGCCGACCTGTTCCGCGCCGCGCTCTCCGACGCGCGCCGCCGCGTCGGCCTCGGCGAGGAGATCGACATGGCGCGCCGCTACCTGCGGATCGAGGGGCTTCGCCTCGGCGAGCGCCTGCGCGTGGAGTGGCGCACCGACGATCTGCCGGCGAATCTGCCCGTCCCGCCGCTCCTCCTGCAGCCGCTGTTCGAGAACGCCGTCTACCACGGCATCGAACCCCGGCCCGAGGGCGGGGCGATCCAGGTCGAGGCGCACCGCGAGGGCGGCGCGGTGGTCCTGGTCCTGCGCAACCCGCTACCCCCGCCGGGGTCCGCGACGCGCCGGCGGGACGGACATCGCATCGCCCTCGAGAACATCCGCGAGCGGCTCGCACTCGCCTACGGCGAGGCAGCCGCGCTCAGCGTGCGTACGACCGACGGGCACTTCGAGGTCCGCCTGCGCCTGCCGCTGGCGGCGGAGGAGGCGCGATGAACGTCCTGATCGCCGACGACGAGGCCCCGGCGCGGCGGCGTCTGCGCACCCTGCTCGCCGAACTCGGCGGCTACACCGTGGTCGGCGAGGCCGCCGACGGGCGTGAGGCGATCCTGCGCGCCGACGAACTCGCCCCCGAGGTGCTGTTGCTCGACATCCGCATGCCCGGCATGGACGGGCTCGAGGCGGCCCGCCACCTCGCGACCCTGCCCGCGCCCCCCGCCGTGATCTTCACGACCGCCTACGGCGATCACGCCCTGGAGGCTTTCGAGGCGCATGCGGTCGACTACCTGCTCAAGCCCATCCGGCGCGAACGCCTGGCCGCCGCGCTCGCCCGCACGCGCCACGTCACACGCGCCCAACTCGAGGCGCTGCGCGGCGATGAGCGCGCCGAAGCGGGGGCCGCGGCGCGCAGTCACCTCTGCGCGCGGGTGCGCGGCAGCCTGACCCTGGTCCCCGTCGAGGAGGTGCGCTGCCTGCGGGCCGCGGACAAATACGTGACGGTCTATGTGGACGGAAACGCCCTGCTGATCGAGGAGAGCCTCACGGCGCTGGAGCGCGAATTCGGCGAGCGCTTCGTGCGCATCCACCGCAACGCCCTCGTCGCGCGCGCCTTCTTCAGCGGGCTCGATCGCGACCCCGAGGGGCGCGTGTGCGCACGGGTGGACGGCGTGGACGTGTGCCTGGAAGTCAGCCGCCGCCACCAGCCGCGGCTACGGCGCCTGTTGCAGCGCGCAACCGGTTCCGCGCGCGGCTGATCGCGGCGTCGAGCTCGCCGGGATAGAAATCCGGGTTGGCGATCCCGACCAGGCGCGGGACCAGTTCGCGGCCGCCGGGACCGAGCAGGACCACCACCGGAGTCACCTCGACCCCGTAGCGCCGCGCCAGCGCGGCGGCCGCCACCGGGCGCCCGCCGAAGTCGCGCACCGTCGCGCCGGTGTCGATCTCGATCCGCCGGATCAGCGCCTTGTCGCGATAATCGCCGCTCACGCGCATCGGCACGAGCACGTCGCGTTCCAGTTCGCGGCAGTAGCGGCAGTCGCTGGCGGCGAATTCCAGGACGATCGGCACCCGGCGCGCCGCCGCCGCCCGCCCGAGCGCGGCGAGATCACGGACCTGCGGTACCGCCCCCGCGGCGCCCGCCGCCGGCGTGCCCGCGACCGCCGCCAGCAACATCGCCGCGGCCGCGCCGAACCATCCTCCGCGCTTCACTTCGGCGCTACCCCTTTGCGGTCGATAGGCATCGTAGAGACCTGTGTAACTGGCGGGCGGGATCCCGCAGCCCGGATGCAACCCCGGCGGACCCTCATCCGGGAACACGCCGGTTCGCGGCCTGCCGGCGATCGGCATTACAGTTCAGGACGCACGGACACCGCCCTTCATTCCGACGGTCGCCGAAGAAGCCGAGCGAAAGACCGCTCGGAAGCAGTGGGAATCCGCGCTCAGCGATCACGTACCAATGGGTCTACGGGCTTACCGGCCGGGGATCCGGTGCACTCGGGACGGCCCTGTAGTCGATGTACCCCTACAGACTTTGCTGGCTATACTACGATTGTTGCCGATGCGGCGTTTCGACGGGGGAAGGGGTATGAGCCATGTCCGCGGACTTCTGACGCATCCTGATCACGAGATGCATGCCATTGCAGAAGAAAACGAGAGCGTCTCACACTGTTACTGCCACCATGTGTTATTGCTGGCCGCCATCCCCGTGGTCAGCGCCTTTATCGGAACGACGGGGCACGGCTGGGACCTTGGCGGGAAAACGATCGTCCTCAGCCAGACTACCGCCGCCATTTTGGGAGCCGTGTTCTACGTTGCGATCCTCGCGGCGGTGGTCTTCATGGGGAAGGTGATCCACTGGTTGGCGAGGGGTTATCCCCAGAGACCGGCTCTGCGCCGCTGTGTGGTATTCGCCGCCTACATCGCGACACCGATGTTCATCAGCGGCCTGGTCGCGCTGTACCCGGTCGTGTGGGTCTGCATCGTCGTGGGCGCGGCCGCCCTGCTTTATTCGGGGTATCTCTTGTATCTGGCGGTGCCTTGTTTCCTCAACATCAGCAAAGAGGAGGGCCTTCGGGTTTCCGGCTCGATCTTCGCCATCGGCGTGCTGGTGCTGGAGGCCCTGCTCATGGCCAGCGTAGCCATCTGGGGGTACGGCAACCAGCTGTTGTGACCCTTCCCAAAGGGGACAGACCCTTCCCAAAGGGGACAGATTTATTTGAGCCTTACGGTTTAGCATTCTGACGCGTGAGTCACGCGGGAGGAGCCCCTATGCCAAGGACAGGCAGGGTGGTGGTGCCGAATTGCGCGCATCACATTGTGCAACGCGGTCACAACCGTCAAGCGGTGTTCGCTGGGGAAGGAGATTTCAGGTACTACCTCGATACCCTGAAGCGCTGGAAGATCGAACTTGGCGTCAAGGTGTACGGCTATTGCCTGATGACGAATCATGTCCATCTGATTGTCGAACCACCCGACGAAGTCGCGATGCTGGCTCGTTTGATGAAGCGGTTGGCCGGGCGGCAGACGCGCCATGTGAATCGGCTGGAGGGGCGACGGGGGACCCTTTGGGAAAGCCGGTACAAATCGAGCCCCGTTCAAACCGAGGCCTACCTGCTGGCCTGTTGCCGCTATGTGGATCTGAATCCCGTGCGCGCGCGCATGGTGGCATCGCCGCAGGAATACCGGTGGTCGAGTTACCGCGCCAAGGCGGGGCTGGAGGAATCATCCTGGATTGACGAGGATCCCTGCTATACGTCGTTGGGGGAAACGCCCGAGCAGCGCCGCGAACGCTACAGTGCGTTCGTGCGAGCGGCGATTCCGAACGGCGAGTGGGACTTGATCCGGGAGGCGGTACAGCGCGGCCAGTTGACCGGAAACGGTCGTTTCGTCGACGACGTAGAGCAGGTCACGGGGCGGCGCATCGAGCCCCGCAGGCCGGGCGACCGACCTCGCGAGCTGCGCGCCAAATAAATCTGTCCCCTTTGATGAGTTGCCAGCGTGGCGGGCTCGGCATAGCATGGGCGCGGCCTGGGCGGCTTTCAGGGTTCTCGCGGGAAATCATATGGTTCGGTTACGGATGGCGGGCACGTGAGCGGGTCCCTGCTGCGCATTGCCACGCGCCGCAGCCCGCTGGCGCTGTGGCAGGCCGGATGGGTGCGCGACCGGCTGCGGGAGCACCACCCCGGGCTGCGGGTGGAGCTGTTGCCGATGCAGACCCGCGGCGACCGCATCCTCGACAGCCCGCTCGCGAAGATCGGCGGCAAGGGCCTGTTCCTCAAGGAACTCGAGGAGAGTCTGCGCAAGGGCGAGGCCGACCTCGCAGTCCATTCCCTCAAGGACGTGCCCGCCGAACTGCCCGAGGGACTGGTGCTGCCGGTGGTGCTGGCGCGCGAAGACCCGCGCGACGCCCTGGTCTCGGGCTATCCATCGCTCGCGGCGCTGCCGGACGGCGCCCGCGTGGGGACATCGAGCCTGCGTCGGGCGTGTCAGTTGCGCGCGCGCCGCCCGCGGCTGCGAATTCTCGACCTGCGGGGCAACGTGCAGACGCGCCTCGCGAAGCTCGACCGCGGGGAGTACGAGGCCATCGTGCTGGCGGCGGCGGGCCTGCGGCGGCTGGGTCTGGGCGAGCGCATCCGGGCGCCGCTCGACCCCGACCAGAGCCTGCCGGCCGTGGGGCAGGGGGTGATCGGCATCGAGTGCCGGGCGGACGACGTGCGCGTGCTCGAACGCATCCTGCCGCTGAACGATGCGCCCACCGCCGCCTGCGTGGCCGCCGAGCGGGCCTTCGGGGCGCGGCTCGGCGGCGGCTGTCAGGTCCCGATCGCCGGTCACGCCACGCTCGCCGGCCCGACGCTGCACCTGCGCGGTCTGGTCGGGCGCACCGACGGCAGCGAGCTGGTCGAGGGCGAGGTGCGCGGACCGGCGGCCGAGGGCGCGGCGCTGGGGCGCCGCCTCGCGGAGGAGCTGCTTGCGCGCGGCGCCGCGCGGATCCTCCAGGACCTGTTCGACGCCGGCGCCTGATCGGGCCCGGGAGCTGCGACGATGGTGGAAGACGTTGAGGGCGCCCCGCTCGCGGGGATCGGCGTGCTCGTCACCCGTCCCGCCCATCAGGCCGAACCGCTCTGTCGGCTGATCGAGGCCGGGGGCGGGCGCGCGATCCGCTTCCCCGTGCTCGAGATCCTGGACCCGGCGGACCGCGGCCCCCTGCTGGCGCTGATCGACCGCCTCGACACCTTCGATCTCGCGATCTTCATCAGCCCGAACGCCGTGACCAAGACCCTGAACCTGTTGCTCGGGCGGCGCGCCCTGCCCGCAGGGCTGCGCATCGCCGCCATCGGCCGCGGTTCGGCGCGCGAGTTGGAGCGTGCGGGGGTCCGTGCGGATATCGTGCCGCCGCGCCCGTTCAACACCGAGGCGCTGCTTGCGACCCCGCAGATGCAGGCCGCGGCCGTGGCCGGACGCCGCGTGGTGATCTTTCGCGGCGAGGGCGGGCGCGAACTGCTCGGCGACGAGCTGCGCCGGCGCGGCGCGCAGGTCGAATACGCCGAGGCCTACCGTCGCGGCCGGCCCGACGCCGACGTCGGCCGGCTCCTGCGCCACTGGGCCCGCGGCGAACTCCAGATCGTCACCGTGACCAGCGGCGAGGGACTGCGCAACCTCTTCGAGCTGGTCGGCAAGCTCGGGCGCCAATGGCTGCGCCGTACGCCGCTCGCGGTCGTCGGCGAGCGCACGGCGGCACTGGCGCGCGAGCTCGGCTGCCGCGAGGCGGTGCTCGTCGCCGCCGAGGCGAGCGACGAGGCGCTCGTGGCGGCCGTCGCCGAGTGGCGCCGCGGGTCGCGCGCATGAGGGCACCGGCCGGTCGCGTTACAGCGCGCACGCGATCCGCTACCATGCCGGTGGGAGCGTCGGACACGCGCCGGCGGGGGCCGTGCACGGAGGTCGATCGGCGCCGCGGCGCCGGGGGTAAACGCACGTATGAGTGAGCAGGAGACGGTGCCGGCCCCGGTCGCGGAGGAGAAGCCGGGGGCGCAGTCGGAGGACGCGGCGCCGCCGGCGAGCGGCCGCGGCGGGCGCGCGGCGGCGGTCGTCGCCGTCGTCGCGCTGCTGCTGGCCGTGGCGGCGCTCGCCGGGTCCGGCTGGCTGGCATGGAACCAGCGGCGCGCAGAGCATGCGCGCACGGCGCTCACCGCCCAGGTCGCCTCGCTGCGGGCCCGGCTCGAAGAGAGTTCCGCGCGGCTCGCGCGCGCCGAGGCGGCCAACGCGGCCGGAGTGCGCGATCTGCGGCGCGCGCTCGAGTCGCTGCGTACCGGCCTGGGACGCGAACGCGGCGGTTGGCGCGTGGCCGAAGCCGAGTACCTGTTGTCGATCGCGAACCAGCGCGCGCAGTTGAGCGCGGACGCGGCCACCGCGATCGCCGCGCTGCAGGCGGCGGACCGCCGCCTCGCCGCGCTCGCGGACCCGGCCTTCCGCCCCGTACGCGAGCGCATCGCGCAGGAGATCGCCGCGCTGCGGGCGGCGCCCGTCGCCGACGTGACCGGGATCGAGGCGCGTCTGGGGGCCTTGATCGCATCGGTGGGCACCCTGCCGACGGCCTCCGCGCACGTGGCGGCGGCGCCCGCGGTCTCCCGCGGCGGCGAGCGCCCGGCGGCGCACGGCTGGCGCCAGGTGCTGCATGCCGTCGGCGAGAGCCTGCGCAGCCTGGTGGTGGTGCGACGCGTGGACCATCCGCCGCGACCGATGCTCGCCCCCGACGAGCGCTGGTTCCTGCGCCAGAACCTCACACTGCAGCTCGAGACCGCGCGCCTGGCCGTCCTGCGGGGCGAACCTGCGCTCTATCGCACGAGTCTGGAGACGGCGGCGCGCTGGCTCGAGGAGTATTTCGACGCCGCCGCGCCGGCGGTTCGCGCCGCGGACGCGGAGATCCGCGGGCTCGAGGGGGCGCGCGTGGTCACCCGGTTGCCGGACATCTCCGGGTCGCTGCGTCTGCTGCGGCGCATCGCCGCGCGCACCACGGCCGGGGCGGGCGCCGGGCGATGAAGTTGCTGCTCATCGTGCTCGCGGCGCTGGTGGCCGCGGTCGCCGGCGCGGTGTTCGTGCTGCAGCATCCGGGCTACGTAGTGATCGCCCTCGGGCACTGGCGCATCGAGGTCGCGCTGTCGCTGGTGCTGGTGGGGCTGGTCGCCGCCTTCGCGGTGCTCTACGGACTGTTGCGGGCGGTCGCCGGCGCGCGTCATCTTCCCGCACGGGTGCGGGGCTGGCAGGAACGCCGGCGTGCGGCGCGCACGCGTGCGGCGCTCACTCGCGGCCTGTTGCAGCTCGCGGAGGGGCGCTGGGAGGAGGCCGAGCGCACGCTGCTGCGCTCCGCCGCCAACACCGATGCGCCGGTGCTCCACTATCTGGGCGCGGCGCGCGCCGCCCAGCTCCAGGGGGCCGGCGAGCGCCGCGACCGGTATCTCGCCGCGGCCCACGAGAGCATGCCGGAAGCGGACGTCGCGATCGGATTGACGCAGGCCGAACTGCAGATGGCCGCGCGCCAGCACGAGCAGGCGCTGGCCACGCTCACCCACCTGCGCGCGCTCGCGCCGCGCCACCCGCAGGTGCTCAAGCTGTTGACGACGCTGTACGTCGACCTCGGCGAGTGGGACCACCTCCTCGACCTGCTGCCGCAACTGCGCCGGCGCGGAGTCATCGACGCGGAACGCGCCGCGGAGCTGGAACGGCGCGCGTACGGCGCGCTCATCGAGGCGGCCGCGCGCAGCGGTGATCTCGCGCGACTGCGTGCGGCGCGGGCGCGGATGCCGCGGCGGCTGCAGCGCGATGCGGAACTGCTCGCCGCCTACGTCCGGCGGCTGCGCGGCCTGGGCGCCGAGGCGGAGGCCGAACCGCTCGTGCGCGAGGCCTTGCGGCACGGGTGGAGCGAACCGCTGGTGGAGTGTTACGGCACCCTGGCGGGGTCCGATCCCGGCCGGCAGCTTCAGTACGCCGAGGCCTGGCTGCCCGGGCACGAGCGCGACCCCGTGCTGCTGCTCGCGCTGGGACGGCTGTGCCTGCGCAACCGGCTGTGGGGCAAGGCCCGCAGCTATCTCGAGGCGAGCCTCGGCGCCGCGCCCACGGCGGCCGCACACCAGGAACTCGGTGGTCTGCTGGAACAGCTCGGCGAGCACGAGGCCGCCCGCACGCACTTTCGCAAAGGGCTCGAACTCGCGGTCGGGACCGGGCCGCGCCTGCCCGGGCCCGGGCCCGCCCCCGCGGTCTCCGCGCCACCGCCTGCGGGAGTGCGCGCCGCCTCCTGAACGGCGGCCGCGCCTCACCCCGAAGCGGCGCTCGGGCGCGAATCGCGCGCCGGTTCGAACGAATCGTAGTAGAGATGCTCGTCGGGCAGGCCGTGTTCCTTGAAGGCGCGTCGCGCGGCCTGGATCATCGGCGGCGGACCGCTCATGTAGACCTCGTAGTCGCCGAGGTCGGGGTAGGCCTCGATGAGGGCCTCGTGCACGAAGCCGCGCCGCCCCTCCCACTCGTCCCCGGGTTCGGCCGCCGAGAGTACCGGGGTGTAGCGGAAGTTCGGGTAGCGTCCGGCCCAGTCGAGGACGAGATCGTGGAGGTAGAGGTCGGCCCGCGTACGCGCGCCCCGGAAAAGGTGGATGGGGCGGTCGATGCCCTCGTGGAAGGCGTGTTCGAGCATCCCCTTGAGCGGTGCGAAACCGGTGCCGCCGCCCATCATGAGGATCGGGCGCCCGGAGTCCTCGCGCAGGAAGAAGCTGCCGAGCGGTCCCTGGAAGCGCAGCAGCGCCTTCTCCTTCATGGCCGTGAAGACCTGCCCGCTGAAGCGCCCCCCTTCCACGTGGCGCACGTGCAGCTCGAGGAGTTCGTCGTCGTGCGGGGCGTTGGCGAGGGAGAACGAGCGCCGGCCGCCGTCGCGCAGCAGGATGTCGAGATATTGCCCGGCGAGGAACTGCAGCCGCTCGGTCGCCGGCAGCTTGAGCAGGAGGCGCATCACATCGGGCGCCAGCCGCTCCATGCGCGCGACCCGGCACGGCAGCGTCTTGACGACGATGTCCTTGGCGGCGCCGATCTCGCGCATCTCGATGACCAGGTCCGACTCCGGGTACGCACTGCAGAACAGGGCGTCGCCCTGCGCCGCCTCTTCGGGGCTGATGCCGGGCGGGAGCGGTCCGCGGTAGTCGACCGTACCCGCGACGATGCGCCCGCGGCAGCTCCCGCAGGCGCCGTTGCGGCAGCCGTAGGGGAAGGCGAAGCCCTCGCGCAGCGCCGCCTCGAGGACGGTCTCGCCGTCCTCGACCTCGAATTCATGCCCGCTCGGTTGTACGCTGACCCGGTATGCCATCGTTTGGAGTCCCCGTGAACACCGGCCACATTCTCCCCGATTCCTCCGGCGGGAAAAACCCGTGAACCGTGTGCTGATCGCCGGCTGCGGCGACATCGGTGGGCGCGTCGCCGACGCACTGCTCGCGCGCGGCGACCAGGTGCGTGCGCTCGTGCGTTCCGACCGGCGCGCCGGGGCGCTCGCCGCGCGCGGTGTGGAGGTAGTGCGCGCCGATCTGGACGCCCCGGACCCGGACCTGCGCATCGCCGGTGCGGATACGGTGATCTGCCTCGTCCCGCCCCCGGCCGCGGGGACGCACGACCCCCGCGTCGAGGCCCTGCTGCACCTGCTCGAACCCGCGCCGCCGGCGCGTTTCGTCTATATCAGCACGAGCGGCGTGTACGGCGACTGCGGCGGGGCTTGGGTCGACGAGGACCGGCCGCCGGCCCCGCGCACCGCGCGCGCCCGCCGGCGTTACGCCGCCGAACGTGCACTGGGCCGCTGGTGCGGGCGCCGCGGCGTCGCCGCCGTGATCCTGCGCGTGCCCGGGATCTACGGTCCCGGGCGCCTGCCGGTCGAGCGCATCCGCCGCGGCCTGCCGCTGTTGCGCCCGGAGGATTCGCCGTTCAGCAATCGCATCCACGCCGTCGACCTGGCCGCCGCCTGCCTCGCGGCGATCGAACGCGGCCGTCCCGGCCGGGTGTACAACGCCGCCGACGGCCACCCGAGCACGCTGACGGATTACTTCTTCCGCGTCGCCGACCTCCTCGGGATGCCGCGCCCGCCGGTGGTTCCCCGCGCCGAGGCCGACCGGGCCATCGGCGCCGCGATGCGTTCCTATCTCGAAGAGTCGCGCCGCCTCGACAACCGGCGCCTGCGCGAGGAACTCGGCGTCGAGCTGCGCTACCCCGACCTCGAGGCGGGCCTGCCCGCTTGTATCGCGGTGCCGTGAGCCGGCTCAGCAGACGCGCCGGCGCCCGCGTTCCAGCCAGTTCAGCAGCGGTTGCCACCGCTCCCGGTCGGCCGCGGAGAGCGAGGGGGCGAGTTCGAACAGGCTGAGGCCGCTGTCCGCCGCGCGGCGGTAGTTTCCGCTCTCGCGCAGCGTGGCGGCGTAGGGGATGCCGAGCCGTCCGAGGAAGCGTTCGAGCCCGCGCAAGGGTTCGTCGTCGGACGGGACGCGATTGGCGACCACCGCCAGGTGCGGGTCGCGGCGCGAGACGCGTCCGACCAGCAGCAGTTCCTCGACGAAATGCGCCGCCGCGCGTACCGCCGCCGCCGCCGGCAGGACCGGGACGAGGAGGGTGGCGCCGCGGCGTACCAGCGCCGCGAGCGCGTCTCCGTGCGCCCCCGCCGGGCCGTCCATGATCAGGTACTCGGTGCCGCGGGGCGCCCGGAACGGCCCGGCTGCGGCGGCGATGGCGCGCACGCGCGGGCGCGCCCGCGGGCGCCGCGCCGCCCAGTCGAGCGCGACGCCGCGCGGGTCGAAGTCCGCGAGGGCCACGTTGGCGCCCTCCACGGCGTAGAACCCGGCCAGGTTCGTCGCGATCGTGCTCTTCCCGCTGCCGCCTTGGGCGTCCAGCACCAGAATCCTGCGCATCCCTACCGCTCCCCAAACCGCCGCGTCCCGCCCCGGCGGTCGACTGCGGAGCGGCCCCGATCGGGTTGTCGGCAGACGACGCGCAGCGCTGAAATCCGGCACCGTGGCGCGATGCGCCGCTCAGGGCTCCTCGAAGATCCCGAGGGAGGACCACATCGCGTCCACGCGCCGGCGCACCTCGGCGTCCATGCGGATCGGCCGACCCCAGGCGCGTTGCGTCTCCCCGGGCCACTTGTGGGTGGCGTCGAAGCCGATCTTGCCGCCGAGTCCGGCGACCGGCGAGGCGAAATCGAGGTAGTCGATGGGGGTGTGGTCCACCAGGACCGTGTCGCGCACCGGGTCCATGCGCGTGGACAGGGCCCAAATGACGTCCTTCCAGTCGCGGGCGTCGACGTCGTCGTCGGTCACCACGACGAACTTGGTGTACATGAACTGGCGCAGGAAGGACCATACGCCGAAGAGGATGCGCTTGGCGTGGCCCGGATACTGCTTACGGATCGTGACCACCGCGAAGCGGTAGGAACAGCCCTCCGGCGGCAGATAGAAGTCGGTGATCTCGGGAAACTGCTTCTGCAGGATGGGGACGAAGACCTCGTTGAGCGCCGCGCCCAGCACCGCCGGCTCGTCCGGCGGGCGGCCGGTGTAGGTGCTGTGGTAGATCGGCGCGGCGCGGTGCGTGATGCGCTCGACGGTGAACACGGGAAAGGTCTCGACCTCGTTGTAATAGCCCGTATGGTCGCCGAAGGGCCCCTCGGGCGCGGTGTCGTCGGGGTGGATCCAGCCCTCGAGCACAAACTCCGCGCTCGCCGGGACCATCAGGTCGTGGGTGATGCAGCGCACCAGCTCGGTACGCGCCCCGCGCAGCAGGCCGGCGAAGGCGTACTCCGAGAGCGTGTCCGGTACCGGGGTCACCGCACCGAGGATGGTGGCCGGGTCGGCGCCGAGCGCGACGGCGACCGGGAACGGTTCGCCCGGATGCGCGGCGCGCCACTCGGCGTAATCGAGCGCCCCGCCGCGATGGGCGAGCCAGCGCATGATGAGGCGGTTGCGACCGATCACCTGCTGGCGGTAGATGCCGAGGTTGTGGCGCGTGCGGTGCGGGCCGCGGGTGATCACCAGGGCCCAGGTGATCAGCGGGCCGGCGTCCTCGGGCCAGCAGGTCTGCACCGGCAGCATCCCCAGGTCCACGTCCCCGCCCTCGTGGACGTGGCGGCGGCAGGGGGCGTCGCGGACGGTGCGCGGGGCCATGTTGAGCACCTGCTTGAACACCGGGAGCTGGCGCCAGGCCGCGCGCACCCCCTCCGGCGCCTCCGGCTCCTTGAGGGTGGCCAGCAGCCGGCCGACCTCGCGCAGCGCCGCGACCGACTCCTGTCCCATGCCCAGGGCAACGCGCTCCGGTGTCCCGAACAGGTTCGCCAGCACCGGGATCGTGTGCCCCTTGGGGCGCTCGAAGAGCAGCGCCGGACCACCCCGCCGCAGGGTGCGGTCGCAGATCTCGGTCATCTCCAGGCGCGGGTCGACCTCGACGCCGATGCGGCGCAGCTCGCCGCGCCGCTCCAGCGCATCGATGAAGTCCCTCAGATCGGTATAGCGCACCGCCGGTCGCCCTCCGTCGCTCACGACCCCTTCCCGCCGGCCGGGGACCCGCCCGTCCCGGCTCCGAGGTCGAACTCGGCCACCACCGGCGCATGGTCGGACGGGCGTTCCCAGGCACGCGGCCCCGTGTCGATGTGCGCCGCGGTGCAGCGGGCGCACATCGACGGGCTGGCGAGGATGTGGTCGATCCGCAGCCCGAGATTGCGCCGGAAGGCCGCGGCGCGGTAGTCCCACCAACTGAACAGCGCCTCGGGCTGGTCGAAGCGCCGGAAGGTGTCGCACAGCCCGAGATCGAGCAGGCGGCGGAAGGCGGCGCGCTCGGGCTCCGAGCACAGCACCCGCCCGCGCCAGCGCTCGGGGTCGTGGACGTCGCGGTCCTCGGGGGCGATGTTGAAATCGCCGAGCGCCACCAGATCGGGGTGGCGGCGCAGGTCGGCCGCCAGCGTGTCGGCGAGGCGCTCGAGCCAGGCGAGCTTGTAGGCGTACTTGTCCGAGTCGACGTCCTGGCCGTTGGGGACATAGAGGTTCCAGACCCGCACCCCGGCGCAGGTCGCGGCGAGCACGCGCCGTTGCGGGTCCTCCATGCCCTCGAGCCCGGTCACCGCGCCCTCGAGCGGCGCGCGTGCGAGCAGGGCGACGCCGTTGTAGGTCGCCTGCCCCGAATACAGGACGCGATAGCCCGCGGCCTCGAACTCGGCGGCGGGGAAACGCTCGTCCGGCAGCTTGGTCTCCTGCAGGCCCACCACGTCGGGCGCCGCGTCCTCGAGCCAGCGCAGCACGTGGGGCAGACGCACGCGCAGCGAGTTCACGTTCCAGGAGGCGATCTTCACCGCGCGCGCCCCGGCGGCCGCGGGCCCGGATCCGCGGCGCGACTCACGCCCCCGCCCCGTGCGAGGCGCCCCCGGCGAGGCCGGTGTGCCGCAACAGCGCGTCGATGGTCGGCTCGCGCCCGCGAAACTCCCGGAACAGGTCCATCGGCTCGCGCGAGCCGCCGCGCTCGAGCACGGTCGCGAGCAGGCGCCGACCGGTCTGCGCGTCGATGCCGCCGCGCTCCTCGAAGGCGGAGAACACGTCCGCGGACAGCACCTCCGCCCACAGATAGCTGTAATAGCCGGCGGCGTAGCCGCCCGCGAAGATGTGCGTGAAGGAGTGGGCGAAGCGGTTGAACGGCGCGGTCGGCACCACCGCCACCTGCCGGCGCACCTCGGCGAGGGTCTCGTAGATCCGCGGCCCGGCCTCCGGATCGTGCTCGAGGTGGATGCGGAAGTCGAACAGCGCAAACTCGAGCTGGCGCACCATGTGCATCGCCGAATGGAAGTTGCGCGCCGCCAGCATGCGCCGGTAGAGCGACTCGGGCAGCGGCGCGCCGGTGCGGTAATGCACGGCGATGCGCTCGAGCACCGCCCGCTCCCAGCCCCAGTTCTCCATGAACTGGCTCGGCAGTTCGACCGCGTCCCAGGGGACCCCGTTGATGCCGGCGACGCTCGGGTAGTCCACGCGCGTGAGCAGGTGGTGCAGGCCGTGCCCGAACTCGTGGAACAGCGTCAGGACCTCCTCGTGCGTGAGCAGCGCCGGCGCGTCGCCCACCGGCGGGGAGAAATTGCACACCAGGTGTGCCACCGGGGTCTGCAGGTCCGCGCCGAGGTGCTTGCGGTTGCGGCATTCGTCCATCCACGCCCCGCCGCGTTTGCCGGGGCGCGCGTAGAGGTCGGTGTAGAAGTGGCCGCGCACCGAGCCGTCCTCGCCGCGGATCTCGTAGAAGCGCACGTCCGGGTGCCAGACGTCGGCGCCGTCGATACGGCGGATGCGGATCCCGTAGAGGCGCCCGACCAGATCGAACATGCCTTCCAGCACGCGCGGCTCGGGGAAGTAGGGGCGCAACTCCTCCTGAGTGATCTCATAGCGCTCGTGCCGCAGCTTCTCGGCGTAGTAGGCCGTATCCCAGGCCTCCAGGGCGGCAGCGCCGTGGCGCCCGCGGGCGAACTCGCTAAGCTCGGCGAACTCCTCGCGCGCGCGGGGGACGGCGCGCGCGGCCAGATCGCCGAGGAACTCGAGCACCCGCCGCGGCTCGTGCGCCATCTTGGTTGCCAGGGAGTATTCGGCGTAGTTTCCGAATCCCAGCAGGACCGCGAGTTCGTGGCGCAGCCCGAGGATGCGGTCCATGACCTCGGTGTTGTCCCAGCGCCCGGCGTGCGGGCCCAGATCCGAGGCGCGCGTGACATAGGCCTCATAGACCTCGCGGCGCAAATCGCGCTCCTCCGCGTAGGTCACGACGGGGAGATAGGATGGGAACTCCAGCGTCAGCAGCCAGCCCTCGAGCCCGTCGCGCCGTGCCGTCTGCGCCGCCAGCTCGCGCGCCGACTCGGGCAGGCCGGCGAGGCGGGATTCGTCCGTGATGTGCTTCTTCCACGCGTGCGTGGCGTCGAGCACGTTGTCCTGAAAACGGCTCGTCAGGCGGGAGAGTTCCTGCTGCAGGTCCCGATAGCGCGCGCGGCCCGCGGCGTCGAGCTCGATCCCGGAGAGGCGGAAGTCGCGCAGCGCGTCGGTGACGATCTTGCGCCGTTCCGCGGGCCAGGCGGCGAAATCCGGCGCCTCGCTGAGGGTTCGATAGGCTCGGTGCAAAGCCTCGTTCTGTCCCAGCTCCGCGGCGTAGTCGCTGAGCTTGGGCAGGCACTCGTGGTAGGCCGCGCGCATCGCCTCGCCGTCGAGGACCGCGTTGAGGTGGGACGCGGGCGACCAGACGCGGTTGAGCCGGTCGTCGAGTTCCTCGAGCGGGACCACGATCGCCTCGAAGTCGGACCCGCCGGCCCGGCCGGTCAGGTCCGCGATGGCCGCGCGGTTCTCGGCCAGGACCCGCTCGACCGCCGGCACGACGTGTTCGGCGCGGATGCGCGAGAACGCCGGGAGGGCGTGGATCTCGAGCAGCGGATTCGTCTCGGTGGGTCGTTCCATGCGGGGCCCCGTGCGCGGCGCTTGCCAGACGGCGGATAATCTAACATAGTCGGTCGCGCCCCCCGCGCCGGGCGGGGCTTGCACCCATTCCACGATCAGGGAATCGAGACGATGGCGAAGAGCTATGACCTGCTGGCGATCGGTGCCGGCAGCGGGGGCCTGTCGGTGGCGGAACGCGCCGCCGCCCACGGCGCCCGCTGCGCCGTCGTCGAAGCGGACGCCGAGGCGCTCGGCGGAACCTGCGTCAACCGCGGCTGCGTGCCGAAGAAGGTGATGTGGTTCGCGGCCGAGATCGCCCGCACCCTGGGGGACGCGCCCGCCTACGGTTTCCCCGCCGCCGCCGCCGATTGCGATTACGCCGCGCTGCGCGCGCAGCGCGAGGCGTACATACGCGGCATCAACGGCTGGTACCGCACCTACCTGGCGGACTCGGACATCGATCTGATCCCCGGCCGCGCCCGGTTCGTCGACGCCCATACCGTCGAAGTCGGGGGGGAGCGCTACCGGGCCGCGCACGTGGCGATCGCCGCGGGCGGCTCGCCGGTGGTCCCGGAGCTGCCGGGCGCGGAGCTGGGTATCACCTCCGACGGTTTCTTCGAAATGGAGGCGTTGCCGCGACGCGCGGCCGTGGTCGGCGCGGGCTACATCGCGGTGGAACTCGCCGGTATCCTCAATGCGCTCGGCAGCGAGGTCACCCTGCTGTTGCGCCGCGAGCAGTTCCTGCGCAGTTTCGATGCGATGCTGCGCGAGACGCTGATGGAGGAGATGATCAACGCGGGCGTCAACGTCGTGCCCCGTTCCCAGGCCGGTTCGGTGCGCCGCGCCGCCGACGGCACCCTCGATCTCCTGTGCCGGGACGGCGAGGTCCTGACCGGTTTCGACCGCATCATCTGGGCGATCGGGCGCCGCCCCAACAGCGCCGGACTCGGGCTCGAATCCGCCGGCGTGGCGGTCGACGAACGCGGCTTCATCCCGGTCGACGCCTTTCAGAATACCAACGTGGAGGGGGTCTACGCGCTCGGCGACATCACCGGTCGCGCGGCGCTCACCCCGGTCGCGATCGCCGCCGGCCGGCGCCTGGCCGACCGCCTGTTCGGCGCCATGCCCGACCGGCACCTGCCCTACGAGAACATCCCGACCGTGGTCTTCAGCCACCCGCCGATCGGTACCGTCGGACTCACCGAGGAGCAGGCGCGCGCGACCCACGGCGACGCCGTCAAAGTCTACCAGAGCTGTTTCACGCCGATGTACTACGCCCCGATGAAGGCGCGCCACCAGGCGTGCATGAAGCTGATCACGGTCGGCGCGCGCGAGAAGATCGTCGGCTGCCACATCATCGGGCCCGGCGCCGACGAGATGCTCCAGGGCTTCGCCGTCGCCATCCGCATGGGCGCGACGAAGCGCGACTTCGACGACACCGTGGCGATCCATCCCACCAGCGCCGAAGAGCTCGTCACCCTGCGCTGAGTCCGCGGCGATGCCGATCCGCGCCTTCGAGGACCGTCTGCCCGCCGTCGACGCGACCGCCTACGTGGATCCCGCGGCCGTCGTGATCGGCGACGTGGTGATCGGCCGCGACAGCTCCCTGTGGCCGACGGCGGTCGCGCGCGGCGACATCCAGGCCATCCGGATCGGGGCGGAGACGAACATCCAGGACGGCTCCGTGCTGCACGTGACGCACGACAGCGGCTACTGTCCGGGGGGACTGGGCGTGCGCGTCGGCGACGGCGTCACCGTCGGCCACCGCGCGATCCTGCACGCCTGCACCATCGAAGACGGCGCGCTGATCGGCATGGGCAGCGTGATCATGGACGGGGCCGTGGTCGGCGCCCGCTGCCTGGTCGGCGCCGGCAGCGTGGTGCCGCCGGGGCGCCGCCTCGAGGGCGGGTGGCTGTGGCTGGGCAGCCCGGTGCGGCGCGTGCGGCGCCTGCGCCGCGAGGAGCTCGAGTTCCTCGAATACTCCGCGCGCCATTACGTCACGCTCAAGGAGCGCCACCGCCAGGCCCGATCCGCGACCTGATTCGGGTATCGTACCGGTCAGACCGCCGGCATCCCGCGCCGCAACGCCGCGATGATCTCCGTGGTCTGCGGGCGCACCCCGTGCCAGAGGGCGAACGACTCGGCGGCCTGCTCCACCAGCATCCCGGTGCCGTCGCTCGCGTCGCGCGCGCCCTGCGCTTTGGCCCAGTCGAGGAACGGGCGCGCCGCCGGCCCGTAGGCGAGGTCGTAGCAGAAGGCGCCCGCGGCCCAGCGGCCGGGGGGCAGGGGCGGCAGGGTGCCGCCGACGCCGGCCGAGGTCGCGTTCAGGACCAGGTCGAAGGGGCCCTGCGGCAGCGCGTCGAGCCCTCCCGCCGAGACCGCCCCGGAGGGGGCGAACTCCCCGGCCAGGGCGCGCGCCCGCTCCGCGGTGCGGTTGGCGATGTGCACCCGCGCCGGTCCGGCCTCCAGCAGCGGACCCAGCACGCCCCGCGCCGCACCGCCCGCACCGAGGAGCAGGATGCGGCCCCCGGCCAGCTCGAGGCCGAGATTGACGCTGAGGTCGCGCAACAGCCCCGCGCCGTCGGTGTTGTCGCCGAAGCGCGTGCCGTCGGCGCGCAGCACGAGGGTGTTGACGGCCCGCGCCCGGCGCGCCCGCGCGCTGCACTCGTCGGCGAGCCGCCACGCCTCCTCCTTGAAGGGCAGCGTGACGTTGGCGCCGCGCCCGCCGGCGCGGTGGAAGGCCTCGAGCGCCGCGGCGAAACCATCCCGCGGCGCCAGGATGGCCTCGTAGTCGACGCGGCGTCCGGTCTGCGCCGCGAAGCGGCGATGGATCCACGGCGAGCGGCTGTGCGCGATCGGGTTGCCGAAGACCGCGTAGCGCCCCGGCGCCGCGTCCGCCACCGCCGTCTCAGCCCTCGCGCAGCCACGCGGCGGCGCGCGGCGCGAAGTAGGTGAGCACCGCGTCGGCGCCGGCGCGGCGCATGGCCGTGAGCGCTTCGAGCACGCAGGCGCGCTCGTCCAGCCACCCGGCCTGCGCCGCCGCGGCGAGCATCGCGTATTCCCCGCTGACCTGGTAGACGAAGGTCGGGACGCCGAAGGTCTCCTTGACCCGGCGCACGATGTCGAGGTAGGGCAGGCCCGGCTTGACCATCACCATGTCCGCCCCTTCCTGCAGGTCGAGCGCGGTCTCGCGCAGCGCCTCGTCGCTGTTGGCGGGGTCCATCTGATAGCTGTACTTGTCGCCGCCGCCGAGATTGGCCGCGGAACCGACGGCATCTCGGAACGGGCCGTAGAAGCTGGAGGCGTACTTGGCCGAATAGGCGAGGATGCGGGTGTTGGTATGCCCGGCCTCCTCGAGGGCGCGGCGGATGGCTCCGATGCGCCCGTCCATCATGTCCGAGGGGGCGACCACGTCGGCGCCGGCCTCGGCGTGCGAGAGCGCCTGGCGCACCAGCACCTCGACGGTCGCGTCGTTGACGACATAGCCGGAGTCGTCGAGCAGTCCGTCCTGTCCGTGGCTGGTGAAGGGATCGAGCGCGACGTCGGTGATGACGCCCAGCTCGGGCAGCGCCGCCTTCAGCGCGCGGACCGCGCGCTGCGCAAGTCCGTCGGGGTTGTAGGCCTCGCGTGCGTCGGCGCTCTTGCGTTCGGGGGGCGTTACCGGGAACAGGGCGAGCGCCGGAATGCCCAACTCGAGGCAGCGCTCACCCGCGCGCAGGAGCGCGTCGAGGTCGAGGCGCTCGACCCCCGGCATCGAGGCCACCGGTGCACACCCGGCCGCCTCGTGCACGAACACCGGCTGGATCAGGTCGTCGGCGCTGAGCCGCGTCTCGCGCATCAGCCGCCGCGAGAACGCGTCGCGGCGCATCCGCCGCGGGCGGGTCCAGGGAAAGCGGCCGGTTGCGGTGTCCTTGTCCACGGGTCGGGTTACCTCGGAAGCGGCCGAAACGCGCGGGCCTGGACGGCCCGCCGCGCGCCCGGGCGGCGCACGGGCGCCGGGCGGATCGGTGCCGCCGCGTCGGCTCCCCGACGCATGATACCATTGTCCCCGATGACGGACAGGCGTGCGCGCAGGCGATGAACGAAGTCGAAACGGGTGCCGGCGAGTGGACGCGGGCGGAACTCCTGCGACTGCCGGAGTGCGCCCCGGAGCGGGTCCCGCTCGGCGCATGGTTCGCGCTCCCGCTCTCCCGCGAGGAGGCCGAGGCACTCGCCGCCGCGGCGCGCCGCGCCGCGAACCCGCGCCGGGACGCCGCCTACGCGACCGACCTCCCGCGGCTGGCCGCGCTGATCGCCGCGTTCTGGCGCGGCGGGCGCGCGCGGGACGAGTACCGCAGTCTGCGGGCGACCGCGCGCGCGCCGCGAATGCGCGCGCTCGTGGATTTGGTCTACGGTCAGCTCCTCATCTCCCGCCGGCTGCGCGGGGCCCACGTGCACCTGCAGGCCGGCTTCCACGCCGCGGTGCCGTGGCTCGGCGCCGCGGAGTATTTCCGGGTGCTGCAGCGCCACGAATGCCTCGGCCACCTCGTGCTGGGCGACGAGCCGGCGCCGCCCGCGTGCCTGGCGGAGTTGCTGCGCGAGGCGCGGGTCGTCCGGATGCTGGCCAAGGGGCGCGCGGCCGCCGTACCGGCGGACTGCCGCATGGACACGATCGGTTGACCGGCGCCCGCACCCGGGCGCCGCGCAAGGAGGACTGCGAAATGGGCAAACCCTACGGATTCGGAAAGTCGGTGGCGCTGTCGTTCGATCAGGCGGTCGAGCGGGTGACCGAGGCGCTCAAGGGCGAGGGCTTCGGCGTGCTCACGGAGATCGACGTCGCCGCGACGCTCAAGAAGAAGCTCGACAAGGACATGCGCCCGTACAAGATCCTCGGCGCCTGCAACCCGCAGCTCGCTTCGCGAGCGCTCGAGGCGGAACCCTCCATCGGCCTGTTGCTGCCGTGCAACGTCGTGGTGCGCGAACTCGAGGACGGGCGTGCCTCCGTGGAGTTCATGGACCCGAACGCGGTCCTGGATCTGGTCGGACGCCCCGAGATCGTCGGGCTCGCCGGCGAGGTGCGCGCGCGTCTCGACCGGGTCCTCGGCGCGCTCTGAACGCTACGCTGCACCGCACGGTTCGTGCCCGCAGATCCGCGCGACCATGCGCCCCGATCGGGCGCACGGTCCGCATGCGCGGGGGCGCACCGTTGCCGGAATGATTTGCTACTCATCGGCGTCTGCACTCTCAGGTGCAGGGGCGGGAGAGGTGCGCAGGTGGGCGTCGAAAATTCTTACATTCGCCCGGCGACCGCAGTCCACCCCTAAACGTTTGAGTCTGGATCGTAAAAGGCATCCGAAGCCGCCTCTGTGCGGCCCCTGACCCGCCCGATCGGTGTCGGATGTCTTTACACGTCGCGACCGGCGCGGACACAGGCGAGGGTCAATCCGCCCGCGAAATAACGAGTTATCTTTTCTGGCGTGCATCTTGCACCTTGACTTGCCGAGTGATGGCGCAGTGCTGATGTTCGTGGTCGCGGGGCTGCATCCCCGCCGCCGGTGGGCGGGGCGGGTCGCGTAAGGGAGCGGGGGCCGATGGGAGGACGTGGGATTCTGCTGTTCGTGATGGTGTCGGCGTTCGCCGCGCCGGCGGCCGCGGCCACCGATCACGCGCTTCATCTCACGGTCCGGTGGGGTGCGGAGCCTCCCGTCGAACATATCCTCACCCCCGTGCGCGCCGGCGACGGCGCGCACGTGTACCGCTGGGATGCGCGCGCCGACGGCTGCTGCGGAGGCGAGCTGACCGTCGAGCGCGGCGGCGTGGTGCGCCTGGACGTGCGCGTCCGCAACGACGCCCGCACCGCCCGGGATCTGCGGCTGGGCCTTCGGACCGCGTTGCCGCGCGGCCTGCACGCCCCGACGGAACTCGCCGGCACGCTGACGGGGAGCTTCGCCGGTCGTGCCGACGTGGCGCCGCTCGACGGACGGCCCTTGTTCGCGCTCGCTCTCAACGGTACGCCGGTGGCCGCGGTACCCTTTCCGCCGCCCGGCCCCGCGGCGCGCGGACGAACGGCGTTCGCGCCCCAGTCCTATGGCGGCCGATACGGGCCCGGTGCGGGCGACGACACCGGGCGCGAGCTGGCGATCCGACTCGGACTGCATCTCGGGGCCGGCGCGCGCGCGCGGTTTCACACCCGGATGGAGGTGACGACGGCGCCCTTCCCGGTGGGCGTGCTCGCGCTCGGCGGTGCGCTCCTGGTCATCCTCGTGCTGGTGCGCCGGCGCCGCATCGGTCTGGCCGCGGCTCGATCGGCGGCCCCCCCCGCCCCCTGAGTCCCCCCTGAGTCCCTGGCCCGGCGAAGTCGTCGCGCCCGCCCCGACGGGCGCCGGTCGGCGGCGCGCCCGGCGGCTAAGGCCCCGGATTTCGCGGCCGATACGGTGAGCGACGCGCCGGACAGGCGCCCAACCGACCGGGGACGCCCTGAATTTGCAGCGGATCCTACTCATCGAGCGTTCCGCCACGCTCCGCCATGCCGTGGGCAAGCGGCTGTGCGACCACGGCTATCGGGTCGACCAGTTGGCCGGCTACGGCGAGGCGCTGGCGTGCCTGGCCGATGGCGGCGGCGGTGACTACTGCGGCATCCTCGTCGGCTGGCCCTCGCGGACCGATCCGCAGGCCGATGAGTTCCTCGCCTACCTCGACGACCCCGAGCACCGCGGACGTGTGGTGCTGATTCTCGCCCACGAGGCCGGCGCGACGCTGCGCGAGTGGGTCTCCGACCGCGGCGCGACCGCGCTGCTGCTGTGGGACGACTACGCCGAGGCGGTGCCGACGCTCGACAAGCTGCTCACGCCGCGGATCCCCGACGAAGGCGCGGCCGCAGCGGAGGAGCACCCGGTCCGCATCCTGTTCGTGGACGACTCGCCGAGCGTACGCGGTTTCTTCCGCCGCCTCCTGCAACGCCACGGCTACCGAACGGATACCGCGGGCAGTGTCGGGGAGGGCATGGAGAAGGCACTGCACACGCGCTTCGACATCGCCATCATCGACTACTACATGCCCGACGCCACCGGCGACGTGCTCTGCCGGCGGCTGCGCGAGGACGCGCGCACCCGCCATATGATGAGCGCGATCATCACCAGTACCTACCTCGAGCAGGTGATCCGCGACTGCCTCGACGCCGGCGCGGTGGAGTGCATGTTCAAGAACGAGGCCAACGAGCTGTTCCTCGCGCGCGTCGCCGCGATGGAGCGGGCGATCCGCTTTCAGCAGTCGATCGAGGCCGAGCGCCGGCGCCTCGAGGGCATTCTCAGCTCCGTGGGCGAGGGCGTCTACGGCGTCGACGAGGGCGGGCGGATCACCTTCATCAATCCCGCTGCGCGCCGCATCCTCGGCTATCCGGAAGACGAACGCCTGGAGGGCCGCGAGCCGCGGGCGCTGTTTCACTACGCCGACGAAGGCGGGGCCGCGATCGACCCGGAGGATTGCCTGCTCACGCGGGCCTACGCCGGGCAGGAGGAGGTCCGCTCCTGGGAGACGGTCTTCTGGAGCCGCGCCGCCAAACCGGTCCCGGTCGAGTGCACCGTTCATCCGCTCACCATCGACGGGCGGCGCCGCGGGTCCGTGACCGCCTTCCGCGACATCTCCGAACGCCGGAACCTCGAAGATCGGCTGCGCTGGCAGGCGACGCACGACCCGTTGACGGAACTGATCAACCGGCGTCACTTCGAGGAACAGCTTGAGCAGGAGGTGGCACGGCTGCGGCGCAGCACGGAGAGCAGTGCGCTGCTCTACATCGACCTGGACCGCTTCAAGTACATCAACGACACCGCCGGGCACGCGGCCGGCGATCAGCTCCTGACCGCCGTCGCCCGGCAGCTTCGGATGCCGTTGCGCGCGACGGACGTACTCGCGCGGCTGGGCGGCGACGAATTCGCCGTGATCCTGCGCAATGTCGACCCGGAGCGGATCCGCGAGGCGGCGGACAAGTTCCGCGACCTGCTGGGGCGTCACAGCTTTGCGCACGGCGACAAGAGCTACCGCGTGAGTGCCAGCATCGGCGTGGCCGTGATCGACCGCAACGGCCCCACCCCGGGCGATGTACTGGCCAATGCCGATATCGCCTGTCACGTCGCCAAGCGTTCCGGGCGCAACCAGACGCACGTGTTCGAGGGCGGGCAGGACGAGAAGGCGGCGATGGATGAGGACCTCGGGTGGCACAACCGGCTGCGCGACGCGCTGCAGTACGATCGCTTCGTGCTCCACTATCAGCCGGTCGTCCCGCTCGAATGGATCGACGTCGGGCGCCTGCCCGAGGAGGCCGGGATGCTGTGGGGCGAGCTGCGCCGCGGCGCCGCGCGCGGACCGATGACCTTCGAGGCGCTGGTCCGCCTGCGCGGCCCCGGGGGCGCGCTGATCCCGCCCCACGCCTTTCTGCCCACCGCGGAACGATTCGGGTTCATGCACGAGATCGACGTCTGGATCCTCACGCGCGCCCTGGAGGACCTGGTCGGGCTCGGTGATCGGGCCAAGGACATCGATCTGTCGATCAACCTTTCCGCCGGCATCCTCGAGGATCGCTTCGCCCTTCCCTACATCAAGGGGCTGCTCGAGGATCTGCAACTCCATCCCGGCCGGCTGATCTTCGAGATCACCGAACGCTCGGCGATCCACAACCTCGAGGCGGCGCGGCGCTTCGTCGTCGAGCTGCGCGACCTGGGGTGCCGTTTCGCGCTCGACGACTTCGGTTCGGGTTTCAGCTCCTTCTCCCACCTCAAGCACCTCCCGGTGGACATGGTCAAGATCGACGGCGCCTTCGTGCGCGACATCGCGCAGGACCCCGTGGATCGGGCCATGGTGCAGTCGGTCAACGACATCGCCCACTCTCTCGGGCGGCGCACGGTGGCCGAGTACGTGGAGAGCGCCGCCATCCTGAGGATCCTGCGCGAGTTCGGGGTCGACTTCGTGCAGGGCGACTATCTGGCGCAGCCGGCCGCCTCACTCGCCGCGGCCGCGGGCGGCGCCGGGAACCCGCCGGCCCGCGGCCTGCAGACGTCGGACGGCCGGCACGGGTGATCCGGATCGCGGCGTCGGGTGTCTGGCCAAAGGCCCCTAACAAGTCCTGAAAATCAATTGGTTATGTGTTCCGTTTCAACGGTGGACGCATGTTGGCACGCGAATTGCCTGTTATGCGGGCAAGGATGACCATCGGCATGGATTCCGCCAGGGATGCGGGCGACGGAGCGCCCGCCTGAGGCCGGACCGGGAAGCCCGGCCGGGCGCGTCGATACGGTCGTGGATCGACCCTTCGGCGGCGCGCTCAAGCGAGGCAGGATGCTGCCGATACAAGGGACAGGACGCCCGTGGGCCCGGGGGTGATTCACCCCCGCTGCGTGCAGAGGCCGCGAGACTGGAGCGAAACGGAGTCGAGTGGCCGGGAACCGCTGTCGGTGTTGGTGCGAAGACCCGCGCGAGCGGGGATCCTGATACACCGCGCGGCCCCGAATCGTGAGGGGATCACGTTCAGAATCCGGCCCCTGCACGCAGTCCGGCCCACTGTATCGTTCGGGGTGGTGTCGAGTTACTCCTCCTGCGCCATGTAGCGCTTACCCTGCCGTTTGGCAGGGTTCTTTTTTTTTGCGGAAAACCTCAATCCGTCGCCAGCCAGTCGCGCGGGGGCAGGAACTCCTCGTACAGCCGGGCCTCCGCGGAGCCCGCGGGCGGAGTCCAGCCGTAGCGCCAGCGCACCAGCGGCGGCAGCGACATGAGGATCGATTCCGCGCGTCCCCCCGACTGCAGCCCGAACAGGGTGCCGCGGTCGTAGACGAGATTGAATTCCACGTAGCGCCCGCGCCGGTAGAGCTGGAAGTCGCGCTCGCGTTCGCCCCAGGGGTGGTTCCGGCGCCGCTCCAGGATCGGGAGGTAGGCGGGCAGGAAGTGGTCGCCGACGCTACGCGCGAACGCGAAGCAGCGCGTGAACGGCCAGGCGTTCCAGTCGTCGAAGAACAGACCGCCGATGCCGCGCGCCTCGCCACGGTGGCGCAGGTAGAAGTACTCGTCGCACCAGCGCTTGAGTTGCGGGTAGACGTCCGCGCCGAAGGGCTCGCAGGCCGCCCGCGCGGTACGGTGCCAATGGGTGCAGTCCTCGACGAAGCCGTAACAGGGGGTGAGATCGAAGCCCCCGCCGAACCACCATACCGGCTCGGCGCCGGCGGCCTCGGCGACGAAGAAGCGCACGTTGGCGTGCGCCGTGGGGACGTAAGGGTTGAGCGGGTGCAGGACCAGGGACACCCCCAACGCCCGGAAGGAGCGGCCCGCGAGCCCCGGCCGGCGTGCGCTCGCCGCGGCGGGCAGCGCGTCGCCGTGGACGTGCGAGAAATTGACGCCGGCCTGCTCGAAGACGGCCCCGTCCCGGAGGATGCGGCTGCGCCCGCCCCCGCCCTCGGGGCGCCGCCAGCTCTCCTCGGAGAACTCCGCCCCGCCGTCGGCCGCGGCCAGCGCGGCGGTGATGCGCTCCTGCAGCGCGAGCAGGTAGCGTTCGACGGCATCGGGGTCGGGGGTGTCCATGAGCGGTGTCCGTAGCGGATCGCACCCGCGCGGGCGCGGCTCCCGTTAGTGTAACCGCCCGTCCGGCCGAGGATGAATCCGCCGCGGCGCGGCCGCCCTCAGCCTGGGCGCACCACGCGGCCGCTGCGACCGTCGCGGATCTCGGTCGGGCGTGCGCGCCCGCCGCAACGCCCGGCCAGGACGTAGTCGACTTCCGCGCCGAACCACCGGCGCACCGCAAGGGCGGTGCGCGCCGGCGGCCGCCCCGCCGGGTTGGCGCTGGTGGACACCAGCGCCCCGCCGGCGGCCAGGCACAACGCCCGCGCCGCGGGATGCGCGGTGACGCGCACCGCGAGGCAGTCGTGCGCGCCGCGCAGCAGCCCCGGCACCCACGGACGCGCCGGCAGCAGCCACGTGACCGGCCCCGGCCAGGTTGCCCCCACGCGCGCCTGCAGGGCGCGCCCGATGGGCTGCAGAAACGGCGCGAGCTGGGAGAAGTCGGCGGCGATCAGGATGAGCCCCTTGGCCGGTGCGCGGCCCTTGAGGGCGAGCACGCGTCGCACCGCCGCCGGATTGAGGGGGTCGCAACCCAGGCCGAAGACCGCCTCGGTGGGGTAGGCCAGCACCCCGCCGCCATGGATGACCGTGCGCGCGCGCCGCAGCTGCCAGGGGTGGGGAACGGGAGCCGGGGTCGGCGCCCGGGCGGCCGGCGGCGTCGGGGTCGCGGTGCGCATCCGCCGGCGCTGCCGATCAGCGCGCGGCCGCCTTGCTGCGCCGCGGCTCGCCCGCCTGGCCCGACTCGGCCGCGCCTTCGGCGCCGCCTTCGAACGGCTCGGCGAAGCCGCACTCCTTGCGCGGGCACACCTTTTCGGTCCCGCGACGCTTGGTGGTCTTCAGAGTCAGCATGGGCCAGCCGCAGCGCGGACACGGCTCGTCCAGGGGTTCGTTCCAGACCGCGTAGTCGCAGGCCGGGTAGGTGGAGCACGAATAGAAGATCTTGCCGTAGCGCGACTTGCGCTTGAGCATCGTGCCCTTGGCGCACTGGGGGCAGCTCACCCCGGTGTCGGAAGGTTTCTCCAGCGGCTCGATATGCCGGCACTTGGGGTAGGCGCTGCAGCCGATGAACTTCCCGTAGCGCCCGCGCCGTACCACGAGCGGCGCCCCGCAATCCGGGCACGAGCGGCCCTCCACCGCCGCGCTGTCGGCCTCCTCCGCCCCCGCGTCGACGTCGCGCGTGTAATCGCAGTCGGGATAGCCGCTGCAGCCGATGAAGCGCCCGCGCCGCCCGAGCCGGATCGCCAGCGGCTTGCCGCACTTGGGGCAGTTCTCGTCGATGGCCTCGGTGGTGGCGTCGGCGCGCGAAACGTTCTCCGCCTTGTCGTCGAGGAGTTCCTTGAACGGCCCCCAGAACTCGCGCATCAGCGGAATCCAGTTCTTCTCGCCGCGCGCGACCGCGTCGAGTTCATCCTCCAGACGCGCGGTGAAATCGTAGTCGACGTAGCGCGTGAAGTGCTGGCTGAGGAAGCGTGCAACGATGCGCCCGACGTCGGTCGGCCGGAAGCGTCGCTTCTCGAGGACCGCATACTCGCGCTGCACCAGCGTCGAGAGGATGGAGGCGTAGGTGGAAGGGCGCCCGATGCCGTACTCCTCCAGCGCGCGTACCAGGCTCGCCTCGGTGTAGCGCGGCGGCGGCTCGGTGAAATGCTGGTCGGTGCGGATGCGCGTCACCGCGACCGTGTCGCCGACCTCGAGCGGGGGCAGGAGCCGATCCTCGCTGTCCGCCTTGGCGTCGTCCACCCCTTCCTGGTAGACGGTCATGAAACCGGGGTCGACGATGGTCGATCCGGTCGCACGCAGGAGGTTGCCTTCGCCGCAGGAAAAATCCACCGACACCGTGTCGATGGTGGCGTGGATCATCTGGCAGGCGATCGCGCGTTTCCAGATCAGCTCATAGAGCTTGAACTGTTCGGCACTCAGCGCGGGACGCAGGGACTCGGGGGTGCGCGCGGCCGCCGTCGGCCGGATGGCCTCGTGCGCCTCCTGGGCGTTCTTCGCGCGCGTCTTGTACGTATGCGGCTTCTTGGGGAGGTTGTGTTCCCCATAGCGCTCGGCGATCAGCGCGCGGATCTCGTCGAGCGCTTCGCGCGCCAGGTTCACCGAATCGGTGCGCATGTAAGTAATGAGGCCCACGGCGCTGCCGTCGACCTCGATCCCTTCGTAGAGCTGCTGTGCGACGCGCATCGTGCGCTGGGCGGAGAAGCCGAGCTTGCGCGAGGCCTCCTGCTGCAGCGTCGAGGTGATGAAGGGCGCCGCGGGATTGCGCCGGCGCTGCTTCTTCTCGACCTTGACGACCACCAATTTTCCGTCGCCGCGCCGGCGCAGCTCCGCCCGCACGGCATGGGCCCTGTCGGCGTCGGTGATGGAGAACTGCGTGAGTTTCTCGCCGCCGAAGTGAGTCAGGCGGGCGACGAATTTCTGCTCGTCCTTCTCGGCGTCGGCTTCGATGGTCCAGTACTCGCGCGGCTCGAAGCGCTCGATCTCCTCCTCGCGCTCCACGATCAGGCGCAGCGCCGGACTCTGGACCCGGCCCGCGGAAAGGCCGTGGCGGATCTTCTTCCACAACAGCGGCGAGAGGTTGAAGCCGACCAGGTAGTCGAGCGCCCGCCGTGCCTGCTGGGCGTTGACCAGATCGGTGGACAGTTCGCGCGGGTGCGCAACCGCGTCGTTGATGGCGCGCTGCGTGATCTCATGGAAGACCACGCGCCGGACCGGTTTGTCCCCGAGCACCTTGCGCGCGCGCAACAGCTCGTAGAGGTGCCAGGAGATCGCCTCCCCCTCGCGATCGGGGTCGGTCGCCAGGAAAAGTGCGTCGGCCCCCTTCATCGCCTTGGCGATCGTCGCCACGTGGCGCTCGTTCTTGTCGATCACCTGGTATTGCATGGCGAAGTCGTGGTCGGGGTCCACCGCACCGCCCTTGGGGACCAGGTCGCGGACGTGGCCGTAGGAGGCCAGCACCTCGAAGCCCTTCCCGAGGTACTTCTTGATGGTCTTGGCCTTGGCCGGCGATTCGACGATGACGAGATTCTTGCCCATGAACGGTCCGCGATTGGCGACGGCAACGCGCCGGACTTTACCGGCACCGGCGCCCGGGCGCCACCTCGGCGCCCGTCCTGGGCCGTATCGGCCGCCCCCATGGGGGGTTGAACACGGCGCCGGGACGTCCCGGGGCACCCTCGGTGTGGATGTGGATTAATGCTCCGGAAACAACGAGATCTGCAGGGAGGCGCGGGTCGGGCCGGGGCCCGGTACGGTCAGTGGAGGTAGCCGCCGGCGTTATCGAAGACGAGATCTTCCATCCATGCATAGGCGGCCTCCTGGCCCGGCTGGTTGAAGAGGACCATCAGGATGACCCACTTCAACTGCTCCAGATCGATCTCCTCGGTCTCGAGGGCCATGACCCGGTCGATCACCAGCTCGCGGTTGTCCGGCGTCAGGATGCCCATCTGTTCGAGAAACAGCAGGAAGCCGCGCGCTTCGAGATCGAGCTTGCGCACTTCGCGATCGTCGAACAGGCGCAAGGCGTCCGGCGTCTGCGCGCCGCCGTGGACGCGGGCGTCACGCCGCGCGGCGAGGTCCTCGAGCCACTCGAAGGCCTTTTCCACCTCCACGGTGGGAAATCCCGCCTCCAGGAGCTTGCCCTGGAGGACCGCACGCTCCGGTTGCCACTCGCCTTCGGTGTCGAGATAGTAGTTCTCGAACAGGTACATCAGAACATCGAGCACGTTTTCTTTCATCGCTCTCCGGACCCCGTGGCGGCGCGTACGTAGCGCCCGCCGGGGACGGGCGCGGCGAGACCGCGCAGCTCCAGGGTCAGGAGGATGGCGGAAACCGCATCCGCCGTCAATCCGCTGCGTTCCACGAGCGTATCGACCGCGACCGGCGCGTGGCCCATCGCCGCCAGCACCCGTCGTTCGACGCCGTCGCACCGCTCCGGCGTGTCGTTCCGCGGCGCCTCCGCGTCGCGGCGGCCGGCGGGATCGATCTCCTCGAGGATATCGGCCACGCTCTCGACCAGCTTGGCCCCGTCACGCAGCAGTGCGTGGCAACCGCGCGCGAGGGGGTTGCCGACGGCGCCCGGGACCGCGAACACCTCCCGCCCCTGATCGGCCGCGTGCCGCGCGGTGATGCGCGAGCCGGAGCGCAGCGCCGCCTCCACCACCACGACCCCGAGACTCAGGCCGCTGATGATGCGGTTGCGCCGTGGGAAGTGGTGGCGGAGCGGCGGCGTTCCGGTGGGAAACTCCGAGACCATGGCGCCGGCGGCCGCGACCTCCCCGGCGAGGCCGCGATGGGCGCTCGGATAGACCCGGTCCGGGCCGGTGCCGGCCACCGCGACGCTGCGCCCGCCGGCCGCGAGCGCCCCACGATGCGCCGCCGCGTCGATGCCCAGGGCCAGGCCGCTGGTCACGGTCACGCCCGCGCCCGCCAGCCCCCGCGCCAGCGTTACCGCCAGCTCGCGCCCGCCGGGGGTCGGATTGCGGCTGCCGACCACGGCGATCTGCCGCCGCGTCAGGGTCTGCGGGTCTCCCGCCACGAACAGCAGCGGCGGCGGATCCGGGATCTCACGCAGAGCGGGGGGGTAGCCGGGGTCGGCGAGGGTGAGCAGGTGGTGTCCGGGCCGTTCCAGCCACGCGAGGTCGGCATCGACGCCGCGCCACTCGGGGCACGGTCCGCCGCGCGCCCGCAACCAATCGAGGGCGCTGCGCGCGGACCCGAGGCGTTCGACCAGCAGCCGGTAGGTTACCGGCCCGACGCCGGGTGCGCGCAACAGGGCGAGGGCCCAGGCGGTCGCGGGGCGGGTGTCGTCCATGACCTCCCCTCCGACGGGTGGGTCGAAAAAAACCGGAGCGGATCCTTATCCACCGGCCCCCAGCGGGTCGCCGAGCGACAGCCCGTCGGGGGTCTCCGGTCATCGTCCTCCGTGACGGCGACTGTGCCGCGGGGCCGTGGCTCCCCCGCAGGCGAAGACGGCGCGGCGCCCGCTACGGATTGCGGACCGAATCGTCCAGATGGATGGCCCGCGTAGCGCTCATCACCAGCGCGTAGCTCACCTGCCGGAACGGCCGGAAGACCATGACCAGGCCCGCCCGCGTGGCGGGAAGCTGTACCGAGCGTCCGATCCCGCCCTCGACGGTGTCGCGGATCCGGCGCCCGGCCTGGTAGACGGCGAGTACGTCGCCGGCGCGGATGCCCTGCTCGCGGCCGACGTCGAGGACCACCACCTGGTCCTGGCCGATCTGCGACACGCCGTGGAACACGGAGATGATCTGCCCGTCGACCTTGCCCTTCGGTGCCTGCGGCACGAAGTCGTCCGGGAGGCGGGTCGCCGGCAACGGGATCAGGCGGTCGCCGATCAGCACCTCCTGGTCGACGTGGGAGAGGCGCAGGGTCGCAGGGTCACCGCCCCGGATCAGCTCCGCGTCGGCCAGGTGGATCGCTGCGTAGCCCAGGACCTTGCCGGTCCTGGGGTTGCGGAAGACGTCGCCGCGGCGCACGACGGCGAAGCTCCGGTGGGTCGTATCGCCGAGGCGGCGCACATAGATCCGGTTCCCGTCGGCACCGGCGAGGTGTTCCCCGGCGATGTCCACCACGTACGGGGCGTCCGCGAGTTCCCCACGCGAGACGACCGCCGAGCGCGTCAGAAACGGGCGGATCGCGTCGAGCGGAATGGTCGGGATCGCCGGCGGAAGCGGTTCGCGCCGGACCTCCGGCTGCAGGCGCACGGTGCGCATCCCGCCCGGTGTCCTCGCCCGGCGCTCCAGATGCAGTTGCGGCTTGCCGTTGACATAGGCGAGCACGATCACATCGCCCGGGTAGATCAGGTGGGGATTGCGGATCTGGGGATTGACCGACCAGACCTCCGGCCACAGCCAGGGGTCGCGCAGGAAACGCGCGGAGATGCCCCAGAGGGTGTCGCCCTTGACGACCACGTAGCGGTCCGGGTGTCCCGGCCGCAGGGTGACCGTATCGGCGAGCGCGGCGCCGGACAGCAGAAACGCCAATCCGATGGCGAGCCAACGTGCTGTAGCCATGTTCGCAACCCCTTGCCCGGCGGATCGCCGGAGTCTAGCCCAAAAACCCCACCTCATGAAGTGTGGTCAATACCTTGGCGAATTCGTATCATGGTTAGCGTCCGTCCCCGACGATTATTGAAGGGCGGCGGGGCCCCACTTCGTGACGGGTTTCACAATGGCGCTGCTCGAGGTACTGCACTATCCCGATCCGCGACTCCGGCGGCGGGCAAAACCCGTCGCCGCCGTCGACGCGACCGTGCGCCGCCTGATCGACGACATGTTCGAGACCATGTACGCGGCGCCCGGGGTCGGGCTCGCCGCGGTCCAGGTCGGGGTGGACCGGCGGGTGGTGGTCGTCGACGTCTCCGAGGACAAGAGCGCCCCGCTGGCCCTCGTGAACCCCGAGATCCTCGAGCGCGAGGGCGAGGAGGAGATGCAGGAGGGATGCCTGTCGGTGCCCGGGGTCTATGAACCGGTGCGGCGTGCCGAGCGGATCCGCTACCGGGCCCTGGACCGCGACGGGGCGCCGATCGAGGGTGCCGCCGAGGGGCTGCTGGCGGTGTGCATCCAGCACGAATGCGACCATCTCGAGGGCCGCCTGTTCGTCGACTACCTGTCCGAACTCAAGCGCCAGCGTATCCGCAAGCGCCTGGAGAAACAGCGGCGACTGGGTACGGAGGCGCCACGCCCGGGGCGGCGCGAGGGGACCCTGATCTGAACCCGTCGCGCGTCGCCTTCCCCCCCGGCGTCGCGTGAGGTGTGCATCGATGGCCGACGGCCTGGACCTCGCCTTCGCCGGGACCCCCGACTTCGCCGTACCGAGCCTGCGCGCACTGTGTGCCTCCCGCCACCGCGTGCGCGCGGTCTTCACCCAGCCGGATCGCGCCGCCGGGCGCGGACGCCGCCCGCGCCCGGGACCGGTGGCGACGCTCGCACGCGAACTCGGCCTGACGCTGGAGCAGCCCGCCACGCTGCGCGATCCCGAAGTCCAGGAGCGCCTGCGTGCCCTCGGCGCCGACGCGCTCGTGGTCGTGGCCTACGGTCTCCTGCTCCCCCCGGCGGTCCTGGCGATCCCCCGACTCGGGTGCCTGAACGTGCACGCCTCGCTGCTGCCGCGCTGGCGCGGTGCGGCCCCGATCCAGCACGCGATCCTCGCCGGTGATGCCGAGACCGGGGTCAGCATCATGCAGATGGAAAAGGGGCTGGACACGGGGCCGGTGCTGGCGTGCGCACCCGAGCGTATCCGCCCCGACGACACCGCGGGGAGCCTCGGCGAACGCCTCGCGTCGCTCGGGGCCGCGCTGCTGGTGGAGACCCTCGACCGCCTCGCGGCCGGTCCCCTGGCGGCCGCGAGGCAGGACGACGCGGCGGCGACCCGCGCGCCCAAGCTCTCCAAGGCGCAGGCGGAGCTGGACTGGGCCCGCCCGGCGCCGGAACTCGAGCGCCGCGTCCGCGCCTTCGACCCCTGGCCGGTGGCGTGGACACCGCTGCCGGACGGTGCGCCGCTGCGAATCTGGAGTGCCCGGGCGCTGCCGGCCGCCTCCGGCGCGGTGTCCGCGGCCGCCCCCGGGACCGTGCTCGCGGCCGGCGCGGCGGGGATCGATGTCGCCGCGGGTTCGGGGGTGCTGCGCCTGCTCGAGGTGCAGGCCCCGGGCGGGCGCCGGCTGGCCGCCGGGGCGTTTGCGGCCGGGCACGCCGTGGCCGGCGTGCGCCTCGGGCGATGAGCGGCCCCCGCGCGCGCCCGCGGCCGCGCGCGCACGGCCCCGCCGCCGATCCGGACGCCCGCGCCGAGGCCGCGCGTGTGGTGTGCCAGGTGGCGCGCCGCGGCCGCTCGCTCGCGGCGGTGCTGCCGCAGCGGCTGAAGCGGGTCCGGGATCCGCAGCGCCGCGCCCTGATCCAGGAGCTGGCCTGCGGCACCCTGCGCGGATACCCGCGCCTGGAAGCGAGGGCCGCCCGCCTCCTGGAGCGACCCCCGCGGGCCCGCGACGCGGACGTGCACGCACTGCTCCTGGTGGGGCTCTACCAGCTCGCCGAACTCGACCTGCCGGTCCACGCGGCCGTCGACGCCACGGTGCGCGCGACGCGGGCGCTGGGCAAGGAGTGGGCCTCGGGACTGGTCAACGCGACCCTGCGCAACTGGCTGCGCACCGCCGGCGCGGGCCCGGAGGGGGCGAAGGCGACGGAGGAGGAGACGGACGCGGCGCGCTGGGCGCACCCGGCCTGGCTGCTGGAGCGCCTGCGCCGCGACTGGCCGCAGGACTGGGCCGCCGTGGCGGCGGCGGGCAACGCGCGCCCGCCGCTGCACCTGCGCGTGAACCTCGCGCGTCGGTCACGGGGCGATTACCTCGCGCGCCTGGAGGCGGCCGGCCTCGGCGCGCGCGCCCTGGCGCATACCGCCGCCGGGGTCGTCGTCGAGCCGCCGGTGCCCGTCGCGCGGCTGCCGGGCTTCGCCGCCGGGGAGGTGAGCGTTCAGGACGCCGCTGCGCAGCTCGCCGGACCGCTGCTGCGGCTCGCCCCCGGCCAGCGCGTGCTCGATGCCTGCGCCGCTCCCGGGGGCAAGACGACCCATATCGGCGAACTCGAGCCGCGGCTCGATGCCCTGGTCGCCGTCGACCGCGACGGCGCGCGCCTGGCGCGCCTGCGCGAGAATCTCGCGCGCCTGGGCGTCGATGCGTGTGTCGTGGATGCCGACGCGGGCTCGCCCGGGCGCTGGTGGGACGGACGCCCCTTCGACCGCATCCTGCTCGACGCCCCTTGTTCCGGGACCGGTGTCGTGCGGCGGCACCCGGACATCAAGCTGCTGCGCCGTCCCACCGACATCGCGGCCTTTGCACGCGAACAGGACCGCCTGCTCGACGCCCTGTGGCCGCTGCTCGCCCCCCAGGGTATGCTGCTGTACGCGACCTGCTCGGTGCTCGCCGAGGAGAACGAACGGCGCATGGAGGCGTTCCTCACGCGCCATCCCGAGGCCCGCGCGCGCGCCATCGAGGCCCCGTGGGGACGCGCCTGCGGGATCGGACGCCAGATCCTTACCGGCGACGACGGGATGGACGGATTCTATTACGCCCGCGTGGAACGATGCTGACGCCGCGCCCACTCCGGGCGCGGCCGGGGCGGTCCGGCGGGGCGGCATGAGGGGGGCGGCGCGGCGCCGCGCGAGCTACGCATGAAGATCATCATCCTGGGTGCGGGGCAGGTGGGGACGTCGGTCGCCCGCAACCTGGTCAGCGAAGCCAACGATATCACCGTCGTCGATGTGCGCCCGGACCTGCTGGCGGAGCTGCAGGACCGCTTCGACCTGCGCACGGTGGCCGGCAACGCCGCCTACCCGGACGTGCTGCGGCGCGCGGGGGCGGAGGAGGCGGACATGGTCATCGCCGTCACCAACAGCGACGAGACCAACATGGTCGCCTGCCAGATCGCCTATACGCTCTTTCACACGCCGACCAAGATTGCGCGCGTGCGCGCGTCCGAGTACCTCGCCTGCCCTCAGATCTTCGCGCAGGAGGCGTTGCCGATCGACGTGCTCATCAGTCCGGAGCAGATCGTCACCGACTATGTCCTGCGCCTGATCGAGCACCCCGGGGCCCTGCAGGTGCTGGACTTCGCCGGCGGCAAGGTGCAGCTCGTGGCGGTGCGCGCCTATTACGGGGGGCCCCTGGTGGGGCAGCAGTTGCGCGCCCTCGGTCGGCACGTGCCCGGCATCGAGGTGCCCGTCGCGGCCATCTTCCGCCGCGGCACCGCCCTGGTGCCCGAGGGCGACACCGTCATCGAGGCCGACGACGAGGTGTTCTTCATCGCGCCGCGGCGCAACATCCGCGCCGTGATGAGTGAGCTGCGACGCATGGAGCGACCCACGAAGCGCGTCATGCTCGTCGGCGGCGGGAACATCGGTCTGCGGCTGGCCACGGCCCTGGAGTCGCGCTACCAGGTCAAGATCGTCGATCACAACGGCGAGCGCACGCGCTTCCTCTCCGAGCAACTCCAACGCACGATCGTGCTGCACGGAGACGCCGCCGACGAGGAACTGCTGCTGGAGGAGAACATCGAGAACATGGACGTGTTCTGCGCGCTGACCAACGACGACGAGGCCAACATCCTCGCGGCGATGCTCGCGCGGCGGCTGGGCGCGGGCAAGGTGATGTCGCTGATCAACCGTGCGGCCTACGTCGACCTGGTGCAGGACGGACTGATCGACGTCGCCATCTCGCCCCAGCAGGTCACCATCGGGACGCTGCTCGCCCACGTGCGCCGCGGCGACGTCGTCGTCGTGCACTCGCTGCGCCGCGGCGCGGCGGAGGCGATCGAGGCGGTCGCCCACGGCGACGAGCGCACCTCCAAGGTCGTCGGGCGTGCGGTCGGCGAGATCAAGCTCCCGCCGGGTACCACGATCGGCGGGATCGTGCGCGGCGAGGAGGTCATCATCTGCCATCACGACACGGTGATCGAGGCGGAGGACCACGTCATCCTGTTCCTGGTCGACAAGAAGTACATCGCCGACGTCGAGCGCCTGTTCCAGGTCGGCGTCACCTTCCTCTGAGCGCGCGATGGGGGGTCGCCCGGTCCCATGTTCAATCCCACCATCCAGCGGTTCCTCGGCATGATGCTGATGCTCTACAGCGTCAGCATGCTGCCCCCCATCGGCGTCTCCCTCTGGTACCGCGACGGCGCATGGACGCCGTTCGCGTACACCCTGCTGATCACGCTGGCGGTCGGTACGCTGCTCTGGGCGCCCCGGCGGCGCACGCGCCGCGACCTGGCGCTGCGCGACGGCTTCGCGGTGGTGGCGCTCGCCTGGGCGCTCCTCGGGCTCGCCAGCGCCCTGCCGCTGATGCTCGCCGGCCACCCGCACCTCTCCCTGGCGGACGCAGTCTTCGAATCCTTCTCCGGGATCACCACCACCGGGGCGACCGTCATGACGGGCATCGACGCGCTGCCCCGCGGCATTCTCTATTACCGCTGTCAGCTCCAGTGGCTCGGCGGGATGGGGATACTGGTGCTCGCCGTGGCCGTGTTGCCGATGCTCGGTATCGGCGGGATGCAGCTCTATCGGGCGGAGATCCCCGGGCCGATCAAGGAGCAGAAGCTCACGCCGCGGATCGCGGAGACGGCCAAGGCCCTGTGGCTCATCTACCTGGGTCTCACGACGGCCTGCGCCCTCGCCTATTGGAGCTTCGGAATGACGCCCTTCGACGCGCTGGCGCATAGCTTCGCGACCGTGTCCACGGGCGGTTTCTCCACCCACGACGCCAGCCTCGGCTACTTCCACAGCGCGCGCATCGACGCCGTCGCGGTGGTGTTCATGTACCTCGCCGGGATCAACCACGCGCTCCACTACGCCGCGTGGCGCTCGGCGAGTCTGCGCCCCTACCGGCTCGACTCCGAGGTGCGCGGCTACACGGTCATTCTCGGGACGACCGCCCTGATCACCGTGACCTACCTCTATATCACCCACACCTTCGATTTCGTCACCGCCCTGCACCACGGCATCGTACAGGCCGTCTCCATCGGGACCAGCACCGGGTTCACCACCGCGGAGTACCAGCGCTGGCCCGGATTCCTGCCGGTCCTGCTGATCATGGTGAGCTTCATCGGCGGCTGCGCCGGCTCGACCGGCGGCGGCATGAAGGTGATCCGCTTCCTGCTTCTCTACAAGCAGGGGGTGCGCGAGGTCGCCCGGCTCGTGCACCCCAGCGCGCGGATCCCGGTCAAGGTCGGCGGGCGGGTGATGCCCGACCGGGTCGTGGACGCGGTATGGGGGTTCTTCGCCGCCTATGTCGCCGCCTTCGTCCTGCTCATGCTCCTCCTGATGGCCACCGGTCTCGACCAGGTGACGGCGTTCTCGGCGGTGGCCGCCTGCATCAACAACATGGGCCCCGGGCTCGGGCTCGTCGGCCCCAACTACAATGGTGTCAACGACGTCGCCAAGTGGGCCCTGAGCTTCGCCATGCTGCTGGGGCGGCTGGAGATCTTCACCGTGCTCGTCCTGTTCAGCCCGGCATTCTGGCGGCGCTGAGGTCGGGCGGGAGGCGTGATGGACGCAACGGAGCGGGTCGCGAACCTCGAACGGCTGCTCGCCGCCGGGCAGGACGGGGCGCTGCTGCGCTTCGGGCTCGGCGGCGCCCACCTCGCGGCGGGTGACCCGGTGCGGGCCGCCGCGCATCTGGCGCGCGCGGTCGAATTCGACCCCGGTCATTCGGCGGCCTGGAAGCTCTACGGCCGCGCCCTCACCGAGTGCGGGCGGCGTGCCGAGGCGGCGGCCGCCTACCGGGAGGGGATCCGGGCCGCGGAGGCCCACGGCGACGTCCAGGCGGCGAAGGAGATGCGCGTGTTCCTGCGGCGGCTGGAACGGGAACCGCCGGGGGGGCAGGCCGGGGACTGAGGGGGGAGCGCCCGGTTCGCCATCCTTGCCCCCGGAATCGGGGCGACGTTACGCAGGATCAGCCCACGAGAACCTAAACTAGAGCCAATGGTGTAGATCCATTTCCCACAGATGGTAAATCAGTCAGCAGGTGGGCTTTCAAGTATAGATCTTCGGCCAAGATCGGCAATCAGTGGGCTCATCGCCCTTTTCAGGCTCTTGAAAACCCCCTTGTTGAGCCGTTCTTCATCCGCGAGCAGCGATTTGATCCGCATCCGCTCGGTCGGCGCCTGGAAGCAGCCCGGGCAGTTCTCGGGGACCACGGGGAGCCCGGCGGCCCGGGCGTAGGCGGCGGTCTGGCGCTCGCGCGCGTAGATCAGCGGGCGGATGACCCGGATGTCGCCGGCATCGTTCACGTAGTGCGCCTTCATGGTCTTGAGGCGCCCGCCGTGGAACGCCGACATCAGGAAGCTCTCCGCGGCGTCGTCGAGGTGCTGGCCCAGGGCGAGCACGTTGTAGCCGCCGCGGCGGGCGATGTCGTAGAGGATCCCGCGCTTCATGCGCGCGCAGAAGGCGCAGAAGGATGGGTTGCCCATGTGCCCGCGGGCGCGCTCGAGGATCGGCTCGGCGCGGTAGTGGAAGGGCACACCGACGGCCTCCAGGTGGGGCTTGAGGGCGGAGGGGTCGAAGCCCTCCACCATCGGATCGACGGTGGCGGCGGCGAGATCGAAGTGCACCGGCGCGTGCGTGCGCAGGTGGCGCAGGATGTGCAGCAGGGAGAGCGAGTCCTTGCCCCCCGAGAGCGCGAGGAGCACGCGGTCGCCGTCACGGATCATCCCGTGCTCGGCGATCGCCCGTCCGACCGGGCGCAGCAGGTTTCGCGGTGGGGCTGCAATGGCGGCCATGGCGGCAAGATAACGGCGGCGGTGCGGTCGCGGCAAGCACCGGCGCACGCCCCGCGCGGTATACTCCCACGGACGGGGCCCGCGCCATGGGGGCCCCATCGCGCGCGGAGCGGCGGATGGCGACCCAGACCGAGGTACACGGACTCAGCGCCCGGGAGGCCTGGCAGCTCCTGGAGGAGAATCCGCGCGCGGTCCTCATCGACGTGCGCTCGACCATGGAGTACCTGTTCGTCGGCCACCCGCGCGGCGCCGTCCACATCGCCTGGATCGACGAGCCCGACTGGCGTATCAATCCCGACTTCGCGCTGCTGGTGCGCAAGGTGATGCTCGGCGGCGTGTCCGCCCACAGCGAGGGCAGCGCCCCGGTCATCCTCATCTGCCGCAGCGGCAACCGCTCGCGCGAGGCGGGCGAGCTGCTGCTGCGCGAAGGCCTGAGCGACGTCTACAACGTCACCGACGGCTTCGAGGGGCCGCTCGACGCGGACCACCACCGCAACACGCTCGGCGGCTGGCGCCATGAGGGACTGCCCTGGGAGCAGTGCTGAGCATGGAGGCGCGGGCGGACATCCTGGTGCGGATCCTGGCGGCGAAGGCCGCCGAGATCGAGCGTGCCAGCTCGGTCACCGGCATCCGCGAGCTGAGCCGGCGGGTGGAGGCCGCGCCGCCGCCGCGCGGATTCGTCGCGGCGCTGGAGTCCGCGGCCGCGGCCGGGCGCGCGGCGGTCATCGCCGAGATCAAGCGCGCCTCGCCCAGCCGCGGCCTGTTGCGCGACCCCTTCGACCCGGCGGCGATCGCCGCCTCCTACGCCGCCCACGGCGCCGCGTGTCTGTCGGTGTTGACCGACCGGGATTTCTTCCGGGGCGAGCCGCAGCACCTGGTCGCGGCGCGCGCGGCCTGCGCGCTGCCCGTGCTGCGCAAGGACTTCATCATCGATCCCTACCAGGTCTACGAGGCGCGCGTACTCGGGGCCGACTGCATCCTGTTGATCGTCTCCGCACTTGGGGATCCATCGTTGCATGAACTCTACTCGCTTGCCCGGGAACTGGGAATGGACGTGCTCGTGGAGGTGCACGACGAGGCCGAACTCGAGCGCGCCGCGGGGCTCGCGGAGGCGCTGATCGGCGTCAACAACCGCGACCTGCGCAGCTTCGAGACCGATCTCGCGACGACGCTGCGCCTCGCCCCGCGCGTGGGCGCGGGGCGGCTGCTGGTCAGCGAGAGCGGGATCCATACGCGCGCCGACGTCGACCGCCTGCGTGCGGGCGGGGTCGGCGCGTTCCTGGTCGGCGAGGCCTTCATGCGCGCCGAGGATCCCGGCGTGCGGCTGGAGGCGCTGTTCGGGGCGTGAGCGGCGGGACCCCGTCAGCGGGTACCGTGCACCACGATCGTCTTGCCCGCGACCGAGATCAGGCCCTGGTCCTCGAGCGCCTTGAGCACCCGCCCCGCCATCTCGCGCGAACAACCGACGATGCGGCTGATCTCCTGGCGCGTGATCCGGATCTGCATCCCTTCGGGGTGCGTGAGCGCGTCGGGCTCCTTGCACAACTCGAGCAGCGTGCGGGCGACCCGGCCGGTTACGTCCAGGAAGGCGAGGTCGCCGACCTTGCGGCTGGTCTTGCGCAGACGCAGGGCCATCTGCGAGGCGAGCGCGAACAGGATGCTCGGGTCCTCCTCGGCGAGCTGGCGGAAGCGCGCGTAGCTGATCTCCCCCAACTCGCAGCGCGTGCGTGCGCGCACCCAGGCGCTGCGGTTCTGCTGCTCGTCGAACAGCCCCATCTCGCCGAAGAAGTCACCGGGGTTGAGGTAGGCGAGGACGATCTCGCGCCCGTCCTCGTCCTCGATCAATACGGTGACGGAACCCTCGATGATATAGTACAGGGCGTCCGGCTGGTCGCCGGCGTAGATGATGACGCTCTTGCCGGGATAGCGGCGGCGGTGGCAGTGGGCCAGGAACCGCTCGATGGTCGGGTTGCCCTTGGGGGGCGACGGTTTCGGCATGGGGCGCCCTCGGCGCGGGCCGGCCGCGAGGGCGGCAGGCTGTCCGTGGCAAGTGTAAGCAAAGCCCCCGGGGATGTCGAACGGCGCCGGCGCCGGTCCGGGGGCGCGGAGGTTGGACGATGAAGGCGGTTGCGCGCTGGGTGCAGGACGTGATGTTCGTCGGCGAGTCCGGCAGCGGGCACGCGATCGTGATGGACGGTGCGCCGGAGGCCGGCGGGCGCAACCTCGGGGCGCGGCCGATGGAGATGGTCCTGTTGGGGCTGGCCGGCTGCACCGGCTTCGACGTCGTCCAGATCCTGAGGAAGGCGCGCCAGGCCGTCGGCGGCTGCGTCGTGGAGGTCTCGGCCGAGCGCGCCGAGAAGCCGCCGAAGGTGTTCACCCGCATCCACGTCCATTACCGGGTGAGCGGCGAGGACCTGGCCGAGCACCAGGTCCGCCGCGCGGTGTCCCTGTCCGCGGAGAAGTACTGTTCGGTGTCGGTGATGCTCGGGCGCAGCGCCGAGATCACCCATGATTTCGAGATCGTGCCGCCGCCCTGAGCCCGGTTGCGGGGCATCGACGGCCCGTGCCCTGCACAACGCTCACGCCATGCGGCATAATCGCCCCCCCGGTGCGGCCGCGCGGCGGGGCTTCGCGGCGTTCCGGCAGGGGTACGGGAGGGCAGCATGGTGGCCAGGTCGAACCCGCGTCTGCGGCTGCACGGTTTCAACAACCTTACCAAGAGCCTGAGCTTCAACATCTACGATATCTGCTACGCCAAGACCGAGGCGCAGCGGCGCGAATATATCGAATACATCGACGAGGCCTACAACGCCGAGCGCCTGACGCAGATCCTCACCGGCGTGACCGATATCATCGGCGCCAACATCCTCAATATCGCGCGCCAGGACTACGAACCCCAGGGGGCCAGCGTCACCATGCTGATCGCCGAAGAGGCGGTGGCGTCCGATCGCCTGTCGAATTCCGCCACGCCGGGCCCGCTGCCCGAGGCGGTCGTCGCCCATCTCGACAAGAGCCACATCACCGTCCACACCTACCCCGAGAGTCATCCGAATCCCGACAACGGCATCAGCACCTTCCGCGCCGACATCGACGTCTCGACCTGCGGGCGCATCTCGCCCCTGCGCGCGCTCAACTATCTCATTCACAGCTTCGAATCGGACATCGTGATCATCGATTATCGCGTGCGCGGTTTCACGCGCGACGTCAACGGGCGCAAGCACTTCATCGATCACAAGATCCATTCCATCCAGAACTTCATCTCCAAGGACACCCGCGAGCGCTACCAGATGGTGGACGTCAACGTCTACCAGGAAAACCTGTTCCACACCAAGATGACGCTCAAGGAGTTCGATCTGGACAACTACCTGTTCGGGATCGACCGCGAGGACCTCTCGCCGCGCGAGGAGAAGCGCATCCGCGGCCTGCTCCAGCGCGAGATGATGGAGATGTTCTACGGGCGCAACCTGCGGCGCTGAAGTCGTCGCCGGCGCGCCGAAGGGGACGGCGCTCAGACCCAATAGGCCGTGGTCGTCATCACGCGCGAGGCCAGCGCCATCAGGGTCCGCACCGGGGCCGGCAGCGGGGCGGCGCCGGATTCGACCGCGACGGTGGCGTGGTGCGCCTCGTCCCGACGCATCTGTTCCAGGAGGGCGCGGCTGCGGCGGTCCGCCTCGGGCAGGCGCTGCAGGTGTCCGTCGAGATGGGCGCCGACCTGGCGCTCCGTCTCGGCCACGAAGCCGAGGCTCCAGCGGTCCCCGGCCGCGCCTGCGAGCGCGCCGATGGCGAAGGAGCCGGCATACCACAGGGGGTTGAGTCGGCTCGGGTGTGTGCCCAGCGCCTCGAGACGGCGCGCGCACCATTCGAGGTGATCGTTCTCCTCCTGCGCCGCGCGCTGCAGCGCCGCGCCGACCGCAGGGCTGCGTGCGGCCAGCGCCTGGCCCTGATACAGGGCCTGGGCGCACACCTCGCCGGCGTGGTCGACTCGCACGAGCCCCCCCGCCCGCCGCCGTTCCGCGGGCGAAAGCGCGGCTTCCTCGATGTCTTCCGCCGGATCCGCCCGGCCGGTCCCCGCCGGGCGGCCGAACAGCGTGCGCAGGGCCTGGTCGAAGCCCGCGAGCATGCGGTCGATCGACGTCTCCTCGCGAATCTCCATCGCTACACGATAGCGGTCTTCGCCGCCGCCTGTCGAGTGCGCCCGATCACCCCCCTGGGGCGCCTGCGGCGAGCTGGCGGTCCAGGAGCACGACGGGGTGTACCACCTCCGCGGCACCGCGTTCGCCGCGCAGTCCGGCCGCGAGGTGCAGCGCGCAGCCGATGTTGGCCGTGGCCAGGTAATCGGCACGCAGCGCGCGCACCGCCGCGACTTTCGGTTCCCGCAGCCGCCGCGCCTCGTCCGGGTGGTGCAGGACGTAGGCCCCGGCCGCGCCGCAGCAGTGCGTTCCCCCGCCCAGCGGCAGGATCTCCAGGCCGGGGATGCGGGAGAGTACGCGTCGCGGTGCATCCGCCTGGTGCAGGACGTTGGCGAGGGTGCACGGCACGTGAACCGCGACGCGGGCCGCGAGCGGTGCGACGCCGACGTCCTGCGGCCACGGGACTTCGACGAGGAACGCGTGGATATCGCGCACGCGCGCGGCGAACGCCGCGGCCCTGTCGTCCGCACACACCGTCCCGTAGCGTGCGAGATGCGCACCGCAGCCGCTCGCCAGCGTCACGATCGGGACCTCTGGATCGGCGAAGGCGGCGAGGTTGCGGCGCGCCAGGCGCGCCGCGGTGCGCGGTGCGCCCTCGTGCTGGTGGAGCGCACCGCAGCAGGCCTGGTCGGACGGGATGTGCACCTCGAAACCCAGGCGCGTGAGGACGCGGACGGCGGCCTCCAAAGTGGGCCGGTCGAGGACCGCGGCGATGCAGCCCGTGAACAGCGCCACCGTTCCGCGCCGCGGCCCCTGCGCCGGGATCCGTCCGTGCCAGCGGCGGAGCGGGGCGACATCGGGCAGCAGCGCCTCCGGCGCGTCGAGGCCGAGGCCGCGGAGTATGCCGCTGCGGCGCAGCGCCGTGCGCAGACCGCTGCGTTGATAGAGCCGCAGGGCGCGCCCGGCCAGACGCAGCGCCGCGGGGCGGGCGACGCCGTCGAGCAGGGCCGCACGCAGTACACGCTCGCGCAGCGGCCGGTGTCGGGAGCGCTCCAGCAGCGCGCGGGCTGCGTCCATCAGCGTTGCGAACGGCACCCGCGACGGGCAGACGTCTTCGCACGCGAGACACTCGAGGCAGCGGTCGAGGTGCGCCAGCGCGTGCGCGTCCGGCGCCAATTCCCCGCAGGCGATGCCCTGGATCACGGCGATGCGCCCGCGCGGCGACTCGGCCTCCTCGCGGGAGAGCGCGTAGGTCGGACACGCGGGCGCGCACAGCCCGCACTGCACGCATCGGTCCGTCATCCGCAGCAGCGCCCGTTCGTCCAACGGCACTCGATGGTCGTATTCCGCGTTCATTACGGGGGAACCCGCCGGGAGGCCGGCGTCCGATGGCAGCGCCGCGACGGTTGCGGCGCGAGTCGCGTCCGGTAGTATACGGCGTTCGCGTCGCGCCGCGCGCGGCGGGGCCCAGTCCGACGCGGAGACGGGAGGTGAAAGTGCGACAGCACACATGGGCGTTGCTGCTCCTGGTCGCGTGGGCCCCGGCGGCGGCGGCCCTGACCTGGAAGGGGGAGGTGGACCTGGGCTTCGTCGCCACCCAGGGCAACACGAACACCAGCACCCTCAACGGTGCCCTCGATCTGCAGGTCAGGTACGGCGCCTGGCGCCACGCCGTGCGTGTCGAGGCCCTGCACGCCTCCGATCGCGGCACGACCACGGCGGAGCGCTACGTCGGGGACCTGACCAATCACTACGACCTGTCCGCCGTCTCCTACCTCTTCGGCAACGTGCGCTACGAATCGGATCGCTTCAGCGGCTATTCGTACCAGGCCGCGGAGGCGGCCGGATACGGGCGCAGGTTCCGGCCCCTGCCGGCGCTGAAGGCGGAACTCGAGGCCGGTCCCGGCCTGCGCCAGAGCCGCGAGACCACCGGCTCCTCGACCAACGAGGCGATCTTCCGCGCCGCGGGCAGGCTGGTGTGGCAGTTGACGCCCAACGCAAAGTTCCAGCAGCGGGTACGTCTCGACAGCGGTCGCGCCAATACGTCGATCGAATCGGTCTCCTCGCTGCAGAGCACGGTCATCGGCGCCCTCGCGCTCAAGCTCTCCGAGACCGTCAAATACAACACCAGCGTCCCCGCCGGCACCAAGAACACCGACCTGCTGACCTCGGTGAACCTCGTCTACAGTTTCTGATTCCGATCGGTCGGGCGCCGGGGCGCGATTGCGGGTATGGGGGCGATCGGGAATAATGCCGCCCCATGCCGTACTATCGTCATCACGTCTTTTTCTGCACCAACCAGCGGGAACCGGGGGCCACCTGCTGCGCGAACCACGATGCGGCCGCGATGCGCGAGCACGCCAAGGCGCGCGTGAAGGCGCTCGGCCTGAGCGGCCCGGGCGGCGTGCGCATCAACCGCGCGGGCTGCATGGACCGCTGCGAGGAGGGTCCGGTCCTGGTCGTCTATCCGGAAGGCGTCTGGTACACCTACGTCGATGCCCACGACATCGACGAGATCATCGACGAGCACCTGGTCCACGGCCGGGTGGTCGACCGTCTACGCATTTAACAAGCTGTTTTACAAGACTGTTTTGTGATCGTGCCCGGGCGCGGGCCAGGGCCGGCCCTGGAGGTTGACACGTCCACCAAAATATTAGAAGATTCTCATACGCTGATTCCGGATCCCGCAATCCGGACTCATGCGACTCCTCCATCCTCCTTTGGTGGTATTCGGCGCGGCCCCCACATGCCGCGCCATTTTTTTGCCCGCGCGTGGGCGCTTCTGCGCCCCTCCACGTCCCTTGTAAGCGGCCGGACGATTTTGTACCATGCACGCCTTTCCGCGCCGCGCGCTTGCCTCGTTGCGTGGCGCCCCGGAGACCGACGGATGAAGACGTTCACAGCGAAGCCCGAGAGCGTGGTCCGCGACTGGTACGTGGTCGATGCCGCCGGCAAGACCCTCGGCCGGCTCGCCTCGGAGGTCGCCCGGCGCCTGCGCGGCAAGCACAAGCCCGAGTATACCCCGCACGTGGACACCGGGGACTATATCGTGGTGATCAACGCCGCGAAGATCCATGCGACGGGCAAGAAGCGCACCGATAAGGTCTACCACCACCATACCGGTTATATCGGCAACCTCAAGTCCATCACGCTCGGCAAGCTGCTGGACAAGGCGCCCGAGCGCGCCATCGAGCACGCCGTGCGTGGGATGTTGCCGAAGAACCGTCTCGGGCGGGCGATGATCCGCAAGCTCAAGGTCTATCCCGGCCCCGACCATCGTCACGCCGCGCAGCAGCCGCAGGCACTTGAACTGTAATCGGATTTCAGAATCCAGGACCATTCCGCAAGGCGAGGATCGGAAACCACCATGGCGCAACAGGCCGCATACAACACCGGACGGCGCAAGACCGCCACCGCGCGCGTGTACCTCACCCCCGGCAGCGGCCGGATCCTCGTCAACCGGCGCCCGCTGGAGCAGTATTTCGGGCGCGAGACCGCGCGCATGGTCGTGCGCCAGCCGCTCGACACGGCCGATCTCGCGGCCCGGTTCGACGTCCACGCGCGCGTGCGCGGCGGCGGCGGCACCGGACAGGCCGGCGCGATCCGCCACGCCCTGGCGCGCGCGCTGGTCGCGTACGACGAATCCCTGCGCGGACCGTTGCGCAAGTCCGGATTCCTGACGCGCGACGCGCGCGAAGTGGAACGCAAGAAGGTCGGGCGCCACAAGGCCCGCAAGGCGCCGCAGTACTCCAAGCGCTGAGCCTCCCCGGCCCCTTGCGGGGGGGTCGGGCGGCGACCCTTCACTGGGGGATCGTCTAGTGGTAGGACAGCGGACTCTGACTCCGTCAACCTAGGTTCGAATCCTAGTCCCCCAGCCAAATTCCCGCCCGCCGCCCCCGGCGGTGGGTGCGGGGCCGTTCCGACCCCCGAGCCGGCGCGCCCCGGTATTCCTGCATCACTTGAAAGAGAGTCGCTAGCTCCTAGAAAAATGTTGCATTTTAGTGCATGGATTCGTACAGTAATCGGCGTCCAACCACTTAGTAATCCTGGAGAGGGAGATCATCCGATGAACAAGAAGCTCCTGCTCGCGGTGTCGGTGGCTGCGGCCGCCGCGGCGCCGCTCGGCGCCGCGCATGCGGCAACCGTGGTCTATGGGAAAATCAATCTCAGCGCCGATGCGTGGGATACCCAGACCTCGTCTCAGAACTTTTCGGGCAGCAAGGTGAAGTTCCGCGGCGCGACCGTTAACCGCGGCCACAACATCGACCTCGACAGCAACCAGACTGCGGTCGGCGTGAAGGGCTCCGAGGCGCTCGGCGGCGGACTGAAGGCCATCTATCAGTTGGAGTGGCAGCTCGATCCGACGGTCGCCGGCGGTGGCAGCTCGGCGACGGCGGGCGGCTACATCGGCAACGGCGGCGGTTCCAAGGACGTGTGGAAGGGCCGCGACATGTGGCTCGGCCTGCAGAGCCCCGGCATGGGCACGATCCGCTTCGGCACCGTCACGACCTCGTACAAGCAGACCGGCAAGATGGTCGATCCGCTGTGGCGTACCTCGCTGCAGGCGCGCAACCTCGGGCTCGAGTCGCCCCTGCAGAAGGGCGCCGGTGAGGACGGACAGGGCCGCGCCAACCGCACCATCCGCTACGACTCTCCGTCGATCATGGGTGCCAAGGTGATCGGCACCTACACGATGCACTCGAACACCGTGAACTCCGGCCAGAACCCGTACAGCGTCGCGCTCGTGTACCACCAGGGCCCGATCCTCGGCTTCGCCAGCTATATCACCAACAATCACGGCGGCAACGATTCGGCGTGGAAGATCGGCGGCAAGTTCAGCTATGCCGGCGCCGCGCTGTTCGGCCAGTTCGAGAAGGACAACGGCCTGATCACCCGCAGCTTCGGCGGCACCAACGGCTACACGCAGGTGAACGCCAACGCCGGCGGCGCCAACACCTGGTTCCTCGGCGGCTCCTACAAGATGGGGCGCGCGATGCTCATCGCCGAGTACGGCCAGGGCGGTCTGTCGCACTCGACCACCAACGTGAAGGGCGTCGCGGTCGGCATGAACGACCAGACCGCCTATCTCGTCGCCGGCAAGTACGCCTTCAGCCGCCGGACCTATGTGTACGGCGGGTGGGCGCGCGTCGCGGCCAACACCGAGGCGATCGGCTTCAAGCACCAGGATGTGCTCACGATCGGAATGAGCCACAGCTTCTGATCCGGGCGCGGGTCGCGAAGAACGAACGGGGCCTTCGGGCCCCGTTCTTTTTTCTGCGACCCCGGCGTCGTCGGCGGGGCGAGCCCCGCCCTACGGGCGCCCGGGTCGGCATGGGGGTACCGTAGGGTCGGGCTTGCCCGACCTACCGGCCGACGACGTGGGGCGGCGTGATGTCGTTTCGATCAGGTGTCGCCGGCGGGCCGAGGCCCGCCCTACGGGTGTCGGGATCGGCGTGGGGGATGGGGGTAGGGCCGGGCTTGCCCGGCCGACGCTGTAGGAATAGGCCACGGAATCCACGGAACATACGGAATGAATCAAACCGGTCCGTGGATTCGGTGGATTCCGTGGCGCCTTTGTCCTTTTCGAAGGTCGCCCGGCCCCCGGACGGAAATCGCAATGCGGGGCGTCGTCGGCGGACCGACGTCGTTCGGGTCAGCGGCGAAACAGCCAGAGGATGAACGTCAAGACCAGGCTGACGATGATCGAGGTGGTGAGCGGGAAATAGACGCGGAAGTTTCCCCTGCCGAACACGAAATCGCCCGGCAGGCGGCCGAGGCCGAGGCGCGCGAGCCACGGCCAGAGCAGGCCGATCGCGACCAGTACCGCACCGAGGATGACGAGCGCCCTGGCGATTCGTCTCCTCCCCCGCCCTGCGGCGGACTCCTCAGTCGAGCGTGCGCGTCCCGTCGGCGGTGCCGAGGATCAGCAGGTCCGCCGGGCGCAGCGCGAAGATCCCGTTGGTGACGACGCCGGGGATGTTGTTCAGGTCGGCTTCCAGCTTCGCGGGCTCGGCGATCCGCAACCCGCGCACATCCAGGATCGCGTTCCCGTTGTCGGTCACGAAGCCCTCGCGCAGCACCGGCTGTCCGCCGCGCCGGACCAGCTCGCGCGCCACGTAGCTGCGCGCCATCGGAATGACTTCGACCGGGAGCGGGAAGGCGCCGAGCACGTCCACCAGCTTGGCCTCGTGGGCGATGCATACGAAACGCCGGCTCGCCGCGGCGACGATCTTCTCGCGCGTGAGCGCCCCGCCCCCGCCCTTGATGAGTTGCAGGTGGCGGTTGGCCTCGTCGGCGCCGTCCACATACAGGGGCAGTTCGCCGACATCGTTGAGATCCAGCACCGGGATTCCGTGCCCGCGCAGGCGCTGCGCCGACGCCTCCGAACTCGCCACCGCACCGTCGATCTTGGATTTGATCCGCGCCAGTGCATCGATGAAGAAATCGGCGGTCGACCCGGTGCCGACTCCGATCACGGTGCCCGCCTCGACCTGCTCGAGCGCGGCCTCGGCCGCGCGTTGCTTCTGATCGGTGTCGCCCATCGTGTCTCCCGCGACGCCCTCTTACGCGGCGCCCTTGGCGCCCCCGATCATAACCCGCGCCGCCCGCGCTGCAAACCCGACCCCGGGGGACGGGTTCCTGCGTCTGAACATCCCCTGCGGCTTCGCAGGCCGGTGCGCGTTGCGACCGCCCGCACCGGAAACGAACGCCGGGCGCTCCCCCCCCGCGCCCATATGGCGCGCGTCTTCTCCCCCTGATAACGTATGCCGATGCCCCGAAACTACCTCGAGCGGATCCTGAACGCGCGGGTCTACGATGTCGCCGTCGAGACGCCGCTGAGCGAAGCACCCCTGCTCTCCGCCCGACTCGGCAACCGCGTGCTCCTCAAACGCGAGGATCTCCAGCCGGTGTTCTCGTTCAAGCTGCGGGGCGCCTACAACAAGATGGCGCGCCTCGCGCCCGAGTCCGCCGCGCACGGCGTCGTCGCCGCCTCCGCCGGCAATCACGCCCAGGGGGTCGCGCTCGCGGCGCAACGCCTGGGATTGCGGGCGCTGATCGTCATGCCGCGCACGACCCCGTCGATCAAGGTCGAAGCGGTGCGTGCCCGCGGCGCGCGCACCGTGTTGCACGGCGACACCTATGACGAGGCGTACCGTCACGCCGTGGGGCTGGCCCGCGAGCGGGGCATGACCTTCATTCACCCCTACGACGACCCCGAGGTCATCGCCGGACAGGGTACCGTCGCCATGGAGGTCCTGCGTCAGCATTCCGGCGCACTCCACGCGATCTTCGTGCCCGTGGGCGGCGGGGGGCTGATCGCGGGCATCGCGGCCTACGTGAAGGCCCTGCGACCGGAGACCCGGGTGATCGGCGTCGAGCCCGACGACGCGCCGACCCTGCACCGGGCGCTGGAGCGCGGCCGGCGGGTGGCCCTGAAACAGGTCGGCATCTTCGCCGACGGCGTGGCCGTGCGCCAAGTGGGCCGTGAACCGTTCCGCATCGCCCGCCGCCTCGTCGACGAGGTGGTGCTGACCACCTCGGACGAGATCTGCGCGGCCATCAAGGACGTATTCGACGATACGCGTTCGATCGTCGAACCGGCCGGTGCGCTGGCGGTAGCCGGGATCAAGCGCTACGTCGAGCGCACCGGCCTGCGGGATGCGTCCCTGGTGGCGATCAACAGCGGCGCCAACATCAACTTCGACGGACTGCGCCACGTCGCCGAGCGGGCCGAACTCGGTGAGCGGCGCGAGGCCCTGCTGGCGGTGACGATCCCCGAGCGCCCCGGCAGTTTCCGGGCCTTCTGCCGCGCCATCGGCCACCGCAGCATCACGGAGTTCAACTACCGTTACGCCGACCCGGCCGCCGCCCGGGTGTTCGCGGGGGTCAAGCTGGACGACGGCGACGAGGGGCGTGAGCGGCTGATCGCCGGGCTCCGGGCCCGGGGCTACCCCGTCACCGACCTGAGCGAGAACGAGACCGCCAAGCTCCACGTCCGCTACATGGTCGGCGGGCATGCACCGGAGATTCGCGACGAGCGCATCTACCGCTTCGAGTTTCCGGAACGACCGGGGGCCCTGCTGCGTTTCCTCACGCGCATCGGCCATCGTTGGAACATCAGCATGTTTCACTACCGCAACCACGGCGCCGATTACGGCCGCGTCCTGGTCGGAATCCAGGTGCCGAGTGCGGATCGCGAACGCTTCGTGGAGTTCCTCGAGGGCGTCGGTTACCCCTATCGCGAAGAGAGCGACAACCCCGTCTACGAACTCTTCCTGGCGCCGCCGCAAGCGAATATCTAATTGTTTTTTAATAAAAAAGGCCCGCATTTCGCGGGCCTTTCGATTGGTTGCTGCAAGCGTCCCGCCACCGTATCGAGCGCGCGGCGGGGGACCGCTTCGCGGCGACCGCTATCTCTTCTTCTTCGCGGTCTTCTTCTTCGCGGTCTTGCGCTTTGCGGTCTTGCGCTTTGCCGTCTTCTTCTTCGCGGTCTTCCTCTTGGCAGTGGTCTTCTTCTTTGCCGTCTTGCGCTTTGCCGTCTTGCGCTTCGCAGTCTTCTTCTTTGCCGTCTTCTTCTTCGCGACCTTTCTCTTGGTCGCGGCCTTCTTCTTCGTCTTCCGTTTCGCTGTCGCTCTCTTCTTTGCCATAGTAACCTCCCGAGTTACTATCAGTTGCCCGCTCCCGAGTATATACAACCCGCTTCAAAATGCTAGTGATTTTTGATATGGGCGCGGGCGCCGACCCGGCGCCGACGATCCGTCGCGCCACCCTCCTGTGGTCGGTCGACGATAGCCGGGTTGCGCGCGCTCACTTCCCTCGCGCCCGCAATGCCTCCTCGTCGAACGCGGCGTCGATCGCGTCGACCAGTTGTTGCACGGTGCGGAACGCGTCGACCGGCGCGTCGTCGGCCATGTACTTCAGGCGTATCGGACCCAGCGCCTTCACCATCTCGGCGCGCTCCACCACGCCGTCCGCGCCGCCGCCGGCGTGTGCGGCGAGGGCCGCGATCACTTCGCCCATCAAGGGATCGCGATGGGTGGCGCCGAGGGCCTTGGCCACGCTCTCTGCGGGACTGCCGTCGCAGAGGCCGCAGCCGGTGTTGCGGTCGAGAAACTCCAGGAGTTCGGTCAGGGTCATTGCTCATGCCTCCGCATTTGTGGTCGTTCCGCTACGCCGCAGCCGCCGGTCCCGTGGGTGCTACGGGCCCGTCTCCCCGGAGAGCAGGCCCTGGCGCAGATCGAGCCCGAAGGATTCCGTGACGCGCTCGAGGTAGTAGAGGAGGTCGATCGGAAGGGCGACGCCGTCCAGGAACTGCAGGGGGAAAAGGTCCGCGCAGAGCACGGCGTCGGCGATGCTCGGGCGCCCCGCATAGAAGCGTTCGCGCGCCAGCATCGCGGCCAGTTGCGGCAGGCGGCTCATGCGCGCGAACTGCGCGTAGCCGGCGTAGCGGTCGTTGGCCAGCGCCTCGAGACTCGCGCCGAAGCGCCCCTCGACCTCGGAGCGGTAGGCGGCCAGGGCGGCAGGGTCGTCGCCCAAGCCCCGCCAGGCCGGGGCGAGCGGGGCGTAGAGGCGCTGCAGGATCGCGTCGGCGCGTGACCGCCAGTCCAACAGCGCGCGCCACGCGTCTTCGGCGAGGCGACCGGTCACCAGCGGCGGGGTGTCGGGGAACCATTCGTCGATCCGCCACAGAATCTCGTTCACATCGGTAAGCGGTCCGGAGTCGGCACCGATCTGCAGCGCCGGGACCCGGCGTGCGATCCCGAGCTCGAAGAAGGTGGCGTCGTCCTGATAGTCGAGGGGGTGATCTTCCCATTCGATACCCTTGCCCGCCAGCGCCAGGCGCAGCCGCTGCGCCTCGGGTACCCAGCGGAAATGATAGACTCGCACCACCTTACTCGCCGCCCAGCCGCAGGATGCAGTCCCACTGCGACCGCGTCACCGGCATGACCGAGAGGCGGTTGCCGCGGCGTACGAGGGGCATGCCCGCCAGCTCCGGCCGGTCCTTGAGTGCCTCCAGGGTCACCGGGCGGCGCAAGGCCCGGCGATAGCGCACGTCCACCATGTACCAGCGTGGGTTTGCGGCCGTGGCCTTGGGGTCGTAGTGGTCACTGCTCGGATCCAGCGCGGTGTGGTCGGGGTAGGCCTCGCGCACGATCTCCATGATGCCGACGACGGCCGGCTGCGGGCAGTTGGAGTGGTAGAAGAAAGCCAGATCACCGCGCCGCATGTCGCGGATGAAGTTGCGCGCCTGATAATTGCGCACTCCGTCCCAGGGCTCGGTACCTCGCGGGGCCCGGCGCAGGTCCTCCAGTGAGAACGTCGCCGGTTCGGATTTCATCAGCCAGTACTGCATCGCTACCTTCGTCCTCCGCCGCGCCGGGGGGGCGCCGGCGGCGGCACTATCCGTCGTGGCCGCACCGCCGCTTCGGTGCGCCGCGCCTTCACGGGGTCCACCAATACAGCGCGTGCTCGGTGGCGCATCCGTCCAATGCGACGTCCCAGGGCCGCCTCGGAAGCTCGGGCACGCGCTGGAATTCATAGGCCAGCCCGACCAGGTGCGGTTTCCGCCAGCGCCTGCGCGCGCGCAGGTAGCCGAAGGTCCGGTCGTAGTAGCCGCCTCCCATTCCGAGGCGGGTGCCGGCGGCATCGAATGCGACCAGCGGCGCGAGAACCAGATCGAGCGCCCACGGCGGCAGCCGCCTGCGGTCCCCGGCGGTCGGCTCCGGGATCCCGAATCGGTTGTACGCAAGCGCATCGCCCGGCCGGTAACGCGCGAACCAAAGCCGCGGCTGCAGCGGATCGAGCACCGGCAGGTAGACGGTCTTTCCGAGCGCCCACGCCCGCTCGATCAACGGCCCGGGATCGAGTTCCCCGCCGACCGCGAGGTAGGCCGCCACGCGCCGGCTGCGGCGGAACCATCCGCTGCCGGCGACCCGGCGCGCGACCTGTTCCGCGCACGCGGCGCGCTTCGCCGCGTCGAGGTCTCGGCGCCGGCGCCGTATCCGGCTTCGATGTGCGCCCGGGTCCATTGTCACCGGCCCTCCCCGTAGGTTGCAACGTTCCACCGCCCGCCGGGTGGCGGAACGAATTCGACCCGCGGGTGTTTCAGTCCCGCGCCGGCGCACCGTCCGGCGCCGGTCCGCCGCGCGGATCGTCGAAGCGCATCGAGAGGTCCACGGCGCGGACGTCCTTCGTCAGGGCGCCGACGGAGATATCGTCGACCCCGGTGGCGGCGATCGCCGCTGCGCGTGCGAGGTCGATGCCGCCCGAGGCCTCGAGCCGTGCGCGCCCCGCGGTGAGTGCGACGGCACGGCGCATCGCCCCGGTGTCGAAGTTGTCCAGCAGGATACGCTCGGCGCCCGCCTCCAGGGCCGAGGTCAGTTGGTCGAGATCCTCGACTTCGATCTCCACCGGCATCCCCGGCGAGCTGCGTCGCGCCGCGGCGATTGCCGCGGCGACGGATCCGCATGTGGCGATGTGGTTCTCCTTGACGAGGAGCGCGTCATAGAGACCCATCCGGTGGTTGTGACCGCCGCCGCAGCGTACGGCATACTTCTGCGCCGCGCGCAGGCCGGGAAGGGTCTTGCGGGTGTCGAGGATGCGCACGCCGGTGCCGGCGACCGCGTCGACGAAGGCGCGTGTGCGCGTCGCGACGCCGGACAACAACTGCAGGAAGTTCAGCGCGCAGCGCTCGCCGCTCACGAGCGCGCGCGCCGCCCCCCGCAGGGTGCACAGGACGGTTCCGGCCGCGGCCCACCCGCCCTCCGGCACCGCCCAGACGATCCGCACCCGCGGATCGATCTGCGCGTAGACTTCGTCGAACCAGGGGCGCCCGCTGAGCACGCAGGGCTCGCGGGTGATCACCACGGCGCCCGCCACGGTGGCGGCCGGGATCAGCCGCGCCGTGCGGTCGCCGTCCCCGAGATCCTCGCCAAGCGCGCGCCGCACGTCATCGGCCACCGCCGCGGGATCCGGGGGCGGGGGTCCCTCCGGGGCGCTCGCCATGACAGGGGCGCCGCACCCGGGGCCCTCTGCGGCGGTCCCCGACCCGGCCGCCTCTTTCATGATGTCGCGTCCTGCGCCGGCGGCGGATCCCGATCCTGCGGCGCCCGCCGGGTCACCACGAGCAGCCACAGGTATCCGGCGAGGCCGGCGCACACCGACGCCAGCAGGACCCCCGTCTTGGCCATGACGAGTCCGCCGCCGGTACTCGGGAACGCCAGCTCCGCAATGAAGATCGACATGGTGAATCCGACGCCGCCGATGAGCGCGATCCCGACGATGTGCCGCATCCCGGTCCCCGCCGGCAGCCGCCCCAGTCCCAGGCGGACGCCGACCCAGGTCACGCCCGCGATACCCACGAACTTGCCCGCGACCAGTCCCAGGAACACTCCCAGCGTGGCCGGATGCGAGAGCGCCGCGCGCAACGCCTGGGCGTCGACCGGGATGCCCGCGTTGGCGAGCGCGAACAGCGGCATGACCAGGAGCGCGACCGGCAGGTGCAGCGCGTGCTCCAGGCGCTGTAGCGGCGTCTTCACGCGCTGCGCACCCTGCTCGAGCGTGTGCACCAGCGAGGATCGGGCGATGTTCCCGAGCAGGGTCGTCTCGTCGCCGCCGGCGCGGTCGTAGCGATCGAGCAGCCCGCGCACGTAGCCGCTGAAACGGCGCGGATCGTATTGCGCGCGCGCCGGGATCGCCAGGGCCAGCACCACCCCGGCGATGGTCGCGTGAATCCCCGAGTACAGCAGCATGAGCCACAGCAGCGTGCCGGTGATGAAATACGGCAGCGGGTGGCGGATGCCGCTGCGGTTGAAGACCACCAGGATCACCAGCAGCGCCGCCGCCGCGGCCAGCGGGAGCGGCGCGATGTGGCTCGTGTAGAAGACGGCGATGACGAGTACGGCGCCGAGGTCGTCGACGATCGCCAGCGCGAGCAGAAAGGTGATCAGCCCCTCCGGGATGCGCCGCCCCAGCAGCACCAGTATCCCCACGGCGAACGCGATGTCCGTCGCCATCGGCACCCCCCAGCCCGCGACATAGGGCCCGCCGGGGTTGAACGCCAGATAGATCAGCGCCGGCACCACCATTCCGCCCACGGCGGCGGCGACCGGCAGCGCCGCCTGGCGCGGGCTCGCCAGCTCGCCTACCAGGATCTCGCGTTTGATCTCCAGCCCGACCACGAAGAAGAACAGGGTCATCAGGCCGTCGTTGATCCAATGATGCAGCGACTTCTCCAGCCGCCAGTCGCCGATCCGGAAGCCGATGGGGGTGTGCAGGATGTGGCGGTAGGCCTCCGCGGCCGGCGAGTTCGCCAGGATCAGCGCGACCGCGGCGCAGACCATCAGGATCACGCCGCTGGTCGCCTCGTGGCGGATGAACTCCTCCATCGGCGTCAACAGCCGGTTGAAGGCGCGCTCCCACGGGGCCTTGTTGGGGTGTTCCGGGGCCGGATCCTGGTCCTGATGCAAGGGTGTGCTTCTCCCGACGGGGTCGGCGGCGGCTCAGGCGCTCATCATAGCAGCCGTCGCCCGCGTCCGGGGACGGGGATCGCTTCCGCGCGGTGGATCAACATCGGCGGTGCCGGTCAAGGGGCATCGGGCGCCGGTTTTGCCAACCCGGTCACACCGGGCGCTATCAACGCCGGGGCCGGCCGCGTCGCTAACCTGTGCGCAGAGGCAGGACGGGATCGGCACCGCCGCGCGGGTGCCGGTCCGCCCCCGAATCCCACGCAGCGCAGCGATGGTGAACGCCATGAGCACCGACCCGAACATCGTCTACTTTTCGGAACCCGGCAAGTCGGCCGCGACCGGGGCCGACGGCAAGGTCTCGCGCCCGCTGCACGATCTCCAGGACCAGTTCGTCCGGCGCGTGACCGAGCTGTTCGCGTCCATGCTCGACAACACCGACGACGCGCTGTTCGCGCTCGCCGACAAGGCCGAGAACAACAGCGTCCAGAGCATGTACTTCGACTCGATGCGCGAGGTGCGGCTCAAGCGCAGCGAGATCGAGAGCCGCTTCCGGGCCGAGGTGCTCGACGGGTTCCGTGCCCTGCGCCGCGAGCAGCCCCAGGCTGCGGGCGCCGCCGACGGGTCGGAGGCCGACTGGTCCTCGGAGGAGCTTTCCCTGGTAGGTCACGACGACCTGGAGGAGTCGCTCGCCGTGGACGGAATGGTCGGCAAGGCGCGTTCGCGCCACGCCCAGGCGATCGAGCATCTGCGCGCGCGCCTCGCCCACCTGCTGCCCGGCGTCAGGCTCGACGAGGACACCAACCCGACCGATCCGAAGCGCGTCTGTACCGCGTTCCGGCGCGCGGCCCAGGCCCTGGAACTGGAGGTGCGGGCCAAACTCGTCGTCTACAAGCTGTTCGACAAATCGGTCATGGAAGCGCTCGGCGATCTGTACACGCACCTCAATCACATGCTGATCAACGCCGGGGTGCTCCCGCACATCAAACTCAAGGTCCCCGCCGCCCGTTCCCCCCTTTCGCGTCGCCCCGGGCTCCCCGCGCAGGGCGGGGGCCCGGCGGGTGACGACGAGGTCGAGGTCTTCGGCACGCTCCAGGAACTGCTCGCCGACCGGCGCGGTACCGGTGCGCCGGTTGCGGCCGGGGGCGGAGGCGTCGGTTCCGGTACCGCCGCCGTTTACGCCGCGCACGACGTACTGGAGGCCCTGAACCTGCTTCAGTCCGGCGGACACCAGCTCCCCTTGCCGGACGGGGAGAGTCGGGTGCTGGAGGCGGCCGAGCTGCGCACGGCGCTCGGCGGCGCGCTCGCGCAGGTCCCCGGGGCGGGCCCCGGCAAGCAGCTCGGGCGCAGTGATGAGGACGTCATCGATATCGTCAGCATGCTGTTCGATTTCATCCTCGACGACGCCGCGCTTCCCGACCGCATCAAGGCGGTGCTGGCGCGTCTGCAGATTCCGATGCTGAAGGTGGCGATGCTGGACCGCTCCTTTTTCGGCAGCCGTCAGCACCCGGCGCGGCAGTTGCTCAACGAGTTGGCGCAAACGGCGGCGAACGCCGGTGCCGACGCCGGCGCGGAGGCCGAGGCGCTCTACCGGCACGCGGCCGCGGCGGTGGAGCGGATCCTGCAGGAGTTCGAGGACGACGTCGCGGTGTTCGCCGACGTCCTCGAGGCGTTCCGCCGCGCCGTCGCGCCGGCGTCGGACACCCCGGACGAGGCCGAACCCGAGGCCGAGCCTGTGGATCCGGTCGTCGCCGCGCGCGAGCGGGCCCGCGCCGCAGTCACCGAACGGCTTCGCGGCCGACGACTCCCCGATGCAGTGGCCGCCATGCTCTCCGATGCCTGGGTGGAGGTGCTTACGGAGATCGGGCTCGAAGACGACGCGGCCGCGCCCGGCGCCTGGGAGCGTGGCGTGGAGGTCGTCGACCGGGTGCTGTGGAGTATCGAGCCCAAATCGGGATTCGAGGAGCGCAAGCGCCTGATCGACGCCATCCCGGCTCTGCTGCGCGACCTGCGTCAGGGTCTGGCGCGGGTGTCGGTGCCTTCGCGCCAGCTCAGCGCGTATTTTCAGGCCCTGCAGGAGCTGCACATCGAGTGCATCAAGGGGCCCGAGGCCTCGGGGCGGGTGCCGGTCACGGCGGAGCCGGCGGCGGAGGTCCGCGAGCCCGGATCCGACCCCGTAGCGGCCGCGCCCCGCGACCCCGCCGCGGAGTCCGTGATCCCGGCGCCCGAGCCCGAGTCCCCGCAGACGCCCGCGGCGGCGGCAGAGTCGGAACCCGAGCCCGAGGACCGCGGCGAGCCGGCCGCGGAACCCGAAGACGCCGTCGAGGAGATCGTGCTGGTCGGGGAGCCGGATGCCGACGCAGGTGCGGACGCGGCCGGGGACGACGAGCACGTCGCGCGGTTGCGGGCGGTCGCGGTCGGTACCTGGTTCGAGTTCGACACGCCCGACGGCGGTCGCCTGCGCGCGAAGCTCTCCGCGCGCCTGGAGCGCGCCGGGAAATTCGTGTTCGTCAATCGCGCCGGCTTCAAGGTCGCCGAGAAGACGATTCACGGTCTCGCGACGGAGATGCGCCGCGGCGCGGCCGCGATCGTCGACGACGGGCTGCTCTTCGACAAGGCGTTGGAGGCGGTGATCTCGAACCTGCGGCGTGCGCGCGGTTGAGGCGCGCGATTCACTCGTCGTACGCCGGGCGCACCCCGGCGAAGAGGTAGCGGGTCCCGGGGACATAGAAGTTACGAAAGCCCGGCCGGCGGACCGCGTTGCGGGTATGCGGTCCGGCCCCGCGCAGGGTGTAATGGCGGCCGTCGAACCACGGCGTCGAGTAGCGCTCGTAGGGGAACGCGCGAAACCCCGGATACGGGTGGAAGGGATTGGCGCACCACTCCCAGGCGCCGCCGACGCCCTCCAGCAGCCCCGCGCGCGTCGCCGCCTCCCACTCGTACTCGTGCGGCAGCCGCCCGCCGGCCCAGACCGCGAACGCGTGCGCCTCGTAGCGGCTGAGGCCGCGCACCGGCGCGTCGGCCTCCAGCGCCCGCTCGCCGGCACCGACTATTTCGTACCAGCCGCCGTCGGGGGCGGCGCGCCAGTGGCCTGGATGCGCGAGCCCCGCCTGCGCGCACATCCGCCGGCCTTCCGGTTCCCACAGCTCGGCGCGGCGATACCCGCCGTCCTCCATGAAGCCGAGGAACTCGGCGTTGGTCGCCGGCCGCCGCGCCAGGCGCACCGGCCCGACCCGCACGCGGTGCGCGGGCAGCTCGTTGTCGTAGGCCGCCGGGGTGCCGCCGGAGCCGATCTCGACGGTATCGGCCGCCAGGTGCACGCACGCGCGCGCGGGTGCGCGCGGCTCGGGCCGCCCCGGCGCCAGCCGCGGCGGCGGCCGCCGCAGCTGGCGCTGCGCGAGCACCATCTGCATCGTCTCGTAGTGCTGCGCGTAATGCTGAATGAGGAACCGGGGGAGATACTCGCCGCGCAGCAGGCGTCGCCCGGCGGCGGCCCGCGGCGGGTCGCACAGGCGCGCCCGGTTCTCCGCCTGCCGCGCGCGTGCCCATGCGAGCAGTTCGGGCGCCGGCGGCAGGGCCGGCCCGCGTTGCGGCTTGGGGAGGTTTTCGGGTACGTACAGCGCGTGCAGGGCGCGCGTCTCCCGATCGTCGCCGCACAGCACCTCGCGGACCCAGTAGGTCTCGATGAACGCGCAGTGCCCGGCGTGCCAGCCCAGCGGACTGAGGTCGGCGTGGAACTGGCTGCGGTAGTCGGCGTCGTCGAGGGCTTCGACGATGGCGCAGGTCGACTCCTGCGCCTCCTGCAACGCCGCGAGGGTCGTCTCGCGGATCATAGTCCGAGCAACTGCGGCGGCTGGTCCGGGTCCAGGATCAGCAGATGGTGTTCCGGAACCGGCTGCCAGAAGCCGCCCTCGGTGAGGGGCTCGGAGGCCACGACCTGGCCCTCGGGAAAAAGGTCGTCATCGGCGGTGTAATACAGCGACGGACAGGCGTGGTTGAAGGCGTGACGCGCGGCGTAGATGCGCCGCCCGTCGCTCAGGGCGACATTGAGCAGCGCCGGCCGGTCCCCGGTCCAGTCCTCGAGCAGCGCGAAGAATTCGCCCAGCACTTCCTCCAGGGGCATGCCCGGCTCGCCGGCGGCGAGGTGACGGATCAGCGCGAACAGGTGCTCGGAATCGGTGTTGCCGCGGATGTCGGCGCCGATCTCCGGGGCCACGTACTGACAGATCGTCGGGCGCAGGCGCGTGCCGAATTCGCGCACGAAGCCGTTGTGCGCGTACAGCAGCCGCTCGTCGGCGAAGGGAGGGGTATTGGACTGGTTGACGGGAAAACCCGCCGTGGCGCTGCGCACGATCCCCAGCCACAGCGGGCGGTAGAGGCTGCGCGCGAGATGGGGCAGGTTGACATCGGACCAGATCGGCAGGGGGTTCGTGTACACGGCCGGGCGGCCCTGCGGATCGTACCAGCCGACCCCGTAGCCGTCGGCGTTGGCACTGCCGTAGAGCAGTTCGCGCGGTTTCCAGGCCTGCTCGACGAGACTGTGCGAGGGCTCGCGGATGAAGCGCTGCAGGGCGATTTCCGGCCCCACGTAGGCGGCGATCCGACACATGGACACTCCCCGGGCGGCGCCCGGTATCCTGCCTCCCCGGGCGATGGTAGCCTAACGCACCGGGAAATGGCATCCGCGGGAGGGATCGCGATGGGGACAGACAGCGGGGCGGCCCGTGCCCCGGACGCACTGAACTGCCGGGTGGTACCGCCGGCGCGCCCGGTCGCGGACCTGGCCGAAGACGCGCGCCGCGGGCTGCTGCGCCGCCCGCGCAGCCTCCCGCCGAAGTACTTCTACGACGAGCGCGGCTCGCGGCTGTTCGACGCGATCTGCGCGACCCCGGAGTACTACCCGACCCGTGCCGAAGACGCGCTGCTCGCCCGTCATGCGGCGGCGATCATCGCCCGCGCCCGCCCCGGGCACATCCTCGAACTCGGCAGCGGCACCTCGCGCAAGACCCGCCACCTGCTCGCCGCCTGCGAAGGCGGCGCGACGGCGCCGACCTACTGGCCCTTCGACGTCTGCGAGGAGATGCTGCTCGCCGCCGGGGCCGAGCTGGCGCGGCGCTACGACTGGCTGACGGTGCGCCCGCTGCTCGGCGACTACTGCGCGGGCCTGAGCCACCTCCCGCTGCCCGCGGGACGCCGACTGTTCGTCTTCCTCGGCGGGACCATCGGCAATTTCGAGCCGACGCAGGCCGCCGCACTGCTGGGCGAGCTGCGCGCGCTCATGGGCCCCGGGGATTTCCTGTTGCTGGGGGCGGACCGCGTCAAGGATCCGGTTGTGCTCCACGCCGCCTACAACGACGCCGGCGGCGTGACCGCGGAGTTCAACCGCAACCTGCTGCATGTGCTCAACCGCGAACTGGACGCCGATTTCGCGGTCGATGCCTATCGCCACGAGGCCCTCTATCGGCAGGACCTGCGGCGCATCGAGATGTACCTGGTCTCCACGCGCGCGCAGACGGTGCGCCTGCGTGCCCTGGACGCCTGCATCGGGCTGGCCGAGGGCGAACGCATCCTCACCGAGATCAGCTGCAAGTTCACCCCGGACGCGCTCGCCGCACTGCTCGCCGCCGCGGGTCTCGCCCTCGACGCCCACTATGCGCCGCCGGACGGCGCTTTCTCCCTGGTCCTGGCGCGCCCGCAGTGAGGCCGGGTGCCGCGGCCCGGGCGTGTCCGGGGCAATGACCGACCTCAGCGTCGACCGGCGCGGCGGCTGGCTCCGGGGCGTGCGCCGCGCGCCTTCCCCGAATTGCGACGAGCGTCCGCCGGACACGCCGATCGAGCTGGTGGTCGTGCACGGGATCAGCTTGCCGCCGGGCGAGTTCGGCGGCCCGTGGATCGAGGCGTTGTTCCACAACCGCCTTCCGCCCGATGCCCACCCCTTCTTTCGCGACATCGCCGCCATTCCGGTCTCGGCGCACGTGCTCGTGCGGCGCGATGGGGAGATCGTGCAATACGTCCCTTTTCACCGCCGCGCCTGGCACGCCGGCGCATCCGCGTACGGCGGGCGCACCCGCTGCAACGACTTCTCCGTGGGCATCGAACTCGAGGGCGACGACCATACCCCGTACGAGGAAATCCAGTACCGCCGCCTCGCGGACGTCGTGCGCGCGCTGCGCTCGGCCTACCCGACGATCCCGCCGGAGGCGGTCGTCGGCCACTGCGACATCGCACCGGGCCGCAAGACGGATCCGGGACCGGCCTTCGACTGGGGGCGGCTGCGTGCGCTGCTCGCGGCCGGCGGGGGGACGGGGCGCTGAGCGCACGGCGCGGGGCGGGCGTGGTATTCGCGCCGTCGACTTGGCACAATGCGGCCACGGATGCGCGCCGGCCGCCGGGGTCGCGTGCCGGTGTCCGGTCCGGGGCCGCCGTGGACCTGTCCGCATGAAACTGATCGTCATCCTCGTCGTCCTCCTGCTGGAGTATTTTCTCGGGCACCTGCAGGATCTGCGCGAGAACGACCGCTTCGAGCGTTACGCCGCGTGGATGCACGAGCGCTTCGCCGCCGGTTGGGAGGGCCCGGCGGCCGTGGCGCTGGTGGTCGTCCCGGCGGCGTTGATCGTGGCGCTCCTTCAGGGCCTGTTCGGGGCGTTCCTGTTCGGTTTTCCGGGATTCCTGTTCGCCATCGCGGTCCTGCTCTACTGCATCGGCCCGCGCGACCTCGCCGCGGACCTCAATGCCTATGTCGAGGCGCGCGATGCCGGGGACGAGGCGCGTGCACGGCGCGCCGCCCGCCACCTCCTCGGCGAGGAGGTGCCGGACGGCGCGGTGGCGCGCGACCGCGCGGTGCTCGCCGCGCTCCTGCAACAGGCCAATGAACGCCTGTTCGGAGTGTTCGTATGGTTCGTGCTCCTGGGCGCGGTGGGCGCGGCCCTGTACCGGATGGCGGTGGCGCTGAGCGCGGTGCCCGAAGAACGCTACGGCGGCGGCTTCGCGGCTGCGGCGCGGCTCTTCCACGAGGTCATGGCGTGGATCCCGGCGCGGCTGCTGGCGCTCGGCTTCGCACTCGCCGGCAGCTTCGACGGGGCCTGGGAGGGCTGGCGCCAAGCGCGCGAGGAGCGCCGCGAAGGCGTCCCGGAGGGTTCCCCCGGGCTCCTCGTCCACGCCGGTTTCGGTGCCCTGCATCTGGCGCCCGAGGGCCCGGAGCGGGTGCCGCTGGCGGAGGGCTTGCGCCTCGTGCACCGCGCGATGTGGGCGTGGCTCACCGTACTGGCGCTGCTGACCCTGGCCGGCTGGGCGGGTTGATTCCGGTCCCGCGTGCCGTGCCTGCGGGGGCGGGCTTTCGTTCCGGCGCCGCCGGGTGGAGAATCGGGGCGGGCGCGGAGGTCCATTTATCCGGGCGCCGTCTGCGGAGTGGCTCACGATGCTGCTGATGATCGACAACTACGATTCGTTCACCTACAACCTCGTGCAGTACTTCGGCGAGTTGGGCGAGGACGTGCGCGTGTATCGCAACGACCGCATCGGACTCGACGACGTCGAGGCGCTGCGCCCGGATCGCATCGTGGTCTCGCCGGGCCCCTGTACGCCGGACGAGGCCGGGATCTCGGTCGAGCTGATCCGCCGGTTCGCGCCGCGCGTGCCGATCCTCGGGGTCTGCCTGGGTCACCAGTGCATCGGCCGGGCCTTCGGGGCGCGGGTCGCTCGTGCGCGCGCCGTCATGCACGGCAAGACCTCCGCCATCCATCACCGGGGGGCAGGCGTGTTCCGGGGCCTGCCCTCGCCGTTCGAGGCCACCCGCTACCATTCGCTGATCGTGGAGCGTGAGGGGCTGCCCGCCACCCTGGAGGTGACCGCCTGGACGGCGGATGCGGACGGAACGCCCGACGAGATCATGGGCCTGCGTCACCGCGAATGGCCGGTGGAAGGGGTGCAGTTCCACCCCGAGTCGATCCTGACCCGCCACGGCCACGACCTGCTGCGCGGGTTCCTCGCGGTGCGCCCCGGGCGCGCCGCATGAACCCGGCGCGGGCGCGCGGGGCGACTCGCGGCGCGGGCGGCTGACGCGGCGCAGCTCCTCCGGGGAGGCACGGTGGACGAAATGCAGGCGGCCATCGCGGACGTCGTCCGGGGACGCGACCTCGACGCTGCGCGGATGACCGCGGTGATGCGCGCGATCATGTCCGGGGCGGCGACGCCGGCGCAGATCGGCGCCTTCCTGGTGGCGCTGCGGCTCAAGGGCGAGACCGTCGAGGAGATCGCCGCCGCCGCCGCGGTGATGCGCTCGCTGGCCGTGCGCGTGCCGGTGGAGCTGCCGCACCTGGTCGATACCTGCGGGACCGGCGGCGACGCCGCCGGTACCTTCAACATCTCCACCGCCGGCGCGCTGGTCGCCGCCGCCGCCGGCGCGCACGTGGCCAAACACGGCAACCGCTCCGTCTCCAGCCGCTCGGGCAGCGCGGACGTGCTCGAGGCGGCCGGCGTCAACCTCGAAATGGACGCCGCCGCGGTGGCGCGCTGCATCCGCGAGGTCGGGGTGGGCTTCCTCTTCGCCCCGCGTCACCACGGCGCGATGCGCCACGCGATCGGCCCCCGGCGCGAGATCGGGGTGCGTACTCTGTTCAATCTCCTCGGGCCGCTGACCAACCCGGCGGCGGCGCCGAACCAAGTGATCGGCGTGTTCGCGCCCGAATGGGTGGAGCCGCTGGCCCGGGTCCTGGCGCGGATGGGCAGCCGTCACGTCCTGGTGGTGCACGCCGAGGACGGGCTCGACGAGATCAGCATCGGCGCCCCGACGCGGGTCGCGGAGCTGCGCGAGGGCCGCGTGGAGACCTATCGATTGAACCCGGCCGACCTGGGCATCGAGCCCGCACCGCTGGATGCCTTGCGGGTGCGCGATCGCGACGAGAGCCTGGCGCGGATCCGCGAAGTGCTGGCCGATCGTCCCGGCCCGGCGCGCGAGATCACGGTCCTCAACGCCGGGGCTGCGCTCTACGTCGCCGGGGTCGCCGACACGCTCGCCGCAGGGGTGGAACGGGCCCGCGCAGCGCTCCGCGCCGGCCGCGCCGCGCAGGTGCTCGAGCGGCTGGTCGCTTTCGGCCGCGACCCCGGCGCCCACCCCGGGCCACGGTGAAATACGGGCTGGCGGGCCGCCGACCGGCCGCGATTCGCCCCGCGGGGCCGAAATGCACACTTTAAGTGCCAAAACTGACAGGCAGACAAGGGGTTCCGGGTCTGCCGCCGGGCGGATCCACCACCGTTTTTAGTTGACCTACTGAGAACGGCACCCTATAATGCGAAAAGTCGGAATTCGCTCAGACGGAGGTTGCGTCGGCGAAGTCCGATTGCGGCCCGTCGCGACCACCGCCCGTGGGGCGGCCATGCGGCGTGGCCGTCGGTCCCGTTTCAGACAGCAAAAATTCCGGCCTGGGGGAAGCGGTACCCGAATATACGGCAACCGAAACCAGCCCTGAGAAGGAGGAGCGCCATGTCCACGACCGCAGAGAACATGCAGGCCGACCAGCTGGTCGAGAAGCTGAACGGCCGGCTCGACGAACTCATCGGCAAGCGTCTCGACGAGATGCTTCCGAAGAAACTCCAGGAGATCGAGGCCAACAAGACCCCGTCGATGGCCATCGTCGCGACGAAGGGAACGCTCGACTGGGCCTATCCCCCCTTCATCCTCGCCTCGACGGCGGCCGCGCTGGGCTGGGACGTGTCGATCTTCTTCACGTTCTACGGCCTGAGCCTGCTGCTCAAGGACTACAACGGCCACGTCAGCCCGCTGGGCAACCCCGCCATGCCGATGAAGATGCCCTTCGGTCCGAAGTGGTTCAAGAACATCAACTGGAACATGCCGAACCTGTTGATGGCCAACATCCCGGGCTTCGAGACGGTCGCCACCGGCCTGATGAAGAAGACGATCAAGAACTGCGGCGTGGCCTCCGTCACCGAGCTGCGCGACCTGTGTCTGGAGGCGGACGTGAAGATGATCGCCTGCCAGATGACGGTGGAGCTGTTCGGCTACAAGCGCGAACAGTTCATCCCCGAGGTTCAGGACTACGTCGGCGCGGCATCCTTCCTGCCGACGGCGCAGAAGGCGGACGTCACGCTGTTCATCTGATCCGGGCACGGCCGCGGGGCCGTCACCGGGACCTTCATCGGGCCGTCGCCCCGTCTGGGCGGCGGCCCGATCCCGCGGCCGTCGGGCGCGGCGGCCTGCGGGGTGGTCGTTCGATAGGTGGGCGGGCTCCCAGGGAGGGCCGAGAGGGCCGGTTTCGATCCGTTCTCCATGGCAGGGCGCGTGCGCGCCCTGTTTTTTTGCAGGGGCCGGCCGGGCTCCGCAGGCTCGCCGCCGTACGGATCGTGTCCGGCGTCCGGTGCCCCCTGTCACGGCCGCGACGGCGTTCAGTGCGCCTCGTCCGCTCAGTGCGCCTCGTCCCAGTTGTCGCCCACCCCGATGTCGACGACCAGCGGCACCGCCAGGCGCGCCGCCCCGGCCATGTGCTCGCGGATCGCCGTGCGCGCCCGCTCGACCTGATCGGCGTGAACCTCGAACACCAGTTCGTCGTGCACCTGCATGATCATCAGCGCGTCGATCCCGCTCGTGCGCAGCCAGGCGTCGACCGCGATCATCGCGCGCTTGATGATGTCGGCCGCGGTCCCCTGCATCGGGGCGTTGATTGCGGTACGCTCGGCGGCGCGCCGGCGCTGCTGATTGCGTGAGCGGATCTCGGGAAGCTGAAGGCGCCGCCCGAAGAGGGTCTCGACGAAGCCGCGCTCGTGCGCCTCGGCCCGCGTGCGGTCCATGAATGCCTTCACGCCGGGGTAGCGGGCGAAATACCGGTCGACGTACGCTTGGGCCGCATTGCGGTCGATGCCGAGCTGGCGCGCGAGCCCGAACGCCGACATCCCGTAGATCAGCCCGAAGTTGATCGCCTTGGCCGAGCGGCGCTGCTCGTCGGTCACCTCGGCCGGCGCCACGGCGAAGACCTCCGCCGCCGTCGCGCGGTGGACGTCGGCGCCCTCGCCGAACGCCCGCAACAGGCCCTCGTCGCCGGAGAGGTGCGCCATGATACGCAGCTCGATCTGCGAATAGTCGGCGGCCAGGATCCGGCGCCCGGGCGGGGCGACGAACGCGCGGCGGATGCGGCGCCCCTCGGGCGTGCGTACGGGGATGTTCTGGAGATTCGGATCGGATGACGAGAGCCGGCCGGTGGCGGCCACGGCCTGGTGGTAGGAGGTGTGCACTCGGCCGGTCGCGGGGTGTATCTGCTCCGGGAGGCGGTCGGTGTAGGTCGACTTGAGCTTGCTCAGGCTGCGGTAGGCCAGGATCAGGCGCGGGAGCGGATAGTCGGCCGCGAGTTCCTGCAGGACCGATTCCGCCGTCGAGGGCTGCCCCCCCGGGGTCTTTTGCAGGACCGGCAGACCCTGCTTCTCGAACAGCACCGCCTGGAGCTGCTTCGGCGACCCGAGGTTGAAGCGCTCGCCGGCGACCTCATAGACCTCGCGCTCGAGCTCCTCCAGACGCTGCGCCAGCTCGGCGCTCTGCGCCTGCAGCATGTCCCGGTCCACCAGTACGCCGGTGCGTTCCATGCGCGAGAGCACCGGCACCAGCGGCATCTCGATCTCCTCGAACAGGCTGCGCAGGGTCGGCTCGGCCTCCAGGCGGGGCCAGAGCGCGCGGTGGAGGCGCAACGCGACGTCGGCGTCCTCGGCCGCGTACGGCGTCGCCTGTTCGATCGGCACCGCCTCGAATCCGATCTGGCGTGCGCCCTTCCCGGCCACGTCCTCGTAGCGGATGGTGCGGTGGCCGAGCAGCTTGAGCGCGAGCGTGTCGAGATCGTGCCCCGGGTGGGTGCTGTCGAGAACGTAGGACTCGAGCATGGTGTCGAAGCACGCGCCGCGCAGCGTCACGCCGTGGCGGGCGAGCACGCTCATGTCGTATTTGAGGTTCTGCCCGATCTTGGGCCGCTCGGCCGATTCGAGCAGGGGGCGCAGGCGCCCGAGCACCGCGTCCCGATCGAGCTGCGCCGGCGCCCCGGGGTAGCGGTGGGCGAGCGGGACGTAGGCGGCCTCCCCCGCCTCGGTCGCGAACGAGACGCCGACGATCTCGGCGCTCATGTAGTCGAGGCTCGTGGTCTCGCTGTCGAAGGCGAAGGCCCCGGCGCGCTCCAGGCGTGCGATCCACCCCTCGAGGGCCGCCTCCGTGAACACCGCCTCGTAACGCACCTCCGCCCGCGCGCGGGCGCCGGCGGTCGCGACGCCGCCCGCCGGGTCCGCGCCCGCGACCTCCTCCAGCCAGCGCGTGAACTCCAGGCGCGCGAGCAACCGGCGCAGGGCATCGGTGTCGGGGGACCGCCGCCGCAGCGTCTCGGGGTCGACGTCCAGGTCGACGTCCGTGCGGATCGTGGCCAGCTCGAGCGCCAGCGGCAGGCGGTCGCGATGCTCGCGCAGGCTCTCGCCGACCTTGCCCTTGATCTCGTCGGCGTGCGCCAGCAGCGCCGCGAGCGACCCGTACTGTGCGAGCCACTTCGCCGCCGTCTTCGGGCCGACGCGCGGGATCCCCGGGATGTTGTCGGAGGCGTCGCCCATGAGCGCCAGCAGCTCCACGATCCGCTCCGGAGGTACACCGAACTTGTCCTGCACGCCCTGCGGGTCCAGGATCGAACCGGTCATGGTGTTGACGAGCGTGACGCGGTCGGAGACGAGCTGCGCCATGTCCTTGTCCCCCGTGGAGATGAGGACCGGCGTGCCGGCAGCCGCCGCGCGTACCGCGAGGGTGCCGATGACGTCGTCGGCCTCGACGCCGGGGACGCTCAGCAGCGGCAGGCCCATGGCCCGGACGAGTTCGTGCAGCGGTTCGATCTGGGCCTGAAGCTCGTCGGGCATCGGCGGACGGTTGGCCTTGTACGCCGCGAACAGCTCGTCGCGGAACGTGGGTCCCTTGGCGTCGAAGACCACGCCGATCCGTTCCGGGTTATGCTCGGCCAGGAGCCGGCGCAGCATGTTGGCGACGCCGTAGACCGCCCCCGTCGGCTCCCCGCGTGAATTGCTCAACGGGGGCAGCGCATGGAAGGCGCGGTAGAGGTAGGATGAGCCGTCGACCAGAATCAGCGGCTGGAGGTCGTCCATCGGCTCAAGTCGCCCCGTCGAGTGGCCGAAAACCGGTTGTGGCGATCCGCAGTTGCGGAAAAATGCCTTTCCCGCCCGGGTGTTTCCGACGCCGGATTGTGATACAAGGAAGCGTCGGCCCGCGATTCGGGACGCGGGTTTTCAACGGAACGCCCCTCGCATGACACGGATTATGGACGAACACAGCAAGGCTGCACACCCCGGCTTGATGCCGATCGACGATACGTTGCTGACCCGCGAGTCCTGGAAGATCTTCCAGATCATGGCGGAATTCGTGGAAGGCTTCGAGCGCCTGGCGCGTATCAAGCCCTCGGTGAGCATCTTCGGTTCCTCGCGCACGCCGCCGGAGCATCCCTATTACCGCCTCGCGGAGGCCATCTCCCGCGTCCTGTCCGATGCCGGATTTTCGGTGGTGAGCGGCGGTGGGCCCGGGGTCATGGAGGCCGCCAACAAAGGCGCCTACGCCGGGCGCTCGCCCAGCATCGGGCTCAACATCCAGCTCCCGCACGAGCAGAAGTCGAACGGGTACCAGGATATCTCGCTGCATTTCCGCCACTTCTTTTCGCGCAAGGTGATGTTCGTCAAGTACGCGTCGGCCTACGTGGTGCTGCCCGGCGGTTTCGGTACGCTCGACGAGTTGGCGGAGATCCTGACCCTGGTACAGACCGGCAAGACGCGTCGGATTCCGATCATCCTCGTACACCGGCCGTTCTGGGCGGGCCTGCTGCGCTGGTTCGAGGACACGCTGGTCGCCGAGAACACCGTCAGTGCCGACGACCTCAAGCTCTTTCGCGTCGTCGACGAGCCGCAGGAGGTCGTGGATGCGATCTTCCAGCACTACGAACACCGTGGTTTCGAGCCTTCGGCGCGCGAGCAGGAAGTGCTGCTGGAGCTTTGAACGGATGCCCTTCGCTGGGGTCCAATGCGATACCGGTGGTGCCCCCGGACCGGGCACCGGAAAGGTCTCTCCACAGGAGGCTTCCATGCGAGTCGCCGCCGCCGTAGCGGCCGCCGCGCTGCTGCTCTCGGGGCCGGCGCTGGCGCCGCCCGTGTGGGCCGCACAGACGCCGGCGCCCCCGCCGCTCCCGGCCAAGGTCCCGCCGGCGGCGATGCCCGGCGTGCCCAATCCCAACGCCGAGCGCCGCGACCTCGAGCCGAAAATCACCATCCGCCACGAGAAGAACAAGACCATCGAGGAGTACAGCGTCCACGGCCAGGTCTACATGGTCAAGGTCACGCCCAAGTTCGGCCCGCCCTACTACCTCGTGGACACCAACGGGGATGGGCACCTGAACGCCCGGATGAGTCAGCTCAACCCGCGGATCATGGTGCCGCAGTGGGTGCTGTTCCGCTGGTAGGGGTCCGCCCGGGAGCACACCGCTTCCGCACTCCGCCGCATGCGCTGGTATTGCCTGGCGCCTTCTGCAATCATACCTTGCGATGATCGGGTGCCAGCCACAGCCGCCCCCGGCGGCGGCGAAGCCCGCGGCCGGGTCTCGGGGCGATGCCCGCTGAGGCGCAGTCCGCGCTGGGTCGCCGCGTCACGCGCGCGGTGCTCGTCGCGTTTCTGCTCCTCCCGGCCGCCGGCCTCGGCATCGCGGTCACGCTCGGCTTGACCGCCCCGGTCGGACTGCAACGCGCCTTCCGCGATCCGCGGCTCATCGGATTCATCGTTCTGATGACGATCTGGGCGGGGGTGCACTTTCGCCGCTTCCTGAAACCGCTCGACGACTGGATGCGCGCGAACCCCTCGGGGCGGGCGGCGCCGGAATCGCTCGAGCGGCGCGTGCGGCGGTTCCAGCGCCATTTCTGGGGCGCACTTCTCGTCTACGCCCTCCTGCTGGCGGCGGTCTGGCGCATGACCGTGGCCCCCGACCCGGTGCCCGCACGTTTCCTCGCGCTGGAGAAACTCGAGGCCGCCCTGCTCGCCGCCGCGATGCTGGTGGGTCTGCCGATCTTTCTCTTCGCGCAGGAGCGCCTGGACCTGACGGTCGCCGCCCTGGGTCTGCGCGGGGTACACATCAGCGTGCGGTCCAAGCTGCTGCTCGTCGCCGCCCTCGTCCCGCTGCTCTCCTACGCGCTCCTGCTCCAGTACCACGCCCATATCGCCGGGCGCACCACCCCCGAGGACGCGATCGTCTGGGGCGTCCTGGCGCTGGTGACCATAGGCGTGGCCCTGCTCTCGGTGCGCGGAATGACCCGCGCGCTGTCCCCGGTCCGGGAGGTGCTGCGGCGCAGCGGGGCCTCCTCGCACGCCGAACTCGCCGCGGTGCGCCCGCGCTCCAGCGACGAGATCGGCTACATGACGCAGATGCTCGGGAGCCTGTTCCGGCGCCTGGGCGATCAGGAGTCGCACGTGCGCGCGGTGGTCGACACCGCCGCCGAAGGCATCATCGTCGTCGACGCGGGCGGACGCATCGACACCTTCAATCGGGCCGCCGAACGGCTGTTCGGCCTGCGCGCCCAGGAGGCGCGCGGGCGATCCCTGCACGAGCTGCTTCCGGGGCTTGCGGCGGAGGGCACCGCCCCCCGGCCCAACGCGGCGGAACAGGAGCTGGAGGGACGGCACCGGGACGGTTCCCGGCGGCCGATGTCGGTCCGTGTGAGTCGCGTCGAGCGCAGCGGCTCGCCCATGTACACCTGCCTCGTGGCCGACATCTCCAAGCGCAAGGCGGCGGAGCGCGAGCGCCTGGCCGCCGAGGCGCGCTACCGCGATCTCGTCGAGACCGCCCACGACCTCGTCTGGAGCATGGACCCGCAGGGGCGCTGGACCTACCTCAACGCCGCGGCCCGCACGATCTACGGTTACGCCCCGGAGGAGATGCAGCTGCGCCCGGTGCGGGAGTTCCAGGCGCCGGAGCGCACCGAGCGCGACGCCGCCGCGTTCCAGGAGATCCTCCAGGGGCGCGAATGGGTGCGTTACGAGACCGTGCACCTGGATCGCGAGGGGCGCCCGCACCACCTCAGCTTCAACGCCAAACCGCTCTTCGACGAGCACGGCCGGGTGGTCCGGATCACCGGAACGGCGCGCGACATCACCGAACAGAAGGCCTTCGAGCGCCGCCTGACCTATCAGGCCGAACACGATTCGCTCACCGGGCTGCGCAACCGCCACGCCTTCCAGCAGGAACTCGAACTGCTGGTCGCAAGGGTCGCCCGTAGCGGGGCCACCTGCGCGGTCGCCTACATCGATCTGGATCAGTTCAAGTACATCAACGACACCCTCGGCCACGCGGCCGGCGACCGTCTCCTGGTGGAGATCGCCACCTTGATCTCCTCGCGCGTGCGCGACGGGGACCTCCTGGCGCGCTTCGGCGGGGATGAATTCACGCTCCTGCTCGACAACATCGACGGCGAACGGGCCGTGCGTGCGGCCGAGGATATCCGCGCCCTCGTCGGCAAGTACCGCTTTCTCGAGGCCGGCAATGCCTTCAACGTGACCTGCAGCATCGGCGTGGCGGCGGTCGACGAACGCGCGCAGTCCGCCGACGAGGTGCTGGCGCATGCCGACATCGCCTGCAACATCGCCAAGGCGCGCGGGCGCAACCGCGTCAACCTATACAACCCCGAGGACCGGGACCGGGCCGGTATGGCCGAGGACATGGGCTGGGCGGCGCGGGTGCGCGAGATGCTCGAACAGGATCGCTTCCAGCTCGTCTTCCAGCCGATCGTCGCGGTGGCCGACGGGCGCGTGCACGACTACGAGGTGCTCATGCGTATGCCGTGCAGCGACGGCAAGGTCATCCTTCCGGGCGGCTTCATGCCGGCCGCGGAGCGCTTCGGCCTCATTCACAGCGTCGACCGCTGGACCGTGCGCCAGGCGATCGGCCACCTCGCCCAGCTCCGGGCCGCGGGGGAGCCGGTGCGCTTCTCCGTCAATCTGTCCGGGCGCGCCTTCGAGGATGCCGCACTGCTGCCCATGATCCGCCGGCTGCTGGAGGAGACCGGACTCGATCCGGCGTGGCTCACCTTCGAGATCACCGAGACGGCGGCCATCGCCAACCTCGCCGCCGCGGTACGGTTCATCGGTGCGCTCAAGGACATCGGCTGCCACTTCGCCCTCGACGACTTCGGCGCGGGATTCTGCTCCTTCACCTACCTGAAGCACCTGCCGGTGGACAAACTCAAGATCGACGGATCCTTCGTCCAGGGGCTGGCGGCGACGCCGGTCGATCAGGCCATGGTGCGCTCCCTGAACGAGGTCGCACACGCCCTCGGCAAGCTCACCATCGCCGAGTACGTGGAGGACGCCCGAACGCTGCGCCTGCTGCAGGAATACGGCGTCGACTACGCGCAGGGATTCTACCTGGGTCGCCCCGAGGCGGAGATCGCGCGTCAGGCCATCGCGTAGTCGGCCCGGAGCGCGCGCCGCGGCCCTACAACATCTCCAGGTTGGCGTAGGCGAGGACCAGCCATTTGCTGCCGGCGCGCTCGAAGTTGACCTGCACGCGCGCGTGTCCGCCGTCGCCCTCGTACTGCAGCACGACGCCGTCGCCGAACTTGGCGTGGCGCACGCGCCGGCCCAGCGCCAGGCCGTGCCCCGGATCGGCGCCTGCGGTCCCCCGCCGCAGCCGCGGCGCGGGCGTCGCCAGGGGCTGCGACAGCCCGGCCCGCGGCCGGACCTCCTCGATCAGCTCCGGCGGGAGTTCGGCGATGAAGCGCGAGGGCCGCGAATAGGTGTCCGAGCCGTGCAGCCGCCGGCTCTCGGCGTACGAGAGATACAGCCTGCGGCGCGCGCGCGTGATCCCGACGTAGCACAGGCGCCGCTCCTCCTCCAGGCGCCCGGTCTCCGCGACCGAGCGCTGGTGGGGGAAGAGCCCTTCCTCCAGGCCGCACAGGAACACCAGCGGGAACTCCAGCCCCTTGGCCGAGTGCAGCGTCATCAGTTGCACGCAGTCCTCGGAGGGGTCGGCCTGGCCCTCGCCCGCCTCGAGCGCGGCATGCGCGAGGAAGGCCGACAGCGGGTCGGCCGCCGCGGTCTCGTCCTCGGCCTGCGGCTCGAAGTAGCGCGCGGCGCTGACCAGCTCCTCAAGGTTCTCGACCCGTGCGCGCGCCTTCTCGCCCTTGTCGTTGCGGAAATGTTCGAGCAGGCCGCTGGCCGTGATCGCGCGGTCCACACATTCGTGGACGGCCAGTCCCGCGCTCTCCTCCGCCAGCCGATCGACCAGCACCAGGAATCCGCGCAGGGCGTTGGCGGCGCGCGCCCCCAGGGCGCCGCCTTCGAGCACGCGATGGGCGGCGCGCCAGAGAGAGACGCCCCCGGCGCGGGCCTCCTCGCGCACGGCCGCGAGCGTGCGCTCGCCGATCCCGCGCGTGGGCATGTTGACCACGCGCTCGAAACCGGCGTCGTCGTCGCGGTTGGCCATCAGGCGCAGGTAGGCGAGCGCGTCCTTGATCTCCGCGCGCTCGAAGAAGCGCAGCCCGCCGTAGACGCGGTACGGGATTCCCGCGGCGAGCAGTGCCTCCTCGAACGCCCGCGACTGCGCGTTGGAGCGGTAGAGGATCGCCGCGTCGCCGCGCGCGTTCCCCTCCTCGGTCCAGCCGCGGATCCGGTCGACCACGAAGCGGGCCTCGTCGACCTCGTTGAAGGCGGCGTAGAGCAGGATCGGCTCGCCCTGCGCCCCCTGGGTCCACAGGTTCTTGCCCATCCGGCCCTGGTTGCGGGCGATGAGGCGGTTGGCGGCGTTGAGGATGGTGGCGGTCGAGCGGTAGTTCTGCTCCAGGCGCACCAGGCGCGCACCGGGAAAGTCCTTCGGGAAGCGCTGGATGTTCTCCACGCGCGCCCCGCGCCAGCCGTAGATCGACTGGTCGTCGTCGCCGACGATGAACACGTGCGCGCTCGCGCCCGCCAGCTGGCGCAGCCATTCGTACTGAATGCCGTTGGTGTCCTGAAACTCGTCGACGAGGATGTGACGGAAGCGCGCGCGATAGTGCTCCAGTACCTGCGGGTTTCCCCGCAACAGCTCGTGCGAGCGCAGCAGGAGTTCGGCGAAATCCACCAGCCCCCCGCGGCGGCAGTGCTGCTCGTAGGCCTCGTAGATGCGCAGCATCTGCCCGAGATGCGGATCGCCGCGGGCGTCGATCTGCTGCGGGCGCTTGCCTTCGTCCTTGCGCGCGTTGATGAACCACTGCACCTGCTTGGGCGGCCACTGGGACTCGTCCAGGGCCAGCGCCTTGAGGACGCGGCGGATCAGGCGGTACTGGTCTTCGGCGTCGAGGATCTGGAACGCCTGCGGCAGCCCGGCCTCGGCCCAGTGCGCGCGCAGCAGGCGGTGGGCGAGCCCGTGGAAGGTCCCGATCCACATGCCGCCCACGGGCGCGCCGAGGAGGTCGGCGGTACGCCCGCGCATCTCCCCGGCGGCCTTGTTGGTGAAGGTGACGGCCAGGATCGCGTACGGCGAGGCGCCTTCGACCTGGATCAGCCAGGCGATGCGGTGGGTCAGCACCCGGGTCTTGCCGCTGCCGGCGCCGGCGAGCACCAGCAGGTGACCGGGCGGTGCGCTCACCGCCTCGCGCTGCGCGTCGTTCAGGGGATCGAGGAGACGGCTGACGTCCATGGACGGCGATTCTAACAGATCCCGCGCGCGCCTCGGGCGGCGGGCCGATCGTGGTATCCTGCGGCGGTACGCGCACGATGCGTATGCGCCGCCCCCGGCGCCGGTCCGTGCGCCCTTGCCCCGCGCACCCGGTGCCCGCCATGACCTCATCCGTACAAAAGCCGATCCTGGTCAGCTTCGAGCTGTGTCCTTTCGTTCAGCGCGCGGTGATCACGCTGAACGAAAAGGGCGTCGACTACGAGCTGCGCTATATCGATCTCGACGACCCGCCGGAGTGGTTCCGGAGCCTCTCGCCGTTGGGGAAGGTGCCGCTCCTGCAGGTGGACGGGGAGGTGCTGTTCGAATCCGCGGTGATCAACGAGTATCTGGACGAGACCCACCCGCCCCCCCTGCATCCGGCCGATCCGCTGCAGCGCGCGCGCAACCGGGCGTGGATCGAGTTCGGTTCCGGGCTCCTCGCCGCCGGCTACAGGCAGATGACCGCGCCCGACGCCGACGCCTTCGAGGCACGTTCGGCGGAACTGCGCACGCTGCTCGATCGCCTCGAACCGGAGGTTGCCCTGCCGTGGTTCAATGGTGCAGCGTTCTCGCTGGTGGATACCGCACTGGCCCCGTTTTTCCAGCGCCTCGCGGTCGTCGAAGCCCTGCTGGGCACGCCCCTGCCCGGCGGTGAGTGGCCGCGCCTGCGGCGTTGGGGCGAGGCGTTGCGCGCGCGCCCAAGCGTCGCCGCCTCGCTTCCGCCGCAGTTCGAGACCAAGCTCGCGAGCTGGCTGCGCGCCAAGGGCGGCTTTGTCGCCCGCAACGCCGGAGCCGGATAGGGTCCCCGGCGGGCGCGGCGCGCCCGCTCAGGGGGCGACCGCCCCCGCGCCGCAGCCGCACCGCGCCGCACCGCGGCTCTCGTAGTGACACAGGTCGGCGACGACCGCGCTCGCGACCAGGCCGCGCTCGGTGAAGACCAGGGCGAGCGTGCCCCCGTCGCGGCGTACGACGCGCGCGCGCACGCGCCGCGAGAGGTGCTCGCCGCCGGTGCGGATGCGGAAGGTGAGGAGCAGCTCGGTACCGGCTTGCGGTCCGCCGTGGTGACCGAGCTCGACGAGCACGCCTTCCGCGCTGAGGTTGCGCGCGCGCCCGCCGCGTACGATCCCGCCGGCGCATTCCAGTTCCACCTCGATCGACACGTCCGCCCTCGGCAGCGCGCGTTTTTCGGTTTGTGCGTTCAACATCGTCCGCCCCCCAGGCGTTGGCACGGGACCGGGCCTCGCCCGGGCGCCGCGTCGTGTACGGCAACGCCGCTCGCGGGCGCGCCGCGACCGGCGTTTCGGTGCCTTCCTGTGCGGGTGAGGTCCTGTGCGACGCCGGCCGGCGTCGCGGGCTGGCCGTGCCCCGGGGCCGCCGGATCATGGCTGCAAGGCCCCGTGAACGATCGGGATAGCGGCCGGCTGCGCGATCCCTTTAACAGTTCGTCGAAAAAGACCGGAATGGGGCCCTCCGGTCCGCCCCGGCCCGCCTCCGCGGGGGGCGTCCAGGCGCGCACAGCCGCCCGGCGTGGCCGTCAGCCCGGCGGCTCGCGGCGGTAGAAGCCGGCGGGTTCCCCGATTCCGGCGCGGGCGAGCGCGGCGCGCCGGTGGCGGCACTGCGGACACGCGCCGCAATGGCGCCGGTGGCCGAGCAGACAGGAGTAGGTCGTGGCGAAGTCCACGCCGAGGTCGCGCCCGAGCTGCGCGACGGCGGACTTGTCGAGGTCGACGAACGGCGCGGCGACGGCGATGTCCCCGGCGAGCGTTGCGGCCATGGACCGGAACCGTTGCAGAAACGCGGCCCCGGCCGCCGGATAGGCGTGCGTGTCCTCGCGGTTGAGGGCCAGGCACACGCGCCCGGCGCCGATGCGTTCGGCGTAGCTCAGGCCGAGCGCGAGCAGGACGAGGTTCCGGTGCGGGAGCGGCACGTGCGCCCGCCAGGTGCCGGAGCCCTGAAAGGCCGCACCGACGCGGCGCAAATCGAGCGCCACCGGTTCGCACCCGACCCGCCGGCATTGCGCATCCACCGCCCGGCGTTCGGCGGCGGCCGCTTTCTGTCCGTAGTCCACGAACAGCGCGACGACCGCGCGCGTGCGTCCCTCCCACCGCAGCAGGGTGGAACTCTCGACACCGCCGCTGATCAGGACGACGGCGGTCCTGGACCGATCCGCATTCATTTCCGCATCCGTCCGCCGCCGGCCCGATCCGGTCGCCGCGGCGCGGCGGGCATCCTATAATGGGTGCACGCCGATACCTTACCCCCCACGACCGGTCGCGTCGATGTTCCAGGCATTGCACAGATTCTTCGAGGAGCGGGTGCGTGCGACGCACGACGATCCCGACGGTGATCGCGGTGTGCGGCTGGCCACCGCCGCGCTGCTCATGGAGATGGCGCGCGCCGACTTCTCCGTCGCCGAGGCCGAGCGAGAGGAGGCGGCGCAACTGCTCAAGCGCACCTTCGATCTCTCCGACCGCGAGACCGCCGAACTGGTCGCGCTCGGCGAGCGGGCGGCGCGCGATTCGGTCTCCCTGCACGAATTCACCCACCTCATCAACGAGCATTTCTCCGCCGGCCAGAAGGAACAGGTGGTACGGCTGATGTGGGAGGTGGCCTTCGCCGACGCGCGCATCGACAAGTACGAAGAGCACCTCGTACGCAAGGTCGCCGATCTCCTGCACGTTCCGCACACGGCGTTCATCCGCGCCAAGCTCGCCGCGCAGGAGCGGGCCCGGGGTCCGTCGACCGGCTGACCCGGTGGGAACATGAATCGACGACGGACGGGCGACCCGGTATGGACCCATCTGGCGCTGCACACGGGGGACGTGGACGCGGTTTGCGACTTCTATCGCGATTGGTGCGGCTTGAGGGTGGTCCACGCGCGCGACGGTGACGGCACGCGCGTGGTGTGGCTTGCGGGTGCGGACGCGACCCCCGCGTTCGTCCTCGTGCTGATCGCCGGCGGGCGGCCCGCGCCGCAGCCGGAACACGACTTCAGCCACCTCGGCTTCGCCCTCGCGAGCCGCGAGGCGGTCGACGCACTCGCCGCGCGCGCGGCGGCCGCGGGGATCCTGCTGTGGGCGCCGAGGGATGAGCCGTATCCGGTCGGATACTACTGCGGCGTGCGCGATCCGGACGGTCGTGCGGTGGAGTTCAGTTACGGGCAGCCGCTGGCGCCTTGAGGGGTGGAGTTCTTCGCCGTTGCGGAGTCGGTTGCCAGGCCGCCGGGCGGGCGATCCGCCGCGCCCGCCCGGAGCCCATGCGCGCGTCCGTGCGCCGAGGCGGGGCGCAGACGCCCTACACCATGTCCTTGAGGTTCTTCAGGGGCTGAATCTTCACGACGTTGCGCGCCGGCTTCGCCTTGAATACGGTCTCTTCCCCGGTGAACGGATTGATGCCCTTGCGCGCCTTGGTCGCAGGCTTGCGCACGACCTTGATCTTCATCAGGCCGGGAACGGTGAACACCCCGGGGCCCTTCTTGAGATCGCGCTTGATCATCGTCGACATGGCATCGAACACCGAGCCCACGTCTTTCTTCGTCAGGCCGGTGCGATCGGAAAGGTAGGAAAAGACTTCGGTCTTGGTGGCGGGCTTCTTCGGGGCTGCGGCCCTCTTCGTGCTTCGAGCGGCGGACTTCTTCTTCGCGGCCATTGACACACTCCTTTATCAGGTCATGGTGGGCAGAACAGGCGCCATAAAGATAGCACATGTACCGTGCACGTAAAGCCGAAAAATGCAGTGGATCGGCGCCCTCGCCGGCCACGGGCGGGCGCACCTGCGCAGTGCCGTATGCCGCCGCGAAGCGATGCGGTCGGCAACGCGCGGGTGCGGATTGCTGCGCTCAATGCAGGGTCGTGGGGAGCGGCGCTTCGGCGGGGCGCGCGGCGGGTGAGGCGTGGTGGAGGATCATGCGCCATCCGCGATCGGTGAGCTGATAGATATTGGTGGTCACGACCGGAGGTCGCAGGGCCCGTTCGCCCGCGATGCGGATGTTCTCCTGAAGGAGGTGTACGGCAAGCAGGGCGTCCTGCGTGTAGAGTGCCTCGGTGAGGCTGAACTGCAGCCGCGGCCCGCCGCCGAAGAGGTCCTTCCAGCCGGCCTCGACGGCCGCCCGCCCGCGCAGCCGTGCGCCGAGGGGGTGGATGCAGACGACGCTGTCGGACTCGGCCCAGACCGCCATCATCGCGCGCAGATCGGCGTGCTCGAAGGCATCATAGAAGGCCTGCTCGGCCTCCCTAGGGGTCGCGAATTCGATATCGGCCATCGGGGGTCCGTCCGGGCTCGGGGCCGCGGTTGGGCGTATGGTACGGAAGCGTGGATGGATGCGCCAGCCACGTGGCCGGCGCGACCGGCGCCAGGCGCAGCCATGGGCCGGCGGTTCGGGGGCGAATGATGGCGCAAGTGCTTGCGGTCGGTGTGGCGGTGGTGGATCACGTGTTCGTCGTCGACGAATACCCGGGGGAGGACGTCGAAATGCGCGCCGCGGCGTATTCCGTGCGCTGCGGCGGCAACGCCGCCACCACGCTCATGGTCCTGAGCCAGCTCGGCCACCGCTGCGCGCTCGCCGCCGTCCTCGCGGACGCGCCGGAGGCGACCCCGATCGAGCGGGCCCTGGAGCGCCACGCGGTCGATACGGGCCCCAGCCGCCGGTGTGCCGGTGTCCCGCCGCCGACATCCTGCGTGCTGGTGCATCCCGGGGCGGGTACGCGGACGATCGTCCATCACCGCAGCCTGCCCGAATTCGGGTGCGCCGATTTCGAGCGCCTCGATCCGGCCGCGTACGACTGGCTGCACTTCGAGGGCCGCAACGTCGCGGAGCTGGTCCCGATGCTCGATCGCGCGCACGCGCGCAATCCCCGCGCCGTCCGCTCGGTGGAGATCGAGAAGCCGCGCCCCGGCATCGAGGCCGCCTACGGGCGCGCCGACTGGCTGTTGTTCTCGCGCGCCTACGCGCGCGCCTGCGGCCAGGAGGATCCGGCGGAGTTCCTGCGTACGGTGCGCCCCCTGGCCCCGCGTGCGCATCTCGTGTGCGCGTGGGGGGCGCAGGGCGCGGCGGGGCTCGCGCCCGACGGCCGGGCGGTACGGGTCCCGGCCGCGGCGGTGCCCCGCGCCGTGGACACCCTCGGCGCCGGTGACGTTTTCAACGCGGGGGTGATCGACGCCGGTCTGCGCGGCCTCGGGCTCCGGGACACGCTGGCGTGGGGATGCCGGCTCGCCGGCGCCAAGTGCGGCCGGGAGGGGATCGAAGGACTGGCCCGCGCGTGCGACCGGCCGTGAGCGGGCGCGTGCGGCTCGGGGATCTCGAGGAGGTCGTCGCGAGCGGCGGCGCCAAGGGATTCCGCGCAAGCGTCGGCGGGCGAGAGGTCGATCTGTTCGTCGTCTTGCACGCGGGCGGCGTGCACGGCTACCTCAACCGCTGTCCGCACACCGGCGCGCCGCTGGACTGGGTCCCCGATCGCTTCCTGTCCGTTGACGGCTCCCTGATCCAGTGCGCCAATCACGACGCCCTGTTCCGGATCGGCGACGGGCTGTGTGTCCGCGGGCCCTGCGCCGGCCGCCCCCTGACCCCGGTGCGCGTCGTGCTCCGCGCCGGCGTCCTCTTCCTTGACCCCTCCGGGCCCCCCGCTGACGCCCCCGGTGGCCGGTGACGGGCAGAACCTGACGCGCCCCGTCACCTTCGCCCGCGGCCCTGGTCCCCGGATTCGCTTAACTGTCTGTTGCGCAAGCCTTCATCCTGTTTGGCACGGGAAATGCTTCAACCAGGGCGCGTACGCAAAATGTGACCTGGGACACGAAGTCCGCGTGCGCCGTTCCACAGGGAACCTCCGAAAAAGTGGCGTTATGCGGTGGCGGCAGGGAGCGCCCGAGACCGTCAACCGAATTCCGCCGTAGCGGGGCCCGGGAGAGGCCTCCTCGGTCGGGGAAGTCACGGGAGGACCGAGGGCCATGCAGACCAACGGCGGACCGCAACTGCGGCACGAGGAGGAGGCGGGCGCGCCGGACCGGGCGCAGATGCACTACCAGGAAGGGCGGCGCTACGAGTTGGGCATCGGCGTATGCGCCGATCCGGGTGCGGCCTACCAGCGCTACCGGCGCGCGGCCATGCTCGGCCACCCAGACGCCCAGAACGCGCTCGGGTTTCTCTATGCCACCGGTCACGGCGTGGCACGCAACGAAGTGCTCGCCGCGCGCTGGTTCATGAGTGCCGCGAGCCGCGGGCATACCGGTGCACAGGCCAATCTCGGCACCCTCTACGCCGAAGGTCGCGGGCTGCCGCAGGACGACGCCGAGGCGCTGCGCTGGTACGAGCGCGCCGCCGAAGGCGGCAACCCGGACGCCCAGGAGTTCCTCGCCAAGGCCTCCCGCGAGGGCCTGCTGGGGATGCGCAAGGACCCGGCGCAGGCGGGGTTCTGGGAGGTCCTGGCCGTGTATTCGCGGGCCGCGGCCGAGGACGCCGCGCGGGAGTCGTGATCGGGCGGACCTCTGCGCCCGCACGGCCGTCCGCGATGTCCCGCGCCCGCTGGTCCCCGGGCGCGAGCGCTCCCTAACCCGCATTTCCCCCATCCCCGTGACACCTGGGCGCGGCGTCCCCCGCGCCCGGGGCCGCGCCGCGCGCCATGGTATTCTGGGCCCGGTTCGGCGGTGGGCGGTGCGGCGGATGGGTGGACCGGTGATCGAGGCGCAGGCGGTGAGCCGTCGTTTCGGGGAGGTCCTGGCCGTCGATGCGGTGAGTTTCGCCGTCGGGGCGGGCGCCTTGTGCGGGCTGCTCGGCGGTAACGGGGCCGGCAAGACCACAACCCTGTCGATGCTGCTCGGCCTGCTCACCCCGACCGCGGGCGCGATCCGCATCCTCGGCGTGGACCTGCTCCGCCACCGCTACCGCGTCCTCCCGTTCATGAACTTCTCCTCGCCCTATGTCGACCTGCCGCAACGGCTCACGGTCGCGGAGAACCTCTCGGTGTACGCGCGCCTCTACGGCCTGCGGAGACGGACGGAGCGCATCGCGGAACTCGCCCGCGACCTCGATTTCGAGCCCTTCCTGAAACGCCCCTACCGGAGCCTATCCGCCGGACAGCGCACGCGGGTCGCGCTCGCCAAGGCGCTGCTCAACCGCCCCCGGGTCCTGCTGCTCGACGAGCCGACCGCATCGCTCGACCCCGACACCGCCGATCGTGTGCGCCGCTATCTGCTCGAGTACCGGCGGCACAGCGGTGCGACCGTGCTGCTGGCCTCGCACAACATGGTCGAGGTGGAGCGGATCTGTGATCACGTCCTGATGATGCGCGCCGGCCGCATCGTGGGGGAGGGCGCCCCCCGCGACCTGATGGCCCGCTACGGGCGCGCGGACCTCGAACAGGTCTTTCTCGACATGGCGCGCGGCACCGGTGCCCCCGGGCCGGTGCAGCGGGCGCTGTCGTGAGCGGGACGGCAGGCCGCGCGTTTTCGCCCGGGCGCGTGGCCGCCATGGTGATGCGCTACGTGTACCTGCTGCGCGGGTCGTGGCCGCGCGTGCTGGAACTCGCCTACTGGCCCACGGTGCAGATGATCCTGTGGGGGTTCATCACCGTCTTCTTCGTCGCGCACAGCACCTGGCTCGCGCGGGCCTCCGGCATCCTGCTCTCGGCGGTGCTCCTCTGGGATGTGCTCTTTCGCGGCCAGCTCGGGATCTCGCTGCCGTTCATGGAGGAGATGTACTCGCGCAACCTCGGGCACCTGTTCGTCAGTCCGCTGCGACCCTACGAACTGGTGTGCGCGCTCCTGGTCATCAGCCTGATCCGGACCCTGATCGGCGTCGGAACCGCGGCGCTGCTGGCGATCCCGCTCTATCACTTTTCGATCTTCGGGCTGGGGCTGCCCCTGATCGCCTTCTTCGCCAACCTGCTGATCATGGCCTGGGGGATCGGGCTGGTGGTGGCGAGCCTCGTGCTGCGCTACGGGCTCGGGGCCGAGAGTCTCGCGTGGGTGGCGATCTTCGCGGTGCAGCCCGTGAGCGGGGTCTACTATCCCATTGCGGTGCTGCCGCACTGGCTGCAGGCGATCGCCCTGGCGCTGCCCTCGAGCTACGTGTTCGAGGGCATGCGCGCCCTGATCCTCGAGCACAGCTTCCGCGGTGCGCTGCTTGTCCACGCGGCGCTGCTCAATGTCGTCTACCTCACCGCCGGTGCCGCAGTGTTCCTGGCCGCCTTCCGCGTCGCCCGGCGGCGCGGCCTGCTCCTGCAGATGGGCGAATGACCCGCGGCGCTTACGGGATGGCGCCGTGCGGCGGCCGGCGGCGCGGGCGCTCACCCGGAGGCCAGGCGATGGGCTTGACGCGTGGTCTCCGGCAGGCGATAGCGGGGCGCGCACGCCAGCGTGTACTCGATGGCCGTCGGCAGGGCGACGCGATGACCCACCGACACATAGACCGGACGCACGCCGCTGCGCGTGCGCACGACGGCGCCGATGACCTCGCCGGCGTCCTCCAGGGGGACCCACGACCCGCGCGGCGCAGGTGGTTCCCCGTGGTGCCCGGTCAGGCGCGACTTCGCCACCCCGATCACCGGCCGGTCGATGAGCAGTCCGAGGTGGCAGGCGAGCCCGAAGCGGCGCGGATGAGCGTATCCGTGCGCGTCGCACAGGATCAGGTCGGGCCGCGTGCGCAGGCGCCCGAGCGCGTCGAGCACCGCCGGGATCTCGCGGAACGACAGCAGCCCGGGCACATACGGGAAGCGCGTCGGGCAACGCGCCACCGCGCGCTCCCACGGGTCGAGATCCGGAAAGCGCAGCACGGCCACCGCGGCCCGGGTCACCGTCCCCCCGCTCTCGAAGCCGACGTCGATCCCGGCCACGAAGCGGATCGGGCCGTCGAGCCGGTCCCGCATCTCGACGTGGCGGCGCAGGCGCCGCTGGATGAGTACCGCCTCGCGCGGGGTCACATCCCAGCGGTGTGCGAGGTCCGGTGCTTGCGGTTTGTCCGGCTTTCGCGGCGGCATCACCCGATCGTAGCAGCGCGGCGGCGCACACGGGACCGCCTGCGGGTTTCGGTTGCGGGAGAAGGCCCCCGGCGTCCGGGGAAGACGCCGGGGGCGGGAAACGCGGGAGGGCTCCCGCGGACCGGCTGCGCCGGCCGCTTTCGTGGTTATGGAAAGGCCGGGATCGTCGGCTCCGTGCCGTGGATGCCGGCCTCGGGGTGATGACTGCGGACGAGGGCATCGATCTCGTCCACGCGGCCCTTGGGCACATCGACCATCAGCAGCACACGCCCTTCCTCGAGCGCCGCCTTGAAGCGCCGGAGCCGGGTGTTGGGCACGTCGGTGGCGATCATTCCCGAGGCCCAGCCGCCGACCACGGCGCCGGCCAGCGCCATGGTGAGCACCGCCAGACCGTTGAGGTCGACGCCGCGGGGCGCGAGCGCCATCATGATGACACCGACGATGGCGCCGGTAAGGCCGCCGAGTGCGAGGCCCTGCTCCACACCGTGGACGAAGTCGCTTTTCTGGAACAGGCTCGCCTCCGGCAGGTCGTCCAGCGCCGTGCCGTCGCGCGCCAGCACGTGGATATGCCTCGCTTCGATGCGTGCCAGGAGCAGATCATTGACCACACCGCGGGTGTGGCCGGTATCGGGCAACAGGAAATACAGTCGTCTGCGCATAACGACCTCCTTCCGTCCTCATCCCCGGGCGCGACACGTCCGGGCCGCCCCCCCCTCTTGCAAGTATAGTGCAGCGGCGGCGACGGGGTCGGCCGATATTTATATAGAAATTACAGAATGTTATGGTGGATCGTGGTACGCGGGCCTGGGGGCGCCGCGACCGGGCGCGTGCCTTCAGTCGAACTCGTCGAGGGGATTGGCCCACTCGTCGTGGCCGGCGGCGCCGAGATCGACGCCGTAGTCCTCGCGCTCGATGTCCAGGGGGCCCGACCAGTCCTCGGGCGGCTCGATGGGCTCGAGATCGAGATCGGACCAAGTCTCGAGGTCGACCTCCTCGACGGTGGCGTCGAAGTGCTGAATCTCCACCGTACCGTCTTCCTCGTCGACCGCCACGACCTCGAACGCGGCCCCGTCCCGGGTCCGGTACCAGTCCCCCACTCGCGGGTCGAAATCCTCGGACATCGCGCCGGCTCTCCGTGGGCTGGCTCGTCGGAGGGTGCCCGGCGCCGGTGTCACGGCGTCGCGGGCTAGGGTAAGTTATAGGTCCTCCTCCGGGGGTTGGCAACCCGGGTTTTTCCGTCCGCTCGCGAAAGGCACGCCATGTCGGGCCTGGTGGTCAATACGTTCATCCTGCTGCTCGTGGTGATCGACCCGGTCGGGCTCGCCCCGATGTTCGGCGCCCTTTCGCAGGGCATGTCCGCGCCCGAGCGCGCACGTGTGGCCGGTCGGGCGGTGCTGCTGGCCGGTGCCATCCTGGTGGGGTTCGCCGTCGCCGGCCGGCGCCTGCTCGGCGCCCTCGGGGTGGGTCTGCCGGCGTTTCAGATCGCGGGCGGCGTGCTGCTGTTCCTGCTCGCCATCGACATGGTCTTCGCGCGCCAGTCCGGACTGCGTTCGGCCACGCCCGCCGAACAGCGCGAGGCGGCGCGACGGTCCGACATCTCGGTCTTCCCGCTTGCCTTCCCGCTGATCGCGGGCCCGGGTGCGTTGACGACGGTGCTCCTGGTGCTCACCCGGAGCGGGGTCGACGCGGCGACCTACGCCGTGGTCTTCGGGGTGCTGGCCGCGGTGCTGGCGATGACCTACGCCGCGCTGCGCGCCGCCGATCGTCTGATGCGCTGGCTGGGGGAGACGGGTGCGAACGTGATCAGCCGGCTGCTGGGGCTGGTGCTCGCCGCCCTGGCGGTGCAGTTCGTCCTCAACGGGTTAGGAGCCTGTCGGATTTAGGCTCCTTCTGCTGCGGCGGTAAAAGATCGGTCCCTTTTTTCCCGATCGTTCTCGTTAAATAGTGACCACTATTCGCCTCAAACGATCGCAAGACCGTCCCCGATCTCCCGCCGCCTGGCTACGAACGCCTAAGTCCGACAGGCTCCTGGCGCCGGTGCTGGGGGCGCGCTGAAGGCCACGGGTCGCTCTTCAGCCGGGGCCCGCCGGCGAATCGTGCGCCGGGGGGGATTCCGAACCGGCCGCCGCAGCCGGCGCGGGCGGGGTCTGTCCGGTGCCGCGTCGGCGCCGGGCACCGGGCGTGCAGCCCCCGGACCCGATGAGCAGGCGGTCGAGCAGCCGCGAGGTGCGCACCGAATCCGCCGAGTCGTCCCAGAGCCAGAAGGTGAAGGTCGTGAGGAAGACCGCCGTGAGCGCCGTCTCTTCCAGCGCACGCAGCAGATAACGTGCGTCGCGGCGCGTGGCCTCGCGCAGCCATTGCACCGTCCGGCTCACCCCGAGCAGGGCGCGGTACTGGATGTGGACGTGCCCCGGCTCCAGCCGCGTGAGGACCATCTGGCGGGTGACGCGCCGGTGCGGCGCGAGGGTCCGCAGCCACGTCATCACCGCGCGATGGAGCCGTGCGCGCGGCGGAAGATCCTGAAACTCCGGCTGGCCCGACAGTGCGAGCAGCGCGCGGTCGGCGCGCGCGAACCAGGCGTCGACGAGATCTTCCTTCTCGCGATACCACAGCGGTATGTCCGCCGGCGCGACGTCCGCGGCACGCGCGGCGTCGGCGACCCGGACCGCCTCCCAGCCCGCCGTTTCGGCGATCTCCAGGGCCGCGTCCAGGATCCGGTCACCCGCGTCCCGCCGTTGCGCCATCCTCCGTCCTCCGCCGTTCCGCGCCCGCAGCAGGGGAGGGGCGCCCGATCCGGCACCCCCCCGAGCCTCAGAGCGGCTCCAGTCGCTGCACGTCGCCGTTCTCGTCGACGGTGACGCGCACGCGCCCGTAGCATCCGACCCGCCCGGCGACGCAACCGGAGCCTTCCATGAGGACTTCCTCGAAGGTCACCGCCGCGAGCAGCGAGGGCCCGCTGCGTTCGAGCACGTCGACGCGCAGGGTCTCGCCGTCGATCCAGCCGTTCTGCGTACAGAAGGCGGTGATCTCGCGGCAGCCCGCCAGGTAGTCCTCGAGTTTCACGTCCGCCCCGCTTGCGCCCTGCAGATCCAACCCTAATAGTAGATCCCTTGGCGCCCGGGTCAAGCGGCGGAGGACCGCCCGCGGCCGGCGTCGGGAGGAGGGCGACACGATGACCGACCCGCTGGAACCGCTGCTCGAGATCCCCGGGCGCAGGATCTTCCGGCTGCGCGTACCCGGTCCCGCGAGCTACCTTGTCGCGGACCGGGAGGCGGGCGCAATCCTGATCAATGCGCCGCCATTCGACCCCGGTCTGGCGGCGGCACTGGGGGCGGTCGGGCCGCTGCGGTATCTGTTCCTGCCGAGCCGTTTCGGCGCGCGCGACGTCGACCGCTGGCGCGCCCGAACCGGGGCGCGCGCACTGGCCTTCGGCCCCGAGGTACCCGCCATCGACGCGGAGGTCGACATCCCGCTCGATCGCCAGTCCAAACTCACCCGGACCATCGATTTTCTGCCGATGTCCGGGCGCACCGCCGGCAGTTGCGCGCTACGTCTGCGCAACAAGCCCGGCGTCATCTTCTTCGGCCCCATCCTCGGGCCGGGAGACGACGGCTGGCCGGCCCTGCTGCCGCACGACGACGACGCCTCCTACGAGAACCGTGTTATCGGTGCCCTCGGGTTGCGCGACCTGCGCTACGAATACGCGTTTACGGACGTGTTCGAGCCCGGCCGCACGCGTTACGGCCCGGGGGCCGGCGTCGCCGTACGCGCAGCACTCGAGCGCGCTCTGGAATAGCGGCCGCTGGTGTCCGCCCCGCGAAAACCTGCGGCCGGAGCCGGTCAGGGGCAGGGGTTCGGGTGTTCCTGGTGGATCGCCTCGATGGCGGCGACCACCGGCGCGGGCAGTTCGACGTCGATGCTCGCGATATCCGCGGCGAGCTGCTCGAGGTTCGTGGCGCCGACGATGGTGGCGGTGAGAAAGCCGCGGGTATTGACGTAGGCGAGCGCCATCTGCGCCGGATCCAGGCCGTGCTCGCGCGCGAGCCGTACGTAGGCGCGCGTGGCCGCCTCGCCTTGTGCATTGTTGTAGCGCTGGAAGCGCTCGAACAGCGTCAGGCGCGCCCCGGCGGGCCGGGCCCCGTCGAGGTACTTTCCGCTCAGCACCCCGAAGGCGAGCGGCGAGTAGGCGAGCAGCCCGACCCGCTCGCGATGGGCGATCTCGGCGAGCCCGATCTCGAAGCTGCGGTTGAGCAGATTGTAGGGGTTCTGCACGCTGACGATGCGCGGCAGGCCGGTGCGCGCGGCGATCTCCAGATAGCGCATCACGCCCCACGGCGTCTCGTTCGAGACGCCGACGTGGCGGACCTTGCCCGCGCGCACCGCCTCGCCAAGTGCCTCCAGGGTCTCCTCGATCGGGGTCTCCCCGTCGCCGGGCTCATGGACGTAACCCAGGCGCCCGAAGAAATTCGTGCGCCGCGCCGGCCAATGGACCTGATACAGGTCCAGGTAGTCGGTCTGCAGCCGGCGCAGGCTCGCATCGAGCGCGGCGAAGACCCCGGCGCGGTCGAGGCGCGGGCCGCCCGGGCGCAGATAGGCCAGTTCCTCGCCGGGCCCCGCGACCTTGCTCGCCAGTACGACGCGCTCGCGGCAGCGCCGCTTCGCGAGCCAGGTCCCGATGTAGGTCTCGGTCAGTCCCTGCGTCGGCGCCCGCGGGGGCACGGGGTACATCTCCGCCGTATCGATGAAGTTCACGCCTTGCTCGAGCGCGAAGTCGAGTTGCTCGTGGGCCTCGCGCTCGTCATTCTGCTCGCCGAAGGTCATGGTACCCAGGCACACGGCGCTCACCTTCAGGTCGGTGTCGCCGAGGGTGTGACAGCGCATCGAAGACTCCGGGCGGCGTCTGCGCCGCGATCAACTGAACAGGGTCAGGACGCCGGTGTAGCCGTAGAGGCGGTCGTGCGAGATCTCCCCGTTGGCGAAGAATCCGACCAGCGGAAATTCGCCGAGTTCGCGGCGGATGATCTCGAGTTCCGCCGACTCGGAACCGAACAGGTGACGTCCGCGCCCGAGGCAGGAGAAATAGAGCGCCCCCCGGGGCGGGGTGTTCTCCGTGCGGCGCTTCAGCTCGCGCAGCATCCGCACCAAATCGGCGTGCGCGCTGGTCCCGTCACGCCGGCAGAATTGCAGCGCGCGGCCGTTCTCCAGCAGATCGCCGATCGCGACCAGCCCCTGTTCCGGATCGATACCCACCAGATTGCGGACCAGATAGTCGCCGGTGTCCGATCCCGCAACCGGCAGCGCCGCGAAGATATAGCCCCCGATCCGGTTGAGGTCGCGTGCGAGCACCTCGCCGATGTCCTCGCGCAGGACCTCCAGGGCCGGTCGGCCGTCGAGCTGCACCAGGATGTTGCGGCGGCATTCGGTGACCACATGGCGCGTCCCGATCAGCGTGCAGCCCTGGGTGAGACCGGTCACCGCGGGGACGCGGGCCGAGAGCAGGACACCGGACAAGCCCCCCTCCACCACCTTGTCGGCGAGCTGTGCGTAGACGTCGTTGGAGGACGTGAGGCCGCCGACGAGAAACCCGCCGGGCAGGCGCGCCGCCAGTGCGGTGACGATGGCGGGAAGGGCCGGATTGCGCGGATCCCCGTGGACCACCCCGAGGCGTGCCTGCGCTCGCTCGGCCCAGGTCCCGATGTCCGCGGGGAGCGTCGTGTCTTCCTCGCCCAGCGGGGGGAAGACGCGGAACTCACCGTCCGGCAGGGCGGCGAGCATCACGGCCAGGGCCGGCTCCTCATAGTACTCGGTGCCCGTCGCGCAGACGCCGACGCCGACGGTGCCGACCCAGTGGGCGACACCGGTCCGCGTCCGCAACAACTCGAGCAATGCCCCGAGATCCGCCGCCAGCGGATCGGTCACGTAGGCGAAGCCGAGGTTGACGCCATCCGGGACCGGCTCCAACTCGGCGAGACAGCGCTCGGCGGCCTCGGTCCAATCGCCGGCGCGCACATGGGCGGCGCGGAACGTATTCACTAGGGAGAACCTCCGGTAGTGCCGGAAACGGAAGGCCGGCGGATGATGACCCTACGGGGCGGTTCCGTAAGGATACTCGATCCGGTTGTCGGCCGCCGCCATGCCGGTTTCGGCGGCGAGCCCGTCTTCCGTCGGGAACAGCCGGGCGTGGTGCCGCGGTCCGATCTCGTCGAGCAGCCACACGAGTTCGCTGGGGTGCAGGATGTGTCCGCCACGGCGCAGGTGGCGCACACGGATTCCGTCCTCGCGCACCTGGAGGATGAGGGGCAACGGAAGCCCCAGCACCAGCACGTGCCGGTGCACGACCCACTCCACCGGCGTCGGGCGGGGGCCCGGCGCGCGGCGTACGTCGAAGCGGAAATGACCCGCGCCGCCCGGTTCCTTCAACAACTCCGCGACCCAATCGGCGGGGAGTCCGGAATGCACGATGATCGTGCGGTTCATGTACCGCTCCATGAACCGCATCAGCAGCAGACGCGAGGGTTCCCGGCCGATCCGGAACAGTCTCGCGATCAGTCTCCGGAACCGGCCCATCGCTATCCCGGCGTAGTCAGTGCCGGCCCTTGCGCCGGTTCTCCATCAGCCGCTCGATGATCGGCGTGAGGATGATCTCCATGGCGAAGCCCATCTTGCCGGCCGGGGCCACGATCGTGTTGGGGCGCGACATGAAGGAATCGTGCAGCATCCGCAACAGGTAGGGGAAATCCGCGCTCTTCGGATCGCGGAAGCGGATCACCACGAAGCTCTCGTCGGGCGTGGGAATCTCCCGCGCGATGAAGGGATTGGAGGTGTCTACGGTCGGTACGCGCTGAAAGTTGATGTGAGTGCGCGAGAACTGCGGCGTGATGTAGTGGACGTAGTCGTACATGCGTCGCAGGATCGTATCGGTGACCGCCTCGGCGCTGTAGCCGCGCTCCTTACAGTCGCGGTGGATCTTCTGGATCCACTCGAGGTTCACGATGGGGGCGACGCCGACGAGCGTGTCGACGTAACGTGCGGCGTTGACCTTGTCGGTCACGATCCCGCCGTGCAGCCCTTCGTAGAAGAGCAGATCGGTGTCCGGCGGAATCGGCTCCCACGGGGTGAAGGTGCCCGGCTCCTGATTGTACGGCGCCGCCTCCTCCTCGCTATGGAGGTAGAAGCGGCGCTGGCCGCCCCCGGTCTCCCCATATTCGCGAAACAGCGCCTCGAGGCGATCGAAGAGATTGCCCTCGGGCCCGAAATGGCTGACGTTGCGATGCTCGGCGTGCGCTTCCGCGATCGCCTTCTTCATCTCCTGGCGGTCGTAGCGGTGGAAACTGTCGCCCTCCACGATCACCGGGTTGATCCCCATGCGCCGGAAGATGTGTTCGAAGGCGCGCTTGACCGTGCTCGTGCCGGCCCCGGAGGACCCCGTCACGGCGATGATCGGGTGCTGTTCCGACATGTCTCACTCCTGGATTCGGGTACGTTCGCGAGCCCGCACGGCCCGCCACTGGACCATCAGCGGGCCGGATGACAGCTCCCCGGCGGGGGCAGGCAATCGGCGATTCTGCCCTAGGCGGCGTCCGGGCCACAAGTGCGGACGCCGAGGGGGCGCGTCGCCGGGCGGCACGGAGGGCTGTCGGCGGCTGTTCACCCGCGCGGTGGCAACCCCCGAAGGCCGAATCACGGCGCTGAGAATGAGACGCGTTTGTCACCGACCCAACGGCATAGTTGATTGTTTTATTGCGGTTTCCGGGCTGGGTGTCAGGAGATTTTACGGTTTCCAGTTCCTGAGGGGGTTCGGCGGACGTATTGTAACAACATGAATCGATTTGTGTTTATCGGTTCTTGCCGGGCCAGCGGCGCGCGCGGGCCACTGGGTCCCAGTTCCGGCGTCAGGATATTTTACGGTCATCGTTTGCCCTACGCGATCCGCCTCCGCAAGCACCTGAATTGATTTGTAGTGCTGACGATGGCACGAATCTGGCAGTTCTTTGGATACGCGCCGGATCGAGGACCGCGGACGACAATGAGCGGTCGGCCGGCGTGGCGGCCCGGGCGGGTACACGCCGCCGCAGCCGATTTCAACCGCTCCGGGCCTCCGGAGCACCCAACGGAGAATGCGCAGGAGGAAACCGACCATGAGACTCCGATCGAGCACCGCCCGAACGGCTCGCGCCGGCGTGATCGCCGCCATGCTCGCGCTCGGGTTCGCCTTCCCGGTCCACGCGGGAAACATCTTCATCACCGGCCACGATTCCGATGAGCACAACAACAGCGCCTACATGGCCGCGGGACTTGACTACACCCTGTTCGGAACGGCCTCGACTGCCGCCGCGCGGGCCGGCAAGTCCGTCGCCTACATCGGCGTCAATCGAAGCAGTACACCTTCCGGCATCGCCAGCGCCGGATACAGCCCCACCTTCTTTTCGGCCACCGCCGCCGGAATCGGCGGTGCCCTGAGCGGCGGCTTCGATGCCGTCATGGTGGGCTCGGGCAGTACCCCCGCGGCTGCGGCGAACCTCGCTTCCGCGGCCTCCGCCTTCGCCACCTACTTCAACGGCGGAGGCTCGCTGTACGTGAATACCGACGAGGGGTTCGGCCAGAGCTGGTACGACTTCGTACCCTCGTTCGGGACCGCGGTGAACAACACGATCAGTGTCAGCGGGGTCTTCGCGCCGACGGCCGCCGGTCTCGCGATCGGGCTCACCGACCCGGTCGTCGACCGCGACATCACCCACAGCTTCTACGACGGTATCGACACCAGTCTGTTCACCGTCTTCGAGGTGACCGACAGCCTGGCCCGGTTCGGGGCCGACAACGGCAAGCCGGTCGCATTCGGTGCGCGCAACCTCGGCATCGGAGGCGGCGGCTTCACGGGTGGCGGAACGCCGAGCGTGCCGGAACCGGCCACGCTGGTTCTGATCGGAGTGGCGTTGCTGGGGTGGACGGCGGCGCGGCGTCTGCGGCGGCGCTGAGGCCCGGGAATACCGGCTGCGGCACCCCGCAGCCCGCAACCGGGGCCGCGGAGATCCCCTCCGCGGCCCTTTTCTTTCCGCGCGCCATTTCAGTAGAACCGCAGCACCGCCAGCATCACCACCAGGAAGAGCACCGTCATGATGCCGCCGGCGCGCAGGAAGTCGGGCACGCGGTAGCCGGCCGGGCCCATGATCAGGGCGTTGACCTGGTGGGTGGGGATCAGGAAGGAGTTGGAGGTGGCGAGCGCCACCGTGAGGGCGAACACCGCCGGGTCGGCGCCGGTGTCGGCGGCGATGTCCACTGCGATCGGCACCAGCAGTACGGTGGCGCCGATGTTCGACATCACCAGCGTGAAGAAGGTCGCGAGCACGGCCACCGCCGCCTGCAGCGCCCACGTCGGCCAGTCCCCGACGACCCGCACCGTCTGTTGGGCGATCCACGCCGCCGTCCCGCTGGTCTCCACCGCCATGCCGAGGGGGATGAGGCTCGCGAGCAGGAACACCGTCTTCCAGTCCACCGCCTGGTAGGCCTCGTCGATCCGGATCACCCCCGTCAGGATCATGCCCAGCGCGCCGACGAGCAGGGCCACCGAAAGGCGGAAGTCCGTGAACAGCACCAGGGCGATCGCCACGGCGAAGAACACGAGTGCGTGCGGGACCTTGTGCGGGCGCGTCTCCTCGCGCGGGAAGTCGGTGGCGACCACGAAGTTGCGCCGCTCGCGCGCCAGTTGCGCGAGGTCCTTCCAGGTCCCGTGCATCACCAGTGTGTCGCCCGCGCGCAGTACCAGCTCGCGCCGCTCCTCGCGTACGACGCGGTCGCCGCGAAACACCGCCAGCGCCCCCACGCCGTAGCGCCGCCGCGGCTGCACCTCGGCCAGCGTCTTGCCGATCACCGCGGAGTTGGGCGGAATGACGACCTCGGCGATCCCCGACACGGTCGGGTTGAGCGCGTCGGCGAAGGTCTCCGGTTCGGGACGCCGTTCCAGCCCCAGCGCGGCGGCGAACGCCTCCACTTGGCCGCGATCGCCCATCACGCACAGGCGGCTGCCGGGCTCGATCCGCTCGCCGCGGTGCGGGGCCACGCGCAGCCCCTGCGAGTCGGCGACGGCCACCAGGAACGGCGCCCCAGGCCGGTTTTCGAGCGCGCCGACGGCGGCGCCCGCCGCGGCGCTCGCGCGCGGGACCGCCAGTTCGAACAGTTCGCCGCGGATCCCGTAGACCTCCTCGAAATAGCGCGCGGTCTCGCCCGGCCCCGCCGCCGGGGTCTCGATGGCCGGCAGCACGCGCCGGCCCAGCAGCACGAAGTAGAGGATCCCGGCCCCCACCAGGGCGAGCCCGACCGGCGCCACCGCGAACAGTCCGAAAGGCTTCATCGGCGCCGCACCGCCCGGAAGGGCCTCGTTGGCGGTCGCGATGAGGTCGTTGAGCAGGATCAGCGGACTCGAGCCGACCATGGTCACCGTACCCCCGAGGATCGCGCAGAAGCCCATCGGCATCAGCAGGCGCGAGAGCGGAATGCGCGTGCGCAGTGAGATGCGGCTGACCACCGGCAGGAACAGCGCCGCCGCGCCCACGTTCTGCATGAAGCTCGAGATGATCCCCACCGTGCCCGAGATCAGCGGAATGATGCGCCGCTCGGTGCTTCCGCCCACCCGCAGCAGGAACGCCGCCACCCGCCCCATCACGCCGGTGCGGTCGAGCCCCGCGCCGATGATCATGATGGCGATGATCGAGATCACCGCGTTGCTCGAGAATCCCGAGAACAGCCGGTCGCCCGGCACCAGGCCGATCAGGCCCAGGATCACCATCACCAGGATCCCGGCCACGTCCACCCGCACCAGCTCGGAGACGAACAGGAAGATCGTGAACCCGAGGATGGCGAGGACCACCATCATCTCCGTGGTCAGCGTAATCGGTTCGGCCATCTCTCCTCCCCGGCCGGGCGCGCCCGGCTCAAACGCACCCCGACCCTCGAACCCCGTCGTTCCGGTCGGCGGCCCCGGCCGGGCAAGCCCGGCCCTACCCCGCCTCCCACGCCGACCCGGGCGCCGGTAGGGCGGGCCTCGGCCCGCCGGCGACGTTTGATCCAAACAACGTCGAACCAGGCAGCGGCCCCGGCCGGGCAAGCCCGGCCCTACCCCGCCTCCCACGCCGACCCGGGCGCCGGTAGGGCGGGCCTCGGCCCGCCGGCGACGTTTGATCCAAACAACGTCGAACCAGGCAGCGGCCCCGGCCGGGCAAGCCCGGCCCTACCCCGCCTCCCACGCCGACCCGGGCGCCGGTAGGGCGGGCCTCGGCCCGCCGGCGACGCCCGGGATCGCGGTTCCCTGGATCGGGGTGCCCGCGGCCTACCGAGAACAAAGACACAAGCGCCACGGAATCCACCGCACCCACGGACCGGTTACAATTCTTCCGTGCGTTCCGTGGGGCCCGTGGCCTCTTCCCGCGGCATCGCACCGTTCGACGCCACCGGCCCCGCCGACGACGTTCGATCCAAACAACGTCGGGCCAGGCAACGACGTCGGCCTGTAGGGCGGGGCTTGCCCCGCCGACGACGTTTGATCCAAGCACCGTCGGACCAGGCAACGACGTCGGCCGGGCAAGCCCGGCCCTACCCCATGATTTACGCGCCGACGGGCCATCCGTAGGGCGGGCCTTGGCCCGCCGGCGATGCCGGACCCAACCGATGCCGCCCCGCGCGGCGCCCCTACGGCGTCTCCTTCTCCCCCACCCGCACGAACGCCAGGTCCCAAACCGGGTGCCCGAGACGCTCGCCGCGGCGTTCGAATCGCGTCGGCGGACGTTCCGCGGGCCGCGGCGCGTAGCGCCCGGGACCGGCGCGGTTGGCGAAACCACCCTCCGCCTCCATCACCGCGAGCATCTGCCGCGCGTAGTCCTCCCAGTCGGTCGCCATCTCCAGGGTCCCGCCGGGGCGCAGGCGCCGGTGCACGAGCCGCGCGAATGCCGACTGCACGATGCGCCGTTTGTGATGGCGCTTCTTCACCCACGGGTCCGGGAAGAACAGCAGGATGCGGTCGAACGCGGCATCGGGCAGGTGGCGTTCCAGCACCTCGAGCGCGTCCGCGCACATCACACGGACGTTGGCGATTCCCTCGCGCTCGAGCTGCAGCAGCAGATGGCCGACGCCGGGCCGGTGGACCTCGATGCCGAGGCAGTCGACCTCGGGGCGGCTGCGCGCCAGCGCCAGCAGCGCCTCGCCGTTGCCGAAGCCGATCTCGAGCACGCGCGGCGCGCCGCGCCGCCCGAAGCGGGCGTCCAGATCGATGCTACCGGAGGCGGGCGGGTCGATCCCGTAGCGTCCCCACAGGGTCTCGAGCGCGCGGCGCTGGGCGCGGGTGATGCGCCCCTCGCGGCGCACGAAGCTGCGCACGCGCCGCCGCTGCGCGCCGGCCGGGTCTCCGTCGGAGGCCTCCCGCCCCGCCGTCCCCGCGCCCGGGCGCGGGTGGGGGATCAAAAGAACGTGCCCTCGAGGGGCGAGGAGGCGCTGGCGAAGCGCTTGCGCGGGATGCGCCCGGCGCGGTAGGCCTCGCGTCCGGCCTCCACCGCCTTGCGCATCGCACCCGCCATGAGCACCGGGTCGCGCGCCCCGGCGATCGCGGTGTTCATGAGCACGCCGTCGCAACCCAGCTCCATCGCCACCGCGGCGTCGGAGGCCGTGCCCACCCCCGCGTCGACCAGGATCGGCACGCCGGCGTTCTCGACGATAGTGCGGATGTTCAATGGGTTGCGGATGCCCAGGCCCGAGCCGATGGGCGCGGCCAGCGGCATCACCGCCACGCAGCCCATCTCCTCGAAGCGCCGCGCCGCGATCGGGTCGTCGTTGGTATAGACCATCACCTTGAAACCGTCGGCGATCAGCTCGCGCGCCGCGACGTAGGTCTGGTCGATATCCGGGAACAGCGTCTTCTCGTCCCCGAGCACCTCGAGCTTGACCAGGTCGTGACCGTCGAGCAATTCGCGCGCCAGCCGGCAGGTGCGCACCGCGTCCGCGGCGGTATAGCAGCCCGCGGTGTTGGGAAGAATCGTGTAGCGTTCCGGAGGCAGGACGTCGAGCAGGTTCGGTTCGCCCGGGTCCTGGCCGATATTCGTGCGCCGGATGGCCACGGTGACGATCTCGGCCCCGCTCGCCTCGACCGCGCGCCGCGTCTGTTCGAGGTCGCGGTACTTTCCGGTGCCCACGAGCAGGCGCGAGCGATAGACCGTCCCGGCCACGGTGAAGACGTCGTCCCCGGCCGGCGCAGTGGAAACAGGGGTGGGAATCACGCTCGACATGTCGATCGATACCTTTAGGTCTGGTAGGTCTGGAGGTTCGGGACGGGGCGATGCCCCGGGCGTCGGACGCATCCGCGGCGGGTCAACCCCCGCCGATGGCGCGCACCACCTCGACCCGGTCTCCGGGCCGCAGCCGGCGGCTCGGGCAGGCGCTGCGCGGGACGATCTCGCGGTTGACCTCAACGGCGACCCGCTTGCCGCCGAGCGCGAGCTGCTCGAGGAGTTCGGCGGCGCTGATGCCGTCCGCGACCTGACGCGGTTCCCCGTTGAGGTAGATCTCCATCGCCGCCGCTCCGCGGGCCTGGTTCCCGGATCCCCCATTCTACACCATGCGCACCGGGCCGCGGCCGGGCGCGCCCTTTGACAGGAGGCGGCACAGACGCTATCAATAGTGCGCCGGGAACGCGGGTGTAGTTCAATGGTAGAACCTCAGCTTCCCAAGCTGATGACGAGGGTTCGATTCCCTTCACCCGCTCCATCTGTTTCCTGAACGCTGCCGCGGCCGCAGGCCGCCGGCCCGGAGGCCGGACGGCAATGGAACTCACCGAATCGGCCGGGCGCAGCCAGGGGCGGTTGCGCCGCGCCGTGTGCCCCGTCCCGCGGGCGGGTTTCGCCTTCGCGCTGCTGTGCGCCCTGGCGGCGCTGCTCGCCGGGCTCGGGCATCGCTTCGGCTGGTGGGGCTACGGTGCGGGCTTCCTCATCCTGCAGTGGGCGGTCTACGGGGCCCTGGCGGCGGGCGCGGTCTCGCTCGTCGGGGTGGCCCTCGCGCCGCTGGGCCGCGCCTGGGGTACCTTCACCTGGGCGCTCCTCGGCCTGGCCGTCGCCACCGCCACCGTCTGGATCCCATGGTCGCACCTCCAGGGCGCCCGCGCGCTGCCGCCGATCCACGACATCACCACCGACCCCGCCGACCCGCCCCGGTTCGAGGCCGTGCTGGCCCTGCGCCGCGGGGCTCCCGACTCACCGGTCTACGGCGGGCCGGCGGTCGCCGCCCTCCAGGAGCGGGCCTATCCCGGGGTGCGCCCGGCCTGGTTCCGGGCGCCGGAGCCGACGATCTTTCGCGCCGCCCTCGCCACCGCCCGCGCCATGGGCTGGCGCATCGTCGCGGCGCGACCGGCGCAGGGGCGTATCGAGGCGACCGCCACCACCTTCTGGTTCGGTTTTCGCGACGACGTCGTCGTGCGCCTGCGCCCGACTCCCCGCGGCATCCGCGTGGACCTGCGCTCGGAATCGCGCGTCGGCCGGGGCGACCTCGGCACCAACGCGCACCGCATCGAGACCTTTCTCGCACGGTTGCGGGCGCGGTTGCCCGCGGCCGGAGTACATTCCTGAGCGCGCCGTATCCGCAGCGGCGTTGCGGCTAGCGTGCCGGAGCGCGTCGCGCCGGTAGCAATCCGTCGCGGGCCAGGAGTTCCTGAATCTCGATGGGCGGGTGTTTGCTCAGGTCCTTGGCGACTTCCTGCACGACCATGCCGTTGCGGACGAGCGGATCGAGGGCGGTGCGCAGGAATCCCAGCATGCGCTTTTCGGCGGCCAGCACGATGGTGCGCGCCGCGTGCGCCTGGGCCAGGCGCATCGCCTCCTGTGCGACCTGACGGGCGAAACGTCGTTCCGATTCGGCGCGGTGCTGGCTGCGATGGTCGTCGTAGCCGTGCGCCGGCCCGCCGCCGGGCGCACGGTTGCGGCCGGACTTCGTACTGGTCCACAGTTCCGCGCCGGCCGTCTCCTGTTCGATATCGACGAGGTCGCGCTGCTCGACGAGACTGGGACCGGATTCGACTTCAGGGTAGCGGGCCGGCTCGAGTGTGAACAGCCGGGCGCGGCCGCCGTCGGCCGTGACCACACAGTATCCGTTCATGCCGAGGATCCTCCGCAGGGGCAAAGGACGTAGGGGATGCGGCGGTGCGGACCGGATCGCGCCGTGCCGGGCGAACCTCCGCGCCCTCCGGCGGTCGGAGGGGATAGCGCGAGGCGCGCCTTCGATCCCGGGGGTCGGTCGCATGCGGCACGACCCGCCGAACCGGCGGCGGGCGCAGGGTGCGGCCGATGCGCGTGATATCCACCCGCGGGGATGCGATCCATGCGCGGCTCCCGGTGAGACGCGGATGCGCTGAGCGCGTGCGCGACCGCGGCCGGCACGCGGTTCGATCATCACACCGGCCTCGGGCGAAATCAAGAACGCCGCGGCGCAGTCGCGCGGGGACCGGGGCGCCGTGCACAGGGGTGCTATAATGATCTGGTTCAATTGTCTTTTGCGGACCTTCGCGTTCGTTGCGGCGGTTCGTCTCCCGGTGTCCCGGTGAAACGCCGCCCGCTGCGTTCGTTGCTGCGGGCGCTGGCCTGGGGCGCCGGCATCCTCCTGCTCGTCGCCCTTGCGGTGGTGATCCTCGTCTTTCCCTGAATCCCCGCGTCGTTGCCGGGAGCAGTCGCGCGCGGCTTTCGGGTTATACTGCGCCGGCCCGTCCCGCGCTTCCGGTCGGGCGGGGTCTTTCGACCGTGACGCGACACGCGTCCCCGGGGTTCGCCGATGCGCACGCTGCTGAAGGTTCTCGCATGGATCGTGGGTGTGGTCGTCGTGGTGATCCTCGCGGCGGCCGTCCTGATCCCGATCTTCGTCAATCCCAACGACTACAAGCCGCAGATCGCGGCGCTGGTCAAGGAGAAGACCGGCCGCGTGCTGACCCTCAAGGGCGACATCAAACTCTCGGTGTTTCCGTGGCTGGGGTTGCGCCTGGGGCCGACGAGCCTGAGCAATCCGCCCGGCTTCTCGGGTGCGCCGTTCGTCAAGGTCACCTCGACCGAGCTGCGCGTGAAGCTGCTGCCGCTGTTGCAGAAGCGCGTCGAGCTGGGGACCGTGGTGCTCGACGGTCTGACGCTCAACCTGGAACGCGCGCGCGACGGGCGGACGAACTGGAGCGGTCTGGGCGGCGCCGGGACGTCGCACGCCGGGTCCGCGGCCAAGAAGCCCGCCGCCGGCCCCGCCCTGCCGATCGCAGCCCTGGCCGTCGGCGGGGTGCGCGTGAAGGACGCGACGCTGCGTTGGGATGACCGCAGGGCGGGGACCCGCTACGCGGTGCAACACCTCGATCTCACCACCGGCGCGATCCGCCCCGGCCGGCCGTTCGCCGCGGATCTGCGTTTCGCCCTCACCGGCAAGGGCCTCCCGGCGTCCGGGGTGCCGGTGCGCCTGCATAGCCGGATCGCCTTCGACCTCGCGCGCCAGACCGCCGCGCTCGAGGATCTGACCCTGTCGCTCGCCGACCTGAAGCTCACCGGTGCGCTCACGGCGAGGCAGGTGCTGTCGGCGCCGCGCGTGAAAGGCCGCCTCGCCATCCCCGCCTTCGACGCCCGCAGCCTCTTCCCCCAACTGGGGCTGCACGCCCCCGCGACCGCGGATCCCAAGGCCCTTACCCGCGTGTCGGCCGAGATCGGGGTGAGTACCGCCCCCGATGCCGTGGCGGTGGACCCGCTGAAGGTCACGCTCGACGACACACACCTGACCGGTCGGCTCGCGGTGCGGCGCTTCGCCCACCCTGCGGTGACCTTCGCGCTCGACCTCGATCGCCTCGACCTCGACCGCTATCTCCCGCCGCCCGCGAACGGCGGAGCGCCGGCCGCCGCGCCGGCGACCCCCGGGGCCGGCGCCGCCGCCGCCGCGGCGAAGCTGCCGGTGGGCGTGCTGAGGAAGTTCGACCTTGACGGGACGCTTCGCATCGGAGAGCTCACGGCGTTCAAGCTCCATTCGAAGGACATCCGCGTGAGCGTACGCTCCGTGAACGGGGATCTGCGCGTACATCCCGCGACCGCGCAGCTCTACGGCGGGCGCTACGCGGGGGACATCCGCGTCGATGCGTCGGGACGGGTACCGCGCCTGTCGATGAACGAGCGCCTCAGCGGCATCCAGGTCGGCGACCTGGCGGCCGATCTCGCCGGCGTGCGCCGGCTCTCGGGCACCGGTGACCTCTATGCGCAGCTCACCGCCAGCGGGGCGAACGTGATGCAGTTGCGGCGTACGCTCTCGGGCAAGGCGGGACTCGCACTCAAGAACGGCACGCTCGAGGGCGTCAACATCACCCACCTCGTGTGCACCGCCTGGGCGCTGTACAAGCGCCGTTCGCCGCCGCCGCCGGCGCCGGCGCGCACCCCGTTCGGCAGCCTGACCGCCGATGCGACCGTCGCCCGCGGCGTGCTCGACAATCGCGACCTGCTCCTGACCTCGCCGGTGTTGCGCGCCACTGGTGCGGGAACCGCAAACCTCGTCGACCAGACGCTGAACTACGGGCTCAAGGCAACGTTTCTCAATCCGGTACAGTGCGGCACCGGCGCCGCGGTGCGCGAACTCAAGGGCCTGTCGGTGCCGGTGCGGGTGAGCGGGACCTTCGCCAAGCCCGAATTCCGCGTCGATCTGGCCGCCGTACTCACCGGCGAGGTGCGCCGCAAGGTCGAGCGCAAGCTGGAAGAGAAACTGCAGAAGCAACTGCCCGGCGGGTTGCGCAAGGGGCTGGAGAACCTGTTCCGGTAGCCGCGCGGGCGAACCTGTAGCCCGGATGGAGCGACGCGCAATCCGGGGACAGCGTTTCTCCCGGCACCGTGATTCCCGGATTCCGGCCTGCGGCCTGCATCCGGGCTACGAGGGATGACCCGAGACGTAGAGATGTAGCCCGGATGAAGCGAAGCGCAATCCGGGGAGAGTGCTTCTCCCGGCACCGTGATTCCCGGATTCCGGCCTGCGACCTGCATCCGGGCTACGAGGGATGACCCGAGACGTAGAGATGTAGCCCGGATGAAGCGACGCGCAATCCGGGGACAATGTTTCTCCCGGCACCGTGATTCCCGGATTCCGGCCTGCGGCCTGCATCCGGGCTACGAGGGATGACCCGAGACGTGGAGATGTAGCCCGGATGGAGCGAAGCGCAATCCGGGGGCGATGGTTCGAGTTGGCGCCGGGATCCCCGGACTTCGGCCTTCGGCCGGGCCACCGGCGCTCCGGCGGTTGGAACCGGGGCGAGCAGGATGGAAACATGTGCTGGTGAAATTCCCGTGGCGAGCGGCATCTCGCACGCCGGAATCCGCCCGCGCGGCGCGACCGGCGCCATGACCGCCCCGGCGGCCCCCGCGGAACCCACGTCGGTGTCGATCGCGAAGGCATCCGCCGGCGCGGGAGGCCGGTGACCGATGTGGGCGCGCCCGCTCCTGATCCTCGCCCTCTCCATGTGTGTGCTATACGCGGGCTTCGCACACGCGGCCGCCGTCGTGGATCTGCATGTCGCCCGCGCGGGCGATCGCTATCGCCTGACCATGCGAATGGACCTGGAGATGCCGGCACACACGCTGCGCGCACTCGTCACCGACTATGCCCATCTGGCGCGGCTCAACCCGGCCGTCGTGGAGAGCCGGGTACTCTCGCACCGCGGCGGGGTCACGCGCGTGCGCACCGTCGTGCGCGGCTGCATCGCGTTCTTCTGCTTCGACGTGCATCAGGTCCAGGACGTGCGCGCCCTGCCCGACGGCGCGATCGTCGCCGTCACCGTCCCGGCGCTCAGCGACTTCCGTTACGGGCGCGCGCGCTGGCGCATCGTCGCGCGCGGCGCCCGCGCCTGCCGCCTGGACTTCGAGGCGGTGATCGAACCGTCCTTCTGGGTGCCGCCGCTCATCGGCCCCTGGCTGATCCGCTACAAGATGCGCCAGGAGGCCCTGCGCACCGCGGCGACCCTCGAGCGGCTCGCGGCGGCCGGCGATGCGCACCCGGCGGGCCCGGGGGTCGGACCGTGAAGCGACCGGCACCCGACGACTTCGCCGACCGCCTGCTGGCGTGGTATCGCCGCGCCGGTCGACGCGATCTCCCCTGGCAGCGCGATCCCACCGCCTACCGCGTGTGGATCTCGGAGATCATGCTCCAGCAGACCCGCGTGGGTACCGTGATCCCCTACTACGAACGCTTCATGGAGCGCTTCCCCGACGTGCGCGCCCTCGGCGCCGCCGCGCTCGACGAGGTCCTGCACCTGTGGTCGGGGCTCGGCTACTACGCGCGCGGGCGCAACCTGCACCGGGCCGCACGTCTCGTCTGCGAGCGTCACGGCGGCCGTTTTCCGACCGATTTCGACGCGGTGGCGGCGCTGCCCGGCGTGGGGCCTTCCACCGCGGGCGCGATCCTCGCGCTCAGCGCCGGGCAGCGCCACGCGATCCTCGACGGCAACGTCAAACGCGTGCTCGCGCGCCGCTTCGCCGTCCCGGGATGGCCCGGAACGGGTGCCGTCGCGCGCCGGCTGTGGTCGCTCGCTGAACGTTGTACCCCCTATCGCGACGTGGCCGCCTACACCCAGGCGATCATGGACCTCGGCGCCACCGTGTGCACGCGCACGCGCCCCGCGTGCGCACAGTGTCCCGTCGCCGGGGACTGTGCCGCCTACCGTATGGGGCAGGTAGACCGCTTTCCCGCCCCGCGCCCGCGCCGCGAGCTGCCGGAGCGGCACGCCCGCATGCTCATCCTCGCCGACCCCGCCGGCGACGTCCTTCTCCTGCGCCGGCCGCCGACCGGAATCTGGGGCGGGCTGTGGGGTTTTCCCGAACTCCCCGAGGGGGAGCGGGCCGGCCCGTGGTGCCGGCGTCGGCTCGGGCTGGCCATCGACACGCCGCGCGAGGGTCCCGCATTCACCCACACCTTCACGCATTTCCGACTTCGCATCACGCCGCTCTACGCTTGCGCCCGACGCGACACCGACGGCGCCGTGGAAGAGGGCGGGGCCCTCTGGTATAACACCCGCAAGCCACCGCCCGGCGGGCTCGCCGTGCCGGTGCGTCGTCTGCTCGCCGCCGCGGGCGCCCGGATGCAAGGAGATCGCGATGAGCCGGACCGTACATTGTGTGAAACTGGGTAAGGAGGCCGAGGGCCTCGACCTGCCGCCCTATCCCGGCGAACTCGGCAAGCGCATCTTCGACAACGTCTCGAAAGAGGCGTGGCAGATGTGGCTCCGGCACCAGACCATGCTAATCAACGAGAACCACCTCTCGCCGGTGGACCCCAACGCCCGCAAGTACCTCGAAGGCCAGATGGAGGCGTTCTTCTTCGGCGAAGGCGCCGAGACGCCCGCCGGCTACGTCCCCCCCGGCAGCAAGTAGCCCGCGCCGCGCTTGACGACGTCCCGGGTTCCCGCTTAAATGGTGACCCCTTTCCGGCCCGCGCCCGACGACGCGGCCCACCCTCACCGGCCAGGTAGCTCAGTTGGTAGAGCAGGGGACTGAAAATCCCCGTGTCGGCAGTTCGATTCTGTCCCTGGCCACCATTAAAAACAATGTGTTAGCCTGATTGCAGGCGGTGGCTGTTTGAGGACGATAAATAACATGCAAGTGGACGAGACAGCCAAGCGGTGCGTCTAGCCGAGTGCTGAGCCCGTGTGCTCGCACTCTTAGATGTATTTATAGCTTACAGATATGGGTAAACATAAAGAATCAGGGTATGCCGTTTGTCAGAAACAGGTACGGTTCAGGGGCGCCTGCAAGATTTCTACGTTAGGTACTTTGTTGGGTCGGCTAGCGGCGTGAGTTTGCGATGTTAATCATGAGCCCAAAAAAGAAGGCACGCCTATTTCTGCAGAAATATTGGGGCGGAACTCTGCCTGTCGACCCGATCCGAATCGCGCGAGGCGCCGGGGTGGAGGTCAGGCATTGGACCAAGCCTAACCCTTTGTCAGGTTTATTCGAATACAGGGACGAGACGCCTGTCATCGTGTACAACAAATCCGACCCAGAGGTCCGGCAGCGCTTTACCATCGCCCATGAACTCGGGCATTTCGCGTTGGAACACGGTAAAGCGTTTCGCGATCCTGCAAGAAATTTCTCTTTGTCTAATTATGACCCAGAAGAGGTCTCGGCAAACCAATTTGCAGCCGAGCTTTTAATGCCTGCTGAAGCGGTTGATGCGTTAATCGCGGAGCAGGGAATTACGGATTTCTCGAAATTGGCGCGCAAATTCCATGTTTCTGAGGTAGCCATGGAATATCGACTTAAGAATCTGGGCTGGCTGTGACTGAACAAGTGGCATCTGAGGGGCGAGGTGCTGGGGGAACTCAGGACGATACGGTGCGAGATGATCTCTCCGCGGGGAGCTTTGATAGCGTAGCCAGAGTTCCGCTGGAATATGTGCTAAGAGAAAAGCGGCAATTCCTAATTTTTAGATCTGTTGTCTTGTACGGCACTGGGATCATACTACTTGTCCTAATCGGCACCCTCGTGTACTGGCTCCATCACGGCCCAAGCATCGCGGCGAGGCATCTTCACGCAACAACGTTCTTTGTTACCCCAGTCGTTGCCCTCACATCCCTGAGCGCCGTATTTGGATTGGCTCTTATACGGTTCGTTTTCCAGAATCCTCACCAAAATGGTATGGAGGACACCAAGCCATCGCTTTGGTTTAATCTGGCCCAGGAGTTAGTTCAGTCCCTCAGTGGTTACCTGAAGAAGAAGGCGTAGTTCATATCGGCCAAGGAGGCTCGGGTTCGCTCCATAGTAAAGACGCGCCGCATCCCTGCGGCGCGTCGCAGCCGGCCGCGAGGCGGCCGGCTACCGGTTGTTGCCGACGCGGTCGTTGACGATGCCGGACATGAAGGCCGGTCCCGCGCCCTCGGGCATCTGAATCAACGTCGGGTCGATCTTGGATACCGGGTGCGGAACCGGCGGGTCGCCGGCAACGGTGGAATCGACGGTCTGAATGCGACCGACCGCCGCATCCGCGGCCGTCACCGTCCTGCCGGGCAGGCTGTCCAGGTAGCGCCGCAGCATGTGCACCGGATGGACGAATCGATCCGGGGCGATCTGTTTCACGATCGGGCCCTGGATGATGTTCTCGGTGTTTAGCGGCGGCACCAGAGTGATGGCGCTGCTGTAGTCGTCGGGATCCGCCAGTTCGAAGAACTTGTGGTGGGCGCCGCCGAAGGTCCGGCACACCCGGTCGATCGGGTCACCCTGCGGGAAGCAGGATGCGAAGACATAGCGCTTGCTCGTGTCGAGCTTGACGCCGCCGATGGTGGTCTCGAGGATACGGCCGCCGGAACTGCTGAACGGGCGGTTGTTCAGGTCGATCTTCTGGGTCATGTTCCCCAGCCCCAGGTACCAGCCGCCGCGCTGCAGGAAGGGGTTGCGGTTGTAGACCGCCGACAGCACCTCTTCCAGGTTCCGCACGATGCTGTTGCCGCTGAAATCCGCCACCGCAAAGGCCGGCGAGATCGGGAACAGCATATAGAGATCCCGCAGCGTAATATCGCCCGGTTTGCGCCCGTCCGGGAACACCGACCCGGGAGGTACGTCGGACGCGGCGAGGATGGGATTCCCGAAACGGAAGCCGTTGGTCATCGACAGATCCACCCCCCCTGGGACGATCGGCATACTCGCGTGATAGAAGGCATCGGCGATGAAATTGTTGACCTCGTCCTCCAGCGCGTTGTCGCGGTGCATGGTTACATCGGTGTGGCCGACGACGGTATCGAGGCTCTCGGTGAGCTGCAGGCCGCGCTTGGTGGTGTCACCGCAGTTGTTGGCCGGGCAGAACCCGGCCGGCATGAAGGTGTGGCGAACCAGCGTGCCGCCGACGAAGGGCGCCTCGGCGGCATCCGCCAGCGCCTTGGTCGCCGGATCCTCGGGGACGGAGTCGTCGACCGGAATCGGAGTCCAGACAAAGCCCTCGAACTCGCCGCCATCGACGGCGATGTCGAGGCGACCCAGGTAGACGTCCTCGGTGGTCTCGACGACGACCGTGGCGTTGCGCCCGACCCGGATCATCCGTCCCGGCGGCGCCAGACGCACGCCGCGACGGTTGGCCACCAGGGCGTTGAGGGTGGTCTCATGCGTGTGCGCGGACAGGAGCACATCGACGTCGCGGAAACGCCGGCCGATCTCCAGATTCTGGGACAGCCCGAGTTCCGACATCACCACCACCACGGTGGCCCCTTGCGCCTTTACGGCGGCGATTGCACCCGGGAGCTCCTCCACCCCCTGGGAGAATCGCAGGCCGATGTTGAACACCTTCGCCTGTTGCGGAAGGATTGCGGCGGTAATCCCGATGACCCCGATCTTCACGCCGGCCACGTCGAAGATCTTGTACGGTGGCAATACCAGCTTGTTGTGCAACTGCGGGGGCAGCGGTGCGGTATCGGCGTCGTTGTAGAGATTGATCGCCAAGCTCGGGAAGTTGGCCGGTGTTACGCCGGGGCCGTCGAAGGCGTCGGCCATCACGCGGATGTTGGCCGGCAGCGGCGGTTTGGGGCCGAACGTCGCGAAGCGGTTGCGGAATACCGCGGGACCGTAGCCGAAATCCCAGTTCCCGGGCGTGAAGGCGTCGATGCCGAAGGTGTTCAGCGTGGGCATGATCGCGTCGCCCACGGTGAACATGGTCTCCGCGGTCCCGTGGGTCGTATCGCCGACCCCGAGCAGCAGGGAGTTGGGGTTGTCGGCACGGATGCGGTCGATCAGGGTCTTGTTCTTGGCCAGACCGCCGGCGTCGGTCACCCAGCGCTCGCTGCCGTCCATCTGCTTGATGGCGCCCGGGTGCGGCTCGATGTTCCCGTGCAGGTCGGAAAGCTGGATCAGGGTGATGATCTTCTCATCGCCTACGGCGGCGCTGGAAAACGCGGCGCACGCGGCCAGCGAGACGACGAGCGCGGCACCGCAACGGCGCAGGCGCCGGGAAACCTCTGATGGTGTCATTGTTATATCCCCCGTCGAAGGAATGGTGTATGGCTCCAGGATGTGGCGATCCGCCGCGGCAGGACACGGCGTGGTCGAGGCTAGACACGGGGGCGGGTCGGAGGAATAGGGAAAATCCTGAAAGTCGCCCGGCGGAATCCTGATCCTGCCCGCTCGGGGCGTGCCGGAGCGCGGGCGCGGGAGGCGCCGATGGGGCGCCGACGGCCGCCGGATCCGGGTGCCTCAGGCGCTGATGATCCCCAGGCGGATCGCGAGCCGCGCCAGTTCGGCGGAGTTCGAGATCCCCAGCTTTTGCTTGACGCGGGTGCTGTGGTGCCCCGCGGTCTTCGGGCTGACGTTCAGCAGCTCGGCGATCTCGTTGATCGACCTGCCCTCGGCGCGCATCCGGAACACCTCGAATTCACGCGGAGACAGTTCCCCGATGCGGCCGTCGTCCCCGGGATTGCGTCGCCGGACCAGAAATCCATGCATCTCCTGGCCGACATAGAGTTCCCCCCGGGCGACGCATCGCACTGCCTCGACCATCCGCTGCGAGGCGCTGCGCTTGGAGATGTAGCCGAGAATGCCCTGGTCGAGCGCGCGGTTGAGAAAGATCTCGTTCTCGTGGACGCTGAAGACCAGGATCCTCGCCGTACGGTCGCGCGCCAGAATGCGGCGGCTGGCGTCCAGCCCGCCGATTCCGGGCATGGTAAGGTCCATAACCACGACGGTCGGCTGCGTCTCCAGGAAGCGTAGATAGGCCTGTTCCCCGTCGGCCGCCTCGGCAACCACGAGAATGTCCGGGGTGTTCTCGAGCAGGCGCCGATACCCACCGCGCACCACTTCGTGGTCATCCACCAGGAGCACGCCGATCGTCCGGGGCGCACGATCAGCCATCGTCGCCCCCGTTTGTCGCCGGAACGGCGACCGCCAGCGTAAGACCCGCTCCGGGGGAGGAGCGCATTTCCAGGGCCCCGTTCAGCATCGCCACCCGCTCGCGCATACCGATGAGCCCCAGGCCCCGGCCGGGCTGCGACGGGTCCATGCCCCGCCCGTCGTCCTCGATCAGCAGGAAGACCGCGTCCGCCCGCGCGCCACCCGCGGTCGCGTCGGCGCCGCGTTCGAGGCGAATCCGCACACGGGAGGCCCGTGCGTGTTTCGCGACGTTGGTCAGTGCCTCCTGGACCAGGCGGTACAGCGTGATGTTTACGCGCTCCCCCAGATCCCCCAGCGCACCCCGGGCCGAGAAGTCACAGCACACCCCGGGGTGCAGATTCTCCCAGGCCGTCACCGCCTCCTGCAGTGCCGCCACGAGACCGAGGTCGTCCAACACGGTCGGCCGGAGGCGCTGCATCATGGAATGCACGACGTCATACACGCGCGCGGAGACCTGCATGATGGCGCCCGCGCTCGCGGCAACCACACGAGCGTCACGCGGTTCCGGCAGCTCCTGGATGAGTTTCGCGTCCGCCTGTATGGCCGTCATGCACTGCCCGAGTTCATCGTGCAGTTCGCGCGCCAGGTGGCGGCGCTCCTGCTCCTGGACCGCCAGCGACTTGTGCACCAGGTACCGGTTGCTCGCCAACAGGCCGCGACACTCGCTCTCGGCCCGCTTACGCTCGGTGACGTCGCGCAGAGTCGCCGCGTACAGGCGCCGCCCGTCGACATCGGTCCATCCGACGTGAACTTCGAGAGGAAATACGCCGCCATCGCGGCGTCGCCCCTGGAGTTCGCAGCACTTGTCGGTGGCCCGGATCCAGAAGTCGCTGCCGTCCGGAATCGCCGCCAACGACACGTCGGTGCGCCGGCCGAGAAGTTCCTGCTGCGCGTACCCGAATAGACTCTTCATCGCCGGATTCAGGGACAGGATCCGGGACGCGACGTCGTAGGTGATCATACCGTCGATCGAGACTTCCTTGACCACGCGTTCGCGGGCCAGCGCCGCCTTCAGTTGGCGCGTGCGCGCGGAGACCTCCGCGACCATGCCGTTGAAGGCCGCCGCAGTCATTCCGATTTCATCGTCGGTCTCGGTCGGAACGGCGACCGAATAGTCACCGGCCCCGACGCGCTGCGCCGCCTCCGCAAGCCGCCCCAGCCTGCGCGTGAGGTGCATGCCGATGAGCACGGTCGCAAGGATGGTCAGGACGATCTCCGCTCCCGCAATCGACACGCTGCGTACGCGTGCGGCGTGAATCGCGCGCTCCATGCGCGCGAGTGAAAATCCCATCAGCACACGACCCATCTTCCGCCCGCCGAAAACGATATCGTCGGCGACGTCGAACCGGCGGTCGCCCACCTCCGCGGGGCTGTGGTCGGTTTCCGGCGTATATCCCGCGGGGGCGGATCCGAAACGGACCACCGGGTGCCGGTCCCGGTCCAGAACGACCAAATAACTGAGTTCCGGATTCTCGGCGATACCGCTCAGGTACTCCTTGAGCCGCGCGTAGTCCACCTCGACCATGTAGCTTCCCGAGGTCGCGGCGACCTCCTGGAGCAGACTCGCAGCAGTGTCGCGGAGCCGGTCGGCGTGCGCACGGCGGATCACGCGCATATTGCTCCACACCAGCAGCGACAGCATCAGGATTTCGATCACGACCACCCCGACGATCAGCCGGACCCGCAGCGACCGAAGCACGTCTACGGACACCGGCTACTCCCCATGCACTTGGCGTGCGATCGCCGCGAGCGCGTCGTAGTCATGCGGCCCGACGCGTACGAATGCGGGCCAGTCGAGTTTGCGCAGCAGCCTCCCGCCCCGCCCCGTGCTTGGCATCTCCATCAGCACTGAGCGCAAACGTGCGGCGAAGGCCGCGCCGATCCACGGCGCCACACTGATCGGCATGTGCGGGCTGCTGCCGGTCTCGGCGACGATGCGCATCGATCGCACGATCCGGGCGGGGGCGTGATGGAACAGCGGCAGCATCAGCGCCGCCGCATCCGTCCTGCCCTGGTAGGCGCTGAGCAGGGATGCGTTGTGGCTGGGGGTGGCGACCAGCGTCAGGTCGCGATCGGGGTCGAGGCCGCCCCGCACCAAGGACTGGCGTACCAGTACGGTCGCGAGCGCCATGGGGTCCGTGGTTGCCAGTCGGCGCCCGCGAAGGTCCGCCAAGCGACGGATTGCGCTGCGCCTAGGCACTACGATCACCGCCCGCATGCCGGGGCGCCCGACGCGGACCAGGGCCCGGTAGCCCGCCGCATGTTGGGCCAGATAGTAGAAGTGCGGCGCCGTGAACAGGATGTCGTAGCGGCGCTCCGTCTGGGTACGGCGCAGGAACGCGCCGAAGTCAGGCGCCGTCTCCATGCGTATGTCCACATGGAGGCGCTGCGCGAGGTAGTCGACCAGCGGCGCGAAGCGTCGCACCAGCCGCTCGGGGCTCACGATGGGAAGAAAGCCGAACACAAGTGTCCGCTGGCGCGTGCCCGCATGCCCACCAACGGCGGACGCGCTCAGGGTCGCAAGCAAAACGGAGGCGAACAACACGGCGGATCGGCGGAACGCGGACGGTCGAGCGCTGCGCCCGCGTGCCCAACCCGCCGGACCGCATCCCTGCGCAAGCCCCCGCCCGGCTCGTCCGGCGGCGGTTCCCCCAGGCACCAACCTCCCCCTTGCCGTGCGTAGCGGATTGCGAGGTACAAGGCCCACCGCACGGCGAAATTATTCCGGGATCGACAACCACGGTCCCGGATCCGCTCCGGGAACTACCTTTGATCCCCCATGTTTCAGACGCGTCGCGCGCCGCGCTTATTCCCCGTTCCGCATTGAAAAATGTAGCCGGATGGAGCGCAGCGAAATCCGGGGCGAGAATCTCCTCCGGGACCGCGATTCCCCGGATTCCGGCCATTGGCCTGCATCCGGGCTACGACATCGGTCCGAAGATGTAGCCCGGACGGAGCGAAGCGCAATCCGGGGGACGGCCGTTCTCCCGGCGCTGCGATTCCCGGATTCCGGCCTTCGGCCTGCATCCGGGTTGCGGGATATCGCGCGAGGATGCGGCCCGGATGGATCGCGGCCCAACCCGGAAGCCGAGGTTACGGGGGGAACATCTTCGGATGCCAATGCACCGTTCCGGGGCCCCCACGCGATTCTGCCCTATCCTGCCGCACGGGTCGGGAGCCCATGACCATACAGCCGCGCTCGAAAGAACCTCGTAGCGCTTGAGCGACTCAGGTTAGGGCAACGCAGTAGTACTGCACGCACATCAACCGTGCACCGATTCAATCGTGCAACTGAAGACGTAGGGCTCCGGTGAACGGCCACTGTCGCGTAGCGATCTTCTGCCGTGTCGCTTGAAAACTACACGAAGCGACAGCCGCCTGTCTGAACGCGAGCATTGCACGAACTCATGATGTACATCAATTGTCACTCGTGTACGTTAGGCATAAGCTTCCTCGCTGAGTCATCGAAGCACAGCCTTGCGGCGATACCTACCGCCCGAACTCTCGGGTAGCACGGCCCGCGTGCAAATCGACTTGCGCGCACACCGCATTTCTAAACAGCAACGCCCCGGTGACGATAACTACCGTGTCGTAGGTAGTCCCTGAGTGTGTGCCGACACCCAGGGGCGAGGCCCGTTGGAATCGGCCTACAGGAGATTGCGCCCCCCCATGAACACCAGCGACGACGATGCATCTGTCGCAGATCCCTATATTGTCTTTACGTCAACCACTCCCTCCGGACACAAGGTCCGCCCCTCGAATTGGATGTCCCGTCTGGACGATATCGTCTCGGCGCACTGGCGAGGCCGTTCCGGGTACGCACCCTGCGGGCCGTGCGCACGCTGTTCCGAAGGACACTGCTACGTAGTCCACGCAAGATTGGTCTTCGAAGAGCCCGACCTTGCCAACGACCTTCTGTTCGCGGCGAGGATGGTCGGCGCCGCGGAGAGAGAGGGCAACTGCCCTCGGGGCATGGCCCTCAGTGCCCTGGAAGTCGTGACCGCCGCCAGCGAGACACCGGCGTCCGAGCCCGAAGCGGCCTGACGCGGCAAAAACCGGCGCTTCGAACCGGGTCTGCGCACAAGCGGCCCTGGCCCGGGGTTCTGTTGTGTCTGATCACCTTCCGGGACCGCCGAGGCTCCCGGTGCTCCGCCCATCGGCGCCCCCGGCGAAAAACTTTGCGCGTAGGTCCTGCGCGCCGCCCTGCGATCCGCGGGGCCGTGCCCGCCCGGTGTCACAGCCGCTGCGACTGCCCGCCTGAATCTCCGTCCTGTTTCAAATCGATACAGCGGGCCCTCGGCCTGGATCAAATCAATACAGCCGATACGTGAGCCTCGGTCTCAAACAACTCCTATCGCCTTGATTTGTCGACGCAACAGGATTTTGGCATCGCCGATGCATCGTCTCCGACAGGCGACGCGCCGGCTTCGTGCGCCGCTGCGACGGGTCGATCTCACCCGACCCCTAAAGAGAATCGGAAACGGAGGAGAGGACCATGACCAAGATTAGCGTGCGTCGCGCACGTTGGTTTTCTGCGGCATGCGCTGCGGCGGCATGCGCCGCCTTCACCGCCTTCCCGGTTACAGCCTCCGCCGCCACAACCCCTTCGTTCAACCTTCCCAGCATGAACGAGGCACCGATGAAGGCCTGGCCGATGATATACGGCACCGAGCCCACGACTGAACGCAGTCCTTCCGCGCGAATCTTCGGAATCATACAGCCGGGCTACAGCTACGATCAGGTCGCGGGTCACTCCACCGTGCTCTTTTACCGTTTCCGGCCCGGCCTGCGAGGAAAACTGACGAAGAACATCAATTACTATTTCCTCCCCGAGTTCGCCCGCAACGGCGCGACCTTGGACTACCTGACCAATCCGTCAGGCCCGTCTTCCAAGTTCTTCCACGGCGCGCGGTTGCTGGACGGCTCGGTAACGCTGAACCAGATCCCCGAGGTCCACGTGCAAATCGGTCAGATGCTGGTTCCGTTCGCCTGGGAAGGCGTCGTCGGTGCCGGCGGCCTGCCTTGGATCAACTATACCGACGGAACGGTGAACATTTTCTACAAAGAGGGGCTGTCGGACTCCACCATCAACGCCGGTCGCGAAATGGGGGTAATGGCGTTTAACCAGTTCGTCGCCGGAAAGCGCTCCTGGGACTACGAAGCCGGCTGGTTCAACGGCAACGGCCTGAGCCAGACCGCCGCCAACCGGGCGCGCGACTTCATCGGCCACCTGGGCGGAAGTTACGGCCCCTTCGGCCTTGCCGGCGGAGTCTGGACCGGCACCGAGACCGTCGCCGGGACGAACCTTGGGCGCACGAAGTTCGCGCTCGACGCCCGTTACGGAAACTATCTGAAGGACAGCTTCTGGATTTGGGGTGAATACCAGCATGCCGACGACGAGCAGGCCGGCGCGGCCCCGAACCTCAAAGCCCAGAGCTGGTTCGTTTCCGGCGGGTATCGTCCGGTTCGGTGGCTGGAGGCCGTCGTTCGCTACAGCAGCTATCAGCCGGACACCAGTGTCGGCAACTACGTGAACATGACGAGCGTCGTCGGAACCGTATTCGGATCCCACCATGTCCGCTACCTGCTCGAGTACGACCATCGCACTTTCCCGGGATTCGGTAAGCGTTCCGACAACCGCGTGAATATGGAAATCAGTGTGCCGTTCTCAATCTCCCTCATGTAGTGCGTGGACGTTGGAGGCCGCAACGGCGGCCTCCCTTTCTTGCGACGCGGGGCCCGTCGGGGCGCAGATCATCGGAGTGGAAAGTGGAATTGCTGAAAAAACCCCTCGATCCCGTGATTGCGATGGTGATCGTCGGCTTTCTGGATATCTTCCTGTTCCTCGTCGTCGGTGCCTGGACGGTCGGTGGCGGCGAGACGATGATCACCGGATTGATTGCGCACTCCGTCATGGGAGACAAGCTCTTCCGGATTCCGTTTTGGGTACATGTATTCAAGCCGACCCTCTACTACTGGAAGATGTATATCAGTCTGGGAATGGGTTTCGGGGCGCTTGTCGCAGCCGTGCTCGCCAAGGAGTTCTACTGGCGGATCCCGCGGCACCTGAACGAATGGCTGATGATCACCGCGGGCGGCTTTTTGATGGGGGTCGGGATCCGGCTGGCGTTCATCTGCAACGTAAGCACCTTCTTCGCCGTTACCCCGCAGATGAATCTGGGGGGTTACCTCGCCGTTAGCGGAATCATTCCCGGTGCCTGGGTCGGTTCCTGGATCTACAAACGCGTATTGGAGTCCTAGCGCCGATGGAACACAATTCGCTCACACAGCTACTCGCATCCTTCATCTTCGCCGCGGTCGTGGGGTTCCTCATGCAGCGGTCGCGGTTCTGCAACACCGCCGCGTTGCGCGACGCGATGTTGTTCAAGAACTACCGCAATACAAAAGCGCTCTTGGCCCTGATGATCGTAAATACCGTCGGGTTTACCGCATTCATGTCGATCGGCGGCGGGCACCCGATCGAGTTCGAGGTCGGATTCAATCAGTTCATCGGTCTGTTCCTTTTCGGAATCGGTATGGTTCTTGCCGGGGCGTGTACGGTTTCCACCTGGGTGAAGTCGGGCGAGGGAAACGTTGGAGCGATCTGGGCATTGGTCTGGACCTTCATCGGAATGTTTCTGTTTTCCCTCTTCTGGTCGGCATTCCACTGGCCGCCGGCCCCCGCGACGATGTCTACGCACGCAAATCTCCACACTTTGCAATTCGGTGTGGCGAACGCACAAACGCTGCAAAAGGCCACCGGTATTCCCGCCATCGTGTTCGGTCTCGTGCAGGCGGCGATACTGGGGGCGATGTATTACGCCATTGTGCGCCGGGAGCGCCGCCGTTCCCAGGCGCCGGATCCGCATCGCTCGGGTGCCGGGGTCAGAACGCCGACGGCCGCCGCAGGTATGTCCCGGCCGTCCGGCTTGGAACCGATACCGGCGGGTGCCGCCGTCGAGGGGCCACAGATCTCCGCAGACTCGAGGCCTTCGGCCGCCCGACCCCGGACACCGTCCACCCCCGGCCGTAAGGGCAAGGCGGCGGCGAAATGAAGGTGAGGCCCGGGCAGGTTGCGCTTCGGGCCGATGCTTGCGACGGAGGATCGACACGATGGGACTCTTCGGAAAACGCAATGCCGACCGGGGCGTGGACAAGTCGCCCGCGGAACCTGTGACCATGCAGCTCGAAGACGGTCGCGCGGTATCGGTGACGACGACGGTAAATTGCCTGGGCGACTCGTGCCCGCGGCCCCAGCTCCTGACGAAGAAGGCGCTTGCAGCGGCGTCACATGGCGCAGTCATCGCCGTGAAGATCGACAACCCCACCTCTCTGGAGGCGGTGCACTCGATGATTCCAGACCTCGGCGGGCGCCATCTCGGCACGGTCAAGGGCGAGCGCGGCTGGACCGTGATCGTGGAGCGGGTTTGAAGCCTGCCGCTGCGCGAGCGGTGGCAGTTGGAGGCAATGATGAGTAGCGGTAGGAAAGGCTTCCGGATTTCGGGGAAGGTCCAGATGGTGATCTGGGTGCTGGTGGCGATGCTGGTCACAGCGGGGTCGGTAGCCTATATCGTCCTGGAAAAACCCCCGGCGCTCTGGCAGACGCGTTACGGCGTACCCCTGAATGCGCCACCGATAATCAATCCGGTCACGCAGCAACCCGTGGCGCTGAACGATCTGGCGCAAAATTTCGTCCGTGTTGCGAACAAACATTCGGCTGCGGGCAAGGAGAAGCAGGCCGCGACACCGATATCGTTGTCGACGGGCATTCAGATCGGCATGTTCTTTCTGACCTTTTACATCGTTTACCTGGCGTTCCTGAAGGACCCCTTCGGGGAGTAGGCGAGGAGAGGTGACTGCAATGAACAACGCAAGAGTGCTGGCATTCATAGGGACTTCATTGGGGCTGTTCCTCGCGGTGGCCGTGGCGGGATTCCATTTCGTCGCGTCCCCTGCGGGGAGCGTGTCGACCCAGGCCGTCCCGGTGCCCCTGGCGGCGTATCAACAGCCGGTGAACCTCGGTGCCCGCTACGGTTCGGTCACCGCGCAGCAGCTGATGCAGACCTATCTGGAGAATCCTCCTCCGGTGCGGGCGCCCGCGGGCGGAGCCGCAGCGAGCGGGGCGATGCATTTCGGCGGTTGCTGAGCGTTCGTGGCCGTGGCGTACAGGTCGGAGTCCGTGCTGACGGCCCTGTTGCTGGTTATCGCCTGCGTGGGCTACGGGGGTGCGGCGCCCCCGGGCGTACTGGAATACACCGCCGTCGGGGCGGTGGAGCACCCGCCCGGGCCCGGGGAGGTCATCGTGGACACTCGCCCGAGAAAGCAGTGCGAGTCGGCATCGCTAAGAGGGGCGATCTGCCTCGGTCCCCGGGACTTTCTCGGCTACCGCGGGGCGCTCGCATCGTTTAGGCAGATCTTCTGGGTGCTGGGAACGAGCGGGATACACGCCGGAGAAACTGCCATCGTCGTCGGCGATCATCGCCTGCGGCGGGATTTCGTGGCAGGCGTGTTGTATCTGTGCGGTCAACGGCAGATCCGGATCGTCCGCGCGCCCGTCACCGGATTCATTGGCCGCCATCCCGCGCTCGCCGGCCCCGGCCGCCCGAGATCGGAGCTGGCCGCCCCCCTGTACGCCGGGCGCCCGCGCCTGCGCCGTTTGGTGTTTCGCGGGGAGCTTCTCAATCGCCTCTACCATCCATCTCCGCCTGAGATTCTGGACGGGCGTTCCGACCGCCGCTTTTGGGGCGCCCACGTCCGCGGTACTGTCGGGGGGCACATCCCGGGGGCGTCCTCGCTGCCGCTCGACCGGGTGGAGGCAATGGAAAGGCGCGGCCGCAGCCTCCCGGCGATCGATCGCGGCGCGATCGCGTACGCCGCGAACCCATACACCGGCATCGCGTATTTCACGGCGCTGACCGCCGGCCTGCATGCCGATGCCGACGTCTATCCCGGGGGGTGGGTTCAATGGTCCGGGCGCGCGGGTGACCCGATCGACATGGCGAGCCGGTGCGCGGGACCGGACGATTGCGGTCGTCTCTATACCGATGCGGGACACAGCGACGAACCCCTGGACGCCATTGCATACACGGGGCTGATTGCGGCTGCGGTGCTGGTGATAACAGCGGCCCTGGTTGTCAGGGCCGTCCGACGAAAGGGCTAACCCGATGAAGCTGCTGTTTGTCGTGTCGCATCCAGAAAGCGGGCCCGTCTTCTGTGCGATTACCTCGGCGTGCGAGCGACTGGGACAATCCTGGGCGTGCTTCTTCACCGACGACGGCGTCCGTGTGCTCGGCGACGCGCGGGCCCGGGAACTCGCTTGCCGGGCACAGCCGGCGACTGTGTGCGGTCATTCCTGGGATCGGTTTATGGACGGCACCACGTGCCCCGTCGCCGTGGGGAGCCAGACGGAGTTGAGCGCGATGCTGTCGAAAGCGGAAAAGGTGATCAGCCTGTAGACGGCCGGTCGCCGTTCGAAACCGGAATTTCTTTCAAAAGGAGCCCGTGGTGTCCGATAGCGATTCAGGAAGCATTAAGACGATCGTCGTCCTCGGTCGGCGCGATCATGCCGAGGCCATGCGTGTGGCGAGCGGCGTCACGGTCTTCGGGCATCAGGTCCGCCTGGTGCTGATGGACCGGGCGGTGGAGGAGACCGATGAAGTGGCCGAACAGGCGGAGATGCTCGAGCTGGCCGGCATCGTCCCGGTGACCACGGTCCCGGAGTCCGATCAGTTGGAGTCCATCGGGGTTTCGAGGCTCGCCGAGATGCTGGCGGAAGCGGATTTTACCCTGAGTATATGACAGCACCGATGATACAGAGGCAAGGATCGGAAACATGAACATAACCGTCATCAGGACCGGGCTGTTTCCGGATCGAAAAACGGTCGAGGACGCCCTTAACTATTTCTATCCGATGGACTACGTGTACACCTACGACTTCACTTCGGACGGCGGGCTCGACGAGCGAATGTGCGAAGAGTTGGTTCAGGTGATCGCGCGATCCGATCGCGTGTTCACGGTCTAGTTCAACAAGGCAGGAGGAGAGCACGATGAAACGTGACTTCCGATTGACGCTTCCGGCGGCTGTGATTGCTGCAGCCGCTCTGATCGGCGCCGGCTGCGGCATCGCACTGGGCGCGGCGGCGCTGCCGCTCGTTTCGCCGCAATGGGTGGCCCGCAATTCCTGCAAGCCCGGCGTTGCCGTCATCGACGTTCGCAGTCCCGTGGGCGGCGGCGGGAATTACTATACCTACCTGGCTGGACATGTGCCGTGCGCGGTCTACAGCAACTACAAGACCGCCGGCTGGCGCGTCAAGAAGGACGGGGTGGTCGGGATGATGGCCCCCGTCGCCCAGCTCGAAAAGCTGATCGGCGGGTTGGGGATCGGGAACCATACTCACGTAGTGATCTACTCCGCGGGGACCAACGCCCTGGACACCGGCAGCGCGACGCGCGTGTTTTGGACTTTCAAGGTCCTCGGCGACAACGACGTCTCGATCATGAACGGCGGGTATGCGGCCTATGTAAAGGCCAAGCTGCCGATTCGCAGAGGGAAATATACCCGTAGCGCGAAGACATTCGTCGCCCATCTCGATCCGGCCTACCTGGCGACCGAGGCCCAGGTCGAAAAAGCCGTAAAGACGCACGATGCCGTCCTGGTAGACAACCGACCCACGGATCAGTTTCTGGGCGTCGTAAAACCGCCGATGGACAAGCGCGCAGGTGCGATTCCGGGGGCCCGCAGCCTGCCCCAGGGGTGGCTGACCGTGAACGACGGGGGAACGTTCCGCAGCCCGAAGCAGTACCTCGCCCTCTACCGCTATGCCGGCGTCCCCACGACCGGCCCGCAGATCACCTATTGCAATACCGGTCACTGGGCCTCGCTGGGCTGGTTCGTGAGTTCACAGATCCTCAAGAACAAGGACGTGAAGGTCTACGACGGATCCATGGCGCAGTGGTCCCGGAACCCAAAACTCCCGGTGCTTGCGAGGGTGAAGATCCCCTGAGCGGATCCCCGGCGCAGAGGTCGGGCGGCGCGCGCGTTGGCGGCGCGCCGCCGCCGACCCCTGCGACCGCCTGCAACGGCGCACCATTGCTGCGGACCGGCCGGCGGAGAAGGACCTTCGCCGCCCTCCTCGAAGTCACCGCGGACAATCTCGCGCACGCATTGTCCGGGCGAGGCTGGTTCGGCCGGCATCGGACCGGGGTGTTCCGCGAGGTTGAAAGCGAACTGGCTGTACTCCCGCTGACGGCGCGGGCCTACCTGGAGGATGTGCCGGCGTGCGAAGCCCAAGTCGTACACACCCTGTTGGCGACACGCAAGGAGTTCGTGGCGCGCCGCTACGACCCCGCGCTCGCGCGGTTACGCGAACTCGGGGCGTCCTTTCCCCTCGACGCGGCGGCGCTGTCCGGCTGCAGGGCGCCGCGGTGGCAGCTACGCTGGGCCGGTCGGACCTACCGGCAACTGTGTCGGGGTTGCCACGCCTATCCCGATTTGCGCGCCCCGCGGCCCGCCCCGGACCTGTTCCGCTGGGCGCGTCGGCTGCGTGCGCGCGAGTTCGCCGCGAGGCTCATCGATGGGATCCACGGCACCCGCTTCACGAGATACGAAAACCCTTTCTCGCCTGCCGAGCTAGCCGCGTTCGCGGATTTCTTTCGCGGCTGCGGGCCCCCGCACCGGCCCGCGCACCCGGCGCCCCACTGAATTTCCGAGGGTCCAGATGGGAATTTGGCCGTGCTATAGTACCCATGCGCCGGATCGGGCCTATCGATTGTCGCGCCCGGCGTCGTTGCGGGCTCGCGGGTCGAAGTCGGCCGCGAGCGTGGACGATACCGGCGACCGCCCCTGTAACCGGGGCCGGGATGCGCCTGACCGCAGGGCGTCGCATGCCAGGTTGTACTCGATGGGCCCCGACGCCGGGTTGCAAACGCTGCGTGAGACGACTGTACGACGGGGGCGTGCGCGCGCGGTCATCCTGTTCCTGTCGCTGGTCGTTTTCGGGGCGATCGGTGCATCCGCAACGGCCGCCACCCCGAAGCCGTTCCTGCGATTCGGCGTCCTACCCCTGGAGAGTCCCGTACAGCTCGCGCGAATGTTCATTCCGCTCACGGCGGGAATGGCCAAGGCGCTCCACCGCCGGGTCGAGTTTGTGACCGCCCCCAATTTCCGCGTGTACATGAGTCGTGTCCGCAGGCACGAGTACGATATCCTGTATCTGAATCCGCTGCTGTTCCGGCGCGCCGAACCCTACGGTTATCGCGCCATCGCCCGGGTCGCCAAGGAGCCGTTCGTCGGGATTGTCGTCGTGCGCAAGGCGAGCCCGCTTCATCGCCTCGCCCCGGGGCTCGTCAGGAAACGACTAGCCATCGGCTTCCCGGATCCGCAGGCCTACGCCGCCACCGTGATGGTCCGCCGGTACCTGAAGAGCATTGGATTCGACGTCGCCAGGGATTTCAAGGTCCGATACTTCGGATCGCAGAATTCGGTGCTCCTCGCGGTCGCTTCCGGCCTTGTGGACCTGGGGGGGACCTGGCCCCCCGCGTTACGGGCCGTTTCTCCGTCTGTCAGGTCCGAACTTCGCGTCATTGCGCGTACTCCTCCTCAGCCGCAAATGGCGATCGCCGTCTCCGAGACTATGCCCCGAAAGGATCGTCAACTTCTCCGGAACTATCTGCTGTCACTGATTCGAGTGCCTGGCGGGAAAAGGGTATTGAGGGCGCTCCACTTTCCGTATGGTTTCGCCGCGGCCTCCAACGCCACCTACTCCCGGGTGCGCCCATAACCGTCGTATGGGGGGTAACTGTGTCGCCTGATCACCCAACGGCACGAGTGACCGGAACTGCACGCCGGCCGGCCTTTCGCTCGACCCTGCGTTTCCGGCTGATTCTCTCCGTCGCCGCGGTCCACGTCATCCTGATGGGCGCCTTCGTAGCGATGTCGGTGCACGACCAGTCCGACACGATCCGAAACGAATTGCAGAACCGCGGACGTTCTCTCGTAGCCCTGATGGCCGTATCCACCGCCGACGACGTATTGTCCGAAAACCTCGGCTCATTGGCCGAAGTGATGGAACGGATCAAACGGCAGCCCGCGGTCCTCTCCGCGGCGATCGTCGACGTCCGGAACCGGGTGCTGGCCAGCACGAACGCCGCTGAGGTCGGCACATTCGCGCCGGCCGATCCGCCTGAGCGCATTCATAGCGGGCAGTCCTCCCATACACTGGAGTTCGAGGGCCCCATACGCGCCGCCGGACACACGATCGGGACGGTGTTCCTGCACATGACCACCGCGCGGATGGAACGCGAGATATCCGCGATCCGAAACGACGGAATGCTGATGATTCTCGCCGCGTTGCTGATCGGGAGCGCGGCCGCATGGGCGCTGTCCTTCACCGTCACCCGAAATCTCCACCTGCTCACGGGGGCCGCACAGAGAGTCGCGGAAGGTCATCCTGACGTATCCGTGGATATCCGAAGTAAAGACGAGGTCGGAACGCTCGCGGCGGCTTTCAACGAGATGGTCGCGGCACTGGCGCGTTCCGCGCATCAGGTCGAACAGGAGCACCAAAAGCGTATACGGGTCGAACAGCTTGCCTGTGCAGGCGAATTCGCGGCGAGCATCGCACACGAGATTCGCAATCCGCTGACGGCGATCGTAAACGCGGTTCAGGTACTGGACAGCGACCAAGTAGGCGATACCGAACGGGCCGAACTGCGCGGAATCGTCCTGGAGGAGTCCGGAAGGCTGCAACGGATATTACAGGACTTCCTGGGATTCGCAAAGATGCGCCCGCCGGAGCGCGCGCCGGTTGACCTGTGCCGCCTGGTGCGGCAGGTCACGTCGCTGGCGCAGGTCGATGCCAGGAATCGTTCGGATATCCAGTTTGAGGTGGAATGTCCCGACAGCCCCGTTCGCGTTACGGTGGACGGTGACCAGATCAAGCAGGTGCTCTGGAATCTGATCCGCAATGCGTTGGAGGCGATGCCTGACGGCGGACGCGTAAGGGTTGCAGTCCGTCGCGGAGCGGCAACCGGAGATGTTGAGATTGCCGACACCGGAAAGGGGATCCCGCAGAGACTGCTGAACCGCATCCCGCACCCGTTCACGACCGGGCGCCGTGGGGGTACGGGCTTGGGCTTGGCGCTGGCGGCGCGCATCCTGATGATGCACGGGTCCGAGTTGCATGTGGCCAGCGAAGTAGGCCAGGGTACTACGGTGCGTTTCTCACTTCCCTATTCCTAGGTGCGCGATGGAAGGCTATACGATTTTGATCGTCGACGATGAGCCGTCGATTCGACGCACATTGGGTATCTACCTGCGCTCCCGCGGGTACCGTGTTCTTGAGGCCGGAACCGTCTCGGATTCACGATCGCTGCTGAAGGAGAACCGCGTGGACGTCGCCATCGTCGATCTGCGCGTAGGAGAGGAGAGCGGGCTCGACCTGCTGGAGGAGGAACGCTCGTCCGGCGGGGCGGAATGCATCATGCTTACGGCCTACAGCTCGATCGAGAGCGCGGTGGAAGCGATGCGACGAGGCGCATATGACTACCTGACCAAGCCCGTCAATCTGGAGGAACTCAGGTTCCGGATCGAAAAGGTCCTCGAGGCGCAATCGCTCCGGCGGGAGGTCGAGGCCTTGAGAGGGCGTCTCGCCGGGGGCGCGGCCCAGGGCCGGGTGGTGGCGGCGAGTCCCGCGATGCGGGAAATTCTGGTGGTGCTGGAGCGGATTCGCGATCGAGATATCTCGGTGCTGTTGGTCGGCGAGACGGGGGTCGGAAAGGACGTCGTGGCGCGCCTGATCCACGAAATGAGTTCGCGCAAGGATGGGCCCTATCTTGCGATCAACTGCGCTACGCTTCCCGACGAACTGCTGGATTCGGAGCTGTTCGGCCACGTTAAGGGCGCATTTACCGGGGCTACGACGGCACGGGACGGGCTTTTCCAGAGGGCCGACACGGGCACCTTGTTCCTGGACGAGATCGGGGAGATCGGCGCGAAGCTGCAGGCGAAGCTGCTACGGGTTCTGGAGAACGGGGACGTGCGCCCGGTGGGCGGCGACACGGTCGCGCGGGTCGACGTCCGCGTAATCGCGGCGACGAATCGGAACCTCGAAGAGATGGTCAAGGAGGGAGTATTCAGACAGGACCTGTTCTATCGGTTGCAGGTCCTCCCCATACACATACCGCCGCTCAGAGAGCGGCGGGAAGACATTCTTCCTCTGGTGGAGCATTTCCTCTGCGACCTGAGGAAACGGCTTGGGGATCCGGCGCTGGATTTTACGCCGGCGGCGCGCAAGAAGTTGATGCTTTACGATTGGCCGGGGAACATCCGACAACTGCAGAACGTCATCGAACGCAGCTTCGCACTGCACCGCGGCCCGGTGCTCGATGCGGGCGCGGTCGCGTTGACGGACCCGGGTCCGGCAGAAGGTGGCGGGATCTCGGTCGCGACGCCGTTGTCCGAAGTCGAGCTTTGGCATATCCAGCGCGTGTTGACGACCTGCGACGGGAACCAGGTGATGGCCGCGCGCATACTGGGGATCAGCCGCTCGACCCTGAGGCGTAAGCTCTCGCAGGTAGTCTCCGTGCCGGAGAATGAGGACGGGGACTGACAGGGCTTCCGCCCCGGCACTGCGGTTCCCGGTACGAGGTGCAGCCAGAAGATGTAGTCCGGATGGAGCGCAGCGCAATCCGGGGGCGGCTTTTCTCCCGGCACCGCGATCCCCGGATTCCGGCCTTCGGCCTGCATCCGGGCTACGAGTGGCATGGAGCAGATGTAGCCCGGATGGAGCGCAGCGCAATCCGGGGCGGGAATCTCCTCCGGCGCCGTGATTCCCCGGATTCCGGCCGTTGGCCTGCATCCGGGCTACGAGTAGGATAGGGCAGATGTAGCGGCTTTTCTCCCGGCACCGCGATCCCCGGATTCCGGCCTGCGGCCTGCATCCGGGCTACGAGTCTCCGGGGTCGGCATGGTCGGGGGCGGTCGTTCGGTCCGTTGGAGCAGCGTTCGCACGTGGTGGATGCGCTTGCGGACCTTTTTCACGGCGTGGGGCGCCCAGGCGTCGAGGAACGCGATGTATCCGCGGTTTCCGCTCGCCGCCATACGATCCAGCAACTCAAAAAGGACCTCGCGGTTGAGGGGCGCGAGATCGTCGGGCGTGACGGGATCGCCCGTGCCTTCGAGTGAGCGGTCGATCTTTGCGAGCCATTCCGCCGTGAAGGTCTCGCGCTCGATCGCCCAGCCCTTCGGCGTGAAGGCGAGCAGCGGGAAGCGCCCGTCGTATTCGAGCCGCAGATAGCCCCGCAGGATCAGGCGGTCGATGCGCGCCGTGATCTCCTCGATCGAGAGGTCCCGGAGCGCGCCGTACGCCGGCGAGGCGTCGAGACCCCGCTCGCGCAGCCGCTTGTCCTTCGAGCCTTTGAGCAGCCGGGCGAGCGCGGAGCGGCCGCCGAGCGTGACGAGGTCATCAGCGCCGCGCAGAATGATGCGGATGTCCTCCGGCGACAACTCGCCGATTCCCGTGTCGTCGAGTCGGACCCGGACCGCCGGTTTGCGTCGGCTCATGGTGGTGCCCCCCGTCCGGCACGTCCTTTCGAGCACGGTGCGGATTTCGGACATCGACAGGGTATTATAGGCGCCCGGCCGCAGGGCGAGGATTCGCCGGCGCGGGGGTTGCGCCGCCTCACCGCCGGCCCGCGGTCAAGGTTGCGGCCGCATTGCCGCTGACAGACCGAGGGGGTCGGCGCGAGCATCCGGGCGGCCCCTTCGCTATTCACCCGCCTCCCGTGCGCCGCACAGGTGCGGCGGATCCGGACGGGGGCCGCGCGGCCGAGCGATGAAGATTCTCCGGTTGCTCTGGTTGGTGCTGCTGACAGGAACGTCCCCGGCGGCGTGGGCGGGGGCGTGCCTTGCGGTGCCGGCCCTTGCGCCGCCCGCCGGCCCGCTCGGGCGATGCGCAAGCTTCTATCAGGAGACCGGGCCGGCGCTCGACCTGCGGCAGGCCGTCGCGGCGTATACCGCGGGCCGGTTTCGCTCCGGTCACAACGCCGTGCTGACCTTCGGGATCGGTCCGCGGCCGGTCTGGATCCGGCTCGCGGTCGACAACACGGGCGCCCGGGCGGTGGAGCGGCGCCTGTCCGTCGACACGCCCTGGCTCGACCACGTTGACGTCTATTTCCTGCGCGGCGGGCGCGTCGCGGCCTCTTACCGGGTCGGCGACCGCGAGCCGTTCGCCGACCGGCCGGTCCCGGGTCGTTTCTTCGCGTTCGACCACCGTTTTCCGCCCGGCGTGACCGACGTCTACCTGCGGGTGCGGACGCCCGACCCCATGGTGGTCCCGATCCGCCTGCGGACCCTGGCCGAGGCGCGCAGCGCCGATAGGGCCCGCGACTACGGGTACGGGTTCCTCTACGGCTTCCTCTTCGCGCTCATGGCCTACAATCTGATGCTGTACGCCGGATTGCGCGACAGCCGCTATGCCCTCTATTCGCTCTATCTCGCGGCCTTCGTCGGCACCAACATCTCCTACAGCGGCCACGGCTTCGAGTGGCTGTGGCCGCACGCCACTGTATGGGAGCAGTGGTCGAACCCGATTCTGATCCTGGTCTACGGCCTGAGCGGTCTGGCGTTCGCGCTGCGCTTCCTCGATATCCGCGAACACTTCCCGCGCGTCTCTTTCGCGGTGCGTGCCTACGTGGCGGCGGCCGCGGTCGCGTTCGTTCTCGGCGCCGTCGTGGGCGGGCAGCGCGGTGCGCTGCTCGTATCCTTCGGCTTCATCTTCCTCTTCTCCTGGATCATGCTCGGCCTGGGCGTGATCTCCGTGCGCGGCGGTCACCAGGCCGGCCGGTACTTTCTCCTGGCGGCGATCGCGGCGATGATCGGGGCGATGTCGACCACCCTGGCGGTGTGGGGGTTCGTACCGTATGACGTGTGGACCTTCCACGCCGTCGAGGTCGGCATGCTCCTCGATGCGACCCTGCTCGCCCTGGCGCTCACCTATCGCTTCCGCGAGGGGCAGACGCGGCGGATCAACGCCGAGCAGTTGGCCAAGCTCGACCTGCTGACGCGGATCAACAATCGCCGCGGCTTCTACGACGTCGCCACGCCGATATGGAGTATCGCCGTGCGCCACGGGCACGACCTGTCCGTGATCCTCATGGACCTCGACCACTTCAAACGCATCAACGACCGCTACGGGCATACCTGCGGCGACGAGGTCCTGGTGGCGACGGCGAAGGCGCTGAAATCGGCGATGCGCGACCAGGACGTCCTGGCCCGCTGGGGCGGGGAGGAGTTCATCCTGCTGCTGCCGGAGACGGGGCTGGAGGAGGCCGGCGTGCTGGCGGAGCGGCTGCGCGGCGTGATCGCCGGTGTCCGCATCCGCTGGCAGGGTGCGGACATCACCATCACGGCGAGCTTCGGCGTCGCCGAACGCGCCGCCAAGCACCGCGACATCGACGCGGTGATCTCCGCCGCCGACAAGAATCTCTACCGCTCGAAGAATGACGGGCGCGACCGCGTCGTCGCCGCGTGAGCCCGGCGGCGCCTAGGGTGTATCGGTTACCATTACATCCACGATGTGCGGGCGCTATGCACTGCATTCGAGACTCCCGCGGCTGGCCGCCCTGTTCGGCGTCCGGCCGCCGGACTCCCTGCGCCCGCGCTACAACATCGCCCCCTCGCAGGACGCGCCGGTCGTGCGCTGGACGGATGCAGGCCGGGAGTGGGTCGCGCTGCGCTGGGGGCTGCTCCCGCCGTGGGTGCGCACGGAGCACCCGCGCTTTTCCATGATCAACGCGCGCGCCGAGACTCTCGCGCACAAGCCCGCCTACCGCGCGGCCTTCCGCCGGCGCCGCTGCCTGGTGCCGGCGGACGGTTTCTACGAATGGCAGGCGCAGGGCGGCGCCAAGCGACCGTGGTACATCCGCCGGCGCGACGGCGAGCCGTTCGCCTTCGCGGGGCTGTGGGAGCGCTGGGAAGGCGAGGGGCGGTCGATCGAATCGTTCACCATCGTCGTCACCGAGGCCTGCGAGGCCCTCCGCCCGATCCACGAGCGCATGCCGGTGATCCTCGATCGCGACGAATACGACCTCTGGCTGGATCCCGGGATAGGCGATCCCGCGCGGCTCGACCCGCTGCTCGACCCCTATCCGGCCGATCGCCTCGAGGCGTACCCGGTCTCGACCTACGTCAACCGCCCCGAGCACGAAGGCGAGCGCTGCATCGCGCCCGAGGCTTGAAGGGATCTTTGCGCCGGGCGCGCGGTCCAATTGCGCGAGCCCTGCCGGAGGCCGGCCCCACCGATGAAGACCAAGGCCCTGCTGCATCTCGACCGCGACGACCCCGAGGCCCTGCGCACGGCGCTCTCCAACCTCGAAAATCCGCTCGAACGCATCCCCGCCGCGGAGACGGAACTCCACGTCGTCGCCAACGGCAGTGCCGTGAAGCTGTTTCGCCGCGAGGGCGCGGAGGCGGCGGGCGGGCGCATCGAGGCGCTGGCCGGGCAGGGGGTGCACTTCCAGATGTGCAACAACTCCCTCACGCGCTTGGGCATCGACCGCGGGGAGCTGCTCGCGCCGTGCGAGGTGGTGCCCGCGGGCATCGTCGAGATCGTGCGCCTGCAGGCCGAGGGCTGCGCGTATGTCAAACCCTGAGCGCCGTCCCGCATGCGCGAATTCGCGGCGATGAGCGCGGTCCGCATGCCCGCCTCGTTCTCGGTCCCCGCCGTGGACATCGTCCGCGACCTGCACGGCGATCCATGCGGGGCCGATCTCGTACTCTTCTTCAACGGCAACCAGTGGATGGTGATAGAGGAGCTGCTGGCCGCCTTCCGTGAAGCCCACCCGCAGGTGCGGCGCATCTACTATGAAACCCTGCCGCCGGGCGTGCTGGCCGAGCAGATCCGGTGCGGTGCCCTGCAGATGGGGACGCTCTCGATCACTGCGGCGCCCGACGTCTTCACCGCCGGGCGCGAGGAGATGGAGGCCCTCCGGCGGGACGGGTTCCTGGCGCAACCGCGTCCCTACGCGCGCAACGGCCTGGCGATCCTGGTGCCCGCCGGCAATCCCGCCGCCGTCCGCGGTCTCGCCGACCTCGCCCGTCCCGGAACGCGCGTGGCGATGCCCAACCCCGCGCGCGAAGGGGTCGGGCGCCTGGTGGTCGAGGCGCTACGCAAGGCGGGCGGCGAGGAAGCGGTGCGAGCGGTCATGGAAGACAAGGTGCGGCGCGGCGAGACCTTTCTCACCCGCATCCACCACCGCGAGACCATCGACCTGCTTCTCGCCGGGCGTATGGACGCGGGGCCGGTATGGTTCAGCGAGGCGCTGCACCAGCGCCGCTCCGGCGCCGCGCTGGAGACGGTTGCGCTCGCCCCCGGGCACGACGTCATCGGCCGCTACTTCGCCGCACGGCTGCGCTCCGCCCCGCACGGGGAGGCGGCGGACGCCTTCGTCGATTTCCTGGCCGGCCCCGAGGGGGCGCGGATCTACGCCGCCCACGGGTTTCTCGCCGCGGATGACGGCGGCGGCGACCGCTGAGGCCTGTCGTCCGCCGTGCCCGGCCGCGCGCGTTACCGAGCGGTGCCGCCGTCCTGCCCGCCGCCCGAGACCGAACAATAGAACGCCGGCCCCGGCGCCACCTTCGCCGCCTTGAGCATGATCGCCAGCGGGCAGAAGCCGGTGATCGAGGACTGCAGCAGGTTCAGCCCCACGAAGGCCGTGAGCAGATACCACCACGGCGTCCAGAAATAGCCCAGCGCCAGGCTGAGGCACACCATGAAGCCGGCGAAGCCGAGCACGATCCGATCGATGTTCATATCCGAACCATCCCAATCAGGACATTTACGTTGACGCCATTATGGGGCTGCCGCCGGGCCCCTTCAACGCCGTCCCCTGCGCGATACCGCGATTTCCCCGCCGGTCCGTACCGAAAAGGCTGAGCAGCAAATGCAGCCCGGATGAAGCGAAGCGCAATCCGGGGAGGGAATGTCCTTCGGCACCGCAATTCCCCGGATTACCGACGACCGGGCCTTCATCTATGCCGCGGGACGGCCGTCAACAAATTGCGCAACTCGTGACAGGCACCGGTCCGGCGTTCGATCGGTAATGAGTATACTGTCCCCGTTTTTTTTCCAAGTCTCAACGAGTGCTGCCCTGCAAGCGCAAGACCTTTATCGCGCATATCGTAGAATAGTCTTGACTATTTTACGATATACAGAATAATGGTAGTCCATGAAGGCAAGGCCCAGACTGTATGACGCCATTTTGGCCGAGCATCTGGCGACCCAGCGGCAGATGGCGTTCATCACCGGCCCGAGGCAGGTCGGCAAGACCACCACCTGCCGGGCCCATGCGGATGCGTATATCAACTGGGATAACATCGACGACCGGGAAACGGTCCTTGCCGGCCCGGCCAGGCTGAGCGAGCGCCTCGGACTCGATCACCTATCCGAAACGATACCGGTGGTGCTCTTCGACGAGGTGCACAAGTACCCGCGCTGGAAACAGTTCCTGAAAGGCTTTTTCGACAGCTACGCCGAGCGGGTCCGGGTCGTGGCCACGGGGAGCAGCCGCATGGATGTCTACCGGCGCGGCGGCGACAGCCTGATGGGCCGATACTTCCTGTACCGCATGCACCCGTTCTCCATCGCCGAAATCGCAGCCCGCGAATTACCCGACCCGAAGCGGATCGTACGCCCGCCCCGGAAGATCAGACCCGCGGATTTCGACGCCCTCTGGTGTCACGGCGGCTACCCGGAACCTTTCCTGAAACGCGACGCCCGCTTCAGCCGTCGCTGGCAATCGCTGCGTCTGGAACAACTGGCCAGAGAGGACATCCGTGACCTGACGCAGATCCAGCACCTCGACCAGCTTGAATTGCTGGTAAAGCTCCTGAGCGAGCGCTCGGCCCACCAGCTGATCTACGGCAATCTGGCCAAGCATGTCCGCGTATCCATCGATACGGCCCGACGTTGGGTCGATCTTCTTGTTCACCTCCATCTCGGATTTCTGGTCAGGCCCTGGTTCAAAAATGTCTCCCGGTCATTGCGCAAGGAACCAAAATGGTTCCTGCGGGACTGGGCCACGATCAGGGATACCGGGGACAAGGCAAAAACCTTCGTCGCCTGCCATCTCCTCAAGGCCGTGGAGGGCTGGAACGACCTGGGCCTGGGTAGGTTCGAGCTTGGCTATCTACGCGACAAGGAGAAGCGAGAGGTCGATTTCGTCGTCGCCCGCGAAGGGCAACCGTGGTTCCTGGTGGAAGTAAAACAACACGACGAGTCGATCAGCCCCGTCTTGCGGTACTTTCAACGACAACTCGCCGCACCCTATGCTTTTCAGGCCGTCCTCGATGGCGACTACATCGACGCCGACTGCTTTGCACGGTCCGGCGGCGCGATCAGCGTGCCCGTTCGGACGTTCCTGTCCCAACTTCTATAGGCGCCGTGATCGACGTCGCGCCGCCCGCGGGCGATCGTCGCCCGCACCTTGCGCTCGACTACCTCCTGGTGACGCGAGGTGGGGGCCGAGCGGACCCCGGCCGAACTAGCCGCCCGGACGCGCGAACAGGGCCGCAACGAGCGCCGCGCGCCGGGACCGGTCCGTACGTCGGCGCTGCAGCGACGCCGGCGCGCCCGCATCGGCCTGGCGGCGGTCGCTGCGCCGGCGTGCCACACCCACCATGCCGATGAAGCCGGAGACGAACAGCCACAGCGCCGCAGGGAGCGGCACCGCGGCGAGGCCCGACACCTGCAACGTCGTCGTCGGCACCGGGCTGCCGGTCGGAAAATACACGGAATACTGGTCCGCGCCCGCGTACCGGTAACCACTGTCGAGGACCCAGCTTGCCCCGGTCGTCGCACCGATCACGAAGGCGTTCGATCCGAGCAAGGTAAAGCTTCCGCTGGTCGAATTCGTGATGAGCCAGTTCGAACCCTGCGCCGTGAACGTCACCGAATCCGATGTCGGCGAGAGCATCAGACCATGAGCGGCATCGAGCGTCGTGGTACCCGGCCGGAAGATCCCAAAATTCGTGATCCCGTTGGTGCAGGTCGACGGTGGCGTGCACGAAGCCCCGAGCCACAGCGAAAGCAGGTAGGTCGCGTTGGACGTGTAGGTTTTCGCGCCGACCGGCTGCCAGATCGTCGCCGCCGAAGCCGCCCGCGGCGCCATGGCCCCTGCGGCGGCGAGCGTCAACGCAACACCGAAGACGACCCCCTCATACAAAGCACCCGATGCATTCCTTTTCATCGCCACCCCCCGGCGTATCGCCAAGCCGTGGCGGACACTATGCCGGCCACGGATGACGCAACGGTGTCGGGTTCGTGTCGAATCCGTTGACCGCCCCCGCGGCCAGGCCGCGCCGCCCGCGGAGCGGACTGCATACGCCGTACCAACCGCGAACCGAAACACCCAATTCATTGAACGCGTACCGAATACGGCGATACCTCCCAGCCGTCGCGCCGTCCGAGCGCGCCCGATTTCGCACCGGCAGCATGCATACACCACCACGCGCGCACCGGCGCCGTTCACCAAAGCCGCACCAATCGGCGCACGCCGGCCCACGCGCTTCGAGGCCCGCGATGCTCGCAGCAGGGGCCGCCGTCGGCGTCCTATGCTGTCAGGGAAGGACGGGAACGCAGGAACGCGCTTCGCCTCCGCACCAACGGATCGCCCCCGACTACGTGGCCCGCCGACGACGCCGACCCAAACGATGTCGCACCGATCCACGTCGTCGGCCGGTAGGCCCGGCGAGCCCGGCCCTACCGCATCACGACCCCCGGAGGGACCTCCGGTAGGGCGGGGCTTGCCCCGTCGACGACCCTGGATCCGGGCGCCATCGTCCGGTCCGATGCCGTCGGCCCGCCACGGCGCAGGATCCCAACGCCGTCGCCCCGATCCAGTCGGCCGGCCGGGCAAGCCCGGCCCTACGGTACCCCCAACGCCGATCCCGGCACCGGTAGGGCGGGCCTTGGCCCGCCGACCATGCCGACCAATCCAACCTGCCCCCACCCTTGCGCCCCACCCCCTTTCAGGTACAATCCTGGAGGCATATCACCACCCAATATTACGCAAAAACAATCACATGACCGGAGCCGCCGGCAGACCCCGCCCATGGATCACACCATCCCCCCCCACGGCGGCACCCTCTGCCGGCTCCTCGCCGACCCCGAGCGCGCCGAGCAATTGAAGGCGCAGGCGCGCGAGGCCCGCGCGCTGGTCCTCACCCCGCGTCAGCTCTGCGACCTTGATCTGCTTCTCAACGGCGGCTTCTCGCCCCTGCGCGGTTTCCTCGGGCGCGCCGACTACGAATCCGTCCTCGAATCCATGCGCCTGCCCTCCGGCGCACTGTGGCCGATCCCGGTCACCCTCGACGTCCCCGCCAAGCTCGCCGACACCTTCACCCCGGGCGAGCGCGTCGCGCTGCAGGATCCGGAGGGGTTCACCCACGCCCTGCTGACCGTGAGCGAGGTCTGGCGCCCGGACCTGCGCCGCGAGGCCGAAGCCGTCTACGGCACGAGCGCCGATACCCATCCCGGCGTGCGCCAACTGCACGAACAGACCCACGATACCTACGTCGGCGGCGAGGTCGAGGGCATCGAGCCGCCCGCGCACTACGACTTCGAGAACCTGTGGGACACCCCCGAGGGCCTGCGCGAGCTGTTCGCCCGCATGGGCTGGCGCCGGGTACTCGCCTGCCAGCCCGCCGGGGTGATCCACCGGCGCGAGCGCGAAATGATCCTCGCCGCCGCCAAGACCGCGCGCGCCCACGTCCTGCTGCACCCGGCCGTGGGCGTGAGCGCGCCCGGCGACCTGCACTACTACGCGCGCGTGCGCTGCTATCAGGCCGTGCGCGCCCACTTCCCGCACGGCTTGGCGGTGCTCTCGCTGCTGCCGCTCGCGCGCCGCCACGCCGGGCCGCGCTCCGCCCTCTGGCACGCCCTCATCCAGCAGAACTACGGCGCCACGCACTTCCTCGTCGAGCCCCACCACGGCGCCCCCGACGGCAACGGGCGCCACTACCCGGCGGACGCCGCGCGCGAGTTGATCGCCCGCCACGAGTCGGAGCTGGCCATCACCGCCGTCTTCGCCGAGCCCCTGCGCTACGAGCCCCGCCGCGGGGCCTGGGTCCGCGCCGGCAGCGAGAACGCCCAGGCCGACACCGCCCCCGACCTCGACGAGCCCGAGCTGCGCCGGCGCCTGAGCGCGGGCGACGAGATCCCCGAGTGGTTCAGCTACCCCGAGGTGATCGAGGAGCTGCGCCGCGTGTATCCGCCGCGCGGCCGCCAGGGGTTCACGCTGTTCTTCACCGGCCTCTCCGGCGCGGGCAAGTCCACGCTCGCCAAGCTCGTCTACGCCAAGCTCGTCGAGGCCGGCGGGCGCCCCGTGACGCTCCTCGACGGGGACATCGTGCGCCGCAACCTCTCCAGCGAACTCGGCTTCTCGCGTGCCCACCGCGACATCAACGTGCGCCGCATCGGCTTCGTCGCGAGCGAGATCACCAAGAACGGCGGCGTCGCCATCTGCGCCCCCATCGCCCCCTACGCCGCCACCCGCCGCGCCGTGCGCGAGCTGATCGCCGAGCACGGCGCCTTCATCGAGATCCACGTCGCCACCCCGCTCGAGGTCTGCGAGGCGCGCGACCGCAAGGGTCTCTACGAGAAGGCGCGCAAGGGCGTCATCCCCGAATTCACCGGCATCAGCGACCCCTACGAGCCCCCGGACCATCCCGAGATCCGGCTCGACACCACCCACCTCAGCCCGGTCGAGGCCGCACAGGAGATCTTTTTGTATCTGCTGCGGGAGGGGTACCTGGATTCGGCGTGCGAGTGATAAGCGCACGGATACGTAACGCCAACACAGGAAAGCCGATCAAGAAATCCAGCCGAAGCCGGATGTGCGGGTCCGGACGGTAATTCGGTGCATCACTTATGAATCCCGTATCACGGCTTCAGAAGAGAGCGAGGAGAAGTCGGTTCCAAATCCGGCGGGCTCGAGTGAAGACGCTGCGCGTCGCAACGTCTCCTGGCCCGTCTTGCCTGAATTCGTTCAGCCTGATCTGTTGGTTACCCTGCAGTGAAAGCCCGGACCGATTGTGAACACGCGGCCACGGTCGTTACCCTCTCGTCACATTCAGAAGCCATCATACGGCAGTCGCCTGGGCGGGTGGGCCGACCAGTCCTTTACGTCATAAATCCGTCAGCGTAAAATCTCTGGCGGAGTTAATAAAAATATATAAAAACATGAATATATCTGGAGGAGGAGCGCCTTCCGCTGGTGCCCTTTATGGCGGTAGCGTGCCCATTCCAGCGGCAGAATGGTCCCTGCCCCGCCCGGCTGTGGGCAGCGTCGCTGATAACAGTCCTCCCCATTACACGGTCGCCCGGGATCCTGTCCGCTGCACGGGAGGGGTATCTTCGTCGCGGCGCTCGGGGCCATTCGGGAGTTTGCATCCTGCGCTACGGCGATGAGTACACGCGTGAGATTCCGTAACCGCGACGACAGGTAGATGGTTTGGTGTCATGAGTTAGATCAAGTGCCTAATTTTAGCATTGTCTTTGTGACACCAAATGGGACCCCACCTACGGGCTAGTCCCTGGCTGGCCCACCATGATGGAAAGCGCGTGCGAACCTGCACCCGTGTGAGTTGATACGCGCATCGGAAATCTTGCGTCATCGACCTTTTCGCTCTTCCCGTGGTGCGGCCACGGTGATGGGCGGGTTCGTGGTGCGCGTGTGGCTGCTCGTCGTGTCCGACCGGCTACGACGGCCGTGTGGGGATTGCCATTGAGCGGTCTTATCGGTGGGAGGAAGGTGAACTCGCGCGTGCTGCTTGCCGCCGAGTCGCTCGCCCCGACGAACAGCGGCATCGGGCGAGTAGCGCGGCTTATGGCCAAGGCATTGGGCGAACTTGCCGAGGAAGGCGGCTTGCGAGTACGCGCCGTGAGCCTGAGTGATGCGCGCAATGCTCCCCTGGACTGGGCGTGGGCTACTCCGTGCGGAGGCCGGCGTCTGGAGTACGTCGCCCGCGTGCAAGGCCGGGCGTGTTTTGCCGATGCTGTTCTTTACGACTCGCTCAGCATGGCGCGCACACATTTCATGGGCCCGGGCCGGTGGCGGGGTGCGTTGGCCTGGATGCATGGGATTGAGGTGTGGGAGAACGCGCGTCCGGCGCATCTTGCCGCAGCGCGTCGAACGGACGTACTCGTGACGAACAGCGACTTCACCCGGCGCCGCGCCGCCGCCTTGCATGCGGGGCTGGACCATGCTCGGGTCTGCTGGCTCGGGACCGAGTCGGATTCGGTTCCGAACGTCGGGCCGCGCCCGAGTTGCCCCCCGACAGCACTGATTCTTTCGCGCATCGACGCATGGACGTATAAGGGCCACCGCGAATTGATTGCGGCGTGGCCGGCGGTGGCGCAGCAGGTTCCCGGGGCGCGTCTGCTCATCGCCGGCGCGGGCCCCGGCCTGGAGGACATCCGGCAACTTGCCCAGGCGTCTCCAGCGGCAGCCGATATCGAGTTCCTCGGTTTCGTGCCGACAGAGCAGCTGGAAGAAGTCTGGGCCCGAACCTCGGTATTCGCCATGCCCAGCCGGGGCGAGGGATTTGGATTGGTGTATATCGAAGCGATGCGCCGCGGTCTTCCTGTTATTGCGAGCCAACAAGATGCAGGCCAGGAGATCAATGTCGACGGCGAGACGGGGTTCAATATCGATCTAGAACACCCGACTGAATTGGCGGAAGCGCTGGTTGTGCTCCTTAGGGACCGCCATAGGGCGCAGGTTCTTGGGGCGGGCGGCCAGCGTCGCTGGCAGCGGTACTTTACGTGGAGCGCCTTCCGTTCCCGCTTCCGGACTGTACTTGGTGAAAGCCTCCCCCCCTTGCTCGGCATAGCTAGATGATGGTCCGGGTGCTGATCTTCATCGGACACTATCCTCCGGCACGTCGTATAGGTGGCCCGGCGCGCTCAGTAGCCTCGATGGTGGAGGGGAATCCATCCTGCGAGTTCCATATTTTCACCAGTGAAACGGATTTCAAGTCCAAGTCGACGCTCGAAGGCATTTCAGTGGATCACTGGCAGGAGCGAGGGCGGGCGCGAGTACTGTACGCGTCGGCGCGACGCCGACGGCTTTGGCATTTGCGTCGGGTCGTGTACCGGATCGCGCCGGATATCATCTATTTAAATGGTGTTTTTTCTCGCCGGTTCACGATGCCGGTACTCTTCCTGCGATACCTCGGGCTTATTCCTCGCTCTCCCGTTATTCTGGCGCCTAGAGGGGAATTTTCCGCCGGCGCCATTGGGCTAAAGAAAGTGCGCAAGGGCCTGTACCTGCGACTAGCGCGTGCCTTAGGTCTAAGTCGCGGCGTGGTGTGGCACGCCTGTAGCGACGAGGAAGTCGATGCCATCCGTCGTGAGCAAGGGCGCGACGTTCCGGTCGTAAAAGCCGCCAATTTTCCACCGACCCCTAGGCCAGATGCGCTGGCAAGGCACGCAGCGAAAGGTGGTCCAGGCTGTCGCCTGGTCTTCCTGTCGCGGATATCGGCGAAAAAGAATCTCCTGGGGGCACTCGAGGCACTGGCACGGGTGCGCGCTACGGTGACTCTTGACATCTATGGTCCCATCGAAGATCGCGAGTATTGGGCGCGATGTGAGGCGTGCAGGCGGGGGCTCCCTGAGAACGTCACGGTAACCTACCGGGGCGAGGTGCATCCGGAGGAGGTCTTTGCGGTTTTCGCCGCCTATGATGCGCTGTTCCTACCCACTTTGGGCGAGAACTACGGTCATGCAGTCGTCGAGGCCTGGGCCGCCGCAACTCCGGTTCTGCTCAGCGATCGTACCCCGTGGAGGGACCTGGAGCAGGATCGCGCGGGATGGACGGCGGCACCGGACGACGCCGACAGCTTCGCTGCACGTATCGACCAATTGGCTGCAATGACCGAATCCGAACACGAAAGCTGGCGCGAAGGCGCCTTTGCGCGCGCCAAACGCCTTGCGCAGGACGAGTCGTTGGTGGCCTCCTACGCTCGGTTATTCGAGGCAGCCTTGGCGCGGGGGCAGGGCGGGTGAACGAAGCCCAGGCGTTGCTGACGGTCATCGTGCTTACCCGCGATGAGGCGATGCACCTCCCGCGGTTGATCGAAAGCTGCAGGGGGCTTTCCTGTCGGATCCTCGTTGTGGACTCCGGAAGCACCGACGGCACGCCGGAAGTGGCGCGGCACCTGGGTGCCGAAGTGTACAACCATCCTTTCGAGAGCCATGCGGCACAGTTCAACTGGGCGCTTGATCAGCTGCCGATTGACACACCCTGGGTGATGCGCATGGATGCCGACGAATATCTGCTGCCGGCGTTGGTCGAAGAATTGGGCCGCACCCTGTCCGCCGCGCCGGCGGTAGTGGGTGGGTGGATGGTCCGGCGGCGGGTGTATTTCTGGGGACGCTGGATACGCCATGGGGGCTATTATCCAACCTGGCTGCTACGGGTGTGGCGCACCGGCGCTGGACGGATCGAAGAACGTCTGATGGACGAGCATGCGGTGCTGTCGAAGGGTGAAATCCGTCGTTTCGAGCACGACATTGTTGACGAAAACCTCAAGGGTCTTGGGCCGTGGATCGACAAGCATAACCGTTACGCCGACCACGAGGTGTTGGACCTCGTCGCCGGCAACACCGGTCTGGAGGACGCCGGCGCCCCTGCCGGGCAGGCCGGCCGGAGGCGGCGCCTGAAGTTTTCACTCTACGGTCGTGCCCCCTTGTTCCTACGTGCTTTTCTCTACTGGTTCTATCGCTATTTTGTGCGGCTCGGCCTGTTGGATGGCGTGCCGGGGCTGGTGTTCCACTTCCTGCAGGGGTTCTGGTATCGATTTCTGGTCGATGCCAAGCTCTACGAGCGCCGGCTTCGGGAGACCGGCGCCTGGGGTGAAACGGCCGGGAAACCAGCTCGGGATAGTGAGCGTGACCTGTCATGATCGCTCGAACAACAGCATTTTCGCCCTCAGGTATTCACCAGCGGTTAAGTCCAACGGCCCGCACCCAGTTGCGCAGCCGCGTCGGACCGGTCGTTCAGGCCTTGTTTGGCGCTCGTAAACAGCGAGCACCCGACTCTCGCCGAAGGGTTACCTGTGAGATTCCCTCCGTAGGCTGCCACGAGGGTGGCCCCATAGCGTCGCGGGGTGGTCGAATCTTGGCGGACAGAAGGCATCAGCTCAGGGTGGGAGAGACGCAGAATGGCTGATGAAGGCGACGGTAACGGTACGGTGGGCTACCGTTGGCATTCGGCGGAGGCTACCGGCGCGAATCAGTATTTGCTCCCGGAGGTCGTGCGGCTATTGATGACATACGTCCCAAAACCGGCCAGGGTCTTCGATCTCGGCTGCGGCAACGGGTACATCACCCAGGCCCTGTGCAAGGAGGGCTGGGTGGCGAGCGGGGTGGACGGCTCGGCTGAAGGAGTCGCCCAAGCCCGTGGTGCCTACCCTGACGTCGAGGTTCACGTGGCCTCTGTTTATGACGACCTAGCAAAGCGATTCGGGCGTTTCCCCGCGATCATCAGCCTGGAAGTAGTCGAAGATCTCTATGATCCGCGTCGGTATGCCGCCCGGATGTTGGATCTGTTGGAGCCAGGCGGCGTCGCCATTATCTCCACGCCGTTCCACGGGTACTGGAAAAACTTGGCGATGGCGGTGACCGGACGTATGGATAGACATTTTACGGCCCTCTGGGATCACGGTCACATCAAGTTCTGGTCGTATAAGACGCTGGGTTTCCTGCTTGTTGAGGCGGGGTTCGAAATAGTGACATGGAGGCGGGTGGGGCGCGTACGGGCGCTCGCGAAATCGATGATCGTAGTAGCGAGGCGGCCAAAGTGAGTCGTTAGTCCCGCCGATGATGATGTCCGTTCGGTCCAGCGTTTTGGTGTTGTCGTGAGCGCCTCATGGCTCTCGTCTATATCAGAAGGTCACTTGAACAGGGAATCAGGCCTGGCACCCCGAAAACCGCCAGACCTTCCAAGCCTTCCCCACCCTTACCGTCGGACTGACGGCCTTTCCTACGTACTGTTTCGGATGGGCAGATGCCTTCCGCAAAGGCCGCCAATAGTACGACGCAGAGCGGAAATTCATCGGTGAGCGAGCGACGACCCGAGCAGCGCACAGTGACACTAAAGTGGGTGCGTATCACGGCTTATCTTGGAGAAACAAGTTAGTGTCGCCCCGAGATTCATCCCACGCGGGACTGGACGAATGGCGAGAGCCACTTCATGGCATCCGGATCGCGGTTGACGGATGGCAGGTCATTTGCCGGGTGGAAGGGCAGTTTATCCAGCCGCCGCGCAGTGTCAGACTGATATGGCAATATTTGCGGCGCGTCGGGCCCGTCTCCGCGTGGAGAAAGATCCGGTCACGGCTTGCCGAAAAGGCCAGAAATCAAAAAGTCGCAGCGGTGGGGATCGGCACTGTCATTGAGGCGCCTACTACATCAGAATGGAAACCCGGTAGCCGCGTAGTATTTTTTGCCCCCAACCATCCGGAAACCAGTCCGCACATTTGCGTCGACGAGCACTTTGTGTTCACGGTTGAGGGGCCCCGAGCTGATGACGTTGCCCGTAAGGCTACGGACGAAGTTCCGGCTGAGTTGCTGGCCTACGTGGGCTGGTCACCATTTTCCGGTGTACCAGTCGATCGGCAGAAAGTATGGGAAGGGCTTCGGCATTTTGTGCGGGATTCGTACCCGGACCGACCTAATGGCGCGAGTTGGCCCACACCGATCGCATCGATTGTTGATCGTGTGCCGGCTTCGGACCGACACAGACGGTCGGGGCGCCCTTCCGCAGTCCTCTTCGGGCTTGGCAACTACGCGAAGACGCAGATTATTCCGTCCGTTTCGCGCCTCCTGGATTTGCGTTGTGTGCACGAAGTCGATCCCGCCCAACTGCACACCGCAAGCGGATGGGGCGTGGCTCTCGATACCTCACCTGTACCCAGAGAAGACGAACGCTACGACGCTTGGTTTATAGCGGGCTACCATCATACCCATGCGGCGTTGGCGCTCCGGGCGTTGCGGGATTCGGCGTATGCGGTGGTCGAGAAGCCACTCGCCACTTCCTGGGAGCAGTTTAGGGCGCTGGGCACGGCGCTTGAGTCAGGTGGAGAACGGCGGCTTTTTACATGCTTTCACAAGCGCTATTCCAGGCTCAACGACTGGGCGCGAGCTGATTTGGGCACCGCCGCCGGCGAACCCGTGGATATGCATTCCATCGTTTTTGAAATCCCGCTTCCATCCCTGCATTGGTACAACTGGCCGAATTCCGGCAGCCGCATTATTTCGAATGGGTGTCATTGGCTCGACTATTTCCTTTTCATGAACCACTACTGCCAAGTTGTTGACGCGGGTGTTTGGACCGCATCGGGGACCGATGTCGCCGTCTTCGTGAAGCTGGATAACGGCGCGAAACTGGTAATGAGTCTGACCGACACCGGAAGTGCGCGCTTGGGAGTGCGCGACGTGATCGAGCTACGCGCTGGAAGCGTTACCGTACGTCTGACCGATGCCACCTATTATGAGGCGGAGAATGCCGTCAAAGTGTTGCGCAGACGCCGAGAGAACCCGATGTCGGCGTACCGGAGAATGTACAGAACGATTTGTGAGCGAATAGTCGAGGGAAAATCCGGAGATGATCTCGATACGTTATATTCAACCAAGCTAATGCTCTTAATCGAAGATGATCTGCGACGGAAGCACACATCACATTAAGCACCGTCATTAGAAGCGATGGCGCCGGAGGCGTACGTTGTAGGGTCCGGTGGTCATCGAACGGGGGGCAATTCTAATCGGGACGGTATAGGTTCCGCGGAGTCCAAAAACAGAGAAGCATATGAAACAGATTCTACAAAACTTGAAGGACGGTCGAACCGAACTCGCTGAAGTGCCAACCCCGCGAGTCGTATCTGGGTGCCTGCTGATCCGCACTTCCAGGTCGTTGGTCTCGGCTGGAACGGAACGGATGTTGGTGGATTTTGGAAAGGCCAATTTAATTCAGAAAGCGCGCCAGCAGCCGGACAAGGTGAAGATGGTCCTGGATAAGATCAAGAGCGACGGACTGTTCCCTACCCTGGCTGCAGTGCGCAATAAACTCGACCAGCCATTACCCCTTGGATATTGCAACGTCGGACGGGTGATTGAAGTCGGGGCTGGAGTGTCGGGATTCGAACCGAATGATCGAGTGATTTCCAACGGGCGGCATGCGGAGGTCGTCAGTGTCCCAAAGAATCTCTGTGCAAAGATACCGGAATCGGTAAGCGACGAGGAGGCAGCGTTTACGGTAATTGGCGCGATCGCGTTGCAGGGCATACGTTTGATTCAACCCACGCTTGGCGAAGCCGTCGCTGTTACCGGCCTCGGGCTGATCGGACTGGTTGCGGTCCAACTGTTGAGAGCGAATGGTTGCCGTGTGCTCGGCATCGACCTTGACCCCGAGCGGTTGGCGCTGGCGCAACGGTTTGGTGCGGAGGTGGTGGATCTTTCAAAGGGGGAAGACCCAGTGTCCGCTGCGGCACGGTTTTCGCGGGGCCACGGGATCGACGCCGTAGTGATCACAGCGTCAACCAACAGTAGTGAGCCCGTGCGCCAAGCCGCGTTGATGTCCCGTAAGCGTGGGCGAATTGTACTCATTGGAGTCGTCGGGCTTGAACTCTCGCGAGCCGACTTCTATGAGAAGGAACTGACGTTCCAAGTGTCCTGTTCCTACGGTCCGGGCCGCTACGATCCGGGCTACGAGGAAAAAGGATGCGATTACCCCATCGGCTTCGTGCGTTGGACCGAGCAGCGAAATTTCGGCGCGGTATTGGATATGCTCGCCGATGGGCGTCTAGACGTAAAACCCCTCATCTCCCATCGCTTTAGCCTAGACGCCGCGGCCAAGGCCTATGAACTCGTCGGAGGGTCGGAACGCTCGCTAGGTATCGTTCTGGAATACCCAGTTGACGCGGAGTCTAGCCCAAAGGCCGGCGGACACACGGTCCGGCTGTTTTCGCAACCCACTCCCGTGGGCCGGGAGGCCACGCCCGACCTTTCGGTGGCGTTTGTGGGTTCTGGGAACTACGCGACCTCCGTACTTATCCCGGCCTTCAGACAAGCGGGCGTCCGCTTGTACAGCATTGCCTCCAAAACCGGCGTGAGCGGAGTGCATGCCGGAAGGAAGTATGGCTTCGAAGAGACCACGACCGACACTGAAAGCCTGATCGCTAACGACGAGGTAAACGTTATCGTAATCACCACGCGGCATGATTCGCATGCCCGCTTTGTGTTGCAGGCCATTCGCGCCGGCAAACACGTGTTCGTTGAAAAGCCGCTTTGCCTGTCATTGGATGAGTTGTCTGAAATCAGGTCGGTAACGTCGGAACGGGCAGAGCGTCTCCTGATGGTCGGGTTCAACCGCCGTTTCGCACCTCAAATCGTAAGGATCAAGCAGCTATTGGATACGGTGCATAGTCCCAAAAGTTTCGTCCTGACGGTCAACGCAGGGTTCATTCCCGCAGAGCACTGGACCCAGGATCCGGATATTGGAGGGGGACGTATCGTCGGCGAAGTCTGCCATTTCATTGACCTCCTGCGTTTTCTGGCGGGTAACCCCATAAAGGGGTACTCCAAAGCAACGATGGGCGACCCGGTGGGGGATACGGTCAGTCTGCAATTGTCGTTCACTGACGGATCGATCGGCACCATCAACTATTTCGCGAACGGGAATAAATCTTTTCCCAAGGAACGGCTGGAGGTGTTTACCGATGGCCGAATACTGCAACTCGACAATTTTCGCAGACTCGCTGGATTTGGCTGGCCGGGATTTACCAAGATGAATCTTTGGCGGCAGGATAAAGGGCAAATAGCGTGCGTTGCGGCTTTCGTAGACGCGGTGCGTCTCGGTTACGGGCCGCCCATCCCGTTCGATGAGTTGGACGAGGTGAGCCGGATCAGCATCGCCGCCGCAAAATGTCCGCCATCTGGTGGCCAGATCGCGGTATCAGTGGAGAGCAGTCGTTGAGGATAGTCCGCCCAGTGGTTAAGGGTCGTCTCGGCATGGGGCCATGACATCACGATTTTGGAGATACTACCATACCCTGCGGTATCTCCGCCCCGGCCAGCTCTTTTGGCGGATATGGTTTCGCGTCTATGTGCCCGTTCCTGACCGAAATTCAGCTCCAACGTTACGCAAGCGGCGAGGCAGGTGGCAGCCCGTTGTGGCCCGCCAGCCCACGATGACGGGGGCAAACGCATTTGTTTTTCTGAATCGTGCAGGCAATCTCCATGGTCCCGCTGATTGGAATGCCTCCGAGCCTGAAAAGCTCTGGATCTACAACCTCCACTATTTTGATGACCTGAATGCCGCGGAAGCAGCCCAACGGCGTGAATGGCACCGCGATCTATTGCAGCGTTGGGTGCGCGAAAATCCACCGGCCCACGGCAATGGGTGGGAACCGTATCCAACGTCATTACGCATCGTTAACTGGATCAAGTGGGCACTTGCCGGGAACGCCCTCGAGCCGGGAGTCGCTGCGAGCCTCGCCGTACAGGCACGGTGGCTCGCCGTGCGGCTGGAGCGCCACCTGCTCGGAAACCACCTATTGGCTAATGCCAAGGCGCTGGTGTTTGCCGGTATGTATTTCGAGGGCAAGGAGGCGGATCGCTGGCTTAGCAAGGGCCTCGCATTACTGGACCGCGAACTTGGAGAGCAAATTCTAAGTGATGGAGGGCACTTCGAACGCAGCCCGATGTACCACGCGATCATTCTTGAGGACCTACTGGACCTGATCAACCTCGCAGGATCTGCCCAGAATGGCCTAACGCAGCATCGGGTGCCGGGATGGAGAAGGACTGCCGCTCGGATGCTGGAGTGGCTGCGTCTCATGTGCCACCCGGACGGAAAGATCGCGTTCTTCAACGACGCCGCATTCGGGATAGCACCGGAATACGATGCATTGTATGCGTATGCCCAACGACTAGGAGTAAATCCCGAGCTGTCGGAGAACATCGCGGCCGTTCGGTTGCCGGGTGGCGGCAGGCTAACCGATCTGGCCTCATCGGGTTACGTACGCGTTGAGTTATCCGGAAGCGTCGCAATTCTGGACTTGGCTAAGGTCGGGCCGGATTACCTACCTGGACATGCCCATGCGGACACGCTCTCCTTTGAGCTGTCCTATACAAACCAAAGAATTATCGTGAACTCCGGTTGTTCCACGTATGCATTGGGCCCTGAGCGGTTGCGCCAGCGGGGTACACCGGCCCACAACACCGTTGCGATCGATGGGCGGGATTCCTCTGAGGTGTGGGGGGCGTTCAGAGTTGCTCGTCGGGCCCGCCCATTCGGAAGGGATACCCGCGTGACCGAGGATGGCGCGGAAATCTGCTGTGCCCACGATGGTTACCGGCGCCTACCTGGGAAGCCCGTGCATCGACGTTTATGGCGTTTTGGTCCGAGAGGGGTCACGATTCGCGACGAGATCGACGGGCTTAGCGCCAATGCCGTGGCGCATTACCATTTCCATCCAAGCGTAGCCATCAACCTGAAAGGAAAGGCAGCGGTGGTTCAGCAGCGAGATGCCGTGATCGCCCGAGTCGACGTGAAACAGGGCTCGCCCGAGCTTGTTGAAAGTAGCTACCATCCGGAATTTGGCGTGGACATACCAAGCCGGTGCCTACAAGTTGGGCTTCAAAATCAGACAAGCGAAATACACATCCTGTGGGCGTTGGATGCACATCCTGTTTCTGACCGATAACTTCCCCCCGGAAGTCAATGCGCCCGCGTCGCGAACTTTCGAGCACTGCCGTGCGTGGGTGGCGGCCGGGCATCAGGTGACGGTCATCACCTGCGCGCCCAATTTCCCGAAGGGAAAGCTCTTCGACGGGTACCGGAACAAGCTATGGCAGACGGAAGAGCGTGACGGCATACGCGTGATCCGTGTATGGACCTATATCGTGTCGAACGAAGGTCTCGCAAAACGGATCCTGGATTACCTAAGCTTCATGTTTTCTGCAATCCTCGCAAGCCCGTTCGTCCGTAAAGTCGATGTAGTCGTTGGAACATCACCACAATTTTTCACCGCATGTGCCGCCTACGTCGTGAGCCGGTACAAACGGATCCCGTATGTCTTTGAGTTGCGCGATCTTTGGCCGGAGTCCATCAAAGCCGTGGGGGCAATGAGTGATTCCATGCTGCTCCGCCTCTTGGAGAAATTGGAAGTCTTGCTATACCGAAAAGCGGCGGCCGTGGTCTCTGTTACCCATTCGTTCCGGCGGAATTTGATCGGCCGTGGCATAGCTTCGGACAAGATCCACGTCATCATAAATGGGGTGGACCTCCGCGTATTCAAGCCTCGGAAACCGGACGCGGAGCTAAAACGCGCGTTGGGCCTAGAGGGGAAGTTTGTTGCAGGATACATCGGAACCCATGGGATGGCCCATGCCCTGGAGACCGTTCTCGATGCAGCCGCCAAGCTTCGGCAGCGACCGGAGGGCGACGTCTATCGCATCGTGCTTCTCGGCGACGGCGCCAGCAAGGTCGCGCTTATGCGTAGGGCGGCCGATATGGGCCTGGACAACGTCGTCTTCGTCGACTCGGTCCCCAAGGCGGAGGTAACCCGATACTGGTCCATCCTGGATTTGGCAATCATACATTTGAAGAAAACTCCACTGTTTTCGAGTGTGATCCCTTCCAAACTATTTGAAAGCATGGGGATGGGTATACCCGTTCTGCACGGAGTGGCTGGGGAGTCAGCGGCATTGGTGGAACGGGAAGGGGTCGGAATCGCGTTTGAGCCGGAGGACAGTACCGCTTTGGCGAAGGAAGTCGCACGACTACGTACGGATACCTCGCTATATGAGAAGCTGAAGGCCAACTGTATCAGGGCGGCGCCGAGATACGATAGAACCAAGCTGGCGGCGACCATGCTCGACGTGCTGGTGGAAGTTTCCGTGAGCGCAAGCAAGGCCATGCGGACTAGGTAACGGACCAGCCGACTTCGCAGTCGCCAGTTCGCAGGCCGACCCCCTTTGAAAAGATCGCCTTGGTGAGAGGTAATCGCCCTTCTCACATAGCCATGACCTTCGTATCTGCTGAAAGCCGCGCTTCCGGCGGACTGATACTATTCATGCCGGACGTTGTGGGCGATATAGGTTCGGCTGGATGCCGTCCGCCTTGGACCTATCGTTTTTCGAGCGCAAACGTGACGTCGTGGACCACGCCGATTCGTCGAGCACACCTACCTCGCTCAGCCCGCAGGAAAGAGCTGTCATTACAGCGCGCAGAACTTCATTGGCGACAGAAGTGCTGCAATCGGCGATGAACCGATTTGTGGTTCGAATGGCACGGCAGCGGCACGTGTCACCGAGCACCCGTATCGAGAATGCGGACAACGGACTCGAGAATCTTGGGACGGGTCGTCAACGTGCGGCTCGCGGGATCGGGGCGAAGGCGTTCCTCCGGAATGTGGTCCCCGATGCGGCTATACTGTCCATCGCTTAGTCGCAATTGTATGATTTCCCGGGTGCAAAGTGACCTTGGGATAGGTTCCAAACGCTGGTTTTTGGGGGCGACTAGATCATGGCGATACGGATCAATGTTGGTTGCGGGCAAAGTCCGACTCCCGGCTGGATGAATCTTGACAATTCCCCAAGCCTTAGACTTTCGAAGATTCCCGCGCTGCCGCAGCTTCTGCACGCTTTAGGAATAATTGGTGCCGCACAGTATGAGTTCATTTGTTTCGCGAGAAAACATAAAATAGATCATGCGGATGCCACTAGGCGTATCCCGGTAGGAGATGGGGCCGTCGATGTCCTCTACAGCTCCCATATGTTGGAGCACCTCGACCGGCGCGATGCAGAAAACTTCCTCCGAGAGGTGTTCCGCGTACTGCGGCCGGGCGGAATCTTCAGGGTGGTCGTGCCCGATATCAGGATCCATGTTGAACGGTATAAAGAATCGGGCGACGCTGACGCGTTCATAGAGTCCACCCTTCTCTGCGTGCCGCGACCCAGATCGGTGGCACAGCGCCTGCAGCGCATGCTCGTCGGCGCACGGAATCACCAATGGATGTACGATGGCAGGTCCCTGTCCCGCCTATTGCTGAAGATCGGGTTCGTGGAAGTCCAGGCAATGCCGGCCGGGCAAACGCGAATCCGGGCTCACGAGCCACTTAACCTTAGCGAGAGGAGTTCGGAAAGTGTCTATGTTGAGGCGGAAAAGCCGGGTGATTCGCCCCCGACCTGTTAGAAGCTACCTCCAACCTACTCCGTGACGTGGAAATGTGGTACGGCTGCAGCCATGCCGTGTCTACGCGTGACCAGGGTGACGGTAGAAAGCGGCGAGATCAGTCCGCAAACACTATGCCCGGTAAAGCGGGCTATCTGCGCGTCGATCCCGGATCATTCGCTGCCGGCATCCGCTGCTGGAGGTCCTACCGTCCTGCTACGGCGAGCCTTCGGCATAGCAGCATGGAGCAGCAGCAGGAACACAGCAACACGAGCCCACATGGTATAGATCAGCGCAATGCCGCCTTCAAATTTCAAGACGAGAAGAAGAATCGTCACCATGAGGAACAGAAACTTCGGTAGCGTTGGATTCCGGTCCAAGCGAAATTTGGTTGCGGCCCAAGCAAGAAATGCGCCAATAATGGTCATGCCGAAAAGTACGCCCGGCCACCCGAAATTCCAGTAAAGATCACCAAGGTTGGTGACGGCGATGAACGTGTTGGCCGTAGTAATCGAGAAGGTGCGGTTGAACAATTGTCCGGTTACATTGTTGGGCTTGTCCGGTGCCACCCAGCGCGGGACGAAAATATAGAAGAGTGGCGCCAGTGTGGAACCGTCCTGGAATCGAGTTCCATCTCTTCCGGTGCGGGCGACAACCAGATCGATCACCCACCGCTGTGATATTCTCGAGATAAAATACTCCAGTCCGTCCGAGACCCGTTCGCCCAGCGGGACATGTTTCTGCAGTAGGCTGGCTTTTCCGCTCGCGATCCGCGAAAAGGCGGCGGAGCGGCTTTCGGCATGGAGGGCGAGCGAAGCCCGGTAGTTTCCGAATACGTTGAACAGGACGGCAGCGCCTATGACAAAAACGGACAATGCGACTACGGGAATCCGTTCCCGCAGAAGCGTGAAGCTGAGCAGGAACAGTATCGGCACTTCCAGCGCGATATGCTTGGCACCGCCACCGAAAAAACCAAGTGCGATATCCAACACCATGATCGCGAGCAAGGCAGCCAGGATCTTCCCGCTGCGTGTACGGCGATCCAGGAAAAGATAGATCAACATCAGCGCTCCAACCGGCTGCAGCGCCCGGGCCAAGGTCAGGTAGCCACCGATCATGGAGCTGATATGCGCCCCGGAGTTGGGATCGGTACCTCCGAACTGTGCGAAAGCGGTTGTGCTCCAGCCGGTCGCCCAAAAGAAAATGCCGAGTGCCGCCGTGGCGCCTGGCGCCCACTGCCGGGCCGACCAACCGGAGGCCCGGTAGAGCGGGAGCGCGGTTGTCACGCTATAGCCGAACAGGAAAGAGACCGCGCCGAGCACGATAGCGGTGGCACCGCCCCACGTCGGCGGAATCCCAGGCGGCGATGTGTAAAGCGACGGCGAGAACAGGTTCACCAAATCCCCGAGGCCGAAGGTTGCGAAGTAGTAGGCCATGAAAACGATCAACAGTGAGGCCCGCCCGCGGTAGCTGGTCGCGAACAGCAGAGGGGAGGTGCAAATGAGCGAGAGCAAGGCAACATAGCCGGCAGTCTCGAAACTGGCCTGCGGGTTGCTGAGCACCGCGACGCCGATGCAACTCCAAATGACCCCGTTTACGGCCAGGAAGATGCGGTCCTTGCGCTTCAAGCGGAGCCGCCGGCGGACCGGCCGGACACCTTTTTGCGCTAAATGGTCGGCGGATGTCGCCATGAGACCTCGCCTTGCATCGGGGCGCCCGCCCCGCCCGCACAGTGTCGTCACGTTGACGAACGTGATTTTTAATTATTGCATAGGCTTTTTGGTGTGCCTAGCGGCTTGTCGCTGCCGAGGCTGCCGGACGATGTGAACAACCTCGGAATTTGGGCGTTCGGGGCGCGCTTGACTGCGCTCTTCAGGGGGGGTTATCCGGCGAGGATCCCAACCGACGGGACTGTGTTCGTGTGCCCCACGCTCGGCGATTACGGACGCGGCCGCCGGAGAAATCTTTCGTAAACTTTTGGATTACTGGGGCTGATCGAGAATGCGCATCGCATATATTGGCACGGCGTCCGGCACCTCCTTGCACCGCGCCCGGGCGCTCGGGCGTCTCGGGCATGAGGTCACCATTGTCGACCCTTGGGCCTGGGTGTCGAGGCCGCAATGGATGGCTCGCGTGCTCTTCCATTCAGGGTACCCGGGGGTGGGCCTGTTCATCGACGACCGCGTCTTCACTAAAGTATCTTCTGTCGCACCCGACTTGATTTGGGTAAATCAGGGTGAATTTCTCGGCCCCCGCGTCATTCGTCGCTTGAGAACATTAGGGGCGCCATTGGTGAACTACGCCAACGACAATCCCTTCAGCACCGAAAACTGGAGGCGTTTCTCGCACTATCGCGCAGCCCTTCCATACTACGATCTGGTGGTAGTGGTATTTTCTGATATCGTGAAACGTGCCGAGGAGGCGGGTGCCAGACGGGTCATCAGGAAATTCATTTCGGCCGATGAGGTCGCCCATCGCCCGAGGGTTCTGGGTGCCGCGCAGAAGGCGCGCTACGCTTCCGAAGTCGCCTTCGTGGGTACCTGGATGCCCGTTCAGCGCGGCCCGCTGGTGGTGGAATTGATACGTCGCGGGGTACCCGTTTCCGTCTGGGGCAACCTGTGGCACAAGGCACCGGAATGGCCCCTGATCCGACCCTGCTGGCGCGGGCCTGGAGTGTACGACGACGATGGATATGCGGCAATCATACAGTCGGCAAAGATCTGCTTGGGGCTGGTCAACAAGACCAGCGGGAACCTGCACACCGACCGCAGCATCCAGATCCCCGCGCTCGGAACGGTACTCTGCGCGGAGCGGACCAGCGAGCACATGATGATGTATAAGGATCGCGAAGAAGCCGTGTTCTGGGACGACGTGTCGGAATGTGCTGCCCTCTGCCGAGAATTGCTGGCTGACGAGCCGCGTCGGGTCGCGATGGCGCGCCGCGGCCATGCCCGGGCGATTGAAAACAATCTGTTTAACGAGCCGATATTGGCGGGCATATTAGATGTAGCGTTAGAGTGAACTCAAAGCCAGTAACCAGCTATGGAGTGGACTGCCGACGAGCATGCCAAAACGAGCGAACCTTGGACCGAGTAGGATGACCAGCAACGAGCCAGAACCTGTGTGGATATTAGGTCTAATGCACTCCGGAACTACAATTCTTTGGCGCGCATTTAGAAAAGATACGAGGTTCCTTTGCTTCGATGAACCGATGTCCGGGCTTGATGTGCTACCAGGCCAGAATAGCCGTTCTTCCTACGGCGAGTTTGTCCATATTTTCAAAAGGGATCCCAAGAAATTTTGGGGAACCTATGCTCCGCTGCATATCTTGGAAGAGCTTGATTCTTCGTTTAGCGAGCAGCAAAAAGTGTATATTCGGTTCCTATTGAACCAAGCGCACCGTGTGGTCATTGATGAAACGCACCTTCATTTGCATTTGGGATCATTACGGGAAATCGCACCAAAATCCCACGTTCTTCATCTCAGTCGTCGGGCAAGTGCATTCGCCACCTCCCATCTCATGCCTAGTTGGTCACGGGAAACCACGTGGCCGCGGCGCATAGTTCGGCGTCTTCGCTCTGCATACAACAAGCGAGTGTTCTGGACGCGGCACGACTTCCTTCCCGGACTGCGGCGCGACGCTGTTATTGGATGCCACCCGGATTCGAAATTCGGGCTGATGCTGTCTGGGGCGGGCTATGACGCCAAGGCCATCATGGCCGCGCCAACGGTTGTCCGTCTACTGGCTTATTGGCACTATCACTACCATTACCTCGAACGCGAAGGGCCGCGGTATTTCGGTGCACGCTTTACCAGTGTTCGCTATGAAGATTTCGCAGCTGACCCCGCTGGGACAATGCGGCGGTTGTATGACTGGATAGACTTCCCGCCGCCAGAAAAAGTGGATTACTCGGAAGTGCATCCCCCAAAGCCTCCGTTCCGCGAGGGCGATCGTCGTTGGCACGAAGCCGCCCGCATCGCCGGATTCACGGAGCAGGAAATCGAGACGCTCCTGTGAGAAGTGCCGAGTCCGGGCCCCGGGTCAGCGCTCTTTTGGGGTCGCCTGGGTCGTTGCGCCGTCGCCTGATTCACGGGGCCGGCATGGGTATCGGGCTGCAAGGTCTGGGCCTGTTGTTGGCATTCGGATCTGGCGTCCTGGCGGCCCGTTTGCTCGGCCCGGCTGGGTTGGGAGAATACGCTTATGCCCTGGCAATCGCGGCATTCGCCTCCATCCCCGCGGCACTTGGCTTCCCCACGGCGCTGGTGCGTTTCCTGGCAGTATACCGGGACGCGGGCCAGTGGGATCTCGCCCGAGGACTGATCAGGCAATCCAACCTGTTGGCCGGAGGCCTTGGAGTCGGACTCGCGGTAGCGATGGTCGCCGTCGCGACCACCGCGGGCCGAAATGGATCCTTGTTTACCTATTGGCTCGCGGCGCCCTTGATACCGCTGCTGGTGTGGACGAACCTTCGGCAAAGGGCACTGCAGGGGCTCCATCACCCGGTGGCGGCCCAGTTGCCGGAACAGGCGATCAAGTATACGGCCTTTTTGCTTCTAGGAGGGGCGTTGTGGCTGTCGGGACCCGGGCTCGCTCGGCTACCCCAGACCCTGATGGCCGTGTGGTTGACCGCGAGCGCGGTCGCGTTTCTCGCAGGTGCGTTCCTGCTGCGGCGCTTCTCCCCACCGCCGCTCCGCAACGCCGCGCCCCGGTACAACAGCCGGCAGTGGCGCGAGACCGCGCTGCCGATGTTGGTGGCCGACAGCGTGGGTATCATCTACAGCACAGTGGACATCATCATGCTCGGGGCATTCCGCCCCTTGGCAGAAGTCGGCCTGTATCAGGTAGCGGTCCGCACGGCGGGCCTGCTCCTGGTATTCCTCACGGCGTCCAATTGGGTACTGGCCCCGTGGTTTGCCCAAGTACACGCGGAAGCCGACCGCTCGCGTCTGCAGCACATGGTTACCCGAACCACGCGCATGGTATTTTGGCCCTCGCTCGCGGTTTTCGCCTTGTTCGTCGTGGCGGGGCGTGAGTTGCTGACTCTGTTCTTCGGTGGCACCTACGTGCGATCCTGGGAGGTGCTACTGATCCTGGCGGGCGCGCGTCTTTTCGATGTCGGCTCGGGACCGGTGGTCACCCTGCTGGCGATGACCGGCGGCCAAAGGGCAGTCGCTTGGACCATCGCGGGCACGGCGCTCGGTAACGCACTCGGATGCTGGCTGCTGATCCCGCGCTTTGGAATGTATGGCGCGGCTGTCAGTACCGCGCTGGCTATAGCAGTGGCCAACGGGGGGCTCGCCGTTGTAGCGTGGCGCCGGATCGGGATCCGTACCACCGTCCTGGGCTGATACCCCCGCGGTTCGAGCGCGATCGGCTATCCGAGTTACTGCAGGAGCCCCGTAGGCCATTTCCTTCGCCAGCCCTACCCTACTTCCCTGTTGAATATCAATGTCCCGCAGGTATCACGGAAACCGCGGAATGCTTGCCATAGCGATGCCTAACGTGCGTCCCGGTAGGCGTCCAGGCATCGACGCCACTCAGCGATCGTCCTGCTATAGGACCATTCGCCTGCTTTACGCATAGCTGCCATGCCCATGGATACATCGTGACGGCGCTCCGCATACGCGGCTAGGAGTTTTGCCAATTGGTCGGAGTCACCTAATGGGAACACGTCCCCGTTGATGCCCGGTTGAAGAAAATCCGCAGCTGCGCCGACCATGTCGGAAACTACGACCGGCAGTCCGCAGGCCATCGCTTCTTGCACCGATACACCGTATGGCTCCGAGTGTGCGGGATGTACGAACAAATCCGAAATTGCGTAATAGAGCGGCAACTCAGAATACTTGGCATAACCTGGCGCAACGAGACGTTCCGGTGCCTCTGCCAAACGGGCCAAAACATCAGCCTTCAGCGGCCCGTCGCCCACCAGCAACAATTTCAGGTTTGGAATCGTGGCAGCAGCCTTCAGAACAGCGTCTACCAATGTCAATGGATCCTCGCGCTCCGCCCATTTCATAACGCCTAGGACGATATAGTCATCGACAGCCAGGCCAAATTTCTCGCGGAGTTCAGAATACCTCCCACGGTGTTGAGCGGCACGCTGCGCGAACCACTCCACATCCACCGCATAGGGAAAATAAAATACTGGACGCCGCGACAGTGACAACGCTTCGACATAGGCTCGTGCCAGCGTCCCCACCGGATGCCAAACATGGTACACGCCCAGCCAGCCCGACATCACCCAGCGTTTCACCCAGCCTTTGAATCCGGAAAGATCGGTATGCACTAAAGTGTTATCGCTGCGTACCCCGATCCGCACGCCGCTAAGACGCAGCAAGACCGCGAGTAGCGCATGCGACCTGGGGTACCAGCCGCAGATCACCACATGATCCGGCTGCAAAGCAACGATCTTCCTTCGCAGCGATAAAGCCGATTTTTCGAACTGTGTTGAATAGTGCAAGCCCCTCAGGTGATCCCATTGGGGCATAATCGCCGTTTCCTCATCAACTGCGCCGGAATCTGAAGGATCGACTTCAGTATAAAAGACTGTCAGTTCGAATACCCGGCTTTGATGCACCTGAGCATACAAGGGCACATCGAACTGCGTAGGGCGGTTCTGTACAATTACGATTCGACTAGGCATCTCGATCGCATTACCGGCGGAACGTCAATTTCCCTTCCCCCCAAGCACCAGCGGCTCCAAAATTAAGACCGGAACTCAACAAGCACACTGCTACGCGACGCTCAACCCAAGCGCGAAACTTAGGGGCGCAAGACCTTTTCGACAGCAGGCCTCGAGGCGAGTGGCGCCGCGCCGGATCATACAGGGCGATCAAACTTGAGTCGGGCCAGGCAAAGGATAACTGCCCTATTTGGGGAAATCCAGGGGTTTTAGATCAGCTGTTTTCTATGTGCTCGCGACTTGCGTCGAAGCGCGAAACGGGGCGGTGCTGTGGCCGTGCATGCCCCACGAGACGGTGGATTGGCATGATGCCCGCAACGTGGATTCCTCCGAATCCATCTCAAAATCACTTTGTGGCTTGGAAATCGTATAATTGGGCCATGCTCCGGTTAACCGAAGAACAATGGGATCGCATCCGGGAACACTTTCCGGAGGAGCACATTCCCGCCGATCGAGCCGGTGGCGAACCGATTCCCGCCCGACAAGTTCTTGAAGTCGAGGCCTGGCTCCTCGATACGGGCGCCCAGTGGAAATGCTGCCGCAGAGCTATCCGACTGACAACATGGTTCGCCGCTGGCTCTGGCAGTGATGTCGCAACGGAGCGTTGTGCACCATAATGCCTGATCTTGCCAACACGCGGCACGACGGGGGAGCGCTCGACGAATCGGGATGCCTTGTCGACGCCACGCTTGCGTGGCCAAGGGTAGTGGTGACCAGGCTAGTCCGACCCTACGCCGCAAGGGCATCAAAAAGATGGCAGCTGGCGATCGCCATGGTCTCCGCCCGCCGTCAGCACCCACGCGGCGAACCATCATGAAGTGACGCTGGTACAGCGAAGCTTTAACTTCTACAGGAGCGAAGCTAAGCCGGAGAACCTAATCGGCGATCCGGCCTCTGACAGCGACAAGCTGAACGGAGCGTTGCGAGAGAAAGGGATCGAGATAAATTCGCCTCAGAGAAAGAATCGAAAAAGCCTTAAGACGCAGGATGGCCGTCGCCTGCGCCGGTACGAACGCCGCTGGTCGCTCAAGGGCTTCTTCACCTGGATGCAGTGGCAACGCCGCCTCCTGGTTCGCTCGGAATACTATGCCGAAAAGTTTCTAGGCTTCGTGCAGCTGGCGACCATCGGAACCCCCCGCAAGAAACTTTTATATAGGCTTTGGGCGTGTAGGAAAGCACGACAATAGGAGGCCTAAATGCGTCTTGTTGCAAATCCACCTCTTACCATGGTTGTGTTTTCGCGTGGGTTCTGCGTTGCGGAAGGGTCCGGCCCGCAGGGCCTAGAGAAGAGCGCTCGGTGGTGGACTATATGTGCGGGATAGTAGGTTTTTTGTCTCTAGGTGGCCGCGCCGTTGACGGAAAAAGTGTCATCCAACGAATGAGTGCCAAGCTTAGCCACCGGGGACCGGATGACAGCGGGGTATTTATCGAGCAAGCCGTGGCCCTTGGGCACCGACGTTTGTCGGTTCTGGATCTGTCACCGTCCGGGCGCCAGCCGATGGTTTCCCCAGACGGGAGATTTGTTCTCGTATATAACGGGGAGATCTACAACTATCGCGAGATTCGCCGGCGGCTCGATTACCCGTTCCGATCCCATACCGACAGCGAAGTTCTTCTCGCGGCTTGGCAGCGGTGGGGACCGAAGTGCTTGGCCGAACTGGTTGGAATGTACGCATTCGCGGTGTGGGACCGTCGTGAGAGCTGCCTACATTTGGTGCGAGATCGGCTCGGCATAAAGCCCCTCTACTACTACAAGGGCGGAGACTTTTTACTGCTCGCGTCTGAAATCCGCTCTATTCTGGCTAGTGGATTGGTTCCGCCACGACTTGACCACGACGGGCTCGTCGACTATCTGCGTTACCAATGTGTGCACCAGCCGGAAACCATCGTCGATGGGGTGCGCATGCTCGAGCCAGCCACCCACGCCGTCATATGCGGGCGCGACCTAACAGCGGAACGTTATTGGTCGCCCATTCCGACAATACGCCAACAGCCGCTCCCGGCTGCGACGGCGCGGGAAAGAATCCGTGCCGCGCTGTTGGGGGCAGTGGAGCGACGCTTGGTTTCCGACGTTCCCTTTGGTGCCTTTCTGTCCGGGGGGATCGACTCCAGCGCCATCGTTGCACTCATGAAACAGCTCCGCGACCAAGTGAGCACCTTCTCGGTATCATTTTCCGAGGATGAGTATAGCGAGGCCCGTTACGCGCGCATTATCGCGAAAAAGTTCGGGACCGATCACCATGAAATTAGACTAACGCCGGAAGATTTCCTGACTCTACTACCGGAAGCTCTTGACAAAATGGATCACCCCAGCGGGGACGGACCGAATACCTATGTGGTATCCAGAGCAACGAAGCACGCTGGCATTACGATGGCACTCTCTGGACTGGGCGGGGATGAAGTGTTTGCGGGGTATCCGGTGTTTCGGCAGTGCCATCGCCTATCTAGGATTAAGGGGCTTAATGCAGTTCCTCGTTGGATGCGCAGCGCTGCGGGGAGAGCGGCGGAAGTATTCAGGCCGGGCATCGCTACCGCTAAGGTCAGCGGCATTCTCGCCGAGGAACGTATCTCGCTTGCCACCGCGTATCCGTTTTATCGGCAGGTGTTCCTGGATCGCCAGATTCGGGGAGTGTTGCGTGACAACGACTTGCCAACTAACCGGGTCGCTGCGCTTGCGCGAGCCTACTTGGATCAACCGGGTTTTGGGGCGCTGCCCCTCCTCAGTCAGGTGTCGATCCTGGAGATGTCGAGCTATATGCAGAACGTGCTGCTTCGTGATACCGACCAGATGAGCATGGCGCATGCGTTGGAGGTGCGAGTTCCATTCCTGGACCACGAACTGGTCGAATTGGTACTCGCGATTCCGGACGATGTCAAAAATTGCGCAACACCCAAACGCCTTTTGGTGGAATCACTTGGCCGCTTGATCCCGGACGAGATCGCGAACCGTCCAAAGATGGGATTTACCCTGCCATACGAGCGATGGATGAGGTGCGAGTTACGCGAGTTTTGCGAATCGCGTTTGCATCGCATCGCTGAACGGCCGGTGTTTAGGAGGGAGGTGGTCCTGCAATATTGGGCCGATTTCATGGCCGGGAGACCCACCATCTCGTGGTCGCGACTTTGGATGCTGGTTGCGCTTGAACATTGGCTCCAACGCAATCAGGTGGACTGATTCGCGTGCCGGCGGAATGGCCTGCGGCGCACCGGCCAGTAGTCTTGGGCTGCATCGCAGGACGAGGTGACGTCCCCGCGCGCAAGGAAATGTGTTTCGGTGGAACATGGGTTGGGGGCGGCGCCCAACGGAGGCCCGGCGTGGGCGCGATCACGCGGCCCATCGGGGAATTACGTGTTGCGATCACGAGCCCGCCGTGGCGTCGTATCCCCTCGGGCCGATGAGGCAGAGTGAGCAGGGTTGTTGAGTAGTTCGGGCCGTTGGCATTAAAAGAGAACTGGGTGTTTGGAGTTCAGGCGGGTGTATAGCCATAATTCAGTAGCAAGTCTCGCGTGCCCATGTCCTGAAACGACTTCAGCGCGCTTTCGCATAATATCGCATCGCGGCTGTGCCACCGGTTAGGCACCACGGCATGCCGTTGGAAAAACTTCCCACCGATGGAGTTCCCTAGCAGTACTGTGCGTGCCGTGGGGCCGTCGATCTTCGGGTCATTGTGCCAAAACATGTTGCTCGCGAAGAGCAGGTCCAAGTTGCTTCCATTGCGGACGGTAACGATGTGGGGGCGGTTTCCGTAGACCACCCCGAACATTGCGCCAAACTCCGCGACGAGGCCGCGATATCCCCGTATTTCCATAAACACGGGGGCGGTGCTTTCAGCCTGAGTGTGGTCGAGGACCACATGGCCCGAACCTCCCGCCCCTCCCTCGATAAGGGAGAGGTGCCGCGACTGCTCATTGTACCAGTCTGTCATGACTAGACTCTGATTGTCACGCACTTTGAGCGGGAATGGCTCGAAAGCTGAAACCCGGCTCAGCACTCCGAGAAAGCCGCTCTGTGGGCTAGTTCCTTCTACAGTCGTCTGGACGGAGCCGAGAAACCCGAACAGAATCGTTGCCCGAGCGCTGTTTCTGATCACCACGCGCCCGTCCATGTGCCCGGCGGTTACTGCGGCCCCCGCGGCCAAAGCGTCGAATACGATAAGGGTGTTTTGTTTCTCGGACAAGTGATATCCGTATACGTTGTGATAGTCGGCTCGGGATGCCGCCCTGGCGGTGTGCAGAATGCTCGTGGTGCCGCTTGGTCCACCGACTGCGAGCCGTAGAATCTTTAGTCCGTTCGGAGAATCGATTAGAAGAGTCGTCTTTTCCCTAGGCGCGGTCAGAACGAGACGGGAATGCCATCCGGTACCCTCAATCGAGTACGCGGCGCCGGGATGCACCTGAATCGTTTTGGATATCCGATATGTTCCCGATGGGAAATACACCGCTGTCCCGGGGCCAGCTTTGTGCGCGGTGTCCAATGCTCGCTGAAGCGCGAGTGTGTCGTTGGTGGAGCCGTCCCCTCGGGCGCCGAAATCGCGCTTGACATCGAGGACCCGGGTGGCAGTGGGCAGCGATGAACGGACGAAGTGCTGCCCCAGAGATACCAATGGTGGGCGTCGCCCGCCTTGCGGTATCCAGTTCACAATACCGTTGGGGCCGCGGTCGATAACTCCCTTGGTGTTCGCGCTAGTGACGTTCGACAGGATCGCGATCTGATTCATATATCGTGGATTGTCTAGACGTATCGGGGGCTCAGGTCCGGGCGGTGTGGTGAACGCGGTGTCGAAAACCAGGATCGGGCCCCGGAGTCCCGCGACGATCGCGCCCCGGCGATCTTTCCATCCATCTATACGACAGTCTTCGACGCGCACCAAGCCGTTGGCAAGTGGTCCGCGCACGGTCCGGATGAAGGTGTTGGAACCCACGGAAACCGACCTTCGGACGGAGTGGCTGTGTGTCGACAACAGGACATCGCAATCGCTGCTAAATTCGAAGCGCGTGTTGCGGACCACTACATTGCCCTTCTCGCAGCGTATCGCGCAATGGTTCTTAGAGAATTCGCAGCCGTCGAAGATATTGTTATAGTCGTTCCAGGAAAGGAAGGACGCCCCGTTCCGATTGTTCCGGAAAACGACATTGGAGAACAGCATTTCCGCGGACGCCACTTTCTGGTCATGACCTACGCGGATGCCGGCGTCGCGAAAATTGCGGAACTCCATGTATTCGTGCAGCACGCGGGTTTCGTATAAAGTTTTTGAGTCGTGATCTATGCCTACCGCGGCCTTGCCGGCCCCGTCCCACACGACCCCAAGATACGACTGGTAGGTGGCGCCGTCACTCCAGAACATGCGTCCAGCGCGTGGTCCGCTCCATACCAGTATGGTGTCGCGACCGTGGCCCACAAGCAGGCCACCACTGCGGCGCCGTAGCACCAGCGTTCGGGTGAGCCGATAGATCCCGGGTGGGAGGTAGACGACTTTGGGGTCTCCCGGGTGTGGGCCGATGCGGTCGAGGGCCATTTGTAGCGCCCGCGTATCGTCGCTGCTGCCATCGCCGGAGGCAGGCGGATCGATATCTGTTCGAACGTTGATCCAGTCGGAGCGGGGAACCCAGGAGATTGACGGGATGTCGGGGGCGGTGGGGGCGGCGGCCGGTTTGCCGTTGAGCCGCGGATTCGTCGGCGGCGCCGGAGACGCGAGTGCGCGACGGCTGGTACGTAATGCGACGTAGGTCAACGCGGAGGAGGCTGCGAGCGCGCGCCCCAGCTTTGCTGCATCCAGCAGGAGGCGCCTGCGAACCGCGTCCGGTAGACTGTGCTTCATCCGTGGTCCTCCATCCCTGCAGGTGCTGCCCAATCCCGCGCGCGGCTACGGGTGCCGGTGCTTCGCTCCAGTATGTAGGGAAACTACGCGCAAAACCATGGGGTCTGCGGCCAGTGGTAGGGGTCCTCATGGCAGCTCTGTGCCGAGCAGGTCTGTGCCGGCGGTTGGGCTGGGCGGTGGCAAAAGGGCCCGCCTGCGAATAGGATAGATCGCGTCGGTCCTCCGCGCGGCCAGTGCGTTGAGTGCAGGCGGCAGGCGGCCGCAGGGGCGGGGCATGACCCTCATGGCCGATGAGTTCCGGAGAGACCGGCGCGGCGCCCCTCGCTGGGGGCCGGCGGATGCGAAAACGGGCGTTGACCTGGAGGAGGTGCGGGAGTGGTTGCGACGACGCATCGGGGCGAGGGTGTGTGGCGCACGTCACCCGCGGCATGGCTGCTTTTCGGCGCCGTGGTGGCGCTGCTCCTTTGGGTGTTCCGCGGCAGCGTGGTCTTTCTGCTCCAGAGCTGGGAGCAGCCCGAGTACGGCTACGCCTACGTTATTCCGTTCATCACGGCGTTCCTGATCTGGCAGCGGCGCGACCGCCTTGAGTCGATTCCCTTCGAGGGGTCGGGAGCAGGGGTGGCACTGGCGGTGCTCGGGCTGCTGGTCGCCTTCGGTGGCCGCCTGGGGGCCGTGCACACAGCGATTCAGTACGGCGTGTTCATCGCCCTGTTGGGCCTGTTCTGGGCGTACTACGGGACGCGCGCGTTCCGGGTGGTACTCGTACCCCTTCTGCTCCTGGGGTTTACCATCCCGCTGCCCGGGTTTTTTTACCAGTCCCTCTCGAACCATTTGCAGTTGATCTCCTCGCGCCTCGGTGTCGATCTGATCCGGTTGTTCAACGTCCCGGTCTACCTGGAAGGCAACGTGATCGATCTGGGCGTGTACAAGCTTCAGGTCGTGGAAGCATGCAGCGGGCTCCGCTACCTCTTCCCGCTCGCGACGCTGGCGTTCGTGGCGGCCTATCTCTTTAAGGCGTCGTTTTGGAAACGGGCGTTGGTGTTCGTTTCGGCGCTGCCGATCACCGTGTTCATGAACAGTTTCCGCATCGGGGTCATCGGGGCGCTGGTCGGGTACTGGGGGATCAGCCAGGCCGAGGGCTTTCTGCATTGGTTCGAGGGTTGGGTGATCTTCATGGCCTGCATCCTCCTGCTCGTGGGGGAGATGTGGGCGCTCGCCCGGATCGGGCGCGATCGGGCGCCGCTACGGGAGGTCTTCTCGCTCGATCTGCCGGCGCCGGCGTGCGAGCGGGCGAGGGCGACCGTGCGTCGCATCCCGGGTGCCTTCTGGGTGGCCTGCGTCTTGGTCGCGGCGACGGCGGCGGTATCGGCGGCGTTGCCCAACGTCAAGGACGTCATCCCGAAGCGCGTGAGCTTCGCCGAGTTCCCGCTGCGCCTGGGTCCGTGGTCGGGGGTCCCGGACGCGCTCGGGCAGATGTATCTGCGCTCGCTCAATGTCGACGACTACATCATGGCCGACTACCATGAGCAGGGGAGTGACGCGCCGGTCAACCTGTATATCGGGTACTACGATGTGCAGCGCGCGAACAAGGTCCCGCACTCGCCGAAGGCCTGTCTGCCCGGCGGCGGCTGGCTGATGACGAGCATTCGCGTCTACCGGGTCCCGGGGGTGTCAATCAGCGGGGTGCTGCTGAAGGTGCAGCGGGTAGTGATCTCGCGAGAGGGGTACACACAGCTCGTCTATTACTGGTTCCAGGAGCGCGGCCGGGTTATTACGAACGAGTACGCCGCCAAGTGGTATCTCCTGGTGGATTCCATCACGCGGCATCGCACGGACGGTGCCCTCGTGAGGCTGATGACCATGGTCGGCCCGAACGGCGACGTGAAACGCGCGGACAAGCGCTTGACGGCGTTCGCGCGCCGTCTGGCGCCGATCCTGCCGCAATACGTGCCCGACTGAGTGCCGTGTTGCTGTTCATGACGTTCATCATCGCGCTGGCCGTGACGATGGCGCTGATCCCGCCGTTGGCCGCGCTGGGCCGCCGTTACGCGATGGTGGACCTGCCGGGGGAACGCAAGGTGCACGCGTTGCCGGTCCCCCGGGTGGGTGGGGTCGCCATGGTGCTGGGCGCGGTGATCGCGCTGGCGATCTGGGGACCGCTGCACTGGGCGCTGCGCGGTCTGCTGCCGGGCTTGGCCGTGCTGTTGTTGTTCGGGGTCTGGGACGACCTGCGCGAGCTGGGCTACCGGCTCAAGTTCGCCGGGCAGTTCGCGGCGGCCGCGATCGTCGTGGTGTTCGGTGGGGTGAAGATCGCCGTCTATCCGTTTCTGGGGCTGACGCCCCTGCCGGATGCGGTGACGATCCCCGTCACCATCGTCGTGCTCGTCGCGGTGACCAATGCGGTCAACCTCTCGGACGGGCTGGACGGTCTTGCCGCGGGGATCTCGCTGCTCTCGCTGGCCGGAATCGCGCTGCTCGCCTACGCCTCGGGCGGGACGGACTTGGTCGTGACGTGCGCGGCGGTGGGTGGGGCGATCTTCGGATTCCTGCGCTTCAACACCTATCCGGCCAAGGTGTTCATGGGGGATACGGGGAGCCAGTTCCTCGGGTTCGCGATCGCCGTGCTGGCGATTCGGTTGACCCAGCACACGAACACGGCGATCAATCCGGCCCTGCCGCTGCTGCTCGTGGGCATCCCGATCGTCGATACCGTCTACGTGATGCTGCGGCGCCTGCGTGCGGGTCGCTCGCCCTTCAGTCCCGACCGCGGCCATGTGCACCATCGCCTCCTTGCTGGCGGAATGGCGCACTATGAGGCGGTCGCGGTGATCTACCTGGCGCAGATCGCGTTCGTCTCGGCTGCGCTGCTGCTCCGTTATTACCCGGACGGTGTCGTCGTGGGTACATATCTGGCGCTGGCCACCGGTTTCGTGCTGGTGGTGTTCGCGTCAGGGCGGATGTTGCACGGCCTGCCGAAGACCCGGCTGACCGGTTGGGTGGGGGCCGTGGACCGCAGTCCGTGGTCGCGGCGGATCCCGGACCTCGTCATCACCTGCGGCATGCCCTTGTATCTGCTGGCCGGGGTGACGACGGCCGCGGCGGTGCCGCGCGACATCGAGACCAGTGCCGCGGCCGTGTTCGTCGTGCTCGCGATCCGTCTCCTTGCCGGGGAGCGGATGCGGTTTGTGCCGTTACGGCTGCTGGTCTTTCCGACGATCGCCTTTGCCGTCTACGTCATTCACGTCGGTGGGGTGTTCTCGTCGGGAACCGCGCACGGCGTGCAGCTCGGGGTCCTGACCCTGATCGGATTGGCGATGTATTTCTCGATCCGGTACACGCAGGACACGACCTTCCGCACGACACCCACCGATCTGCTGGTGATCGCGGTGGCGGTGGGCATCGGCATCCTCTACGAGGAGGGGGTGATCGACGCGGGATTGGCGCCGATGGTGGTGGAGCTGGTGTTGTTGTTCTATTGCGGGGAGATCGGTATGCGCCGCATGCGGGGGCGGTGGAATTGCCTGACGGTGGGGACGCTCGCGGTGCTGGCGGCGCTGGCATGGGGGTTGGTGTGACGCGGTTTGCGGGGGTGGGAGGCGGGCGGATCGGCGGCGTCGGCCGGGCAAGCCCGGCCCTACCCCACCCCCTCAAGCCGGCGCGGGCGCTCGTAGGGCGGGGTTTGCCCCGCCGGCGACGTTCGGTCCAAACGCCGTCGGATCGATCCACGGCGTCGGCCGGCAGGCCGGGCAAGTCGATGTAGCCCGGCTGGAGCGCAGCGGAATCCGGGGGGTGGTTTCTTCTGGCGCTGTGATTCCCGGGTTCCGGCCTTCGGCCTGCATCCGGGCTACATGGATGGGGTCGGTTCATTCGGTGGGGACCGGCGTGGGGTGGAGCCTCGTCGGACTGGAGCGGTGTTTCTACCGGCAGAAGGCGGTCTTTCGGTGACGAGACGATGGGTTGGGCTATTCCGTGTCGGAGTTGTCCGACAGGGTTTTCTCGTAGTCCCGTCCTCCGTAGAAGACGCCGAGGATGGAAACCAGGTCCGCGCTCACATCGAAAGCGATTACGGTTCGTTTGCGGTAGTTGGTGATCCGCAGACCTGGCCGTACGTCGTCACGCTGAATGCCTCGATAGGGGAAATCCTGCAGACTTTCGCAGTAGTCGATGATGGCCTCGGTGTAGCGGGCTGCAATGCCGGGGGATGCCGCCGCCGCGATGTAGTCGTAGAGCGCCACCAAGCTGATCTGCGGCTTCGGGCGTAAAGACGATTCCGCAACTCATCGCGTCTTGGTGTATTCATCGGTAAGCCGTGCCCGTACCTGGTCGGCTGTGATGGCGCGCGAAGGATCGGTTTTCAGTGCATCGTAGGCTGGACCGACTTGGTCGCGCAGCCAGCTTTCGATCGCGCGATCCCGCGCGAGCAGGGCACGCAGTCCCTCCCGGATGACTTCGCTTTCGCTGGCGTACTCGCCGCCTCTCACCTTGGCTTTCACTGCTTCCGCCATTTCGGTCGGGAGTGTGATGCTCAGTTGCTGTGTCCTTCGCATCGTATGCACCCAGTCTGCAATCAGTAGGATTTAACCCTACTCGCGTTACCGCCACATGGGAAGATTTCGCGGGCAGGAAGTGACCGTGGAATAGAAGAGCTAGATAGAAAAATGGATTACCGGCAGTTCGGCCGCAACACCCTGCAGAAGGCCTGGGCCCCATGGGTGGTCGGGGTCGGCGTCTGGTGTGCGGGCCTTGGCCCATCGGGGGGCGGAGATTGCGATTTCCGTGGCGGGGGATCCGCGGCTGCCGGGCCCGGCCGATGCAGCCGATGTAGCCCGGCTGGAGCGCAGCGCAATCCGGGAGGGCGGCCTTGTGGCGGCGGGGGGCGATCTCGGCCTGCGTCTTGCCACTTATATCGATATACGATATATTCCATCAATGCTGCGGAGTATAGCGGACAAGGCGACCCAGGATATCTACGACGGGGTCAACAGCCGATATGCTCGGAAACTGCCTCGTGAGTTGCATGGCAAGGCCAGACGCCTGCTCGACCAGATCAACGCGGCACCGTCATTGGGTTTCCTGCGTGTCCCACCCAGCAATCGGCTGGAAAAGCTGCGCGGCGACCTGGACGGCTACTGGAGTCTTCGTATCAATGAACAGTGGCGCCTCATCTTCCGTTGGGAAGGAAATGATGCGCTGGATGTCGAGATTACGGATTACCACAGGTGAGATGAAATGCTGCCGAAGAAACGCCCGCCGACCCACCCCGGCGAGATGCTGCTGAAAGAGTTCCTGGAACCGCTCGGCGTGGCCCAGAAGGCGTTTGCCGATCACTTGGGCTGGACCTATGCGCGACTGAACGAAATCGTCAACGGCCGTCGCAATGTCAGCGCGGATTCGGCCCTGGCTTTGGGCGAGGCGCTCAGGACGGGACCGGAGTTCTGGCTCAATCTGCAGCGCGACTGGGATCTCTGGCACGCCGCGAACTCTCACCGCAGGGTGCCGCCGCTGAGGAACGTCGGTTAGTCGGCGGAATTCGGGGACAGGGCTTCTCTCGCGCATCTCGATTCCCGGATTCCGGCCTTCGGCCTGCATCCGGGCTACATTGGATTGGGCTCGGGGCGGGTCATTGATGTAGCCCGGATGGAGCGCAGCGGAATCCGGGACGGCGCTTCTTCACGCGCCCTGATTCCCGGATTCCGGCCTTCGGCCTGCATCCCGGGTACATGGATGGGGGCGGCGGATCAATCCGTGGCGGTGGTGTGGGGCGAGGGGGCGTCGGCCGGGCAAGCCCCGCCCTACCCCACCCGCTCATGCCGACGCGGGCGCTCGTAGGGCGGGGTTTGCCCCGCCGGCGACGTTCGGTCCAAACGCCGTCGGATCGATCCACGGCGTCGGCCGGCCGTGCAAGCCCGGCCCGTGTACGGGGCGTGTGGGGTCGGTGACGGGGTGGCCGGGCCTCGGTCCGCTGGATGAATTGGATCGGGTCTAAATTCTGCCGCGCGGCCGCCTGTCCCTGCGTTCCCGACACCCGACGCGGTCGCGGTTCCGAAACCGAATTCTGTTATGATGCCCAAGCGTTTGGAGGGGATCGCTGTCGTGCGGGAGCGACGGTGGGGCGGTGTTTTCGTCGCGTAAGGCGGGCCCCCGATACGCCAACCTTGGAGGAGCGGAATGAGTATCTCGAGTCGCGCCGGCCGCGGGCTGGTCATCCTCGTCGTGGCGTTGTCGCTGGCGGGCTGCGGCAGCCGCGAGGAGCGGATGCAGGCCTACGTCAAGCGGGGGGAGAGCTTCCTCGCGAAGGACCAGTTCGCCAAGGCCGGCGTCGAGCTGCGCAACGCGCTGCAGATCGAGCCCAAGAACGCGAAGGCCCACTATCTGCTCGGCACCGTGCTCGAGCACAACGGAGACCTGCGCGGGGCCTACGGGCAGTACAAGGCGGCCGCGGATCTGGATGCCAAGTACGTCGCCCCGCGCGAGAAGCTCGCGCGGATCTATCTCGCCGTCCGGCAACCTGAGAAGGCGCGCGCCGAGGTCAAGGAGATCCTGGCGCTCAAGCCGCAGGATCCAGGGGCCCTCACCGTGCGGGCCGCAATCCTCGCGACCGAGGGCAAAAAGAAGGAGGCCCTCGCGCAGGCACAGGCCCTGTTCGCCAAGGATCCGAAGAACGCCGACGCGGCGATCCTGCTCGCGAACCTCTACGCCGACGTTGGCCCCAAGGCCAAGGCGGGCGAGACGCTGGAGGCGGCGATCCGGGCCAATCCGGAGAACATCCCGCTGCGGCTGTGGCTGGCCCGCTTCTATGCCGTCGAAAAGCAGCCCGACCAGGCCGAGCGGGTCTACCGCGAGGTGATCAAACTCGCGCCGGACAATCTGAACTACCGCACCGCGCTGGCGGCGTTCTATGCCCAGACCGGCCGGCTCGGCGAGGCCGAGAAGACGCTGCGCGACGCCACCCGCATCAATCCCGACGACGCCAAGCCCTACCTCGTGCTGGCCGATTTTCTCGCCAGGCGCAAGAGCCTCGCGGAGGCCGAGCACGAGCTGCAAACGGCGAGCGCGGCGCACCCCGACCTCTATGATCTGCGTTTTGCCCTGGCGCAGTTGTACGCGCAGGCGAAGAACACCGAGAAGGCCAAAGCGGTCTACGAGAAGCTCATCGCCGACAAGGGCCAGGATCCGGCCAATCCAGTCGGCCTGCGCGCGCGCGACGCGCTGGCCGCGCTCTACGCGAGCGAGGGCAAGTTCGATCGGGCGCAGGGACTGGTCGACGAGGTCCTGAAGAACAACCCGGGCGACAACGGCGCGCTGCTGCTCAAGGGCAAGATCGCCCTGCATGAGGGCCACCCGCTCACCGCAGTGTCCGCCTTCCGGTCGCTGCTCAAGGACCAGCCCGATTCCGTCGAGGTCCTTACGCTGCTGGCGATGGCGCACCTGCAGAATCACCAGCCGGACCTGGCGCGGGAGAACCTGCAGCGCGCCGCACAGCTCCACCCCAAGGATCCGGGGGCGCGCGTCCGGCTGGCGCGCTTCTTCATTCAGTCGGGCGAGCCCAAGCGTGCGCTCGACGAGGTCGACAAGGGATTGAAGGTCGCGCCGAAGAATCTCGAGCTGCTGGCCCTCAAGGCCGGGCTGCTGGCGCGCGGCGGGGACGCTGCGGGGGCGAAGGCCGCGCTCGACACCATCGTCGCGGAGTACCCGGGCAATCCGCTGGGCTATCAGGGGCTCGCCGGCTTGTATGCCGCGCAGGGGCACCTCGATGCCGCGGTGAGGGAATACGACCGGGCGTTGAAGGTGGCGCCGAAGAACCCCGCCCTGCTGCAGCAGAAGGCGGCCGTGCTGGCACGCCAGAAGAAGTTCGATCGGGCGGCGGCCGTGCTGGCGCAGCTCATCGCCGACTATCCGAAGAGTCCGCTGGGCTACTTCCGGTTGGGCGAGCTGTACTTTGCGCGGAAGGACTATCCGAAGGCGCGCGCGCAGTTCGAGCTGGCGCTGACCCGGGCGGGGAAGGACGCGATCAAGCCGCTCGAGGCGATCGTCCAGACCGATCTCGCCGAGAAGCAGCCGTCGCGGGCCATCGCGAGCGTGCGCGCCTTCCTGAAGGAACAGCCGGACAACGCCGCCGCCTACGTCCTGCTCGGGAATCTGTACGCGGGGCAGAAGGACTATGCGCAGGCGCAGACCGCGCTGCGCAAGGCCTCGGCGCTGAAGCCCGCGTGGCCGACCCCTTACCTCGACCTGTCGAAAGTGCATCTGGCGCAGAAGCAGCCGGCCGCGGCGCTCGCGGACGTGCAGGCGGGGCTCAAGCAGCAGTCGAAATCGCTGCCGCTGCTGTTCGCCAAGGCGGCGCTGGAGCAGGAATCCGGTGATGCCGACGCGGCGGTCGCGACCTACCGCAAGGTGCTCGAGATCAGCCCGAAGAACGTGCTCGCCAGCAACAACCTGGCGATGCTGCTCGCTACCCGCAAGGGCGACCCCAAGGCCATGAAGGAGGCGGTGGCACTGGCCAAGGCCCTGGAGGGGGTGCGCAACGCGGCGGTGCAGGATACGGTCGGCTGGGTCTATTACCAGAGCGGCGATGCGGCGAAGGCCGTGTCGGTGCTGGAGCCGGTGGCGAAGGCGGCGCCGAAGGTGCCGATCTTCCAGTACCACCTTGGGATGGCGCTGTACAAGGCTGGCAAGACCGCCGCGGCGAAGACGCACCTCGAGCGGGCCGTGGTGAAGGGCGCGGAATACCCCGGCCTCGACGAGGCACGAAAGGTACTGGCGAGTCTGAAGTAGGCGCGCCGGGCGACGCCGCCCGCCGCGCCGGAGCGGGGGTAAAGAACCAACCCGTTCCGCCGACAACGGTTTTACCGGCTGCGGCCGTGTGGATGCGGTAATGTGGGCCGCGTCCCCCTGACATGCGCCGCACCCACCGCATGCGCGCCGGATGCGGATCTCCCGAAGGAATCGGGTACGCCCGCGGTGCCTCGGTCGGCGCCGGGGATCGCGTGCCGTGGACGCCAGGAGCGGTCGGCGCACGGGACGGATGGGGGAAACGGCGCGGGACGTGAGACGGGAAGCGTAGCGGAGCATGCTCGATATCGCCGTGACAAGCTACGCCGTCGGTGCGGCCGCCTTTGCGGGGCTGGCGCTTGCGCTGCTCACCGGCCGGCGGGCACGGCTGCAGAAGCGGCTCCTGGCCTGGGCGGCGTTCCTGAATGCGGTCTGGATGGCCACGGCGGCCTACGACACGGCCGACCGGTATTTCGGCGCGCTGATCCTGGTGCTGGAGCTGTTCCGCGACCTGTCCTGGTCGGTCTTCCTCCTCTATGTCCTCGTCTACACGCACGGCAGCCTGCCACGCTCCTCGCGCCGCTTCCGCACCTCGGTCGCAGCCCTGTTTGCCTTCACCGCCACTGTGGCGCTGCTGCTCTACTATCGGCAGATCACCGGCGCGTCCCTGGTCTCCTTCGGGATCGACTGGCCCATTGCGGGCTATCTTTCCTACGCGATCGTGGGGCTGGTGCTGGTCGAGCAACTCTTCCGCAACACCCCGCAGCAGCTTCGCCGCTCGATCAAGTACCTCTGTCTCGGCGTGGGCGCGCTGTTCGCCTACGATTTCTATCTGTATTCGAACGCCCTGCTGTTCCAGCGCATCGACTTCGTGTTGTGGGAGGCGCGCGGCTTCGCCAACGCCCTGGTGGTCCCGGTGATCGGGATCGCGGTCGCGCGCGATCCGCGCTGGTCGGTGGACATCACCGTATCGCGGCGCATGGTCTTCCATACCGCCGCGCTCCTCGGCACCGGGCTCTATCTATTGGCGATGGCAGCCGGCGGCTACTACGTGCGCCATTTCGGCGGGAGCTGGGGCGTGGTCGCCCAGACCCTGTTCTTCTTCGGCGCCGGCATCGTGCTGCTGATCCTGCTGTTCTCGGAGCAGTTGCGCGCCCGCCTGCGGGTCTTGATCAACAAGAACTTCTTCCATTACAAGTACGACTACCGCGACGAGTGGCTGCGGTTCATCCGCACGCTCGCCTCGGGCGAACCGACCCAGATCCGCGAGCGCGTCGTGCTCGCGATGGCGCGCATCGTGGACAGCCCGGGCGGGGTGCTGTGGATGCGCCGTGAGGGCGGCGTCTACGAGGCGGTCTCGCACTGGAACATGGCGCAGCCGACCCTGCCGCCCGTCGCGCCGGACGATCCCCTGGCGCGCTTTCTCGAAGAGCAGGAGTGGTTCATCGACATCGACGAATTCGGGCGTGATCCGGAGCGCTATCGGGGGCTGCGCCTGCCGGATTGGCTGTTGCGGATCTCGTCGGCGGCCCTGATCGTCCCGCTGATGTTCCACGAGCGGCTGCTCGGCTTCGTGGTCCTGGCGCGCCCGAGCACGCGCCGGCGCTACAACTGGGAGGACTACGACCTGCTCAAGACCGCCGGGCGCCAGGCCGCGAGCCACCTCGCCCAGCTCGAGGCCTCGCAGGCCCTCGCGGTGGCGCGTCAGTTCGAGGCCTTCAATCGCTGTTCGGCCTACGTGGTCCATGACCTCAAGAACCTCATCGCCCAGCTCTCGCTGGTGCTGTCGAATGCCGCCCGCCACCGCGGCAATCCCGCATTCATGGAGGACGTGCTCCACACCGTGGAGAACTCCGTGGCGATGATGCAGCGGCTGCTCGCTCAGGTGCGCAGCGGCGGGATCGAGCAGCGCGAGGGCGATCGCGTCGACCTCGAACGGCTGCTGTCGGAGGTGGCCATGACCAAGGCCGGGCGCCGACCGGTGCCGCGCGTGGAGGTCGGGCACCACGGCCTCGCCGTGCACGCCGACCGCGACCGCCTGGTCGCAGTCATCGGCCACATCGTCCAGAACGCGCAGGACGCCACGCCCGAGGACGGGGAGGTGGTGCTGCGCCTGTTCCGGAGCGACGACACCGCGGTGATCGAGGTACGGGACACCGGCGGCGGGATGGACGAGACGTTTGTGCGCGAGTGTCTGTTCCAGCCCTTCTATACCACGAAGGGCGAGGCGGGCATGGGGATCGGCGCCTACGAGGCGCAGGAGTACGTGCGTTCCGTGGGCGGCGAGGTGGAAGTCGAGAGCGCGCGGGGGGCCGGGACCGTGTTTCGCGTCCGGCTGCCCGCCGCCGACGGACAGCCGAGCAGCGGCGTGGAGCGTCGTCAGGTGAACGGATAGGGCGCGATGGAACGGACGGATGAGGGGGCGCGGCGCCTGTTGGTCGTGGAGGACGACCCCGGGCTCCAGAAGCAGTTGCGGTGGTGTTTCGACGGCTTCGAGGTGCTGGTCGCGGGGGACCGGACCGCGGCGCTCGAACTCCTCGACCGCCATCATCCGCCCGTGGTCACCCTCGATCTCGGGCTGCCGCCCGACGCCGACGGCACCAGCGAGGGCCTGGCGACCCTGCGCTCGATCCACGAGGTGCGCCCGGACGCCAAGGTCATCGTCGTCACGGGCAACAACGACCGCGAGAACGCGGTGCGCGCCGTCGGGATGGGCGCGTTCGACTTCTATCACAAGCCGATCGACGCCGAGATCCTCGGGCTCATCGTCAACCGCGCCTACCGCGTGCACGAGTTGGAGGCGGAGAACCGCCGGCTAAGCGACGAACACATCACCTCCCTCGACGGCGTGATCGCCTGCAGCCCGGGCATGCTCGGCGTCTGCCGGACCGTGGAGAAGGTCGCGCCGGCGGATGCGACCGTGTTGCTGCTGGGCGAGTCCGGGACCGGGAAGGAGCTGATCGCGCGTGCGCTGCACGACCTCAGTACGCGCCACGGCGGGCCGTTCGTCGCCATCAACTGTGCGGCCATCCCCGAGACGCTCCTCGAGAGTGAGCTGTTCGGCTACGAGAAGGGGGCCTTCACCGGCGCCGCCAAGCAGACGCCCGGAAAGATCGAGCGCGCCAACGCCGGCACGCTGTTTCTCGACGAGGTCGGCGACCTGCCCATGGCGTTGCAGGCCAAGCTGCTGCGCTTCCTGCAGGAGCGCGTGGTCGAGCACCTGGGCGGGCGCAGCGAGATACCCGTCGACGTACGGGTCGTGTGCGCCACGCACCGCGACCTTCAGGCGCAGATCGCGGCGCAGGCGTTTCGCGAGGACCTGTTCTATCGCATCAGCGAGATCACCATCCGCATCCCGCCGCTGCGCGAGCGCGAAGGCGATATCCTCCTGCTCGCGCGCCACTTCCTCGATGCCGATGCGCGGCATGAGAACCGGACCCTGAGCGGTTTCACGCAGGAGGCGCTCGCGGCGATGGAGCGCTACGGCTGGCCCGGCAACGTGCGCGAGCTGAAGAACCGCATCAAGCGCGCGGTGATCATGGCCGAAGGCGGCCACGTCGGTGTGCAGGATCTCGAACTCGGCGCTCCGGCCGAAGAGGCGCCGTCCTTCCGGCTCCGGGAGGTGCGCGAGCAGGCCGAACGCCAGGCCGTGCTGCGTGCCCTCGGCCACGTCGGCGGCAAGGTCTCCGACGCCGCCGAACTGCTCGGCGTGAGCCGCCCCACCCTCTACGACCTGATCCGCAAGTTCCGCCTCAAGCTCTGATCGCGCCGGCGGGGCGAGCCCCGCCCTACGGATGCCGCTGGGGCGTGTCGATCATGGGGTAGGGCCGGGCTTGCCCGGCCGACGCCCTGGATCGGGCCGATGGGGTTTCGGCGAGGCGTCGCCGGCGGGCCGAGGCCCGCCCTACGGATGCCCCATCGGCGTGTGAATCATGGGGTAGGGCCGGGTTTGCCCGGCCGGCGCCCTGGATCGGACCGATGGGGTTTCGGCGAGGCGTCGCCGGCGGGCCAAGGCCCACCCTACGGATGCCCCATCGGCGTGTGAATCATGGGGTAGGGCCGGGCTTGCCCGGCCGGCGCCCTGGATCGGGCCGACGGGGTTTCGGCGAGGCGTCGTCGGCGGGCCAAGGCCCGCCCTACGACCCCCCCTGCACCGAAGCGGCGGCACACGCCGGGGTCGGAGTCACCGCCCCTCAGCCGCGGCAGGGCCCCGCGGCGTTTTCCCCCGGGCGCTGACTCCGACCCCTCTCATGCGGCGGCGGTCCCCGGAGGCGATTGCGTTCCGGAACGCATATAGCTAAACTTAGCTAAGCTCAACACTCGTATGGGCAGATCCGGCGATGAGCAAGAAACAGGTCAACATGCACGAAGCCAAATCCCGCCTCTCGGAACTGGGAGAACTGGTGTGGAAAGGGGAGCAGGTGGTGATCGCCAAGGCCGGTAAACCCTACCTCGATCTCCTGCCGCACCGGGAGCTGCGACGCAAACGCAAACCAGGTCGCTTCAAGGGCAGGATCAAGATTGCGCCCGATTTCGATGCCACGCCGCCCGATGTGATCGCGGACTTTGAAGGCGGGCGATGAGGCGGTTGCTGCTCGATACGCACGTACTGCTGTGGTGGCTCGCCGACAGCCCGCAGCTCGGCCCGGGGGCCCGCGCGCTCATCGCCGACCCGCACAACGCGGTCATCGTGAGCAGCGCGAGCGCATGGGAGATCTCCATCAAAAAGGCACTCGGTCGGCTCGAAGCGCCGGATGACCTGGATGGGGTGGTGGAGGAGGAGGGGTTCGAGAAGCTCGCCATCTCGTTCTTCCACGGTGAGCGGGCGGGGGAGCTTCCGCCCCTGCACCGCGATCCGTTCGATCGGATGCTGATCGCGCAGGCCCAGGCCGAAGGACTCGACCTCGTGACCGGCGACCGGATGCTGGGACAGTACGGCGTCAAGACCGTCGACGCCCTGTCGTGAGCGCGGTATCCGGCACGCGACGGGCGACGGCCTCCGAGGGTAGGGCCGGGCTTACCCGGCCGGCGCCCTGGATCGGACCGATGGGGTCTCGGCGAGACGTCGCCGGCGGGCCAAGGCCCGCCCTACGGATGCCCCATCGGCGTGTGAATCATGGGGTAGGGCCGGGCTTGCCCGGCCGGCGCCCTGGATCGGGCCGACGGGGTTTCGGCGAGGCGTCGCCGGCGGACCAAGGCCCGCCCTACGGTGCCCCGCCGGGCGCGGATTCCGGACCCCCGGGCGCGCGTGGCGCGGAGCTTACGACGCGGCGCGCAGGGCCTCTTCGAGGTGCGCGCGGAACTTCTGCGGATCCATGAAGCCGATCACCCGGTAGTTGCGCAGCTCGCGCCCGTCCGGTGTGAAGAACAGGATCGCCGGCGGGCCGAGGAGGCCGAATTTGTGTGCCAGCGCCTGGTCCTGCGCGTTCCAGGGCGTGACGTCGGCCTGCAGCAGCTCCACGCCCGCCAGCGCCTGCCGGACCTTGGGGTCGGAGAAAGTGTACTTCTCCAGTTCCTTGCAGGAGATGCACCAGTCGGCATAGAAGTCGAGCATCACCGGCCTGCCCTGGGCGCGGGCCGCGGCCAGGGCGCGGTCGAGCCCGTCGACTCCGGAGACGCGGCGGAACTGCATTCGCGCCGATTCCGCGCCGCCTCCGTGTACGCCCGCCGTGACCGAAAACGCCTGCAACGGGCGCAGCGGATCGCTGCCGCCGGTGGCCGCGCCGACCATCAGCAGCGCGCCGTAGAGCAGCATCACCAGCCCGAGCCCCTTCCACAGGCGGCGCCACCCCGATACGCCCGGTGCGAGGGAGTCCAGCGCCCCCATATAGATGGCCGAAGTGATCAACAGCACGGCCCACAGGGCGAGGATGACCGGGGCCGGCAGGATCCGTTCGAGGATGTAGATCGCGACGGCCAGGAGCATCACCCCGAACACGCCCTTGATCACGTCCATCCACGGGCCGGCCTTGGGCAGCAGCGTGCCCGCGGAGGCGCCGACGAGCAGCAGCGGGGCGCCCATCCCGAGGCTGAGGCTGAACAACGCGAGCCCTCCGAGGACCGGGTCGCCGGTCTGGCCGATGACGATCAGCGCGCCCGCCAGCGGCGCGGCGACGCAGGGACCGACGATCAGCGCCGAGAGCACGCCCATGACCGCGACCCCGGCGAAGGTGCCGCCCTTCTGGCGGTTGCTGACTGCGGTGATTCGGCTCTGCAGGAACGAGGGCACCTGCAGGTCGTAGCAGCCGAACATGCACAGCGCGAGAAACACGAACACGAGCGCGAAGGCCCACAGGACCCACGGGTTCTGCAGCGTCGCCTGCAGGTTCTGACCGAACAGCGCGGCGACGACGCCCGCCGCGGTGTAGGTCGCCGCCATCGCCAGCACGTAGACCAGCGAGAGCGAGAAGCCGCGCCCCGCCCGCAGTTCCTTCCCCTGCCCCACCAGGATCCCCGACAGAATCGGAATCATCGGGAAGACGCACGGGGTGAAGGCGAGGAGCAGGCCGAGTCCGAAGAACGTGGGCAGCGTGATCCACAGGTGCCCGGTGACCAGGAGGTGCGCGAGGCGGTCCTGCTCGGAGACGGGCGCGGCCGGTGCCGGTGCGACGGCCGGTGCCGGCGCAGCCGTGCCCGCGGGTATCGCCCCCGCCGCGCCCGCTGCCGCGCCCGGTGCCGCGGTAGGCGACGCGGTCGGTGACGCGCCGGACGCGGCGGTCGCCACCGGCAGGACGAACGTGCGCTCGCGGGTGATCGGCGGGTAGCAGATGCCCTGCTCGGCGCAACCCTGGTAGACGAACTGCAGCGTCACCTTCTCCGGGGCGGAGGCGGCGGTCCCGCTGCGCACGATCGGGACGCGCGCGGTGACCTCGTGATAGAAGACCTCCACCCGGCCGAAGGTGCCGTCGTCCTTCATCTTGCCGCGCGGCAGTTCGACCTTGCCGATGCGCACGCCCGAGCCCTGGAGCACGCGGAAGTGGAACCGGTGGCGGTACATGTAATAGCCGTCGGCGATCTTCCAGTGCGCGGCGATGGTGTCCGCGCCGACGACCCGGGCGCTGAGGTGGAAGGCCTGGTCCGCGGGCAAAAAGCGGTTCTCGGTGCTTAGGCCGAGGCTCTGGCCGAGGTTGGACGCCGGCGTGTCGGCAACGGCGGCCGCGGGCAGCGCGAGCAGCAAGGCGATCAGCAGGGCGGCGGAACGGCACAGTCGGTTCATGTCGGTGGCACGCTACGGTCGATCCAGTTCAGATAGGGCGCAAACCCCTTGGTGATTGAGACCGCCACGATTTCCGGCAGTTCATAAGGGTGTAAGGTACGGACGGTCTCCTCCACCGCCGAAAACGCATCGGCGCGCGTCTTGATGACGGCGAGGACTTCCTCGTCGTGTTGGCGCGCACCCTCCCATTCGTAGACGGAGACGACGCCCGGCAGGACGTTCACGCAGGCGGCCTGGCGGCGGTCGAGCAGCGCATCGGCGATGCGCATCGCGCTCTCGCGATCCGGGCACGTGCACAATACGACGAGATAGCCTTGCGACATATTCCGCTCCCGATCGCGCCGGTTGGCGCGTTGGCCCCGGAGAGCGTATCCTGCCCCTCTCACCCTGTCATCGGCCGCCACGGCCGTATCCGCGTCCGGCCCCGCCGATGAACCCGTTGCCCTGGCTTCTCGCACTGTTCCTGCTGTTCCCGCTGGCGGAGATCTACGTCCTGATCCGGGTGGGCAGCCTCATCGGCGCCATTCCCACGATCTCGCTCTGCGTATTCACGGCGGTGCTGGGCGCCATGCTCATGCGCAGCCAGGGGCTGTCGACGATGCGCCGTCTCCAGGCGAGTCTTGCCCGTGGCGAGATGCCCGCGGAGGAGTTGCTCGAGGGAGCGGTGGTGCTGGTCGGCGGCGCGCTCCTGCTGACCCCGGGGTTCATTACCGACACGATCGGCTTCCTCGCCCTGATCCCGCCGGTGCGCCGCGCCGCGGTGCGCTGGTTCCTGGCCCGGGGCGGCGTCGTCGTCCGCCGGGGGCCGGGCGGCGGCCCCCCGGGGGAGGGCAGGGGGCCGCGCGTCATCGAGGGCGAGTTCCGGCGCGAGGACGACGACTGCGGTCCCGGGCCTCGGTGACGCCCTCCCCGTCTTGACTCCCACAGAATCGCGACTATGATTAGCACTCATCCGGGATGAGTGCTAACAGGCGCCGCCCGTACCACCCAAGGCTGTATAAGCTGCGGTTTTTCAAGGAGATCAAAGTGATGAATATTCGTCCCTTACACGATCGCGTAATCGTCAAGCGCATGGAGGAGGAGCGGACCAGTCCGGGCGGGATCGTGATCCCCGACACGGCCGCTGAGAAGCCCATTCAGGGCGAGGTGGTCGCCGTGGGCAAGGGCAAGCTGCTCGAGAGCGGCGACATCCGTCCGCTGGACGTCAAGGCGGGCGACCGGGTCCTGTTCGGGAAGTACTCCGGGACCGAGGTGAAGCTCAACGGCCAGGAACTGCTCGTGATGCGCGAAGAGGACATCATGGGCGTCGTCGAGAAGTGACGCGTCCACGGCCAACCGAACGAAATTGCTCTTGAAGGGGTAAATACGATGAGTGCTAAAGACGTCAAGTTCAGTGATGATGCGCGCCAGCGCATGGTCCACGGGGTCAACGTCCTGGCCAACGCGGTCAAGGTGACGCTCGGCCCGAAGGGCCGCAACGTGGTGCTCGAGAAGAGCTTCGGTGCGCCGACCGTGACCAAGGACGGTGTGTCCGTGGCCAAGGAGATCGAGCTCAAGGACAAGTTCGAGAACATGGGTGCGCAGATGGTCAAGGAGGTCGCCTCGCAGACCTCCGACGCCGCCGGCGACGGCACCACCACCGCCACCGTGCTCGCCCAGTCCATCCTCAAGGAGGGACTCAAGGCGGTCGCCGCGGGCATGAACCCGATGGACCTCAAGCGCGGTATCGACAAGGCGGTCGCCGCTGCGGTGGCGGAGCTGAAGAAGCTCTCCAAGCCGTGCTCCGATGACAAGGCCATCGCCCAGGTGGGTACGATCTCCGCCAACTCCGACGAGTCGATCGGCAAGATCATCGCCGACGCGATGAAGAAGGTCGGCAAGGAGGGCGTGATCACCGTCGAGGAAGGCTCGGGTCTGGAGAACGAGCTCGAGGTCGTCGAGGGCATGCAGTTCGACCGCGGCTACCTCTCGCCCTACTTCATCAACAACCAGCAGAGCATGAGCGCCGAGCTGGAGAACCCCTACATCCTGCTCTACGACAAGAAGATCTCCAATGTCCGCGAGCTGCTGCCGGTGCTCGAGGGCGTGGCCAAGTCCGGGCGTCCGCTGCTGATCATCGCCGAGGACGTGGAGGGTGAGGCCCTTGCGACGCTGGTGGTCAACACCATCCGCGGCATCGTCAAGGTGGCCGCGGTCAAGGCGCCGGGCTTCGGCGATCGCCGCAAGGCCATGCTGCAGGACATCGCCATCCTCACCGGCGGCACGGTGATCTCCGACGAGGTCGGCCTGAGCCTGGAGAAGGCCGGCATCAACGACCTCGGGCAGGCGAAGAAGATCCAGGTCACCAAGGAGAACACCACGATCATCGACGGGGCCGGCAAGAAGGCCGACATCGAGGGTCGCGTCAAGCAGATCCGCGCGCAGCTCGAGGAGGCGACCTCCGATTACGACAAGGAGAAGCTCCAGGAGCGGATCGCCAAGCTCGCCGGCGGCGTGGCCGTGATCAAGGTCGGTGCCGCGACCGAGGTCGAGATGAAGGAGAAGAAGGCGCGCGTCGAGGACGCCCTGCACGCGACCCGCGCGGCGGTGGAGGAAGGCGTGGTCCCCGGCGGCGGTGTCGCCCTGGTGCGTTCCCTGCAGGCGATCAAGAGCCTCAAGGGCGACAACACCGATCAGGACATGGGCATCAGCATCGCGCGCCGCGCGATGGAGGAGCCCCTGCGCCAGATCGTCGGCAACGCCGGCGACGAGCCCTCCGTGGTGCTCGACAAGGTGGCCTCCAACAAGGGGAACTTCGGCTACAACGCCCAGACCGGGGAGTACGGCGACATGATCGAGATGGGCATCCTCGATCCGACCAAGGTCACCCGTACCGCCCTGCAGAACGCGGCCTCCGTGGCCGGTCTGATGATCACCACCGAGGCGATGGTGGCCGAGGCGCCCAAGGACGAGAAGCCGGCCCCGGTCGGCGGCGCCGGCATGGACGATATGGGCATGATGTAACACCGGTCGCGGGATGCGACCACCGGGCCCCGCCGCAAGGCGGGGCTTTTTTTCGCCGCATGGTTTGAATCCGGCGTGGTCGCCGTTGTAGGGCCGTGCTTGCCCGGCCGAGGCCGCTGCTTGGTCCGACGCTGTTCGGATCGAACGTCGTCGGCGGGCCGAGGCCCGCCCTACGGGTGCCCGGGTCGGCGTGGGATGCAGGGTAGGGCCGGGCTTGCCCGGCCGAGGTCGTCGACCAGGGCAACGCCGTTTGGATCCCGCGTCGTCGGCATTGTAGGGCCGGGCTTGCCCGGCCGAGGCCGTCGATCCGGCGCGCCGATCGGGTTTGCGGTCGCGCCCGGGATCCTCGTTTGGGGTACCCTGAATTCCCATGGGGCGGCGGGGAACTCACAGGCCGTGATTCGGGCGGTAGACGATCGCAGGGCGGCGCATGCGCCGCCTCCCTCCGCGGTGGACCTGCCTGCCCCGCTGCGCGATGACGCCCTACGCGCCTGGGACGATTACCGCGCGGCGGCGCGGGCGCAGCGGGTGCGGATTCCGGGGGATCCGCACTTCGTACGGACGCTGCAGGGGGTCTGGGCGTGCAGCGGCTTCGTCGCCCGCGCGTGTGAACGTGACCCCGCGCTGCCGGCGGCGCTGCTCGACTCCGGCGAGCTGTTGGGTGATTTTGCCGTCGGAGACTACGCACGACTGTTCGCTGTCTTCGAGCCGCGCACGCCGCTGCCGGTGCGGCTGCGCCGCTTCCGCCGCCGTCACATGGTGCGCATCGCCTGGCGCGACCTGGCGGGGTGGGCGCCGCTGGCCGAGACGCTGGCCGATCTCACCGCGCTCGCCGAGGTCTGCCTGGATGCGGCCGTCGCCGAAGCCTACCGCGGGCTCTGCCGGCGCCTGGGCACGCCGCGTTCGGCCGCGGGCGAGGTCCAACGCCCGGTGGTGCTCGGCATGGGCAAGCTCGGCGGCGGGGAACTGAACTTCTCCTCCGACATCGACCTGATCTTCGCCTACCCGGAGGAGGGCGCCACGCGCCGCCGCGGCGGGCTGAGCAACGAAGAGTTCTTCGGGCAGCTCGTGCGCGAGGTCACGGCCCTGCTGGCGGCGACGACCGAGGAGGGCTTCGTGTTCCGGGTCGACACGCGCCTGCGCCCCTACGGGGCCAGCGGCCCGGCGGCAATGGCCTTCGACCGGATCGAGGAGTACTACCAACTGCAGGGGCGCGAATGGGAACGCTACGCGCTCATCAAGGCGCGCCCCGTGGCGGGCGACCGTGACGCCGGCGCGCGGCTGCTGCGGCGGCTGCGCCCGTTCGTCTATCGCCGCTACCTCGACTACGGCGCCTTCGAGTCGTTGCGGGAGATGAAGGCGATGATCGACCGCCAGGTCGAGCGGCGCGGGCTGGCCGACAACGTCAAGCTGGGACCGGGCGGGATCCGCGAGGTCGAGTTCATCGGTCAGGCGTTTCAGCTCATCCGCGGGGGGCGCGAGGCGGACCTGCGGGCGCGCGCGATCCTGCCGGTGCTCGCGCGCCTGGAGGCCAGGCGCTGTCTGCCCGCGTACGCCGTGACGGCGCTCGGCGACGCCTACCGTTTCCTGCGCCGGGTCGAGAACCGCCTGCAGGAGTACGAGGATCTCCAGACCCACGTGCTGCCGCCCGACGACGTCGGGCGCCTGCGGCTGGCGTGGTCGATGGGCTACCCGGATTGGGATCCGTTCCAAAGGGATCTGGAACGTCATCGGGCGCGCGTGCGGGAGCAGTTCGCGCAGGTGTTCGCCGCCCCGCAACGCGACGCCGGGGCCGGCGCCGAAGGGCTCGAGGCGCTCTGGGCGGGTGCCTTGGGCGCCGGGGAGGCCGACGCCGCGCTCGCCCGCGCCGGTTATCGGCGGCCCGCGGAGGTGCGGGCGACGGTCGAACGCCTGCGCGAGGGCCCGGCGCGCCACCTCGACACCCAGGGGGCGGCGCGCCTGCAGCACCTGATGCCGCTGCTGCTGGCCGCCGCCGGGCGCAGCGCCGACCCCGAGGAGACCCTGCGCCGGGCGCTTGCGGTCGTCGAGGCGGTCGCGCGGCGCAGCGCCTACCTCGCGCTGCTGGTCGAGCACCCGGTGGCGTTGTCGCAGTTCGTGCGCCTGTGCGCGGCGAGTCCCTGGATCGCCGCCTACCTCGCGCGCTATCCGCTGCTGCTCGACGAACTCCTGGATCCGCGGGTGCTCTACGACCCGCCCGAGCGGACCGCGCTGGAGCGGGACTTGCGCGAACGGCTGGCGCAGGTGGCGCCCGACGACCTCGAGCAGCAGATGGAGGTCCTGCGCCACTTCAAGCACGCCCACGCGCTGCAGGTGGCGGCCACCGAAGTGACCGGAGCGGTGCCTCTCATGGTGGTCAGCGACCGGCTCACCGAACTCGCGGAGGTCGTCCTCGGCGCGGCCCTGGAGCTGGCCTGGGACCGGCTCACGGCGCGCCACGGCGCCCCGGGTTACCGCATCGGCGCCGGGCCGCGTCGCGCCGCCGGGTTCGCCATCATCGCCTACGGCAAGCTCGGCGGGATCGAGCTCAGCCACGGCTCCGATCTGGACCTGGTGTTCGTCCACGACAGCCGCGGCGAGGACCAGCATACCGACGGCCGCCTGCCGGTCGACAACGCCGTGTTCTTCGCCCGCCTCGCACAGCGCATCATCCATCTGTTGACCGCGCACACCCCGGCCGGGACGCTCTACGAGGTCGACACCCGGTTGCGCCCCAGCGGCGCCTCGGGCCTGCTGGTCACCGCGCTGGACGCGTTCGCCGACTACCAGCGCGAGGCGGCGTGGACCTGGGAACATCAGGCCCTGGTGCGCGCACGCCCGGTCGCGGGTGACCCCGGGCCCGCCCGGCGGTTTCTCGAGATCCGCCGCGAGGTGCTCTCCCGCCCGCGCGACCTGCGGGCGCTGCGGCGCGACGTCGCCGAGATGCGCGCGCGCATGCGCCGCGAACTCGGCTCCCGCGACCCGGGGAGGTTCGACCTCAAGCAGGATCCCGGCGGGATCGCCGACATCGAGTTCATCGTGCAATACGGGGTCCTCGCATGGGCGGCGCGGGCGCCGGAGCTGCTCGCCTGGACGGACAACGTGCGGCTGCTGCAGACCCTGGCGCAGGTCGGGGCACTGCCGCCGGAAGACGCATCGTTTCTGGCCGACGCCTACCGCGCCTATCGCGCCGCCGTGCATCGCCTGACGCTGCAGGAGCGGCCCGCCGTGGTCGAGGCGAATGCGTTCGCCGCCGAGCGCGAGGGGGTGACCCGGATCTGGCGGCGCCTGCTCGAGGACGAGGAGGGGGGGTGAAGTGGGGGTCGGAGTCACCGCCCCGCAGCCGCGGCGGGGCCTGGCGACGGTTTCCACCGGGCGTTGACTCCGACCCCTGTCCTGCGGTGCTGCGTCCGCCCCCGAAGCCGGAGCCGGCGCGCGGCCGAGTCGGGGTCGGAGTGGCGAAATCGGGGTCGGAGTCGGCGCGCCTAGGAGGAAGCGGCGGGGCGCTGCGGGGCGGGAGGCGTGCCGACTCTGACCCCTGGGCACGGAGGCGGCGGCGGGAGCCGGGGTCGGAGTCACCGCCCCGCGGCCCCGGCGGGGCTTTGCGGGGATTTCCACCGGGCGTTGACTCCGACCCCTCTCCTGCGGCGCTGACTCCGACCCCCGGGCGCGGAGGCGGCGGTGGGGGCCGGGGCCGGAGTCACCGCCCTGCGGCCCCGGCGGGGCCTTGCGGGGTTTTCCGCCGGGCGTTGACTCCGACCCCTGTCCTGCGGTGCTGCGTCCGCCCCCGAAGCCGGAGCCGGCGCGCGGCCGAGTCGGGGTCGGAGTCGGCGCGCGCAGGAGGAAGCGGCGGGGCGCCGCGGGGCGGGAGGCGTGCCGACTCTGACCCCCGGGCGCGGAGGCGGCGGTGGGCGCCGGGGTCGGAGTCACCGCCCTGCGGCCCCGGCGGGGCCTTGCGGGGTTTTCCACCGGGCGTTGACTCCGACCCCTGTCCTGCCGGGCGCTGACCCCGGCCCCTCTCCTGCGGCGCGGACGCGGCGCCTCCGCGCGGCCATTTTTGCCCCACATGTGGGAGAATAGGCGTTCATGTGCCGTTTCGACCTACGGCATCGAGGAGAACCGCAACATGACCATGGCCGATCGTGACGGCTTCATCTGGCTCGACGGGGAGATGGTGCCCTGGCGCGAGGCGCGTGTGCACGTGCTCACGCACACCCTTCACTACGGCATGGGGGTCTTCGAGGGCGTACGCGCCTACGAAAACGGTGCCGGGGCGGCGATCTTCCGTCTCGCCGACCACACCGACCGGCTGTTCCGCTCGGCGCACATCCTCGGCATGAAGATCCCCTTCACCAAGGACGAGATCAACGCGGCCAACCGCGCGGCGGTGCGGGAGAACGGGCTGAAGTCCGGCTACATCCGTCCGATGTGCTTCTTCGGTTCGGAAGGCATGGGCCTGCGCGCAGACAACCTCCAGGTCCACGTGATGGTGGCGGCCTGGTCCTGGGGTCGCTACATGGGGGAGGAGAAGATCCGCAGCGGTATCCGCGTCAAGACCTCCTCCTACACGCGCCACCACGTCAACATCGCCATGTGCAAGGCCAAGGCGAACGGCAACTACATGAACTCGATGCTGGCGCTCAACGAGGCCCTCGCCTGCGGTTACGACGAGGCCATGCTGCTCGACGTCGAGGGCTACGTCGCCGAGGGCAGCGGAGAGAACATCTTCCTGGTGCGCGACGGGCGGCTGCTCACGCCGGAGCTGACCTCCGCGCTCGACGGCATCACCCGCGACACCGTGATCCGGCTGGCCGCCGAGATCGGCGTGGAGGTCGTGGAGAAGCGCATCACCCGTGACGAGGTCTACGTCGCCGACGAGGTCTTTCTCACCGGAACCGCGGCGGAAGTGACGCCGGTGCGCGAGGTCGACGGGCGCGTCATCGGAGCCGGCCGCTGCGGGCCGCTCACCGAGCGCCTGCAGGCCCTCTACTTCGATCAGGTGCACGGGCGCCGCGAGGCCCACCCGGAGTGGCAGACGCCGGTATAATCGCGGGATCATCGCGAAGCCCGCAGCCGACCGCGCAACCAGGTGCATTGCCCATGACCAATCCGAACACCGCCGCCGCGGCGCTTGAACACAAGTACCGCGAGCCCAACGCCGAGAACTGCTACGAGGTCACGCGAGCGGACCTGCCGCTGCACTGCCCGATGGACGGCATGAGCCTGTGGAACTCGCACCCGCGGGTGTACCTGCCGATCGAGGAGACCGGCCGCGCCAAGTGCCCCTACTGCGGCGCCGACTATATCCTCAAGGAGTGAGCGGTCCCGCCGCCGGTTTGCGCTGCTGGGTGCTGAGCGAAGACAAGGCCGGCATGTTCAATCAGTGCCTCGGGCTCGCCGAGGCGCTGGGCGTGAGGCCGGAGTGCAGGACGGTGCGCCCGCGCGCGCCCTGGAGCCGCCTGCCGCCGCAGTTGTGGTGGCGCCCGTTCGCGGCCCTCGGTCCCGGGAGCGATCCCCTCGCGCCGCCGTGGCCGGATCTGCTGATCGCGACCGGGCGCGCGACGGTGGCGCTGTCGATTGCGGTGCGGCGCGCCTCCGGCGGCCGCACCTTCACCGTCCAGATTCAGGACCCGCGCGTGGATGCGGCCCGCTTCGACCTGGTCGTGGTCCCCGGGCACGACCGTTGCCGCGGCCCGAACGTGGTCGTCACGCGCGGGGCATTGCACCGCGTCACGCGCGCGCGGCTGGACGCCGAGGCCGCGCGCCGCGCGCCCGAGCTGGCCGCCCTGCCGCGCCCGCTGGTGGCGGTGCTGCTCGGGGGGGCCAATCGCTACTATCGGTTCGGGCCGGGCGAGGCCGCCCGTCTGGGCGATCAACTCGCCGCGCTGCACCGGGCCGAGGGCGTCGGCGTGGCGGTCACGCCGTCGCGGCGCACGGATCCGGCGGCGTTGCGGGCGCTGGCCGCGCGGCTTCCCGCGGGCGCCGCCGTGGTCTGGGACGGATCGGGGGAGAACCCCTATTTCGCCTACCTCGGCCTCGCCGACCACATCGTGGTGACCAGCGACTCGGTGTCGATGGTCTCGGAGGCGGCGGCCACCGGACGCCCCGTCCACGTCCTCGCGTTGCGCGGCGGCGGGCGCAAGTTCCGCGCCTTCCATCGCGGCCTGGAGCAGGCCGGCATCACGCGCCCGTTCCGCGGGCGGCTCGATACCTGGACCTACACCCCGCCCGACGATACCGCGTCGGTTGCCGCCGAGGTGATGCGCCGCTTACAATCGCGCGGATCATCATAGGGCTGGGCGTGCCCGGCCGGCGCCGCGATATGGATTGGATCAGGCGTCGCCGGCGTTGTAGGGCCGGGCTTGCCCGGCCGAGGCCGTGGATTGGGCCGACGTCGTTTGTATCGAGCGCCGTCGGCGGGGCAAGCCCCGCCCTACGGGTGCCCGCCTCGGCGTGAGATGCCGTGGTAGGGCCGGGCTTGCCCGGCCGACGCCGTGAATCGGGCCGATGTCGTTTGTATCGAGCACCGTCGGCGGGGCAAGCCCCGTCCTACGGGTGCCCGCCTCGGCGTGGGATGTCGTGGTAGGGCCGGGCTTGCCCGGCCGACGGCGTCGATCGAATCCGGCGTCACCGGCGGGGCAGGCCCCGCCCTACGGGCCGGCGGCGGTCGGGAGACCCGGCCGCGACAGCGGCGTTTCGACACGCGGCGGGCCCCGCGGCCGGAACCTATCGGAAGGACGGACCATGGCGTTCCTCGATCTCGATGCCTTCCGTGCTACACCGCTCGAACGCGACCCCTTCGAATTCGTGGTCGTCCCGGGCTTCGTGCGCGCCGCGGCGCTCCCGGACCTGCAGCGCGACTTCCCGGAGGTCGCCGGGCCCGGCAGCTTCCCGCTCCAGGGGCTGGCCCCCGGCCCCGCGTTCCGCGACTTCATCGACGAACTCGACGGCCCGCGGTTCATGGAGGCGGTGGAGGAGAAGTTCGCGATCGACCTCTCGGGCCGCCCGACGATGTTCACCGTGCGCGGCTGGTGCCGCCGGCGCGACGGGCGCATCCACACCGACACCGAGACCAAGCTCATCACGGTCCTGATCTATATGAACCCGGACTGGGAGGATCAGGGCGGCCGGCTGCGGCTGCTGCGCAGCCCGCGCCTCGACGACTACGCCGCGGAGGTCCCGCCCGCGGCCGGTACGCTGCTGGCCTTCCGCCGTTCGGAGCGCTCGTTCCACGGCCACGAGCCCTACGAGGGGCGTCGGCGCGCGCTGCAGATGAACTGGGTGACCGAGCCGCGCGTCGTCGAACAGGAACTCGCGCGCCATCGCCTCTCGGCCGCGATCAAGCGGCTCAATCCGTTCCATTGACCGGCGCGCCCCTCCCCGGTCCGGGGGCGCGCACCGGCGAGTGATTCATGGCCCTGCGGTTCGAGACCTTCGATAACCGGCGCGGCGGCAGCACCGCCTTCAAGGCCCTCGGCCACCCGCTGGCGTGCGCGCCGCTCGCCGAGTTGATCGCCGGCCTCGAAGACGCCCCGCTCACGGTGTTCGACCCCGAGGGGCTGCTCGGGGTGGTCGCCGAACTCTATGATCTCTCGGCCCTGGACGTGCGCGGCGTGTGCGTGCAGCGCATCGAAGACCTCGGCCGATCGCCGCTCGGTCACCCGGTGCGGCCCCTGACCGAGCTGAGCACGCCGGCGCGCGACGAGCGCGTGCTGATCGCCGCCTTCGACGCCGCCCGCTACGAGCGTCAGGTCCGCGCGCTCGTGCCGGAGGCGACGCGGGTCGTCACGCTCGACGCCGCGCGAATTCCGGAGCGGATGCTCACCAACCCGCGCCGTTATCTCGACCCGCTCAACTTCGCCACCAACTTCGCGCTGCTGCGCGAAGGCGGCGGCCGCCACACGCGGGTGACGCTGTGCGACTACTGGTCGGGTTACGGCGCGCCCGCCCCGCGGGTATGGTTCCGGTTGTTCGACGCCGCGGGCGAGGTGCTGGCCGACTGGGAGGAGACCCCGCCGGCGCCCGGGGGCACGCTCGTCATCGACAGCGCCGCGGTGCGCCGGCGCTTCGGTCTCGGCGAGTTCACGGGCTCGCTGTTCATCCACGCGGCGGGCATCGCCGGGCACGACGTGATCAAGTACGCGCTCGACACCTGGTCCGACGACGGTACCGAGTTCTCCTGTACGCACGATGCCAACGCTTGGCCCGCGGACCGCTACGCCGGGTTGCCGGCACCGGACGCCGATGAGACCGTGCTGCTCTGGATCCAGAACAGCCATCCCGCGCCGATTCCCGCGGGGGCGGTCGGGATCGCCGTGATGGGGTCGGAGGAGGTGCGCACGCTGGACTGCGCCCTCGGGCCCTTCGCGACCGCGGCGCTGGATGTGGGCGAGCTGTTTCCGCAGGTGCGCTGGCCGGCGCAGTTCGAGGTCCACGCGGGGCGCCACTTCGTGCGCCCGCGCTACGAGGTGCGCGACCGCACGCGGGTGCGCATCGCGCACGCCAACGTCGAGCGCACCGACCTCGAGCCGGATCCGCGCCTGCCGGAGCTGGGCCGCTGGCTCGGCCGCGGCTACCTGCTCCCGGCGCCGCTCCTGCCGCTCGCGCAGTGGCAGACGCTCGTGCTGCCGACGCCGATGTCGACCGCGCAGGCGGAGCTGCCGCTGGCGATCGCCGTGCGCGACGCCTCCGGCGCCGAGGTGTTGTGCCGCCCGCTCGGCCGGCTCCCGCGCGGGGGCTGTCCGGAGCTGGACCTCGACGCCCTGCTCGCCGAGGCCGGCGCGACGCCGCCCGCCGGTTACGGCCACCTGGAGCTGTTCTACGACTTCGGCGCGGGCGGCGCGGCCGACGGCTGGTTGCACGCGCTGTTCCGCTACCGGCGCCGCGACAACGGGCATGCGGCCGAGAGCAGCTTCGGTGCGCATGTCTACAACGTACCGGTGACCTATCGCAACGAACCGCAGTCCTATGCCGGCCCGCCGCCGGGTCTGAGCACGCGGTTGTTCCTGCGCCTCGGCGACGGCGCGACCGACACCCTCTGCCAGCTCATCTATCCGCTGTCGATCCCCCCCTTCGGCACGGAGCGGCGGGTCTGGCACGCGGAATCGGACACGCGGCTGCTGTTGCACGACGCGCGCGGCGGGAAGGTGGCCGAGCGGCACCTGAAGATCCCCGCCGGCGGCTCGCGGCTGTGGCGCTACCACGAGTTGTTCGACGCGGCCGCGCGCGCGCGCGCCGGCGTCGGCGCCTATGTCCTGGTGCGGGACACGACCTGCCGCCTGTTCGGCTACCACGGCCTGCTCGGCGCGGGCGGGGTCTTCTCCCTCGACCACATGTTCGGCTTCTGAGGCGCCGCGCGCGGCGGGCGGACATGGCCGGGCGCGCGCTGACCGTCGTGCAGCTCCTGCCCGCGCTCGAGGGCGGCGGGGTCGAGCGCGGCACCCTGGAGGTCGCCGCCGAGCTGGTGCGCCGCGGGCACCGGGCGCTGGTGATCAGCGCCGGCGGGCGCCTCACCGAGGCGCTGCGCGCCGCCGGCGCCGAGCACATCGCCTGGCCGATCGGCGCCAAGTCCCCCGCCGCACTGCGCTGGGTGCGGCCGCTGCGCGCCCTGCTGCACCGCGAGGGCGTGGACATCCTGCACGCGCGCTCGCGCCTGCCGGCGTGGATCGGCTGGCTCGCCTGGCGCGGCATGGACCCGCGCACGCGCCCGCGCCTCGTCACCACCGTCCACGGGCTCTACCGCGTCAACGCCTACAGCGCCGTGATGACCCGCGGCGAGCGCGTGATCGCCGTCTCGGAGGCTGCGCGCGACTACCTGGTGGCGGGCTACCGCGTGGCGCCGGAGCGCATCCGCGTGATCCCGCGCGGCGTCGACCGCGGCGAGTGGCCCTACGGTTACCGCCCGCCGCCGGAGTGGCTCGCGCGCTGGCGCGCCGGTCCGGCGCCGCCGGCGGGGGCGCGCGTCCTCACGCTGCCGGGCAGGCTCACGCGCCTCAAGGGGCACGAGGACTTTCTGGATCTGCTCGTCCGGTTGCAGGACGCGGGCCACGCCGTGCACGGACTGATCGTGGGCGGGACCGAGGGACGGCGCGCCCGCTACGCCGCCGCCCTCGCGCGCGCCGCGCGCGCACGCGGTCTCGACGGCGCCGTCACCTTCCTTGGACACCGGGCCGACGTGCGCGAGATCTACGCGGTCTCCGACCTCGTGCTCTCGCTCTCGCGCCGCCCCGAGTCCTTCGGCCGCACGGTGCTCGAGGCGCTGAGCCTCGGCGTCCCGGTCGCGGGCTACGACCACGGCGGCGTGGGCGAGATCCTCGCGCGCGTCTATCCGGCGGGCCGCGTGCCCGCGGGCGATCTCGCCGCCCTCGCCGCGACGGTCGGCACGCTGCTGCGCGCGCCGCCGCCGGTGCCGCGCGAGCATCCCTACACGCTCGGGCGCATGCTCGCCGATACGCTGGATCTGTACGTGCAGAGCGCCCCCGGAGGGGCGCACGCATGAATGCCGGGACGGATCGGGGTTGTGTCTGCCGGGTATGCGGCGGCGGCGTGCGGGAGCGCTTTCGCGTGCGCGAGATGATGTTCGGCAGCGGCGAGGAATTCGACTACTTCCGCTGCGCCGACTGCGGCTGCGTGCAGATCCGGGAGGTGCCGGAGGATCCGGCGGCCTATTATCCCGCCGGCTACTTCGCCTTTCGCGCCCGCCCGGGCCTCGCGCGCCGGCCGGTGCGGGCGGCGTTCGACCGGATGCGTGTGGCCTCGCATCTGTGGGGCGGCGGGACGGCCGCGCGGTGGATCGACCGCTTCGCCAAGCCCCTCGACTACATCCCGTGGTTGCGCCTCGCGGGCGTCGGCCCCGGGGCGTCGATCCTCGATGTCGGGTGCGGTACCGGGAAGCTGCTGCTACGCCTCGGGCTGGGCGGATTCGAGCGGTGTCTGGGACTCGACCCCTTCCTTCCGGAGTCCATCCGATACCCGAACGGTCTACGCGTGCTCAAGCGGGACCTGGTCGACTACGCGCGGACCGCACGGCGGCGCTTCGACCTGGTGATGTTCCATCATTCCTACGAGCACCTCCCGGACCCCCGCGCCACCCTCGCCGCCGCGGCGCGTCTGCTGCGCCCGGACGGGTGCGTCCTCGTCCGCGTGCCGCTCGCCGACTCCGAGGCCTTCGAGACCTACCGCGAGCACTGGGTCCAGTGGGACGCGCCGCGCCACCTCTACCTCCATACGCGCGCGAGCCTCGCGGCCGCGGCCGCGCACGCGGGCCTGACGGTCGAGCGCGTGACCTGCGACTCGACGCGCCTGCAGTTCGTCGGGAGCGAACTCTATCGGCGGGGGATCGCGCTGCAAACGGCGGGCGCGGTCCGCGCCCTGTTCGGTCCCCGGGAACTGCGCGCCTTCGACCGCCGGGCGCGGGAGCTCAACCGCCTGGGGCGCGGGGATCAGGGCGTCTTCTATCTGAGGCGGACATGAGCACTCGCGCGGTGGAGGTCGTCCTGATCGCCAAGCCGTGGCGCGGGGGACTCGCCGACTACGTCTTCCGTGCGCTGGACGACCTGCTGCCGGGCCGGGTGGTGTGGCTGACGAGCTACCCGCGCGGCGCGGCGCAGTGGCTCGGCTACCGCATCGACCGCGCCGGCTGGCGGCGCGCGCGGGTGCGGGAACTGGCCGGACTGAATTACCGCGCGGCCCTGTTCATCAACCACCGTCCGGAGTTCGAGGTCCTCGATCCGGACGAGCGCCACGTCCTGTGGCTGACCGACGCCCCCGCACCCGGGCCGGGCACGCTGCGCCCCTACGCGCGCGTGTTCGTCTCCGACCCGGGCTACGCCGCGGCGGTCCGCGCGGCGGCGGGTCCGGAGCGCTACGCGGGCGAGCTCGCCTTCGCGATGCATCCGGCGGTCCACCGCCCGCTGTCGGGACCGGCGCGCGGGCTGTGTACGGTCGCCAATCGCGACCCCAAGCGCGACGCGCATCTGCAGGCGTTCTTCGCGGCCGGCCTGCGGCCGTGGGTTTACGGCAACTACTTTCTCCGCCATCCTCTGGCGCTGCGCCGCCCCGGGCGTTTCCGCCCGCGCGTGGCCCCCGCGCGACTGGCCGCGGTGTACGCCCGCCACGCGGTGTCATTGAACGTCCATGCGCGCGTCGTGCGCGAGGGGACCAACATGCGAAGCTTCGAGTGCGCGGGCTGCGGCATCGCGCAGTTGATCGAGTACCGCCCCGGCCTGGAGCGCCAGTTCGAGCCGGGGGTGGAGGTGGAGATATACCGGGAGCCGGCGGAGGGGGCGGAGCGCGCCCGCGCGCTGCTTGCCGACCCGCGCCGCGCGCGGGCCCTGGCGCAGCGGGCGGCGCGGCGCGCGTGCGCCGAGCACACCTACCACCGGCGTGTGCGGCATGCCCTCGCCGGACTGGTCCCGGCACTCGACACCGCCGCGACCGCGGCGGGCAGGCCGCGCGGGGCGGTGCGTTGAGCGCGCCCTCGTCGCCCGGCGTGGGCGTCTCATGGACCGCGACCGTGCGCGCGTGGTGGCTGGAGCACTACGCCTGGCTGCTGATCCTCGCGGTACCGGCGCTGCTGCCCACCAAGACTCTGTTCAACGCGCCGTTCATCTTCATGGCGCTGATCGGGCTCGTCCGCCTCTACCGCGACCCGCGCGGCGTGCGCGCCGATCCGCAGATCCGCCTGATCGTGCTCCTGTTCCTGTGCATCTGGCTGCCGATGCTCTGGTCGCTGCCGGGGGCGGCGGACCTGTCGCGTTCGGCCAGCACGGCGCGCGACTTCCTGCGCTTCCCGCTCGCCGGCATCTTCATCGTCCAGACGCTGCGCGTGCGGCGCAACCGCGAGCGCCTGTTCCTGGGCGTGTTCGTATTGTTGAGCGCCTGGGCGGTCGACGGCCTGGTGCAGTTCTTTTTCGGGCGCGACCTGCTCGGCTATCCGTACAACGGGACGGAGCTCGCGGGGGTCTTCTATCCCTACCTGCGTTTCGGCTTGGTCATCGCGACGCTCTCGCCGCTCTACTTCGAGGGTCTGCGCCGCTACGGGCGCCGGCGGCGCTGGCTGTGGGTGCTGCTCGTCCCCTACGTCGCCTGCATCTTCCTCAGCGGCAACCGGACCTCGTGGATGATGGTCAGCGTCGCGGCGCTCGGTTACGGCTGGTTCGTCTACCGCATGCACGGCGGGATCGCGTGGTACAAGGTCCTGGGGGCCGTGATCGGTATCCTGCTCGTCCTCGGCGGGCTGGTGGTCAAGCAGCCCTGGTTCGAGTCGCGTATCGACACCACCCTGGGGCTGTTCAGCGGGAACTACGAGCGGATCGACCGCGCCACCTCCTATCGGCTGTCGATCTGGCGCACCGCCCTCAACGTCATCGAACACCACTGGGTGAACGGCATCGGGCCGCGGGGTTTTCGCTACGTTTACAAGTACTACGCCGGGCCGCACGACTTCTGGCGCAACCTGCATCCGCCGCAGACGCCGACCCATCCGCATCAGGAACTGCTCGAGATCCTCGCCGGGACGGGGTTCCCCGGGGGCGTGGGGCTGGTGCTGTTCTTCTGGATCCTCTACCGGCGCCTGCGCGCGGCGCCGGCGCAGGCGGCGCGCCGGTCGTTGCCGTGGGCGGTGGGCGTCGTCGTGGCGATGAACCCGCTCAACGTGCACATGTCGTTCTACGCGAGCTACTGGTCGACGGTGACCTGGTGGTTGATCCTGCCCGGGATCGCCCTGCTGGGCGAGGCGGTCACGGGCGGATCGCCGTCGCGCCCGCTGCGAGCCGCCGGTACAGGTCGATGAAGCGCGGCACGACGGCCGCGGCCGTGTAGCGTTCGCGATAGCGTGCGAGGGCGCGGGCCGCGCGCTCGCGGCGCGCGTGCGGATCCGCGGCCGCCGCCATGGCCCGCGCGAGCGATTCCGCATCCCCCGGCTGCGCCCACCACGCCACGGACTCGTCGAGGATCTCCTGCGGTCCCTGGGTGCGGGTGCTGACGATGGCCGCGCCGCAGGCCATCGCCTCGAGGACGACGATGCCGAAGGGTTCGTCGCGCGAGGGCAGGACGAAAATCTCGCCGCGGGAGAGGAATGCCGGAACGTCCTCGACCCAGCCGGCGAAGGCGACGGCCTCTCCGAGCCCGAGGTGCCGGACCTGGCTGCGCAGCCGGGCCTCCTCGGGACCGGCGCCCCCGAGGCGCAGGGTCGCCGCGAGGCCGCCGCGGCGCAGGCGGTGCAGGGCCTCGATCAGCACGTCGAAGCCCTTTTTGTGCACGAAGCGCCCGAGCGCCGCGAACGACGGCGGTCCGGGGGCGAAGGCGGGGGGCGCCGCGCGCGCGGGCAGGCGCGAGAAGTGCGGGATCACCTCGATGCGGGCGTCGGGGACGCCGCGGGCGTGCAGGTAGCGGCGCTGGTCCTCAGAGCCGGGTACGAAACGCTCGACGCCGCGGTAGTGCTTGAGTTTCACATAGTTGTGCAGGTTGGCGGCGACGGGGATGCCGAGGGTGGCCGCGGCGGCGGCGCCGAGGTGGGCGCCGCGGGCGAGGTGGGTGTGCACGAGCGCGGGGCGGAAGCGTGCGAGCGCAGCGCGCAGGCGTGATCGCGCGCGCAGGTCCCAGACCCCGCGTGCGGCGACCGCGGCGACCTCCACACCCGGGAGATTCGCGGCGAGATGGTGCCCGGCGAAGTCGGGGTGGCAGACGGCCAGCACCTCGACGTCGTAGGCCGGCAGCGCGTGGCACAGGTCCACGAACAGCCGCTCCGCCCCGCCGAATCCCGGCGAGAGCATGACCTGTGCGACGCGCAACGGGTCGTGCGGCCGGGCCTTCGAAGGATCGTGCTGGATCGTCACGGGCTCCTGGCCGTATGGTGGTCACGGGACGGCCGCCCGGCCCGGTGCCCGGATGCGGGCCGCCCCAACCGTTCCCGTGTGTGCGGGACATTGCAGGGATCGACCATGGCGAATCTATCGGTATTCGTGACGACCTTCAACAACGAGCGCACGCTGGCGGCGTGCCTGGAGAGCGTGCGCTGGGCGGACGAGATCGTCCTGCTGGATTCGTTCAGCACGGACGCGACCGTCGCGATCGCCGAGCGCTACGGCTGCCGCGTCTTCCGCCACGAGTTCCTCGGCTACGGGCGCCAGAAGCGGCTCGCCCTCGAACACACCCGCAACCGCTGGGTGTTGCTTCTCGACGCCGACGAGGCCCTGTCGCCGCAGTCGCAGGAGGAGATCCGCGCGCTGCTGGCGGGCGAGCCGGACGCCGACGGCTACGAGATCCCGCGCCAGGAGCAGCTCTTCTGGCGCATGTGCAGCCCCCGCGTGCGCCTGAATGCATTCCTCAGGTTGTTCGACAAGACCAAGGGCGGCATCGACGATCTGCCGGTGCACGCCGCCCCGAAGGTCGAGGGGCGGGTGCGGCGCCTGCGCCACCCGTTCTATCATTTCGGCGAGACCGACCTGCATACCAAGATCGACAAGATCAACCACTACTCCACGGGGCTGGTGCCGGAGAAGCTCGCGCGCGGGCGCGGGCGCAGTCCGTGGATCCTGGTGTTCTATCCGCCGGTCTATTTCCTGCGGTCGTACCTCTTCAAGCGGAACTTCCTCAATGGGTGGGCGGGGTTCATCACCTCGGTGTGTGCGGCGTTCTATGTATTCCTGAAGTACGCGAAGGTCTACGAGGAGCGTCAGTTCCGCCGGTATGGGACGCGCCTCATGCCGCCGGGTGCGCCGTCCAGCCCGCGCCCGGCGCGCACGCAGCGGTATTGAAGGACGAGCGCGATCGGAGGGGCGTGGCCGTCTCCCGGGGTCGCGCCGTCCCGCGGGGTCGGAGTCGGCGCCCGGAGGCGGTCGTTGCGGGGTTACGCCGCTGCCGGGGGCGCTGACTCTGACCCCCTTCCCACCGCGGCGGTCCGGGTTCGGAGTCGGCCCGCATCGTGCGGCGCGGTGCATGTCGGTTTCCTCCTGCGCGCGCCGACTCCGACCCTTGTCAGCCCGGACGTCGACCCCCGTCAGCCCGCCCGGCTCTGCGCCTCGGCGACGGCGGCGAGGACCCGCTCGGGGGTGATCAGGTGCATGCAGGCGTGATGCGGGCACGTCTTGCGGTAGCAGTTGACGCACGGGAGGTCCGCCTGCACGGTGACTACGCCCGGCCCGATCGGGCGCACGCGCCGCGGGTCGGTCGGCCCGCAGATCACCACCATCGGCCGCCCCGCGGCGGCGGCGACGTGGGCGGTGCCGGTGTCGTTGGCGATCACCACCCATGCGCCCTCGCACAACGGTACGAGGTCCGGGACCCGCGTCTCCCCGCACAGGTTGACCACCCCGGGCCCGCCTCCGGCGGCGATGCGCCGGCATTCCTCCTCCTCGTCGGGGCCTCCGAGCAACACGATCCGCCCGATGCCCGCTCCTTGCAGACGGCGGGCAAGTTGCGCGTAGCGCTCCGCCCCCCAGCGTTTGAGAAAGCCCGCGGCCTGACAGCCGGGCAGGAAGACCGCATAGTCGCCCGCGGCGAGTCCGTGCGCCGCGGCCAACGCCGCTACGCGGGCACGGCTGTCGGCAGGGACGTGGAGCACGGGACGCTCGCTGCGTGTGACGATGCCCGCGCCCTGCAGCGCCGAGCGCATGCGCTCGTGAATATGGGCGGGCTGCGGCAGCGGCTTCGGGTAGAGATTGTAGGGGGCGGCGCGGCGGTTGCCGATACGCCAGCGGGGCAGGCGCCCGCGCAGCGCGAGCAGACCGAGGAGGATGCGCGACCGGTCGGTGGACTGCAGGTCCACGATCAGGTCGTAGCGCCGCGCCGCCATGTGCGCCACCCAGCGGCGCATCTCGGCGTTGCGGCGCGCGCCGCGCACGTCGAAGGCGCTGACCTCGGAAAAGCGCGGATCGCCACGGAACAGTCCGGCCCACTGCGGCAGGGTGTTGAGGTCGATGGTGGATGCGGGGAAGGCGCGGACGACGTCCTCCATCACCGCGGTGGCGAGCACCACGTCCCCGAGGGCGCTCCACTTGATGATCAGGATACGCCGGATGTCTTCGCGCGCCGGGAGATCGTCGCGCGGCGCCGGGTAGTGGGTGGCGGGTTCCATGGCCGGGGAGTATAACGCCGGCGGGCCGAGGCCCATCCTTGCAACTTGGCCCGACGGGCGGTTGCGGCGTCGATCGGACCGATGTCGCGGGAAGAGGCCGCGGACCCACGCGGGACGCACGGAAGAACTCGTGTCGGTCCGTGGGTTCCGTGTCGGTTTCCGACCACCGGGTCCTGTGCAACCGCGTTGTCCGCGCCCCGCCCTGCGGAGGGTCACCGGCGATAGAGGACGTTCTTGCCGGCGGGGTGGGTCTTGAAGCGCCGGTGGACCCACAGGTACTGCTCGGGGGCCTTGAGGATCTCGGCCTCGATGATGCGGTTGATGCGCGCGGCGTCGGCGGCGGGGTCCTCCCCGGGGAAGTCCTCGAGCGCCGGGTATATCGTCAGGCGGTAGCCGCGCCCGCGCTCGAGTCGGCGTGGAAAGAAGGGCACCACCGCCGCGCCGCTGATGCGCGCGATGCGCGAGGTCGTGGTGATCGTTGCTGCGGGCACGCCGAAGAACGGCACATAGACACTGTGTTCGCCGCCGTAGTTCTGGTCGGGCGCGTACCATACCGCGCGGTTCTCCTTGAGACTGCGCAGGAGTCCCCGCATGTCCTCGCGCGGGATCGCCTTCTCGAAGTGGCGCGCGCGCGCGCGGCGCATCACCGACTCGAAGGCCGGATTCTTGTGTTCGCGATAGAGGACGTGGAAGGGGGCGTGCAATGCGAGCAGGCGCCCGCCGATTTCGAGCGAGGTGAAGTGCGCGCTGAGCAGGATCACGCCGCGCCCGCGCGCGAGCGCCGCCTGCAGGTGCTCGAGGCCCTCGATCTCGGCACGCCCGCGCAGGCGCCGCGCCGGGGCCCACCAGCTCAGGGCGATCTCGAACGCCCCCGCCCCGAGAGAAGCGAAGTGGGCGCGCAGCAGCCGCCGGCGGGCCGCGGGGTCGAGTTCGGGGAAGCACAGGCGCAGATTGATGCGCGCGATGCGCCGGCGCTCGCGCGCGAACGGGGCGAGTGCGAGCCCGAGAGCGCGGCCCAGGCGCAGTTGCGCGCCGACCGGGAGGCGGGCGAGGGCGCGCATGATCCCGATCCCGGCCCAGGTCGGCCAGTAGCGCGGGTGCAGGCGGCGCGGGACGGGGGCGATGGCGGGGGCTCGGTTCACTGCGGGTGCACGGCGGCGGAGGTGCGGATTCTATCAAAACCGGGCAAAAGCGGGTTTTCCGGGCTGTGCTATGATGCGCCCGAATCCCGAACGGACCGCCCGATTCGATGCACACGCCGGATTTCACCCGCGCCCGCGTGCTGGTGGCGGGTGACCTGATGCTCGACCGCTACTGGGACGGCGCCGCGGCGCGCATCTCGCCGGAGGCGCCGGTGCCGGTGGTGCGCGTGGGCGCGGAGAGCGAGCGCCCGGGCGGGGCCGGCAACGTCGCGCTCGGAATCCGCGCCCTGGGCGGCGCCGTGACCGTGGTCGGACTGTGCGGCGCCGATGCCGCGGGCGAACGCCTGCGCGAGCTGCTCGGCCAGGCCGGTGTGGATGTGCGCGCGACGCTGCTGCCCGGATACGCCACCGTCACCAAGCTGCGCGTGTTGAGCCGGCACCAGCAGTTGATCCGGCTCGACTTCGAGGACGAGGAGCCGCGGTGCGACGCGGAGGCGCTGCTCGGCGCCTTTCGCGCCGCGCTCGACGAGGCCGCGGTCGTGGTGCTCTCCGACTACGGCAAGGGTGCCCTGCGCGGCGCCCGCGACCTGATCGCCGCCGCGCGCGGTGCCGGCCGCCCGGTGGTGGTGGATCCAAAGGGTCGCGACTTCGAGCGCTACCGCGGCGCCGCGTTGGTCACGCCCAACCGCAGCGAGTTCGAGACGGTGGTCGGGGTGTGCGGGGACCACGCGCAGATGGAGGAGCGCGCCCGCGCGCTCGCCACGCGCCACGGTCTCGACGCGCTGCTGGTGACGCTGAGCGAAGAGGGGATGCTGCTCGTGCCGACCGGTGCCCCGGCCGTGCACCTGCCCGCTCGTGCGCGCGAGGTCTTCGACGTCACCGGCGCCGGCGACACTGTGGTCGCCGTGCTCGCCGCTGCGCTGGCGGCCGGGGCGGACCTCGCGGCCGGCGCGGCGCTGGCCAACGTCGCCGCCGGGATCGCCGTCGGCAAGCTGGGGGCCGCCGTGGTGAGCGCCCCCGAGCTGCGGCGCGCGCTGCGCGAGCTGGAGAATTCGCACCGCGGCGTGCTCGCCGAGGACGCGCTGCTGGAGGCGGTGGCCGATGCGCGCGCCCACGGCGAGTCGGTGGTGATGACCAACGGCTGCTTCGATCTCCTGCACGCCGGGCACGTCGCCTACCTGGAGCAGGCGCGCGCGCTCGGGGACCGGCTGGTGGTGGCGGTCAACGACGATGATTCGGTGCGCCGGCTCAAGGGGCCGGAGCGCCCGCTGGTGCCGGCGGGGCAACGCATGGAGGTGCTCGCGGCGCTGCGCTGCGTGGACTGGGTGACCGCATTTTCGGAAGATACCCCGGAGCGGCTGATCGCGCGCGTGGGACCCGACGTGCTGGTCAAGGGCGGGGACTACCGGGCGCACGAGATCGCCGGGGCCGGCGCCGTGGAGGCGGCCGGCGGCCGGGTGGTGGTGCTTCCGTATCGCGACGGCTGTTCCACCAGTTCGCTGGTGGGGCGCATCCGCGGCGGCGGATCGGGCGCGGGGGAGTAAACGCATCGTGATCGTCGTCACCGGCGGGGCCGGGTTCATCGGCAGCAACCTCGTACGCGCACTCAACGCGCGCGGGCACGCGGACGTGCTCGTCGTCGACGATCTGTCCGACGGGACCAAGTTCCGCAATCTCGTCGACTGCGAACTTTCCGATTATCTCGATCGCGATGATTTCCTCGATCGCATCCGCGGCGGCGGGGACCTCCCGGACGCGGTGACGGCGGTGTTTCATCAGGGTGCCTGTTCGGTCACCACGGAGTGGGACGGGCGCTTCATGATGCGCAACAACTACGAGTACTCGAAGATCCTGCTGCACTACTGTCTCGAGCGCGGTATCCCCTTCCTCTACGCCTCTTCCGCGGCCGTCTACGGCGGCGGGCGGGTCTTTCGCGAGGATCCGCAGTTCGAGGCGCCGCTCAACGTCTACGGCTACTCCAAGCTGCTGTTCGACCGCTACGTGCGCCGGCTCCTGCCGCAGGCGCGCAGCCAGATCGCGGGTCTGCGCTACTTCAATGTCTACGGGCCGCGCGAGTTCCACAAGGGCGCCATGGCCAGCGTCGCGCTGCATTTCCACCGTCAGATTCTCGAGAGCGGGCGCGCGCGCCTGTTCGAGGGCTGCGACGGATACGCCGACGGCGAGCAGCGGCGCGACTTCGTCTATGTGGACGATGCGGTGGCGGTCAACCTCTGGCTGCTCGACCATCCGCGGGTCAGCGGCGTCTTCAACGTCGGCACCGGACGCAGCCGCAGCTTCAACGACGTCGCCCGCGCGGTGATCGAGTGGCACGGCGGCGGCGAACTCGAATACGTTGCCTTCCCCGATGGGCTGCGCGGGCGCTACCAGAGCTTCACCGAGGCCGACGTCGGGGCGCTGCGGGCGGCCGGGTGCGACGTGCCGTTCCGCGACGTCGGGCCGGGCGTGGCCGCCTACCTCGACTGGCTGCGGGGGCACGGGGCCTGAGCGCGCGGCCGGGACCCGACACGCCGTGCGCATCCTCTACACCGCGGTCCTCTACCTGCTGACCCCGTTCGCCCTGCTGCGGTTGCTGCGGCGCGGGTTCTCGGAACGCGGATATTGGCGGCGCTGGCCGGAGCGCTTCGGGTTCGTGCCGCCGGAGCCGGAGGCGGGGGCGGTGTGGGTGCACGCGGTGTCGGTGGGCGAGGTGCAGGCCGCCGCTCCGCTGATCCGCTCCCTACGCCTGCACGCGCCGGTGATCGTGACCACCACGACGCCGACCGGCTCGCGCCAGGTCCGGCGGCTGTTCGGCGAGGAGGTGCGCCACGCCTATATCCCCTACGACCTGCCCGGCGCGGTGCGCCGCTTTCTGCGCCGCGTGCGCCCGCGCCTGCTCGTGGTGATGGAGACGGAACTCTGGCCCAATCTGTTCCACGAATGCCGGCACGCCGGTATCCCCGTGGTGCTGGCGAATGCGCGCATCTCCGCGCGCTCCGAGGCCGGCTACCGGCGCGCGCGCCGGCTGGTGCGCGCGACGCTCGACTGCCTTTCGGCCGTCGTCCCGCAGAGCCGGGTCGACGCCGAGCGTCTGCTCCAACTCGGCGCGGATCCCGCGCGGATGACTCCGAGCGGAAACCTGAAGTTCGACGTCGAACTGCCCCCGAGCCTGCTGGAGCAGGCCCAGGCCCTGCGCCGGGTGCTCGGGGTCGACCGGCCGGTGTGGATCGCGGCGAGCACCCACGAAGGCGAGGAGGAGCGGATCCTGGATGCGCACGACATCGTGCGCGGACGCCTCCCCGCCGCGCTGCTGGTGATCGTCCCGCGCCACCCACAGCGTTTCGCCCGCGTCTGCGCGCTGTGCCGCCACCGCGGATACCGCACGGTCCGCCGTACGGAGGGCGTCCCCTGCCCCGCCGAGGCGGGGGTGTTCGTGGGCGATACCATGGGCGAGCTGCCGGCGTTCTATGCCGCCGCCGACGCCGCCTACGTCGGCGGCAGCCTGGTGGACGCCGGCGGCCACAACCTGCTCGAGCCCGCCGCGGTCGGCGTTCCGGTCCTGAGCGGGCCGCACCTGGGCAACTTCGCCGAGGTGGCCGGGATGCTGGAGCGGGCGGGCGCGTTGCGCCTCGTGCACGACCCGGCGGAGCTGGCGCGCGAAGTCGGCGCGCTGCTCGCCGATCCGTCCCGGCGCGCGGGCATGGGCGAGCGCGGCCGGCTCCTGGTCGAGCGCAACCGCGGCAGCGTCCGGCGGCTGCTGGACACGCTCCGGCCCTACCTAGGAGCCTGTCGGACCTAGGTGTTCGTAGCGAGGCGGCGGGAGATCGAGTTCAGTTTTCCGATCGTTTGAGGCGAATAGTGATTGCTGTTTAACGAGAACGATCGGAAAAATGGGCCGATCTCCCACCGCCGCAGTAGAACATGCCTAGGTCCGACAGGCTCCCAGGCCCGGGCGGCGGTACGGCGGTCACTTGAGCAGGGCGGAGAGCGCCTTGAAGTGCTCGTGGCGGCTGTCGCGCAGCCACTCGAAGAGCACCGATTCGCTGTTCGTGACGGTCACGCCGGCGGCGCGCAGCCGCTGCAGGCCGTTGGCGGCGTGGGCCTCGATGCGCGAGCAGACGGCGTCTTCGACCACGAAGACGTGGTAGCCGAGCGCGTGCAGCTCGAGGGCGGTCTGCAGGACGCAGATGTGGGTCTCCATGCCGGCGAGCACGACCTGGCGGCGTCCCGTCGCCGCGATCGCATCCGCGAAGCCCTCGGCCGCGCAGCAGGAGAAGGCGGTCTTTTCGAGCGTCCGGGCAGCGGGCAGTTTCGCGGCCAGCGCCGCGACGGTCGGACCGAGCCCCTGCGGGTACTGCTCGGTGGCGTGGACCGGGATGGCGAGCCGCGCGGCCGCCTCCAGCAGCAGTCCCGCGGCGCGCAGCATGCGCGCGCGGGCGGCCTCCGGCATGGCGGCGGCGAGCCGCTCCTGGACGTCCACGAGCAGAAGCTGGGACTCTTCGGCCCGGCACAGCGGGGCGGAGGTGGCCACCTGCGCTCAGTTCCCCGGCGCGCCCAGGTCGCGGTTGAGCCGGACCAGGTCGTCGGCGCTCAGGGTCCCGGCCGCCTGCTTGAGGCGCAGGGTGCTCACGAGGTAGTCGTAGCGGGCCGCGGCGTAGTCGCTCTCGGCGCTGTAGAGGTTACGCTGGAAGTCGAGCACGTCGACGATGGTCCGCGTACCGACCTTGTAGCCGGCCTCGGTGGCCTGCAGGGCGGTGCGCGCAGAGACCACCGCCTGATGCAGGGCCTCGACTCGGGCGATCCCGGCGAGGACGTCGCGGTAGGCGTCGCGCGTGGCGCGCACGGTCGCGCGCTGCGCCTGGAGCAGCCGGTCCTGCGCCTCGGAGTAGAGGTGCGCCGCCTGGCGGGTGCGCGCCGTGACCGCGCCGCCGAGGAAGAGCGGCAGGCGCATCTCGACGCCGATGCTGCTCTGCTGCTGGCGCAGGGGAAAGAGGCCGAACGCGGTCTGATCCAGATACTGCGTCCCCGCGACCAGGTCCACCTTGGGATAGTGGCCGCTGCGCTGGACCCCGATCTCGCGCTGCGCCACGTCGACCGCGCGCAGACGCGCGAGCACCAGGAGGTTGTGCTGCAGCGCGGTGTCGACCCAGTCCTTCATGACGGCCGGCCGCGGCCGGATCAGCGCGAGCTTGCCCGCGAGGTCGTCCAGCCGCCCGATCGGCACGCCGGTGGTCTCCTCGAGGGCCTCGCGCGCGCTGTCGAGGGCGTTGCGGGCCACGATCTCGCGCGCCGCCACCGCGTCGTAACGCGCCTGCGCCTCGCGCACGTCCGTGATCGCCCCGAGGCCGACGCGGAAACGCTTGCGCGCCTGCTCGAGCTGGCGCCGGGTGGCCTTGAGGTCGGCGCGCACGAACTCGAGCGCCGAGCGCGCCTTGAGGACGCCGAAGTAGCGCACCGCCACGCGCAGCATCAGGTCCTGGCGTGCGGCGGCGTACTCGGCGTCGGCCTGAGCGACGCGGCTGTCGGCCTGCGACAGCCGCTGCCACGCGCCCCAGTCGAACAGCGGCTGGCTCAACTGCAACGAGTAGGACTGGTTGGTGGCGTAGTCCAGGGTGCTGTTGAGCTTGTTGTCGTACTGGGTCCGGTTGACGTCCAGGTTGAAGTTCAGCGAGGGCAGCAGGCCGGCGCGGCTCTCGGGGCGCGTCTGCAGCACGGCCAGGCGCGCCTGCGCGGCGGCCTGCAACTGCGCGTCGTTGCGCACGGCCAGGCGGTAGACGTCGAGCAGGTCGGAGGCGCGCGCGCACGGGAGTGCGAGCGCCAGGGACACGGCGAGTGCGGTCCGCAGCAGTGCGTTCAATTCGGACCTCTTCGGTTGCGGCTCCGGGCGGTTTCGAGCCCGACCCGACGCATCAATAGACGGGCATCGCCGGGTCGACCTCGCGCGCCCAGGCGTTGATGCCGCCCCGCAGGTTGATCACGCGGCGGAATCCGATTCCCGACAGGTGGCGGGCGACCATGAGGCTGCGGATCCCGTGATGGCAGATGGTGACCACTTCCGCGTCCGGGTCCAGCCCCGTCGCGGCGGCGGGTACGCTGCGCATGGGCACGAGCCGCGAGCCTTCGATGCGGCAGATCGCGTATTCCCATGGCTCACGCACGTCGAGCAGCAGCGGGGCGGGATCCGCCCGCTCCAGGTGTGCGCACAGCTCCTGCGGCGTGATCTCGCGCACGGCGTTCAGAACTCGAAGCGCGGCGGCCGCGGGGCGTTGACCAGCGGCGGCAGATCGGTCTCGAACAGCGCCTCACGCACCCAGCCGTCCGGGGCCGTGCGCCGTACCAGCAGCGCCTCCATCACGGGCGGCTCGCCGACCACGGCGAACAGCCGGCCGCCGATGGCGAGGCTCTTCTGGAAGGCGTCGACGTAGACCGGCAGGGAGCCGGTCACCGCGATCACGTCGTAGCGCCGCTCGGGTTCCCAGCCGCGCGCCGCGTCGCCGACCCGCAGCGTGGCGTTGGCGATGCCGTGCGCGGCGAGCTTCTCCTGCGCGGCGTATTTCAGCTCCGGGACGATCTCCACGCTGAGCACGCGCCCGCCGAGGCGCGCCAGGCAGGCGGTGACGTAGCCGCTCCCGGTGCCGACCTCGAGCACGAAATCGGAGGGTTGCACGTCGAGCGCCTGCAGCATCCTCGCCTCCACCTTCGGGGCCATCATCACCTGTCCGTGGCCGAGCGGGATGGCGAGGTCGGCGAACGCGAGTTCGCGGTACTCCGCCGGGACGAAGTCCTCGCGCGGGGTGTCGGCGAGCAGCTCGAGCACGCGCGGGTCGAGCACGTCCCAGGGACGGATCTGCTGCTCGATCATGTTGAAGCGGGCCTGCTCGACGTCGAAGGAGGGCATAGGGCGCCACCTGATCCCGCCGCGGCCGGCCGAAGGGGGCGGGCGCGCTTGGGGGTTGGTCCATGGGTATGTTCCGCCGCCTGCGGGCTGCGACCCGGGGGGCGGAAGCGGCTACAGGGTACGGGCTTTGCCCCCGGCGGGCAAGCGCCCGGCGGCGTGCCGGTGTCCGGATTCCTGATTGCGGTCAAGAAACTACGTGCGCCGCCCGCCACGGGTCCCGCCGCCCCCGCCTTGCAAAGGCGCCGGCCTTCCGATACCGTGACCCGATCCAGCTAGGGGTGCCGCCGCGGTGCGGGGGCTGAGAGATCACCCTTGGAACCTGATCCGGGTAATACCGGCGCAGGGAAGCTGACCCCCCTCAGCCCGTCCCGTGCCGTCCCGGTCCACGCCACCAGGGAGAACGGCCATGAGCGCGATTCCAGAGGGATTCATCCGCCGCACCGCCCGTCTGCGCGAGGAGGCGGTACGTCCGTTTCCCAATTCCCGCAAGTGCTACGTCACCGGCAGCCGGCCCGACCTGCGCGTGCCGATGCGCGAGGTCGTGCAGTCGCCGACCCGTACCGAGCGCGGCCGGGAGGCCAACCCGCCGATCGCGCTCTACGACACCTCGGGCCCCTACACCGACCCCGAGGCCGGGATCGACCTGCGCCGCGGGCTCGCGCCGTTGCGCGCGGGCTGGATCCTGGAGCGCGGCGACACCGAGGCGCTCGACGGCCCGGCTTCGGAGTACGGGCGCCGGCGCCTGGCCGATCCGGAACTGGCGGCGTTGCGCTTCGAGCATCTGCGCCCCCCGCGTCGCGCGCGCCCCGGCGCCTGCGTCACGCAGATGCATTATGCGCGCCGCGGCATCGTCACGCCGGAGATGGAGTTCGTGGCCATCCGCGAGAACCAGCGGCTGGAGCAGGTACGGGACGAGGGGCTGCTGCGCAGCCACCCGGGCGAGGGTTTCGGCGCGCGTATCCCGCGCGAGATCACCCCGGAGTTCGTGCGCGCCGAGCTGGCCGCGGGCCGCGCCATCCTCCCCGCCAACATCAACCACCCGGAACTCGAGCCGATGATCATCGGCCGCAACTTCCTGGTCAAGGTCAACGCCAACATCGGCAACTCCGCGCTCGGCTCTTCGATCGAAGAGGAGGTGGAGAAGATGATCTGGGCGATCCGCTGGGGCGCGGATACGGTCATGGACCTCTCCACCGGGCGCAACATCCACGAGACGCGCGAGTGGATTCTGCGCAATGCACCGGTGCCGATCGGCACCGTACCGATCTATCAGGCCTTGGAGAAGGTCGACGGTAAGGCCGAGGAACTCACCTGGGAGGTCTTCCGCGACACGCTCATCGAGCAGGCCGAGCAGGGGGTGGACTACTTCACCATCCACGCCGGCGTGCGTCTCGCCTACGTGCCGCTGACCGCGCGTCGCGTCACCGGGATCGTCTCGCGCGGGGGCTCCATCATGGCCAAGTGGTGCCTGGCGCACCACCGGGAGAGCTTCCTCTACACGCATTTCGAAGAGATCTGCGAGATCATGAAGGCCTATGACGTCTCCTTCTCGCTCGGCGACGGCCTGCGCCCGGGCTCGATCGCGGACGCCAACGACGAGGCGCAGTTCGCCGAGCTGCGAACGCTCGGGGAACTGACCCGCATCGCCTGGGAGCACGACTGTCAGGTGATGATCGAGGGGCCCGGGCACGTACCCATGCAGCTCATCAAGGAGAACATGGAGCGTGAACTGAAGGACTGCCACGAGGCGCCGTTCTACACGCTGGGCCCGCTCACGACGGACATCGCCCCCGGTTACGACCACATCACGTCCGCGATCGGCGCGGCGATGATCGGCTGGTATGGCACGGCGATGCTCTGCTATGTGACCCCCAAGGAGCACCTCGGCCTGCCCGACAAGCACGATGTACGCGAGGGTATCGTCACCTACAAGATCGCCGCGCACGCCGCGGACCTGGGCAAGGGTCACCCCGGCGCCCAGATCCGCGACAATGCGCTGTCCAAGGCGCGCTTCGAGTTCCGTTGGGAGGATCAGTTCAACCTCGGCCTCGATCCCGAGAAGGCGCGCGAATTCCACGACGCCACGCTACCCAAGGAAGGCCACAAGGTCGCCCACTTCTGCTCGATGTGCGGCCCCCACTTCTGCTCGATGAAGATCACCCAGGACGTGCGCGAGTACGCCCGCGAGCACGGCATCGGCGACGGGGAAGCGGCGATCCAGGCGGGGATGGAGGAGAAGGCGCGCGAGTTCACCGCCGAGGGCGGGGAGATCTACCGCCGGCGGTGAACCTCGCAGGGCCGGGCGCACAATCGACGCCGCCGGATCCAAACGACGCCGGCCGGATCGATGTCATCGGCCCGTGGGGCGGGCCTCGGCCCGCCGGCGCCGCCCGTTTCAAACGACGCCGGCCCGGTCCACGATGTCGGCCGGGCAAGCCCGGCCCTACCGCATCTCCCACGCCGATCCGGGCACCGGTAGGGCGGGCCTTGGCCCGCCGACGAGATCGGCTCCAAACGACGTTTGCCGGATCGATGTCATCGGCCCGTAGGGCGGGCCTGGGCCCGCCGGCGCCGCCCGTTTCAACCGACGCCGGTCCGGTCCACGATGTCGGCCGGGCAAGCCCGGCCCTATCGTATCTCCCACGCCGATCCGGGCACCGGTAGGGCGGGCCTCGGCCCGCCGACGAGGTCGGATCCAAGCGACGCCGGCCGGATCGATGTCATCGGCCTGTGGGGCGGGGCTTGCCCGGCCAACGGCGTCGGTCCCCGCGTCAATGCCCGTGCGCGCCCGCCTCGTGGACGTGGCCGTGCTCGAGTTCCTCGGCGGTGGCGTCGCGTACGCCGACGACCGACACGGCGAAGTTCAGCGTCGCCCCGGCAAGCGGATGGTTGGCGTCGACGGTGACGTTTTCGCCGTCGACCGCCACCACCGTGATGACCTGGACCCCCGATTCGGTCTGCGTCTGGAACTGCATCCCGGGCTTGACCTCGTCGGCGGATTCGAAGCGCTCGCGCGGCACCTGCACGACCAGCGCATCCTGCCGGGGCCCGTAGGCCTGCTCCGGAGGGATCGAGACCTCCAGGGAGTCTCCGGCGGCCTTGCCCTCCAGGGCGGACTCCAGGCCCGGAATGATGCTCCCGGTACCCTGGATATAGGACAGCGGCTCACGCCCCTGCGAGGTGTCGACGACCTCGCCGGCCTCGTCCGTGAGCGTGTAGTCGATGGTGACGACGGCGTTTTTGGCAATCTGCATGGTGCTTCCCCGCGCAATTCGGATCCGGTCACCATACACCCGTTCCCCGCCCGTTTCCACGCCGCGGCCGGGCCGCCCCGCCGTTGACGCCGGTCAGCCCTACGCCGTGTCGGCCCGACTATACTTGCGCCCCAGCGGGTACCGGGTTTCGCCGTCGGGGCGGCGGCTTCGCGGAGGGTCTGGCAGGTGCACGATTTGCAGACGGTGGTGGATTTGTCGCGGTGGCAGTTTGCGGCCACGGCGCTGTATCACTTTTTGTTCGTGCCGTTGACGCTGGGGCTGAGTTTCATCCTGGCGGCGATGGAGACGGTGTATTTCACGACGGGGCGTGAGATCTACCGGGAGATGGCGCGATTCTGGGGTAAGTTGTTTGCGATCAACTTCGCCCTCGGGGTGGCCACGGGGCTGACGATGGAGTTCGAGTTCGGGACCAACTGGTCGATGTACTCGCGCTTCGTGGGGGATGTGTTCGGGGCGCCGTTGGCCATCGAGGGGCTGATGGCGTTTTTCATGGAGTCGACCTTTGTGGGGCTGATGCTCTTCGGCTGGGAGCGGATGAGCCGGGGCAAGCACCTGCTGGTGACCTACATGGTGGCGTTGGGCTCGAACCTCTCGGCGCTGTGGATTCTGATCGCCAACGGGTTCATGCAGTCGCCGCACGGGGCGGTGTTCGATCCGCACACGATGCGGATGCAGTTGACCAGTTTCACGGATCTGATCTTCAATGCGGATGCGCAGGCGAAGTTCGTGCACACGAGTATCGCCGGCTACGTGACCGCGGCGATCTTCGTGGCGGGGGTGAGTGCGTATTATCTGTTGCGCAACCGGCACGTGGAGCTGGCAAAGCGCTCGTTTCGCATGGCGGTGCTGTTCGGGGTGTTTGCGAGCATCGGGGTGATCAGTCTGGGCGATGCGCTGGGGTTTGTCTCGGGCAGCGCGCAGCCGGCGAAGCTGGTGGCGATGGAGGCGTTGTGGAAGACGGAGAAGCCGCCGGCGGGGTTCAACCTGATTGCCATTCCGGATCAGGCCGAGCAGCGCAATCTCTACGAGCTGCAGATCCCGAAGGTGCTTACGCCGCTGGTTACGCACACGATGACGGAGGTCATCCCGGGGGCGGATGCGATCGAGCGCGAGGCGATGGTGCGCATGCGCGATGGGATCCCGGCGGCGCTGGCGCTGCGGCGTCTGAGCGCGGATCCGAACGATGCGGCGGCGCTGGCGCAGTTTCGGGCCCACGAGAAGGATCTGGGCTACGCGCTGCTGTTGCAGCGCTACGCGCCGGATCTGAGGAAGGCCACGCCGGCGGATTTCGAGCGCGCCGCGCGCGATGTGATCCCCAATGTGCCGGTGATCTTCTGGTCGTTCCGGATCATGGTGGCGGCGGGCTTTGCGATGCTGGCGTATCTGGTGCTGGCGACGATCTATTCGCTCAAGGATACGATCCTGGACAAGCGCTGGCTGCTGCGCCTGGCCCCGTGGATGATCCCGGTGCCGTTTATCGCCTGCGAGGTGGGCTGGCTGGTGGCCGAGCTGGGGCGCCAGCCGTGGACGGTCTATGACGTGCTGCCGACCTGGATGTCGGCCTCCACGCACAGCGTGGGCTATATGATCTTCTCGCTCACCGGTTTCGTGCTGCTCTACTCGGCCTTCATCGTGGTGGAGATGTACCTGATGGTGAAGTTCATCCGTCTGGGGCCGGGTCCGGCGCCGGACGCGGCGGGGCCGCGCGCGGCGGGGCGGGCCGAGCCGGCGGCGGTCTGATCGAGGGGGTCGGGCGATGGAACTGTACGCGCTGCTGAAGGTGATCTGGTGGCTGCTGCTCGGCGTGCTGCTCGTCGGGCTGGCGGTGATGGTGGGCATGGACATGGGGGTGGGCGCGGCGCTGCGCTACCTGGGGCGCACGGACGCGCAGCGGCGCGCGGCGCTGAACATGATCGGCCCGCACTGGGACGGCAACCAGGTCTGGTTCATCCTCGGGGGCGGGGCGATCTTCGCGGCTTGGCCGACGATCTACGCCACGGCCTTCTCCGGGCTCTACGTGGTGATGCTGCTGTTGCTGTGGACGATGATCCTCCGTCCGCTGGGCTTCGAGTACCGCAGCAAGCTGCCCTCCGCGCGCTGGCGCGCGCTGTGGGACTGGGGGCTGTTCGTCAGCGGGGCGGTGCCGATGATCGTCTTCGGCGCGGCCATCGGCAACATGCTCGAAGGCGTGCCGTTTCACTTCACCTGGGATCTGCAGTCCTACTACACGGGCAGTTTCATCGATCTGTTCAACCCCTTCGCTATCCTCTGCGGGCTCATGGCCCTGGCCCTGGCCCTCTACCAGGGGGCGGCGATGGTGATGAACCGCGGGGAGGGGGAGATCCGCGAGCGCGCCCGTGCCCTGGGCAGCGCCGCGGGGCTCGCCGCCCTGGTGCTGTTTCTCATCGGCGGGTTCTGGCTCCCGCATCTGCCCGGCTACGTCATCCGCGCCGGGGCCGCCCCCGACGGGCCGGCCAACCCCCTGCACAAGAGCGTGGCGGTGCTCACCGGGGCCTGGATGGACAACTTCCACGCCCACCCCCTGCTGTGGCTGCTGCCCGGTGCGGTCTTCGCCGCCGTGCTGCTCGGCGTCTGGGCCCTGCGCCGGGGCCACTCGCACCTGGGCTGGTGGCTCGGGGCCGTGGGCTGGGCCTGCACGATCGGCACCGTGGGCGCGGCCATGTTCCCGTTCATGATGCCCTCCAGCTCCGACCCCTCCCAGAGCCTGACCGTCTGGGACGCCTCCTCCAGCGAGCTGACACTGATCTGGATGCTCGGCTGGACGGCGGTGTTCGTGCCCATCATCCTCATCTACACGAGCTGGGCGTTCTGGGTCATGCGCGGGAAGGTGCGCCCCGAGCAGGTCGAGGCCGACGAGCACGCCTACTGATTGCGGAGGATCCCCCCGATGGGAGTGCTGCAGTTTCTCTTCTACTTCGCCGTGGCCATCGTCATGCTGTTTCTGACCATCGTCCTCGGCGACAAGGGCGCTTGGTACCTCGCCTGGGTCTTCGGTACCGTCATGATCGTGCTCATCTCCGCCGCCGGCGGCGCCCTCATGGACGAGCAGGAAGAGCAACGGCGCCGGCGCGGGAGCGATCACTGAAGGCTTGCGGAAATCCCCAACCCCCGACACCCGTAGCACCCGCAGCCCGTATATGGTCTCCTCCCATTTTGCAAGGCCGTGAGCGGGTCGATGGCAGGGACAGGTTGCGTCCGTATATTCGGCCTGTTGGTGAGGACCCGCGAGGGGTTCTCTGGCCACGATGAAATTCG